>ENA-OPBO01000017-OPBO01000017.1-human-gut-metagenome-genome-assembly--contig:-NODE-17-length-137834-cov-5.318176_pt1 | contig 137834 bp, 123 predicted proteins | sample MGYA00241071_ERZ501458 | MGnify/ENA primary metagenome ERZ501458 (study PRJEB25962, sample SAMEA2042509) | human gut metagenome | biome: human gut; feature: human-associated habitat; material: faeces... | reverse complement strand
GTTCCAGTTCCTGGACGACCTGGCCAGCGAAGAGTGCCAGACCGTCCTGCGCTGGGGCATCGAGGGCACCGACTGGTCCTACGGCGAGGACGGCAGCCTGCGAACCCTTGTCTCCCTAAGCTGATAAACACAATAGCGGCAATTTGAGCGCAGACGTCCCCATTGCCGCCCTATAGGTGCAACCCCTAGGCCAACCTTTGGCCTAGGGGCTTTCTTTTTAAAACAATAAACCAAATTAGATAGCCAATAATGACAGGAATTGCAAAAATTAGCCAGATCAGCAAAGTTATTTCTTTTAATTGAGCCGTCTGAGCTACTTCTGCTCCGTCAACATTCCTAAACCAGATAATTGCTGCAATTGCTATCCAGACCAGCAATACAATTAATCCGCTAGTTTTCCATGCTTTCATAATTCTCCTCCAAGAAAATTGTGCTATTAATAAATGTTTTAGTTATAATACAAAAAAGATCTGATTTTTCAATCAGATCTTTTAAACGTATTTATTAATGCTGACTAGAGGATTCGAACCTCCGACCTCATCATTACTAGTGACGTGCTCTGCCAACTGAGCTAAGTCAGCAACTCATTTGTTATCTCATCGACAACAGTATTTATTAAACCATATAGATGGGAGTTGCGCAACCCTTTTTTGAAAAAAATTCAAAAAAATCTTCAAAACTATCAAATAAGGCTATTTACGTTAGAATGGAACTAAAAGTGTTAGTCATTCAAGAGGTGATTTTATGGAGACATTCGCTCCCATTACAACTGAACTAGATTGGCTGCTCAGGATTCTCGTCGCCGCCTTTTGTGGTGCCCTAATCGGCTATGAACGAGCTATCCAAAGAAAAACTGCAGGTGTCAGAACGCACATTGTAGTTGCTATTGCTTCTGCCTTGTTCATGATCGTATCTAAATACGGCTTCACCGATCTGCTCAACATGCACGATCTTTCACTCGACCCTTCAAGAATTGCCGCCCAAATTGTCACCGGTATTTCCTTCATCGGTGCTGGTACAATTTTAGTAAGAAAAGAGCAAATTTCTGGTCTAACAACAGCCGCTGGTGTCTGGGCAACTGCCGCCATCGGAATGGCTGTTGGTGCAGGCATGTACTTCATCGGTATCTTATCAACCGCCTTGCTTTTCATCATTCAACTATTCTTTCATGATGACGAAATCGTTGATAAACTTACACCACACATTCGTTTCGACATTTTGATAGATGCTATCAATAAACCAGATGTTTTGCCACAAATAAAGCAAGAGCTAGAAAATAATAAAGTTGAAAATATTTCAATCAAGATTCTCGATGTCAGCGATAAAAAGATCGTTCTTTATGTCGATGGCGTTATCAACAATAAAATTGACGAAAATCAAATCATCATGACTTTACGCAAATATCCTGATATTCGAAAAATCAGTTACACACGCGGTGGCTTATAACATTTATTTTTAGAGTAATAATTAGTAAAATGTCATTATTAACCATGAAAGGATGATTTTATGGCAGGAACTCTTGACTATTTACGTTGGCGAGGAGATTTATCATTTAAGGAGAAGCCATTCAACAGTGTAGACGCATCCCTCTTCTCTTCTCTCATCTATCTTCCCGTAGATAAATCAGCTAAAGGACATACCCTAAGCGAAGTAGCGGAAAAGCTCCGCGTTCTCCCCTCTTTCCAAGTACAAATGCACGATGAAAACGGTACCCAGATCTGGCTCCTTCCTAAAAGTCTACGACTAGGAAATGTAGAAATTTTAAACTGGACTAACCGAATGGAGAAAGACCCATATCCATTACAATTTACAGCGGCTACTTTTCAACTAGATAAGAAAACTATTTTAATCGTTTACCGCGGCACCGACAGTTCAATTATCGGCTGGAATGAAGATATGAATATGAACTACATGCCTAAGATTTATGGTCAAGATGTGGCGGCAAATTATCTTAAAGAAATTGCGGCCAAATATCCTGACGACAAGATCTACTTAGCTGGTCACTCAAAAGGCGGCAATTACGCAGAATATGCTTTAAGTGTGGCAGAACCCGCCTTGCAAAACCGCGTTATCAGAGCACTCAGTTTTGACGGCCCAGGATTTTTCCATCAAGTATGGCGTTCACCCGGCTTTGTTAGAGCACTTCCTAAGATGAAGACTTATCTACCAGAATCTTCAATCATTGGCACTATGTTAGATCACCCAGAACGAGTATTAATTGTTAAAAGTACTGCACCAATGATCCAACAACACGATCCTCGTCGCTGGAGTGTTGGACGAGATAGTTTTGTTTTAGCTGAAGGTCTTACATCAGGTGCAAGATCGCTACGACATTCCCTTATTGACTTTAATCACACTATTCCCGATGAACAACGTGGTGAATTATGGGACGCATTGTTTCAAGCATTCGACGAATTAAATATTACCGATGTGTTCCAAATTACTGCTAACAAATTGCTGGGAACTGTAAGATTCAGCCGCGTAATTATGGCCTTAACCCCAGAAACACGTAAATATGTTTTACACATGGTCGGAGAAATTCTTAATGCGATTCGCGGTAATATCAGCTTGCCATTCAACGAAACTGATTTTGCTTTATATCCTAAGAGTAACGACTCGAACAAGGCTCCTATCTTCTTTGAATTTTACGATAAAACTGTGCCCAGTATCTTACCAGAAGAAATTAAACAGCGCTTTAAAGATGATAAAGAGCGTGAACGAGAAAATAAATAGTTTCACATGAAACAAAACGCATGCCTATAGGCATGCGTTTTATTATTTATTATGCATGTTTTCGATTAAACATTCCCGTAACAAACGAGACTACTAATACCAAGATAACTGCCCCTAGTACCGATGGCACTATTGCCATCCCCGCCATTTGCGGTCCCCAGGCGCCAAAGAGTGCTTGACCTAGCGTTGAGCCAACAAGTCCTGCTAAGATATTTGCAAGAAAGCCCATTGAACCACCCCTACCGGTTATGACACCGGCAAGCAGTCCTATTATAGCTCCGACGATTAAAACCCAAATCCAATATATCATAGGATCGCCATGTTTCTAACTAAATTAATTTCTTCAAGGATAATCCTATTAGCAGTCTTCATCGATTTGGTGGCCTGCCTCTATATCATCTTTTACCTGTTTGGCCTTAGCCTTTACTTTACCTTTTGTCTTTTGCGCCTTGCCTTCTACTTCACGCGACTTGTCTCCGGTTAATTTACCTTCAACTTCTTTAGCCTTGCCAATTATTTTGTCTTTTAAGCCACTATCCATATTACTCATAAGCGGCTCCTTTCGTTAATAACGTGATACGTTCTATAGTTAATACTACGCTGATTTATCCCTAATTACGTCAAAAAAGACCCAGCTTACGTCTTTCTTAACATGCTGAGCCTTTTTATTGCTTATTCAAGTAAATCGTGTGTTTTTATTTGAGTAAATTCTTTGCCAATTCAAAGTCGCCAAGAGTTGCGGAACCGTTGTTGGCAACGGCTGGACGAACGATTAACTTGTCCAAATCTGGAGTTGCGACATAGTTGTTGTTAAATTCATTGAAGAACTTTCTAACCTTAACAAGGTCATCTTCATTTAATACAGAACCACCAACAACCATTACATCTGGACGAGCAGTCATGTAAACATTGAAGAGCATTTGTGCGATGTAGTATGCAGAATAAGTGAAGACCTTGTTATCACGTGAAAGCTTTTCACCAGGGATACCGGTTCTGCCTTCAAGACTTGGACCAGCTGCCATACCTTCAACACAAGCGTCGTTGTGGAATGGACAGTGACCCTTGTAGTCATCACCAGGATAACGACGAACGAGCATGTGACCCATTTCTGGGTGGTTGTTCAAACCAAGAAGCTTACCTGCTTGAACAATACCTGCACCAACACCAGTACCAACAGTTGCGTAGAAGTAACTCTTTGAATCATCGCGACCACGGGCAACGTACTCACCGTAACAAGATGCGTTAACGTCAGTCGTCATTGCAACTGGAATGCCAAGTTCTTTTTCAAAGAAGCCCTTAACGTTAGTGCCTGACCAGCCTGGCTTAGGAGTGTCCAAAATGTAACCATAAGTGCGTGACTTAGGGTTGATGTCGATTGGACCAAAAGTACCGATACCCAATGCATCAACTGAGTGCTTCTTAAAGAAATCAGCTGTCTTTTGTAAAGTTTCTTTATTAGTTGTAGTAGGAATTCTGTCGCGAGCAACTTCCTTGCCTGTTTCAACGTCTTGAACTGCTACGATAAATTTTGTACCACCGGCTTCGATACTGCCGACATATTTCTTTTCTGCCATTTTCTCATCCTTTTCTTGTATGTTTTTATCTCCGAATAGTTTTGTGCTGATAATATTATAAAGAAAAAAGCCTTTATATGTAAAGGCTTTCATATGTATGTAATTAATTTTATTTACTTACGCTTTATCTACAACTTCTTCAGAATTGATTTCTTCAATTGGCTTACCATTTTTATCAAAGTAGTCATCAAGATCACGACACCAAATCATTGCCATTGTTCCCTGTCCTACATGGACACCAACTACCGGCCCAATAATACTTTCATCGAACTTATATCTAGGGAACTTAGCACGATAATCTTCAATCCATTCTTCTTTCTTATCAGGATCAAGTGAATCAAAAATTGTGCATTGAATATTGTATGGCATGTTCTTAGTTAGATTGTCAAAATCATTTTGCACATGCTTATATGCACGTTTAGTTTGTCTTTCCTTAGCAATTGCAGAGATCTTACCTTCATCTTGCACATCCATTGAAAGAATTGGCTTAATTTTGAACAATGTTCCCACAAAACTGGCAGCGTTAGAAAGTCGACCTGTTCTCTTCAAGTGGCTCAAATTGTCCACCATAAAGCGCACATCCATCGTTTTTTGCAAATCAGATAAATCATGCATAATTAAATCAACGTCGGCTCCAGCCTCGACTAGGCGGCCCGCCAGCATAGCATAATCGGCCTCACCAGCACAGGTGATTTTGCTATCGAATGGATGAATCTTGATTCTAGTTTCGCTATTCGCAATACTTTCAACAGTTGAATAATAACCAGAAATACCACTAGACAAGGTAATTACAATCACATCAGTGTAGCCTTGCTCTACATATTCATCTATTCTTTTTTGCAAGTCACCTGGGGAAGGCTGTGAAGTTGAAGGCAATTCACTTTCATCAGCCAATTTTTTATAAAATTCTTCATAGCCAATATCGATCATATCGCGGTAAGTCTTATCGCCCCACATAATTGGAATTGGCAAAACATCGATATGATACTTTTCTTGTTGCTCTTTAGTTAAGTAAGCTGAGCTATCGGTTAAAACAGCAATTTTCATAATCTTTCTCCTTTGATTGTTACTTATATTTTAACCGATTTCAGATAGCTTTTAGCAAAAAAATAACCTGCTTTTAAAAAAGCAGGTCTTTTTAATAATCAACTTTAGTTATTATTACTACTGCCGCCAGTAGCTTTGTTAACAATCTTTTGGTATTGACGCAAGCCATCGAAGTCTGAGTCTTTGGCACTTACATAGCCATAATGGTTGTAAATACTTTCAATGATTTGCTTACCCTTCTTAGACTTAGCAATGTTCTTGAATGCCTTAGAAAGTTTAGCTCTAAACTTCTTAGGCATGTCTTTTCTAACTGCGATGGTGTCGTTAGGAATCCACTTAGTGAAGTAGATTGGCACAACGTCAGTCATTGCCTTCTTATCGTCTTGAGCTGCGATGTTACGTGCATCTGAGAAGACGAATGCAGCATCAACGTCACCGTTCAATACTGAAAGAACTTCTTGATCATCACCTTTGATGTTAACAAGCTTACATTCCTTAGTAACATTTAAGCCCTTCTTGTAAAGTTCTGCAACTGGGTAAACGTAACCGGATGAAGAACTTGGATCACCGATAGCAATCTTTTTACCTTTAAGGTCCTTCCATGACTTGATTTTAGAACCCTTCTTAACCACGATCATACCGCGGTATTTGTGCATTAAAGTGTGATTCATCTTACCAGATGGTTCATCATAGCCGTAACGTTCAGCTTGTAAAAGTACGTCCGCAATTCCGCGTTTATGAGCAAGGATGTAAGAATATGGTGGCATGAAACCAACGTCAACTTTCTTAGATGACATAGCTTCAACCAAACCACTGTAGTCTGTAGAAACTGTTACGTGAACTGGAATATGCAATTGCTTTTGTAAAAGCGTTCCAAGTGGCTTGGCCTTAGCTTCCATCTTGTTAGCTTGAGTACTTGGTACGAATTCGACATTCAATTCTTTTGGTTCATTTGATGAAGATGAACTACTCTTTTGATTGTTCGAACATGCCGCAAGTGAAACAGTAGCTAAAACTGCTAAAGCTCCAACTAATACTTTTTTAAACTTCATAAACCTGAAATTCCTCCAAAAAATTAATTAATAGGTTTCATCACATAAATAGGTATAACAGAATAAATGCTAGATTTCAATATAAAATGCGAATTATATTATTTATATTTATGATTATTGTTCTGATATTTATTTTATATTTCCTGTGATATCAACATTCGTCACTTAATATTCGGATTTTGAATACTCTTAATAAATAAAAAAGCACATGCTTTTAACATGTGCTTAATTGCCATCAGGATCATCATGAGCATAATCAAGGTTCGAGAAGCGGTTATATGGCTTCGAGAACATTAATTTAACAGTCCCACGACTACCTGAACGGTTCTTTTCAATAATTACTTCAACTTCACCGTTATCGTCTTCTGCTCCGACTTCACTACTGCTACCGCTATTTTCACCATCTTCGGGTTCATCACGATAGTAGTCGTCACGATAAAGGAACGAAACAATATCGGCATCCTGTTCAATTGACCCAGATTCACGAATATCGGACAATACAGGCCGTTTATCTTGACGCTGCTCAACTGACCGTGACAACTGTGAAAGGGCAATGACAGGCACGTGAAGCTCCTTAGCAAGCTTCTTAAGTTGTCTAGAAATTGCGGAAACTTCTTGTTGCCGTGATTCACTACGTGGACCTTCAATCAGCTGCAAGTAGTCGACAACAACTAAACCTAAATTGCCCTTTTCTTTAGCCAGTCGCCGTGACTTGGCACGAATTTCACTCATTTTGATACCTGGCGTATCGTCAATGAAAATGTCGGTGCCAGCTAGTGATCCAGCCGCCATAACCAAATTGTGCCATTCTTCCTGATCTAATTGACCAGTTCTAAGATGCTGTGAATCAATCAGCCCTTCAGAAGCTAACATTCTTTGTACAAGCTGTTCACCACTCATTTCTAGTGAGAACATCGCCACAGATTTATCAGTGTGTAAACCGACATATTGGGCCACATTTAATGCAAAAGAAGTTTTACCAACACCAGGACGAGCGGCAATAATGATCAATTCGTCATCGTGAAAACCAGTAGTCATTTTATCCAGCTCATAGAAACCGGTTGGCAAACCCGTAACCATATTATTATCTTCAGGCAAGTTGTTAATATCATTAATCGTTGAGTTAACAACTTCCTTAATTGATCTAAAGCCACCGGTGTTGTTCTCAGACGAGACATTCATGATCTCGCTTTCCGCGTCATCAAGAATATCCGTTACATCGTCTGAACCATTGATGGCATTAGTAATAATATTTTGACTGGCTGAAATCAGTCTTCTGAGCAAGGCCTTTCTGTGCACAATTTGTGCATAAAAGTTAACGTGTGCCGCAGTTGGCGTGGACATTGCTAATTCTGAAACATAGCCAATGCCACCTATATCATCAAGCTGATTACGTTTATTCAGCTCATCCTGAAGAGTCAGTGGATCAATTGCATCCCCACGATCAGACAAGTCCAGCATTGCCTGGAAAATAATCTGATTTGCGCGTTCATAAAAATCTTCAGGCTGAACGACCGCACTAGCATCCGCAATCGCTTCTGGATCAATGAAAATCGCACCTAGAACGGCTTTTTCAGCGTCGGAGTCATGCGGAATTTGTTGAGAAACAATATTATCCATCAATCACAACCACTTTTTATAAAAATAATTAGTCTTGTTCAGTAACGTGAACGCGAATAGTTCCTTCAACGCCCTTGAATAACTTAACGTGAACGTTAGTGTAACCCAAAGTCTTGATTGGTTCTGGAAGGTTCAACTTACGCTTGTCAATCTTGATACCGTATTGCTTTTCAAGGCCTTCAACAATCTTCTTGCTTGAGATTGAACCGAACAAACGAGAATCGTTACCAGCCTTTGACTTGAAATTAACAATAGTGCTGTCTTTTTCAAGTTCTGCCTTAATCTTTTCGGCTTCAGCCTTTTCTGCTTCATAAGCAGCCTTTTCGTTAGCTTCAACACGCTTCAAAGTGTTCATGTTACCCTTAGTAGCTGCCTTGGCAAGACCACGCTTGATTAAATAGTTTTGTGCATAGCCATCTGGAACTTCCTTAACTTGTCCACGCTTGCCTCGACCTCTAACGTCTTGTGTAAAAATAACTTTCATTCTTGGGTCCCCCTTTAATCATTTTCTTCTTCATATTCATCAATTGCTTTAAGCAATTTTTGTTTTGCCTCTTCAATAGTAACACCCTTGATCTGAGTTGCCGCATTTGAAAGGTGTCCACCACCGCCGAGTTTTTCCATAATAATTTGAACATTGATCTTGCCCATTGAACGAGCAGAAATACCAATCGTATCTGAGCTACGTCTAGTAATGGCAAAGCTTGCACCTACATTTTCCAAATCAAGCGCAGTATCGGCCGCTTGAGCGGTGATGATCGGATCAATAATCTTATCATCAGGACCACAAAGTACGGCCATATGTGGCTTAACCATCTTGAGCGTTGCGACCAAGTGAGTTCGTTCAAGGAAGCTATCAATGTCTTCTTTTAACAACATGCTTACTACGGCTGAATCGGCACCGATTGAACGCAAGTAACTTGCGGCATCGAAGGTTCTCGTACCAGTTCTAAGTGAGAATTCCTTTGAGTCAACAACGATACCAGCAAGCATGGCTGTTGCTTCAAGGTCAGTCAATACTCGCTTGCCATTAGCTGGCTGTTGATATTCAATCATTTCGGTAACCAATTCACAGGCAGACGATGCATATGGTTCAACATATGTAAGCATTGGATTCTCTGGGAATTCCTCGCCACGTCTGTGGTGGTCAATTACGATAATTCTGTTTTTCAACCGGTCATATAACGGTTGTGAATAAGTAATTGAATACTTAGAATGGTCCACCATTACCAACATTGACTTGTCGGTAACCTCGGACAAAGCCTCTTCAGGACTGATAAAGATATCTTTATCCTGATTCTTTTGTTGCATCCGAGTAACCAAACGACCAACGTCATAATTGGTCTTATTGGTATCAAGGACGAAATTGGCTTTAACGCCGTGAAGACGAGCCAATTTTACTACACCAATACCACTACCGACAGAGTCCATGTCAGGACGTTGATGTCCTACTACGAAGACACGATCTGCATCTTTGAACAATTCACTAATTGCTTGAGAAACCATTCTCGCTCTAACACGAGTACGTTTCTCCATTGGGTTGGATTTACCACCGTAGAAACAGGCATCCTTACCTGGCTGACGCAAAACAACCTGATCCCCGCCTCGGCCCAGTGCTAAATCTAGGTTGGATTGAGCCTGGTTAGCAATTTCGGATAATGAATCACTGCCAAAGGCAATCCCCATCGATAAGGTCAATGGAGTATTGTTACGGCTAGTTTCTTGGCGCACCTTATCCAAAACGGAGAACTTGTCCTTTTCCATTTCTGCCAAATCCTGCATATGAACCAGCAACAGGAAATGATCTTCATCAATCCGCTTTAAATAGGCCTTAAACTTCTTAGCATAATTGCTCAATGTGTTTTGCACATAGGAACTCATGCTGGTCAATTCCTGATCATGCATGGTTTCGCTCAATTCATCGTAGTTATCGATGAAGATTTGACCAATAGCTAGACGCTCAGCCTTATACTTATCTTCAATTTTTGCATAGCGCGTAATATCCAATAGATAAATTACGCCCAAGTTATCTTGAACCACCATCTCAAAGCGATGTCCATCCCAATCGACGATATGATTCTCTGAGGTTTTAGCTTCAATTGCTTCATTAAGCAGCTTATTTAAGTCCGGATCAACAGCCTCAATAGTATGTCCTACCAAATCCGTATCCTTCAAATACAATTGCAAGTATGGATTGACCCATTGAATTTGGTGATCAGAATCATACAGCAAAATACCCAAAGGCATCTTGATCATTGCTTCTTGCTCACTACGCTTTATGCGGTAAGACAAGTTGACTGCGAAGTTATTCGCATTGCCTGCCAAAATATAGGTTCCATAAATTGCAAAAGCAACGGTAAGGATAAAAATCAATACCATTGCCAACCCGAATAACGGATTCATAATCATTGCAATTACGCTTCCCAGTAAGGAAAGCGACAAAATGATTATCATGGAAGCTGTTAATCTTGAATCCTTAATAAACTCAGGCAATTCAAGCTTATGTAAAAAATCTTTCATGAAGATCCTTCCTATAAGAGTAAACTATATCAGTGTCAATTATACCTTATTAAGTACCTGTATTGAAAAGGTTGAAACTAAAAAATCAAATCCAAGTATTCACTCAGATTTGATATGAAAAAAGGCTAGGAGAATATCTCCTAACCTCTGGTTTTTATTCGATCTAAATTAGTCTTCAGCAACGAATGGCAATAAGCCCATGATACGAGCTCTCTTAATTGCATTAGCTACTTTACGTTGGTTCTTAGCACTAGTGCCAGTAACACGACGTGGTAAAATCTTACCTCTTTCTGAGATAAAACGTTTCAACAGATCGACATCTTTGTAGTCAACGTAATCGATGTGGTTAGCTGCGATGTAGTCAACCTTACGACGACGACGGCCACCTCTTCTTTGTTGAGCCATGTTCTAGAATCCTTTCTTAAATTTATTTTTAGAATGGAAGATCATCATCAGAAATATCAATCGTATCACCTGATCCAGCGAATGGATCTTGTGCATTATTTTGATTGTTATTATTCTGTGGATTATTGTTTTGTGATCCGCCATTATTTTGGAAATTGTTAGTACTTGGTGTACTATTATTTCCATTATTTGGTGTATAACCACCATTTTGACCGCGGGCTTCACGATCCTTGCGTGATTCGAGTAATGCGAAGTTATCAACAACAACTTCAGTTACATATACTCTTTGCCCGTCTTTATTATCATAACTTCTGGTTTGAATTCGGCCATCTACACCAACTAATGAACCTTTAGAGGTAAAGTTGCAGAAGTTTTCTGCTGACTTTCTCCAGATTACACAGCTAATGAAGTCTGCGCCTCTCTCACCTTGACTATTTGTAAATTGACGGTCAACAGCAAGAGTAAACGTAGCAACCGAGATTCCGCTCCCAGTAGTACGCAATTCAGGATCACGTGTTAAACGGCCAACAAGTACAACTCTATTAATCATACTTATGTCCTTCCTTTCCTAAATCACATCGATAATAAATTAAAATTATTTGTCTAACTTAACGGTCATTGAACGTAAGATAGCGTTGTCAATCTTTGACAAACGGCTAAATTCGTTAACTGCGTCAGCGTTGTCAGCAGTGAAAGTCATAATGTGGTAAGTACCTTCACGATACTTATCAATTTCATATGCGAAACGACGCTTGCCCCAGTCTTTGGATTCTACCATAGTACCACCGTTATCAGCGATAACCTTGTCGTAGTTTTCTACGAGAGCCTTCTTGTTGTCTTCGTCAACATCTGGCTTGATGATGTAAGTTACTTCGTACTTTGTAGTTGCCATGACTATTGCACCTCCTTTTGGACTATATGGTTCTTGCTAAAATCAAGAACAAGGAGTAATTGGAATATTACTCGCAATTTCTAATTCTAGCATATAAACAAAAAATTACCAAACAGTTTTTCACGTGATCCTGGCAGTTTTTTTACTGCTCACTATTTATTACGCAAAAAAGTTTGATAATTTTTTTAAAAGTTGAAATTTTTTATTTTTTTAATTATTTATTCATCGTCATCGGTTTGATTTTGTTCAGCTTCAGTTGGAACAATGGTCAAACTTGCAACCTTGCTGTCATCGTTAACCTTAATCAAACGAACACCCATTGTGCTACGTCCAGTTTGAGAAACGTCCTTGGTCTTGAAACGAATCATAATTCCGTTCGTAGTAATTACCATGATGTCCTTGCCTTTGTCCACAACGATTACACCGGCAAGAGGACCATTCTTTTCAGTGATGTTGGCAGTTTTAATACCTTTACCACCACGACCCTTAACTGGGTATTCAGCGGCAGGAGTACGTTTACCGTAACCCTTTTCTGAAATGACTAAGACCTGATCGTCCTTGCCTAAAACGCCTGAGCCGACAACGTAGTCGTTTTCACGCAAGTTGATACCACGAACACCGGCAGCGGTTCTACCCATGGCACGAACGTCGCTTTCCTTGAAGGTAACGGCATAACCCAAGTGAGTACCGATCAAAATGTTTTGGTTGCCATCAGTGGTCAAAACGTTGCTCAATTCATCCCCATCGCGGAGAGTAAGGGCAATCAAACCACTGTTTCTAATGTTAGAAAATTCGCTAACGTGGGTACGCTTAACTGTTCCCATCTTGGTGATAAAGAACAAGTAGTTATCATCCGCATTTTCAGGAATGTTGATAACTGTTTGAACCTTTTCGCCCTTCTCTAATTGGAGCAAGTTAACTACTGGCAAACCTTTAGCCATTCGACCATATTCAGGAATTTCGTAGGCCTTCTTTGAGTAAACCTTACCTGCATTGGTAAAGAACAAAAGCATGTCATGCGTACTTGAGTAAATCAAGTGTTCAATAAAGTCGCCGTCTTGAACACCCATACCTTTAATACCCTTACCACCACGGTTTTGGGTCTTAAATTCTTGGATAGGCATTCTCTTGATGTAGCCGTTATGCGTTACAGTCAAAAGAATGTTTTGCTTTTCAATCAAATCTTCGTCTTCGATTGAAACAACTTCACTGGCACCAATTTCGGTTCTACGCTTATCACCAAAACGCTTTTGGATATCGAGCAATTCATCGTAAATGATTTGGTCGATTCTTTCTGGCTTAGCAAGAATATCCTTGTAGTCTGCAATCTTAGCTTGTAAATCTTTGTATTCAGCTTCAACCTTGTCACGTTCCAATCCGGTCAAACGAACTAAACGCATGTCTAAAATGGCTTGTGATTGTTTATCATCAAGGCCAAAACGACTGATCAAAGTTGCCTTAGCGATATCGCTTGAATGACTGCTACGGATGATGTGGACAATTTCATCGATGTTGTCCAAGGCAATTCTCAAACCTTCGAGAATGTGTGCTCTTGCTTCAGCCTTAGCTAATTCGAACTTAGTTCTGCGAGTTACAACATCTTCTTGGTGATCCAAGTAGTATTGGAGCATTTGCTTCAAGGTGAGGTAATGTGGTGCACCATCAACAATGGCAACCATATTCATCCCGAAGTTGGCCTGCATTTGAGTTTGCTTGAACAAGTTGTTTAAAACAACGCTCGCACTTGCATCCCTACGGATATCAATTGTGATCCGCATACCAGTCTGGTCGGATTCATCACGAACACCGGTAATTCCATCGATGATCTTTTCACGAGCCAAGTCAGCAATCTTTTTAACTAATTCAGCCTTGTTAACCATGAATGGAATTTCGCTGACTATAATTCTTTCACGGCCACTCTTTTCGGTTTCGATATTCGTTTTGGCACGAACAACGATGTTGCCCTTACCAGTTTCATAAGCACGGTAAATACCGCCACGGCCCATGATAATTCCGCCTGTTGGGAAGTCCGGACCTGGAATAACTTTCATCAAATCCTTGGTAGTAGCATCAGGATTTTTCATCAACATGTGCAAACCACTAATAACTTCACTCAAGTTATGAGGTGGAATGTTAGTGGTCATACCAACGGCAATACCGTTAGCACCGTTGACAAGCAAGTTAGGAATTCTAGCTGGCAAAACTACTGGTTCATTTTCGGTATCATCGTAGTTTCTTTGCCAGTCGATCGTGTTCTTGTTAATATCACGAAGCATTTCCACAGCGATCTTGCTCATTCTTGCTTCGGTATAACGCATTGCGGCTGGTTCATCACCGTCGACAGAACCGAAGTTTCCGTGTCCGTCAACCAACATGTAACGGTATGAGAAGTCTTGTGCCATGTGGGCCATAGCCAAATAAATTGATGAGTCACCGTGTGGGTGGAACTTACCCATAACTTCACCAACAATTCTGGCACTCTTCTTGTATGGCTTGTCAGGTGTTACGCCCAATTCGCTCATTCCGTAAAGAATACGACGCTGTACTGGTTTTAAACCATCACGAACATCAGGTAAAGCACGTGCCACAATAACTGACATCGCATAGTCCAAGAAGGAGCTACGCATCATGCTGGTCAGATCAACGTTTCTAATTCTATGATCTTGAGTTTGATTCTCGTCCATTTAAAACCTCCTACGCATCTAGGTTTTCTACATACTTGGCGTTCTTTTCAATAAAGCTACGTCTAGGTGCAACTTCATTACCCATCAAAAGTTCAAAGACCGCATCGGCATCTTTAGCATATTCAGGACTTACACGATCTAATCGTCTGTTTTCAGGATTCATGGTTGTTTCCCAAAGTTGTTCTGGGTCCATTTCACCTAACCCCTTGTAACGTTGAACTACTGGCTTTGGACTTGGTTGCAAGCTGCCTAAGTAGTCGTGCAATTCTTCGTCAGTATCAAGATATTTAACAACCTTGCCTTGACGAACTTGGTACAGAGGTGGACGAGCGATATAAACATATCCCTTGTCGATCATTGGACGCATGTAGTTGTAGAACAGTGTTAAAAGAAGAGTTCTAATGTGGGCACCATCGACATCGGCATCAGTCATGATAATCAACTTGTGATAACGTGCCTTTGAAACATCGAAGTCTGCGCCGAAGCCTGTGCCTAAAGCTGTGAATAAAGATCTAATTTCTTGGTTAGCCAAAATTCGATCCATTGAAGCTTTTTCCACATTCAAGATCTTACCTCTGATTGGCAAAATAGCTTGAGTCAAACGAGATCTACCTTGCTTTGCGGAACCACCGGCTGAGTTACCTTCGACGATGAACAATTCTGAAATGCTTGGATCATTACTGGTGTTGTCAGCCAGCTTACCTGGCAAGTTGGCAATTTCCAAACCAGACTTTTTACGCGTTACTTCACGCGCACGCTTAGCAGCAGTTCTAGCACGTTCTGCTAATTGACCTTTTTCCACAATCTTACGCCCAACTGATGGGTTTTCCATTAAAAAGCGGCTAAAGGTTTCAGAGAATGACTTGTCAACAGCAGTTCTAGCATCTGAGTTACCCAGCTTGGTCTTAGTCTGACCTTCGAATTGTGGATTAGGGTGCTTAACTGAAACAACTGCAGTCATCCCTTCACGAATATCTTCACCAGAAAGATTATCGTCTTTGTCCTTTAAGATCTTAGCCTTGTGGGCATAGTCGTTAACCACACGCGTTAAAGCGGTCTTAAATCCAGCTTCGTGCATCCCACCTTCATAGGTGTGAATGTTGTTAGCAAAGGTCATTAACGTTGTCTTATAGCCATTTGTATATTGCAAAGCTACTTCAACGTCGATACCGTTATAAGTGCTTTCCACATAGATAGGATCATCAAACAATACTTCTTGGTCCTTGTTCAAAAAGGCAACGTATTCTTTGATACCACCTTCAAACTTGTAAACATCGGTTTCTGCACTATCTTTACGCTTATCAGTAAAGGTAAGTGTTAATCCCTTGTTCAAAAAGGCTAATTCACGAATTCTGTTCTTTAAAATCTTGTCGTCAAAGACGGTAGTTTCGGTAAAGATATCAGGATCTGGGTAAAAGTGAACGATAGTACCGTGTTCACTAAGTGGAACCGTACCGATTTGTTTCATCTCATCCTTTACACGACCGTGATCAAAGTCAATGAAGTACTTCTTGCCATCACGCATAACAGTAACATCAAGCTTTGTGGATAAGGCGTTAACAACTGAAGCACCTACACCGTGCAAACCACCTGAAACTTTATATCCGCCACCGCCAAATTTACCGCCGGCGTGAAGAACAGTGAAGACAGTTTCAAGTGCTGGACGACCAGTTTTTTCTTGGATATCCACAGGAATACCACGACCATCATCTTGAACAGTAACGCTGCCATCTTCGTTGATAGTAACCTCGATCTTGGTGGCAAAACCAGCAAGTCGTTCGTCAATACTGTTATCAATAATTTCCCACACTAAATGGTGCAATCCTTGAGAACTAGTCGAACCGATATACATACCAGGACGCTTGCGGACAGCCTCAAGACCACCTAAGACTTGGATTTGACTGGCATTATACTTGTCGGCCTCTTTTTCATATTTTTTGACCTTATCAAGATTTTCTTTTGATTTATCAGCCATTTAATTCTCCTTCTCCAAACTAATTTTGCCTGATTGAATGTGGTACACGCGTGGCTTCCTGATTATTTCCCAAGAAATCCCCTCTAAGTCAGTTGTGGTAATAAACGTTTGGGTCTTTCCATGAATGTAATTAAGAAGTGCACTCTGACGACCATGATCCAATTCGCTCATGACATCATCTAACAGCAATAACGGATATTCATCGGTCAACTGGTGAACCAACTGAATTTCCGCTAGTTTTACGCTAAGAGCAATGGAGCGCTGCTGCCCTTGCGAAGCATACAAATGAGCATTTTTACCATCAAGCTTAAACTCAATATCATCGCGATGCGGACCAGATGTAGTAGTTCCTTTGCGGATTTCGGTTGCTTTATTGCGTTCAAAACTTGCTAGGATCTTTTGGTAGATCGTTTCGGTATTATCGTCTGCTTCAATATCTGAAACAGATGGATGATACGCAATTGCGAGTTTTTCACCGCCTAAGCTAATATGTGCATAAGCATCACTAGCGTAATGACTCAAATATCTTAGAAATTTAAAGCGGCGAGAAATTACTTCTGCCGCGATACCAGCTAACTGATCTGACAAAACGTCTAGAAAAACCTGATCTTTCGCCTTGCCTTTAGACAGTTGCTTTAAATAATTATTCTTCTGCATCAGTACCTGGCGATACTTGCTGGCAAAATATAGATATTCCGGATTAATTTGACCAAATTCTTGATCCATGAATCGACGTCGCAAAGCTGGCGCACCCTTTATCAACTCCAAATCTTCTGGAGAAAATAAAATTGCATTCAGCTGCCCCACATATTTGGAGAGCTTGCTTTGCTCAACCCGGTTTATCCACACTTTTTTACCCTTTTTTGTGATTAACACTCGCAAAGTCAGATCAACTTGACTCTTTTGCACATGACCTAATAAATTTGCGTATTCTCCATCAAAACCAATTAATTCTTTATCATTATTCGTTCTATGGGAACGTGTTAATGCCAAAAAATAAATTGCCTCTAGCAAATTAGTCTTGCCTTGTGCATTCTTGCCAATAAAAATATTGATGTTAGGGTCAAAGTCCACATCCAATTTTTTCAAATTGCGAAAGTTTTGCACAGTGAAATGATCAAGATACATTAATCTTCCTGCCGAAACTCGTACTCTTGTCCATTTACGAGCAAACGATCGTTAGCAAAGATTTTTTTGCCGCGTCGCTGCTCGAGTTCTCCATTTAAAGTTACGGGATTATCTTGCAGATAAAACTTCGCTTGTCCACCGGATGAAATAAAGCTTTCCTCCTTCAGGAATTGTCCCAAAGTTATGTACTCGCCTGTAATTGTAAAATACTTGATAATACTCACCTTCAATGCCCTTTATACCTATATAATTATATTAGTTTTCGACAAAAATAACAAACCTAAAACGCTATTTAAAGCGATATAAGCGTTTTTTAAAAAAATAAACTAATCACACTAGGCCGAAGAAAAAGTAACAGAGACCGATTTTTGACGCTTTAAACAAAAAACAAAAAAATAAAAGCCACCTTTTGCGGTGGCTTTTTAAGAAGCTTAATCTTAATATTGTGTAATTGATTAATAAGTTCTAACCGGAGTAATCAATTGAACGAAGTCAACGTCTTCTTTATCAGGATTGATGACAAATGGACGAAGTGGTTTAGTAAAGTTCATAATTACTGAATCAGTAACAGAAGCTCTGAGGGCATCGCGCATGTAATCTGGGTTAAATGAAATTTCCAAATTATTACCTTCCAAGTTTCTGAAGCTAACATCTTCTTCTACGTTACCAATTTCAGCTGATTTACCTGATAACTTAGCAGTTTGGTTTCCCACATCCAAAGTTAACGTTACAACGTTGTTGCGGCCAGCGTGCGTTAACAAACTTGCACGTTCAAGCGCACTAGATAATTCAGGAATATCAAATTCAATGCTGGTAGTCTTTTCGGTCGGAATCAAACGATCGGTATCAGGGTAATTACCGTCAAGCAAACGTGAGTAGAATGAAAGATTGCCAATTACAAAGAGCGCTTGATTGTCCCCTGGGCAAACTTTTACTTCTGGGTCTGCTTCGGCAATAATTCTTGCCAATTCTTGTAAGCTCTTCCCTGGAATAATTAAATCAGTTTCTGATTGAGGTCCGTTTTCTAAAGCAATAGTTCTTTGTGAAAGACGGTGTGAATCAGTGGCAACCGCCTTAATGCTATCAGGATTAAAAAAGAAACGTACACCAGTTAAAATTGCTCTTGTTTGATCATTTGAAGTAGCAAATTGTGTTTCATTGATAATTTCTCTGAAAGTTTTACCTGAAATAGTAAATGATGCAGCATCAGAAATTTCTGGTAAACGAGGATAATTATTTGCATCCAAACCATTAATCGTAAATTCACTATTTTCAGATACGATTTGAGTTTGGAAACTTTCTTTTACTTCAAAAGAGAAATCTTTACCTGGCAACTTTTTAACAATTTCACTGAAAAATCTAGCAGGCAAAACAATTGATCCTGTAGATTCTACGTTCAAGTCCTCATTTACAGGAATCTTGATTTCAATAGAAATATCTGTATCGCTACCTGTTAAAGTTAATTCATCTTCTGTTAAATCCAATTTGATCCCACTAAGAATTGGAATAGTAGCTCTTGATGAAATGGCACGCATAACATTGTTTAAGTTCTCGATAAACAGGTTGCGATTGATCGTAAATTTCATTTTAATCCTCCTAAACGAAAGTGACTTTTCTTTTTTATTTAATTATATATTTAATTAGTAGTAGTAGGGCCTGTGAATTCTGTTGAAAACTCATAAGAAGCCTGAAAATAACGGAATTGTAACGGTTAAAAAAGATGTGTAAAACTCGCAAAGTTGTCCACAGTGGATAACTTTGATTAATGTTCAAGCATTTGTTTCAAATCGAAAACAGCCGTTTTGATGTCAGCATCAGTTTTCATTTGCTTATCGATTTTATCATAAGCGTGCATAACTGTCGTGTGATCTTTTCCGCCAAATTCTTGTCCTATCTTAGGTAAACTTGCATCAGTTAATTCCCGAGAAAGATACATCGCGATCTGTCGTGGTACCACAATCTGCCGTACACGCTTTTTACCCTTCAATTCGGCTGTCGAAGTTTGGAAGTAATTTGCGACAACTTCCTGTATTTTCGAAATTTGTAGTCCACGATTTTTTTGTACGAGTTTCAGATCAACTAAGGCTTCTCGAGCTAAGTTAACGTCGATGTCAGCCTTTTCGATAGTAGCATATGCTTGAACTTTAACTAAAGCCCCTTCGAGTTCTCTAATATTAGTATCTACTTGAGAAGCAATGTAATCGAGAGTGTTGTCATCAATAGTTAAGCCTTCAGATTCAGCCTTTCTTCGTAAAATTGCGATTCGGGTTTCCAAATCTGGAGGAGTAATTTCAACTTGTAAGCCCCATGTAAATCGAGAAACTAAACGTTCAGACAGATCAGGAATTTCTGTAGGTAAACGATCACTGGTCATCACGATTTGCTTTTGATCATTATATAGGGTTTCAAAAGTATGGAAGAATTCTTCTTGAATTCCTTCTTTTTTAGCAAAGAATTGAATATCGTCAACTAGTAATAAATCACAGGTTCTGTATTTTTCGCGAAATTGGTCCTGTGTTTTATTTTTTATTGAATTAATAAAGTCGTTGACGAAGGTCTCACTCTGTATATAAACTACTTTAGCGTTGGGTCTTTCAAGCAGCATTTGATGGCCAATTGCTTGCATCAAGTGAGTTTTTCCGAGACCTACTCCCCCGAAGATAAATAAAGGATTATAAAAACTACCAGGACTGTCTGCGACAGCTAATGCGGCACCGGCAGCTAATTTGTTTCCTTCACCTTGAACGAAATTATCAAACGTATATTTTTCGTTTAACTTCAAATCTTTAGTGAATTCTTGTTGTTCCCTATTTCTTGGCTGCACTCGAATATCGTGTTGTGGCTCAGGAGTTACGATTCTTTCAGGCGTGTCACTGTCTTCAGATATCTTAAATACAGGTAGTATTTCGATACCAGCATAGCCGTATGCTGATTGGATTAATTGTGACGAAAGATTTTTCTCCCAGTAACCTTTTGCAACAGGATTTTGAACTAAAATTTGTAGTTCATGAGTTTTTTTATCATAAGAAATAGGTTTAGTATTTTTAAACCATGCATTATAGGCAACTTCATTAAAACGAGCGCGCATTTCGTCGTTAAAGTGTTGCCAAAATTTCTCAATGTCGAACAATTTGCATTCCTCCATGTTGATAAAAAGCATATTTATTTTAGCATGTTGATAAAAAGTTTTCCACAAGTGAAATAAATATTAACAGTATAAACATCCTGTGGATATTTTAGAATTTAATATGCACAATTTGACATGACGGAGGCGGAACGATTACTTTATGCACAGTTATAGTGTGGATAGCAAAAGCTATTGTACCAAGACTTTAATTCAAAATCTATATGCGTTATCCACATAGTGTGAATTAAGTTTTTAACACGATGTGAGTTGTGGAAAAAACTAGGGATTAATTTGTGAATTTTGCTTTGTGGAAAAATAAAAATATTTTTTATCCACACAAAAATAGCCAAAAAATCGAAAAATGTGTGGTAAAGAGTGCAGCATTATTTTCAAGAAATACTTGGTTTTTATTGCTATTCGTGCTATCCTTAGTAAGAAATTGTGCAGTTGGCACAAAGAATTTATGGAGGTGCAGTTTATAATGACAACTAAAAGAACTTACCAACCTAAGAAGCGTCACCGTTCACGTGTTCACGGTTTTATGAAGCGCATGAGTACATCAAATGGCCGTAAGGTTTTAGCAAGACGCCGTGCAAAAGGTAGAAAAGTCTTATCTGCTTAAACCACTGAATCCCAGTGGTTTTTTTAGTCTACTAGAGTGGAATGAAACGTTTTGAGAAAGTCTTATCGAGTAAAATCTGAAAAAGATTTCCAGCAAGTTTTCGAATCTGGCGACTCCGTCGCTAACCGTGCTTTTGTCATATATGTAGTAGAAAAACCTGAAAATAAACATTTTCGGGTAGGTATTTCTGTAGGCAAGAAGGTTGGTCATACCGCTGTCGCACGTAATCGACTCAAGCGTTATATTCGGGCCGTAATTGATGAAGAAAAATTGCAAATTAATCCAAATGTTGATTTTTTAATCATTACGCGGCCTTATGCTCGCGATTTTGATATTGTTAAGGTACGCAAGAACTTGCTACATGCGTTAGCTTTGGCACATATCATTGAAGAAATGCCAGATGAAGTTGAGGAAAATTAGATTGAAGGACATTCTGACTAAAAGAAATGTCAAACGTCTTCTTGCAGTCCTAGCTGTAATCACCTTGGCTGTTGTTTTGACAGGGTGTGCAAGTCAGGGTGCAAACGGTCAAGTGGCACCAGTATCACACACAAGTGGTAACTGGTGGGACCGCTGGATTGTTTATTACATGTCAGCTTTCATTTTGTGGCTAGCTAAGTTAATGGGCAATAGCTATGGTTGGGCAATCATTGTCTTCACTGTTATTGTTCGTGTCATCTTGTTGCCTTTGAATGCTATTTCAATTCGAAGCACAACTAAGATGCAAAGCATCCAACCACAAATCAATGAGCTACGTAAGAAGTATCCAGGACGTGACACTGAATCAAGATCGTTATTACAACAAGAAACTAACAAACTGTATAAGGAAGCAGGAGTAAATCCATATGCTGGATGCTTGCCTCTGATCATTCAGTTGCCAGTTATGTATGCTTTGTATGGTGCGATTTTACGTACACCACAATTGCAAACTGGACGCTTTTTATGGATGGATTTGAGTAAACCAGACCCATATTTCATTATGCCTATCTTGGCAATGGCGTTTACTTTCTTGTCTACATATATTAGTCAATTATCAACACCTGCGTCATCTCAAAACGGAATGACCAAGATAATGACCTACGGAATGTCCATTGTGGTTGGTGTAATGGCCTTGCAATTCCAATCAGCCATCACACTTTACTGGGTAATTTCTAACTTATTCCAGGCAGTTCAAACCTTTATTTTGCAAAACCCTCTTAAATACAAGAGAGAACAAGAAGCAAAGGCTGAGGCAGAACGCGAACGTAAACGTAAGCTAAGAAGAACCTACAAGCGTTTAGGACGCAAACAAAAATAAAAGAATATTTAATCTAAAAATGATTTTAGATAAAGTAGTCAAAGTGCTTTATCCATCATGTTTATTCGTGGTGGGATAATGCACTTTTTTTATTGAGAAAAGGGAAAATTATGGCTCAAACTTTAACAGAATTTGATACAATTGCAGCGATTTCTACCCCTATTGGTGAAGGTGGAATTTCCATAGTACGAATGTCCGGTGAAGATGCAGTTAAAATTGCTAATGAGGTTTTTAAAGGTGCTAATTTAGCTAAAGTTCCAACTCATACGATCCACTACGGTCATATTATTGACCCTGATACTGGTGAAACTATTGATGAAGCAATGGTTACTGTGTTGCGTGCGCCTAAGACTTTTACCCGTGAAGATATCGTTGAAATCAATTGTCACGGTGGTATCGTTGTTACTAACCGTATTTTGCAGCTTCTTTTAAGCCACGGTGCTCGAATGGCAGACCCTGGCGAATTCACCAAGCGTGCCTTTGTAAATGGACGAATCGATTTGACCCAGGCCGAAAGTGTGATGGATATCGTTCGTGCTAAGACTGACAAGGCACGAAAAGTTGCGGAAAAACAACTTGAAGGTGGACTTTTGCACAAGATACGTGCAATGCGTCAAGAAATTTTAGATACGCTTGCCAATGTGGAAGTTAATATTGACTACCCAGAGTATGATGCTGATACTGTAACTGCTAAGCAAATGGCGGATACAGCAAACTCAGTAATTAAAAAAATTGATCGACTTTTGAGTACTGCTCAAGAGGGTAAAATCTTGCGTAACGGCCTTGCGACAGCGATTGTAGGGCAGCCAAATGTTGGTAAATCTTCATTGCTAAACTACTTAACCCAAAGCGACAAGGCTATCGTAACTGATGTCGCTGGGACTACGCGTGATACGCTTGAAGAATATGTATCTGTAAAAGGTGTATCTCTAGAATTAATTGATACTGCGGGTATTCACCATACTGATGATAAAGTGGAAAAAATTGGTGTGGAAAGATCTAAAAAAGCTCTTGAACGAGCAGATCTTGTTCTCTTGTTAATCGATGCTAGTCAAGAATTAACAGATGAAGATAAAGCACTTATTGACGAAACTAAAGACAAGAAGCGGATTATCATTTTAAACAAATCTGATCTGGGTCAAAAGCTGACAGTTGATCAGATGAAGCAAATGACTGGCAGCGAAGTTATTTCAACTTCAATTTTGAAGGAAAAGAATCTAGATCAGCTTGAAGAAGTGATCAGCAAGTTATTCTTCTCAGGGATTGAAAACTCAAATGATCAGGTTATGGTTACCAACCAACGACAAACTTCACTTTTGCAAAAGGCGAAAAAGGAATTGCAGGATGTTGTGCAAGCTGTGAATGACGGCGTGCCTGTGGATATTGCACAGATTGATTTCACTGGTGCGTGGGATACACTAGGTGAGATTACAGGGGAAAGTGCACCGGATGAATTGATCACAACTTTGTTCAGTCAATTCTGTTTAGGAAAGTAGGGGAAATAATGATTAAGACATATGATTCAAATGAATATGATGTAATCGTTGTAGGAGCGGGTCACGCAGGCTGTGAAGCTGCTCTTGCTAGTGCCCACATGGGACAAAAGACATTACTGTTAACTATTGGGCTTGATATGGTAGCTTTCATGCCATGTAACCCATCTGTAGGTGGTCCAGCCAAGGGTACCGTTGTTAGAGAAATTGATGCTTTAGGTGGTCAAATGGGTAAAAACATTGATGCTACCTACATTCAAATGCGGATGCTTAATACTGGTAAGGGTCCTGCAGTGCGTGCACTTCGTGCTCAAGCTGATAAGTGGCAATATCATGAACACATGAAGGATACCATTGAAAATACACCTAACTTGACTTTGCGTCAGGCAATTGTAGATGAAGTTGTCGTTGAAGATGGCGTCTGCAAAGGAGTAATTACCAATACTGGTGCTAAATACCATGCTAAAAGTGTTGTATTGACTACTGGTACTGCTGCCCGCGGTAAAATCATTATTGGTGAACTTACTTATTCGTCAGGACCTAACAACACTACTCCTTCAATTAAGTTGTCTGAGAATTTGGAAAAGCTTGGTTTTAAGCTTCGTCGTTTCAAGACCGGTACGCCTCCACGTGTTAACGGCAATACTATTGATTATTCCAAGACCGAAGAAGAACCTGGCGACAAGACTCCACGTCACTTCTCATTTGAAACCAAGGATGCCGATTATTTACAACACCAAATTTCTTGCTGGATGACTTATACTAACCCAACCACGCATGAGATTATCCGCAACAATCTTGATCGTGCACCTATGTTTACTGGTGTAATTAAGGGTGTAGGACCTCGTTATTGTCCATCTATTGAAGACAAGGTTGTACGTTTTGCTGATAAGGATCGTCACCAAATTTTCCTTGAACCAGAAGGTGAGACTACCAAGGAAGTTTATGTAGGTGACTTTTCAACTTCAATGCCAGAAGAAGTTCAATTAAAGATGGTTCACTCTGTTGCCGGACTTGAACATGCTGAAATGATGCGTCCAGGCTACGCAATTGAATATGACGTAGTTGAACCATGGCAATTGAAGCATACCTTGGAAACTAAGAACGTAAAGCACTTATTTACTGCAGGTCAAATGAACGGTACTTCCGGTTATGAAGAAGCTGCAGGTCAAGGCTTGATCGCCGGTATTAACGCTGCGCTTTCTGCTCAAAACAAGCCTGGCTTTACTTTGGGTAGAAACGATGCTTATATCGGTGTTTTGATTGATGACTTAGTAACTAAGGGCACTAACGAACCATATCGTTTGCTTACTAGCCGTGCAGAATACCGTTTGATTTTACGTACTGATAACGCCGACTTGCGTTTGACTGAATACGGTCATGAATTAGGTCTTATTTCTGATGAGCGTTACAAGAGATTCGAAGAAAAGAAGCAAGCCATTAAGAAAGCTAAAGAAAGATTGCATGAAATTACAGTTCACTTGACTGATGAGGTGCAAGACTTTTTGAAGAGCATTGGCCAAGAACCAATGAAGGCTGGGGTTAAGGCAGACGTCTTCTTGCGTCGTCCAAATGTAAAGATTGCTGACATCGAAAGATTAACTGGTGAAAAGATTCCAGGCGACCGTTACGTAAAGGAACAGGTAGAAATTGGCATTAAATATGCTGGTTATATCAAGAAAGAGGAAACTCGTATCGCTCGTTTGAAGCGCCAAGAAGCTAAGAAGATTCCTGCAGATATTGATTATGAAGCAATTGAAGGCTTGGCAACTGAAGCACGTCAAAAGTTTGAAAAGATTCGTCCAGAGACTTTGGCCCAAGCAGAGCGTATTTCCGGGGTAAACCCAGCTGATTTGGCTATTTTGAGTGTTTACATTCAAAACGGACGCTATTCAAGAGTTAAAAAATAATTTTTGCTAAAAGATAAAGAGGGCATGATTCAAAAATAATCATGTCCCTCTTTTTTTTACTGGAAATAAGATAACCCAGGAAATAATTAGGGCCAAGGAAAAAATAATTGAAAAATTTTTCTTAAATTTTAGCTATAAGTAAATAAAAAAATATATAAAATGAAAAAGTTTTAGTATAATAATGTTCATTGAATCACAATGTAAAACGCTATCCTTTAGCAAGACGTAAGTAATAATTTATCTGAGCTTGTGAAATGATTATTATTACAAAAGCGTTTTCATCTGCATAATAACAATGCTTTTGACGTTTTGCAAATGTGAAAAAATGTGTTTTAATACATTATGAAAGAAACGAAACTAAGGAGATGCACTTATATGACTAAAATTAATGGTTCTGATGCAATGCTTAAAGTTATTTATGACTGGGGAATTGATCATATCTATGGTTTCCCAGGTGGATCATTCGACTCCAGCATGAATGCTATTTACGACTTCAGAGATAAGATGAAATTTATCGAAGTTCGTCACGAAGAGGCTGGCGCACTTGCTGCTTCATCTGAATACAAAGTTACTGGTAAATTGGGTGTATGTTTTGGCTCAGCTGGTCCTGGTGCTGCCCACTTATTCAACGGCTTGTACGACGCTAAGTTTGACAAGACTCCAATGCTTGCCATCGTAGCTAATGTTCCAACTAGCAAACAAGACATCGACTTCTTCCAAGCCTTTGATGAAGATAAATGGTTCTTAGACGCTAGCGTTTGGTGCGCTTCAGCTAAGACTCCAGAGCTTATTCCAGTATTGACTGACGAAGCTATCCGTCAAGCCTACGCAAGAAAAGGTCCTGCAGTTTTAATCATTCCTAAGGACTACGGTTGGCAAAAGATTGAGGATAACTTCCGTGTAAACAAGGATGCTCATCCAGAGCCAAACTACCCAGCACCAACTAAGACTTCAGTTGATGAAGCTGTCAAGCTTTTGAGGGAAGCCAAGAACCCAACAATGTACATTGGTTTAGGTGCTAAGGATGCTGGCGAAGAAGTTAAGGAATTCGCTGAAAAGTTCAAGACACCTATTATGTCATCATACTTAGGCAAGGGTGTTGTTGAAGACAAGTTCCCAGCATACATGGGTACTATCGGCCGTATCGGACCTAAGGCAGCTCAAGAAGTTCAAATGGCAACTGACTTAGTTGTTTGGGTCGGCAATAACTCACCATTCTCAGTATTATGGTTCCCTAAGAACGCTAAGGTTATCCAAATTGATGTTGATCCTGCTAAGTTTGGTAAGCGTCACTCAACTGATGTATCAATGCTTGCAGATGCTAAGAAGGCACTTCGCGCTATCATTGATGCTGGTGAAGAAAGAAATGAATCACCACTTTACAAGGCTGCTATTGCAGACCGTGAAAACTGGGATGCATGGGAAGACAGCTTCAAGAATTCAGATGAGATGCCAGTTCGTCAAGAACCAATCTGGGATGTTATCAACAAGAAGGCTGACGACAACGCTGTCTTTGCTATCGATGTAGGTAACGTAAACGTTGACTCTTGCCGTCTTTTGAACTTACACGATGATCAAAAGTGGACAACTTCTGGCCTTCACGCAACTATGGGTTACGGTGCTCCTGCCGCATTGATGGCAGCTACAGTTTACCCAGACCGTGAAGTTTGGAACTTAGCTGGTGATGGTGGCTTTGCCATGATGAACCAAGAACTTTTGACTATGTCACGCTACAACATGCATATCTTGAACGTAGTATTTACTAACGAAACTTTAGGCTACATCGAAGCTGAACAAGTAGATGAATCTCACCAACCATTATCAGGTGTAAAACTTCCAGACAACGACTGGGCTAAGGTTGCTGAAGGTATGAATGTTAAGGGTGTAGTGGTTCGCACCAAGAAGGAATTCGAAGAAGCAGTTGACGAATTCAAGAAGATGGATGGCCCAATGTTGATTGATGTTAAATACACTCACAACATGCCTTACTCAACTGAATTGAATTCACTGGATGATCCAGCATTCGTTAAGAAGTATGAAGCAGAAGACTTGAAGCCATTCAGCTACTTTGCTGAAAAGTATGGCTTGGAAGCTGACGCTGCAACAGGTGCATCTCAACATGAAGAATCAGAACCAGAAGAAGATACTGCTCCTGATACAGTTTCCGGTGCTTCACAACACTAATTCATTTGAGTAATAACCATAAAAAGACGAGATGAAAATCTCGCCTTTTTTATTTTCTAAGAAATATTTCCTGGGAAATCAAAAAACGTGTGTGAAACATTTTTAGACAATAATAAAACAGTTATTAACCATACCGAAAGTTTTAGACCTTTTCGTTTCGCTTTTTTCTATACTAAAACGTATAATAATAATTGATAAATTTTGATTAAATGGAGGACGTTATAAAGATATGCAACAATTCGGCGTTATCGGTTTGTCTGTTATGGGCAAAAATCTTGCTTTAAACGTTAGAAATCACGGCTTTTCAGTTTCAGGTTATTCAATTGATAAACCTGAAATTGATGCTTTAGCAAAATACGAAGATGACAAGTTAAAGCCATGCTATACATTGGAAGAATTTGTTAACTCACTTGAAAAGCCACGTAAAATTTTGATCCAAATTATGGCTGGTGCTCCAGTTGATGAGACCTTACATAAGTTGCTTCCACTTTTGGATAAAGGTGACATCGTGATCGATGGTGGTAACTCAAACTACCACGACACTAACCGTCGTTACCACGAAATGGAAAAGCATGGCATTCACTTCATCGGTATGGGTGTTTCCGGTGGTGAAGAAGGTGCCTTAAATGGTCCTGCTCTTATGCCAGGTGGTGACGAAGAAGCTTACAAGGAAGTTGCTCCAATTCTTGAAGCCATTGCTGCTAAGAACAAAGAAGGTAAGTCTTGTGTAAGTTACATGGGTCCTGAAGGTGCAGGTCACTACGTAAAGATGGTTCACAATGGTATTGAATATGCCATCATGCAAGAATTCTCAGAAGTTTACAGCCTGCTCCGTGATGTTGCTCATAAGAGTGACGATGAAATGTCAGAAATCTTTGATAAGTGGAACCACAGCGTGGTACAAGCTTACTTAAGTGAAATCACTTCAAAGGTTTTGAAGCAAAAGGATGATCTTACTTCAGACAACATCATTGATCACATTTTAAACGTTGCTTCATACAAGGGTACTGGTAACTGGACTCTTGAAGATGGTGTAGCTCTTGGTGCACCTGTAACAGTTATTGCCGAAGCCGTTATGGCACGTTTCATGAGTAAACAAACTCATTTGGCACTTGAAAGCGACATTAAGCCAACTGAATTTAAGTATGAAGGTGAAATCCCTGAAGACTTAGTTGACGAATTCGGTAAGACTTTGCAATTGGCTCAAGCTGTCGCATATGCTCAAGGTTTCCAAGAATTAACTATGGCTGCTAAAGCTTACAACTGGGACCTTAGATACAAGTCAATTGCCCAAGGTTGGGAAGCCGGCTGTATCATTCGTTCCGCAATGCTTAAAGATATTGAAAATGCTTACTCAAATGGCAAGAAGCTTACTAACTTGTTTGAAGATGGTTACTTCAGAAAGTTGATGGAAGACAACCTTCCATCATTAAGAAAATCAGTTGAATTTGCTACAAAGGCTGGCGTTCCAACACCAACTTTGAGCGCAGCACTCAACTACTTGGAATCAATCTTCAATCCCAAATTGCCAGCTAACATGATTCAAGGTCAACGTGACTACTTCGGTGCTCACACTTACCTTAGAAATGATCGTAAGGGTACATTCCACACTGAATGGTATGAAGAAAAATAATTAGGTTTCATGTGAAACTAAAAAAGCCAGTTAGAACATATTCTAGCTGGCTTTTTAGTGTACAATAAATATCGGCATATTTTTCGATTTAAAGAGGGGATTCTATGAAAGACGAGGGAAATAAAACTAATATAAATCTGCTACTCCAAGCGCTGATCGTCGGCATTTGTACTGGAATAGTAGTTGGCCTGTTTAGATTCGGCATTGAAACCACTTCGGCCTTTTGGCTTCATTTGTTCCAACTGGCTCATCAAAATCCGCTTTGGTTCATCGCAATCATTGTGGGCTTTATTGCAGTGGCGGTAATTGCCGGCTACTTTGTTAAACAATATCCGCATGTTGGTGGATCTGGTATTCCAGAAGTAAAATTGCAGTTGCAAGGGAAGTTAACTTTGCAATGGTTCCCAATTTTATGGCGCAAGCTAATTGGCGGCATTTTAGTTATCGGAACAGGTCTATTCTTAGGGCCAGAAGGACCCTCCTTGCAACTAGGTTCAACAATCGGTCAAGGTGTAGGTGAAGGCTTTAAGCAAAACAAGCTTAATACAAGAGTATTGCTGGCTACTGGTGCTTCTAGTGGTTTAGCTGCCGCTTTTGGTGCTCCTCTCAGTGGTGCACTCTTTGTCTTAGAAGAAGTCTTTCATAACTTTTCCCCTCTTGTGTGGATGAACGCTTTAGCCGGTGCGATTGCTTCTAACTTCGTTGTTTCCAACTTGTTTGGACTTCATCATGCACTGGCAATTCCATATAATTATTCTTTTCCAATTAATCTTTATTGGCATTTAATTATTTTGGGCGTTTTATTGGGACTATTGGGTCACCTCTACAAGGTGGGCTTATTTAGCCTAAAAAAGGTCTATGCTAAAATCACCTTTTTACCACGTTGGTTACATGGTCTTATTCCTTTAGCACTTTTGATTCCAATCGCTTATTTCTGGCCTTTAATTACTGGTCCAGGTAATCGCTTGATTTTGTCACTTCCTAACATGATTACCAAAACAGGTTGGGGCTTAGTTGGACTTTTGACCTTTTACTACGTAATGAGAATCGTCTTTTCAATCGTAGCTTATGATTCAGGTTTACCAAGTGGTATCTTCTTACCAATTCTGACGATGGGTGCCTTGATTGGTGCTACTTACGGTATGTTTATGGTTCAACTTGGATTATTACCACAACGCTTGGTAGTTAACCTGGTCATCTTCTCAATGGCAGGCTATTTTGCTGCAATTATCCGGGCACCATTTACTGCAATTATTTTGATTACCGAAATGGTTGGTTCGTTGCTTCACTTAATGCCATTAGCAGTTGTTGCGTTTATTGCACTTTTGGTTGATGAACTACTTGGCGGCAAGCCGATTTACGGTCTTCTCGCAGCCGCTATGGACACTAGCAGCGATCGCAAGGCTAACTATACTGGCGAGGCCGATCAAATGGTTCTGCCGGTCTATGAGAGCAGTAAATTAGTTGATAAAAAGGTCGCAGATATTAAGTGGCCTGATGATACTAGAGTTAGAACTATTCGCCGTGATGGGGGTGAAATTATCCCAACGGGTCAGACGATTATTCGTGGCGGCGATATGCTTGTTTTGGAGTTTGATTCAAGTCAACGAGGTCGTGTTTATAGTAAAATGAAAGACCTGCAAGGCGTTGAACTTGATGGATAATTGAAATAAGGGCGGCAGACGTACATGCCGTCTTTTTTCTTGCACAAAAATAGGTTATATTAGATACTTAAACTTATGTAGGAAAGAGGGATGAAGGTGAATAATTTAGTACAGATCACGTTAAATGCGGATCAGGAAAAATATAATCTGGATGGAGATGAAAGCATCACTTTTATTGATGCGAATTCTTATTATATTGGTCAAATTATTGATCGGCATCATGGCTGGATAACGTTAGAATCAGTTGACCAAGATGGTAACCGTGGTGGTGTCGTTTTTATTAAAGAAGATCAAGTAGCCAAGATCGAAGATAATACGCCAACACTGCATTACTACGCGTTAGCTGATATTAAGGATCCGTTTCACATGAAACAATTGAATACAAAAGTACTTAATTGGGACTTTACCAATATTTATGATCTTTTACTGAATGTGGCCGATTCTCAGCTATTTATCACGTTTGAAACCAAGACAGGGATTAATTATACTGGCCTGATCACGCAGCTGGATAAAGACGAAATACGCATCCTTGAAAAGAATGAACAGACACTAGAACAATACGCTACCGTCATCCCATTAGCTGATATTGTCTGTGTCGACATTAACAGCATAGATAATCGCTTGTTTATCCATTATCTGAAGCAACATAAAGATTATGGCAATGATCTAGAACTGGCAGAAATTTATTTTGATTATACTTTTGATGACCAATTTGGCAGTTTTGCAATTGGTAGAATCGTTAAGTATGATGATGAAAATATGATTCTTGAAAGCTTGAATGATTTGGGTCAAGTCGAATCCATTGCAGTAATTGCACGTAATCACATTGCCCATTTAACTGAGGAATCTGAGAGACTTAATTACTTTAACTACCTAGTTAATTGGCAAAAAGAAAATGGCAGTTTTGATCCGGATCATTTGGAGCATTCTGTTAATCTGCAGGGGGAGATTAGGTCAATACCTGAAGTAATTGAAGAATGGCCAGAAGACAAAATAATCAAGGTTAGCGATTCAATTTATCATTATCCTGACCGTTTGGGACTCATTTCATCTTATAATGATGATGGCTTTGATTTAAAAATTGCAACTGAATACGCTGTAGGTGATGTCAGCGATCATGATTATGAGGACGTGATCAGCGTTGATTTGGCCGGCTCAGAGATGATTAGGATGCAAAAATTCCTCGATAATCGTGGATAAATAAGTTGGCAGTGAATAAAAGTTTTTTATATAATTAAGCAAACGAAAGGAAGATGTTCTATGGGATTAACATTTGACAACCCTAACAATTTACAAAAGATGCTTGATCGCTTTGCGACGGTTCCAGATCCAAAGAAGACACCAAAGCACAAGGATCCAGAAGAATTGCTTAATAAAGATTCAAAAGACAAAAAGAAGAAAAAAGATAAGTAAATTAAAAGCAGGTTGCAAACGCAATCTGCTTTTTCTCTAGGAGTAAGAAATATGAAAAAACATTCGGCAGTAGCTTGTATCAGTAGGGCAGATTTATTTTCATCCTTATCATCTGATGCCCTAAAGAAAATTGCAGCAATCTCAGCTCATCAGGAATATTTCCCAAGAAATACAATTATTCGTCAGCCAGGCGACGGTAAGGAAGGCATGATCTTCATGGATGAGGGTAGTGCCAAGATTTATAGCCTGAATGAAGACGGCAAAGAAACTGTGTTGGGCGTAATCAATAAGGGTGATTATGCTGGACAGCAGAGTCTTTTTAAAGAACCAAATCATGAAAATTATATTCAGGCGTTGCAAGATACGTATGTCTGCTCAATTAATCGTGATGATTTTCAAAACTTGCTTAAAAAGACGCCAGATTTAGTCATCAATTTGCTTAATACATTTGGTGAAAAGCTAGTAGCGGCAGAAACGAATTCAATTCGAAGAAATTCGATGAATGCCAAAGACCGCTTGATGGATTATCTGGTTAAACAAAGTCAAAAGTTGGGCTCAGCTAGATTTTCTCTCCCTTTGAAAAAGAAAGATTTAGCCAGTTATTTAGGAACCAGTCCTGAAACTTTGAGCAGACAATTGAAGCTATTAGAAAAGGAAAATAAGATCAGGGTCAATCGCCGAGAGATTACTATTGTTAAAAATTAATAGCTTATAATGGGCGAATGACATAATACACAAATGCCAAGCCGATATTGATCAAGGCAAAGAAGCCAATGATAGTGCATTGCATTCTTTTAGTAATAACTAGGTAGGCAATAAATTCGCGAATAAAGGCGTTTAAGGTGAAATACCACTTGGTCTTGGCACCATAGCCAATACACTTTAAGCCTTGACGCTTAGCCAAAACAAGCGCTCTATAAACGTGATACGAATTAGTAACGATACAAAATGTGCTGTCAGGCTGCATCAGTTGATGTGAAAACCTAAGGTTTTGATTAGTTGTCTTGGAACGATCTTCAATGATGATGTCAGACTGGGGCACGCCATGTTCTTCCGCATAAGCGGCCATGGCGTGGCTTTCAGGAATTTCTTCATCGGGACCTTGGCCGCCAGACATGATCAATTTTGAGCCAGGATTTTTGTGATAAATTTCAATTCCGCGATCGATTCGGCTGGCAAGAAGTGGCGTAACTTTTTTGCCAATTAATCCTGCACCTAGAACGACAATGTAGTTTAGCTTCTTGATATTGAAATTAATGAGGTTCAACCAAGCAGTCAGGGTATACATCATCATGATGAAGATTAAATAAAGAATGCTCATTGATAAAAATAGATAAATAAATCTGAACCAAGGAGCAGAATTGAAACGACCGAAAGCAGGGTAGGCGAAAATTAGTAAAATGATGACGATACCTGTTCCTAGAGACAGGAAGTTAGTCCATCTAGTGCCTTCTTTGATTAAGATCTTGATGCCGTTATAGAGAAAGATGGCAATTAAAAGAAAGACGAAGGCAAAGATGAATAAAGCGATGCCTACGGCTACTAAGAGTAAGAATCCAGAAATTAATTGATGCTGTTCGGGGTGCTCAGTGTCGACAACGATTAGAAAATCGACAGCTAGAAGAGCCAGAAACATCAAAGTGGAGGTTAGTGTTAAACCGGCCCACATTGAACGACGCTCGCTCATGTGTTAATACAAAGATGAAAATTCCGAGATTGATGAGGAAGATGGCTAATAGCCAATAGAAAAGAGACAACATTTTAATAAACTCCTTTAATTGTTAATTTAATTATACGGAGTTTACGGAATATCTAAAAGAAAAAGGAAAAATAAAAACGCATCCTCAAGGGATGCGTTTTTAGATATTTTATGCTGCTTCACCAGCAATTTTAGTCTTGTTTAAAAGAAGAGAGCTGGTTACAACTGATACGGAACTGAAGGCCATTGCTAAACCTGCAAGTTCAGGACTCAAGGTCAAACCTAAGCCCATGAAGAGGCCGGCGGCAATAGGGATGCCGATAGTGTTGTAAATAAGGGCCCAGAACAAGTTTAATTTGATTCTGTTGAAAGTCTTCTTAGAAATGTCCAAAGCTCTTACAACGCCCATTAAATCGTTCTGAACGAGGACGATACCACCGGATTCAATAGCAACATCTGTACCAGAACCCATCGCAATACCAACATCAGCAGTAGACAAGGCAGGAGCATCATTGATACCGTCACCTACGAAGGCAACCTTTCTACCTTCATCTTGCAACTTCTTAATTTCAGCAGCCTTTTCAGTTGGCAAAACGCCAGCGATAACTTGATCAATGCTAACTTCCTTACCGATAGCGTTAGCTACATTAGGGTTATCACCAGTAAGCATGATAGTCTTTAAACCACGCTTCTTAAGCTCGGCAATAGCAGCCTTTGAACTTGGCTTAGGAACATCTTGAATAGCAATTAAACCGATGATTTCTTGACCTAAACCAACATAAACAACAGTTTTAGCTTCTTTTTGCAACTTAATGGCTTGATCTTTCATTTCCTGGGAAATGGAAATATCTTCAAGCAATCTGTCACTACCTACGAAAGCAGTTTGACCATCATAACTGGCTCTAACTCCTTTACCTTCAATTGCAGCAAAGTTTTTAACTTGAGCTAAAGCAATTTTGTCTTCCTTGGCTTTCTTAACTACAGCTGTCGCAAGTGGGTGTTCAGAGTTTTCTTCCAAACTTGCGGCAATAGTCAAAACCTTGTTTTGATCACCAACAACATCGGTTACTTGAGGCTTACCAACGGTAATAGTACCGGTCTTGTCGAAGACAACAGTATCAAGGTCGCTAACTTCTTCAAGAACTTCACCGTTTTTGATTAAAACGCCCATCTTAGCGCTACGTGCAGTACCAACCATCAATGCAGTAGGAGTGGCAAGTCCAAGGGCACAAGGACAAGCAATAACTACAACAGAAACTGCAAATAGCAATGCAGTAACTAATGGAGCGTTCAAGAATACGTACCAAATAACGAAGGTAATAATCGCAATAATTAAAACAGCAGGTACGAAGATATTGGAGATTTTATCAGTCAAGTTTTGGATAGGGGCGTGACTAGTTTGCGCCTTCTTAACTAAATCAACGATTTGTGAAAGCATCGTGTCGCTACCAACTTTGGTTGCTTTAAAATTAAATGTACCGTTAGTGTTGATAGTTGAACCTACAACGTCATCGCCTTTTTTCTTAGTTACTGGCATACTTTCACCGGTAACCATTGATTCATCAATAGTAGTTGAACCGTTGACGATAACACCATCAACTGGAACCTTTTCACCAGGCTTAACGCGGATAATGTCGCCAACCTTAACTTGATCAAGTGGCACCTTAACGAATTCACCGTTACGTTCAACTTCGGCGTCCTTAGCTTGCAAGTCAATCAACTTAGCTAAAGCGTTAGATGCGTTATTATGCATCTTCTCTTCCATAGCGTCGCCCAAAAGAACGAAGACCGTTACAAATGCGGCACTTTCAAAGTAAACTTCATGTCCGGTGAACATAGCGAAGATACTGTAGAAATAGGCAACAGCAGTACCAACAGCAACCAGCGTATTCATATTAGCGCTATGATGCTTGAAAGCGGCCCAGGCACTACTCCAGTATGGAGCGGCTGAAATAGCCATAATAATCGTTGTTGTTATAAATGCGATCCAATTGTAGCCAGGCATCATCCAATGGAATGGCATGGCAAACATTTGGATAAGCATTGGAATTGATAAGATAAATGAAATCCAAAACCGTTTAATGTTTGAAAGTTTCATTACTTAACGACGACCTTCCCATGGAACATGTCCATTCCGCAAGCGTAGTTGTAAGTACCTGGTTTGTCGGTTGGAACATCAATAGTAACTTCTTTTTTACCGTCTAATTTTTCGTCAAAGTTTAAGTCCTTTGAAACGACTTCGTTCATACATCCCATATTGTCTGAAGAAATAAACTTCAATTGAGCAGGCTTGCCTTGCTTGAAAGTAACAATATCAGGCTTGTAACCATGATTTTCTGCGTTTACGACAACTTTTTTAGTTTGATTCTTTGAAAAAATACTCATTATTTAACAACAACCTTTCCATGAAACATATCCATACCACAAGCAAAGTTATAAGTGCCTTTCTTGTCAGTGGGAATATCAATAGTAGTAATTTTTTGCTTAGTTAAATCTTTATCAACACCAAGTTGTTCAAAAACAACGTGAGACAAACATGCTGTTGAATCATTCATATCGAAGTTTACCTTGGCAGGTATGCCTTGCTTAAGCACAACGGTTGAAGGGGAGTAGCCACCTTTAACGACGATGTTTGCTTCTTGCGTACCTTGGTCAACTATGGCTGTGCCGACGGCTTCTTGGTGTTTACCGAAGAACCACCAAAGAATGAAGCCGATCAGCAAGATGGCCACGATCAACGTGATAATTTGTGAAATACCCATATCTTTTCCTCCTAGCAGACGTGCTCTTTATCTGGCAAACAGTTGCAAGGAACCATGTCAGGGGCACTTTTTTCTTTTACAGTAACTTCTTGTTTTATTTTTTCTAGGTCACTTTTTGAAATAGGGGAGTTAGCCAGTAGCTGCAAGAGCACTTCGCCTTTATGCATGTCGCACATGCGATTTAAAAGCTCTTCAGCGGCTTCTGTCATTACCTGCGTTTGATTGATCTTAGAAGAGTAAACAAAGTGTCTGCCTTCCTTAGAGGGCTCTAGCAGATTCTTTTTAACCAAACGACGAAGCAAAGTCTTGATTGTAGATTCAGACCAATTTTTTTTAGCCTGCAATTCTTGAATTACTTTAGTTGAATTAACCGGTTCAAGAGTCCATATAATACGCATGACTTCCCATTCACTATTGGAAATTGTGCTTTCTTTTTCTTGAAGAGTAACCATCTTTTCCTCCTTTCGTTTACATTTGTAACTATACTCTTAAAATTTACATTTGTAAACTTTAATGCAATAAAAAGACCGTTAATCTGTTACTTTAAAAAACGATTAACGGTCTTTTTTCCTCAAGTAGAATTATAATAATAAATTATAAATTGGAGGAAAAACATGAATGATATAATTTTGTCCCATAAACGATGGCAACAAATTTTTGATGTACAACTAATAATTGCCTTAATCATAACAGTTTTAGAATTAATCACCAAAAAACAGCGTAATTTCGGCAATATTTTTCAACTAGTGTTTTTAATATTAATCGTAGGCTTAAATTTCTATGTACAATTCAATCGCCATAATTCTAGCAAATTGAATTTTGAGATTACACGATGGTTAAATCTATTAGTATTTAGTAGTTATTTTACAATTATCTGGCTAGTAGTTGGGAACTACTTAATATTTAATTTTCGGCAATTCGAAATACTTTGGGTGCTATTGCTCTGGGCTGCCTATCTTGTTCTATTATTGCCTCTAGCAATCCTTTATGCTGGTGATCTTAGGAAATGGTTTCTCATGTTACTTGCTGTTTACTTTCTTGATCAGCAATACGGACCAGACGTTTCGTTAAGAATAAGTAGAAATTTGCGTTTTTTGCACTCAGTTACGGGTCAAGGCGTCATTGCCGCTCTTGCTTTACTGATTATTGCTTGTTTTTTAGGTAAGGCCTGGGGCTGTCACTTTAACCCAAACTTGAAATTTATTAAAAGTCGTAATTTTCAAATATCCACTTTTATTTTATTGCTTGCTTTTGCAACGCTTGATCTGTTTTATAACGCTTTTAGCGTAACTGATAAGCAAATTTGGACAGCCTTTTTTTATTTTTCGTCTGATATCCAAGCTAAATATTTTACCTTACCCAGTTTAACTTCTGCCATTGAACCAGGAATTTTGGAAGAAACTGAACGTTACCTAATGATTTTAATCTTCCTAACTGGCTTTAAATATGCCCGTAAATGGCGTCTTCCAATCGCTGTGTATGCTTCAGGTATTTTATTTGGTCTGTCACATGCCGGTAACGTTGGCTGGAACGGTGAAACTTTTTCCGCCACTATTGCCCAAGTAATTGGTGTCATGGGCAGTGGCTTTCTTTGGGCTGTGCTTTATCTTTTCACAGGAAAATTATGGTTGCCGATGCTCTATCATTTCTTAATGGATTATTTAGCTAACTTACAATCGGGTTGGAATTCAGCTGGATGGACCTTTAGTGGATATGCTAGTGATTACATTCAGGAAATATTAATGGTCGGCGTCCCGCTAGTTTTTACCATTTGGATGATGTATGGCAAGAGAAGAGCGGTCATAGAGGAAAACGTGGATCGTCTACTTAATTTAAAAGACTCAAAGTTCATAAATAAAAAAGTATCTAGGAATTAGGTATTTCCCAGACACTTATTTCGAATCTAATTAATTAAAATAAACATTTTTAAAGTCATAAGGTACGCCTGTTGGGTTGAAGGATACACCTTTAACGTTGGTTTTAAGAAGTTGAGGATGAGCCACTTGGATTAATGGAATAGTACCTTGATCTTTCATTAAAATCTTTTCTGCCGCTACTAATTTGTCCCAGCGCTTCACAGGATCATTACCGTAAACATTTTCAGATTGATCAAGTAATTTATTGAATTGGTTGTTGTTCCAGCCGTTGTTGAGATAACTTGATCCTTTTTGGAAAACATCCAAGAAGTTAATTGGATCACCAAAAACAGCTTGCCAATTCTTGATTGTAATTTCGTAATTTCCAGCAGTTTGACGAGAAATTAATTGAGTAAATGGAATATTTTGAACTGAGATATTTACATTAGGTAAACGATCTAGTTGACTTTGTAAGAATTCAGCAGTTTGTTTTGAAGAATCATCGTCACTAGCTAACAATGTAACTTTAATAGACTTAATGCCAGTTTCCTTATAGCCCTCTTGCAATAAGGTTTTTGCCTTTTTAAGGTTATAGCTCACACCGCTTTTTACGTAAGCATCATTTTCAAATTGAGCACCAGTTTTTGGATTTGTGCCCATGCCTGATGGAACAAATCCTTTAGCTGGAATAGAACCGTCTTTCAAAATATTGTTAGCCAATTGCTGACGATTGATGGCATATGAGAATGCTTGTCTAATCTTAAGATCCTTGAATGCTTTAACTTTATTTTGATTTAATTCAAGACGACGAATAGCTGAAGAAAGTCTAGCGTGATAGCCAACCTTGTTTTTATTAGAAGCTACTTGTTGACCGGTTAAACCTGTTTCATCAGCTTTTCCAGCTTGGAAAAGATTATAGCTAGTGGTGGTTGATTCACTTACTTGTTCGTTAACTTTACTTAATTTAACGTCTTTAGCATCCCAATAATTTTTATTCTTTACTAAGCTCCACACTTTGTTGTTGCCGTTCCATTTAGTAAGAGTGAAAGGTCCAGAAGAAACAGTGTACTTTGCTTGTGTACCGTAAAGCTTACCGTATTTTTGCACTACTTTTTGATTTTGTGGGAAGAAAAGTGGCCAGGCAAGCAAGATTTTGAAGTAGCTGAGTGGACGAGTCAATTGAACTCTTAAATGGTATTTGGAAACTGCGGTAGCACCTAAGCTTGAAGGCTGCTTTTTTCCGCTATTAATGGCTTGAGCGTTCTTAATTTGGTAAAGATAGAATGCCATTTGTGATTTGGTAGCTGGATTGACAGTTCTTCTGTAAGAATAAACAAAATCTTTGGCTGTAATAGGATCACCGTTTGACCATTTAGCATTCTTTCGAAGGTAAAAATCATAGGTTTTATCGTTATTAGAGGTCTTTGCCTTAGTGGCGAGTGATAATTGTGGCTTATTGTTTTTGTCTAACCGATAAAGCCCATCACCAGTATTTAATAAGGCTTGGAAACTGGTGGTATCAGTAGCTAAAGACGGATCTTGAGTGGATAGTTGCGTGGTTTCTGACCAATTTAAAACTTGTTTTTTCTTTTGAGAGGCAGATTGATTACCACAGGCTGCAAGAGTAATTGCAGAAAGGATAATTGTACTTGTTGCTAAAATTTTCTTAGAAATCTTCATTGCTAAACTCCTTTTCATGCATAGATAAAAAATTAAGCAATGAGAAAGAAAAAACGCCTTACTAGATCATATTGATCTAATAGGGCGTTTATCACGCGGTACCACCTATTTTTCATGGAAGTTTCACCTCGGTTCATGTACGGCTAAAAAGCGATACACTACCGCGATAAAGGGCGGACCCTGGATCTGCTAAATATCGCAGATTCATGCTCGAAGGCCATTTTCAAAAATAAAACAGGCATTTCTTTTCACCAAATTAGAAACTCTCTGTGGGAAGTTTTATCTTTTACTTTCCTTGTCATTGCTTAATTTGTCTTTAATGTTGCTATCATAGTATATCCTAGGAAATGATTTGTCAACAAAAAAATTAACGAATTATAAGTTCAGTCACTAATAAAGCTACAATAATCCAAACAACATTAAGCAGATAGACTAAGATTTTAGTCCATATCTTTTGATAAAGTTGCCCTGTTTGAAAAAGAAAATATAGTGCTAGTGCAGCTAAGATAACTGCGATTGTAGTTCCTGAAGAATTATGAATATTGAGATAAAAGTAGATTCCAGCAATGGCTGAAAAAAGCAGAGTGCCGAGAATCCAAAGCGTTTTTTTAGTTAGTTTCATGATTAATTTCTCCTTGACATTTAGTATAGCGTATCAAGAAGAAAAAATTAGTTAACAGTCACGTCTCCATCATCACTATGAGCAAATAAGACATTAGAGCTGGAAATATTTTTGGTATATGAGCCACCGTCGTCATCATTGTCATGATCGGTTCCCTTAAAGGTTACATCCCCATCATCAGAGGATAAATAATAGCCATGGGCGTTACTTTGCTTCACCTTGATATCTCCATCTTCTGAGGTGATTTTAGCTCCATTTGTTGTAAATAATTTATCAACTTCAATATCTCCGTCTTCTGAGTCGATCTTGGCTTTATTCTTTGCATACAAGCTATCAATCGTGATGTCTCCATCCTCAGCAGAAAGCGCAATATTTTTGGCTTGAATATTACCGTAAAAATCAACATCGCCATCTTCTAGATGCATATCGATTTTTTGCAATTCCTTTGCTGGCAAGTAGATAGCGATCACATTATCTTTAGAAATGCGATAACGCCCACCTTTATTTTCTTGTTTGATTGTTAAAATACCGTTTTTTATTTGAACGCTAGGTTTAAAGCGTATCAAGCCGCGATAAATAACTTTGTGTGTTTTGCCAACATGCAATTCAGTATCAACAATATCTGTCGAAACTTTCATAGAATTAAACTTCTGCTCAGAAAGTGTTTGTTTAACTACGGGACCAGAGTTTTTGTCAGTGTAAGTATGGAATTTACAGCCTGCTAGAAAAAGACCTAGAGTAAGAAATAACCCAGGCAATAATATAATTTTTTTGTTTTTCATAAACAATTCCCCCTACAGATATTTTATCGTAGAGTGAGATGCAAAAGATACAAAAAAATCCGCTCCATACGAGGAACGAATTTTGCTTATTTTTCTATAAATTAGTAACCAGGAAGAAGACAATGAATACCACGAATAGAATATACATCATCGGGGTAACTTCCTTAGCGCGCTTAGATGCGATCATTGTGATTGGGTAGGCGATCAAACCTAAAGCCAGACCATCTGAAATACTGTAAGTCAATGGCATCCCGACAACTGTTAAGAATGCAGGAAAAGCAATCTCAAATTTGTCCCAGTCGATCTTCTTCAAGTTGCTTGCCATCAAGACACCAACGATGATCAAAGCTGGAGCCGTTACAGTGGTTGGGATAACGGCAAGAAGTGGACTGAAGATCATACTGATGATAAAGAAGATACCAACAAAGATCGCGGTTAAACCAGTTCTACCGCCCATTGCGATACCGGCACTTGATTCTACTGAAGTACCAAGTGGAGCAGTACCAAAGACAGCACCTTCAACCATAGCAGTTGAGTCAGCTAAAAAGGCACGACCGATCCGTGGAATCTTACCATCTTTATCAACCATGCCGGCTTGTTCAGTCATACCGATCAAAGTACCAGCAGTATCAAAGAAAGTAACAAGTAAGAAGGTCAAAACAACCATCCAAAGTTGTGCGGTATTAATATCCTTTAAGTGGAAAACGGCTTGACCAAAGGTTGGTGCAATGCTTGGCGCACCTGAAACGATGCCGTGAGGCAATGGAATTTGACCAATGATCATACCGAAGATAGCAGTAACGATCATCCCGATGAAAATTGAACCAGGTACGTTCAAACACATCAAGATAACAGTTAAAATTAAACCGAACAAAGTAATCCAAACGGCAGGATTACTAAACTTGCCCAAGGTAACTAAAGTTGAATCGCTGTTAACGATTAATTGACCATTTTTTAACCCAATAAAGGCAATGAATAAACCAATACCAGCCGAAATTGCATACTTCATATCTTGTGGAATTGCATTAACCACCATTTCACGCAATTTGAAAACAGTGATTAAAATGAACAAGATTGATGCAACAAGCACAGCAGCTAAGGCTGTTTCCCAGGAAATATGCATCCCAACACATACGTTGTATGCGAAAAAGGCACCACTACCCAAGGTTGGAGCAAGCGCAATAGGATAGTTTGCGATGAATCCCATCAAGAAACAACCAATGGCAGTTGCTACTGCGGTAACCGTAAAGGCTGCACCTTTTGGAATACCAGCTGCGTGCAAAATGTTAGGGTTAACAAATAGTATGTAGGAGAGACTGACAAACGTAGTTAATGCAGCGATTAACTCGCGTTTAACAGTGGTATGAGCATCCTGTAAATGAAAGACTTTATCTAATGTCTGCATTTTTCCTCCAAAACAAATGAAAAAAGGACACAGTTACGCACCAACTATGGGTAAAAGATGTCCTTTTTTCATTTATGACGTCTAAATACCTATAGTCCTGAATTTATGGTTCAGGGTAGACACTGTCGACCTTATCTCGACGATATATAGATATATTGATTGTTAAGTATTCTAGCAGAAATCTAGTAGATAAGCAAATTGGGGTTGGGAGGAGATGTCTTATAGTTATTTCCTGAGAAATAAAAAACAAGTAGCTGTTAACTACTTGTTTTTGAAAGAGGTATTTTACTAGTGAAATTAGCTAGACATTTAAAACGATGTAATAGATAACGAATACTACAAATAGAATCCACATCATTGGCGTAATCTCTTTGAAACGCTTTGCTGCGATCATTGAGATTGGGTAAACGATAATTCCCCAACCTAAACCGTCTGAGATAGAGTATGTAAGAGGCATTCCGATGGCAATAAGGAAACATGGAATGGCGATTTCGAGGTTGGTCCAATGTACGTTAGCCAAGTTTTCGGCCATCAGTACACCAACAATGATTAAGGCAGGAGCAGTTACTTGAGTAGTAAAGACACTTAAGATTGGACTAAAGATTGTAGAAATGAGGAAGAAGATACCTACCCAAACTGCGGTTAAACCGGTTCTACCACCAACGGCAATACCAGAACTTGATTCAACAAATGCACCAACTGGTGAAGTACCAAGAACTGAACCAACAAGCATACCAGATGAGTCGGCAGCTAAAGCTTCACCGGCACGTGGCATCTTGTTGTCTTTCATCAAACCAGCTTGTTGAACCAAACCGATCAAGGTACCAGTGGTATCGAAGAAGGTAACAAGTAAGAAGGTGAAGACAACTACCCACATTTGAACGGTGTTGATGTCACCGATATGGAAGATTGCTTGACCAAACGTTGGAGCGATGCTTGGAACAGATGAGATAATACTCTTAGGCATTGGAATTTGACCAATAACGACACCGAAGACAGCAGATATAATCATACCGATGAAGATGGCACCCGGTACACGGGCAATCATCAAGAAGATAGTAATGAATAAACCGAAAATAGTGATCCAAACAGTTGGATTGTTAAGGCTACCGATAGTAACCAAAGTTGAGTCACTGTTTTGAATTAACTTACCACCTTGAAGACCGATGAAGGCGATGAATAAACCGATACCGGCAGAAATAGCATATTTAATGTCTGCAGGTATCGCATCAATGATCATCTCACGAACTTTAAAGACAGTTAGTAAAATGAAAAGAATTGATGCAACAAAAACGGCAGCTAAAGCTGTTTGCCATTTAACGTGCATGCCAAGACAAACTGTGTAAGTGAAGAATGCGTTCAAACCTAACGTTGGAGCTGAAGCGATTGGATAGTTGGCAACAAGTCCCATTACGATACAGGTAAATGCAGCAGATAATGCGGTAACGGTGAACAAAGCACCTTTATCCATACCACTAGCGCCCAAAACATTGGGGTTGACGAACAGAATGTAAGACATACTTACAAAAGTAGTTAGGCCGGCTAAAAGCTCGGTCTTAAAGGAGCTATTGTTCTCCTTTAAATGAAAGAAATTACTGATTGCGTTCATTTAGTCCTCCAAAATTTGTATAAAGTGAACATTCAATTAAGATTATACATCTAATGTTAATAATTTCAATAGAAAAAGAGTGAAATATTTGCTTTTTGAAGTTTTTTCGGGAATATTTAGCTTATTCTTGACTTTAACGCAGCGTAAACCCGTATATTTAAGTTGTGAGGTGAGAAAGTAATGTCAGAAGAATACACAATCGGAGATCTAGCAAAACAGTTGAATATAACCACCAGGACAATTCGCTATTATGATCAAAAAGGCCTGGTTAAACCAAGCAGAGTGAGTGAAAGTGGCTATCGTTTATATTCAAATGAGCAGATAAAACAATTAAAACTGATTATCTTTTTAAAAGAACTAGGCTTTTCACTCAAGGATATTCAAAAGATATTGGAGGATCCAAATAGTGAAAAAACGATTGGTCTTTTACTTAAAGATCAAATGGAAAGAAATAGCCAGGAAGTACAAAAACTAGAAAAGCAAAATAAGAAAATAGTGCAATTGCAGAAGGCATTAAATAAACCTAAAGGTATTGCTGAAGTTACTGACATTACGAAGATTATGAATAATGAAACTAGGTATAAAGAATTAACACGTTCAATGTGGAAGCTGTCAGCAGTGGAAATTGCTGTTGAGCTGATTGGTATGACATTTATCGCGTACTGTATCATCAATAAGATGAACACTACGGCTTATATTTCGGTAGCTGTTTTAGTAGTAATCTTGGTTGCAATGTCTGTTGTGCTACTTAAAAATTATTATCAAAAGGTGGCATATATTTGTCCAAATTGTGATTACAAGTTTGTTCCTGAACTTAAGAAGTTTATGTTTGCGGCACATACGCCGCATACTAGAAGATTACGTTGCCCAAACTGTCATAAAAAATCATATTGTTTGGAAACTGTACGCTAGTATTTCCAGGGAAATACACATTTTTAAGAAGCTGTTATCGAGTATATTCGATAAAAGGCTCCTTTTTTGCAATCCTATCGATTATACTCGATAAGATTAATAATTTTAGTGTTTTCATCGATTATAATCGATATAAATAGGAAAAAGTGTAAGCAAAAAGGACTAAGCTCAAATTCAAACTTAGTCCTTTCTTTATATCTATTTTATTTAAAAGTTCAGTACCCACAGGAAGATGATGAATACGAAGAATAGTACCCACATCATCGGGCTGATTTCCTTACCACGCTTAGCTGCAAGCATGCAGATTGGGTAAGTGATCATACCCCATGACAAACCATCAGAAATTGAGTAAGTAAGTGGCATACCCAAAATGATGAGGAATGCAGGAACCGCAATTTCTAACTTGTTCCAGTGGATGTGAGCAGTGTTTTGGGCCATCAATACACCAACGATAATCAAGGCTGGTGCAGTAACTTGACTAGTGAACACACCCAAAAGTGGACTGAAGATCATTGAGATCAAGAAGAAGATAGCAACGAAAACTGCAGTCAAACCAGTTCTACCACCAACGGCGATACCGGCACTTGATTCAACGAACGCACCAACTGGTGAAGTACCCAAAATTGAACCAACAGCCATCGCACTTGAGTCGGCAGCCAAAGCCTTACCAACACGTGGCATCTTGTTGTTCTTCATGAAACCGGCTTGTTGAGCAAGACCAATCAAAGTACCGGCAGTATCGAAGAAGGTAACAAGCAAGAAAGTTAATACGACAACCCACATTTGAACGGAGTTAATGTCCTTAATGTGGAAGATAGCTTGACCAAAAGTTGGAGCTAAACTTGGAGCAGTTGAGATCACCTTATGTGGCAATGCGATTTGACCGGTACAAATACCGAAGATAGCGGCTAAAACCATCCCGATGAAAATCGCACCAGGAACGTTCAAGATCATCAAGATAACGGTCACAAGCAAACCAAAAATGGTGATCCAAACAAGGGGATCATGAAGTGAGCCTAAGCCAACCAGAGTTGATTTATTTGCGACGATTAACTTACCGTTTTGTAAGCCTAAGAAGGCGATGAATAAACCAATACCTGATGAAATAGCAAACTTCAGGTCAGCTGGAATTGAATCAATAATCTTTTCACGCAATTTAAATAAAGTGATCAAAATGAAGATAATTGATGCAACGAAGACACTGGCTAAAGCAGTTTGCCATGAAACGTGCATCCCCACACAAACGGTGTAAGCAAAGAATGCGTTAATACCAAGGGCTGGTGCTTCACCAATTGGGTAGTTTGCAACAATACCCATGATGGCACTACCAAGCGCACTGGCCAAAGCAGTAGCAGTAAACACAGCACCTGTGTTCATACCACTAGCACCCAAAACGCTAGGGTTAACAAACAAAATGTATGACATACTAATGAAAGTAGTCAAACCAGCAATAAATTCGACTTTAATACTGGTGTTGTATTTATCTAATTGAAAATATTTCCTAATAAAATTCATAAATCTCTCTCCAAAGAATTGTTCGTGTTTTTACTTCGTAAAAGCAACCCTTATACTTTAGCATTGATATTTAGATTTGTAAACACGAATTATTGGCAAGAAAATATGCTAATTTATTATAATTCACTGTACAAAAATAGTTTTAAAACACTAAATTACTTTCATTCTCCGTTTTTTAGCATTATTCTTAATTACATAGATCAAACAGATTAAGGGTGAAAGAATGTCCGCAAAACTTATTTTTTCAGATATTGATGGCACGCTAATTAACAATGAATTAAAGGTAACGCCTAAAACGCGTGACGCAATCAGACATCAAATTATCAATGGTAATATTTTTATACCAGCTTCAGCTCGTCTTCCTAAAGGCATTATGACGGCAGTAGGACAGATTCTTAAGGTCTTTCCGATGATTGCCTATAATGGTGCCTTAGCGCTAGATGAGACCGGTAGAGCGCTAATTACGCGCTTTTTTGAAGCAAAGGAAGCTGCAGAAATTTGCCGTTATGTTGAAGAGCAAAATAACGGTGCTGCTTGGAATATTTATAGCGGCTATGTGTGGTATAGTGCAGAAAAAGAAAGCGACTGGGTCAAAAAAGAAGAAAGCATTGTTGATGTGAAATCTACTAAAACCAGCATTGAACAAATCGCAAAACTGCAAGGTGTACACAAGGGCTTAATCATGGGTGAGCCTAAAGAAATTGACCGCATGCAAAAGGAACTTTCAAAGAAATATATTGACCTTGATTTTGTAAAGTCTTCACCAACGCTACTTGAAATCGTCTTAAAGGGCGTAAGCAAGAGAAGCGCAGTTGAAATCGTAGCTCAAGAATATGGTGTAGATCTAAAAGACTGCCTCGCTTTTGGCGACAACTATAACGATGAAGAAATGTTAAGAGCAGTGGGGCATCCCTTCTTAATGGGCAATGCACCAGAAGACTTGAAAAAGCAATTTAAGCCAGAAAATATCACTTTAGATAATAATCATGATGGTATTGCCAAAGCTTTAGAGAGCATCGAATAAAGAAAATTTATGCATACGAAAAGAGCTAGGACGTTAAATCCTAGCTCTTTTTCAATTATTACCTGGGAAATTAAGCTTCGATTTGGATATCAGTTGATTTGTCCCAGTCCATTGGTAACTTACCAACTTCCTTCAATTTATCAACGATTTGATCAAGCACGATTTCACGATCTTCTTCAGAAGACATGAAGTCATATTTGTCACCATCAATTTCCATCTTTGGTGAGTAATCGTACTTGTCATACCATGGCTTGTAGTAGCGAAGCAATCTCTTGTAGTAGTCTTCAAGAGTTGAATCGTGGCTCAATTGTTCGTATGGACGGCCACGTTTTTGAATACGTTTAATCATTGTGTCGTAAGAAACGTTGATGTGAACAAGCAAGTCAGGGTTCTTCTTAGGCATTCTGTCTAATTCACCCATCATATTGTGTAAAAGTTCATAGTAAGTGTCGACTTCCTCAGGAGTGGCACGACCAATGTCAGCGTTCATTTGGAAGAAGAGCGCATCTTCATAGATAGAGCGGTCCAACACGTTATTATCTTGAGTCAATGCGTCTTTAATGCTGTGAAAACGTGTATTTAAGAAGTATACCTGCAATAAGAAAGCATATTTCTTAGGATCAGCATAAAAAAGTGGCAGAACTGGATTGTCGTCAACACTTTCATAAAATGGCTTAGTGCCTAAATATTTAGATAAAATACCTGTTAAACTGGATTTTCCGGCTCCAATTGGCCCACTTAAAACAATAACTGTCATCACGTTCCTTCTTTTTATTTAGTTTTATAAGTTACCTATTTCGTGCAACTTCTCGTCAATTTCTTTCAATACTTCCCTTTGAGCATCAATGCTAGAAACAAAATCGAGTTTATCACCATTGATAGCCATCTTAGGTGAAGCATCATATTGTTCATACCATGGTTCATAATATCTAAGTAGTCTAGCATAGTAGTCCTTCAAACCTGGATCTGTACTAATTTGTTCAAAGGAACGACCACGTTTTTTAATGCGCTTAAGCATGGTATCAAGTGAAACATGGATATAGATAAGCAAATCGGGCTTCTTGCTTGGATTGCCTGGCGTATCTTCCATCATATTTTCAAGCAAATCGTCATAAATCTTAAATTCTGTAGGATCTGCGACCTTGTTATCGGCATTCATCTTGAAGAAAAGTGCATCTTCATAGATAGAACGATCGGATACGCTGTTCTTATCTTGAATAGCTTGATTGATTTGAGCTAAACGGTGGTTAAGCAAATAAGTGTTAAGCAAAAAGGTGTAACGCTTCATATTTTTATAATAGAGGGGTAAAACAGGATTGCTGTCAACGCCTTCGTAAAATGCTTGCGTACCTAAATGTTCTGCTAAGATACTGGTTAAACTGGATTTTCCGGCTCCAATTGGCCCGCTTAAAACAATAACTTGAATCACATTCTTTCTTAAATACCAGATATTGGACAATTAATAAGTTTAATACAAGATATTGTGGCACACAAGCTCTTTTTTAATTCTGTTTCACGCGAAAAAGTCAAGGGTAGAAATGAAAAATCGGATAGGAATGAAACATAATTCAATTAGAACAGAAAAATTGTAAAAAATGAAGTTATCTAAAAATAAAGCAGGTAATTCTAGTACTCAAAAAATCCCGGATTTAAAATTAACAAAAATAGCTAGGTCTTCTACGATTGTAGAAAGCCTAGCCTTTTATTTTTAGAGATAAATTGTCATTTAGTTCTTGTATTTGTCGTCTAGCTCTTGAGCTGCAGCCTTATCAACAATAACAGTTACATCAGGGTGCTTTTGTAAAATTGATGCAGGAACGTCTTCAGTAATAGGGCCTTCGATCATTTCCTTGATAGCGTGAGCCTTCTTTTCACCGAATGCCATCAAAACGATCTTCTTAGATTGCATGATGTTAGCAGTACCCATGCAGATAGCGCTCTTTGGAACTTCATCTTCGTTGTCGAAGAAACGAGCGTTAGCTTCAATAGTGTTTTCAGTTAATTTAACTTCGTGAGTACCGATGTCAAATGGAGTACCTGGTTCGTTGAAGGCGATGTGGCCGTTACGACCGATACCTAATAATTGGATGTCGATAGGATTGTCCTTAATAATTTGGTCGTATTCTTTGCAGAATGCTGGAATATCTTTTGCCATACCATCTGGAACGTAAGTCTTCTTGAATGGCTTCTTGTCGAATAAGTGCTTTTGCATGAAGTAGTGGTAACTTTGAGGATTGTCTGGTGTTAAGCCAACATATTCATCAAGGTTGATACTAGTAAGATCTTCACAATTAAGGTCGCTCTTTACCCAGTTTTGGTAAAGTGTTTCAGGGGTAGAACCGGTTGCTAAACCTAATACCTTAGCACCGTTCTTAATACCTTTTTCAAAAATTTCGAATGCTTTTGCTCCGCCTTGAATTTTGTTTTCTGTAACAATAACTTTCATAATAAATCCTCCTCATTCACTGGTCTAGTCCATTATAAAATGGAATAGACCATTTTGTCAATTAAATAAAAAGAAATATTCTTAACTATGTTAGAATTTGAGTAAAGGAAGTGAATAAGGATGGATTTTGAAAAATTAACGGGATTAGGTATAGGTACATGGAATATTGGTGAAGAACCCAGAAAAAAAGATGAAGAAATAGCCGCAATCCGTTATGGACTGGATCATGGGATAAACATTATTGATACAGCCGAGATGTACGGTGAAGGTAAAAGCGAGAAGTTGGTAGGTGAAGCCATTAAAGGCTATGATAGAAGCAAATTATTTTTGATTTCAAAATTCTATCCCTATCATGCAACGCCAGAATTAGAACGCCAGAGTTTGGAAGCTAGTTTGGAAAGACTAGGCACAGATTATTTGGATCTCTATTTACTTCACTGGCGTGGCAATCATCGCTTATCTGATACAATTCGTGGCCTTGAAGCTTTGCAAAAAGAAGGTTTGATTCGTCATTGGGGCGTTTCAAACTTCGATACTAGCGATATGAAGGAACTTTTCACGGTACCTGGTGGAGATAAATGTTTTGCCAATGAAGACCTGTACAATTTAAATGAGCGAGGAACCGAGTATGACTTACAAGATTGGCAGAAAAAGCATGGTGTAAGTTTTATCGGCTACTCACCGTTTAATTCGGGTGCTGGCGATACGATTCGCATTACGCGTAATTTGAAAATTGTTGCGCGTGATCATGGCGTTACGCCACATCAGATTATGCTTGCTTGGACAATGCGCAATGGCAATGTTTTAGCTATTCCTAAGGCTGCCAAGATCAAGCATATGAAGGAAAATATTGCTGCTCAAAACATCAAATTAACTGAGGATGAGCTTCGTTTGATTAATAGTGATTTTCCTGTTCCTACTGAAAAAACTCCGCTAGCAGTGATCTAATTACAAGATATAGTATTCAAAAAGATACTATTCACTATATCTTGTGGATAACTTTGTGCATATGTGTAAAAAATCTGTTTCATGTGAAACAGATTTTTTTACTTTTATATTTTAATCTTGCCAGCTAAAATTTTGCTTCGAGCTATTTGCACATCTTTCCAGATATTCGGAGCTATTTGTCCTGGCAGAATTGAGACAGCATTGTTTTTTAAACCATAGGTAATCATTTTTCCACCAGGAAATTTATCCTGATAACTGCGGCTGGCGATATCCTTAGTCGCAACGTTAACACCGGTGATTACAGACGTTAAAACAAAGTTGGCTTCTTGACCGCCTTTGGCATAATATTTGCCTAAATCAGATTGATCGGCATCAACGCCAATTACCCAAACGCGATCTTGGGCAGGGCGAGCTTGATTGATAAATCTCGCTGTTTGGAATAGGCCGCCTCCAGCATTGCCTGCTGCATGGAAGATCACATCTACGTTTTTATCATACATGTTTGTAGCGATACTTTGCGCCCTTACAGTGTCAGTAAAATTGCCCACATTTTGATCGTAGATGGTAACATTTTTGTGCAATTTTTTAGCTTGGTCTGCTACACCTTGAGTAAAACCACGCTTAAATGAAGCAATCACGCTATTGTTAGCACCACCAATGAAACCGACTTTACCCGTTTTGGTTTGGCTTGCAGTCGCAACGCCAGCTAGATATGCACCTTCATCTTTTCTAAAGCGGACAGATGCCACGTTTTTATAGCCTTTAATGGTATCATCCATGATAACGAAATTCTTTTTAGGATTACTTTTGGCAGCGGAGATAATGGCACTTTTAGATTCATTACCGATACCAAAGATAGTCTGGTATTTTTGCCGGATCGCCTTATTAATACCTTTTTTCAAATCAGCCTGATTTTTAACTTGAAAGTATTGGTAGCCATCTGTGCCTCTACCTAATTTGTATTCGCTGCCATAATCCTTCAGTCCTTTCCAAGCGGCCTGATTAAAAGATTGGTCATCGATTTTACCATCTGTAACTAAAGCGACAGATTTTGAAGCATTGTCATCCGTATTGTTTGAAGTAGAGCACGCAGAGAGGGTGCCCATTGCTAATAGAACTACTAAAAATAATTTTTTGAAATGCATATAAATTCCTTTTCTTAATCTGTACTTATTGTACAAGAACCAAGGTATTTTTACTGAAAAAATTATTCATCTATGATTTAATTTAATGTTGTCGAAACAAAATGAATTGGAGAAATTGAATGAGACGAGAAGAAACGAAGAGAATGGCAATTACTGCCGTATTTGCTGCGCTATTGATTATTCAAACCTTTGTGCCTAATATTGGCTACATTAGAGTTATTCCAGCTCTTCCTGCCATCACTACTATTCCATTAACAATCGCAGTTTATGGCACATTAATGGGACCGAAGGCTGGTTTTATCTTTGGTCTCTTCTGGGGAATTACCAGATTGATTATAGCGTACACTCAACCAGGGGATATGGTTAGTTTAATGCTATTTCAAAATCCGGTAATTTCGCTTGTGCCAAGTATTTTAGCTGGCTATTTTCCGGGACTTATTGGCAAATACTTTGATCAATCAAGATATGATAAAGTAAGCTATATCGTGAGTGGTGCCGCCACTTCTTTGACTAATACGGTTATGGTGATCGTGTTAACTAGTCTATTTTTTATGCATGATCCAGCAAGTTTGGTGCAACATTTGGGCAATTATAATTCAAGTTCACCACTGATCTTGATTTTGATTTCGGCCCTTGGCTTAAACGGATTGCTTGAGGCGGTTTTTACAGCAATCGTTACACCAATTATCGTAACGCCACTTAAAATAGTGTTGAAAAAGCATTAATTTATCCATGAAAAAACGCATTACCAATGTAATGCGTTTTTTTGTTACTCACTTCTAAGTGCAATTGCGGCATCTTTCTTAGCTGCCATTCTTGCAGGGATGTGACCACCTAGCAAAGTAAGTACCGTTGAAACGATGATTAAAATAATTGCTGCCTTTGGATCAAGCTGCGCTACGTTCGCCAAATCCGTGATGTTGTAAATTACGGTATTGATTGGGAAAGTAAGCAGGTAGGCGATGAAGATACCGAGTACACCAGAGAAGACACCCAAGATAAAGGTTTCTGCATCAAACACACGTGTAATATCTTTCTTACGAGCACCCAATGCCTTTAAGACACCAATTTCCTTCGTTCTTTCAAGAACTGAAGTGTAAGTCAAAATACCGATCATGATCATTGAGGTGATCAATGAAATAGCGGCAAAGGCAACCAAGATAGTGGTGATACCGTTAAGCAAGCCACCAGTCATCGTGGTAACGGCGTTAGACATATCGGTATAAACGATCTTGTCGGCCTTCTTTTTACCCTTGTTCCACTTGTCTAAGTAATCGAGCACCTTGTCCTTATCATCGAAATTGTTAGGGTAGATCATGATGCCAGTAGGGATGCTAGAACCACCTAAGGTTTGCATCGTCATTTTCTTTTCGTTAGCGTTCAATTTTTGATTAGTCAAAACGCTACGGTTAGTCTTCTTTTGCGCCTTAACAACGTCAGAATTTTTGTTGTCGTTGATCACTTCTTGAGAAAGTTTATCGCTGTAAGCAATGCCAGTTGAGAGAAGGGCCATTGAATCTTCATTCTTAGGTCTAATTACACCAACGAGTATCAACTTGGTCTTGGCGTTGTTGTACATTGAGCTAGTAACTTTCTTAGGAATAAACATGCCATTAGGCAATTCTTGGTAGTAATCGTTGTTAGCAACTACTTTAAATGTTTTACCAACAAGTTTATTAAATTTAATTTGATCATTTTCAGACACATCAAAACCTAAATTCTTTAAGGAATTTAGATTAACAGTGTTTTTATTATCAGTTACTAAAATTAAATCAGTTGCCTTGGTAGGCCAAGTGCCCGATAAAATTTGGTAGTTTTGCTTTAAGAATGAACCCTTATTTTTATTCAAAGTTGTTGGGAAAACTGAAGAGCCGATACCCATTGAACTCATGGCTTGTGCACGTGCTTGTACAACGGATGAACCTTGATCAGGATCAGAATTTGAAAATTGTACTCGTTCAGGCTCGCCCTTTACCTTAGATAAAAGGTTTAAAGTAACGCCACGTTGGTAAGAAATATTGTTGGCGTAACTAGGATTGATCTTCTTAACGTAGTTAACATACTTTTGGGTAATCTTGTTAGTATGTTGAGCCTGTTCGCTTTGATCTTTTTTAGCCGTTACATAACCGCGATTTTTGACGTTTTTATTCGACTCGTTACGCTCGTTCATCGAGTTCATATCGGTGGCTGTTTGGCTAATTGAGATCGGATATTTAGCTAAAGCCTTGCTCATCGTAGTGTTGATTTGCTTTTGAAAACCATTGGAGATGGCTAAAACAACCGCGATGGAAATGATCCCGATACTGGAAGCAAAAGCAGTTAAAATTGTCCGACCTTTCTTAGTCATGATGTTGGTAAAACTAAGTTTGATCGCATTCCAATAGGACATTTTGGTCCGCTTTAAATTGAATTTGTCCTCTTCTTCCTTAGGATCAAATGGCTTAGAATCGTGTCGGATCTTACCATCTTGGAAATTAACAATTCTAGTAGCGTATTTTTCAGCTAGTTCAGGATTGTGAGTAACCATAACGACTAAACGATCCTTGGAGATCTTTTTAATCAATTCCATGATTTGAACGGAGGTCTCAGTATCAAGAGCCCCAGTTGGTTCGTCACAGAGTAAAATATCAGGATCGTTGGCAATCGCACGAGCAATGGCTACACGTTGCATTTGACCACCAGATAATTGGTTAGGGCGCTTATTGATGTGCTCTTTTAAACCGACTTCGGTCAAAGCCTTAATCGCCTTATCGTGGCGCTCTTTACTTGGAACACCAGAAAGATTCATCCCTAATTCGACATTAGCGATGATTGAAAGGTGAGGGATCAGATTGTAGTTTTGAAAAATAAAACCAACGGTGTTGTTACGATAAGCATCCCAGTCAGTTTCTTTAAAGTTCTTAGTTGATTTACCATTGATGATTAAATCACCCTTGTCGTAGCGATCCAAGCCACCAATCACATTCAACATAGTCGTTTTACCAGAACCACTAGGTCCCAAAATTGCGACAAATTCTTGATCACGGAAAGAAATGGTAACGTCATCTAACGCATGGGTGACAGTGTCACCAACATGGTATGACTTAAAAATATGTTTTAGTTGTAGCATTTCTTATCTTCTTTCTAATGAGATTAGACAACGTTAAATTTAACGATGCCTGCTGCAGCCAAAATAGCTTGCAGAATAAAGAATAAAATTATTACTCCCATGATAACGAAATGGCGGCGTTTATGCATGACAAATACACCGGCAAATTCACGAATAATTGCATTTGGTAGGTAGTATAAACGGGTGAAAGCACCAACGCCGTTGGCTTTTAGACCTACTTCTTTAGCTAAAAGAGCGGCTCTAAAAATGTGGTAGTTGTTACTAAAGAAGGTAGCTCTGAATTTATCACTGTCAAAGTCTTGGGTGGCGATTCGCTTTGAAAAAAGCATGTTTTGGTAAGTATTCTTAGATTGATCTTCAATTAAAATTTGATCAGTTGGAACACCGCGATGCTGTGCAAAGCGCGCCATAGCTAAAGCTTCGGGTATCTTTTCATCAGGTCCTTGTCCACCAGACATGATAATAATGGGGCGCTTTCTGCCTTTTTGATATTGGCGGTTAGAAAATTGAATCGCACGGTTGATTCTAGCGGCTAATAATTTGGAAACCTGATCACCATTGAGTAAACCTGCACCAAGAACGATTAAATAATCTTGCTTATAGTGGCGAGGGTAGATTTGATATAGTAGTAAGTTTACCAAGAAGTTATATAAAACTAAGCCAAGGTAGAGGGCAATTGCTGGAATTGATGCAAGCAGTGCACTTAACCAGTATGGTAAATATCTTCCGGGACCGACTAGAACTAAAATACTGAAAATAAGAGCGATGAAGCCAACAATTAAAGTTAATAAGTTAGGCAAAGTGTGGCTTTCATATTTCCAGACGAAGTAGGCGTTCCAGAACAAAAAGATCCAGGCAAAGATTAAAAGAGCGGTGATGCCAAAAAGTGCGACTAGGAAAAGAAGATCGTAGGCTCGCTGCAATCCGTGGCTGGTACTTTTGTGGATCATGACTGTTGTCCATGACAGTAGTGACACTAAAAAGATGGTGAAAAAGACACCGTTGATTAAACGGCGCGGCTCAATTAGCCAAGAAATTAGGAAGACAAAGAAGATCACCAGCATAAAAACTGAGATGTAGAAAAATTCACCACGTCTTCCTAGAAAAGCAACAATTTCGTTTAGCACAGATACTCCTCCTTATGCTTTTTCGCTTATTAATATTATAATGAAAACATCGATTAAAAGAGGAAAGAATCAAGGTGTGAACGAGAAAAATGAAGAAAATAGGACATTACCTGGGAAATATTGCAGGGGCAATTTTAGCTTTTACCCTATATATGTTGCTTGAAATAGCTTATTTTGCACCAAAAAGAATAAATTTGGGCAAGGGCAATTTACGAGTATTTGCTACATCTTTGATGACTGTGGTGATTTTATTCGTCATCTTTTATTTATATCGCCGACAGTTAAAAGAGGAGAATCTTTGGGGCTTTAATGAGAGTCCGCACTGGGATGCACGTAGATTAGGAATTGCGGTAATTGGCTTTATCTTGATCGTGGTTGGATCTGTTGTGATGCTTAACCTAGTTGGTGGCGGTGTATCTGAAAACCAGCAAAGTTTGAATAGACTGGAACAGGGCAATACGGGACTATTTAAAATTTTAGTAATCTTTATTGCACCATTTTGTGAAGAGACGATTTTTAGAGGGATGTTCTTCAATATCTTCTTTACTAAGCCAACGACCTTGAATAAATGGTTGGGAATCATCACAAGTGGCTTTTTATTCGGCTATATGCACGATCCGATGTTGAGCAAGTATATCTTGGTTTACTGGGTGTTAGGTATTGTCTTGGCCTGGGTATATACAACAACGAAGGACTTGCGTTACTCAATGCTGGTACACATGTGCTATAACGCGATGGGCCTTATTTAAATTGAATGCAAATTAAAACGCCAGAAGATTTCTGGCGTTTTTTTATTTAGTAGGACGAGCATAAGTGATACGTCCCTCTTTAAGAAGGCTTTGAAAAGATTGCGCAATTGTTGAACGATGGACCGCACCCATTGGATCGATTCCACCGATTTCGATAATTTGCGTTTTTCTGCCGTGATATGAACCATCAATAATTGCTGTGTGGCCATTTGGACCATAACCAGTTCCAACATTAACAATGACAATATCACCTGGTTTCACATTTTTAGCATGAATTTGTCTAAAGTATTGATGAGCATTTTTGGCATCATTTTCCATTTCAGGAGTAGAAAAGGCTGTTTGTCCAACATTATAACCAGCCTGTTTCATCACTAGCCAAACCAGGCTTGAGCAATCAGCAAAACCATTTTTATTTCGATGTTGTAAACTGCCAAAGTCCATTCTTTGAGAGTCAGTACCATAATTGAAATATCCAACCAAACGGCGACTATGTTTGATAATTGTGTTTTGATAATGTGAGTCATCAGTGAATTGAGTAGGTATGTTCATTGCTCTGCCTCCTATAAAAAATACGCTAAATAGAACTAAGAGACTGATTAAGACGAGAATAATTTTCTTTAAAGTAGATTTATTTGCCGCGACAAACAACCTCTTGTGTTATTCTTTTTTGATTTGATTAATATTCTATAGCAAATTGCTTTTTTTAGTTTAATATTTTGACTTTTTCAAAGACATCTCTAAATGTATCTGCAGATTCAGTCATGCCCATATTTTGAGCATTATTGATAAAACTTAGAATAGGATCTTCGTCCTTAGTTTTTAAATATTGCAGTGTCTTTTCTAAGAACGTCAAAGTTACTTTAAAGAATTCTAGAAATTGTGGTAGTTCCACACCTTGCAGTGCATCTAATAATTTATGTGCATGAATTATATCTTTGCGAAAAATTAGCGATATCGTTGCATCGGATAACACGCCCATCATAGAAATTAAACCGATGGAACTAGTATTTTTCTGAATTAAATCTTGGTTGTTTAAAACGTTCATTGCAATAGCATAGACTTTGTCAGTTTTGATCATGAAAACGCAGTTACCGAAGAAGCCTAAATTATAGGTGCTCCACAAGGTGATCTTGGATAAATAAGTGTAAAGGTGCATTTGATCAGAAAATGGTAAGAGGTTTTCACCCTTGATTAGTAAATATTGATTACAAAGTATCACAGCAAGATAAAGATCATGTGCGTTTCGTTTAGCATGGTACTTATCTAATTGTACGTGGATAAGTTTCTTTATTGCACTAGCATCTTCTTCTTCAATTGCTTTCAGTATTTCTGTTGGAAGATCATTTTCTTGCACAATATCTGCATAACCAATAAATTCGGTAGGGCTAATGTGAATCCGGCTTAAAAGAGCCAGTACTTTGTTGAACTCTAGCGTAATTTTACCGTTCTCCCAGCGAGATAAATTCGAAGTAGCACAAATACCTTTGGCTGCTTGTGCTAAGGTAATAGATTGTTCTTTTCGTAATTCTTTGTATTTTTCACCAATTGCCATTTTACTGTCCTCCATATCAATATTGCATATATGCAATTTATCATTTCTGAATAAAAAATGCATGTAATAATATCCCCAATAACAAACAGGGGAGTTGAATTTCATGTTTTACAAATACTCAAATCATTTTAAATTTATCGCAATGATCATAACAGGCTTTATTGCAAGTTGCTCCACTATCGTATTAGCATATATGGTGCAAACATTGACTAATATCGCAACACAAAAGAAGTGGGATCAAGTAGGTAGCTTTTTAATTATCGTAATTATTGGATTTTTGATTACTTTTATGGCGAGTTTGATTTTCAATCGATTAAAAACTGCTGCAATTCAAGAAGCCAATATATATTTGAGAACAAATATTTTTAAAGGGATGCTCAATACCGATAGGGATGAAAATTCCGATGCTCTCGGCTTTTTAACCAATGATTTTAAGTTGCTTGAAACTAATCGCTTTGATGCACAAATTGAAATTATTATGCAGGCTTGTACATTGGTGTTGGCCCTTGGCTATGCATTACTAGTTAATTGGCTGGTTACTATCTTGTTTTTAGTTGGTTCATTCGTGCCAATGCTCATTTCTAATTTCTTCCAAAAATCAATTCAAAATGCCTCAGAAAATTGGACTAAAGCCAATGGTCAGTATGTAAATCAAACTAAGAATTTTTTAGCCGGTAGCGAAACTTTGAGTTTATACAATGGGCGAGAAAATGCAGCGAAGAAAAACCAAGTAAAAGTATTCAATCTTGAGGCTGCATTAAGAAAAATGAATCTATTGAATTTAGATACTGGTTCTTGGATTAGTCTGATCGGTAATCTTGTTACATTCTTAGTTCCGTTTTTAACAGGTGTCTACATGGTAATCCATGGCATGACAACGTTAGGTTCGTTGTTTGCTATTGTGCAGCTGGCTAACTCTTTTGTAAATCCAATCTTAACTATCTTGAATGATCGTAATGAATTATCAACTACTAAAAAGATCGTTGAAAAGACAAATAAGTATTTAGCTTTGGCAAAAGGTGAAAAAGCCGATAACAATAAAGTGACCTTTAAGGATCTTGTTTTAACAGACGTTTCACTTAATAGAAAAGGCCAGCAGTTAATCCAAAATCTTGATTTAACAATTAAAAGAAAAACTAAGCAGGCAATTATTGGTCCATCAGGGACAGGTAAATCAACGCTGCTGCAGTTCTTGATGAAAGGTAAATATGGTGAAGCAAAAGAAATTTTGTTAAACGGGAAAATTGAAAAAGCAGGTAACTTTGAAAATATTTTTGCTTATGCAAGTCAGGCACCAGTTATTTTCGCAGATACTTTATGGTTCAATCTGACTTTAGGTAAAGATATTCCCCAGGAAATAGTTGAGCAAGTATGTTCTGATCTTGACCTTACCGATGTAATTAGGGAGAAGGGCTTCGATTATTCCCTGGGTGATAATGCCGATCAGTTATCAGGTGGTCAGCTTGCAAGAATTGAGTTGGCTAGAGCGATTTTATCAAGACGCCCTGTGCTTTTGCTTGATGAGATTAATGCCTCCCTCGATAAGAAGACATCAGATAAAATCCATCAATATTTGTTAAATTCTGATTTAACCTTTGTAGAAGTGATCCACCATTATGATGCAAATGAGTTAGAAAACTATGATAGCGTAATTGACTTGAAAGAATATATGGAGTGATGAGAAAAATGTTGATATTAATATTTATAGTTGTAATTGCCATTGGAGGAGTTTATTTCTTGTACAATTCAAATGATATAAAGACAGTTAATAAAAACTTTTCGGTAGAATCCTTTGATCAAATAAAAGTTGATAACTCGATCGACAACATTAGATTAGTGACTGGTGATCGCTATAGTGTAAGTTACACAGGACAAGAAAAATTAGAGCCATCTGTAAAGGTGAAAAATGGTATTTTGACTATTGATTCGCCAGAAAGGTCTATAACAATTAATGGCAGCATTTTTAATGCGAAAAAGTTAAAACAAGAATTGATTATTGAAATGCCCAAACAAGAATTAAAGTATCTTTCAATTGATACATCGAATGGCAATATCTCGGCCGATCATCTGGAAGTTCAAAAGGGAAAGATTGATACATCGAACGGTAGTATTAATATTAAAAATCTAGTGATGAAAAATGAGTTCGAAATCGACACTTCTAACGGCACGGTAAAAGTAGGAAAGACTAATGCAGCAGGGTATGATTTGTCTACTTCAAATGGTCATATTACTGTTGAAGGGAAAAATAAATCTGATGAGTTTGAGAAGAATACTAGTGCTGAAAATGTGCTAAGTATCGATACATCAAACGGTAATATTTACGTTAATTGATTGTATACAAATCGTGTAGTTGATATAATGAGTATGAAAAAAGAGGCCGACTAAGTCGAACCTCTTTAGTGTAGAATCGCATTAGCGACGACTATTTGAAAATATTTTTTAGGTATTAATAAATAACTGCCAGCTTTGCAGAGCTAAAGCAGCTATTTTTTTCGCTGATTATGAATTTTGATCAGCTCGACAACCAATGTGATCAGTAAAACGACAAATGAGCCGAAACTGATCATTAGTTGCAACGCATCTGAGACAGACACGATGGCGTCCCCTTTCTAACAGGATTGTGGTAGAGTCAAAAAATCCTCATAAGCACCATCTCTTTGGGATAGCCGCCGCTTCAACTTTTTTACGCATAAAATTTATACTGATTCGTATTTGCGTCTACAAGCGAACACGAAAAAAGCCTAGCATCCGCTAGGCTTTTAATCTACATAAATTCAGTATCTTGCTTACTCTTTTTGATAAAGTGATTCAAGATAAATGGTGAAATTACGGTCGTTACAATGATTACCAAAATTAAGCTAGAGTAAATATCTTCAGGGAATAGGTGATGCGTAATCCCGATCTGCGCCACGATCAACGCAACTTCACCACGTGACACCATTCCGGCACCTACGATATTGCCTTCATTCTTACTGAAACCGAATACTTCACTAGAGTATTTACCAGCCCAGAACTTGGATAAAACGGCCAAAACGGTCATCGCAATGATGAACCAGATGTCTTTGAAGAAGCTGGCAAAGGTCATTGAAAGGCCGATATCAGCGAAGAAAACAGGGATGAAGATTGAATAACCGATTGCTGAAACAGAAGACTGAACTTCTTTATATTGCGGTGTTTGACGAATTGCCAAACCACCGAAGAATGCACCTACAACGGCGGATAAACCAACAAAGTCTGCAGCCCATGCCATTGTCAATGCTAAAACCAATGAACCGATGACTACAGAGTAATCAACAGAAATCTTTTCTGAGACCTTCATGAAGTATGGCGCAATAAACTTAAAGATCACCCAAACAACGATGAAGTAGACAATTTCGATCAAGATGTTAAGGAAGAAATTGTTAGTTAAGCCGCTTTTACCGCCTTCATGGCTGAAGGTGGTGAAGAGACTTAAAACTACCACGGCTAGGATATCATCAACCACAGCGGCCCCTAAAATGGCTGTACCAGCACGTGTATGAAGCTGGTTAGCTTCTTGCAAAACCACAACTGAGATAGAAACACTGGTTGCCGCAAAAACAATCCCGATAAAGAGTGCCTCAAGTGGCTTCATGCCGAAGAAGTAACTTGCTAGCCCCATGAAAACAACTGGCAAGATAACGCCAACGCTAGCTACCGTAAAACTCAACTTGAAGTATTTCTTTAACAAGTCCAAGTCACTTTCAAGACCGGCCAAAAACATTAATAGAATGACCCCAAATTCAGAGAATAAGCTGATTATGTCGTTGGGGTGAATCCAGTTTAAGATAGCTGGTCCTAATAAAATCCCTGAAAGCAATTGTCCAATAACTGCTGGCAAGTTAAAACGTGCAAATAATTGCCCGAGCAATACCGTCGTCAGTAGGATTAAAATTAATTCCCCTAAGAAATGCATATCGTCCTCTTTTCCTTATAAAAGCAAAAAACTTTCAAGCGCTTCTTGACCCAAAGAAGCAAATCTTGAAAGTTTTTATTTTGTGTAAAAACCCAACCACTAAATAAATATTCAGTTGAGTTTAATCTTAATATTTTTTTTAGTCCGATGCAAATTACTCTTCAAGTCCGAATTGCTTTTTGCTTGGAGTAGTCTTAGCAAGAAGTCCCAAACTGATAGTGATCATGTCGACAACTTCCTGCAAAATAGCACCCCAGAATGCTGGGATAACACCAGTAAAGGCAATTAATTCAATGATGATTACGACACCAATCGCAGTCAAAACGTCGACATTAGCAACCTTCATAGTGTGCTTAGAAATAGCAACGGCATCATTGATCTTAGACAAATCATTAACCATGATAACCGCATCAGCACTTTCACTGGCAGCAGTAGCACCTTTAGCACCCATAGCGATACCAACATCAGCGGCGGTCAAACTTGGTGCGTCATTAACACCGTCACCAGTCATAACGACAGGACGCAAGTTCTTAGGTACTCCCTTGATAGCCTTAATCTTTTCAGATGGTAAAAGATCAGCACGGATATCAGTAATTCCGGCCTTGTTACCAACCCTTTCGGCAACTGCCTTGTGGTCACCAGTAAGCATCATGATATCTTGAGCACCTTGACGCTTCAACTTAGCGATTGTGTCAGGTGTTTCTGGACGCATTTCGTCCATCAAAGTAATGTAACCAGCAAATTGATTATCGATTGAGACAAAGACAGCAGTGGAGTTAACATCGATCTTTTCATGATCAGGTGCAACGAACTTTAATTTACCAACCTTAACGTGCTTGCCGTCGACGTTACCTTCAACACCTTGAGCAGTAGTTTCCTTTAAGTCGGTTACTGGCTTAATCAAATCTTTGTTAGTAGCCTTTACAAGTGAACCAGCAATAACGTGACTTGATTGTTGTTCAACACTAGCAGCTAAGCCTTGCAATTCATCCTTGCTTACAGATTCTTCTGCAGGGACAACTTGGTCAACTACCAATTGGTTTTCAGTTAAAGTACCAGTCTTATCAAAAGCAAAAGTCTTAGCACGAGCTAATTTTTCAAGAGTTGGACCAGACTTCACAATAATATGGTGAGCTGACATTGAACTCATACCACTGACCAAAGCAACGGGAGCTGCGATCAAAAGTGGACATGGTGAAGCGACAACCATAACTTCGGCGAATCTAGTAGCATCCCCCGAAACGGCCCATGCAACGCCACCAATAATCAATGAAATGATAGTGAATGGAACGGCGTAACGGTCGGCCATCTTAACGAACTTAGCAGGTTGTGCTTGTGATGACTTAACCAAAGCAACGATTGACTGATATTCAGAATCTTTAGCTTCTTTGGTAACCTTCATCTGTACTGCGACGTCACCGTTGACGGAACCTGACATCAAGTTGTCACCTGGTTTCTTAGTTACAGGAACGGATTCACCAGTCAATGAAGATTGGTCAAAACTAGAAGTACCCTTGATGATTTCACCGTCAACAGGAACTTGTTGACCTGGCTTGATCAAAACGATGTCGCCAATGCGCAATTCATTAACCTTGACTTCAGTAATTTGACCGTTAACCAGCTTGTTGGCAATACGTGGTGTATTGTTCAAAAGAGAACGGAGTTCCTTGCTGGCTTGTCCAGTAGCGTAGTCTTCCAGTGTTTCACCACCAGTGGACATTACCAAAATCATCCATTCAGCCCAGTAGTTGTTGATCAAAATAGTAGAAACAATCGCAATAACTGCTAGGATATCAACACCGTAGCGTCCAGATTTCCAATCTTCAAATATTTCCATTAACAAGAGAACGGAAATCCAAATACCAAGAATGTCGATAATAATTGCTTGTGGGTTCATCTGCAATTTAAGGAGTGGCGTAGTAAACAATGTAGAAGCATGTATGCCAAACTCAAAAAACAGACTTATTACCCCCGCAATTAAAACGACAATAAATTTCCAATGACGTTTCATGATTAAACCTCCAAAAAGTCAGCAGTATTACTTTACTCACACCATTCTAACATTCTTTCTAGGTATAAGAGATATAAACGGTTTATTATAATTTATTAATTAAAAAAGCGGCTTGAATAAAGGTATCAAGCCGCTTGGGGGTTATTTAATTTTTTCAGATTTATAGTGCTTATCATATGTGTGAACGACATAGTTGAAGGCCTTGATCCATTCACGTCTGGTGAGAAGACCTTGAAAGACGCCGCGATCATCTACGACGGGCAGGAAGGCATTGTTAATCAGTAAATGCAGCTGCGTTTCAAGCGTAGTTTCAACAAAATTTATTTTATCGAAATCCGTTTGCATTACGTCTTTAACTTTTAAAGTATCAAGTGGCGCGGTAGAAATTGCGTCATTGGTTAGCATTTTATCCGTAATCATGGCCAAGCTGAGTAAACCAACTACTCTTTTATCTTTATCTAAAACTGGAATTTTGGAATATTTAACTTTAGTCAGAATTAAAAATGCGTGATAGAGTGGGTTGTCTTCTTGAACAAAGGCAATACGACTAGCGGGAATTAAGAATGATCCCGATTTTTCTTCAATTAAATGTTGGATCGATGGTGAAAACATGATACGCCTCTTTTCTAACTAAAATTATACTAGAAAAAAGGAAAAGGCCCGCAAAATTTTGCGGACCTTATTAGTTTCATCTACTTTGGAGGAGTAAGAATGAATGAAATAAAAAAAGTGGGAGTATTGTAGCAAGTTTCTACCGCCTTGCTACGATTTATATAGTACAGAGTAAATGTGAATTAAAAATGTTCAAATTATTATGAAAAGGTAAAGATTTGTTTGAGAACTAGTTAAGAAGAAAATTTGGGCATAAGAAAAGCCCACGCAACGCACGTGAGCCGAAAGGGATAGATATGAAATTGACTAATTGGAGTAAGTCAATTCTTTTTATTTTCATTATTTACTTGGAGGAGTATGAATGAAAAACAAAAAAGTTGAGTTGTAATGGGAAGATGTTTTCCTCCTCACTACGTTAAGTAGTATAACCTGAAATTGTGAAAAAAGTGTGACGAAATGCACTTTATTTTCAAAAAAGGCTATATTTTTGCTAAAAAGCCCGAGTTTATGCACTTATAAAGAAAAATAAATTTTTTTGGTTATAATGTAAGACATGATAAAAACGGAAAATAGAAGGGTGTAGTTTTTTTGAAAAGAATAGGCAGATTTATTCTGCATCTGTTTTTAGTACTCCTTTTATTAGCTGGAGTGGGAGCAGGTGGATATTTCGGTTATCAATGGTGGCAAAAACAGCAAATGCTGCGAGATAGGCCCAAGGTAGTCAAAGCAAAGGATGGTACTAATACAAGTGCTGCTTGGCACAATTTTTCTAGTTATCAAAGATCCTTGCGTCAAAATTATTCTTTCATTAATAAGGTTTCAAACTATGTTCCACCAAGAACGTGGGATGGTAAGGACTTTGTCATTCCGGGCTTAGTTTCGACTAAGAGCTATGATTTTGCCACGAAAAAATACAATACGGCAACCGCAATGACGCCGCAGGGGATTACTGTAGCTGGTAAATATATTTTGCTCACGGCATATGATGGCGAACACCGGCATGCTTCAGTCGTTTATGTGCTGGACAAAAAGACGGGAAAATACATTAAGACGATCCAGGTTCACGGCCGTCCTCACTTAGGCGGGATTGCTTATGATCCAGTTGCCAAAAATATTTGGGTAACCGGTAAAATGGGTAAGTCCTCAGCTCTTGCTTCATTTACATTAAAAGAAATGAAGGACTATAAAGATGGCAGTTGCATCCCGATCAAGTACAATCACCAGATTGCGATTCCTGCCGTTGAAAAAGCCTCTACTGTTACTTACTACGATGGTCAACTGTTCGTCGGCTTCTTTAACATGTATGGCCGGGGGAAAGTTGCCGCATATTCAATTGCCCGTAGCGGTAAAAACAAGGGCTCCATTACTAATAATGAAGTGAAATCCGTTACTGGTACTTTGCAGTGGTCAGATCCTACCGGTGAAACATCAATGGATAAGCAGATTCAGGGGATTGCGATTTATCAAGATAAAATCTTCTTGAGTCAGTCATACGGCAGCGGCAATTCTAAACTGTATGTGTTCCCAACTTCGGCATTGAACGCGCTTGACGAAAAGAATGCGGAGCTAGTTGTCGATATGCCGCCATATTTGGAACAAATTACTGCTTACAAGGGGCAGCTGCTTTGTGTATTTGAATCAGCTTCAAGTATTTATGCTAGACCAGACATCACGGTAATGGATAGAATACTATCGATGAATATCAATGCCTTGTTTGGCAGCTAGTTTGGAAAGGAAAAACAAATGAATGTAGATTATCGAAGAAGAGAGATCTTTCTTTTGCGTTTTTCTGGTTGGTTCTGCTTATTCCCAGCGTCAGTTTATCTCTACCTTTATCAAATGACTCATATGATATTTTGCCTTGGCGAATTAGTTATTATTGTGCTTTTTGCTGTATATTTGCTGACTACCGCCAAGAGCGAGCGCTGGACTAAACCGCAAAATGTGATGCGACTATCGATTTTTGCCTTAATCTTTGTGGCAATCGTAATTTTCATCCCATTATATTTTGCATATCACAACTGTAAGAAATTACAATAAAGAAACCGCTTTTTTGTATTTTTTCAAAAATAGATTGGATTTCAGAAAAAGTTTAAATTTGTTAAAATATACAACGATAGTGCGTCTAGTGTTGCTATTTGTAGTAATATAAGGCAAAAGTAAAAAATATATGTTACTTGAGGGAGAAAAAATGGATAAAAAAACACAAATTGACTCTCGAGGCAAACGCATTGGAAAGTTTGTTTTAAAGACAATTGTTTATTTTGCAATCCTGATGGCCCTTATCTATTTGTATGAATATAGTGGACTTACTTCAGTTCACTTCATTTACAACGAATTTTAAGGTAGGTGCTGTCACATGATTCAAGATGTTATTAAGAAGATCGACGAGATAGCAGAACAAGAACCAGATCGTGTTGTTTACGACTATCTTGGCAAAACTAATACATATGGTGACCTTAAGAAGCGTTCTAACGCTTGGGCACACAAGATTGCTAGCTTAGATATTTCAGATGATGCTCCAATTATGATTTGGGGTGGTCAAACCTTTGAAATGATCGCTAGTTTTTTAGGCTGTGTTAAAACTGGTCACGCTTATATTCCAATTGCTAGTTACTCAAACGCTGAACGTTTGACCATGATTCAAGATGTTTCAAAATCACCATTGGTTTTGGAAATTGACCCATTGCCAGACGTTAACTTAGACAACGTTAAGGTACTTAAGACTAGTGAAGTTGAAGATGGCGACTTCACTGTTGACGAAAGCAAATTTGTTGAAGGCGATGAAAACTACTACATCATCTTCACTTCAGGTACTACTGGTAAGCCTAAGGGTGTACAAATCAGTCACGATAACTTACTCAGCTTTGTAAACTGGGAGTTATCAGACTTTAATTTGCCAGAACACCCAAGTTTCTTGGCCCAAGCTCCATACTCATTCGACTTGTCAGTAATGAGTCTTTACCCTGCACTTGTTTCAGCAGGTAAGCTTGTTGTATTGCCACACGATGTAACGCAAAACTTTGGTCAATTGTTCCAAACTTTGCCAAAGATGCAATTTAATGTTTGGGTATCAACCCCATCATTTGCACAAATGTGTTTCTTGGATAAGACTTTTGATTCTGAACATCACCCAGACCTTAGTCACTTCTTATTCTGTGGTGAAGAATTACCACACAGCGAAGCAGACATGCTTAAGAAGAGATTCCCAGAAAGCCATATCTTCAACACTTACGGTCCAACCGAAACAACTGTTGCCGTAACGCAAGTTGAAATTACTGACGACGTTCTTAAGAAGTACGACCGTTTACCAATCGGTAAGGTTAAGGAAGACACCAAGATCACTATTGATACTTCAAAGGGTGATAAGCCTGGCGAAGGTGAAATTATCATTAGCGGTCCTAGCGTTTCAAAGGGTTACATGAACAACCCTGAAAAAACTGAAGCTGCCTTCTTCCAAAAGTATGGCGACAAGTACCGTAGCTACCGCAGTGGGGATGCCGGATTCTTTGACGGCGACATGCTCTTCTATCGCGGTAGAATTGACTTCCAAATCAAGTTCAACGGTTACAGAATCGAACTTGAAGAAATCAACTTCTACTTGAGCAAGAACGAGTACGTCCGTTATGGCGTTGCAGCACCAAAATACAATAAAGATCACACCGTTAAGCAAATCGTAGCGGAGATCGAATTGAAGCACGGTGTAGCGCGTCAACACTCAGAAGCCACTTTAACTAAGGCAATTCGTGAAGATTTGGCAAAGAACATCATGCCATACATGCTTCCACAACGTTTTGTCTACCAAGACAAGTTGCCTATTTCTCAAAACGGCAAGGTTGATATCAAGGCGGTTATTAAGGAGGTTAATAAGTAGTGAATTTTAATTTCATTAACTTACAACCTTACTCAAATCCGCAATATTTCGTTTACTTGATGATTGCTTTAATTCCAATCATTATTGGTCTTTATAACGGTCGTCGTCTCAAGATATATGAAGCAATTTTCTCAATTGTCTTCTTATTCTTGATCTTTGATGGTAGTCACTGGCAACAAGGTGTAAACCTGATTCTTTGGTTGATTTACGAATTCGCGTTGACCTTTGCTTATCAGTATTATCGTCATCACGGTAAAAATAAGACTTGGGTATTTAGCTTAGCAGTAATTCTGGCAATTATTCCATTAGCTGCAGTTAAATATTTAACTGCTTTTCCTGATAATTCCATCGGCTTTGTAATTGGGTTCTTAGGTATTTCATATGTAACCTTTAAGACCGTTCAAGTTATTATGGAAATGCGTGATGGTGCGATTAAGAAGGTAGATCCTGTAACTTATGCAAGATTCTTGCTCTTCTTCCCAACCATTTCATCAGGTCCTATTGATCGTTACCGTAGATTTAAAAAGGATTATGAAAAGGTTCCTACAAGGGATGCATATATTACTGATCTGCAATATGCGGTTAGATACTTGTTCCAAGGCTTTTTATATAAATTCATTATTGGCTGGTTCTTTGGTACTTATTGGTTACCAAAGATCAGTGCCGCTGCTTTAGTCGTTGGGAATGCAAATGGTGGTTTGAAGCTTTCATGGTGGGTACTTGCTTACATGTATTGTTACAGCATGTACTTGTTCTTTGACTTTGCAGGTTATTCATTATTTGCCGTATCAATTTCATACTTCATGGGTATTCATACCCCAATGAACTTCAATAAGCCATTTATTTCTAAGAACATTAAAGATTTCTGGAATCGTTGGCATATGACTTTGTCATTCTGGTTCCGTGACTACATCTATATGCGATTCTCTTTCTTTGCAATGAAGAAAAAATTGTTTAAGAATCGAATTAGATTGTCACAAGTTTCTTACTTCCTGTTGTTCTTAATCCAGGGTTTCTGGCACGGCTTAACGTGGTATTATATTGTTTATGGTATCTTCCACGCTTCAGCTATTTGTATCAACGATATGTGGCTAAGATTTAAGAGAAAACACAAGAAGCAAATTCCACACAACAAGTTCACTGAATGGTTCGCCATTTTCTTAACTTTCAACGTGGTATGTTTCAGTTTCTTGATTTTCTCAGGATTTCTTAGTCAACTATGGTTCGGTTGGAAATAAGCTTATATAATATGGAATGATATTAATTAAGTATTTGTGTTGAATAGAGGTATTAATTATGGACACTAAACAAGGCGTATTAGACATTTTAAACGATTTAACTGGTGAAGATTTATCAGATCAAATGGATGAAAACATCTTTGACAATGGTTTGATGGACTCAATGGCAAGTGTACAAATGCTTTTGAGCTTACAAGAAAAGTTTGATATTGATGTTCCCGTTTCAGAATTCAAGCGTGCTGAATGGGATACTCCAAATAAGATTGTTGCAAAGGTGGAAAGCTTAGAAAATGAGTAATAAACGCCGGCTGTGGCAAATTTTTGGCCCAGTTATTTGCGCTTTTATCCTTTTATTAGTTGTATTCCTTATTCCCTGGGAAAGAACTTTTTCTAAGCAAACAATCTATGAAGCTGCTGCTTCACAAAATACTACTGTCTTTAAGGGCAGTACAATGAAGCAAGAAGCTTTTGATGACGGCTATGTACCTTTCTATGGTTCAAGTGAATTATCAAGATTTGATCCATTGCACCCTAGTGTAATTGCGGAAAAGTATCATAGAAATTACCGTCCATTCTTGCTTGGTGGTCCAGGTAGTCAATCTTTGGCTCAGTTTTTGGGGATGCAAGGCACAGCTAAGCAACTTAAGAATAAAAAGGCTGTTGTGATTATTTCACCACAATGGTTTACCAAAAAGGGTCAAGATCCTAATGCCTTTGCTTTGTATTATTCACCACTTCAAGCATGTAATTTCTTGTTAAGTGCTAAGAATAATAAGACTGATCGTTACGCTGCTAAGCGTTTGCTTGAAATGCCAGACGTTAAGGGCGAAATTAAGAATAGTCTTCAGCAAATTGCGGAAGGTAAGAAACTAACCACTTTCCAAAAGTTTTACTTAAACAATCGTCGTAGAATGCTCAGTAATGAAGATAACTTCTTCAGTGCATTCCAATTGCGCGATCGTGTAAATAAGATTCAAAAGAAAGCTAAAGTTTTACCAAGTGCATACTCTGTTAAGGCTTTGAATAAGGTCGCTGCAGAACAAGCTGCAATGCATACTAATTCAAATAACTTAGGAATTGACAATACTTTCTATAGAACTCGTTTGCCTAAGAAGGTATTGAAGCGTTTGAAGGGTAGTCAACGTAATTTCGACTATGTTCACTCAGTTGAATATGGTGACTTCCAATTAATGCTGGAACAATTTGCTAAGCAACATACCAATGTTTTGTTCATTATTCCACCTATCAACGGTAAGTGGATGAAGTACACTGGCTTGTCAGCTAAGATGTACCAAGAATCAGTTGCTAAGATGGAACAACAATTGACTAGCCAAGGCTTTGAAAACATTGCTGATCTTTCAAGACGTGGTAATGAAAAGTACTTCATGCAAGATACTATTCACCTTGGTTGGAAAGGTTGGGTAGCTGTTGATCAAGCCGTTAGACCATTTATGAAATTGCCTAACGAGCGTTACAACTACGATATGTCTAACTACTATTACTCAAAGAAGTGGCAGAATAAAGACAATGTTAAGCGAGTAAATTTAACTAGCAAAGATCGTTTAAAAGTGAAGTAGTGCGACGGGCTATTAATAGATTAGGTATTAAGGGTTCCGTATTGGTAACAAGCAATATGAAGCCTGTACTGAACTATGCAACAAACAATAGTACTGACACTAGCTACTTGATCAATTCAGTTCAAAAGTCAATGACTGCTGCAATGGTAATGCGCGAGGTGCAGAAAGGTAAGCTTAGCTTAAAAGATAAGCTTTCTAAGTATTATCCAAACGTAGCTGGAGCACAGAAGGTTAGAATCAGCAATCTGCTGGATATGACTTCAGGACTTGATTTAGAGAAGGGTCAAGAGTTAGGCACAAAGAAGTTTATTTCTGACAAGGCTAATATTGACCATGATCAGAAATACACCGTGTTTGATGCTAAGATGCTTGGCAAATGGCACTATACTTCAGTTAACTACATTTATCTCTGTGGTATTTTATCCAAGCTTGAACATAAGACTTACGAGCAATTGTTCCGTGAGACTTATATCGAGCCGCTTCACCTTAGGAGAACTGAGTTCTTATGGTCTAACATGTCCAAATTACGCGCCGTTAATTGGGTGCCTGGATATGAGATGAAAGAGGGCCAATACGTAAAGGTAAAGCGTAAAACTGCAGTAAAGGATGCACATAATGAGTTAGGTGCTGGATCGATTGTAATGTCAAATAGCGATTTGGCTAAAACGATTGAATACATTCTACATGGCAACATGCTAACCAAACATAGCAAGCAGATCCTGTTTAAGGGTAATGCTCCTACATTCTATAATGGTGGTTTATACAACTTGAAGAAGTATAAGTCAGCTAATGGTGCAGGTGAAGGTTATTACACCTTTATGCGTAGCACTAAGGATGGTAAGAATATGATTATCATTCAAGATAATCACACTGTCCCTGGAGAGTTTGGTAAGATTAAGAAAAAAGTAAATCGCATCATGTCAATCATGATGGAATTATAAAAAAGAGGTCTGATTCCGATTTGATTCGGAGTCAGGCCTTTTTTGGTGGCATATAATTGAGGTAGAAAATAAACTGTAGAAAGTGCAAAATATTATGGAAAAGCTCGTACCTGCAATTATAGGAATAGTATTAATTTTATGTGGTGTGTTGGAATTTTACATGACTTATCGCTATTCTCAAAATATTAAAAAATTGAAGAATCAACCACCAACTGCTCCTTTTGCTATTTGGAGTGGATTAATATTTGGCCTATTTTTCATTGTAGGGCCTATCATCACCATGGCCGGTGGTCTTAAGAATATGAGTCAAATGACGTCAATTATTGGAGGGATTCTATTCTGGATAGCAGCTATTTTCTCCTTAGCCAGGGCAGAACAAATTAGAAAGAAACTCAAGGCAGAAAATAAACCATTATCTAGTTCACCTCAGGCAGTTGCAACGTATGTAATTGTAATTGCGGCCGTTATATCGGGCTTAATTGCAATTTTTTAACAAAGAAAAATTACAATATTTGCGATTAACGCCATATCGCTTGTTTTTTATTTTTTTGAATGCTAAAATCTTCATGTACCGCCACTGATAGTAGTCATTTTCTCCGGTAGCGAAAATGTTATCTTCTATATGTGGTCAGAGGTGGCGGTCAACACTGTGTGAGCCTAGTTCCGTTGTTGGTGGAATTAGGCTTTTTTTGATGCAATTTTTTCTGAATATTGTATATAATTTAATAATAATACTTATTTGAAAGTGAGAGGAAATAAATGTCTACTACACGAAAGGAATTAAAGGATAACGCTAAGCATGCTCTTCGCGGCAATTGGACTTGGGCTGTTGTTATCGCTTTGATTAACGGCTTAGTTGTCTGGATCTTAACTTCAGGCGGTCACAAGCTTGATAGTTTTTATATGGATTACGATGGAAATAATGTATTTTTCCAATTTCTTAGTCCAGTAGGTAGCATCTTAGCTTGGGTGGCTGATTTCATCGTATTAAGTTTGACCATTTCATTTTTGAACTTAAGAGATAACGAAGATACAAGCGATGAAAAGCCATACATCGCTGCCTTTTCAGTTTTCACCGAAAATCGCTTTGGCCCAGAATGTATTAACTTCGTAATGACCAGTATTTTTACATTCTTGTGGAGTTTATTACTGATCATTCCTGGTATCGTTAAAGGCTATTCATATGCAATGACGCCATACATCGTTAGCGACATGGTGGCTAGCGGTAAATCAGTTGGTGCTACCGATGGAATTAATGCCAGCAAGGAATTGATGAACGGACACAAGATGGACTTGTTTATCTTTGATTTAAGTTTCCTTGGTTGGTATATTCTTGGTAGTATTCCAGCTGGTATCGGTCTTTTGTGGGTTATCCCATATTACCAAACTGCTAAGGCTAACTTCTACCGTAACTTGGCCGGTGACAGATACTTAAAGTAAAAAAATAAATTAAGCATGAAAAAACACCAGGTAAATTTCTTACCTGGTGTTTTGTTGTTAGTCTTTATTAATATTAGTAGAGGTTAGCTGTCTTAACGTAAGTATTCTTACCGATCCGGTAGTACTTAACACCATTAATGTTCTTCTTCTTACCGTGGGTAGTAACAGTAGTGTTCTTCTTCAAAGTCTTGCGGTTAGCTTTACGATTACCGTTCTTGTCGTAAACGTGAGCTGCGTGCTTCAACACACGAGCCTTAGTTGAGCTCTTAGTAGGAGCTTGAGAAACGGCACTTGATGATGAAGAAGTAAGTGGCAATACGTTGATGTTACCGTCTACGTTAAGACCACGCCAGTTATCAGCAAATTGCCAAATTGAAACACCCTTCATTGATGGGAAGTAGCTGAAGTTTGGCTTGTCGATACGGCCAGCAACTGCGTATGAAGCAACCCATAAACTGTTAGGGAACTGGTTAATAACAGCGTTGGTGTTGATGTTATTTCTCAAAACTGATGAACTTGCGTATAAAAGTGGCTTGTAGCCTGCTGACTTAACTTGTTGCATGAAGGCAATGATTGCGTTAGCAGTAACGCTCTTACCCATGTTGATGTTGTTACCATCGCCTGATTCATAGTCACAAGCAAGGTATGAACCTGGTGCAAAACCTACGGCCTTAGCTGAAGCGACTGCGTAGTTTGCTTCACGTTTAGCAACAGCGCTGTTAGCACTGAAAGTAGCGAAGTGGTAGCCCATTGGCATCATGTTTTGTGCACGTGCACTAGCAACTTGTGCACTAGCCTTAGGGTTTCTGTAACTAGTACCTTCACTAACCTTAACTACGGCAAACTTAGCACCTGATTTTGCATGAGTTGAAAGATCAGCACTTTGGTAACTTGCAACGTCGATACCAAGTGAACGAGCAGCAACTGAAGTAGTTGAAGCTTGAACAGTCTTGTTTTGAGTATGTAAGGTGTTAACTACGGCAACTGAAGTAGTTGATAATGCAGCAACAAGTGCTAATTTTGTAATAAATCTCTTCTTTAATGACAACTTTATTCCCCCGAATATTATTCTTTAATTGTTAGTCTAAATTTTATCTTCATAGAAACATTTCAAGGATAATAAGAATAACGTACTGGGTCAAGAGAACTAACGGTAAAATAAACTAGAAGTAACATTATAGTAAATAATGTAATCAAATTGTATTATTTGAAGAAGAAAATAAGCTAAATTTTTTCTAAAAAAGTTCGGCTTTTATCCACTTTATTCCCCAAAAAACGAATTTCCACGTATAATAAGAAGGCAATATTGAAACTAACGTAGATTTGAGGCTTTTCTGTTGAATAAAAAAATCTTATCCGGCTCTTTCTGGCTATCATTCGGTAGTATCGTATCTAGAATACTGGGAGTCGTTTATTTAATTCCGTGGTTAATCATGCTTGGCAGTTACCACAACCAATTAAACGCACAGGCTCTGTTCAATTCTTCATACACCCCATATGCGCTTTTTTTGTCTATTGGTACTGCAGGGCTTCCTTCAGTTATTGCCCGGGAAGTATCACAGTTAAATTCGCAAAATAGATACAAGGATAGTTTATACATTACTAAACTGGGACTGATCATCATGTTCGTCATGGGACTAGCCTGTGGTGTTTTGCTTTATGTAACGGCACCAATTATTGCTAAAAACAGTCCGGTAGATTCCGTTGCCAGTGCGACTATTTCCATTCGTGTATTGGTTCCAGCCGTAGTAATTTTGCCATCAATGAGTATGGTGAGAGGCTGGTTCCAGGGAAATAACGATATGAAGCCGTACGGAATTTCCCAATTATGGGAACAGTTCGCCAGAATCCTCTTTATCCTTTTATCTACGTTCTTAGTTATCGAAGTCTTTCACCATGATTATGTGACTGCCGTTTACTTTAGTGTATTCGGTGCCTGTGTCGGCGCTATTGCCAGTTATTTGTACCTCTTTGCGTATATGCGCAAGCAGTGGGGGCATTACAAGGGCCTAATCGATAAAAGCACTCCACGTGCCTTAAACAACGTCTCACGGAGTCTGCTTAATTTATGGTATGCCTCAATTCCATTTGTTTTGCTTGGTTCCTTTATTACCGTGACGCAGCTGGTCGACCAACTTTTGTTTAAACAAATTTTGCTCAGTTTCAACCACATGAGCACAACCTATGTTAGTTACCTCTACACGATTTTCTCAGCTAACCCAAGTAAGATCACTACGGTGATTATTTCACTCGCTACAGCTGTTTCTGAGACGAGTCTGCCGCTTTTAGCAGGGCTTAGGTATAAATCCAAGGATAGCGTCGAAAGCATCAGAAAACTGCTCTTAGAGAACTACAGACTACTTCTGTTTGTCCTTCTTCCGGTAGTCGCACTTGGAGCCTTTGCCTCATCACCAGTTTATTCAGTACTATTTTCACACGATAGCCTTGGTGCATATTACCTTGTAGAAAATATCGTCCAAAGTTTACTAGCAGGGTTGGTCATGAACTCACTTACTTTGCTTCTTGCTTTGAACATGAACAAGCTAGCCGTTATTTACATGATGTGGGGTATCCTGACCAAGATCGTTTTGCAGGTGCCACTAACAATGATGATGAATGCGGATGGTGCGATTCTTTCAACCGACATCGCATTCTTGTTCGTAATTTTGCTCAGCTACCACAAGCTCGACAAGACTTATGGCGTAAAGCTGAGAAGCTTACTCCCAATTATCGTTTCTAACGAAATTTATATTGTTTTGTTATTCGTTTACCAATTTCTTTTCGGCTATCGTTTCAATAATTTGGGCCGCATGGGCAGTTTTATCTACCTCGCAATTTTCGGTTTGGCATTCTTAGGCATTTATATTTTGATTGCCAACTGGATGGGAACGTCCGAAACAATCTTCGGCAAAAAAATTGGGTATCGCTATTACAGATACAAGCATTACCAATAAAATGAAAATTTAGACAGAAAAAACCAACAAGAATTTTCTTGTTGGCTTTTTTAATTAATATCTTCTGTTAATATCACCCATACTGGAGCGCATGGTTTCATCAACGTACTTAGACACTTCATCGTCTGAGTCCCATAAAGCTTCTTTAACTTCCTTATGGTTCATTTGGTTAACAAGGTAGAATTTCAAAGCCTTGTTGATTAAGTCGCTAAATTCAACATCATGATTCTCGCTATATTTATCGATTAATTTACGAACATCACTGTTCATTTCAAAGTGTTTTCTTGCCATTTTTTTACTCCACCTTTTCTTATGGAAATAATTATAGCATAGTAGCCATTAATCGATAGATGACAAAGCATCTAGCATGTTGATGCGTTTGATCTTTTGATGAACGACGATGGCCAATGCGGCCGTGATCATGGCAGGGATGAGGGCCGAGAAGACGAAGTTCATTGGATACATATTCGGATCAAACATTGCTACATCTGGCGGCAGACTCGTGATGATAAAGTAGTGCAGCCACCAACCAAAGCCGAAGCCTACGATGATGCCAAGACCAGACAAAATGATCGTTTCACGGTAGATGTACATAGTCGTTTCATTATCGTAGAAGCCTAGCACTTTAATCGTGGAGAGCTCACGGATTCTTTCAGCTACGTTAATGTTAGTCAAGTTGTAGATAACCACAACGGCTAGCATTCCTGAAATCAAAATCAAAATGAAGATAACTTCGTTCAAACTACCTGTGAAGCTACCTAGCAATCTTCTGTTGGCGGAACTGGAAATCACTGTTTCAATTGCAGCAGACTTAATCAGCTTACGACTGACGCGATTGATGAAAGCAGAAGAGTGTTTTCTCATGGTGACCAAATATGCATTAGTAGCATATTTTTTGCCAGTAGCTTTTTCATATTCTTGTTGATTCATGAAAATGTAGTGCCCTAGGTACATTTCACAAATGCCGTTGACTTTGAAGCGGTATGTTTTACCGTGGCTGTTTTTAAGAGAAATGGTCGAACCCTTTTTAGCATTTAAAATATTGGCCAATTTTTCCGAAATAATTACGCCATTATTGGTCAATTGCAGTTTCTTCTTTGATTGACGTTCTCTTAAATTGATCGATTTTTTAAAATTCTTATTTGACTTAGGTACCATCAACATCACATTTTCGGTCGAACCGCTGCTGGCAATGTGCTTGGTTAATTGTTGGTACTGGATTGCATTAGATTGCTTAATATCTTTTTCTTTTAGCAGATTATCTAATTTATTTTGTTCTTTCTTTGTGACATTACTGCTTCTTAACGCAATTACGTCATTTTTTTGAATATCAGAATACTGAATGCCGCCAATGCCTTGCAGCGAATCGCGGATACCGAAGCCCATTACTAAAAGTCCGGTACAACCGGCAACACCAATGATGGTCATAAGCATTCTGCTCTTATAACGGAAAATGTTGCGCGCAGTAACTTTAGCCGAAAAGCTCATGTGGTTCCATAGCCAACTCCAATATTCCAGCAAGATTCTTGAACCATTTTTTGGTGGTTTTGGTAAAAGCAAAGCAGATGGTTGCTCACGTAGCGTCTGATGCAAGGTAAAAATTGAAATCACGGTGGTAGAAATCAAAGCAACCAATAGGGAAATGAGTAGTGGACCCCAGGCAAAATTAATCTCATAACCGGTACCTAGCGTAGAAGAGGCTAAATAGGCCTTGATGATGAGATCGGGTAGGAACGTGTAACCAAAGCTGGCACCCAAAATAACGCCTAAGATTGCAGCTGATGTGCTATAGAGCAAAAATTTAATAGCAATGGCACCATTGCTGTAACCAAGTGCTTTTAGCGTCCCAATATTTGTCCGTTCTTCTTCGACAAAGCGCATCATGGTAGTCAAACTGACAAAGGCTGCTACGGCGAAGAGAAAGCCAGGGAAGACATTAGCGAGGACTTCGACACGTTCTGAATCAGCACGGTAAGAAGCGTAGCCTTGGCTTTCTTCACGACCACTGATTGTGTAGCTCGGGTAAGCAATTTTGATCTTATTTTTAGGTACTTTAATTTGGGCTGGATCAACAGAGATACCACGCTTTAACATTTGCTCAGCTGCTTTTTTACGGTACTGATTTTTATACATCGTGACGTATTTTTGATGTTTATCAGCACGGTTCTTGTTTAAAGCAGTTTGCAGCTTGTCTTGATCGTGGTAGACGCGGTTACGGTAAGTTACGCTAAATGGGCTCAAATTCTGGGTATTTTTAAACGTTACACGTGAAACTTGGTACACAGGAGAAGCAAATGCACTTGGAGTAGTAACTGCAATCCCAGTTAAACGACCGTTGCCAATGTTAGTTTGTCCAATTTGATTCTTGTCCAAAAACTCGCTTGCTTTGACAAAGCCAACGATTTTAAAAGTTTTATTCTTTAAAATACCAGGCTTAGTAAAAGTGATTTTTTGTCCGATGCGATATTTCTTTTTAAGCAAATAAGATAGCGCGATTTCATTTCTATTTTTCGGAAAATGACCACTAATTAGCTCATAGCTTGAAAGATCTCCCGATTTTGAAAAGACGCGCAGCGTATCATTATTGTGCTTATTTTTTACATCTTGAAAATAGCCAAAACTCGCTTGCTTAACCTCCGGCAAATTCCGAATCGTCATTCGATCGGTGGAGTTGATTCCATAGTTGGAGGTAACCGTAACGTCGGCCAGATTGTGTTTGTTAAAAAAGTCGGCACCCGTGGCGCGCATATCAGGGCCCGCCATTTTTAAACCAGTAAAGGCAAAAGTACCCAAACCAATTAATAAAATGATGGCGATATAACGGCCTAAGGAATGCGTTATGGCCTGGAAGGCATCCTTCCATAGAATTGTTTTACGCATTTTGCTCACCTACCATTCAATAGTACTGATATCAGCAGGCTTTTTATTAATGTGAATATCCTGAATGCCGCCATCGTGGATGCGGATCACCTTGTCGGCAATTGGAGCAATAGCAGCGTTATGAGTAACGATTAAAACGGTGGAACCATTCTCGCGGCTCATGTTTTGCAGGATCTTTAAGATACGTTTACCAGTTTGGTAGTCGAGTGCTCCTGTAGGTTCATCACATAAAAGCAGCTCTGGCTTTTTGGCAATGGCACGAGCGATAGCTACACGCTGTTGTTCACCACCAGATAGTTGAGCCGGAAAGTTGTTTTCACGATCGCCCAAATCGACGTATTTTAGCGCTTCGTCTGCGTCCATCGCATCCGGTACGATTTGTGCAGCTAATTCCACATTTTCTTTGGCCGTTAAGTTAGGAATTAAGTTGTAGAATTGGAAAACGAAACCGATGTCGTTGCGCCGATACGTCGTCAGCTCTTTAGCGTTATAGCCAGCGATATTTTTGCCAGCAACGATAACATCACCACTGGTATTAGGCTCCATGCCGCCTAGAATGTTAAGCAAAGTAGATTTGCCGGCACCAGATGAGCCAAGGATGATGACTAATTCTCCTTTGGCGACAGAGAAGGTGATATCTTTGTTGGCATAGATTTGCGTATCGCCGGATTGATAAATTTTGGTATTATTTTTAAGTTCAATGTAAGCCATGATTATCATCTTTCTAGCATAATTGTATAATGTCGTTATAACTTTATTTAAACATAATTGTAAGCGCTATATAAAGGAAAATACTATGGTAGATAAGTTAGCAAATTTGCTATTAAAAATAAGAAGATTATCGATCTTCAGAGTCTTTCAGCGAACGCTGGTTATGCTGATGCCAATCGCAATTATTGGTGCATACTTTCAACTTATGCGAGATGCTGTTTTTTCACCAGATAGCTTTATTTATAATGTTTTGAATTTTGATGAAACTATGTCAGACGATATTTGGTATGCTGGTGCTTTTATCAGCAGCGGAATGGTGCGAGCTACTTTTGGGCTATTTGGCTTATATGCAGCATATTTTTCGGCAAGATATACGGCGCGTTTATATAAGAAAGATTCCACTTCGGTCGGTATGACCGCCGTTATTGTAATTATGTTCTGTGCCTATGCTAATAATTTGGGCGACACAACCGGTAATCGCTCGCCGTTTTCTGCCAGTATTTTAAAAGTAAATGCCATGTTGCTGGCTTTGCTGATAGGGTATGTTGTTGGCCAGATTTTTCACTGGTTAGGTAAAGATCATGAGCCGATTGAGTTTGAACATACTAGCCGCATTCGAAAAAGGGCGTGGAATGCGCTATTACCAGCGTCAGTGTCGATCTTAGGCGGTCTGATTTTAGGTGTTTCAATTTATGAACTGCAAATCAGAATTATGAGTTCGGATACTTTTAAGACCTTGGTAGCGCAGGTGGAAAATTCAAATAATTTATTTGAAATTATCCTACTATTGATAGTAGTAATGTTCCTAAGCTGGATTGGTATTGGCTATCCACTGAATGCTTTGTCTAATTCAGCCGTTAATACTGCCGCAATGGCAAATCTGAATTATGCTTTAAAACATGGCAGCGCCTGGGACGTTCCCCACAAATTCCTGGGTAGTTCGTTAGTTTATCCATATGCTTGGATGGGCGGAGCCAGTGTTGGTCTTGCTTTGATAATAATTATTCTGCTTGTACGTGAAAATAAGCAAAATGAGAATATTGCCAAAATTAACTTATTGCCGGTAGTCTTTAACTCAAATTGGGGCTTCATGGTAGGGATGCCGATTATCTTGAATCCAGTTTTGTTTTTACCATTTATTATTATTCCTGTGGTCAATGTTTTATTAGCTTCAGCGGCAATTGCACTGCATATTATTGCTCCATGCGTGTATCCAGTGCTAAGAGGGACGCCAGGTATCTTAATTTCATTTTTTGGCTCTAACGGAAACTGGGTTAATTTAGTATTTTCAATCTTGCTATTTATATTGGATATCGAGATGCTTATCCCAATTGCCTCATTGGGCCAAAGAATCGAGAAAGGTCTGAGAGAACGTGAACAAAAGAATGAGTAAAAATCCCAACCTAAAATGGTTAATCCTAACTTTATTGCTGGTTATTTTTTTAGCTATTCCGGGCTACTCTTGGATGAAAAAAGATAACTGGGCTCGAGCACAAAGGCAAAAGTCCATGTTATCACCAGTTATTATGGTGCCAGGCTCAAGTGCTACCACGGAACGATTCAATCAATTAGTTAGACAACTGAATAGCAAAACAGCAACTAAGCATAGTGTATTAAAGATTAAGGTTTCAACAAAAGGCACATTGTCTTATTCCGGTGCCATTGATAAAGATGATAATGAACCAATTATTGTAGTAGGTTTTCAAAATAATCATGACGGCTATAGCAACATCAAAAAGCAAGCAGGCTGGCTTGATCAGGCTTTTTACACATTGACGCAAAATTATCATTTCAATAATTTCAAGGCATTTGGTCACTCAAATGGCGGTCTGATTTGGACATATTGGCTGGAGCATTACTATTCTAGTTATGCTAATGAAATCAAAATGAAGCGCCTGATGACGTTGGGGACGCCATATAATTTTAGTGAAAGCAATTTGAAGTACAGAACGCAAATGCTTGAAGACTTTATCAAGAATAAAAATAAGTTGCCAAAGAATTTGGTTGTTTATTCTTTATCCGGTGGTAAAAACTATGAATCCGACGGGATTGTGCCGGAAGCAAGTGTTGCAGCCGGAAAGTATATTTTCCAAAATCAGGTAAAGAGCTACACGGCCATGACAGTAACCGGTCCGGAAGCCGATCACTCGGACCTGCCACAGAATGAACAGGTTGTGCGCTTGATCAAACATTATTTACTAGAAAAGAAGAATAAAAACTTGCGGCCCCCTAGACAAGCTAATAAGAAAAGACAATAATGTAGGTGTCATGAGGTAAGAGTTTTTTTATTATCCTGTGGATAAGTCTCTTTGAAAGCTCAACAAAAATTAGTGATAAACTGATTATCTTAAGAAATTCTTTATAATTTGTGAAGCACAATAAGCGCTGATGTATCAGTGTTTATTGTGCTTTTTATTTGCTAAATCACAAAAAATAAAGAAATTGTGGAAAACTTTCAGAAAAAAGCTTGCATTCTGTGGATAACCTGTTATACTAATAAATGTAATAAGTTAGCACTCAAAAGCGTCGAGTGCTAAAAGACTTAAATTTATTTATAGGGAGTGTTTGCATATATGGCATACTTTGACAATGATTTTGACAACTTATTTAACGAATTGAACAGCTCATTCTTTAATGACGACTTCGGCAAGAGAAGTGGCAATGGAAATGGCAACTCAGGTTCAATTCCAATTAACTACTCAAGCAACATGGGAGCAACCCCACAAACTATTCAACAAAATCCTCAAAATCCAAATGAAAAACCAATTGGTGAAGATTTAGTTGAAGAAGCAAAGAACAACAAATTCGACCCAGTTATCGGTCGTGATGAACAAATCGATAACGTAATCGAAATTTTATCAAGACGTAAGAAGAACAATCCAGTTTTAATTGGACCTGCTGGTGTTGGTAAAACCTCTATCGTAGAAGGCTTGGCTGAAAGAATTGCTTCTGGCAACGTTCCAGCTAAGATGGCAAACATGCACATTATTTCAGTAAATATTAACGACATGGTTGCTGGTTCAAGCCTTCGTGGTAGCTTTGAAGAGAGACTTAAGAAAGTTATCGACAAAGCTAAGAGTGATCCTAACATTGTTTTATTCATCGACGAATTACACAACATTGTAGGTGCAGGTTCTACTGATTCAGAAAACAACAACGGTGACGCTGCTAACATCTTGAAGCCAGCTCTTGCAAGCGGTGACTTGAAGTTAATCGGTGCTACTACTACAAGCGAATTCCAAAGAATTGAAAAAGACCCAGCATTATCACGTAGATTCCAAGCTGTACAAGTTCCAGAACCTACTACTGATGTAGCTGTTAAGATTCTGGAAGGCTTGAAGAAGAAATACGAGGACTACCACCACGTAAAATACACTGACGACAGCCTTAAATTAGCCGTTGAATTATCAGAAAGATACATTCAAGGTCGTTACTTACCAGACAAGGCCATCGACTTGATGGATGAAGCTGGTGCTAAGAAGGCTTTGCTTGTACAACCAACTGATGAAAAGAGCTTGAAGAATCAAATCAATGCTCTTGAAGCTAAGAAGTCAGAAGCTGCTAAGGCTGAAGACTACGACAAGGCTTCAGAAATTAAGAACAAGATTGCTGACCTTGAAAAGCAACTTAAGAACGTAGACACTAAGAATACTCCAGAAGTAACTGAGAAAGACATCTACGAAATTATTGAGCAAAAGACTAAAATTCCTATGAGCGAACTCCACGCTGACGAAGCTCAAAAGAACTTAGACCTTGCTAAGAAGTTAAAGCAAAACGTTATTGACCAAGACAGAGCAATTGATGTAATTACTGACGCTATTGCTCGTAAGCAAATCTTTAAAGACAGCGATCGTCCTACTGGTTCATTCTTACTTACTGGTCCTACTGGTGTTGGTAAGACTGAACTTGCTAAGCAATTAGCTATCCAATTATTTGGTAACAAAGACCACTTAATCCGTTTGGACATGAGTGAATACCAAGACGAGATGGCTGTTAACAAGTTAATCGGTTCAGCTCCTGGTTACGTTGGCTACGGTGAAGGTGGTCAATTAACTGAAAAAGTTCGTCACCAACCATACTCATTGATTTTGTTCGATGAAATTGAAAAGGCTAACCCACAAGTCTTCAACGCACTTCTCCAAATTATGGATGATGGTCGTTTGACTGACGCACAAGGCAGAACCGTTTCATTCAAAGACACTATCTTGATTATGACTTCAAACGCAGGCTTCTCAGACAAGCTTCTTGAAGACGGCAAGGTTGACCAAGACAAGTTAATCTCAGCTCTTGAAAACTACTTCAGACCTGAATTCTTGAACCGTTTGGACGCAATCGTTCCATTCAACTCACTTACTGAACAAGACATGGGCAAGATCATCAACATTTACTTGAAGAAGATGTCCCACGTACTTGCTAAGAAGGGTGTAACTGTTGAAGTTTCAGACGAAGCTAAGGCATTCTTGGCAGAAAAGGGTTACGACAAGAAGTTCGGTGCTCGTCCACTTAGAAGAGTTGTTGAACAAAACCTTGAAACTCCAGCTGCTAAGTTGATCTTAAGAGAACCTGACACTAAGAAGGTTGAATTTACTGCTGACGACAAGCACTTGTACTTGAACGGCAAAGCAATCTTCGACATTTCTCCAAAGATTGAAGAAAAGGTTAAGGAAGACGAAGCTAAGGCTGACGACAAGAAAGAAGACTAATTAGTAGTTAATTATTAAAAGGATATTCCCCCGGGAATATCCTTTTTTTGTTATCACGGCTTTTTTGCTAAATTTTGTGTTTAGCTGTATTCTAAGTAAAAAAACTATTGGAGATTTATATGGGTAAACAAAAAGAAGAAAATGAATCATGGGGCAGATTTGTCCTTGATGTAGTAATTATTTGGGCCGTGTTAATGGGAATCTTTTTCTTGCTCTTCCGCTTTGTCTTGAGCAACGATACAGTTTCCGGTCCATCAATGGAACCGAGTTTTGAAAACGGACAACGTTTAATTTCTGTGCGTCATGCCGCAATTAAACGTGGTGAAGTAGTAATCGTTAAGGCACCGGATGAACCAGGTGCTTTGTATATTAAGCGTGTGATCGGTCTTCCTGGCGAAAAGATCGTCAGCAAGAACAATCAAATTTATATCAATGGCAAGAAGTTGGCTCAACCATGGCTGGCTCAAGGCCGGAAGATGGAAGACACTGCAACTGATACTAGCTTTGCAGCTACGCAAAACTTCACAATGAAGTCACTTGCTAGATCACGCCAATTTGCGCAATACTACACCAAGTCGCAATTAACGTATATTAATCAACAAAACCGTATTCCTAAAGGAACCTACTTCGTAATGGGTGACCACCGAAGTGTTTCAAAGGATAGTCGTTATATCGGTACGATCAAGCGTAAGAACATTGTGGGTGTCGTTAAGCTAAGATACTGGCCATTCAATCAATTCAAAGTATATTAAACTGAAAGGATATTTCTTCGGAAATATCCTTTTTGTTATAATGAAAGTAATACAATTCGAGTAAAGAGATAGGAATATGAATAAGAAAACATTTGATTTAATTATCAAAATAATATTGTCAGTTTTGGCCATTGCATCAGGAATCCTAGCTTTCATTTTACGCTGGTCAAGTTATTCAGCTGTTGAAGCAGCCATTTTTGGAATTGCATATTTTATTGCGGCTATTTCGTTTTGTTTTGCGGATAAAAAATATTGGGTTCGAGTAGTGATGATTGTAGCTTTGATGGTTACGATTTTCTTTACGCTTGACCAAGCTCTATTAGGGATGCCACTGGGTATAGGGCAAATTAATAGCGCACTTTATTCACTATTGATGGTTCTACTTGCTTCGCCTGCGATTCTGGGCCTAATCTACTTTAACTTAGAGATGGATCACAGCAACATGGAACTGTTACTAGTGTTTATGCGTATCGTGCTCAGCCTGGAAGTAGGGCTTATTGCATTTATGTTAATCATTATGCTAGAAACAAGTGGCGCATCAATTTGGGCTTTGCCACTTTGGGGACAATATGTCTTTGTTTATGGAATCTTGCTTCTGGTAGTTTTAGACATCGTTTACGCGGTGATCAATTGGTTGAAGTTTTATCGCGGTAAAGTGGCCTGGATTACTACCGCTTTGATGGTGCTTGAGATCATTGCTTGCTTCCCAATGATGGGAGTACTAGATGTAAGTGCAATCGTCTTTGGCTTGGTAGCGATCGCAATTCTGATTTTTACTGCTTACTTGAACAATCATGCCAAAAAAGAATTGCGCAAAAAGTAAGATGGCTTTATAATTCAAAACAAAAAGAATTTTGATGGAGCGTCCGTTTCATTGTCGGTCGCTCTTTTTTTCTACTTAGGGAAGGTGCCACTGTGAATGAGAGTAAAAAGTTAAAACGGGGACTGAAAAGCCGTCATGTAACAATGATCGCAATAGGGGGCGCCATTGGTACAGGCTTATTCTTAGGGTCAGGTTCGGCCATTCACAGTGCCGGACCCTCGATTATTTTGTCGTATTTGATTGTCGGGATTATCACGTTCTTTATGATGCGTGCGTTAGGCGAATTGATTTTAGCCGATCCCGACAGCCACTCATTTTTGGAATCGATTAAAAAGTATTTAGGTAAGCGTGCCGAATTTGTAGCAGGCTGGACCTATTGGGCCTGCTGGCTTAGTTTGGCCATGGCCGATTTGACCGCTACAGGGATCTATCTGCGTTACTGGTTTCCATGGCTGCCGCAATGGGTCGGATCACTGGTTATCGTCGTTTTATTAATGCTAATTAACATGGTTAATGTCGGTCTATTTGGGGAGCTTGAAAGCTGGTTCTCCATGATCAAAGTGATCGCTATTGTTGCACTAATCGTTACGGGTGCTGTGATGATCGTGCTGCAAACCAAGGTTAAGGGCGGCACCGTTTCGCTAACCAATTTAGTTAGTCACGGTGGCTTTTTTCCAACCGGAATTTGGGGCTTTTTGCTCTCTTTTCAAATGGTAGTTTTTGCCTTTGTTGGGGTAGAAATCGTAGGTCAAACTGCTAGTGAAACAGCTGATCCGCATAAAGATATTCCAAAGGCAATCAACACTTTGCCAGTCAGAATTGGGCTTTTCTATGTTGGATCAATGCTGGCTATTATGTCAGTTTATCCATGGAACCAAATTAAAACGACGTCTAGTCCGTTTGTCCAAGTATTTACAGGAATTGGCATTACCACTGCAGCAGGAATCTTGAACTTTGTCGTTTTGACAGCTGCATTATCTGCTACTAACAGCGCAATTTTTTCAACGAGTCGTTCGCTTTATTCATTGGCACGTAACGGTCATGCTCCTAAGAAGTTGGGCAATTTAACAAGTAAAGCTATTCCAATGAATGCTTTAATGACTTCATCGACGATTTTATTTGTAGTGGTAATATTGAACTATGTCATGCCAGCTAGGATCTTCGATGTGGTATCGACAGTTTCTACCATCTGTTTCGTTATCGTTTGGATCATGATCATGGCTGCGCATGTTGTGTACCGTAGACAAAATAAGGACAACCTCGGTGAATTTAGAATGCCTGGTTATCCTTTGACTAGCTGGCTCACAATTGCATTTTATGTTGCAATTTTAATTTTGCTGTTCTTTATTGAATCAACAAAATTGGCTTTAATTATTTCGATTATTTTTATCGTAATTTTGGCGATTAGTTATAGTTTTATCAAGAAGAATGAAAGTATTTCCTAAGTGATTTTTTGCAGATGCTAAGAAGGGGAGTTGTGTATGGCAAAGAAAGCACCTGAATTAAAGCGGTCGATGACGGCCGGACAAATGGAAATGATCTCGCTCGGGGGAGCGATCGGAGTGGGTCTATTTATGGGCTCAGCTTCAACTATTAAGTGGACTGGTCCATCAGTACTGCTTGCTTACATGTTTGTAGGATTGATTTTATATATCGTAATGCGAGCTCTGGGAGAAATGCTCTATGTTGATCCTGGTACTGGTTCTTTTGCGGATTATGCCTCAACACACGTGCATCCAATTGCCGGATATTTGGCAGAGTGGGCAAATGTTTTTCAATATATCGTTGTAGGTATTTCAGAAGTTGTGGCGACTACAGAATATTTGCGTTTCTGGTGGCCTGGCACAAGCGACTGGATTGCTGGTATAGTCATTATTTTGTTCTTATTGCTAGCCAATTTAGCCAGTGCTAGAGCGTATGCAACGCTAGAATTCTGGTTTGCGATGATCAAAGTAGTCACGATTATTTTGATGATTGTATTAGGCTTTATGGTCATCTTATTCGGCTTTGGTAATGGCGGACACCCAGTTGGTTTTTCTAACCTATGGAGTCATGGCGGTTTTTTCACAGGCGGTGTAAAAGGCTTCATTTTCTCAATGGCCATTATCGTTGGTTCTTACCAGGGGATCGAACTAATTGGGATCTCTGCTGGTGAAGTAGCCAACCCTCAAGAAGCAATTGTGAAGAGTGTTAAATCTGTTTTATGGCGAATCTTAATCTTTTACGTAGGAGCTATCTTCGTAATTGTGACCATCTATCCTTGGAACGAACTTGGCAGTATTGGTTCACCATTTGTAAATACCTTTGCTAAAGTAGGGATTACGGCCGCAGCTTCTGTAATTAACTTCGTTGTGTTAACCGCAGCTTTATCAGGGGCTAATTCAGGTATTTATTCTTCAAGTCGCATGCTTTATAAATTGGCTCATGAAGGTGAGGCGCCAAAAACATTTAAGTACGTGTCAAAGAGAATTGTTCCAAGTCACGCAATTATCGGTATTACGTCAGGAATTTTCTTGGGCTTTATGTTGAATGTGATTATTCAATTCTTTAATAAGTCTTTGGCAAACGTCTTTGTCATTATTTATAGTTCCTCAGTTTTACCAGGAATGGTGGCATGGTTCGTTATCTTGCTTGCAGAATTAAGATTTAGACGTAAGAATCCGCATTTAATGGAAAAGCATCCATTTAAATTGCCACTATATCCATATTCGAATTACTTTGCTTTGTTCATGTTAACTTTAATCGTAATCTTCATGTTCATTAATCCGGAGACACGTGTTTCAGTTACAGTTGGTGCCATTGTTTTGATCGTGGCAGCTGTAGTTTATGTAATTAAGCATCGTAAAAAGGCTAAATAGACATCAAAATTTAAAATAAGCTAAACTTATAAGTCCAATTACAAATATTAATTGGACTTTTTTGGTAGATTAACTATAATATTAATCACGTATTAAAAGTAAGTAAGGAGGAGTAAGTATGAGTAAACCAATTATTGGAATCTCTGGTTCCGTAATTATCGACGATGGAGGTATTTTTCCAGGATATCATCGTAGCTATGTAAACGAAGACTACGTTGATTCAGTAGTACAAAATGGCGGTGTGCCTTACATCATTCCGTTTACTGAGGATGATGAGGTAATTAGGGAACAACTTAACCATGTCCAAGGTTTAATCCTTTCTGGTGGTCACGACGTTGATCCACATGGTTACGGTGAAGAACCTTTACAAAAAATTGGCGCAACTTGGCCAGAGCGTGATCACTTTGATATGCGCTTGCTTAAATTGGCCGAAGAAAATGGAATTCCGGTTCTTGGTATTTGTCGTGGCGCTCAAATCATTAACGTTGCGCACGGCGGCACGCTTTATCAAGATCTTTCTTACCGCAAAGAATTAACTTTGAAGCACATGCAAGGTCATACGCCTGACCTGCCAACTCATGGAATGAAGGTAAAAGAAGATAGTAAATTGGCTAAAGTTTTGGGTAAGACAGAATTTAGAGTTAATTCATTCCACCACCAATTAATTAAAGATGTCGCTCCAGATCTTATTGCTTCCGCAACTGCTCCAGATGGTGTAGTTGAGGGGGTGGAAAACAAAAAAGGCAATGTGATCGCGGTTCAATGGCATCCGGAAATGCTGCACCGTAATCCTAAAGTTGCCTTCATGAATAATTTATTCAAATTTGTAATTGAGAATGCAAAATAAGAAAAGGGAACATTAAATGAATGAGAAAACAGGAGATAAATTAGGCTTCTGGTCAATTGTCTTGCTGGCCATTAACGCTATTATCGGTTCAGGTATTTTCCTAACTCCAGGTAGTGTGGTTCAACAAGCCGGTTCTAAAGCCTTAATTGTTTACTTTATTGCCGCAATCTTTGCCTCAATTTTGGCAGTTTCGTTTGCGGCCGCATCAAAATATGTAACTAAGTCAGGCGCCGCTTATGCCTACTCTAAGGCCGCTTTTGGTGAAAAGGTCGGCTTCTACATGGGTGTCTTGCGTTACTTCTCAGCCAGCGTTGCATGGGGTGTAATGGCTGTCGGAGTTATTAAGTCGACCATTTCTATTTTTGGCGGCGACCCAAATAAAGCATTAAACGTAACGGTTGGCTTCTTAATCTTGATGGCTATCATTACGATTATTAACTTATTTGGTCAACGCGTATTGAAGTGGGTGATGAACTTGGCCACTATTGGTAAGTTGGCTGCCTTAGTTTTAATCATTATTGCCGGGGTAATATTATTAATTACCACAGGTGCATCAAGCAACTTATCTGAGGTTGATCAAATTAACCAAAATGGTCAAAAAATTGTACCTACTTTAACTACTACGACCTTCGTTATGGCTATCGTTTCAGCGTTTTATGCTTTTACTGGTTTTGAATCAGTAGCTTCAGGTTCCGATGATATGAAGGATCCTGAAAAGAACTTGCCACGTGCAATTCCTTTGGCTATTTTGATCATTGCGGTAGTTTATATTGGCGTTGTAGCAGTTGCTATGGTCCTTAACCCTAAGGCTCTTATGACAACTAAGCAAGTTGTAGCGGTTGCTGCTATCTTTAAGAATGAAATCTTGCGTGACGTGATCTTGGTTGGTGCGCTTGTTTCCATGTTCGGAATTAATGTCGCATCTAGCTTTAATGCACCACGTATCTTGGAAGCAATGGCCCGTGAAGGTCAAATGTCTAAGGCTCTTACTAAGAGAACTAAGAATAATTTTCCAATTAGAACTTTCTTTATCTCAGTAGGTTTAGCAATCTTAATTCCAATGGCCTTTGAATACAACATGGTTAACTTGATCACTTTAAGTGCCATGGTTAGATTCTTAGGTTTCATCGTTGTGCCAATTGCGGTTATTCAATTCTACCGTGGCAAGACTAAGGAAGAAGTCTTGAAGGCAGACAAGAACGCCTGGACTGATGTTGTTGTGCCAATTTTATCAATCGTGATCGTTGTCTTCTTGCTTGTTGAATACAACTGGAAGGCTCAATTCGGTGTAGCTAATGCGGCAGGTCAAATTGTTGGCGTTAACTGGTATGCCATCGCAATGATGGTCTTCGGCTTCGTAATTTTGCCATTGATCATGTCTTGGATTTCAAGAAGCGAATGGAAATAATTGAGTAAAAAATAAAAGTGCATCAGCTGATGCACTTTTTTTATTGCGTTTTTTAAAGTAAATAAATGTGGTCTGCTTCACACTTTTCAACCATGTCTTTTGGCCAGATGCTTGCTTGTACTTCGCCGATGTGGGCTTTACCAAGTAAAAGCATGCAGAGACGTGATTGACCGATACCGCCACCGATAGTGTATGGTAATTCGCCCTTTAAAAGCATTTGGTGGAATGGTAACTTAGCACGTTCTTCGCAGTGGGCTTTCTTAAGTTGTTCGCGCAAGCTTTCTTCGCTAACACGGATACCCATTGAAGAAATCTCAAGCTTCTTTTGTAATGGTTCATACCAGAAGACTAAATCACCGTTTAATTGCCAGTCATCGTAGTCAGGTGCGCGGCCATCGTGTGGCTTACCGCTACGCTTTAACTTGTCACCGATTTTCATGATAAAGACAGCCTTTTCTTCCTTAGCAATTCTGTCTTCACGTTCTTCTGGTGAAAGTTCAGGCCAACGATCTTCCAATTCTTGAGTAGTAATGAATGAAACGTGATCACCCAAGCGGTAAGTAGAACCAGGGTAGCGAGCTGAAACTAATTTTTCGGTTTCTTTGATAGCTCTAAAAATCTTGTTAACAGTGATTTCCAAAGTATCAGTGTTACGTTCTTCCTTGCGGATGATCTTTTCCCAATCCCACTGGTCAACGTAGATTGAGTGGAAGTTGTCGAGGTCTTCATCACGACGAATGGCGTTCATGTTAGTGTAGAGACCTTCATGCATACCGAAGCCGTATCTCTTAAGAGCTAATCTCTTCCACTTGGCAAGAGAGTGCACAACTTCGATGGTATCGTCTTTCGGCATAGCCTTCATGTCAAAAGCAACAGGACGTTCGACACCGTTTAAGTTGTCGTTCAAACCAGTATTTTTTTCGACAAACATTGGTGCAGACATTCTTTGAACGCCTAAGATAGAAGCGAGCTTGTCTTGGAAAGTCTCACGAATGTAGACAATTGCAGCTTCGGTATCGCGGACAGTTAAAGTTGGACGGTAATCTTCAGGTAAAATAAGTTCCATAAAAATCCTCTTTCTAAAAATTATTTTTGTTTTTAGTTGAGAGTAAAGAAAAAGCCCTTCGCTCCCTAGTTGTTAGGGACGAAAGGCTTTTTCCGCGGTACCACCCATGTTGTCTATAAATAGACCTCCTCATGAAGCACTATCATGCTCCACCGGCGTGGTAACGTACCGGAGACGTCTCAACCTACTATAAGAATTGTTAGTTCGGTGAGCTGCTAAAAGTGTTTTTCAATAATCCAGGGTCTATTAGTTTCGCACTAGCACTAATTCACTGGAAAGAATTAGATTATTTACTCGTCTTTTTCATAGCTTTTTAATTTATTTATATGTATTTAACAATATTTCAAACAAAAAAGCAAGAAAAATTTGTGCTATGATAGTTGAGAAAGCGTTTTACTTATAGATATAAAAGATATTCATAAATTTAGAGGATAAGAATGTTAGGTTTTTCAGTTTATCTCGGACATGATTTAACTTCCGAGGATTACAATTATTTATTAGCGATGCGAAATAGTGGCTTCACGTGTGTATTTACCCAGCTTGAAGCGGAAGATACCGATAGTGAAACTATTTTAAAAAGACTAGCCAATTTGACTGATTGGTGTCAAAAGTTGGATTTGAAAATTATTGCGGACGTTTCAGAACCAATCCTGCAGAATCTAGACATCAATGTTAACAGCGTACAACAAATCAAGAGTCTGAATCTAACGGGTATTCGGGTAGACGAGGGCTTTTCAATTGAAATGATTGCCAAGCTGTCTAAAGAGATGCCAGTGGTGCTTAATGCCAGCACGATTACGCAAGATGACATTGATAATTTGAAATACAGCAATGCTAATTTTGAAAAGTTAACTGCAGGTCATAACTTCTACCCACGGCCTGAGACTGGACTTGAAGCTCATTGGATGCATGAGAAAAATAAGTGGCTGCACAAATATGATTTAAAGACCGTGGCCTTTATTGCAGGGAATGGCAAGTTGCGTGGTCCAATCTTTGCTGGATTGCCAACGCTTGAAAAGCAAAGATATGAGAATCCATTGGCTGCAATTTTGGAATTAAAGCGATATGATTGTGACTACATTTTTGTAGGGGATCCGCAATTAACTAGGGATGCAATCGAGACAATCACCAATTATGAAAAAGAGAATGCGATTACGTTGCATCTTGATACTGATATTCCAGAATTGTTTGAAAATGAATGGCACAATAGACCTGATGTCGCACGTGACGTTGTCAGATTGCAAGAGAGTAGGGAGAAGCGTCTTTTACTTACAGAACCACAAGACAATATTTACGCCCGTCCTAAAGGCAGCGTGACGATTGATAATAACCTGTATCAGCGCTATGAAGGCGAGATTCAGATTACCAAACGTGATTTACCATGTGATCAAAAAGTTAATGTCCTAGGGCAGGTTAAGACGTATGATTTGGCTTTGCTTGACTACATTAGCTCGAATACACGCGTGATCTTTAGAAAAGCAACCAAGCAAGAATAAAATTAAGCAATAAGACAAAAAAAGAAGCATTTCCTAGGAAATGCTTCTTTTAATATTATCGGGAAAACAGGATTCGAACCTGCGACCCCCTGGTCCCAAACCAGGTGCTCTACCAAACTGAGCCATTTCCCGTTATATGCGCCCTGAAGGATTTGAACCTTCAACCTTCTGATTCGTAGTCAGACACTCTATCCAGTTGCGCTAAGGGCGCGTCTGTCTTTCAACTCAATTAGTATAACACAAATATGAGTGATGTCCAATTATTTTTGAAAAAATGCCCGAAAATATAAAAAAGCCTAGTTACTGTCTACCCTCCAGTAACTAGACCTATACTATTCTATCGAAAAAATGACAATAAAACTATACTATCTTAAAATTATTAACAAAAAAACAATGAAACTGTAACGAAAACCATTAGTATCCGCTATCTGTCGCCATCAAAAATATTGTCTTTTACAATAACGTAGTCAACTAACTTGATAGAATTAAGGTCACGACCACCCGCGTAAGAAATAGATGATTGCAAATCTTCTTGCATTTCACGCAAAGTATCTTTAATTGAGCCGCGGAATGGCACTAACATTTGTTTACCTTCCACATTTCTGTAAGCACCTTTTTGTACTTCAGAAGCTGAGCCCCAGTATTGTTTATAAGTCTTGCCGTCAATCTTAATGACGTTACCTGGAGATTCTTGGTGTCCTGCAAGCATTGAACCAATCATTACCATTGTAGCGCCGAAACGAACAGACTTCGCAATATCACCGTTATGACGAATACCACCGTCTGCGATTAATGGCTTTGAAGCCACCTTACTACACATACGAAGTGCGGCCAGTTGCCAGCCACCTGTACCAAAGCCTGTCTTGAGTTTGGTGATGCAGGCACGACCAGGACCAACACCAACTTTAGTGGCATCAGCGCCGGCATTTTCAAGTTCACGTACGGCTTCTGGTGTAGCAATGTTACCAGCAGTCAAAAATGAATCAGGCAATTTTTCCTTAATGTACTTGATCATCTTAATTACATAAACTGAATGACCATGGGCTACATCGATTGTGATGTATTCAGGCTTAAGGTTTTGCTTAACCAATTCGTCGATAAAATCATATTCACTATCTTTAATACCGACTGAAATAGAAGCAAAGAGGCCCTTTTCGTGCATCATCTTGATAAAAGGAATTCTCTTCTCTGGTTCAAAACGGTGCATTACATAGTAATAACCGTTTTCTGCTAACCAAACGGCCAAGTCATCATTAATGACGCTTTCCATATTAGCTGGTACAACCGGTATCTTAAATGTTCGACTTCCGAACTTTACGCTAGTATCCGCGTCACGACGGCTTTTGATGATTCCTTTATTAGGAATAAGTTGGATATCATCATAATCAAAGGCTTCCATACTAAAATAATTACTCAATTTGATTTGCTCCTTATGTAGTGCTTTACCAAACGAAAACTACTATATGGGATAAAATTTAATTTGTCAATATAGAAATCGAACTATGAAAGAAAATAAAAATAAAATAATTCGGATTTTGCATTGACTAATAATTTACAAATTGCTAGACTAGCTTACGTAATATTTATAGAAATTTTTTATGAGGTGAATTTCAAATGACAGCAGTTGCAGTCGTAGGTAGTCAATGGGGCGATGAAGGGAAAGGAAAGATTACTGACTTTTTGAGTAAAGAAGCCGCAATGGCAGTTCGCTCAAATGGTGGTAACAACGCAGGCCACACAATTGATATTGATGGCAAAGAGTTCAAGATGCGTTTGATTCCTTCCGGTATTTTTGCCGCATCTAAGGGTGCAGTAATTGGTAACGGTGTAGTTATCAACCCAGAAGTTATGTTTGGTGAACTTGATAACTTGGAAAAGAACGGAATCGACACCAGCAAGTTAAGAATTTCTAACCGTGCTAACATCATCATGCCTTACGACATTAAGCAAGATGAATACCAAGAAGAAGCTAAGGGTGCTAACAAGATTGGTACTACTAAGAATGGTATTGGACCAACTTACATGGACAAGGCTTCAAGAATCGGTATTCGCGTTTGTGATTTACTTGAAAAAGATACTTTTGAAGAAAAATTACGCCTTAACTTGAAACTTAAGAACGAATTATTTACTAAGGTTTATGGTAAGCCAGCTCTTAAGTTTGAAGACATTTTTGACAAGTACTATGAATACGGCCAAAAGATGAAGAAGTACGTTACTGATACTTCAGTTTTGGTTAACGATGCACTTGATAACGGCGAAAAGGTCCTCTTTGAAGGTGCACAAGGTACTATGCTTGATATTGACGAAGGTACTTACCCATACGTAACTTCATCAAACACTATCTCAGGCGGTATCTGCTCAGGTATTGGTATGGGTGCTAACCGTTTGAACACTGTAATCGGTGTCTGCAAGGCTTACACCACTCGTGTTGGTGAAGGTCCATTCCCAACTGAACTTCTTGATGAAGTTGGTGACAGAATTCGTGACACTGCTCATGAATACGGTACTGTTACCGGTCGTCCACGTCGTGTTGGTTGGTTCGACTCCGTTGCCCTTCGTCACGCTAAGCGTGTGTCAGGCATTAACGGCTTAAGCTTGAACTTGCTTGATGTCTTCTCAGGCTTTGACAAGATTAAGATTGCTACTGCTTACGAACTTGATGGTAAGAAGATTGATTACTACCCAGCAAGTTTGAAGGAACTTTACCGTTGTAAACCTGTTTATGAAGAACTTCCAGCATGGGATGAAGATATTACTCAAGTTAAGACTTGGGATGCTCTTCCAGAAAATGCTAAGAAGTTCTTGAATCGTGTTTCAGAATTGGTCGGTGTACCACTTGTTACTGTTTCAGTTGGTCCTGACCGTGAACAAACTATCGTATTGAAGAATCCATGGGAAATGTAATTTATGATTAATCGTTATACTCGTCCCGAAATGGGCAAAATTTGGACTGATGAAAATAGATACGCAGCTTGGCTTGAAGTAGAAATTGCTGCTACTAGAGCATGGGCTGAACAAGGCGAAGTGCCTAAGGAAGATGCAGAAAAGATTGCTAAGAATGCATCATTTACTGCAGAACGTGTGGCAGAACTTGAGCAAGTAACGCACCACGACGTTGTTGCCTTTACTCGTACAGTTTCTGAAAGCCTTGGACCTGAAAAGAAGTGGGTTCACTTCGGTCTTACTTCTACTGACGTTGTTGATACTGCTCAAGGACTTTTACTTAAGCAAGCTGACAACATTATCAGAAAAGATTTGCATGAATTAAAAGAGACCATTGCGGAAAAGGCTAGAAAATATAAGTACACTGTTGAAATGGGTCGTACTCACGGTGTGCAAGCTGAACCTACTACTTTTGGTTTGAAGCTCGCTCGCTGGTATGCCGAAATCAACCGTGATATTGAACGTTTCGAACACGCAGCCAAAGGGGTAGAATCAGGTAAAATTTCTGGTGCTGTTGGTACTTTTGCTAACGTTCCACCTGAGATCGAAACCAGTGTTATGAAGCAACTCGGTTTAACGCAACAACCAATCACCAGCCAAGTATTGCCACGTGATTTGCACGCAGAATACATCGCAATGCTTGCCTTGATCGCTACAAGTATTGAAAACTGGGCTACCGAAATTCGTGGTTTGCAAAGAAGCGAAATTCATGAAGTTGAAGAACACTTCCGTGCAGGTCAAAAGGGTTCTTCCGCAATGCCTCACAAGCGTAACCCAATTGGTTCAGAAAACCTTTGTGGTATGGCCCGGGTATTGCGTGGTCATGTCGTTACAGCTTATGAAGATGTTGCCCTTTGGCACGAACGTGATATTTCTCACTCAAGTGCTGAACGTGTAATTTTGCCTGATACCACAATCGGTATCGACTACATGTTGCACCGCTTCAACCGTATTTTGAGCAACTTGGATGTCTTCCCAGAAACTATGCTCAAGAACATGGATCGTACCTACGGTTTGATTTACTCACAACGTGTGCTTCTTAAGTTGATTGACGAAGCAGGACTTTCTCGTGAAAAGGCCTATGATATGGTTCAAAAGTTGACTGCTAAGTCATGGAACGAGCAAAAACAATTTAAACCTCTAGTAGAAAATAGCGAAATTATGAACTACCTTTCTAAAGAAGACGTTGATGATGCCTTTGATTATCACTATCACTTGCGTCATGTGGACGAAATCTTCAAGAAGTGTGGTTTAGACTGATTGATAAAATACCTAATAAAGAAGCGTTTGGAGAAATTCCAAGCGCTTTTTTGGTACAATGGGAACATGTTAGAGGGAAAATATCATGAAAAAATTTGGTTCATTTGTTGTTAGATTAATCGTATTGCTTGCTGGTATTGCCCTAGCGGGTTTTCTTGTTTGGCAGTTATTCACTGATGCCACTTTACTTGACGTAGATGTTCAAACTAAGGGTCCAGTTATTGTCGTAATCTACAGTTTGATTGCATTAATTTCATTAGGTGCTGGAGCTAGTTTCTTTACAGATAAAAATTTAGGCTCAACTATTTTCTTGGGAGCAGTTTTAACAGTAATTGCTCTAATTCTCTGGGTGCAAAATCAAGATTTAGCTAATATTTATCGTTGGTACTTTATTTATGGCTTGTTAGTTTCAGTGTTGAGTCCATTTTTTAGAAAAGAAGACTAAAAAAACAAATTCCGAAAAAATTTCGCACCCTTTTTGCGTAATAAACAGTAGAGGGTAAAAACTCTACTACTTTTTTTGGAATGAGGTTTTATTATGTTAAACAACGAACTGTCGGCAGAGATGGTGGACCATTTAACCGCTGGAATTTTGAAGAAGTATAATGATAAATTACTTTCTGCGGTGCAGCGATTGTTTCCAGAGCTTGATATCAAAGAAGTGCAATCGCTTGATGACGTGAACAGAAATGCTTTGGGAGAACGAGCAGTGGTTCACGTAATCGCATGGGATGCAAAACGCAGCAAGTATGGTTTGATAATCCAAGTAGGTTCACAACGAGCAGGTGAAAACATTCTTGAAGTGGCTAATGGCTATCAGGAAGAAATTATCTTCGGTAGATTGGATTGCCCTGAAGAAGAATTCAAGGCAGCTTATGTTGTGTTTTTATGCCGTGAAGATCCATTTGGTAAAGGAAAATTTCGTTATGAATATTTTGGCGGTAAGTATGATAAACGAACTGGAAAGACTACACCAGCACCTAATGTAATTTTCTTCAATTTAGATAATGAAGATGAAGAAATTTTTTAGAAAATATAGCTATGTATTTGTTTAAGAAACACAATTAGAACAAAATGAGAATAAATATTGAGCTATCAGATGTATATATCTGGATTTAAATACTTAAATTAAGTCATTAAAAATGTATATATAGTTGAAAATAACACGTAGAAAAGGCGAAAATATAGAGATTTTACGCCTTTTTATTTTTTAGAAAAAATGATGGACAAATCGAAAAGAAGGGATATAATTCTAGTTAAATTAGACAAGGAATTAAAAAAGAGTGAGAATATGAATGGACAAATGGACGACCACATGAACAAGCAAGAGCTTAATCATTGGTTACATAGTCGTAAATGGAAGAGAATATTGTTGATCTCAGAATTCGTTTATGTAGTAATTCTGATGTTGACACTAGTTTTTAACTTTTCTGTTTTCATGCATTTAGTAGTATTTCAAGGGATAGCAATTTTCATTTATTTATTAGTCGGTTGGATCTTCGATAAAGGTGATTCAGCTGTCAGCTTTAAAAAGCGTGATACATTATGGGAAACGATCACTAGCATTCGTCTTAATCGTTTATTCTTTATCAGATTTTTCGAAATAGTTACTTTCTGGGTAAACGTAGCAGCAGACATTGCATTTGGACGTAAACTCTGGGACGATATTTTGAATGCACCATTAAAAATCCAACACGCGACTACGCTTGAGAATGCGTCACTTTACGGCGATTTTGCTTGTGTAATCTTGCTAGCAATAGTCTTTATCGCTATTATTTTCGCAAGTAACAAGACGATGCGCGTTTCCGCTGGTTTAGCAATCATTTTCTTGTTGGCAGTTTTGCTTATTCAACCCGAAATGATGACAGCTTCTATTGTAGGAATTGTCGGTAGTGTTAGTGCAATCGTACTTTCTTACCAAGCTAAGCTATAGCTGAAAATTAAAATGAATAAAAAATTAACGGACTAGTTCAAGCTAGTCCGTTTTTGTTATTATATAAGTTGCTAGTTTATTGATGAGGATTAAGAAGAATGGTTACACAAAAACAACGTCGTCTTTGGGCATTCTTGGCTGCCTTAGCCTGCGTCATGTGGGGAATCTCAGGTTTATTTGCCAAGAGCTTATTTAATACGAGTCCGTCCATCACGCCAATGTGGCTTTCACAAATCAGAATGGTCACATCTGGTATTATCTTGTTGATCGTAGCTGGATTTTTAAAGCAAAAGCCAATCGCCACGATGAAGAATAAACATGATGCTTGGGTAATTATTGCTTACGGTATTTTTGGTTTATTACCCGTGCAATTATTTTACTTTATCGTTGTGCAACAAGCTAACGCTTCAATTGCCACAATTTTACAGTTCATCGGTCCATTTTTCGTAATGGCATATTTAGCCTTTACGCATAAACAAGTAATGCGCCGGATTGATGTGATTGCAGCGATCTGTGCCTTTATTGGGGTTGTTTTGCTTGCAACGCACGGCCGTTTCAATCATTTCGCCATTACGCCAAGCGTTTTATTCTGGGGCTTGCTTTCAGCCGTTGGTGTAACGACTAACACCTTGATTCCAATCGGCGTTTTAAAACGCGTCTCAAGCTTAGTCGTTACAGGTTGGGGCCTTTTATCTGCAGGAATCTGCTTGATGATCGTTCACCCACGGATGCCGCATATTCCTAATACGCCACACGTTTGGTTTGATGTGGCAGTCGTAATTGTAATTGGTACTTTGATTCCGTTCCAGCTGATGACCAACTCATTGCGTTTCATCAAGGCTTCTACGGCAAGTTTGCTTGATGCATTTGAACCATTCTCTGCCACAGTTGGTTCAGTTCTCTGCTTTGGCTTAGTAATGACGCCAATGGACTGGATTGGTTCAATCTTGGTTGTTGTAGCTGCAATGGCTTTGAACATTTCTCCAAGAAAGAAAAAAGGAAAATTGAATAATGTTTGATCCAAAAACACGTAGACTGTGGACTTTACTAGCAGCACTCGCTGCTGTCATGTGGGGAATCTCAGGTCTTTTTGCAAAAGGTTTATTCAATATTAGTGCTAAAATCACGCCGATGTGGTTAACCCAAATTCGGTTGATTATTTCAGGAATCGTACTTTTGCTTTTAGCAGGAGCACTGAAGCAAAAGCCAATTGCTACATTAAAGAATAAGCATGATGCCTTAGTAATTTTTGCTTATGGCATTTTCGGATTATTACCCGTGCAATTATTCTATTTCATGTGTATTCAGGTAGCTAACGCTTCAATCGCTACAATTTTGCAGTTCATCGGCCCGTTTTTCGTATTAGGATATTTGGCCTTTACTCATAAGCAAGTAATGCGTAGATTGGATATCTTGGCTGCGATTGCGGCTTTTATTGGTGTCTTTTTACTATCGACACATGGCCAGTTTGATCATTTGGCTATTACGCCAGTCGCATTATTCTGGGGTCTGCTTTCAGCAGCAGGTGAAGCAACATATACTTTAATCCCAGTTAATATTGTTAAAAGAGTATCCAGCATGGTTGTAACGGGCTGGGGGATGCTTTTCGCCGGGATTAGTTTGGTAATAATTCATCCGCAATTTCAAGCAATCCCGAATAAACCAGCAGTTTGGCTCTATACCAGTGTTGTAATTATCATTGGAACGATTATTCCATTCCAGATTATGACCAATGCTTTGCTTTACGTTATTCCGTCTACAGCCAGTTTGCTTGACGCATTTGAACCATTCTCTGCCACGGTCGGTTCAGTTTTATGCTTCGGCCTTGTGATGATGCCAATGGATTGGGTAGGTTCAATCCTGGTTGTCGTAGCTGCAATGGCTTTGAATTTGACGCCAAAACAAAAGAAGAAAAATAAAGTTCATGAATGAAAATAAAGAAGAGAGGTTTATTCAACCTCTCTTTTTTTGTAAAAAATTAAATTAGTTAAACAGACAAGTAATGTAATAATGCCATAGACAATGAAGATGCTGGTGATTAAGGCAAGAGAAGAAAATTCGATCCAAAAGAAGACGGAGATCGAAATTAAGATGGCTGCTAGGATAATAGTTACAATATTTAGTCTTTTAAATTGTAAAGTAATTCCTGAAGCGAAGGTGCAGGCGGTTGCGATAGATAGGCAGGCTAGGTTGATCATTGATGGGGCGTAAGATGATAGATCACGAAATTCTGAAACTAGTGAAAGGCCCAGAATTAAGGCTATCAGTATTAAAAAATGTCGTGCATAACTGTCTATTTTCTCCATAGTTTTTACTCAACTCCTGTAATCAATGTTACAAGCATATAAAAAAGTGAAAAATTTTTCAAGTTGAGCAAAGAAACATAAGCTCTTTCTTATCAAAATTACAAAATAAGACATTTCCTGTAATTTTGCTTAATTTGATAGTATTACTTTTAAAACATAGTTGTAATATTTCTCAGGTAATATATAAAGCGTCGAAAGATAAAAAGCATTTAAGGAGAAATATCAATTGAGTTTTAGACGTAATTTAGTTAAGTTTGCCGCAGTTTTATCAGTATTCTTTACAGGAATTTCATTTATTAATGTTCCTAACCAAACACAAACTGTGCACGCAGCAGAGCAAAGCACTACAGAAAAACGTGAAGCAGTTGCCGATCTTGCTAAAAAACAAGTTGGTAAGCGTTACGTTTACGGTGCTACTGGTCCATCCGCATTTGACTGCTCAGGCTTAACCCAATACGTTTACAAAAAAGCCGCTAACAAGACTTTACCTAGAACTACTTACACTCAAGTTAACAAGGGGAAGAGCGTTTCAATGAAGAACCTTAAGAAGGGTGACTTGTTGTTCTGGGGCTCAACCTCATCTCCATACCACGTAGGTATTTATATTGGTAACAATAAGTATGTTCACGCTGCAACACCAGGTCAAGGTGTGGTTGAGCAAACTTTGAGTTCATACTTTTACCCATCAGCAGCTAAGCGTGTATTAAACTAATTTGACAAAATAAGCCTAAAAGAAAATATCGATCGGAAATAATCCGGTCGATATTTTTGTTTTATTTTTATCTTTTGATATCAATGTATATCCCCAGCATGATTAATAACCACCACACAATTGTGAAAGGAATCCGTACTATTACTAAGGTGATGTAAGTGCTCCAATCTAATGTAAAAGGGAAGAATAAAAATATCCATGTAAGGACGATCAAGGTAATCATTGCTAGCTTGCTATGATCGTAACAGCAATAAATACAATTAGGCTGGTCATTGCTTATACCTCTAAATAAAAAATACCATTAACAGTAGGTGTTAATGGCATTCTGTTTATTCAGCTACTGTTTCTTTTTCGCTAATACGTTGCTTGTGCCAATCCAAAATCATGTTAACGATGGCATTTGCTACATTAGTGTTTTTAAGAAGTGGGCCGTGTGAGTATGAACCGATAAAGTTGCGGTAACGTAAACCTTCGACGTGGTCTTGTGGGTTGTTGCCATAGCCTTCGATCATGTCACCAAGGGGATGCAACTTGTCTTTGTTGTCGAAGTAAGTTTGACCTGAGTGGTTTTCAAAAGCCTTAACTTCGCCCCATTCGGTCATGTAACGAGTATCACCGATCATTCTCTTGTCTGATTTGAAGACGGTGTGTAATGGCAAAATATCGAGTCCTGGGATGGTTACACCAGAGTTGGTCTTGTAGTAGCTACCCATAAGTTGGTAGCCACCGCAGATGCAGAGCATTGGCTTGTCACTGTTGATGTATTTTTCAAGCGTTTCTTTGTGTCTAGGCAAATCTTTAGCAACCACAGTTTGTTCGAAGTCTTGGCCACCACCGAAGAATACGAAGTCGTAGTCAAAAGCGTTGAAGTCGTCGCCAAGTGAGATATTATCAACTTGGGTGTCATAGCCTTCACGTTTGAGTAAGAAGCTAAGAATCTTAACATCGCCGGAATCGCCGTAGGTGTTCATCAAATCTTCGTAAAGATATGCAATTTTGATTAATTTGTCGCTCATTTTATCGTCCCTTAATTTGCTAGAAATTTATGTACTTAGTATAACGTAAATCAAGAAGATTTGGCGATAAAAGATCTTGAAATTATGTTTCAGTTATAACTGATAAAAATATGCTAAAAGTTTCAGATATAATCGAAACTTCTGTGGAAAATCTTTCAGATATAATATAATAAAGACAAATATAAGTATATTTGTACATTATGAGGAATAAAAAATGAAAACAAGTCTATTAAAAGGAATTATTTATGGGCAACGGCAAATTATTAGAGAGGCTAAAATAATACCGCGTGAATACTCGTTTGATCCGAATTTCAATTATGTCCTTGTAGGTTTAAGAAGAGCAGGAAAATCCACACTTCTTTATAAAGTAGCACAAGATTTAGTTAAAAATGGTGTTGATTGGGATCAAATCATTTATGTAAATTTTGAAGATGAACGTCTATTAGATTTTACAGTAAATGATTTCAATGACATTGTACTTACGGCTAATGAAATAACACCTAAAAAACATTATTACTTTTTTGATGAAATTCAAAATATTGATGGTTGGGAATATTTTGCTCGACGAATGGCTGATGAAAAACAGTATGTTTATATAACCGGTAGTAATGCCAAGATGTTAAGTGGAGATATTCAAACTCATTTGGGAGGCCGCTACATGATTAAATATATTGCCCCATTCAATTTTAGAGAATATCTAACAGCTAAAAATATTCGTCATGATGAAGAGGCGCTGTATACCACTGCATTGAATGGCCAAATACGTGGTGCTATGAATGCTTATTTAAAAGATGGTGGTTTACCTGAGACTATTAATGCCATCGAAAAAAGAGATTACCTAAACAATATTTATAATAATGTGCTACTCAGGGATGTAGTTTACAAAAATGGTGTTCGTTCACCTGAAGTATTACGGAATTTAATAAAGAAATTATCTGAATCTGTGATGCAAGATGTTACATATAATCGTCTGGCAAAATTATTGACACAAATTGGCCATCGTGAAAACGAAAAGAAGGTAAGTCCCGAAACTATAATTGATTATCTTGACTATGCTAAAGAAGCCTATCTTATTTTTGATATTGAAAACTATGTTGCCAGATTTGCTGAGAGAAAAGCAAGCCCCAAATATTACTTTACTGATAATGGAATTTTGAATCTATTCTTGTTTGATAAAAATGCCACACTTCTAGAAAATGTTGTAGCTATTGTTCTTCATAATAAATATAAGGATGATGTTTACTTTCTTAAGTCGGCTAAGACAAAGATTGATATCGATTTTTATTTACCAGAACATAGCAAAGCAATTCAGGTAACATGGGAACTTTCAGAGACTGATAAAAAAAGAGAGATTGGCAATCTGGTTAAATTGCATCAAACTAATCCGGAGATAAAAGATTTGATAATAGTCACAGCTGAAGATGAGGATGAAATTCAAGTAGGTGACTGTGAAATTCAAGTAATACCTGTATACAAATTTTTGCTGAAAAACTAATAAATAAAGCTAGAGCGAAATGCTCTAGCTTTTATTCATTCTCATTATTTTGTGCAGCCAAGTGATTGATTGGACCCCATTTTGAACCAACATCAATTGGATGTGAAATTGCTTCATAGGTGAAGTCCTTAGCAATTTTTACACTATCAATTAAATCGTTGCCTTTAGCAAGTTCAGCGGCAATGACTGCGGATAAAGTATCACCAGTACCGTTTACGCGGTCAGTCTTAAAGTATGGCTTAGGGAAGGCATGGAATTTGCCATCTTCAGTCAGCAAAATATCAGTTACTTCAGTTGGGTTACCGTCATGACGACCCTTCATCAAAACGTTCTTGGCACCCATGTCTTGCAACATTTTAGCGCCTTTCTTAACCTCGTCTAGGTCGTTTAATTCAAGACCGGTTAATTTTCTTTGTTCATAGAAATTAGGCGTAATGATATCAGCAAGTGGCACCAGACGCTTGATAAAGGTGTTGTAAGAATCATCGTCCATTAAAGTATTGCCGTGTTTAGTAGAAATCACGGGATCGATGACAATTTTACCGAAATCATATTTTTCAAGGTTGTCGGCAACTACGTTCATCACTTTGGAATCGGCAACCATCCCAGTTTTAGCAGCATTGATAGTAAAATCATCTGCTAAAACGTCGAATTGTTTTTGAATGAAATCAAGTGGCATTACTTCAGCTGCATAAATTCCCGTTGTATTTCCCGCAACGGCAGCAGTTAATAATCCCATGCCGTAAACGCCACGTGCATAAAATGAATGTAAGTCTGCAGGCATCCCTGCGCTACCATCACTGTCATTACCAGCGATAGTTACTGCAATTTTTGGATTTTTATCTGTCATTTGAAGGCCTCTCTTATTTGTTATTCACCAAAAATTATAACGCAATTAATTAGACATCCGCTAGAATCTGCACTCCAAAAAAAGTAAACTAATAAGAAAGCGCTTTTGATAGGAAAAATTAATATGAAAGAAAAATATATTTTATCTATTGATGAAGGAACGACTTCAACTAGGGCAATTATTTTTGATCATGATGGAAAAGAAATTGCCTCAGCTCAAAAAGAAATTAAACAATACTTTCCTGAACCAGGCTGGGTAGAACACGATGCCAATGAAATTTGGATGGCAGTGCAGACCACAATTGCCAATGCTTTTATTCAATCAGGTATTTGGCCAGGACAAATTGCCGCTATCGGAATTACGAACCAACGTGAAACTACCGTAGTTTGGGATAAAGAAACCGGTGAACCAATTTATCGCGCAGTTGTATGGCAATCACGTCAAACAACTGAATTAGCCGAAAAGCTGAAGAAAGAAGGTTATGGTGAAAAGATCAGAGAAAAGACTGGTTTAATTATCGACCCATATTTCAGCGCAACTAAGATTCGCTGGATTCTTGATCATGTGCCAGGTGCGCAAGAAAAGGCGGAGCAGGGCAAGCTTTTATTTGGAACAATCGATAGCTGGTTGGTCTGGAAATTGACTGATGGACAAAAACATGTGACTGACTACACCAATGCTTCAAGAACCATGCTCTTTAACATTCATACCCTTAAATGGGATAAAGATATTTTGAAGCTGCTCAATATTCCAGAGCAAATGTTACCAGAGGTGCGTTCTAACTCTGAAGTTTATGGCAAGACGGCTACTTACATGTTCTTTGGTGGAGAAGTGCCAATTGCCGGAATGGCAGGGGACCAACAAGCTGCTTTGTTTGGTCAGCTTGCTTTAAAACCTGGCATGGTGAAAAACACTTATGGAACAGGTGCCTTTATCGTGATGAACACTGGCGATAAACCAACCACGTCTAACAATAATTTACTGACGACGATTGGTTATGGCATCAACGGCAAGATTACTTACGCCTTAGAAGGTTCAATCTTTGTGGCAGGTAGTGCAATTCAGTGGCTGCGTGATTCGATGAAACTAATTAAGAATGCTCCTGATTCTGAAAAGGCAGCATATGAGTCAACTTCCGAAAATGAAGTCTATGTCGTGCCTGCATTTACGGGACTTGGCGCACCATATTGGGATGCGGAAGCACGTGGTGCAATTTTCGGTGTTACACGTGGAACTACTGACAAAGATATGATTAAAGCAACGTTGCAATCACTGGCCTATCAAACTAGGGATGTAGTTGATACGATGCAAAAAGATTCCGGTATCGATATTCCATCCCTTCGCGTTGACGGTGGTGCAAGTAACAATAACTATTTGATGCAATTCCAAGCAGATATTTTGGGTAAAAAGATTGAACGAACCAAGGTACTCGAAACAACCAGTATGGGTGCCGCATTTTTAGCCGGTCTTGCAGTTGGCTATTGGAAAAATATTGATGAATTGAAGCACATTTTTACAATTGGTCAGGCCTTTGAATCTAAGATGGGTGACCTAGAACGAGAGAAGCTATATAATGGCTGGCAGCGTGCAATCAAGGCTACACGCGTTTTTGCTCATGGTGAATAAATATGAATTTGAGTTGACAGTAATCAGCTCTTTTTTTGTATAATAAAAGTAGTATATTAATTCTTTCACAAGGAAGGCGAGACGCATGGAGCACGATAGAATAGTAGCTTTAGACGGGCCACTTAATTTCAGAGATATTGGCGGCTACAAAAATAATAAAGGCCAGCATATAAAGTGGAATAAAATTTATCGTTCCGATTCGCTTAGTTCTTTATCAAAAGAAGATGAACAAAAACTAGCTGATCGCCGCATTGTTGTAGATATCGATTTGCGTTCTACCTATGAACAAAATGCTGCACCAGATAAACAATGGCCAGGTGTTAGATATGTAGACGCCCATATTTATTCGGATAATCCTAAGGAAAATAAAGGTGATAATAAGCTCTTTCGCTTTATTCACCACATTCCTGACATGGGTGATAATTTCCTAGGTAAAATTTACCAGCAGGTTCTACTTAACTCACACAGCCAAGAAGAATTTGCCAAAATTTTTGCGGAATTAATTGAACTCCCCGAAGAAGATGCCCTTGTTTATCACTGCAGTGCCGGCAAGGACCGAACCGGTATGACATCAGCTTTAATCTTGACCGCCCTCGGTGTTGACGATGACACGATCGCACAAGATTATCTGTTGACTAATGAACTTTACGATTTTGCCGTTTCCAAGCAATATCCTGATGAAAATCAAATTGCCAAACTCGTTTCCAAAATGAATTTGACCAAGGGTGAAGGCCCAGCCATCCGTGGTATTACCGAAACAATTCGCAAAGGTTGGGGCAGCTTTGACAACTTTTTCAAGCGAGAGCTTGGTTTTAGTCAAAAAGATCTAGATAGATTTAGAAAGATGTACTTAGAATAGGAACAAAATGACAACTTTATCTGATGTAGCTAAAGAAGCAAACGTCTCCAAAATGACGGTATCAAGGGTAATCAACCACCCTGAACAAGTAACGCCAGAATTGCGTGTCATGGTTGAAAAGGCGATGGAGTCTTTAAACTATCATCCAAATTCTATCGCGCAGGCTTTAGTCAATAATCGTTCTAACGTGGTTAAGTTCGTTACACTAGAAGATATCGATACAACAGAACCTTATTACATGAACCTGCTATTCGGCTTTGCCCGTGGTTTGAACTCCAAGCAATATGCGATGCAACTGGTAACGGATCCTGATCAGATTGAAAAGGGCCGTGCCGATGGCTATTTGATTACTGGTGCGCGTAACAAAAACTATGACATGTTTGATAAGCTGGATAAGCCATTTGTTTTATTTGGTGAAAATCACCGCGGCTATGATTTCGTTGATAGCGATAATCAAATGGCAGAAAAAATGGCCACGCAGTATGCCTTAGATCGCCTGTATAAGCACATTATTTTTATCGGGATCGATATTAAGGAACCTTTTGAATACTCACGTGAAGCCGGCTATATTAACACGCTGCAGCAACACCAATTAATTCCGCAGATTTATCGTGTGGCCAACCACAGTCACGTGGCAGAAAAAGTTGTTCGTGAACACTTTAAGGAGTTCAAAAAGGATACCTGTTTTATCTGTGCTAGTGACCGTATTGCAATTGGTGTTGTGCGGACATTGCAGAGCCAAGGCGCACGAATTCCAGAAGATTTTGGTGTAATCGGCTTTGATGGCGTCTTCTTGGACCAAGTTTCAAATCCTAAATTGACCACGATTAAGCAGCCAATTTTTGAAATGGGCGAAATGCTGGCCAAGATGCTTTTGCAAAAGATCGCCCAATCAGGTTCACCCCAAGGCGAGATTATGTTTAAGCCTAAATTAGTTAGACGACAAACAACTAGATAGATGGAAATGCACATTTGACACAAGTCGTGTGCATTTTTTGATTTGAAAAATCTTTTCATATCGCAAATGAAAGCGCTATACTTAAAACTAAGAGATAAGTTATAGAGAATCAATTCGGAAACAGAGGTCAGGTTATGAAAAAAGTTTTAGCAATTAATTCAGGTAGTTCATCTTTTAAATACAAGTTATTTTCTTTTCCAGATGAAAGAGTAATCGCTTCAGGTATGGCTGATCGTGTAGGAATGGAAAATGCGGTATTTAAGATTAAACTTAGCAATGGTAAAGAGTACATCAAAAACACAGCAATTCCTAACCAAGCTGCAGCCGTTAAATTATTAATGGATGATTTGAAGAAATTCAATGTAGTTAAAGACTTAAAAGAATTTGCTGGTGTAGGCCACAGAGTCGTTAACGGTGGTGAAATCTTCAAGGATTCAGCCCTGATTGACCAAAAGAAACTCCAACAAATCTTTGACTTGGGTGACTTGGCACCATTGCACAATATCCCTGAAGCTACAGGTATCAAGGCTTTCATGGAAACTATTCCTAGCGTGCCACAAGTAGCTGTATTTGATACTTCATATCATACAAGTCTTGACCCAATTCATTACCTTTATTCAATTCCTTATAAGTATTACAAAGAAGACAGCATCCGTAAGTATGGTGCACACGGTATTTCAGTTGAATATGTAGCTCGCCGTGCTGCCAGAATGATGGGCAAGAACCCTAACATCGTTAAGTTAATTGTTTGTCACTTGGGTTCAGGTGCTTCAGTTACTGCAGTTAAAAACGGCAAGTCCTTCGATACTTCAATGGGCTTCAGTCCTTTGACTGGTGTAACAATGGGTACGCGTAGCGGTGACTTTGACCCATCTGCTTTGCAACAATTGATGCATAAAACAGGTATGTCAATTGATGATGCCGTTGATATGCTTAACCATGAATCTGGTTTGCTTGGTATCTCAGGCATTTCATCTGACATGCGTGACTTGATCGAAAGCAAGGAAAAGAGAGCTAAGCTTGCTCGTCGTATCTTTATTAACCGTGTTGTTCGTTATGTTGGTGCATATGCCGCAGAAATGGACGGCGTTGACGGTATTGTGTTTACTGCCGGTGTTGGTGAACACGATTCAGGCGTTCGTGCTGGTGTAATGTCATACTTGAAGTACTTAGGTTTAAAACCAGACTACAAGGCTAACAGAACTAACGGTGAGAAGTTTATTTCAATGCCGGATTCAAAGGTAAAGGCTTTGGTTGTGCCAACAAACGAAGAGTTGATGATTGCTCGCGAAGTCATCCGTTTGACACGTTAACAAAAAATATTGCTAGACAATGAGTGCATCCCCAAACAGGGATGCACTTTTTTGATACCGCTAACATATCACTATGTGTTGAAAACGGTTTCTTCAATCAACTAAAATATGCATGGAGGAAAAATTATGGCACATTGGTACGATCACGCAATTATTTATCAAATTTATCCTAAGTCTTTCCAAGATAGCAACGATGACGGTATCGGCGATCTTAACGGTATTCGCAAACGTATCCCATATTTAAAGAATTTGGGCATCAACGCAGTGTGGTTGAATCCTATTTTCGTTTCGCCTCAAGTAGACAACGGTTATGATGTCTCAAATTACTTTGCTATCGATCCTCACATGGGGACGATGGAAGACATGGAGAACTTAATTAAGGACTTACACAAAGCAGGCATCCATCTCATCATGGACTTCGTTTTGAACCACACTTCAGATCAACATCCTTGGTTCCAAGATGCAATTAAGAATCCAGATAGCCTGTATCGTGATTACTATATTTTCGCTGGGCACGACAATAAGCGTCCTAACAACTGGGGATCATTCTTTGGTGGCAGCGTATGGGAACCAGATCCAGCTGGAACCGGTCAATCATATTTCCACTTGTTTGACAAGCGCATGCCAGACCTTAACTGGAAGAACCCTGAAGTACGTCACGCAATGCTTGAAGTGGCTGAATTCTGGCTTAAGAAGGGGATTGATGGTTTACGTCTTGATGCCTTTATTCACATCGGCAAGGCTGATTTAAGACAAAACTATCCTACTGTTGATGGCAATACCGAGCCAGTTGTCGCAGAGCCGTTCTTTGCCAACTTACCACAAGTGCAAGAGTGGATGAGACCATTCTGTGAACAAATCAAGCAAGATTATCCTGATGCATTGCTGTTAGGTGAAGCTGCCAGTGCAAGTGTCAACTTGGCCGTTGATTATACTTCAAAACGTAATCATTTAATGGATAGCGTAATCACATTCCGCTACTTCACTGAAGATGATTCAAATGTCGACAAGCGTTTTTCAGCCCAATACCAACCTAAAGATCTTGATATGACAGCCTTTAAGCAAAACCAAGTTGTTTGGCAACAAACTTTAGCTGGTGTATCTCAACCAACTTTGTACTGGAATAACCATGATATGGCTAGAATTGCGACTAGAGTTGCTAAGACACAAACGCAGGCTAAGAGTTTGGCTATGTTGATGTATTTGCAACGCGGAATTCCAGTTATCTATTACGGTGAAGAGCTTGGCTTGAAGAACCTGCACTTTGATAACGTTGATCAATTTGAAGATCAAACTGTTGGCCCTTGGCTTAAGGATGCAGAAAAAGTCATCGGCAAAGACAAGGCTTTAGCCATGGTTAGCGACACGCATAAATTGCCAGCTCGTGGTCCAATGCCATGGAATGACACTAAGAATCACGGCTTTACCGAAGGAACACCATGGATAAACGGAACTAGTCAAAATGATGCTACGGTAGCTAGCGAAGTTAACGCCGATGGCAGCATGTTTACTTTCTATAAAGATATGTTGGAACTTAAGAGAGAAGCTTTGTTCCAAGACGGCACTTACTACATGATCTCAACTGATAAAAACAGTTACGTATATCAAAGAGACTTAAACGATGAAAGTGCCATCGTAGCTGTTTCATTAAGTGATAAAAAGACGAAGATCAAGCTTCCTGCTGGCTATACTACAGAAGTTTTGAAAGCCGGAGAATACAAATTAACTGACGGAGTATTAACCTTGATGCCTTATGCAGGCGTTGTGTTGAAAAAGGAGAATTAAAATATGCAATTAGCTGCTTTAAAGCACCGAAGTGAGAGTGAAGATAGTTTTGTAATTGATCCTAAGCACGTTCGCGTTCGTTTTCACAGTGCAAAGGGCGATGTTGAAAAGGTAATTGTTCACTACTGCGATAACTATTTGCCACTGAAATACGCAAAAACGATTGAAATGGATAAAATCGGCGAAGGACAAGTAGAAGATCACTGGGGTGCTACGCTTGAAGCACCATTTCACCGTTTAAAGTACACCTTCGAGGTTATTGGTAAAGATGGTACCAGCGTAGTTTACGGTGATCGTGCTATCAGCAGCGACATCGAAGCCGCAGTTAATAAAGACGGATCATACTTTAAGATTCCATATTGTCATGAAATCGATATGGTTAAAACACCTGAATGGGTTAAGCATACCGTTTGGTATCAAATCTTCCCTGAACGTTTTGCTAACGGCGACAAGTCTAACGACCCAAAGAATGTAAAGCCATGGAACCCATCCGATCATCCTGGCCGTGAAGACTACTACGGCGGTGACTTACAAGGTGTGCTCGACCACTTAGACTACCTTAAGAAGTTGGGCGTTAACGGCTTGTACTTCTGTCCTATTTTTAAGGCTGGTTCAAACCACAAGTACGACACAATCGACTACTTACAAGTTGACCCAGAATTCGGTGATAAAGATTTGTTTGCCAAGGTGGTTAATGAAGCTCACGCTCGCGGCATGAAGGTTATGCTTGACGCGGTATTCAACCACTTGGGTGACAAGTCAATGCAATGGCAAGATGTAGTCAAGAATGGCCCAAGTTCACGTTTTGCTAACTGGTTCCACATTAATAAGTATCCAGTTGAACCATATCATGACCCATTGAAGGGTGAAGGCGACCCACAATTTGATACCTTTGCTTTTGAAAAGCACATGCCAAAATTGAACACTGCTAATCCAGAAGTGCAAGATTTCTTGCTTGAAATCGCAACCTACTGGGTAAAATACTTTGATATTGATGCATGGCGCCTTGATGTGGCTAACGAAGTAGACCACCACTTCTGGAAGAAATTCCACAAGGCAGTTACCGACATTAAGCCAGACTTCTATGTTGTAGGTGAAATTTGGCACTCAGCACGTCCATGGCTTAACGGCGATGAATTCACTGGCGTTATGAACTACCCTTACACTTTGCAGATCGAAGATCACTTCTTTAAGAACAAGTTGACTGCTACGCAATTGACTAGAAGATTGACCGACCAATTGATGAAGTACAGGGATGAAACCAATGCCGGCATGATGAACATGCTTGATTCGCACGACACAGCCAGAATTTTAACTGTGGCTAATGGTGATCAAGACTTGGCATTACAAGCTCTTGCTTTTGAATTTATGCAAAAGGGTAGTCCATGTATTTACTACGGTACTGAAATGGGCATGTCCGGCGGCAACGATCCAGATTGTCGTAAGCCAATGGACTGGTCAAAAGAAGATGGCCCAGTATGGCAAAGAGTTCACAGCTTGATTGAATTCCGTTTAAAGCATGATGAAACCTTTGGTAAAGGCCAAATTAAGTTATACGTAACAGAAGATGGCTTAATTGAAGTCGATCGAGCAGGCAAAGAACAGATTCATGCCTACTTTAATACCACAAAAAAGAATGTAAAAATTTCTTGTGAAAATGCATTTAGTCAAAATTATGAAAATGGCGAATTAGCTCCAAAGGGCTTTGTAGTCGAGGTTCGTTAAAAGTTACTTTTAATAAGCAATCTAAAAGAAGGTAGATTAAGTTCTGCCTTCTTTTTTGATTAATTAATTCTGATACCGGTAACATACGTTTTGATATTGTAAACCGCTTTCAATTCAAGGATAATGAAAGCGTAAACAAAAGAGCACATCAATAATTTGCGGGAGATATGTAATTTATGAAACGAATTTTTGAAATTGACCCTTGGAAGGTAATTACCCATAACTTCGATCCAAAAGATAAAAGATTGCAAGAAAGTATGACTGCAATCGGTAATGACTACATGGGTATGAGAGGAAACTTTGAAGAAGGTTACTCAGGTGACAGTCTTCAAGGTACATACTTAGCTGGGGTTTGGTTCCCAGACAAAACTGTAGTTGGTTGGTGGAAGAACGGTTATCCAAAATACTTTGGTAAGACCCCTAACGCACCAAGTTTTATCGGTATTGGAATTACAGTAAATGGTGAAAAGGTCGACTTAGCTAAAGTAAAATTTGACGATTTTGAATTAGCACTCGATATGCACCAAGGCCTTCTTACAAGAAGCTTTGTTTATGAAGGCAAGGACGTTAAAGTAAAATTTGAATTTGAACGTTTCCTTCACATCATTCAAAAAGAAGCTGCTTTGATCAAAGTTAAAGCGACTGTACTTGAAGGTCACGCAAAGATTGATTTTGATTCAACTTTAGACGGTACTGTTGTTAACGAAGACAGTAACTACGGTGATCGCTTCTGGATTCCACTTGGCGAAGACAAGGATGAAAAGAGCATCCAAGTTAAAACTAAGGCAAATCCTTATGACGTTCCACAATTCACTGTTTTGCTTAAAGAAAGCTTACGTCATAACGGTGAAACGGTTAACGGCGACGTTACTACTGAAGATGCAAAATTAAGCGAAAAGTTTTCAGTAGACTTAAACGAAAACGAAAGTTACGAACTTGAAAAAGATGTCATTGTTGTAACTAGCCGTGACGTTGAAGACAAGGATCAAGCTGCTGTAGCTGACAACTTAATGAAGAAACTTCAAGCAAAGAGCTTCGATGAAAACTTAGCAGATCATACCGAAGCTTGGAAGAAGCGCTGGGAAACCAGTGATGTTGAAATTGCCGGCGATGATGCAGCTCAACAAGGTATTCGTTTCAATATTTGTCAATTATTCATGACTTATTACGGCGAAGACAAGCGCTTGAACGTTGGTCCTAAAGGCTTTACCGGTGAAAAGTACGGTGGTGCTACTTACTGGGACACTGAAGCTTACATCGTTCCAATGTACTTAGCTGTAACCAAGCCAAGCGTTACAAGAGCACTTCTTCAATATCGTCACGATCAATTGCCAGGTGCTTACCATAACGCTAAGGAACAAGGTTTGCCAGGTGCATTATTCCCAATGGTTACCTTCAACGGTATTGAATGTCACAACGAATGGGAAATCACCTTTGAAGAAATCCACAGAAATGCGGACATTCCTCATGCAATTGCTATGTACACTGATTACACTGGCGACGACAGCTACGTTAAGAACGAAGGTATGGACGTCTTAGTTGGTACCGCAAGATTCTGGGCAGCTAGAGTTCACTGGTCAAAGTGGCGTAACAAGTACGTAATGCACGGTGTAACGGGTCCAAACGAATACGAAAATAACGTCAACAACAACTGGTTCACCAACACTATGGCAAGATGGCTCCTTAAATATACTTTGGAACGCTTGCCACTTGCCACTAAGGAAGCTCAAGAAAGAGTTCACGTAACTGATGAAGAAAAAGCTAAATGGCAAGACATTGTAGACAAGATGTACTTACCAGAAGATAAGGAACGCGGCATCTTCTTACAACAAGATGACTTCTTAGACAAGGACATTCGTCCAGTTAGCGAAATCGAAGATCAACGCCCAATTAACCAACACTGGTCATGGGACAAGATCTTAAGATCACCATTCATCAAGCAAGCCGATGTTTTACAAGGTATCTACTTCTTGAACGATGAATACACGATGGAACAAAAGGAAAAGAACTTCGACTTCTACGAACCATTAACAGTTCACGAAAGTTCACTTTCACCATGTATTCACTCAATCTTAGCTGCTGAACTTGGCAAGCAAAAGAAGGCTGTTGAGCTTTACCAAAGAACTGCTCGTCTTGACCTTGATAACTACAACAACGATACCGTTGATGGTTTGCACATCACTTCAATGAGTGGTTCATGGCTTGCAATTGTTCAAGGCTTCGCAGGTATGCGTTACGACCACGATCAATTGAAGTTCAACCCATTTGTTCCTGAAGGCTGGGATCACTACAGCTTTAAGATTAACTACCGCGGTCGTTTGATCGAAGTTTATGTTGATCATGAAGGAACTAAGCTTACTTTGCTTAAGGGCGAAGACATTGATGTCTTAGTCCATGATAAGAAAGTTACTCTTAAAGAAGGTGAAACTACAAATGCTTAAAGGATTGTTATTCGATTTAGATGGTGTTTTAACCAACTCAGCTAAGTTTCACCTTACAGCTTGGAACAATTTAGCTAAGGAATTAGGCATTACCTTAACGGATGCTCAACTTGATAGCTTACGTGGTATTTCAAGAATGGATTCACTTAACTTGATCTTGAAATACGGCGGTCAAGAAGACAAATACACTGAAGCAGAAAAAGAAAAATTCGCTGCAGAAAAGAACGCTAAGTTTGTTGAACAAGTTGAAACAATGACGCCAAAGGACATCTTGCCTGGTATTCCTGAATTATTAGCAGATGCCAAGAAGCAAAACTTAAAGATGGTAATTGCTTCTGCTTCAAAGAATGCACCTAAGATTTTAACTAGATTAGGCATCATGGATGAATTTGATGGAATCGTTGATCCAGCAACTCTTCACCATGGTAAGCCAGATCCAGAAATTTATATCAAGGCGCAAGAAATTGCTGGTTTAAAGGCAAACGAAGTGATCAGCTTCGAAGATGCTAAGGCCGGTGTTGAAGCAATTAAGGCTGCTCATCAATTTGCAGTCGGCATTGGCGATAAAGAGCTTTTAAAGGAAGCTGACTACATCGTTCCAACAACTGCTGATCTTAAGCTTAGTGAAATTGAAAAAGTTTTTGAAGAAAAAGAATAAAAGTTAGAGAGTAGGGGAAACAATGGTTGAGGTTGATTTAAACCATATTTACAAGAAATACGAAGGAAACGATAAGTATTCTGTAAATGACTTTGACTTACATATTAAAGATAAGGAGTTCATCGTTTTCGTTGGACCGTCTGGTTGTGGTAAGTCAACTACATTAAGAATGGTTGCTGGTTTGGAAGACATCAGTAAAGGTACTTTGGAAATTGATCACAAGGTAATGAACGATGTCGCTCCAAAGGATAGACACATTGCTATGGTTTTCCAGAACTACGCTTTGTATCCACATATGACCATTTACGACAACATGGCCTTCGGACTTAAGTTGCGTCACACACCTAAGGATGTCATTGACAAGAAGGTTAAAGATGCAGCTAAGATGCTTGGCCTAGAAGAATACTTGGACAAGAAACCAGGTGCTTTGTCAGGTGGTCAAAGACAGCGTGTTGCATTAGGACGTGCGATCGTTCGTGCCGCACCTATCTTCTTAATGGACGAACCTTTATCAAACCTTGATGCTAAACTTCGTGTAACAATGCGTACCGAAATTGCCAAGCTTCACCAAGAATTGGGTACTACAACTATTTACGTTACCCACGACCAGACTGAAGCTATGACCTTGGCTGACAGAGTTGTTGTTATGTCTGTTGGTCATGTTGAACAAATCGGTTCACCACTTGAGGTTTACAACAAGCCAGTTAACATGTTCGTTGCTGGATTCATTGGTTCCCCTCAAATGAACTTCTTCAATGTTCACTACAAGGACGGCCGTATTTCAGACGGTAAAGGTTTGAACATCGGTATCCCTGAAGGTAAAGCAAAGATGCTCAACGAAAAGGGCTACAACGATAAAGATTTGGTCTTCGGTATTCGTCCAGAAGACATCCACTCAGAAGAAGCGTTTATGGAAACTTGGCCAGACTCAGTAATTGAATCAAAGGTTGTTGTTTCAGAACTTTTGGGTGCAACCATCCAACTTCACCAAGAAGTCGATGGTACTGAATTTACTGCTATTGTAAATTCACGTGATTATCACAAGCCAGGTGACATGGTCAAGATGGGTTTCGATGTTAACAAGGCTCACTTCTTTGACAAGGACACCACAAAGGCTATCGTTAACTAATTTAATTTATTAAAGCTTACAACCATATGTAGCAAAGGCTACTGTTGTTAAGAAATTGTTTATTGTTTTGATTTTTTTAGGAGGAAAAAGTCATGAAGTTTTGGAAGAAAATGGCTTTAGGTAGTACTGCTGTTTTAGCTGCTATGTCACTTGCAGCTTGTTCAAACGGCTCATCAAATTCATCAAGTAGTAGTAGTAGCTCAAACAAGAGTGCTAATTTGACCCTTTGGGTAGATACTGAACAAGTTCCTTACTACAAGCAAATTGCTAAGGACTTTACTAAGAAGAACAAGAACATTAAGGTTCGTGTTGTTCAAAGTCCTAACGGTTCAGCTAACGCTAAGACTGATGTTGGTAAGGACCCATCAAAGGCTGCCGATGTATTTGAAGTTCCTAACGACCAATTAGGTCAAATGGCTGAAGCTGGTTACATTAACCCACTTTCACCTTCAGCAACTAAAGACATTAAGGCTAACTACATTAGCGTTGCATCAAAGGGTGTAACTTGGAAGAACAAGATTTACGCATTCCCATACGCACAACAAGCTCAAACTATTTACTACAACAAGTCTAAGCTTTCTGCAGATGACGTTAAGGATTGGAAGACTTTAACCTCTAAGGGTGTTGTAGCTACTGACTTTACTAACGCATACGTAATGTGGCCAGTAATGTTCTCAGCAGGTACAAAACTTTACGGTGACAACGGTGAAGACCTTAAGGGTTCAACTATGAACTCACAAAACGGTGTAAACGCATTGAAGTGGTACGCAGCTCAAAAGAACAACAAGGGCGTAATGCAAACTTCAAACGCTTTGAACCAATTGAAGAAGGGTAACGCACAAGCTATTCTTGATGGTCCATGGAACGCAGCTAACATTAAGAAGATCTTAGGCAAGAACTTCGCAGTTGCTAAGTATCCTAAGATTGACGTTGGTGGTAAGAAAGTACAAATGGAAGCATTCCTTGGTATCGAAGGCTTCGCAGTTAACTCACACACCAAGAATGCTAAGGCTGCTTCAGATTTAGCTGCTTACATCACTAACAAGAAAGCTCAATTAATTGCCCACAAGGAAGCTGGTCAAATTCCTGTACTTAAGGCTGCTGTAAACTCAAGCGCTGTTAAGACTGACCCAGTTGCTGAAGCTGTAATTGAAATGGCTAAGCCAGGTAACTCAGTATTGCAACCAATGCTTCCACAAATGGCAACATTCTGGAACGAAGCAGCTCCACTTATCAGTGGTACTTACGACGGCAAGATCAAGCCAGCACAATACAAAGCAAAGCTTGCTAAATTGCAAAAAGATATTTCAAAGAAATAATTTAAATCAAATATTTCTTAAAGCATAAGCAAAGGTTGGCAAAAAATTCCAACCTTTTTGCCTAAGAAGGGGAGAAGTTATGTTTCTAAAGAAAAAGCATGTAGCTCCTAAAGCAACATATCGCGAAGTATGGTCTAAAGGCGATGCTGCTACCAAATTATCATTCTTTATAATGGGTAGTAACGCCTTATCCAACAAGCAATGGGCAAAAGGGCTCGTATTTCTGATTTCAGAAATCGTATTCATTGCTTGGTTCGTACTTAGCGGTGTTCCAACTTTAAACTCGTTAGCTACATTAGGTACTGATAAAACAAAAAAAGTTGTCTATGATGCCGCGCAAGGTGTTTATGTCACCAAGCAACCTTCAAACTCAGTTTTGATTTTGCTGTTCGGTGTTTTGGCTATCATGTTATGTATTGCAATGATTGCTCTTTACATCGCCAACTTAAAATCAACTAGACACAACTACGTTTTGAAGCGTGATGGTGAACATATCGCAACTAACGTTGAAGAACTTAAGAGTTTGCTCGACACTCGTTTGCACGCAACCTTAATGTTTATTCCATTACTTGGTATTCTGTTCTTCACGGTTTTGCCAACGGTTTTCATGATCTCGATGGCTTTTACCAACTATGATCGTCAACACCCAATTGCCTTCTCTTGGACCGGGTTCCAAGCGTTCGGTAATGTGCTTAGTGGTGACCTTGCTGGTACTTTCTTCCCAGTATTAGGCTGGACTTTGATTTGGGCTGTAGCTGCTACTGCTACTACCTTCTTCTTCGGAGTACTGCTTGCCTTATTGATCGAATCAAAGGGTATTAAGTACAAGGCATTCTGGAGAACTATCTTCGTAATTATTTGGGCTGTCCCACAATTCGTATCACTTTTGATGATGGCTCAATTCTTGGACTACCAAGGTGCTTTGAACAACATCTTGATGAACTTGCACTGGATTAGTTCGCCAATTCACTTTATTGACAACCAAGCTTCTCCATTAGTTGCAAGATTAACCGTTATTATCGTTAACATGTGGATTGGTATCCCAGTTTCAATGTTAGTTTCAACTGCGATTATCCAAAACTTACCACAGGATCAAATTGAAGCTGCCAAGATTGACGGTGCTAACGCAGTACAAATCTTCAGATCAATCACTTTCCCACAAATCTTATTTGTTATGGCACCTTCACTTATTCAACAATTCATTGGTAACATCAACAACTTCAACGTTATCTTCTTGCTGACTGGTGGTGCACCAATGAACAGTAAATATAACGGCGCCGGATCGACTGACTTGCTGGTAACGTGGCTATATAACTTGACCTTCGGGCAAGAGCAACGTTATAACGCATCAGCGGTACTAGGTATCTTAATCTTCATTATTAGTGCGGTCGTCTCGCTGATAGCCTACAGACACACTAATGCTTACAAGGAGGGCTAGACATGAAGTCATATACAAATCAAAGACGGCTCTCATTAATCTTTCGGTATATCCTCTTAGCACTTTTAGCAATTATCTGGATTTTACCAATTGTGTGGATCGTCTTAGCAAGTTTCTCATATAACGATACTGGATTTGTTTCGACCTTCTGGCCAGAACAATTCACGTTGCAGAACTATATTGGGATTTTTACGAACCCACAATATCCATTTGGTAACTGGATTATTAACACATTGATTGTTTCTCTTGCATCAATGATCGTTTCAACATTCTTGACTATTTCAGTTGCTTACGTTCTGTCACGTCTTCGTTTTAGATTTAGAAAACCTTTCTTGCAAATTGCTTTGGTTCTTGGGATGTTCCCAGGCTTCATGTCAATGATCGCTTTGTACTACATCTTAAAGGGTCTTAACATGTTAAACCTCTTTGGCTTATTCTTGGTTTACGTTGGTGGTGCCGGCCTTGGCTTCTACGTTGCTAAAGGATTCTTCGATACTATTCCTAGATCAATCGACGAAGCTGCCGAAATCGACGGTGCTACTAAATGGCAAGTATTCATCCACATTGGTTTACCACTTTCAAAGCCAATGATTGTTTACACTGCTTTGACTGCTTTCATTGCTCCATGGACAGACTTCATTTTCTCAGGTATTATTCTTTCAACCTCAGGAAATGCTAAAACTTACACGGTTGCTTATGGTTTGTACAACATGGTGCACACAGCCAAAGGTAATGCGACTGCATACTTCGCACAATTCGTTGCAGGGTGTGTAATCATCGCTATCCCTATCACTATCTTGTTCGTATTCATGCAGAAATTCTACGTTAACGGTATTACTGCAGGTGCTGATAAAGGTTAATCAAAAATTTGCTTATGCTAAAAAATGTCTTGCTTCGGCAAGGCATTTTTTGTTTGCTTTTGAAGGCGAAGTTATACAATCAACTTAAGATGATTAACATAACTAGAATTAGGAAGTGACGAAATGAAGATTGGGGAAGCGTTAAGACAAGAAAGACTGCGATTGAATCTTAGTCAAAGTCAGATGGCTGGGGATGTATTGACTAAGTCATTTTATTCTAAGGTGGAGCGTAATCTTTGCAGCATTAGAGCAAATGATTTGCTCAGTATTTTGAGTTTGCACAATATTGATTATTCTTATTTTTTTGAAAAACTAAAATTTGAAAATAATGATAATGAACTGTCAGAAACGGAATGCAATAATTTGTTACACGTTGCTTATTACAATAATGACTGGTCCAAAATATTGAAACTGCAAGAATTAATTAAGCAAAAAGATACTAGTAAATTTAACTTGGATAGTATTAATGCTCAAATTATTGTTATCAAAGCTGCTCCCGCTATAGCAACTTATTAGCACCTATTCAGGCTATTGCTTCAGTCTTAGCCATTAATGCAGGCCAAAATGTAATTAATGAGGTGACTGCACATAAGCAATTTTGGACAAGTATAGGTATCTGGATCATAGCTACGGCCTTAACGCAACTTTTGCCACCGGTTGCCACATCTCTTCAAGGAATTCTGACGGATAAATTAACGGGGTTTATCAATATAAACCTCATGAAAAAGTCTAAAGATCTGCAATCCCTCAGTTTTTTGACAATATACTTACTTTGATGATTTGCAATTGTTAAAAGAGGGTGCATCTTGGCGGCCAGTTAACTTAATTGTATTTGGAGTTGCAATTATCCAATCTGGTTTAACCTTATTGTTCATGTTAAGTTTGTTAGCTAGATATAATCCATGGGTAGCGATTTTATTGCTAATAGTAATGGTGCCACAAAGCCTTAGTTATTATCGAATCCAGCAACAAGCCTTTGAAACTGTGGTAACTAGAAGTAAAAATGCAAGAAAACTTGATTACTTAAGTTCACTGCTTCTAGACAGAAAAGATGCCAAAGAAGTCCGTTTGTTCAACATGTTTCCTGCTGTAATTGACAGATATATCAAATTGTTCAAGGATACCAGGAAAAATGTAGATCAAGTTCGAATGAAACAAATGTATGTTAGTTCATTTTTCTTAGGACTTGTGGTGATAGTTTCAGGATACGGATTTTATTGGTTTGCATCTTCAGTTAACGATGGAATTATCGGTGCTGGTGCACTATTAATGTTTGTATCTGTTATCGCTTCTGTTTCTAGTTCCTTAGCTACTTTGGTGGAAGATAGCAGTTTACTTTATGATTCATTGTTATGGATTGAAAAGTATAATCGTTTTGAGAAATATCATGATGATTTTCAAAGCGGATCTAAGCAACTCAACGTTCCAGTTAGCCAAATAAAATTATCACATGTTTCTTTTACATATCCATTTTCTGATGAAGAAGTTTTGCATGATGTCAATTTCAATATTAATAAAGGTGAGAAGATCGCGATTGTCGGTGAAAATGGATCGGGTAAATCTACATTGATCAAATTACTAATGCGGTTTTATGATCCAAGTAAAGGTGAAGTTGACCTTAATGGCAATAATCTAAAAGACTATGATATCAAGACTTATCGGAATAAATTATCTGCTACATTTCAAGATTACTCTAAATTCAAGCTAAGTCTATTTGAAAATGTATCAGTTTTCCGGCATGGCAATGAGGATAAAGTAAAAGATGCTCTAAAGAGTGCTGGATTAAGTACTTTACTTGAAGATAAAGATATAAATCTAAACACAATCCTGAGTAAGGAATTTGCCAACGGTGTTGAATTATCGGGTGGTCAATGGCAAAAGATTGCACTTGCACGTGATATTTACAGTGATGCACAAGTTGAATTTTTAGATGAGCCTACGGCTGCCATAGATGCTAAAAGTGAAAATGAAATCTATGAATATTTTCTTGCCAAGAATAAGGATAAGACTATTGTATTTGTAACTCACCGGCTTTCTGCTGTGAAGTATGCAGATAAAATTCTATTTTTGCAAAATGGTAAGGTTCAAGGATTTGATTCTCATGAGGCTTTGATGAAGACCAATGAAGATTATAGAAATATGTATAATCTTCAGAAGGAAGCATATATTTAATATAATTTCGTAAGATCGAATCAATTTGATTCGATCTTTTATTTTGAGAATAGAGCAGTGTAGGTATAAAAAAGGCTAAGTTGTCTTTATGTCATTATTCCTTAATATGCAAAACTTTTCAAAAATAATAAAATATCTACAATTGTTTTTGGACTATTCCAATTATTGTGAGATCTAACGTGTTAGAATTAAAACGTAAAAATAGAAACAGTTTTATAAGGACACAAAAATGACTGACATTAAAATTATACAAGGTGATATTACTAAGATGAAGGCTGATGCAATAGTGAATGCAGCCAATAATTCACTTCTTGGTGGAGGTGGTGTTGATGGTGCGATTCATGCGGCTGCCGGCCCTCATTTGCTTGAAGAATGTATGACTTTGCATGGTTGTCATACAGGGGATGCAAAGATCACCTTAGGCTATGATCTGCCAGCTAAGCACGTAATTCATACAGTTGGTCCAGTGTATTCAGGTAAGTCTAGTGATTGTGATATGCTAAGGGCTTGCTATCGTAATTCTTTAGACTTAGCTAAAAAAGCAGATTTGCATAGCATTATTTTCCCAGCTATTTCAACTGGTGCATTTGGCTTTCCTGCTAAGATAGCAGCCGAGATTGCCTATGATACGATTGCTGAATGGCAGAAAGAAAACTCAAAATATAAAATGCAAGTTGCCCTTTGTGCGTATGATGATAGGATGTATCAGTTATACAAGCAAGTTGCGGCATAAGAAAAAGACTGTTTAGTCTGAAGAAGAACTAAACAGTCTTATTTTTTTATTATTTGTTTCTATAAGAAATTCCCCAGGCAAAGACTAACACTAAAATGAAGTTAATTAATAGCGTAAATCCAGTTACCCAGAAAACAGTCGCATAATTAGAGAAGCCAGAAATGGTGGAACCCATCATTGATCCAAGGACAGCCCCAACAGCTTGGAAGGACTGGTTATAGCTGAAAATCCGGCCAAAGCTCTCAGATGGAGTATTAAGGGTTAATACTGTTTGAGCAGCGGGCAACATCCCTGCACTGGCAATCCCTAAGATAAAACGTAGAAATGCTAATACCCATGGAGAATTTGTCAATGCCATTGGTACGAACAATACAGCTCCAATGATTAAACCTAAACGTAACACACGTAACGGCCCGATTTCGTCCATCTTGTGGCCAATCTTAGAAGCGGCGATCAATGTACCTAACCCTGGAGTAGCTGCAACTACACCCGCTACAAAAGCTACGTCACCACTACCATGCATCATTGATTTAACATAGAGTGAAACAATCGGATCGATAGACATAGTGGAAGATTGAACGATCATTGTAGTGATAAACATGATAATAATCAGTTTCAAATGAGGCAAACTCTTCATGATTTCGCCCATTGGCTTCATCTTTTCACGAGAGATTGGCGTAAAGTCTTCGTGAACCAAGAATGTTGTACCCAAAAATACAATGAACATCAGGACACCAGTAATGAAGAAAGGAATCCGATAGCCCCAGGCACCGCCTAATAAATTGCCGAAAAAGCTAGATAATGCACCACCCAGAAGTGGCCCAACCAAGTTGCCAGCAGTACCAGCCGTCATCATCTGGCTCATTACCCAGCCACTTTTTTGATGTGGCGTTTCACTAGCCATTAATGCTGTTGCGTTATTGATATAACCTGAAAAAGAGCCCTGAATAAAACGCATAACGACGATATAAAGGGCGTTAGGAGCAAAACCAGTCAAGGTAATAGTAATTGCCATCACGCCAGAGGCACGCATGCACATTAACTTTCTGCCTTTACGGTCAGCTAAACTGCCCCAATAAGGAGAAACAATTGCCTGGGCAATAAAGGTCATGGCAAAAGCTAGACCTGAGTAAAGGTTGATTTGTAATTTAGAATAATTGCCCAAATCTGAAATAAATAGAGAAATAAAAGGCATGGTCATTGAGTAACCCATACCGGTAATAAAACAGCCTAGCCATAGGGTATAAAAGGCCTTATGCCAGCCGGCAGGAAAGGCACTAGATTTTGCAGTAGTCAAAAAGTCATCTCTTTCAAGCTAAAAATAAATGTTAATCAATAATATTAATTTTAGCACATGCAAAAAGCTAAAATTTCCCTCAAATTCTTATATAAAGCGTAACTATTGCAATTATAATGTGCTACGATAGTGATTCGAGGAAGGAGTTGTCAAAAGATGGCACATATGTCACGGCGAGAATACCGGATGAAAAAAGAGCATAGCCAAGCAGGTGCTGATCAATCCCGGATTAATTATTCAAGAAGCAAAGTAAATAGCCGAGAAAAATTTAGAAGTAGGAAAATTAGCAATCCGCAACCAATTGATCATGCTAATGTTGCTCGTGCATATAGAGAAAATACCTCTAGAGAGAATTATCATCACGTTAAGCTAAACTTTTGGACGATTTTCTCGGACCGTCCTTATGTTTCCGTAGCGATCATCGTTTTAGCCCTATTCTTCATTATGATTAAAATGTGGTGGGGTCTAGCTGCTTTATTCGTACTTGTCATCATTGGAATTTTTATTATCGGACGCAGTCATCACCCAAATCGTGTACTGAGTCTAGAATTCCATATGAAGGCTTCTAGAAAATTGAGCATGCTACGTGCCTTTGAACTTGGTGGTTCAATGGTTATGTTTTTGGCAACTTATATGAAGCAGGTTGTAACGGTCGACTTCTCATCGGCAGGATCAACCGATAGCTTCCAAATCGTCCAAGGCGTGCTTTCAAATAACGGTGGCTACTACGGTCAACAAGGTTCATATTTCTTAAGCTTGCTTAACACTATCACGGGCGGTCAGCTTTGGAGCTCATATCGTTACGCAACTAACAGTGCACAAATGATGAGTAGTAGTTCTGGGCGCTGGATCATTATTTGGATCATGCTTTTAATGATTGCGCCAGCTATCTGTGTTTTGGCTCAATTCTTTAAAGAGCCATATTCAAGAAATGTGACATTGGTGACATCATTGATTACAACGATCAGTTTCGTTTTAACTCCAGTGCTGATGCGTAGATGGGTTGTTGGTTATGCGATGGAAAATCAAATGACTGGGGCAGCCGCTAATAATGCGGTGCACATCGGAACAATGGCCTATGTCGGCATGGCGTGTTCAATCATGGTGTTGGTCATTGCAATTTACCGTTTTGTAAAACAAGATAATTTTGAATAAGGAAAAAACTTCTGCAAGTATTAATATGTTGTCCACGGGACTAAATATGATGGCTCAAGTTGTAATTAATGGTTTAACAGGATATTTAATTTTGACAGGTAATTTGTCCATAGGTGTATTTTTTAGTATAGGTAATTTCGCTAGTCTTATATTTTCTGAATTAGTTGTTTTGAACCAAAATACGACTATGATTCAATCAGCAAAAGACCTAAATAATAAGCTTTTAGTTGAACTAAAACCTGTCAATAATAAAGAAAATGGTCAAAATAATATTGCTAATTTTGCGAAACTATCAATAGTTAAACTCCAAGAGCATTTTAGTAATGGTGAGGTTGTTTCATATCCTGATATTACAATTAAATCAGGCGAAAAAATTCTTTTATCAGGTGACAGTGGTACAGGAAAAAGCACATTATTTAAGTTAATATTAGGGGAATTAAAACCTACCGAAGGAAAAATCATTTTTAAAGATAAAAATGGTCAGCAAATTCATCCTGATTTAGCTAAAATTGGATATATTCCTCAAGATCCTACGCTTTTTCCAGGAACAATTAAGGAAAATATTACAATGTTTAATAATAAGTTAGATGGTGAAGCTGAAGAAGTTGCTAAAAAATGCAATTAGGTACAGACCTAAAAAAATGCCTAATGGCATAAATACATACATTAATTTGGATCAATTGAATCTATCGGGTGGTCAAAGACAAAAAATTGTTTTAGCAAGGACTAAGGTCTATGGTAGTAAGTTACTATTAATTGATGAAGGAACATCAGCTATTGATGAAAAAGCTACTTTGAAAATTTTAAAGAATATTTTACAAGGCCCTGAAGCAATTGTCTTTATTGTACATAATTGGTCGAAGGAATTACATGATCTTTTTGATAGAGAGATTTATTTACAAGATAATAAATAATGTTATACCTATTGTGGGATGGAGGTGAATCTTCATCCCACAAATTTTTGCCCCAAATAAGATTTAAACGCAACAAAAAAACAGCTTAGTCAATTGGACTAAACTGTTTTTTCTTTTATTTTTCTGGGAATTAAGTAGTGAATAATGAACCTTTATTTTTAATACCAGTTGTGAGCTAACCAAAACTTCTTGGCATTTACCCATGAACCGTAACGGCCGTAAACGTAGTTGTCAGCAGTACGTTCTTGGTTCTTTGGTGATAAGTCGCCACGTAAGTAACTGATATTTAATTGGTACTTACCGTAACAAACACCGTTTCTAGCAGTGTAGCTACCACCTGATTCGCGCATTGCGATCCAGTTCTTAGCAGCCTTTTCTTTCTTTGAAAGCTTTCTGGTTGCGGCTTGTACAGTTTGATTGCCTGAGTTGGTAGAAAAAGTTTCGGCAACTGCGACACATGCAAAAGCAAGTGCTAATGCAGCTAAGATTTTTACTAAAGTAGATTTAACGTGTTTATTCAATTTATTCATTCCTTATTTAAAACTTAAAAAAATTATTTATTTCTTAATGACTATGATTATATAGTACAAGGTCAATGTGACAGCAGTGTTACAAAATGACAACGTCACTCTTACAATCAAGAATAATTAGCCTTTTTTAAACGTTTACGTCCTTAGTTTGGTAAAATTTAAGGGAAATATGTATTATTTAGGAGGTCAAAATGGCTGTAAAACGTTTTTATGAAATTTTTCACCCAGAACATTACGATTTGCGCATCAATGTAAACCGTAAGAATAAAGAGATTAACGGTACTTCTACTATTACTGGTGACGTAATTGAAAACCCAGTATTCATTAATCAAAAGTTTATGACCATCGACAGCGTTAAGGTTGATGGCAAGGACGTTGATTTTGAAGTAGTTGAAAAAGACGAAGCAATCAAGATTGAAACTGGCGTAACTGGCAGAGCCGTAATCGAAATTGCTTATAGCGCACCACTTACCGACACTATGATGGGTATTTACCCTTCATACTACGAATTAGAAGGCAAGAAGAAGCAAATTATCGGTACGCAATTTGAAACTACTTTTGCTCGTCAAGCATTTCCATGTGTTGATGAACCAGAAGCTAAGGCTACCTTCACCCTTGCCCTTAAGTGGGATGAAGAAGACGGCGAAGTTGCACTTGCCAACATGCCAGAAGTTGAAGTTGACCAAGATGGCTACCACCACTTTGAAGAAACTGTTCGTATGTCAAGCTACCTTGTTGCATTTGCCTTTGGTGACTTACAATCAAAGACTACTCACACCAAGGATGGCGTTTTGATTGGTGTTTACGCAACTAAGGCTCACAAACCTAAGGAATTGGACTTTGGCCTAGATATTGCTAAACGCGCAATTGAATTTTACGAAGACTTTTACCAAACTAAGTACCCACTTCCACAATCATTACAACTTGCTTTGCCAGACTTCAGTGCTGGTGCCATGGAAAACTGGGGTCTTGTAACTTACCGTGAAGCTTACTTATTGCTTGACCCAGACAACACTAGTCTTGAAATGAAGAAGCTTGTTGCCACTGTTATTACTCACGAATTGGCTCACCAATGGTTCGGTGACTTGGTAACCATGAAGTGGTGGGACAACTTATGGCTTAACGAAAGTTTCGCTAACATGATGGAATACTTGTCAGTTGACGCTTTGGAACCTGACTGGCACATCTGGGAAATGTTCCAAACTAGTGAAGCTGCTGCCGCATTATCACGTGATGCTACAGACGGTGTTCAACCAATTCAAATGGAAATTAACGACCCAGCTGATATTGACTCTGTCTTTGACGGTGCCATCGTTTACGCTAAGGGTTCAAGAATGTTAGTTATGGTTCGTTCACTTCTTGGCGACGATGCTTTGAGAAAGGGCCTTAAGTACTACTTCGATCACCACAAGTTTGGCAATGCCACTGGTGACGATCTTTGGGATGCACTTTCAACTGCTACTGATCTTGATATCGGTAAGATTATGCACTCATGGCTTAAGCAACCAGGTTACCCTGTAGTTAACGCATTTATCGATGAAGATGGTCACTTGAAGCTTACTCAAAAGCAATTCTTCGTTGGCGAAGGTGAAGACAAGGGTAGACAATGGCAAATTCCATTGAACGCAAACTTCGACGCTCCTAAGATTATGTCTGAAAAAGAATTAGACTTAGGTAACTACAAGGTTATCCGTGAAGAAGCAGGTCACCCACTTAGACTTAACATTGGCAACAACTCACACTTCATCGTTAAGTACGACAAGACTTTGCTTGATGATATATTGTCAGAGGTTGACGAACTTGAACCAATTGATAAGTTGCAATTATTGCAAGACCTTAGACTTTTGGCAGAAGGTAAGCAAATTTCATACGCTTCAATCGTGCCACTTCTTACTAAGTTTGCAGATTCTAAGTCAAGCTTGGTAATCAACGCATTGTACACTACTGCTGCTAAATTGCGTCAATTCGTTGAACCAGATTCTGCCGCAGAAAAGAACTTGAAGAAGCTTTACGATCTCTTATCTAAGGATCAAGTTGCTCGCTTAGGCTGGAAGGTTAAGGCTGGCGAAAGCGATGAAGATATTCAAATTCGTCCATATGAATTAGCTGCTAGTCTTTACGCAGAAAATGCTGACTCAATTAAGGCAGCTCATAAGATCTTCACTGAAAATGAAGACAATTTGGAAGCAATGAATGCTGATGTTCGTCCATATGTTTTGATCAATGAAGTTAAGAACTATGGCAGTCACGACTTAGTTGCTAAGTTGATCAAGGAATACCAAAGAACTGCAGATGCTTCATACAAGGCTGACTTACGTGCAGCTGTAACCAGCACCATTGACAAGGCTGAAGTTAACTCAATCGTTGACAAGTTTGAAGATGCTGACGTCATTAAGCCACAAGACCTTCGTGGTTGGTACCGTGGACTTCTTGCAAACCACCATGGTCAACAAGCTGCTTGGGACTGGATCAGAGAAGATTGGGACTGGCTTGATAAGACTGTTGGTGGCGACATGGAATTCGCTACATTTATCACAGTTACTACCGGTGTCTTCCATACTCCTGAAAGACTTAAGGAATTCAAGGAATTCTTTGAACCTAAGGTAAATATTCCACTTCTTAGTCGTGAAATTAAGATGGACATTAAGGTCATCGAAGGCAAGGTTAACTTGATCGAAGACGAAAAAGATGCTGTAAACAGTGCAGTTGCTAAGGCAATTGACTAAAAAATAAATAGCTAAAGAAATAAGGATCCACTATGTAAGAAGTGGATCCTTATTTTTCGTGGTATAATATCTTTTATTGCTTACCTTAGATAAGAGGGGAGTTTTTCTTTGGGTAAACGAGATTCAGATACAGCATTTTTCGGACAACCAAAGGGTTTGTCCACTTTATTCTTCACTGAAATGTGGGAGCGTTTCAGTTACTACGGCATGCGTGCCATCTTACTTTTCTACATGTATTACGCAGTTACCAAGGGTGGTCTTGGTATGGACCAAACTACCGCTGCTTCAATCATGTCAATTTATGGTTCGCTTGTTTATTTATCTACCTTAGTTGGTGGTTGGCTCTCAGATAGAGTATGGGGTTCAAGAAAGACCGTCTTTTATGGTGGTGTCTTGATTATGCTCGGTCACATTGTTTTGGCTTTGCCAGCTGGTGTTAGTGCATTGTATGCCTCAATCGCTTTGATCGTGGTTGGTACGGGTTTGCTTAAACCTAACGTATCTTCAATGGTTGGTGGTCTTTACTCTGTAGAAGATCGTCGTCGAGACGCTGGTTTTAGTATTTTTGTTTTTGGTATTAATATTGGTTCATTCCTTGCACCACTCCTTGTACCATGGGCAGCACAAGGCTTCGGCTTTAACGTGTTTGGCACCGAATGGAACTTCCATGCCGGCTTTTCACTTGCCGCTATTGGTATGTTCTTGGGTTTAGTGCAATACACTCTTGGTGGTAGAAAATATCTTTCAACTGATAGTTTGACGCCAAATGACCCAATTGATAATGGCGATTTGCTCAACATTATTAAATGGGTAGTTATTGGTATTGTCGCAATCGCTATTGTATTAGCTGCAATGGCTGGTGTAGGTCAATTAAACGTTAATAACGTTATTACTTTGCTTACTATTTTGGCTATTGCGTTGCCAATCTACTACTTCGTCATGATGCTCCGGAGCCCTAAGGTTACTAAGATTGAACGTTCACGTGTTAAAGCTTATATTCCATTATTCTTCGCCGCAGCTATTTTCTGGGGAATAGAAGAATCCGGTTCAGTTGTTTTAGCACTTTTTGCGGAACAAAGAACTGTGCTTCATGTTGGCAGCTGGCACTTTGCGGCAGCTAACTTTCAGTCACTTAACCCATTGTTTATCATGATCTTGACGCCAGTATTCGTTTGGCTTTGGGAACACTGGAAAAAGCAACCAAGTGCACCAGGTAAATTCGCTGCAGGTCTTGTATTTGCAGGCCTTTCATACATGTGGATGGCTTTGCCAGGGATGCTCTTTGGTACCAGTGGCAGAGTTAGTCCATTATGGCTTGTCGGTTCATGGTTCTTGGTTGAAATTGCGGAAATGCTGATTTCACCAATTGGTTTGTCAATTACGACTAAGCTTGCGCCAAATGCTTTCCGTTCACAAATGATGAGTATGTGGTTCATGGCTGATGCAACCGGTCAGGCAGTTAACGCCCAAATTGTTAAATTCTATTCTTCTGGTACTGAAGTTCAATACTTCTTGGCTGTTGGTATAGTGAGTGCAATCTTCGGCATTATTATGTTTGCTTTAGTTAAAAAAATTAACGTCTTAATGGAAGGCGTACACTAGTTGAAAAATAATCCTACTGATAAAGTAGAAAATTAATTGAGCGAATATCGCCTATAAAACGTTGATGTCATTCATTGGTGTGGCTATTTTATCAATGGGAACCGCGTGGTGGTCTAGATCCATTTACTGCCGTGAACACCGGTATTTCTAACAAATTAGGAATCGGACTTGGTGTTTACCAATTAGCAGTGAACTTGGTAATTTTCATTTTTATTTTGTGGCTGGACCGTAAGCAAATCGGAATCGGTACTATCTTAAACATGGTTCTGGTCGGATTTGAAATTCAATGGTTTACTACGATTTACCACCAATTATTTGGCTACCGAACTACGTTCTTGATTGTGGCAGCTGACACCTTGATCGGTTTGATTTTGTTCACGCTGGGGTGCATTGCTTTACATGGCACCGGACCTTGGTGCGGCACCATATGATGCTATTGCACCAATTATCACGCAAAGAACGAAGTTATCTTACCGAACTGCTAGAATCACACAAGAAGTTTTATTCATGGTTGCTGCCGTTATGCTTTTGTCGCACATTGGTAAGCGTACTTATCACACTATCTATAACGCGTTGCAAACGACTGAAACGATGCGTAACAACATGTCTGAATACTCAACTTCTGATTTAAACAACAAAAAACTCTCAAGTAATAATTCTTGAGAGCTTTTTTGCATTAATATCTATATATTTCACGGCTGTGATCGTTAAATTTGGTAATTAAAATTCCTGAAGGCAGCGGTGAAGAAGCAATAGCCTGTTTAAGTGATTTATTTCGATCTCTTTCAATAGAGAATATGTATTTATAATGATCGTAAAACTCAAAATCAATCGTATCTGCACTGCGATAAATTGATTTAACTAGTCGTTTAGACTGAAGAAAATCAGATAGGAAAGTATTACCATCTAGTGCTTCTTTTAAATAGTCTGCTGAGACAACAATGTTGAAGGAAATAGTAGGAGTATCGGTAGATGTACTGATCAGCAACTTATACCAGTCATCATCTAAATAATCAGATGCGTTTAACAAGTAAACTGATTGTAAGGTACCTTTACTTGGAGTCTGTGCTTTTACTTGAAGTCCAACTGTAAAGTTACTTCTTATGATGCTACCCCACGTAGCAGAGTCTTTTTTACTAAGTAAATCACCTGCAAGACTAAAGATGCAGATACCACCCTTAGACCAATGCTCATGTACGGTAAAGAAGCAAGCAACCGAAAACAATAGATAGACCGCCAGCACTACACTATTCCGAACCAAAGACCAAAAGATAAGCATTTTGAGAAAATCTAAACTTTTGGATTTTCCTACAATGCCGACTACGGCGGAATCCCTCCCACTCCTTATATATTTCTTTCTGTATACATTGAATTTGTATTTAGTAAAATGCAGACAACACCACGGATCGGCTTTTGGCTGGACAATTCCAACCAAACACCGCAGCAGACAGTAGAAACCATTCTGAACGTTAGGAAGCCGGTATGATTGTTACATATAAGGGGAAGAAAAATTTCTTTTAGATACTTGTTTTCCTAAAACTGATGTGATATAATAATTCAATTCCAGAAAAGGAGTAAAAAATATGCGGCAAGGTATTCTTAAATAAAACTATAATCAAATAGTGGGAACAAAGGATTATGATAGCTCCTTTTGTAGGGGCTTAGTTTTTTGTACCCAATTTAAGAATACTTTTGCCTTATCAATTTTGACATATCCCCAAAAACAGCAATCACAAACAGGTGTATGCTGTATATGTGTATGTCCGCAACTTATAATCCCCAGTGGTAAAAGTATTTTACTGCTGGGGATTTTTATGCCCTTTGGGGCTGTAAAGGGAGGACAATCACATGAAAATAATCAATATTGGAATTCTTGCCCATGTAGACGCTGGAAAGACGACCTTGACGGAGAGCCTGCTATATGCCAGCGGAGCCATTTCAGAACCGGGGAGCGTCGAAAAAGGGACAACGAGGACGGACACCATGTTTTTGGAGCGGCAGCGTGGGATTACCATTCAAGCGGCAGTCACTTCCTTCCA
>ENA-OPBO01000013-OPBO01000013.1-human-gut-metagenome-genome-assembly--contig:-NODE-13-length-142858-cov-15.750881_pt1 | contig 142858 bp, 139 predicted proteins | sample MGYA00241071_ERZ501458 | MGnify/ENA primary metagenome ERZ501458 (study PRJEB25962, sample SAMEA2042509) | human gut metagenome | biome: human gut; feature: human-associated habitat; material... | reverse complement strand
CTTATGCTTGTTTGCGCCTTTTTCTCCACGCAAGTACAAAAGTATCTTGCGTGGGCTTGATAATAAGGTAACCCTTCCGGGAGATGCGTCGTATGCTTCTCTTTTGACCAACCGATTGTCGCAAGCAACAGTCGGTTGTCTTTTGCTTGCATACTCCTTTTCCCCACGGGTACACAGTATCCCGCGGGGTCCCCGATTAGAGGTGTTTCGCAATGACAAAAGTGCTTTGCACGGAAGTGAACAAAGGGCATTGTCGAGACGACGTAATATGCGTTGCACTTGAAAGTATAATTCACCAAAAGCACAAAAAAAATCACCGATTGCTCGGTGATTCTTTTTTTGTTGTTCGTTAATTAGTTGCAAGCCTTAACAGCTGCTTTGGTGCCGTAATAGAATGCTTTTCCGGAAACACCGAATTTGACGTCTTTCATCTCTTCAAGGGCTTTTTTGTAATCGTCTTCGCTGATATTGCCTGCGTCTTTTTGTTTTTTGAGTTCGTCCTTAGCTTTCTTTACGTTTGCTTTGCAAGCTTTGTTGAAAGCTTTTGCGTCTTTCGCGTTGTCGAAGTAGTAAATGGTAACGCTTTGTTTGCCGTCTTCGCTTACGCCGGTAACGATGTTGTCGCATTTGCCGGTAAGGGTAATGTCATAAGCAGCAGCGGCAACTTTCGCAGCAGCATTAGCGCCATTTACAAGGTCGCCGTTTCCAACAGTAGCGGCAGTATAGCCATTCTCTTTAAGGTTTGCTGCGGCTTTCGAGAAATCAGAAGGTACGCAGGCGCAAAGTACGGTTGCAAGAAGTGCAACAACAAGAATAACGGCAAGAATTTTGCCAATGTTCTTTTTCATAAACAATAAATCCTCCAAATATATTTAGATACGCTTATTATACGCGTGTAAGAAAAATATGTCAACGATTTTTCATTGACCGCGCCCGTTTGTTTTTGTTGTATTTCGCTTTGAAAAAGCGCGCGCTCGGGGTATACTTATAATAAATATCGGTAATCCGATCACAAACAAAAAAGGGCAAAGAAGAATGATCATTCACGGGCTTAACAAACTGACGCTCCTGGACTATCCGGGGCTTACCGCATGCACGCTTTTTACGGGCGGGTGCAATTTCCGTTGTCCGTTTTGTCACAACGCGAGTCTTGTCGAAAATCCGATGGGACAACCCGTCATTCCCGAAGACGAAATATTCGCGTATCTTAAAAAGCGACAGGGCATACTGGAAGGCGTTTGTATCACCGGCGGCGAGCCTACGCTCAACCCCGACCTTATCGACTTTATGAAAAAGGTAAAGTCGCTTTCGTACAAGGTAAAACTCGACACCAACGGCACGAACCCCGATATGCTGATCCGCGCGGTCGAAGAAGGGGCGGTGGACTACGTCGCGATGGACATTAAAAACAGCCCTGAAAATTACGGCATGTCCGTCGGCATAAAAAATTACGACACCGCAAAAATAAAACGCAGCGTGAAATACCTTCTTGAAGACCACGTCGATTACGAATTCCGCACGACCGTCGTCCGCGAATTTAACGACAAAAACTCGTTTTACGGCGTCGCCGACCTTATCTCGGGCGCGAAAAAATATTATCTGCAAGCATTTAAGGACAGCGGCGATCTGATTGACGAGACACTTCACGGGCTGACAAGGGAGGAAATGGAAGAAATATTGCCGATTTTCGACGGAAAAGTCGATAAAATTGAAATTCGCGGCATAGACTGATACCACAACATCTTGTGGTGCGGTTAAAAAAACAAATCAATATATTGATATAAAACAATTGACACGTGCACTTATGCGTGTTATTATGAATGTACTCGCAATAGCGATATGTCAGGGTGTTATCCGCTTGGATTTTTCAAAGAATCTTCACGGGAAACTCCCCTTTTTGTGCCCAAAAACGATAAAACGGCAAAATCTTGCGCCTTTTTAAGACGCAACGGATTGCAAAGAGTTTCACTAAATAAAAACAAAACGACGACGTCGTTAAGTATAAAGTAGTCAACAAAAGAAATTATAAAGGAAATGAGGAAAATGTATCAGGTAATTAAAAGAGACGGTAAAATAACCGATTTTGATCTTAACAAAGTCTCTGTCGCCATTACCAAAGCGTTTGAGGCGCAGAACAAGCAGTACGTTCCCGCAATCATCGACATGTTGACGCTCCGCGTTACCGCCGATTTCGAAAGCAAGATTGAAAACAATCTCGTCCACGTCGAAGACATCCAGGACAGCGTCGAGCACGTCCTTGAACAATCGGGCTACACCGACGTTGCGAAGGCATACATTCTTTACAGAAAACAACGTGAAAAGATCCGTAATATGAAGTCGACGATACTTGACTATAAGGAAGTCGTCAACAATTACGTCCATCTTGAAGACTGGCGCGTGAAAGAAAACTCCACGGTCACTTATTCCGTCGGCGGACTTATTCTCAGCAACAGCGGCGCAATCACCGCAAACTACTGGCTTTCGGAAGTTTACGACGAAGAAATCGCACGCGCTCACAAAAACGCCGATATTCACATCCACGATTTGTCGATGCTCACCGGTTACTGCGCCGGTTGGTCGCTGAAACAACTTATTCAGGAAGGTCTTGGTGGAATCCGCGGCAAAATCACGTCAAGCCCCGCGGCGCATCTTTCCACGCTTTGCAACCAGATGGTAAACTTTTTGGGCATCATGCAAAACGAATGGGCGGGCGCACAGGCTTTTTCCTCATTCGACACGTATCTTGCGCCGTTTGTCAAAGTCGATAACCTTTCTTATAAAGAAGTAAAGCAGTGCATACAATCCTTCATTTACGGCGTCAACACGCCCAGCCGTTGGGGTACTCAGGCTCCGTTCACCAACATCACGCTTGACTGGACGGTTCCTAACGATCTGGCGGAACTCAACGCAATCGTCGGCGGCAAAGAATGCGACTTCAAATACAAGGATTGCAAAAAAGAAATGGATATGGTCAATAAGGCCTTTATCGAAATCATGATCGAGGGCGACGCCAACGGCCGCGGTTTCCAATATCCTATCCCCACGTATTCCATCACCCGCGACTTCGACTGGTCGGAAACCGAAAACAACAAACTCCTGTTTGAAATGACCTCGAAATACGGCACCCCGTACTTCTCGAATTACATCAACAGCGATATGGAGCCTTCGGACGTCAGAAGTATGTGTTGCAGACTTCGCCTGGACCTTCGCGAACTTCGCAAGAAATCGGGCGGCTTCTTCGGCAGCGGCGAAAGCACGGGCTCTATCGGCGTCGTGACCATCAACCTTCCCAGAATCGCGTATCTCGCAACCGATAAGGCGGACTTCTATCGCCGCCTTGACAAGATGATGGACATCTCCGCGCGCAGCTTGAAAGTCAAACGCGACGTCATCACCAAACTCCTCGAAGAAGGGCTTTATCCTTACACCAAACGTTATCTCGGCACGTTCAGCAACCACTTCTCGACAATCGGTCTTGTCGGCATGAACGAGGCAGGGCTCAACGCAAAATGGCTCAGAAAAGACCTGACGAACGTCGAAACGCAGGAATTCGCAAAAGAAGTCCTCAACCATATGCGCGAAAGACTTTCCGATTATCAGGAACAGTACGGCGATTTGTACAACCTCGAAGCAACCCCGGCGGAATCCACTTCCTATCGTCTTGCAAAACACGATAAGGCGCAATTCCCCGACATCATCACCGCTTCCGAAAACGACAATATCCCGTATTACACCAACAGCTCGCACCTTCCCGTCGGATACACCGCGGATATCTTCTCGGCACTCGACGTGCAGGACGAACTCCAGACGCTTTATACTTCGGGCACGGTATTCCACGCGTTCCTCGGCGAAAAACTTCCCGACTGGAAATCCACGGCAAAACTTGTCAGAACCATCGCGGAAAACTATAAACTGCCGTATTACACCATCTCGCCGACGTACAGCATCTGCAAAGAGCACGGCTATATCTCGGGCGAACACTTCAAGTGCCCCAAATGCGGACAACCCGCCGAAGTTTACAGCCGTATCACCGGCTACTATCGTCCCGTACAGAACTGGAACGACGGCAAACTGCAAGAGTTCTCGCAAAGGAAAACTTACGACATCGCAAACTCTTCGTATCACGGCGTAAACCAGCATATCGTCAGCGATACCTGCTGCGGCGAACAGGACGTGAGAGTGCAGGCCGATCCCAACTTCAAAAAGAACGACGGCGAAATCCTGCTGTTCACAACGAAAACCTGCCCCAACTGCAAAATGGCAAAAATGATGCTCGATAAAGCAGGTATCAAATACACCGTCATCGACGCGGAAGATCAGAAAGACCTTACCCAAAAATACGGCGTCAAAAAAGCCCCCACTATGCTCGTCGCAAACGGACAGGGCTACGACCGCTACGAAAACGCGAGCTTCATTAAAAAATTCGTTGAAAACGCAAAATAATTTATGATTTACGATGTAATTATCATAGGCGCGGGGACGGCAGGCATGACTGCCGCCCTCAACGCTTTAAGAAACGGCAAAACAGTCCTTGTGCTGGAAAAAGAAACCGTCGGCGGTCAGATTTCGCTTTCGCCGCGCGTCGAAAACTTCCCCACGATTACCGCAATCTCGGGGGCGGAACTCTCCGACAGACTGTTTGAACAGATTATGCACCACGGCGCGGATTTCGAGCTGGAAAAGGTCACCGGACTTAAAAAGGACGGCGACGTCTTCACCGTTCTTACCGACTACGGCGCGCACGAAGGGAAATCCGTCATCATCGCAACCGGCGCAAGCGCAAGACATATCGGCGTCCCCGGCGAAGACGAACTTATCGGTCACGGCGTGTCTTATTGCGCGCTGTGCGACGGAGCGTTTTACAAGGACGAAGAGGTCGCGCTCATCGGAGACGCCAATACCGCTTTGCAATACGCGCTGTTTTTGACGAATTATTGCAAAAAAGTCCACGTTTGCACGCTTTTCGACAGATTCTTTGCGGATAAAGCCCACGTCGACAACCTTATGACAAAAGATAACGTCGCGATTTATCACAACCTTTCGCTGAAAGAGTTTTTAAGTGGCGGAGGCGAACTTTCGGGGCTTGTTTTTGAAAATACCGTCGACAAATCGGAATTCCGTCTGCCCGTAAAAGCCGTGTTTATCGCGATAGGGCAAATCCCCGACAACTCCGCTTTCAAAGACTTCGTCGACATCGACAAAAACGGATATATCGTCGCGGGCGAAGACGGCACGACCAGAACCGACGGATTGTTCGTCGCGGGCGACTGCCGTACCAAACATATCCGCCAACTCGCAACGGCGGCGGCGGACGGCGCGATTGCCGCAACCAACGCGTCCATTTATCTGAAATAAGAAATCCGACAAAGACTTTTCGCCGGTCGATTCCTTGACAAACAAGTTGCAAAACGATAAAATCTTTTTTGCAACTTATAAAACGCTTCCGTAGTTAAATGGATATAATAAACCCCTCCTAAGGCTGGACCTTATCCACAGGAAAACACCATATATTGTGTTTTCGTGGCGGATTACAACAACATATTGCGGTTGATGGCTGCTAAATGCGTGATTGGTATTAAAATCGGTATTATTTTTCGCATTTACCAACTTTTACATCGTGCACTAAATTTCATATTTGTCCGTGTACCTCAGTAGGATAGAGGGTTCGCCTCCTAAGCGAAACGCCGTTGGTTCGACTCCAATCACGGACGCCAAAAAACCACAAGATATTGTGGTTTTTTCTATTTTTACGCCCATATATTGATTTTAAGTTTTAGAAAAAACTCCATAATCGTTAATACCAATTTAATACCAATTTCTTTTTAAGCCTATTTTGTAAGGTTATTAAGGGCAAATACCGCTTTTTCTTGCGTGTCCGGGATAAAGTGACTGTAAACTTCGAGCGTTACCGTCGAATCGCTGTGTCCCATATATTTACTCACGGTCTGAATAGGCACGTTCTGCGACAATAGCAAACTGCAATATGTATGCCTAAGTCCGTGACAAGAAACGTGTTTGAATCCGTGCTTTGCTTCAAGTTTAGTGAGCCAATGTCCCATAGTATGCGGGTATAACGGCTGCCTATCGAGTCCGACCGCAAGATAATACTCGTCTTGCTTTTCATCGAAATTATCGTCGGCAAGTCTAAACCAGTCTTTATATCGCTTCAAATCTTCCACAAGATTATCTGGCATAGGAATATCCCTTAAAGACGTTTTTGTTTTCGGGCTTTTTTCATACACTCCAAATTGTTGGCTGACAAGCCTATTCCTGCGGACGTGCAGTATATGATTTTCCAAATCAACGTCACTCCAACGAAGTCCGTGTAATTCGGCGTTTCTTACACCCGTCAAAAGCATAAGTTTGATACAAACTCTTTGATTGATAATATCATTCGAAAGCCCGTCGAGCATTGACAAAAATTCTTGGGCTTCTTTGAACGAAAACACTTCTTTTTCGGGGACGGCTCGCAAAGACGTGTTACTGCTTCCTGCGCCGATTTTCGTTCCGCAAACGGGATTTTTTGCTATCCACTCATATCTGACCGCTTCGTTAAAAAGCGTTCTTAAAACTCGTCTGTAGCCCTTTATGGTTTCTACGGCATAAGACCTTTCGTTTTTAACCGTTTCAAAGTAATCATCATAATTGAGATTATATCTTTCGCAAATAGCCTGAGCAGTTTCTTTCGTGATATGAGTATCGTTGTGATTCATATAATACGAACGATTACGATCTATTATCCCTTCTCTTGCAAGTTGGCGAAAATTTACTTTTTTAGGCAACGGATTTTTCAGTTTTGCCGTTAATTTCAATGTTAGATTGTATTTTTTAGATGCAAACGAATTGAGAAAAAGTTGAACGTCTCTAACGGTAATTGATGAAATAGGCTTGTCATAGAGTCTTACTTCTTTTAAGTATTCGTTGAACTTTTTCTCAACTTCGCAGGCTCGTTCGTAATAGGAAATGGATAAGTTTGTTTTTATGGTTTCTTTCCATTCCGCCATTAGTTCAGGGAAGGTCAAAACTCCGGCTTTAACGGAGACATCGTGTTCTCGGTAGGCTCTTTCGAGTTCTTCCTCAAAAGCAATCGCCTCTTTGTCCAAGTATTTCTTAAACTTTGCCTCCGTTAAACCATCTTCGTTGTAAAAACGTTTTGTGTAGAGTTTTTTCTCTCCGGTTTCCAAGTCTTTTCCATAGGCTTGCATTTTGGCAACTAATTTGCCTTTTTTGTCTGTTGTGATTTTGTAGTATGCCATTTTATACCTCCGTATTGTCTGTTTTGATTGCGATATAATCTAAGAGGCTTTGCATATCAACAAGAACCTTGTTGCCGGCAGTCAGACACTTAATTTTGCCTTGTTTACACCAAGTTCGGATAGTGTGAACAGTGATAGCAGTTTCTGCGTCTTCGGCTTTGATTATATCGAATGCTTTTTTGATGCTTCTTAACATTTGCCTTGAACCTCCTTTTGTTGAATTGAAGTCTATCGGACGATGATTTCCATATCGCTCGCTAACTTCTGAATCAACGTTAGCACACTTCGAGAAAAAAGTGTGAATGGTTGAAAGTCTACTTTCAAGGCATTTTTTCCACTTTCAATGGATAAACACCCCTCGGGCGAGATGCCGACAATGGCATCCGAAGGGTTGAACAATGGTTCGTGCCGAATCACCACCTTGCATTTTTCATTTTGTCTTTCGACAGGGGGCGAGAATAATCGAATGCAGCGACTTGTCAAGGAAAAAGCGGAGCGACGAGCAAAAAATAGCATAGTGATAGTTTTTATTTTTTCTTCAAAATATGCCATACGGTTGTCATCAATTGTATGTTAAGATGTTTTTACCTTTGAAATCGGATTATTTTTTGTGAGCCTTGACCAGTCGATGCAGGCGATTAGGCTATACCCCCGAAAGACAAAAGGAATTTGCGGATAATGTTACAATCAAACACCCAAATTTGAAGTTTTTATCATTCTTAAAATTTTTTCGTTTTATCACTTTATCCCCTTGACTTTTAAGTTATGTTTGGATATAATAAAAACACCTAAATGAGAAACGAAACTCGTTTAGACAAAAAGGAGACACCTATGAGAAGCAAAAACGAACAAACTCTCAATAACATATTGAAGTTGATAAACGATTGCTACTTTGAAAGTGGCACATATCCGACTTTTCAACAAATCGCGGCCGAAGTCGGCTTGTCCGTTCCTCAAACATATAGATATGTTGACGAGCTTATAAAGCGTGGCGACCTTGAAAAGAACGGAAGATATGGCGACTTGCAAACAAAGGAAATCGTAAATTCTCTTTGCAGTCATAATCGGTTGCCTATCGTCGGTGAAGTCGCCTGCGGAACTCCTATTCTTGCGGAAGAAAATATAGAATGTTTCGTTACGTTTTCTCGTGAACTCTTGGGTAGCGGAAAATTCTTTATTCTTCGTGCGAAAGGCGAAAGTATGATAAATGCAGGTATCGAGGACGGCGATTTAGTTATTGTTCGTCAACAGGACACAGCGGAAGAAGGTCAAATTGTCGTTGCTCTTATTGAAAATGAGGCAACTTTGAAACGTTATTATATTGATAGAAGGCGTCACAAAGTTCGCTTACACCCGGAAAACGACGAAATGAAAGATATGTATTTTGATGAAGTAGCCATTCAAGGCATTGCGGTGAAAATACTTAAGGACGCAAAATAGGAGTATGGAAAAACAACGGACTTATGTTTGTATAGATATGAAATCGTTCTACGCATCGGTTGAGTGTGCCGAACGTCATTTGAGTCCGTTTGAAACAAATCTTGTTGTTGCGGATGAAACACGCGGGAAAGGAGCAATCACTCTTGCAATATCTCCCAAGATGAAGTCGTTGGGCGTAAAAAACCGTTGTCGTTTATTTGAAATCCCACAAAATATGGACTACATAATCGCGATGCCGCGAATGAGTTTATACATAAAATATTGTGCCGATATTTTTGAGATTTATCTTGATTATTTCTCACAAGACGACATCCATCAATACTCTATTGACGAGGCGTTTATTGACGTTACGGACTATTTGCCGATTTATCATCTTTCAGCAAAAGATCTTGCGAAGAAACTAATCAATGAAATAGCCGTCAGAACTCATATTCCGGCAACTTGCGGAATAGGCTCAAATCTTTATCTCGCGAAAATCGCTCTTGATATTATGGCTAAGCATTGCAAAGACCATATTGGAGAATTAACAGAAGAAACATTCAAAGAAACGCTATGGCATCATAGACCGATAACCGATTTTTGGAATATTGCAAACGGTATTGCGACAAGGCTTGCAAGATATGGCATTTATGATATGAAAGGCATCGCCGATGCGCCAGAAGATTTAATGTATCGGCTCTTTGGTAAGAACGCAAAAATTATAATAGATCACGCAAACGGTAAAGAGTCTTGCACGATAACGGACATTAAGAGTTATAAAAGCAAATCTAAATCTATTTCTAACTCTCAAATTCTTTTCAGTGACTATGATTACGATAAAGCCCTGCTCGTCTTGCAGGAAATGGCATTGAACGGATGCCAAAGATTACTTCGAGAACATTTAATTGCAAGCCACGTCGGTATAATGGTCGGATATTCAAAAGATGTTATACCTGCTACCGGCGGGACAATTAAAATGGCGAATGCAACTAACCTATATTCACACATCAAGGAATATGTAAACAGGCTTTATGAAGAAAATACCGTCAGCGGATACTTGATAAGGCGTTTAGGAATAAGTTTCAGTGGACTTGCCGACGAGTCTGCCGAAGGATATGACCTTTTTACAGACTTTGAAGCAATAGAGAGAGAACGCAGGCTTGAAAATACCGTTCTTGCCATAAAAGACAAATTCGGTAAAAATGCAATGTTACGTGGTTTCGATTTAGCGGACGGCGCAACACAAATTACGAGAAATAAACTAATCGGAGGACATAATGGCGGCGAAGAAATTTGATGACGTTAATAGAGCGGCACAGTTTCTTCCATTCGATGCTTTGAAAGGTCTGTCGGAAGAAATTCAAAGCCGTATAGAAAAGCGTTCTCGCATTGAACGCAAAGAACTTTCCGAAGAACGGCAAGAAGAGATTTCTTCCGTTCTATGTAAAATTAACAAAGGAACGACCGTTAAAGTTGAATTTTATTCGTGCGGTCATTACTACAAAGAAGAAGGTCTTGTCCTGTGCATCAATTTCCCTTATCATTATTTGATAATAGGACAAGAGAAAATCTTCTTTGACGATATTTACGAAATCTGCATAGTGGCAAAGTAAGAGAGCCCCGTCTTATCCGTTACTATTCATATTTAGGCACAAAAGATAATCTTCCTGCGATATGGGATTTCCCAACCCTATCAATGCAGTGGGTTAAATACAACTCTTTGTGTGTCATGGGGAAAGGAGGTTGAATTTTGGAGACGAGTTCTAACCCTGTTCCTTTCGTATGTCCTTGTTGTCATAAAAAGACTACGGGCTATCAACGAAAAGACGGCGCAATCCTTGTTGTTTGTCATCGCTGTAAAGCGAAGATATTCAGTAAACAGCATAACAAAGAAATCCTGATTAAAATCAAGATGGACTAACTTAATATTGTAGCGTGCATAAAGCAAATCCCGGTCGTTCTGGAATAGCGAAAGTAGGTAAATCCGGCTTAAATACTTTATGTGTAAGTGTTCGTAACTTACCTATCAGGTAAAATACAAGGCTTAAAAGTGTCTTGGCGAACAGCGAATCTCATTTTTTAGAGGTTCCTGTTTGTCAAGGCACTTTTTTTATTCCCGAAAAATCGAAAAAAAGCAAAAAAATTTTTTTAATTGTTGCAAAACCTGCAACAGTTGACTGCGAAAATAGAGCCATCGAAGGCAAAGGAGGTGAGAAATTTGAGAGCAACCGAGCGTCGCCAAGCGTTGTTGGAACTTTTATGTGAGCGCCGACACGAAACAATGGAAAATCTTGCATTTGAATTTGGCGTATCGAGATATACCATTATGCGTGACGTTCTTGAACTCTCGATTTCTTACCCTGTATATACCGTTTCGGGTCGACACGAAAGCGGTGTCTTTGTTGAAGATGATTACTATCTTGGAAAGCAGTATCTGTCAGACGAACAGCAAAAGTTGTTAGAAACGATGCTCGGAAATTGCGACGAAAACCAAAAGAAAACAATGCTCGCAATCATAAAGAAGTTCGGCAGAAAAGACAAAAAATAGGAGGTGTTAAAAATGCTTACCACGGTTCAGGTCCGAAACGACTTAAAAGAAATTCGTTACTACTACTCAATGAAAGAACTGTTCGACAGAAGTTCCAAAACTGTCAAGCCGCTTGCAATCGTTCAGAAAGTCGAACGATACAATACGGCAATGCAAAACGCTCCCGCAAGGCTCTATATCCTTTATGTGTCGCTGTATATTGACAACAATACGCAAGCGGTTCTTGCCGAAGAATGGCAACTCACCGCCGACTATATGAAGGAACTCAACAACAAATTGATTTATTTCTTGCAGTCGGCGTTGAAATAACAAAATCACTGTGCTATCAGGTTACGGGCAAAGGAGTAAAAAATATGTCAAAACACGCTGTTGTAAAACCCGTTTGCGATATTGATTTTCTTCAAAACGCAGACAACGTTTATCGCACCCCGGACTATATCGTCAAGCAGAAAATTTCTCTTTGCACAAACAATCGCGGAGACGTTCATTCTGTAAGCGACGATACCTATTATTTCAGAACTTCCGAGCGCGACATCGACTATGAGTTCGTGTTTCAATCAAGAAACAATCTTGACGGTAAACGTATAAAAACACGCACATATTTAAGGACTTATATTGATTAAAAAATCACATAAATGTGCGTTTAATCAACCTATAACGGCACTTTAACTATCGTTTCGGTTACATTCAATCGTCCATTAAGAGAATTCGCGTTCTCTATGGAAATATAAAAGCAAGTCTATTTTCGGCAAAGAAAACCGACTGTTTTATGCGGACTTTCGAAAGATAAAGGTGGCCACCTTCCAAAGTAAAAGTCGCACGAAACGGAATGTTTCAACAAAGAGAAAACGGCTTGCAAACCTACAACTTAATATCAAAATTTTTCGCTTGGCTAACGGCAACACGGGCAACAAAAAATCAAAATTCTATGCTGAGCTAACGGCTACACGGGTAAAGGAGTAAAACACATTATGGCAAACAAAAATAACAACGAACGCAGATGGAGCGTGCCTTCCAAACGAGCGAAGGGTTACGCATCCGAACGCAAAAACAAAGTTCACGAACACGGACCGAAAATAGGTAAGGAACTGACCGATTACGAAGCAGGTCTTCGCTCCGGTTATCTTCAGGCACAGTCCGATCACGCCGGCTTGTTCAAATACAAGAAGGCACTCGGCGAAGGCAAATCCAAAGCCGAAGCAAAGAAAATCTCCCGCACTATCGGGAAGAAAAATTAAGGAGGTGAAAGGTAATGGCTAACAACATTATGGTTGAAAGAGAAACTTTTGAAAGTCACGGTAAGGAATACTACTCCTACTTCATTAAAGGTGTAGTTCGCGGCAAGGAAATCAAAATTCAGGTTGCACCGCCCAACAAGGACACCGACAAAAACGGCTACAACGTTCTTGACGTAGTTTTCGGTGACGCTATGGAAGCGGAACTCGTCGTCGTTCCTTACGAAATGAAAGACGATCATGGCAAGGTAGTGAAAGGCAATACTTACGCCGTTCGTTCTTACGACGAAGACGGGACTGTTTACGAATGCCCGATTAAGCCTGCGAGAACGTCGGACAAGAGTTTCATGAATATGCTTTTGAGATAAGCATTCCCCTTGTAGAGAACTACGGTTTGCTTAGGTAAGCCGTAGTTTTTTACACCCAAAAATCTAAATTTCGGAGGTAAAAACATTATGTATCAAGAATTCAATCAACACAAAAAGTCCGACGCGGTTAAGTGGATAATCGCCTTTACGCTCATTATCGTGCTTATGGCAGGCGTTGTTGCGGCACTCATTCTGTCGCTTGACAAACCCACTCCCATCAAACCGCAAGAGAACGGAACGCAACAGGAATCGCCCGACGAATCCAACGCCGCGGTAGTTCTCACTCTCGGACAACCTAAACTTATGAGCATGAAATCGCCTGCTCTCGCTGCGGACAATACACAGCAATACGTATCTCAAACGGTTACAGCAACTATTACGCCGTCTACCGTCGTGGATAAATACGTTACTTGGTCTGTTGCATGGGCAAACGACGCTCCGCTCAAAGACAAGAACATTTCTGACTATATCAAGGTGACGGACGATTCGCAAGGCAATCTTACGGCAACGGTCAACTGCTACAAGTCTTTCAAAGGCAGCAAGGCAATTCTTACTTGCACCACAAGACAAGGCGGCAAAACCGGAACCGTCAATATCGTTTACGAAGGCGTGCCGTCAAGTATGTCTATCATCGCTCCTACGGGCGTAACGAAATACAATCTCGGCAAAGATTCCGTAGATCTGCTCTATGTCGGTAAGTCTTACTCTCTTAATCTCGCAATGGATAACATTTTTCATAGCGTAGGTAGTAATTTCAATGACTTTACCGTAACCGTTACGGGAGTAGGATCTGTTACTTGCGGCTCTTATTCTCAATCAGGCAGGGGCGCAGGTTGGAGTTCTCACAGTAACATTGTGGATTTCAATAAAATTGCAAAAGAGTTCGTAACTTGTTCGACTTCCGGCAATACGCTTTCGATTAACGTAACAAGGTCACTTTACGATTATTACGAATCCAAGGAAACAAAAATAGTCGAAGGCAACGGCGAAACGACTACTTACACTAATAAGTTGTATTCAATTAACACCGATTCCGACGGAAATAAACCGTATTTCCTTGTCACGGTCAAGCACAAAACGCTCGGATTTTCCGCGCAGTATAAGTTCTTTATCGGCGAAGAAGTAAGCAAAGTCACGCCGAGTAAAGCAACCATCACATTCTAACAGGAGGTAAAAAATGTATAACGAAAAAAGCAATAAAATCAGATGGATAGCAGTCATTACGGCGTTCGTTCTTATCCTTGCGGGCGTTGTAACTTCGCTGGCAATAGCAATTCAGAACAAGCCCGTTGAGGCAATGGCAAACGATACCGTTTCGGACGTAATCGAACAGCCTGCCGAAATCCCTTCGGACAAAGAAAACCACGGTCTTGTTTCGCTCAGAATGAGTCCGAGTTATGCGGTAGCGGCGGCAAACGGTCAGCAAACCGTGTCGAAAAAGATAACGGCAACCGTTATGCCCGTGGACGCGCCGGATAAATCGGTTGACTGGTCTATTAAATGGTGCACACCTATCGAGGGCAAGGACATAAGCGAATTTCTTACGCTTACACCCGAAAGCGACGGCGCACTTACCGCAACTATAACCGCTCTTAAAGGTTTTGAAGGCGGCAGCGCATACGTTACCGCAACAACCAGAGTCGGCGGTTTCACGGCAACCTGCCTTATTATGTATGACGGTAAGCCCGAATCTCTCTCCTTTATCCATAACGGCAAGGAAATCACCAACACCGGCACGGTCAACCTTACGGCAGGCACGACAAACGAAATCACGCTCAACCTTAAAAACACGCTCGGAGCGGTCGGTTCTAAATACGGCGACTTTGAAATCGTAAAGGTTCAGGGACAAGGCAGGTTTACGTTGACTAAACAGTATATCGTAAACGGCAGCGTAAGTTCAACATCGGAAGTCGTATTCAACCTCGAAGAAGGAACTTACAAATATAAGGACGAAGTTCTCGGAAACGATTTAACCCTTACCATCAAGCCCGAAGATTTCTTCACGGCGTCCATAAGCGGTAACAAACTTACGATTAAGGCAATCAAGTCCGAATCGTCTTATGCGACACCTTATCCGCGTACAGGTTATCGTTTTACCTACAAGGGAACGTATACCGATCCGCGTGCCGGCGGCAACCCGGATAATTGTATCTGGTATGTTCTCGTAAGAGATAAAGTCAGCGGCGAAGAATCCCTTCTTCATATCGACATTCAGTCCACCGTTACGAGCATTTCGCTGTCGGACACCGTGTATTCGTTTTAACCCGAAAATAACAATCAAGGAGGCTATCAATGACAAAATCTAAAATAGGACAAGTTGTTTCTTACATAGCCATACTGCTTGTTATCGTAGCCGTCATCGGCGTTTTCGCCTACTTCACAAACGGGTTCACAACCGACTTCAAAACTTTCTACGTTTCGGTAAACGGCAAAGACGTTATGACAACTCAAAACGGTTACGTCGTTACGCCGAGCGAGCCTTTGAAAGTGGACGTGAAATACACTTTTGCGTTCAACAAAAACGAAACGAAAGGTTATTCCGTAAAAATCGTTCCGAACAAAACGGACGAAGATTTTGACTTCTCTGTTGACGGCGAAACGCGTTTCTTCGGCGACGAAAAAGACCTTACAAACGGTTTTGTAATCGACAAGCGGGAACAATCTTTCATAGTCGTTCCCAAAGGCGGAACACCGCTCGAAATACTCAGAGCGGTTTACCCCGAAAGTGAAGTTACTTGCGAAAGCAAAGGTTACAACGATATGTTTACGGTTATTGTTACTTCGTATAACGGCGAATCAAGCGTAAAACTCAATTTCGCGCTCGAACGCAGGGTTACGGGTATTACGTTCGACAAGGAGGTGATCGAGTTTTGACGCAAGCGACAAAAACGAGATTAGTATCAATTTTTCTCGCTTTTGTCTTGGGAATATGTGCCGTCACTACCACGGCGGCACAAACGCCCCTTGTGGCAAGAGCGGAAAGCATAACTTATTCGGGAGTAATGGAAGATTTGAAAAAGGATACGTCGTTTAAGCCGGAAAACTATCCGACCAAAACAGACGATTATTCGTTGAAAATCATTCAACTTGCCGAGAGCGTAAATAAGGAACTTTTCGTTTACGTCTATCAGCCGAGCGGAAAAGCCAAAGACTTCAAAGCGTCGTCTATAAACATTTCGACCACGATAAACGATTCGATTTCGTATCTGAATTACAAACTCGAATTGCTCAATTCAAACGGCGTGTTTTATAAATACAAAGTTTCGGGGCTTACGGTGAAAGACGAAAGCGTGAGATATTACGCCATAAGTTCAATTTACCGCCCGTTCGACGAAAGTATAGATAAACAGGCAAGCGGCGGAAATACCGTTACCGAAGTCAATTACGCGGTCAATAAGCAGTATTGTTTCGGCGAGATAAACGGCAAGCCGTATGTAAATTGCGTGGATATCGAAACAATCGTCGTTACGGATAAATTTGTAGGGTTTGTAAGGTATAAAGACGGTTTCAAACTATACGTCGGAGCGTGCGACAGCCATTTCGTGGCGTTCAACACGGATAGGCCCATAGATAAACTTCTCGAAGCCGACGTGTATTATACAACGCAAAGTTACGATTGGTCTTCCGTTCCCTTTGTCGGGGTAAAAGAAACGTTCGGGGATAAAGCGGACAAATACGCCTATCTCAAATACACGGATAAAGTTGAACATACCGGCGGTGGTTTATTTGCGGGAACGTATAAGTGGGACAGGATTCAGACGATCAACGACTTCATTAAGGGCGAAAACCGCGAGAATATCTACCACGGCGCAGTCCTTGACGTAAAGACTTCATCGAAACTGACGGACGAAGCCTTGACCGAACTTAAAGGCAAGAAATGGGTGCTCCGTTTTGCAGAAACGAGTTACTCGTTGAGCGGCTATTCTACAACAGGTTCTACGTTTGAAAGTTATACGCTCGTGGGCGACGTAACGATACTTCGATTGAAGTTTGAAACGGATGGAATTACCTACAACTTGGGCGTTATAGACAACAAGCAATCGGGCAGCAAAGATCCGTCCAACGAAACGGACATCGACATAAGTCTGAACAAGCGCGGAAAGATGATCTTGTATCTCTTGATGCTCATACTTTTAATCATCCTTCTCGCCCCGATTTTGCCGTATGTTCTGCAAGCAATCGTATGGATAATTTCGCTGCCGTTCAAAGGTATTTCGGCGGCTGTAAAATCCACGAAACGACGGCGCGCCGAGAAGCGTGTCAGAAAAGAATTTGCCGACCGGTGGAACACAAACGGGAAGTAAAATCTAACGAAAAGACGCCGGCGGATCGTATGGTTCGTCGGCGTTAATTTTATCTATAAAAAACAGGAGAATTTCAATATGAAAACACTAAAAAGAATCATAGCGGTTTTACTGCTATTCATAACCATTCTGGCGGTCAGTTATATCGTTTATACGACAAAGCAAATACCGCCCGAAAATACGATTTCGGAGGTGCTGTATGAAGTGGCAAAAACGACTTAATATTGCGCTCACGGTAGCACTTACGATAGCATTCATTTTACTCGGAGCGTTCGTGTTTAGAGTTGCCTATTGTCGCACATTCGAGGCTTTAATCGACTTATACGGCAGTTTTAAGTATTATTTCTGCGTATTATTCGGTTTTTCCGTCGATAGTATTCCGTCCGTTGCGGAGCGTTCAAAGGTGCTGAATTGGGACGTAATTTTGCCTGCGGATTTTGAAACGTTCAAGGCAAATTGCATATCCTTTTTCGGACTGTTTACAAGCAAAGGAAACTTCTTTTCGTGGCTTAGCGAAACGGGGCAAAAGACAGGGAAAATATCCAAGATAATCATCATCATTCTGCCGTGTATTTTAGCGTTGTGGATAGCACTTAAAACTCTCTATAAAAAGCACAACACAAAGCATAATATAGACACACTTCCGCTACGCGTTTACAAGACGGTTACAAGGTATACGACCGAGCCGTTGAAACGATTTGTCCGGCAGTATGCGGCGTTTGTAAAAGAGCATATTTTTATATGGATTATTTGGCTGGTAATTTGGGTTTTCAACCTGAATTTCGCAACGATAATCATAGAGTTTTTCGCTTACTATTTTTACTTCGCCGTATCCTTTAATTTCGGCTCGATTTATTCGCAGATCGTCAAGCTGATCATAGACTTACAGGTCGTAGTAAAATATGTCCCCTTTTGGGTAATTCTCATTTTTATTTGGCTTTTATTCGAGCGGTGGAGAAGAAATCTCGCGCTTGCAAAACTACGCCGAATGGAGAACTCGAACCGCGGGTTTATAAACGATCTTCCTATTGTATCGATGACGTGCGGGAGTATGGGCAAAAAGAAGACCACTATCATTACGGATATGACCTTATCGCAGGAAATAATGTTCCGAAACGTTGCTTACGGAAAGTTGCAGGAAACGGATATGAAGTTCCCTAATTTTGGGTGGATTGCCTTTGAAATGGAACTTCGTAAATGTATGGAACACGGCACGGTGTATAATCTCGCGACTGTTAAAGAGTGGGTAAAACTCAAACGCAGTCGATACAAAAAACACCACGATGACAGTTTGCAACTTTACGGCTACGATAGCAAGCGATACGGGCTTTACTACCGAGACGGACTGAAAACGAGTTACATTTTCGACGTGCTTTCGACCTATGCTCAACTGTATTTCGTCTATGTAATTCAAAGCAGTCTGATTGTTGCGAATTATTCGATTCGTGAAGATAATCGACTTATAGACGGCGGAAACTTTCCTGTTTGGAATACGGATTTCTTCTCGAAGACTCCCCGACCGTCAAGGCACGCCCACATTCTCGACTTCGACATTTTAAGGCTCGGCAAGAAAGTTTTGGAGAATAACCCAAACGCCGGAAGTTTTGAATTTGGCGTTGTTGCCATCACGGAAGTGGGAAAAGAGCGCGGTAACAATCTCGAGCTGAAAGAAGTGAAGAAAGGCACGGAAGAAACCAACCAGAAAAACGACTTGTTTAACTCTTGGCTGAAAATGAGCAGGCACTCGGCGACGATAGACAACTACCCGTTTATAAAGGTTTTCACGGACGAGCAACGACCTTCTTCGTGGGGTGCGGACGCAAGAGAACTTTGCGATATAGTGCATATCGTATCGTCAGGGAATACTCGTCTTGCCTTGCCGTTTTTCACCATTGAAGAAATGCTTAATGAGTGGCTTTTTAATTGGTTTATCAACCTATACGCCGACTTTCGCTTTAATCGTGGTGACAACACGCTGCTTATTTACTTATTGAAAAAAGTGACTGCTTTTTTCTACAAACGCACCGTGATTGCTTACAACAACTACGGTTACAGCATATCGAATATCGAGAAAGAACGCGGAACGATGGACGGCAAAACGGAAAAGAAAAAGTATTACCTTATGCACAAGAAGATTTACAGTCAAAGGTTTTCTACCGACTGTTTCTCGGACTACTTCAACGATATAGCGAAAAACACAAAAATAGGACTGAACGACTATATGGAATATCAAACCGAAAAAGCAACCGTAACGGAACTGAAAATGCAGAACAGTTATTTTATTAACGCATTGTATAAGAATGCCGACACCGAATAGAGTTCTGCGAAAACGTAATTGAAATGGCGTCGGCATCTCTTTTGCAATAAAGGAGGTCAAAATGCCATACGGCGAAACCAAGGTTTACTTTGACGGATCGCATTACATAGCAATCCCTCACACCACCAGACCGACAAAACGGCGTCCAAAACCGTTAGAAGAAAAGATTGTCGTCGTAGATAAGGTTGAAGAAGAAAACGGCGACGAGCCCCTTTCTTATCCGTCTGAAACGGAAGTTGAAACAACTCAACAGCCTGTGGAAGAAATAAGGGAAGAAAGGACAACAGAGCCGACTTCTTCTCAACCGACGACGCGTGAAATGACGAGAAAAGAACTTTTTGAAGAACTATACGAAAAGTCCAAGGAAATGCGAAAAGGCGAACGTAAAAGGTTTATTGTAAACGGTATGATCGAACACTTTCCCAACAAGGAAAGAACCGAGGAATACGTTACGAAAAACCTTGAGCGAAAACTGCGGAATCTGATATGCAGGCGCATACGATTATGGCGAAAAATTCACTTGCAAAAGTTCAACTATTTTTGCACTTTCACCTATGACAGCAAGAAGCATACCGAAGAATCTTTCCGCAAGTCTTTGAAAAGTTGCCTTAGTCATTTTTGCTCTCGAAAAGGCTGGAAATATATAGGTGTTTGGGAGCGTTCCCCGGAGAAAAAACGACTGCACTTTCACGGTGTTTTTTACATACCGGAAGGCACTATTCCCGACAACGTTCCTGTCAACGATTACAACCTAAGAACGCAAAGACGGCAGATAACGTATCAAAATCCATACTTTAACTCCCGTTTCGGTCGTTCTGACTTTGAAGAAATAAACACAGAGTCAGATTTGTCCGAAATGATGAGATACATTATGAAGTATATGGAAAAGACGGGCGAAAGACTTGTCTACTCCAAAGGACTACCGCAGTTTTTTATCTCGGATATTATGGACGAAGATATTGCCGGACCTATCGGAATGGAAGATAAAAAGTTGTTGCTTTTCGACGACTTTACGTGTTGGGACGAAGGTTGCTATATGGGCAAAGTTTCGCCCGAAGTAATAGCACAAATGCGCAAAGTAAACTAATGAAAATAAACGTAATACAAGGCTTAAAAATAAATGTCACGCACGACGGTTAAAGGCGAAGGACAGCAAGCGGTTTAGCGGCTGCCTCGCCTTCCGTTCGTGCCTTTATTTTCCGAGTATAGTTTAGTGAGTTTAGTTCGTGTGGCGTGTGCTTGTCTGGCGGAGCGAAGCGACGCCACTTGTTCAAGACAAGCACACGCCACACAGCCATTAGGGGGTTAAAGAATGGTTTTAGGTGGGGTTAAAAGGGTGTGGAAAATTTATAAATTATGACACACTGTTGGCATATTTACTATGTTAAACTGTGTTGGAATATATGTGTGTCCCCTTTTAGGGACACTCTAGATGTTATTATGAATCTCGGAACGGATTTCGTAAAGAAATAACGATCAAAAAAGCATATGGGTTATTGTTCGCCTTGACTTTCGTGTTAATTTGTGTTAAAATGAGTTAAACGAATTTAATTTGAGGTGTATCGATGACGTTTGCCGAGAAAGTCAAATATGTTAGAGGCGTTTTGCTCATTAGCCAAAAAGATCTTGCTAAAGAGTTGGGCGTTTCTAATGTAACAATCAATAGATGGGAAAACGGTGTTATTAACCCTTCATTTCTAACTGAGAAAAAGTTTGAAGCTTTTTGCAACGCTCGTGGAATTGAAATAAAGGAATAACATATGTGGTGTGCAAATTGCAACAAAACTTCATATTCGGATGTCTGTGAAGTCTGTGGTGGAAAAACACAGCAAGACACGCCAATAGAATTGTATTGGTGTGATAATTGTCGTGTTCCAATAATACGCGAGGTATCAGACACTTCCCCGATGATTTGTCCGTCTTGTGGAAAGACCATTCGTTACCTTGCGAAAGACTTAAGACCAGTTTTTCCTGAAGAACGATTGCTGCTTGAAGTTGTTAAGGGGACTCCTCTTGCTTTTATCAATTCATCGGTGTGGGCATCTGGTAGCCGTTATTACATAGATGGAAAAACAGCAAATCTTTCTATTGAAACACTTAAAAAGATAGATGTAGAAAAAGTTGTAGAAATATTATCTCAGTATAAAGATAAAAATGATTATTCATCTTTCAATGAAAATATCAAAACTTTTATCGACTGCAATCGAGAAAGATTGGATTCAATAAAAAACGAAGCTACTTCGTTTGTTGTTGAGCAAGTGAAGCGGTTTCCTAATCATAAATTGGTAATTTCTTTCTCAGGCGGAAAAGACTCAACCGTTGTAGCGGATATAGTAACAAGGGCGTTAAGTGATCCGAGCATAGTTCATATATTTGGAGATACGACATTAGAATTTCCGACCACATATGAATATATAAGCAGATTCCGCAAGAATAATCCGATGGCAATCGTAAAAACGGCTAAAAATAAAGAGCAAGACTTTTATTCCGTATGTGATGAGATTGGTCCTCCGGCGAGAATGATGCGTTGGTGTTGCACTATGTTCAAAACCGGACCGATTACTAAAGTTTTGAATTCTATGTTTAAGGATTCAAAAATACTTACCTTTTATGGTATCCGTAAGCATGAGTCCGCCAGCCGTAGCAAATATGATAGAGTCGCTAACGGGGCGAATGTAAAAATACAAAAACAAACCGTTGCTGCCCCTATTTTTTATTGGACCGATCTTGAAGTGTGGCTTTATATGCTCGCTGAAGATGTCGATTTTAACGATGCCTATCGTTTAGGATATGACCGTGTTGGTTGTTGGTGTTGTCCCAATAACACAATCCGTTCTCAGCTGTTAGCTAAAGTGTATATGCCTGACAGGGCAAAAAAGTGGCGTGAATATTTAATTGATTTCGCGAAACGTCTTGGTAAACCAGATCCCGAAGTGTATGTCGATGATGGCTTTTGGAAAGCAAGGCAAGGTGGAAACGGATTGGCTGCAGCAGAAGACGTAAAAATAAGATATACCAACTGTACAGCGGAAGATCATGCAAAAATTTACAAACTAAACAAACCCATAACGGATGATTTTTACTATCTTTTTGTTCCATTTGGCAAAGTAAGCAAAGAGTTAGGACGAAAGCTTTTACATGAGGTTATGGTTTTGGATATTCGCACCAATGTGCCAATTATGTCGATTCAACCGTTTACTCAGAATGGATATGATTATGCTGTAAAGATTCGCACTATGAATGTCGCAGATCACGATGCACTACAACGTATGGCATCGTATCAAGTGCGAAAATACAACGCTTGCAGACAGTGCCTGAAATGTGAATCCGTATGTCCTTATGGAGCAATTTCTATTTCTTTAGGGACTTACAAAATCGATGAAAATGTATGTAAACATTGTAAAAAATGCGTTACGCCAAAATATCTTGATGGCGGTTGCTTGATGGATAGGTTCTTAAAATCGAAAGAGGACTAATATGAAGATAAGAGCTCATGAAACTTTTAGCATAAGAAAAGGCTGGATTCATAAGGGTGTTAAGAACATCCTTGTTTATCCGCGTTTATTTACTGATAAAAACATAAATCCATGTGATATTCTCGGAATAGGAACAAACATGGTAAAATCGCTTAGATATTGGATGACCGCCGTCGGTATTATGGAGGAAGTATCTGAAGGCAATCAAAAAGTGCAAAAATTAACTCGTTTGGGTGAAATTATCGACGAGTATGATAAATATTACGAAGAAGACGGTACGAACTGGCTCCTTCACTATATGCTTGCAAAAAATGAAGAATTAGCAACAGCGTGGTATTGGTTCTTTAATATATTCAAGATCAATTCTTTTGATAAGCAGTTGTTTGTAAGAGAACTATCTGAATTTTTACATACAGAATACGATTATGATGGCTCGGAAAAAATGCTTGGAGATGAATTTGACTGCATAATCAAAACCTACTGTTCAAAAGGAAAAGATGTATCTCCAGAAGACATAAATGAATGCCCTTTAACGGACTTACATTTAATCGAAGTGTCTGACAATAAAGACTATAAAAAGCATACGCCCGATAGAGATGCGATACATCCGCTCATAATCCTTGCAGTTATAAGTGAGCAAGCCTATATTTCTAAGAAAAAAGAAGTTTTAATAACTGACTTGCTCAATAAAGAATGTAACGTTGGAAGAATATTTAATCTTGATAGAGCGACTTGTTTCTATTATCTTGAGCAACTACAAAAAGGCGGCTATCTCGAAATAGTAAGAACCGCCGGACTCGACGTTATTCAGTTGAAACAACAATATGATTTTTACGATATTATTGTTTCTTATTATCAAGCGATAAATGGGGGTAAACATAAATGAGTAATTTGGGAAAAATCATAACCCCTATAGAGGGCTTTCAATACTCTGTTAATATCGCCTACGATATTTACGATGATAAGAAGATTAGAAGTTATATTCCTTCTAACAGTTCATTGCAAATTATCGAGGATATTCTTGCGAGCACAGATAATAAATCTACCGACCGCGCGAGGATTCTTACAGGTTCTTACGGAAAAGGTAAATCTCATTTAATTCTCTACATACTTGCTCTTTTGGCGGGCCGAGAAAAGACTTTGTTTTCTACTGCCATTGAAAAGGCAAAAATTGAAAACCCTGATCTGGCAAAGAATATTTGTGATTATTTAGATTCCGGGAAAAGACTTCTTCCTGTAATCGTTAATGCAAATAGCTTAGACATTAAGTCTACTTTGCTGCAAAGCCTCAATTCAGCGTTGCAACAAGCGAACCTTGCCAATATTATGCCATCAACATTCTTTGATGCTGCAGTTTCTAAAATATTGGCGTGGAAAAATGACTTTCCGGAAACATATAAAGCTTTTGAAAAGAAAATAGGACAGAGCGGTGAATCTTTTGTATTAGCACTTAAAGATTATGACCAAAGTCGCTATGATTTATTTGTTAAGATATATCCATCTCTCACCTCCGGCAGCGAGTTTAATCCTCTTGCCGGTTCGGATGTAATAAGTGTCTATGAAAGTGTTATTGACGAACTGAAATCTCTCGGTTATAACGGTATTTTTGTCGTTTATGATGAATTCGGTAAATTCCTTGAAGGAAGTGTAGATAAATCTTCCGCAATGGATATTAAACTGATTCAAGACTTTGCCGAAAAATGTAATCGTAGCGGGTTAAAGCAATTACACATAATGCTTATTTCTCATAAAAGCATAGAGAATTACATTGGTAAACTGGATAAGAATAAAGTTGACGCTTGGAAAGCCGTATCAAACAGATTCAAGTCTATTTCGATTAACAACGATGAATCTGAAATTTATGATATGGTCGCAACGGTTCTTAACAGAGATAAAAAGCTTTTTGAGAAATACGTTGATCAGCATTCCGAACAATTTGATGCACTGAAAAAGGTAATAGAAAGGGATCATTCTTTTACAGCATTAAATGACGAGAACGTAGAAGATTTTGCTCTCAGATGTTATCCTTTGCACCCCTATACTCTTTTGTTGCTACCTAAAATATCCGAACTTGTAGCACAAAACGAAAGAACAATTTTTACATTCCTTTCTTCTACGGAACGATATTCTGTGCCGTATTTTTTGCGTACAGATGATTCAAGTTTCCCGATAATCGAACCGGATTACATCTATGATTACTTTGAGAAATTGTTTAAGGGTGAGCCTTATGGTAGTAATGTAAAAAAGCAATGGCAAATTACCACTGCTGCTCTATCAAAGTTAAAAGAATACGACAATCCTTTAGCTGAAAAAATTGTTAAAACAATCGCATTGATCTATTGTGTAAACGATTTTGAAATTATTCCGCCAAGTTGGGATATTATTTGCGAAATCTATTCCGTAAACTATCGTTGGGGCGATATAGAGGCTGCAAAAGAAACGCTTAAAAAGGCACATCTTCTTATTGAATTACTCTATAAACCGTATGTGCGAATTACGGAAGGTAGCGGCCATGACGTTTTGGGACTTATCCAACAAGAAGCTTATAAAATAGAAAGCATTACGAAAGCAAAAGATGTTTTCAATGACGTCTGCGAAATAAAATATCTATACCCGGTGCAATACAACGATGAAAACGAAGTTATTCGCTATTTTGATTTTCGTTTTATCGATTGCTCCGAATTGCAAAAGATCCAAACAGAAGGCTTTGTTTTAGATACAAAAGCCGATGGCGTTGTCTTTGCTGTTTTAGTTAGAACACCCTCTGAATTGGAGAGTGCTATAACTCATATCTCAAGTAATCATAATAAAAGAGCCGTCTTCATATTGCCCAAAGACTGTTTCGATAGCGATAGTATTGCCATAAATTATCAAGCAATACTGAACTTAAAAAAGCAGTATGAAGGTAAAGAAATAGAACTTGTGGAAGAATTGAACTATATTTTGGAAGATAGACAGAATGTAGTAAACTCTTTTATTGATAACTCTTATGTGAGATTCGATAAAAATCTCTCCAACGTGTATTTCGATGGTGTTAAACAAGAAGTATACCGTAAAGCTCAGCTTTCTCAATTGTTGTCGGGCATAATGTCGGCAATTTACTATCGCACTCCAAAAATCGTAAATGATTTAATAAACAAGAACCAAATCAGCGCTACAATTAAGAATGCAAGAAATAAGATATTGACGGCAATTCTTATGGGGAATTTCAAGAAAGACATGGGGCTTATTGGAAATGGGCCTGAGCTTAATATTCTAAGAAGTGCATTAGTGATTCCCGGCGTATTTATCAATACTGATGATGAACCGCATTTGGAAATTGAATGTGATGACAAGAAAATAAGACAGATTCTTGCCGAGATAAGAACTCATATTCTTCAATCGTCGTTATCGCGTCATAATAATCTCGGTGAATTGTATGACGTTCTAACTCTACCCGACTACGGATATGGTCTTAAAATGGGCGTTATTCCCATTTATATAGCGGTCGTTGTTTCTCAATACAAAGACCATATTACTCTTTCCAAAAAAGGAAAAGAGTTGCCTTTATCTGCAAGCGTTTTATGCGATATAGAGTATCAGCCGAATGATTATTCGCTTATTCTTGAACAATGGGACGAACAAAAAGATATATATATCGCTAATTTGGAAGATATATTCTCTCAATTTGTTAATTCATCGGACAAGATTAACGGTTCGTTCGTATACATTGTTAAGGCAATGCGCAGGTGGTATTTACAATTAACAAAGTATGAGGTCGTCACTAAGAAAGTCTGCAGTATAGACGGAAATATATCCGATATGAACACCAGTGTAATTAAGTTTAGAAACGCTTTAAGTAGTCCTGAACTTAACTCTCACGAGTTTCTGTTTGAACAGCTGTTTAAGATTTTTGGTAATAATGGTTATGAAAAGCTTATTTCTTCTTTACGCCGTGCATTCCAAGAAATAAACACAACGTATAGGAATATCCATCTTAAACTTGCCAAGGAAATAAAAAATCTCTTTGGAGCAAAAGCAAGCGACAGTTTATCTTCGGTTATCGCTAATTTTTACGATGACCTTAAAGAAACAACAAAAGAACACTTGTTTAGTGGCAAAGCAAGCATGTTCTTGGACATTGCAAAGCATCCTAACAACGACGAATTTAAGTTGATTGAAACAATAGGCAGAGCCTTGTTTAACCTTCGTATGAGTGATTTTACTGACGAAATTATGTCTTGCTATATGGCTGAATTAGATAACGTTGTCAAAGAAATTAAGAAGTACGATGAGAGAATTGAAGATAACAATGCTGCTCAAGGTTACAAGATTATGTATACTGACGAGAACGGATCGGAAGTTACAAAACAGTTTGATGCAACCGAATATACGGAAAAAGGACAATTTTTGTATAATGATATTACGTCTACACTTGAAGAATTTGGTGGCGCAATATCAAGTGATGAAAAAAGGCAAATTCTGTTTAGAATACTAAAAGAGTTAATATGATGATCGGATATTTTGATAATGCGGCAACTACATATGAAAAGCCTGATGGCATGTATGAATACATGGCAGATTTTATGGTGTCTAACGGAGCGAATGTTGGTCGCGGCATGTATAATTCTGCAATAACAAGCAGTAAAATTGTGGCAGATACCCGTACAAGTATTTTATCGCTGGTAAATGCACCCGAAAATAAAACCGTTGTGTTTACCCCATCAGCTACAATCGCTTTGAATACAATTATTTTTGGCGTCGATTTGTCCGATGGAGATATTGTATATATCTCTCATTTTGAGCACAATGCCGTATTAAGACCGTTGTATGCATTGCAAAAGCATATCAAGATAGAAATTAAATATATTCCGATGAAGAAAACGGATAGATATTCGTTTGATTTGGAGCAATTAAAAGCAAATTTAGAGACAGACAAGCCTAAACTTGTTATCGCCTCACAAGTAAGTAATGTTTTAGGGATTGTGGCTCCTGTTGTAGAAATAGGAAAGCTTGCAAAACTTTATAACTCGATTATGGTGGTAGACGCAGCGCAAGCATGTGGCGTCTTAGATTGTGACCTTCATTTTGTAGATTTTTACGTTTTTGCAGGACATAAAACACTGCTTGGACCGACCGGCATCGGCGGATTTATTTGCAATAAGAATACAAAATTAAAGCCATTCGTATTTGGCGGTACTGGAATTGATTCTGCGAATAGCGACATGCCGGATACTCTCCCTGAACGTTTTGAGGCTGGAACCTTGAATTTATTGTCTATCGTGGGATTGAATTATTCAGTTAAATGGTTGATAAGTAACCACGACTTTGTAGCAAAAAAAGAAAATGAAAATTATGAACGATTATCTTCGCTCTTAAATACATTTTCATTTCTTGAAATTGAAACGCCTATTGATAAATCAAAAAGTATTATCTCGTGCAAAGCAAATGGATTTACTTCTGATGAATTCGGTCGGATTCTCGCAGAACGTGGAATAGCGGTAAGAACAGGATTGCATTGTGCACCAAAGGCACACGAGTATATCGGCTCTTTTCCAGAAGGACTCGTTCGTTTTAGCATATCATGCCTAACAAAAGATAGTGATTTTGACAGACTTAATGAAGTATTGTCATTATTAAATGAAGAACTAACTTGATGAGGAGGATATATGTCACTTAGCGATTTACATATTGCCAAAGAATACCGCAACTTAAAATGCGATGTAATAAACGACTTTTACATTCCTATTTTAAGCAACGCGGTTATGTATAAACGAGCTGTCGGTTTCTTTAATTCAGCCGCATTGTATGAAATGGCAATAGGATTAAAGCACCTTGTTGAAAGACAAGGAAAAATGGAACTTGTTGTATCTCCAAGATTGACAGAAGAAGATATTCAGTCAATCAGTTTGGGATATAAAACACGCGAAGAAGTAATAGAAAAAGTACTACTTCGCGATTTTGAAGAGCCAAAAAACAAAACAGAGTTTCGCAAGCTTAATTTGCTTGCAAATCTTATAGCCGAAGGCGTTTTAGATATCAAAGTCGCCTTCAAGATCAATGCTAATTCAGCGGGCATATTCCATGAAAAAATGGGTATTGTTATTGACGCCGAAGGAAACAAAGTCGCATTTACCGGCTCAATGAACGAAACATACTCCGGTTTATTGCAAAATTATGAGTCTATAGATGTGTTTTGCAGTTGGCGCGATGAAGATTATGATAGAGTCAACATAAAAGAGAATGCCTTTGACAATTTGTGGGACAATTTGGATACTGCGATGGAAGTAATTCCTTTCCCTAAAGTTGCAGTAGAAAGATTGAACTCATATAAGGTAGAGAAAACAGATATTATACTTGATACTACGCCTACCGAAGAAGTTGAGGAAAAAGACGAATTCTTTTATATTCCATCTTCGATTCATTTGCATAAATATCAAGATGATGCTATTGAAACTTGGCTTAGCAAAGGCGGAAGAGGAATTTTTGATATGGCAACCGGCACAGGAAAAACTTATACCGCATTGGGTGCTTTGTCAAAACTATCTGCTAAACTACAAAATCACTTAGCTGTTCTTATTATCTGCCCCTACCAACATTTGGTTGAACAGTGGGTTGATGATATAAAAGTTTTCGGAGTAAAACCTTTAATATGTTACTCAAGATATAATTGGAAAAAACAATTAAAGGATACTATTGAAGATTATAAAATGGGAATAATCAATAACTTTTGTGTTATTACGACAAATTCCACATTTGTAACGCCCTCAATGCAAAACGAAATTGCTAAGATGGATGGTGATTTTTGTTTAGTTGTCGATGAAGCTCATAATTTTGGAGCGAAAAAACAATTAGCTTGTATGAGTGAAAAGTTCAACTATAGATTGGCTTTGTCCGCGACAATAAATAGGCATCATGACGAATATGGAACGCAACGTTTGTTTGATTATTTTGGTGATAAATGCATTGAATACACTCTTAAACAAGCCATAAATGAGAACAAATTGACTCCATACTATTATTATCCTGTCTTAGTCCCTTTTACAGAAGATGAGTTGCACGAATATTGCGAAATAACAGATAAAGTAGCAAACATATTAAAGAAAGTGCCACATGGAGATGATTTGCCTCAATCTGCCGAGCGATTGTTAATTAAGAGAGCGCGCATTATTGCGGGCGCACAAGAAAAGGTAAATGCTCTAAAGGAAGTAATACAAAAATATAAAGATAAAAAGCATTTGTTAGTCTATTGCGGAGCAACCAAAGTAGAAAGTGAGTATTTATCTAATGACGATATAGATTCAACAGAACAACGACAAATTGATGAGGTAACATCGCTGTTAGGAAACACGTTACAAATGAAAGTTACGCAATTTACTTCTGCGGAAGACAGCAAACAAAGAGAACTTATCAAGGACGAGTTCTCAAAAGGTGAAATCCAAGCGTTAGTAGCTATAAAATGTTTAGATGAAGGTATGAATATTCCGGGGATAGAAACAGCTTTTATTCTTGCAAGCAGCACTAATCCCAAAGAATATATTCAAAGACGTGGACGAGTTTTAAGAAAGGCACAGGGTAAAACTTATGCAACGATATATGACTTTGTAACTCTTCCGCGTCCCTTGGATGAATACTCGTATCCAAGTTCGGTGCAAGCAGAACTTTCATTAGTAAAACGTGAGGTTGAAAGAATGCGAGATTTTCAAGAATTATCGGAGAACCCTTCAGATGTAACTGAGGTAATACGTCTGTTGACAGAAAAATACAATTTATACTTGATAGGAGATGAATATGAGCGAGTTGAATGAGAAAAAAGAACTTGATCCGACCTTGTTGAGGAAACTTGAGTTCAGAATTTTTAGTCTAGAACATGAGAACCACAAAACGCGAAAAATGACGGACAATGAAATGATTCAACGCATTAGGAAACTCATTGATGAGTTCGTTAGGACGGAGGGTGAACAATGATTATAAAATCAATTACGATGCAAAATTTTCGTCAGTATAAAAATGAAAATACTATCGAATTTTCGACAGATCCCGATAAAAATGTTACTATCGTATTGGGTGTAAATACGAGCGGAAAAACAACTATCGTTCAGGCTTTTAATTGGTGCTTATATGAAACGACCACTTTTAAGTCGCGCGATATGTTATTAAATTCCGAAGTGGCTGCATCCCTTCCCGAAAACGGATATGCCATGGTTCGAGTACAAATAGTTCTTGAACATGAAAACAAGGAATACACTATTGTCCGCTCTCAACGCTTCACAAAAGTATCGCAAAGTAACAAAGTTAGAGGTGAAAGAACGTCGTTATCCGTTTCTTTCAAAGAACCTAATGGAAATAGTTTTCCCATTATGGCGTATGAATGTCAAAATACAATCAATAAAATTCTACCGGCGGGATTATCTGACTATTTCTTTTTTGACGGAGAACGGATTCAAGATATTAACAATAAAAAAGATGTGGTATCTGCAGTTCGTGGTCTTATGGGATTGGATGTCGCAAAAGTTGCCGTTGATCACTTAGATCCAAATAAGTCTTCTTCTGTCATAAGGAAATTGCAGTCTGAATTACGTGGTAGTAGCGACGACGAAACCAAAAAATATCAGCAAAATTTAGATCGCTCTATTAACAGACTTGAAGAGTGCAAAAACAGATTAGTTCAAATTGATTCTGAAATTGCATTTGCAAAAAGTGAACGCGAAAGGTTGTCCGAAGTCTTGCGTGGAACCGCAGAAGTAAGAAATCTTCAGAATAGACGCGACGAATTAAGCAGAAATAAAATGGGTGCGGAAGCCGGAATAAAAGAGTCACAAGACCGTTTTATGACCGATTTTAATCGCGACTATTTTACCTTCTTTATTCAACCTTTGTTGGGAAGAGCTCAAAAGGTTTTAGCAGACTCGAACAAGCAGATAGAAGGTATTCCAGAAATGAATGCTAAGGCTATTGATTATATTATAAAACGTGGAAAATGTATCTGCGGATGTGATTTAACCAAAAACCAAGGTGCTATTGAGAATATTGAATATGAAAAAAGCCTTCTACCACCTCAGCATATTGGAACTATGGTTCGTTCTTTTAAGGGCTATTGTAATATGCTTGTTTCACAAGGGAAAAGCGCATCACTTAGAAAAACTATTCTATTAGACTATACAAGCATTCGTCGTTTCCAAAGAAGTGTTGGGCAGATTGCCGATGAGTTAAAATCAATAAGCGAAAAAATCAAAGAACTTGGTTCTGTAAATGTATCTCAAATTGAAAACGATAATATAGCTAATGAACGCAATCTCGAAAATAAACTTAGACAACGTGGAAATACTGAGACAGAAATTGACTCGTTACAAAAATCGATTGATGACTTAAACAAGTTGATAAATGGTCTTGCTGCTCAATGTGAACGCAATGCGTTATTAAGAAGAGAAATTGAATATGCTACGGCTGTATATGAGTGGTTTAGAGAATCTTATGATAGACAAGAAATTGAAGTTAAACAAGACCTTCTCGAAAGTGTAAATAAGATTTTTAAGAAAATGTATCACGGTTCAAGACAAATAACGATTGACGATAGTTATCATATTCAACTAATAACAAATGTGGGTGATGAAAAAATAACTACTGATGAGTCAAAAGGATTAGAGGCAGTCAAAAACTTCTCTTTCATTACTGGTCTTGTAGAATTAGCGCGTAATAGAGCTCGCTTAGTTGAAAAGTCGCCTTTTTCTAACGAGCCTGATATTCATACAACAGAACCATACCCCATTGTTATGGATGCACCGTTTTCGAATGTCGATGAAATACATATAAATAACATTTCGAGTATACTTCCCGAAATAGCGGAGCAAGTCATACTTATAGTAATGAATAAAGACTGGACATATGCGGAGAAAACTATGGGTGATAAAGTCGGTGCAAGTTATTATATTGAAAAAGTCAATAACTCCGATACTTATTCGGCAATAAGGAGGGCGTAACAATGTTTGATGGCGAAATCAAAATTACGGGGAAACACGCATCATATGTTAAGTTTCTTGCGGCTAAAACAACTCAATTAAATAAAGGTGTTCCTTGTGTTGGAGCGTTCAAACGCTATATCGATGTGTATATAGCAGGTGCAACAATTGGTTTAGTCAAAAAGTTGAAATCTCCGATTGACAATTCAGTATCTGAAACAGCGACATTATTTGCGGATGCCGTTATCGGCGAGCAGGAAAAACTGAAAATATTATATAGGATAATGCAACTCATCGATGATCCGTCATTATCCTGTGACGATAGACTAGACTTAGCTTTTCGTTATGATGCTGATGATGCTCGCGTAAAGAAAGGAATGGAATTGTTTAACAGTTATGCTCGTGGTGGCATTCAATGGTTATACGATGAAATAACTCAAAATGCTATAACTAGTGATGACTACTATGAGAACATATCGAATTTGGTTAAGAACTTTAGCCAAGATTACGAAGAAGCATTTCCTAAAGAAGAAGATTAAAACCTTTACTTTTATTTTCTTGACAAGTCCAACACCATGAATTTCTTGTTTGTGAAGCAGATGAAATGGCGGATGGAGTTTATACCACGTCAATAATGAAACTCCTAAAGAATGACCTTGTAATTAACGATACTAAAAGCCGAGAGTGTTTGCTCCCGGCTTTTAGTTTGCTTTTAGGTATTTTTAGTTGTTTGGGATATAGATTTTATCGCCGACTTTTACGGCTTTATAGGTCGTGCCGCCTATTGTCTTTTCGAGATATTCAGGCTTACCGTCCGCATGAGCGCGTAAGATAAACTTATCGGGTTCTTCTTCGGTCAATTTGTCGATGTTCACGTCGATAAACTGTTCATCGCTCGATACTTCGAGTATTTTCATCCCGCGTTTGATTAAATCGGCGGAAAACTGCCAAATCTTTTCAAACATTCCGTATGTGTCCATAATGATGGAAAAGTCGTGGTTTGGTTCGTATGCGGTAATTCTAAAGTAATTTGTCATAATTGTTTCTCCTTTGCGGTTATGCCGCTATTTGTTTAAGTTTTCTATTTGCGTAAGGCAGCCATTTCTTATTAACAAACTCCATTACGTTGTCATTAGGTTTGCTGTCGTGGTCGCCGTAACATTGAAGCACCTTTTTATCTTTCAAAGAGTATTCAACCGTTACAAGCGGTTTTTCGGGTTCGTCTTTCATTCGGATAAAGAAAATAAGCGATTCTTCGCGAGCAAACTTTTGGTCGTAACCCATACGTCCGACACAGTGATGAAGCAATTCGCCTTCGCGTATCAAGTCGGACGGTTTTTGTGCGATAATAGCTATATAGACGGACTTTTTATCATATTCGAGCCCTAAATACTTGCTTGCTACGGCAGCGAATTTGTCGTAAAACTCTTTGCGTTCCTGCTCGTCTTTCAATGCTTGTGCGGAGCGATATTCGTCAATTCGTATATCGTGCCAACGTTTGAAATCGTGGGGATAGCGGTTCTTTTCCTCGGTCATATCTAAGCCGAGATACTGGCAAGCATTGAGGTAATCTCTATAGGAATAAAAGTTCGTATTTTGCTGTTCGATATAGTCCAAAAACTTACCGACTTCGTTTTTTACAAGTTCCTTTACGTTACTAATCTGTTCTGCGTGGTCAAACTGTATTTTTCGTGTCGCAAAGTTGTCGATTTCTCGTATCGGTTTGCCGGTCTTGTAAGCCTTGATTATTGAGGCTACGTAGTAAGAAGATAACGCTATATCATTTCTATTTGTTGCAAGCCATTTACAAAACTTTTTGTCTTTACCGCAAAGCCGTAAAATCTGCGTTGACATTGCGATATTATGCAAACCGAGTTTAGTCAGATATTCGATTTGCGGAAACTTCTCGTAAAGTCGCAAATATTTGAATACATGTATGCCCGTGTATCTCTCAACGGCGCTGTATTTGTATTCGGGAAAGTGTTGTAAGATATAATCACGGTTGACTATCGGTGCATAGGGGTCAAACGAATCGTCAGACGACCAACCCCATTCTTTGCTTTCATACCAATCGGGATATTTTGAAAGCCCTTGATCGTGCCAACCGACAGTATATCCTGCAATGTATGTAAACTTTATGTCTTTGCCAAAGCATCTATCTGAATGAACACCGTGAACGACAACAGGCTTACAATACCATTGTTTTTTATACTCTCGAACGGCAACCGTAACTTTGACAAGTTCGCCGTCGTTTTTCGTAAAGTAAGCATAAAAGCGAGTTCTGCCTAACGGCGCGGATTTTAATTGGTCGTCGTAAAGTTTTATCTTTTTCTGTATGTATTTCGGAATAGGTTTTATCTTTTCGATTTTCATTTTATCTCACCTCAACTTTGTTCCCAAACAGGGCGAATATCTCATTCGGTATGGTTTGATTTACAGACGGTTCGGGTTCGTCAATGTCTTGCGGTTCGTATATATCCCCGTCAAATTCACGCATTTCTTCTTCGGACAATATTTCGCCAGTATCTTTGTCTATAAGCCGATTATCAATATGTAACAGGCTTGGAATAAATTGTGTTTCGTGTTCGTTTTCGATGATGTAAAGGTCATGTTTTCTCACGATTTTAGCAAAGTAATTTTCGGCAGCGTGGTAAGGGAAACCAATCATCGGAACACGTTCTTTCAAACCAACGTCACGGCTTGTAATAGTGAGTTCCATTTCGTTCCCGAGCATTACGGCGTTATCGCCTAAAACTTCATAGAAATCGCCTAAGCGATAAGCAACGATTGAAGTAGGGTGTTCCGACTGGTATGCGATATATTTTTGATATATAGGATTACCTTTCGATTGTTCGACAGGGCGGATACCTGTTTGGTTTTGTTCTTCTTCGGCAACCTGTCGCAGTGCGTCAAGTTTTTCTTCTTCGGTAAATTCTTCGTCGTCTGTATCTGTTTCGGTAGTTAAAGTGTCAGTTTTGGTATCTTTAACTTCGGTATCGTCGATTTTATCGAAAATAGAAAATTGTAAATTCTGTGGTTTCGGCGGTTGCAGTTTTACTGTCGTTGGTTTTGTTGTGGCGACCTTTTTCGGCGCGGGTTTATATTCCGCGCCGTCAATCGTATAAAGCGTTCCTTCGATCGACTCTTCCTCAAAATAATGGATTGCCCAACCGTAAACGGTAGCGTCGTCAATACAAGCGGAATTTGCTCCTTTTTCGGCAAGATTTCTCGCCTCATTGCATGCGTATTTCATAAAGCCAGAAAGCGTCTTTTTGTTAAGAAGCGGTTTACCGTCTTTCTCAAACGGCGTGCCGTTGTTTATCTTGTCGGCAAGCGTTTCGCTTGCGTTATTTTGCAAGTAATTGAGTATCAATTCTTCTTGCTTGTTTTGCGGTGTAAGATTTAATGTTGTCATTTTTTTACTCCTTGTGTTTAATAAAAAAGAGATTGTCTTAAAACGGACAACCTCTCCAAAGTTTTTTATATTCGAGATATGTTTTTACAGGGATTACAACCCATACGGCATTGGTTATAGGTTTTCGGGTTTTTCTGTCCGGCGGTGAATGAGTTTCATACCACCTTACTTCCCATAAAGCCAAATCACGAGAATTTGTTACAAGATAGATTTTCAGTTTTCGTTTGCCTTTTTGTTGATAACAAACTTTATAGCCGTATTCGTTTTTCGTCATAAGCCGTAAACCCTTTGAGCGATTCTCGGCAATGCCGAAAAGAAATTGCAGTTCATAATTGTCGAGTGCAGCTTCCTGTCGTGAGCAAAATAGTTTCTGTCGGCGTATTCATAGCCTTGCCTTGTCAGCCGTTTCAATTCGTAACGATCGCTGCCGTCGTGGTGATAACCTTCGATAATCAGATGCCCGTTTCGGTCTATCACCTTTATATTGTCAAGGTGTTGAATCATAGATTGAAAATCTCGGTAGCAAGTGATGAATGTTCCGCCGTCGAAATTGCCGTTCCATCTTCCGCAAGTTCCCGTCATAAGGTAATAGCGTGTTTTGAAACTGTTTTCGAGAGCGTCTTTCAAATCTCTCCACGTTTCTTGGTTCTGAAAGTCGATTTCTTTGTAGACTGTTTCGTCTGGGATGTTTTCTTTGCAAGCCCAACCGTTTTCGTCGGCATAAACAGCAAAGAGAAAATCCCTTGTTTCGTCGAACTTTTTGTAATTTTCGGTATCGTCGTAAAGCACGATTTCTTTTGTCTTTTTCATTTGTGTTCTCCTTAGAAAAGTTTTGAGATAACTATCTTCTTATACTGCAAGCCGTTATCCCGTCTGAATTTGCTTACAGCCTGTTTTAACGTATAAAACATATAAGATTGCGATACGTGCGTTTCTTCGTCGTAGTAGTCAAAAACGAGCGTTCCGAAGTGGTTGTAATGGTAGAATATATATCTCATTCTTCAACTCTCCTGTAAACGTCATCTGCATAAAACTGACAGACAAACCAATTAAAAAGGGCGTGACATTTCACTCCCTTATAATCGACTATGTAATCATTGTTTCCGACTTCTTCCAAGACGGTTATTTCCGCCATTTCGCCTTTAAGCGAGTGAATATGTGCCATTGTCTTGTATTCTTTCATCGCTATAATCTCCTTTAATCGAGTTGATCATAAAATTTTTCCAGTATATCGTAGCGCGATAAATGTTTAATTTTGTCCCAGTTTTCCGCTATATAGTCCGATAATGCTCCGAGTGGTGTTTGATTTGAATCTTTGAGATAACATTCGCCTACAAGAAAGATAAAATCTTTAAGTTCATCCGGATGCGTCTTATCAAATTCATTGTTTACTGCCGCGCAGAAGATATATGTTTCATATCCGTGTTCAAAGTTATAAATTTTGTTGCTGTATTCAATGGTTATTTTCATCATATCGCACCTCACGCAACTCTTTTAATACCGCCGCCGAACGAGCGGATCCCGATTGTGCCGAATTCAGAGCAAAAGTCATCGGTTTTATTCCATACGTAAGCGTAGGCGTAAAACATATTGCCTTGCGGATAAAGCATTTCATCCCATTCTTCTTCATAATCGGGTATGTAAAGAAAGTCGTAACATTCGCCGAATTCCAAGTATTCGTGGGTTACCGCATATATGAGGCAGTTATGTTCCTTCTCGAATGCCTTTATCTTTTCCATAAGTTCCGGCTCTTGATAAGCCCAAAATCCGCCAAAGCCTTCAAAAAAGCAAACCTCGTTGTCTTTTTCAAAGCCTTTTATATACGGCTTGTAAATGTCCAATTTCTTCATCAGTTCAAGTGCTTTTTGTTTCTTTTCTTCAATTGTAATGTTCATAGTAATAACTCCTTTTAATAAATTTCAATTAAGCCGTTTTCACATTCGTAAACGTTGTAATCGCCACAGTATCTGCCGTAGCGTTCAAGGTCAAAAAAGTCCAATAAATGTTCAGGGATGTTATATCCGCAACAGTCCAGCATTTCTTTACCGTAATCTTCCCAAGTAAAACCGCTCCAAAGGTTGACGTTATCGTCCCAATTCTCACCGCGGTTTTTTACAAGTTCTTCAAAATCGTCATAGTTTTTAACTTCAAGGAAGGCACAAAGTTCTTTGTACTTGTAGTCGTTGGAAAGCACTCCCGAATCGTAAAGCGTGTTGAATAGGTTTTCGGGATTCATATAATCCCAATTGACAGAACGGTCATATATACCTTCGATGTCTTGAATAAACAATTCTTCGTCTATACCGTCAAGTTCAAAGCCTTCTCGTTTGAGTTCTTCAACGATTTCTTCCCAATCGTTGTAGTCCGATAAATCAAGCCATTTTGAGCCTAGCGCTCTTTCGTTGCATTCGTTGTATGAACCCCAAGATCCGATAACAATACTTATGTTGCCCATTGTCAGTCCTCCGATATGTAAATCTTGATAAGCGTGTTTCCGTATTCGATATAATGACCTTTGTCATCTTCAAATACGTCGTAAGTGATAACGGAAATCTTTCCGTTGTGGGTGATTGCATAGATGATTTCGTTTCTGTCTGGGTAATAAGCAACAGTATCAAATCTGATAAGGCTTTCACCGTCATTGAAATCGAAACCATCTTCATCAATGAATGCAATTTTGTCGAGTTCAATCATTTTTCTAACTCCTTTTTATTTGATATTGCCGTTCGGCAAGGGAGTGGTAGTACAAGTCGAAACTCATTCTTTATGCGAATATGGTTGCAATGGGCAATAGCAACCACAAATCCTTTTTAGTGAAAAATAGTGCTGTAAAATAAAAAAGCCAAACCCTTTCGAGCTTGACCTTGTAAGTTTATATTCAAGTTTTAAGTGCTATTTTTCACGGCGGTTGCTATCGCCGCTGACTTGTGCTACAAACACCGGACGAAAGGCAATAAAATATGAAATCTTTACTTGCCGTCTTATTTATCTTTACTTTTGTTCTTACTCTGCTATAAAAATGTAAAGAAATCGGCAAAAAACTTATTTTATCGACACTGTTTTTGCAAAAAATCAAAAATCACTATCCATAAAGTAAACTTTAGAAAACTTGGAGAATTGTCGAGATGTCGTATTTGAAAAGACAAATGGAGGAGTCGATTTAATAACCTTTCGCGCAACATTTTAAGCAAGATTTAAGCAAGATGATTGATTTTCATCGGTAATTATGGTATAATAATTTCAGATTTGAAAGGAGAGTAAATAATGTACAAACCGCCTTTTTCAATTTCCAACTATATGCTTTCTAAAACCATTTCCATTACAGAGAAAATAGGTCAGATTACTACGTTTAATTCCTTAAAACGTATGCCAACACTAAGGCGAAATAATAAAATTAGATCCATTCATTCATCATTGGTTATTGAGGCAAATTCATTGTCTCTCAATCAAGTAAGAGACGTTATTGCAGGCAAGCCGGTTATAGGACCTCAAAAAGAGATACAAGAGGTCAAGAATGCTTATAAAGCCTATAATATGATAAACGAGTTCGATGGATATCGTGAATCGGACTTGCTCAAGGCACACTCGATTTTGACATACCTTATTGAGAATGATGCCGGCAAGTACAGAAACCATGGCGAAGGAGTATTCGACGGAGAAAAAGTCATCTTTGTTGCCCCGCCGGAAAACCTTGTGCCGTCGCTTATGCACGATTTGTTTGACTGGCTCAAAAATGATAGTGATACACACATATTGATAAAGTCTTGCGTATTCCATTATGAATTTGTTTTCATTCATCCCTTCAGCGACGGAAACGGCAGAACTGTCAGACTTTGGCAAAACGTGCTACTTACAAAATGGAATCCGTTGTTTGAATATATTCCGATTGAATCACAAATTCAAAAATATCAGACTGAGTATTATGAAACAATAGCGAGATGCCATCAGGAAGGAAACTCGAACGCTTTTGTTGAATTTATGCTCAAGATGATAGACGAAGTTCTTGATGAAGTGATTGCCGGAGTAAAACAAGAATCAGAAAATATTTCCGAACAAGTCAATAGATTGTTGGACGTTATGGAGCCTGATATTCCGCTATCCGCCAATGAAATTATGGAGCGACTGGGAATAAAGTCTAAAGAAACTTTGAGAAACAGTTATCTAAACCCGGCTATTGAAAACGGACTTATAAGAATGACTTTGCCAGACAAACCCAAAAGTAAGAATCAACGGTATTTTAAGTAAGATATTGGGCAAGATTTAAGCAAGATAGCTTTTAATGTAATACGTATAGGATATAGGCTTAGCTTCCTAAGCCGTTGCTCTGGGTTCGATTCCCAGTGGGCACGCCACTTAACAGTTTTTTAGCAGGAAGGGTGTTTTTTATATGAAATCAAGATAAACAATAAAAATATTTTATAGAAAATATTTACTTTAATATAATGGCTATTGCAAAATCTTTACTTTTGGGGTATAATATTACCATACGAAGTAAAGATTTTTGTTTTTATAGGTGAAAAAATGATAATCAATGAGGTTAAATTAAAAGAATCGCTTAAAAAGAAAGGCATTACAAAGTCTGCTCTTTGCGATGAAATCGGTATTTCTTCAAGAACGATTGCTAAAATTGGCAAAGGTGAAGATATTAACGACAAGGTTGCTCAAAAGATAGCCGAGTTTTTAGGCGTAGAAAATACTGACTTGGTGGAAGACAACGTTATACTTAAAACCTTACAAACGGAAAAGAAGTTAAAGGTTAGCGGTGGGCTTTATCACGAAACGCAAATCAAGTTAACGTATAATTCTAACCACATAGAGGGAAGCAAACTAACGGAAGAACAAACCCGTTATATTTTCGAGACTAAAACGGTTGGCGAATTGCCGTCCAACGTTCAAATAGATGATATTATTGAAACGAATAATCACTTTAGATGTATTGACTACGTTATAGACAATGCTGTGGACGAGCTTTCTGAAGAATTTATTTTAACTTTGCAAAAAATCTTAAAAGAAGGCACTGAACATGCTAAAAATTACGGCGCAGGCAAGTATAAATCTTTACCGAACGTGGTAGGTGGTATAGAAACTGCAAAGCCTGCCGACGTTGCTTTAGAGATGAAGAAACTTATCGCCTGGTATAATTCAATTAAAAAAGTCGCTTTTGAAGATATAGTTGAATTCCATTATCGTTTTGAGACGATTCACCCGTTCCAAGACGGAAATGGTAGAATAGGTCGTCTTATAGCATTTAAACAATGCTTGAAGAATAACTTTATTCCATTTTATATTGATGACGCTAACAAGTGGCTTTATTATCGTGGGCTCCGTGAATGGAAGAGTGAAAAGAATTATTTAATTGAAACTTGCCGTTTTGGTCAAGACCAATACAAAATAATCTTAAATTATTTTGATATAAAGTGTTGATAGGAGAAAACTATGTTTAAGCATTTGCAAGAGATTGATTATAAGTTATATGAACGCTATTTAACGTTAGAGAAAAACATTAAAGCGGGAAGCAATTCGTTTTACGATGCTTACCTTGATTTGCAAGAGCAGTTTGTAGAAGCGGTTGCTGTTTTTTGTGGGTTTGATATTAAAGCAAGAGAAACTTGCGGGGAACTTCTAAGAAGAGATGACATTAAAAATTTCTTTAAGGATGTGCTGCGTGTTGATGATTTTACTTATACCAAAATGCAGGACTACACCTTAAAAGTCAATGCTCATAAACACAAAGGCGAAAAGAATATTCAAATTGATACGATAGTTAGTTATATGAGAATCATTTATAACGCTACCGTTTCTTTTGCTAACTACAAAAAGATTTTAGTCAATGAATTTGATGCAAACTACTTTATTTCAATTTTCGGCGCTTTTGAAAAAGAGAATTCAACGCTCAAAGTTGAAATGGCAAAATTAAAAGAAGAATTATTCGTTTCTGTTGAATCGGGCAAATTAAAAGATAGCGATATTATTACTTATAAAAGTTTGCTTTCACAATCTGAACTAGATAAACTTGATTTGGAAGAACAAAATAAAGAGTTACATAGACATATTAGTAAATTAAAGGATATTAAAATTTCTTCAATGGAAGAGAAATTAAACAAAACGATAGAGCTTTTAACAGAACTTACAAGCAGTGTGGTAGAAAACAGAGCAGTTTCCTATGCGGTAGGCGATACGATTTGTGGTGCGGAGCGTTTTAAATCTTACGTAGAAAGAGCAAAAGAGGAATTAAAAAATGAGTGATAATAATATTTTTGATAGGGTTGATGGCGTTGAATCTAAGGTGAATGACGTTTCGGCAAAAATGGATAGTCTGACGGCAAAGATAGATGGACTATTATCGGTAAAACAAACGACAACTACTACTCATCAAACAGAAAACCCACAAGTTGTATTAAAGCGATTTATTTCAAAAGCAAAAAAAGAATATTGTTGGCTAGGTTCAGAAGCAGATTTCCAAAAGGAAAAGAAAACAGCGCTAATACTTCTTGCTACTTTAATTGGGGCTATTATCTTTTCAACAGTTTTTACAAGCATTGCTTTGGGGTTATATAGCATGTTTACGCTGTTTGAAAATATTTGGCTTATTATGATGTGTTTTGTGGCTTTTTATTTGGTAAAAGCCAAACGCTTTTATGACTGTTATGAATTTTCCTTGACGAGTTGCTTTAAGTTTGAACCTGATGCGGACGGAGTGCTACGCATGGGTGCTCCTAATAAAAAATACAAAGTGTTTTTAGTCTTAACTTGTATATCCGCAATTTGCAATATTATAGTTGTTTGGATGGAAAATAAAAATGGTATGGCATTACCCGCTACGATTTTTGAATTAGCGGTTTTGGGGTTAAGTATATTTGTATTTAAATTTAAAGCTTTAGATTTTTTCTATGGTTATTCAAATTTACGTTTTACGGGTGCAAATGAATCAACAGGGCAAAAGGTTGTTTTAATATATGAGCCGATAATGAATAAACTTTATACGGAAGAAGATTATTTAAAGCAATTTCCGTTTTGCAAATAAAAAAAGTTCTTCCCTTATTCAGAGAAGAACGCCAAAGCGTCTATATCGAAAAACGCTGCGATTTGCTGTATAGTAGCAAGAGAATTGATACCGCCACGAATCCATCTGCCGACAGTTCTTACGTCGGTTCCGAATTCAAAAGCGAATTCTTCTTGAGTTTTATACTTTGAGTTTTTGATAAGACGTTTGAGATTTGCCCCGGCAACTAAGCCAAGGTCTTTGATATTTTGTTCCATAATATCTACCTCCTTTGCTTAGCCAAAGCAATGCTCCAGAGATTTCAATTAAGAACGAATTTATTATACCATAAAACAACAAAAAAATCAATGCATAATGGTTTGTATAGGACAAAAGTTGTCCTGTGAAAATAATTTATAATGTTTTAATATGTATGTAAATGGAGGTGTTTATGGAACAAAAGAAAAAATATAATATTAGGTCTTTAGATTTTCTTAATGCATCTATCGATGAGATTTATTATAGAAAAAAGCATTATATAACAGGAGTTGATTTGCTTAATTTTAAGGGGCAAATGTCTCCATATTTTGTTCAAATAGAAAGATTATTTAGATATGTTTATTTTTCGGATATTAGTCTTGATATTGAAAAGATAGATATAGAATTGCTAAAAAAACATTTTCCTTTTATATATGGAAATTTTTCAAACAAGCAATTTACTATGTTTAGTGAGGAAAGCGAAAAAGTTGTAGATGGTATTACGTATTATTTCTACTTAATAGAGCAACTTAGGAACATAAATTTACATGCAGTTATTTCAACAAAAGTTGATAGAATTTTTCAAGTAGAGGAATCATTTATACGCGTGTTTCCAAGCCTTTCGGATAAATTGGTATATTCAAAGGAAGGCGTGTTAACTATGGCAGGAATGTTAGCATTGCTTATGCCGATTTTGGATGAAAAAAGATTAAAATATTTGATAGGATACATATTCCAGAATTGGGGATGTGACTTATATCAATTAGAATTTAAGGCAAGTTGGGAAGCTCAAAACTGTTTAATAGAAGGATTAAAAAACACATTCCTAACTAATTATGAAGCAGATATTCGAAAGGATAAACCTTGTGGAGATTTATTAAAAGATATATTTGGTAGAGAATATGGGAATCTTAGTATAGAAGAACAGGATAAAGTATACTTTAAGTTGGATTTATCAAAACGATTAAATTCACCCAGGTTCGATGTTTCGGGTAGTTTAGAAAAACAAGTAGATTCTTATTTGCTTACAATAGAAAAAGGAACTAATATAGGGGTTTATTTTGATAATGACTTCACTATAGAGATTAAAGATGTTGAAAAATTCTGCGAGGTCTGTTGTTTAGTTCCACCATTTTTAGCAATTGCTTATTTGTATCATAATAACGTTTGTTTTTTTGATTCAAAAACCAATAATTATATTTCTCATGAATCATTTCAAAAGTTAAATAAAGCCAAGTTTTATAGAGATAAGAATATCCCAATTCTTTGTTATGGTAATGAAAATGCAGATATACGAGAAATCAATAAAACGGCAAGTGAAAATCTTTTAAGAATGTTTTTAGATTTTGAAGAAGCAATTGTTTTTAATTATGATATCCCAATATATGGTGATTGGTCTAAATTTAGCGATATTACAACCGTACTTAATGTGCCACAAGAATTAAAGAATAAATTGATTTCATGCAGGAACTTTTGTTCTCACGAAGGCATGTTAAACAACTTCCATTATAGTACAAAAAACAGCGGTTATAGAATCACGTTGCCATTTATTTGCGACACCATTTGTGAGTTTGCAAAATTTCTTGAAGCTTCAAACAAGAAAAAAGAATCTTTTTGGATAAAAAATGATTTGCATAAATATCTCTTAAATAATATTATTGGAGTAAAATATAAAAGAATATTTGAGATGTCTGCCCGCTTATTTAGGCAAAGTGGAGATAGAGTTGCTGAAACTTGTGCAAATATTCAAAAATCATTAAGGGTTGTTAAAAACTCATGCATCGATATTGTTTCTGAAATATCACTTTTAAAGGCAACAAATGAAGATTTCTTTTTCTATATACCACAATCACTTTTCGAGACAAAAGAAGATAAATTTGAGTTTTCAAAACTAAGATTGATTAGAATTTGTGAGGAAGGATTAGAAATAAGAGGTGGTCAAATGGGCGTTAAAGTGTTAGAGTTCTTTCAGACGCCAACAACAAACTTAAGTAAAATATCTAAAAATGGTAAATGTGTACAATTAAAATTAGTGAATGAAGTCGAAGAGGGACTGATAACTGTAAAAACATATAAAGCTATAACTTAATTATAGGACAAAACGTGTCCTGTTAAAAAGTTTTCGTTTCTTATACATTGTAGTCAAGAAAAACGCAAGGAGCGCAAACAAAATGGAAAAATACTTTTCAGTAAAAACAAAATGTGGACATGTTGGTAAATATCATTGTGTATGGATTAACTTTGCAATCTATGCAGAAACGGCAAAAGAGGCCGCAAGTAAAGTAAGAGAGATTGGTCGTGTAAAACGTCACCATAAAGATTTTATTAACTGTATTGAAAAACTTGACTTTGATACATTTATGAAATTAAAAGCACAAAATGATGCAGACCCATATTTGCATTGTAAGAGTGTTCAAGAGCAGCGCGCCATAGAAGGTTTTGAAGAGAGAATCGAGCTTGATGAATATAACATTGCAAGATTTTCAAAAAAGACGACTAAAAAGGAATCGTTAGAGTTTAGGGTGAAGAGAGCGAACGCCAAAGAAAAAAGTCATAAACGAGCTTTGAAAGAATATTTTTACGAGGAGGCGATAGCATGGTAGTTTATATCAATTCAATAAAATTTAATCGCAGTCTTGTGGATGGTCCGGGTGTAAGAACAGTTGTATTTTTTCAAGGATGCGACTTGCATTGCAATGGCTGTCAAAATCCTTCCACTTGGGAAATGAAAAACGGAACAGAAATGACAACGGACGAACTTGTGACAGTTCTTAAAAAAGAAGTTGTAAATAAGAAAGTAACTTTTTCAGGTGGAGAACCTTTGATGCAAGTCGATGCACTTATTGATATAGTGAAAAAACTTGAAGGGTTTGATATTGCTGTGTATACAGGACATGAGTTTGAAGAAGTTCCGCAAGAACTTTTAGATAATATTACTTATATTAAAACAGGTTCATTTAAGGAAGATCTCAAATCTACGGTAAAACCATATGTTGGTTCTACGAATCAAGAATTTAGGAGGGTGAAATAATGCAAAAATGTAATGAAAATGCAGCTAATCGCTATAGTTACGTTGGCGAAGTTTATAACATTGGCGAAAGAAAAAGAAAAGAAGAAATATTAAATAGCCTTCCGATTGAATGGAGTGACCTTCATAAAAAAGGTTATATTCATATTCACGACCTTGATGCATACGGGCTCACTTATAATTGCCTTACCTTTAACTTGTTAAAAGATTTTCCTTACGAGCGTTTTAAGGATATGAACGAGCAAAGAAAAATCCTTGCTACGTTTGAATATATTAAGAAGCTTTTCACCGATATTGGCAATGAACAATCGGGCGGTATGGCAATCGCTAACTTTGATAACGAAATTGCTTATATTTTAGAAAATTTAGGCGTTGCCTTTAACGAAGATAATAAAAACACAATTGCAAACGCTATTTACAATCTAATCGTTTGGTGTAGCGAAACGCATACCCGTATGGGGCAAACGTCTTATTACGTTTCTCTTAATATTGGCCTTGCTAAAGATGAATTTGCCCGCTTTATTGCTTATACGCTTATTGATGAGTTTGAAAAGGCAGGGGATTTAATCTTTAAGCCAAATATTATTTTCAAAGTTAAAGGTGGTGTAAATCGTTTTGAAGAAGACAAAAACTATGATTTACTTAAAAAATCATTGCTTTGTACGGCTAAAAAGATGATACCAACCTACGTTCTTTGCGACAGCGAGCCGAATAAAAACGTTGATGCTGAAAAACTTGCCATTATGGGTTGTAGAACAAGAGTGGTGGCGGATTTATTTGGCGAAAATTCTTCTATTGGTCGTGGAAATATAGACAACATTTCAATCAATCTTCCTAGACTTGCTTTAGAAGTGGATAGGGATTTTGGTAAACTTTCCGTTGATGAGAAAATTGCAAAGTTTATTGATAAATGGGATAGCGTGGCAAAAACGACTAAGGATATTTTGCTTGATAGATTTGAAAAGGTTTGTTCACGTCTTCCTGAAGATTTTCCTATCAATAAAAAACATCATCTTTGGATAGAAGATTTTGACGACATTAGACAAGTTTTACGTCACGGAACGTTATCTCTTGGGTTTATAGGTCTTTCTGAAGCGTTTGAAGTGTTAACGGGTGAAAGATATTATAACAATGCGGATGTATACGTTTCAGCTCTTGGTTTTGTTAAGCATATGCGTGATTATTGTGAGTTTTTAAGAAAAGAATACAATCTTAATTTCTCACTTTTAGCAACGAGTGGGGAGCTTATATCGGGTAGATTTATTGATATGGATAGAACGGAATTTACGCCGTCCGTGCAAATCTTTGAAAAAGAGTTTTATACAAATTCTTTCCATATTAACGTTGATAGTGATTTGTCTGCGTTTAGGAAAATTCAATTAGAAGGGCTTTTCCACGAAATTTGCAACGGTGGATGCATTACCTATGTAGAACTTGGTGAAGCTCCACTTGGAAACGACGAAGGCTTACTTGAATACGTTGAACATGCTATTAAATCAGGTGTTCACTATCTTGGGTTTAATTTCCCCAAAGATGTTTGTAACGGGTGTGGCGCAAGCGGAGTTTTTGACGAATGCCCCGTTTGTAAAAGCAAAGATATTACGAGAATTCGTCGTGTAAGTGGCTATTTGGAGATTTTAGACGGATTCACTAAAGGTAAAAAGAACGAAGAGAAAAATAGGAGAGCAAACTAAGTTGGCAACGTTTTTTACGAGTGATATACATTTTGGCGACGAACGAATAATGAAACTATGTGATAGACCATTTGCAAACGTTAAAGAAATGGACGAATACATTGTTGATAAATGGAATAAAAAAGTTTCTGATAACGATACGGTTTGGATTTTGGGAGATATTGTTAGTCCAGAACACTTTGATAAAGATTTGCTTAATAGGCTAAATGGTAAAATATATCTACTTTTAGGCAATCACGATTATCCTGTAAGTGAATTAATAGCGAGCGAAACAAAGATAGAAATTTGCGCAGAAAATGCCTTGTATTCTGATGATAATATTGTTATGTTTCATTATCCAATTATGGATTGGAATGGTAGGGATAACGGAACTATTCATTTATATGGTCACGTTCACAATAAAAATATTGCGGGCATGAAAGAATATTTTGCAGATAAACTTGCGTTTAACGTTTGTATGGACGTAAACGATTTTGAGCCAAAGACACTTGATGAATTAATAGAAAAAGAAGACAAAAAGGATTTGATTAAAAAAACAAGGAGGGCGAACGAAGTTGGCACATATTGCAATTGAAGGCATGGACGGCGTTGGTAAGACTACTACTTGTAAACTATTAGCAGAACGTCTTGGATATAAGTTTATAGAAAAAAATTTGCGTTTCTTGTTTGATGAAAACGATAGTTTTGACAACTATTTTAGAATCCGTGATAAAGTAAATGCTAATCCCGATAGGTTATTTACTTCGTGGTTTTATGGGCTAGGAAACATTTACCTTTACACTATGTTCAAGGATGAAAATATTATCACCGACAGACATTTCCTTTCCAACTACGCTTGGAGTGGAACGGACGATAATACCGAAGTTTATGATTTGCTTGTAAAAAAACTTGGGTTCCCTGATTTAACGGTTATTTTATATGCTGATGAAACGGCTATCTTTAACCGTTTAAGAAGTCGTGACGAGAACGATAGCGACCTTGATAAAGTAAAAAAAGCAAAAGCAAAGTACGAGAAAATGGTTTTCTTTTGCGAAAAATACAAAATGCCGTATATGGTGGTAGATACAAGCAATCTTACCCCCGATCAAACAGTAGAACTCATTATGAAACGTATAGAAGGTAGAGCATAAATGGCTATTAGTATGGATATGAAATACACCGCTTTATATTGGGCGCTTCGTTTTGTTGAAAACGAACTTGACGTTCACGTTAAAGAGTATAGCGGTTATAAAATTATCATTGATGCCGAAAAACAAATGGTAAACTACGGCGATAAAATCAAAGTGCTTGGCGAAGAGTTGAACTTGTTGAAAAGACACAAAGATTTTGTTATTTTAGAGTGTGTTGATAGGTTATTGCTTAAAGGGTATAAACCTACAGATATCGTTTTAGACGGTAGAGGAAATTGCCCTGATATTGTTCTTAATGGTAATGTTGAAATTTACTGTGAACAATGGGGAAAGGACTATTTGTCGGCTACAAAAACTTTTAGTCCCGAAAGAAACAACTCAATTTTGTATACGTCAAGACTTGTTAGTGGGCTTTTGGAATATAAAAACATTATCAAAGTAGATAACGACGTGTATAATTACGGTTTATTTGAGCCAAACGTTCCTTTATATTCGATAATTCCTCAAAAAGCGAAAGAAGTAGTTATCGAACAAACGGCAGATATTGGTGACTATGAAATTTTTGAAGATGAACTTATAACGTATAAAGGAAAATCAAAAGTAGTAAAAGTTCCCGAAGGAATTACGACTATCGGCGCAAGCGCCTTTTGGAATAATACTTTTGTGGAAGAAATTATTTTGCCGAAGTCATTAAAAAGGCTTGGGGGAGATTGCTTTTACTACTGCACAAACCTTAAAAAAGTTAATATTCCAAGTGAAGTTTGGATTATGGGTAACAACCCTTTTGCAGGATGCCCAAGTCTTGAAATTATAAATGAAAGCCCGTATTTTGTTTTAGTAAACGGTGTTTTATATAATCAAGATAAAACCAATTTAATTCACTATACGATAAGCAAAACGGATAAAGAATTTATCGTGCCCAATGGTGTTACTTGTCTTGGTAAGCATTGTTTCTTTGCTTGCGATAATTTAGAAAAAATTGTTGTGCCCGAAAGCGTTCTTCGTTTTGAGAATAATCCGTTTTCAGGATGTACGAAACTTGAAGTGGAAAACCATAGCCCATACTATCATTTTGAAAATGGGGTTATTTATAACAAATTCAAAACGACGATTATCGGCTGTTTGAATGGCAGTAAAATTGATAGGCTTGTAATTCCCGAAACGGTTACCCTTATTAGTCGAAATTCCTTTTGGAATTGTAAAGGCGTTAAAAATATTGTAATCACAAAAAGCATTGATCGAATCGGTTACAATCCGTTTGCCGGCGCGGAAAATCTTTTTCTAGAGAGTGAAAGCCCGTTGTTCCTTGCCGAAAACGGTATCATTTACGACAAAGATAAAACACATATGCTTTGCGCAACAAACCGTGCGGTAGGTAAAACGTTCAAAGTTCCCGATAGTGTAACTCACATAAATCGTGGCGTATTTAGTGGTTGTAAAGATTTGGAGCAAATTGACTTTAACGGTGTTACCTATATTGATAAAAGTTCTTTTACAAACTGCACGTCGCTAAAAGAAATCTACATACCTGATAGCGTTACGTATGTAGGGGAATGGGTGTTCTCTTATTGTAAAAACTTAAAAAAGATAAGCATCAACAAAAATACGTTTGTAGATAAAAATGCTTTTAACGAGTGCCCGACAGAAATTATTTGGAGAGATTAAATTGAAAAATATTATTATTGAAAGTGATAACTTAATAGCAATGAAAGACTTATTACCTGCATACGAAGGAAAAATCGACGTTATGCCGATTGACCCACCTTATAATACCGAGATTGATTATATTGAGTATAAGGACGGGAATTACGATAATGGTTGGGTAAGCTTTATGCAAGAACGTTTAGAAGTAGCGTATAAATTGCTATCTAAAAACGGTGTTATGTTTATTCATATAGACGAAAACGAATTGCTTTCTCTCACTATGCTTTGCGGTAAGATATTCGGTGCGAAAAATATTCTTACTATGGTTTGGAAAAAGACAAATGAAAGATTTGACAAAAACCGTAAAGAGAAACCTTTAGAAAGTGGTATTCGTAGAACGCACGAATACGTTTTGCTTTGCTTCAAGGATAGAGAAAATACGACTTTGAATCCTATCAAACAACCCGTTTGGAACGGCAAAGAGTACGAAGAAAAAGTAAAACCACTTGAAACGATTATTGACGATTTGGGAACGACTTCTTCGGCAAAAGATGAAATTGCTTGTCTTTTAGGAGATAGAGCCATTTTCTCAACGCCAAAGCCTGTAAAACTTATTAAAGAGTTTGTTAGAGCGGGAAGCAATAAAAATTGTATTATTCTCGACTTTTTTGCAGGTAGTGGAACAACGGGACATGCAACAATGGACTTAAACAAAGAAGACGGTGGTAATAGAAAATTTATACTCATAACTAATAATGAAAGCAATATTTGTAGAAAGGTTACAATTCCGAGAATTCAAAAAGCGATTGAGAAGTTTGAATATAAAGAAGATATAGAATTAGTATTGTCGGAGTAACGTTATGGCGATAAAAGAAATCAATGTTGAAAACGGTTTTACTAGCGATGACGCAATCGCTTACGTAAAACAAGTTATATCTAACAGTAAAAAGACTTGCATTTACATTATTCACGGCTACGGCAGTAGCGGAAAAGGTGGCGTTATTCGTCAAAAAGTCAGAAGTTTCCTTAATGCACAAGTAAAAAACGGCAAGATAAAATCCGTAATTAATGGCGAAGATTTTAACGTGTTCAATTTTAAGGCGTTAGAACTAAAGAATAAATATAAAGAGCTAGAGCAGCTTTTTAGAGTTTGCAATCACGGCGTTACAATTGTAGAGGTTTAATTAAAAAGGTCTGATGGAGAAACCCACCAGACCTTTTCTCTATATTCAGTTGTATTTTCTTTTCTTTCTTTTTTTGACGGCTTTTAGTATAGAATATCGTCGTGCGATAACTACTTTTTAGTTTATAGTCATTAGAAAAACTGGTATTAAATTGGTATTATTTCGGTATTGAAGTTACTGCAAACTTTGAAAAACACTTCAATTAACCGTCGAAATTAGCCGATTTGGATGTAAAATAGTGCTTAAAACGGCTAAAAACGCAATAAAATTGCAGTTTTTTTGCGATATTTTGCAAGGGAAGATGAACTCCTAAGCGCAAGGCCCCCGGTTCGAGCCCTGTTGTCCCACGTCATAAACTGCGTTTTTGACCAAACCAACTCATTTTATTTGTTTGTTTGTCTTATGCTTGTTTATTCCTTTTCCCCGCGAGTACACAGTATCCCGCGGGGTTCCCATATTTTAAAAACGCGCAACATTATGTGTTGTGCTTTTTTATGTGTCGGGAAATAACATCGGGCTCGAATAAGGCGGCATCCCTCCTTTGCGAATTTGCTTATCTATATCGTTTGCTTTCGACATATAGTATGCCCTCCACTCTTCTTTCGAGAAGTAGTATCTTGGTGCTTTTCGTTCTTTATGACAACATTGTCATGGACAATAACATGAAATATTGCAAAGCGTGTACCAACATGTTATAATATAGTTACTAGACAACTAAATAGCATACAAACAAACAGACGAAGGAGTAAAATGATGGGAAAACATTTGAACGCGAAACAGAGAGAACTCGAAAAAAAACTTAAGAATCAACAGAAAGGTATGATGTATAATAAATCAACAGATGCAGTATCAGTACCGACGCTCCAAGCGGCACCGAAAAAAGCAGCGGAAGCAAGCACCTTAATAACCCCGGGAACTTTAAAAACCAAAGCAAAAGCAATGGGGTTAAAATCCACGTTGGTTTTCGACGACAAGATTGTTGTAACGTCTTTCCTTAATTCTAAAACAGAGGAAAACGAAAAGTGTGCGCACATAGAAAAAATTACGGATTGCAATGGACAGACAATTGTTGAGCGCCCGCGAATGTTCAACACGTCTATAAATGCCCAACAAGTCGATCTCAGTAAGGATAATGATGAAACAAATTACCCAAATCCCGCATTTGAAGACTGTGGAAGAGATTATATCAATATAAAGAGTGCGCTTGAGAAAAGGGTATTCGGAAAAACCTACAATAAAGACAATTTGCATGTTCAGATTGCCTATAACATATTTGATATCAAAAAGATAATCGGAACCTATATAAATAATATAACCTATATTTTTTATAATTTAGGCAGAGAGGAATATAACGCAAAAAAGGATATTATCGGCAATCAGGATAGTGACTATATAAATAAACTCCTGAACAATACCTCCGCGTATTTTACATATTTTGACGGAGTGTTTAAGCAAATAACGGATCGTGATTCAAATAAAGATCGTGAAGTTAAAAACTCATATAATGCGCTCGTTTTAAAAGTACTATATTATTTGCGTCAATTTTGTATGCACGGGAATACATATACTAAAAGAAACGAGGAGAGTTTTTTATCCGATACTGCCTTGTATAATGTCAAAGATTTTTTTGCAAAAGCAGATCCTCAAATCAATGAACTTATTGATGCCGTTTATGCTGACGGGATAAAAACAATAAACAATGATTTTATGGCTCATGCAAAAAATAATATGTATATCATATGCGAGGTTTACAAAAACGAAGTTGAAGATTCTCTGATGAAAGAATATTATGATTTTGTTGTCAGAAAAGAAGGAAATAATCTCGGTTTTAATACTCGCCAACTAAGAGAAATTTTGATAGACAAGTATGTCGGCAATTTGAGAGATAAAAAATATGACACGTTCAGAAATAAACTTTATACCGTTTTAGGTTTTATTCTCGTTAAAGAAATAAAGCGCAATCCGAAAATCCAGGATAGTTTTATTGCTAAATTGCGGGCAAATCAAAGTGGTGACGAGGGTAAGCTGAACATTTATAATGAATTTGCCCCGAAAATATGGTCGGTTGTTTCTTCTAAATTCAACTCCGCAATTAAGTGTTTTGATGAGGAATCGCTCTCCAAATTCAAAGGCTATAAGGATATAGATGAATCGCTGATAAGCAAATATGGCATTACCGTTTCGAACACCGATACGTTAGTGAAAATACTCTATTTCTTATGTAAGTTTTTAGACGGGAAAGAAATAAATGAATTATGCTGCGCGATGATAAATAAATTTGATAATATCAACGATTTGATAAAAACCGCTGCTCAATGTGGCGAGGATATCGAGTTCGTTAAAGAATACAAATTATTCATTAACAGTAAAGACCTTTCCGATCAAATCAGGGTCGTAAAAAGTATAAGCAAAATGAAGCCTGAGTTATCAAACATCGGAGAAGTTCTTTTACTTGACGCTATTGATATTCTCGGATATAAAATCAATAAATATAAATGTGACGCGGACGGCAATAGATTAGTCGATTCAAATAACAAGCCTGTATATAGCGAAGAATATTGCACATTTAAGAAAGATTTCTTTGAAACATGCGAACTTGACGAGTTCGGAAGGGTTAAATATGATAAAAAAGGAAAACCGGTTATAAATCATAGGCGAAGGAACTTTATTATAAATAACGTATTATCAAGTAAATGGTTCTTTTATGTTGCAAAATACAATAGACCTTCGGAATGTCAAAAATTTATGAAAAGCAAAAAACTTATTGCTCTTGCATTAAAAGATGTTCCGGAAACGCAGATTGCCAGATACTATCATTCTGTTACCGGTGGAAGAGAGCAAACAGATTCCGAGGCAATGCGAACGACTTTAATCAGCCGTTTGCACGAGTTTTCCATAAAAGATGTTTTAAGCAGCGTAGGGTCGATGACGGCATCCGAAAATAAGAGACAGATTGAAAACAGCCGTAAAGAACAAATGAAAGCGATTGTAAAACTCTATCTCACCGTGGTGTATCTAATTGCAAAAAGTTTGGTTAAAGTCAATACAAGATTTAGCATTGCTTTTTCGGCGTATGAAAGAGACGTTTCCTTACTTGCGGATGAAAACGAATCTATTGCAATGGCAGACAATGATGACGATAAATGGAAAACGGGAAACTATATTTTTGCGCTTACGAAACACTTTTTGGATAACGATGAACCTTATTTTGATAAATACAATAATGCACTGCAACAAATAAAGGGTATTACCGATCCCAACGAGAGGCGTTTGGCTTATCGTGCAAACGATAAAGTTATTAAACATACCCATTTTAATTTACATACAAACAAGTATGTAAAGGATAATTACGAAAAAATTAGCAAAATGAACAAAATTGTCACGGAATATCGTAATAATGTACAGCACTTAGCAGTAGTGAACAACATAACCAAATATTTAGGCGATATTTCGGAAGTGACCAGTTATTATTCGCTTTATTGTTATATATTGCAAAGACTATTATTGGATAATAACAATAACGATAAATTTGCGGAAATAAAGGAAAAACTGATAAAATTCGGAACTTATAACAAAGATTTTATGTGGCTAATAAATGTTCCTTTTGCATATAATCTTCCGCGCTATAAAAATTTAAGCAACGAAGAAATTTTTTATGACGTAATTCAAAATAAATAAAAGGGAGCGTTTTTTGGCAGAGCGTACTATATTTATTGAAAACAGATGTAAAATCGGATATTCAAACGATTACTTGAAAATTGACAGAGAGGGAGAGATTATAACGTTTCACATTGATGAATTTGACGTTATAGTTTTCTCTTCTCTTGAAATTTCATGTTCGCTTTATTTACTCAACAAATTATCTGAAAAAGGCAAATCCGTTATCTTTTGTAACAGCAAGAAATTACCTTATTGTAATTTGTCTCCGTTAACCGGAACACAAAATGCTTATCTGCGTTTACAGGAACAGTTATCCTGGAGCAAAGAGGCAAAAGATATTATTTGGAAAAAGATAGTTGAAACTAAAATACAAAGCCAATTAGATGCATTAAAGTTTTTCAGAAAAGACAAGGTGTCATCTATTCCTATGGTTGAACTTGGTGATTACGGAAATGCAGAAGGTCGCTTTGCAAACGATTATTTTCATAATATGTTCGGCAGACGTTTTCTTCGCCATAATGTTGATAACATAAACGCGGCATTAAATTATGGATACGCCATCCTTCTATCTGTTACAGCCAGAATCATAGCAGCGCATGGCTATAACCAGTTGATAGGCATACATCATTCAAGCGCAACAAACAATTATAACCTTCCTTGTGATATTATGGAGGTGTTTCGTCCAATTATTGACATTATTGTTAAATATCACGGAGATGTGTCTCTTGATACAACCTACAAATGCGAATTAGTTCGCTCAATATATAAAGATGTCAAATATAAGGGACAAACACTGTCGGTTAAATACGCAATAGAATTATTTTTTATGGATATTGTAAAATCAATGAAAGATGGTGTAAATAGGATAGGAGAGTTTAGAATAGTATCTTGAGTGAAAAAGTATTTTTTGTTTTATTTGATGCCAAAATAAAAACAAGCGCAGAAAAAAGGCAATACCGTTTGTTTGTAAAACATTTAAAACGCGAAGGATTTTCATTGATGCAAAAGTCGGTATATATCAAATATTGCGTGGATTCTTTATCTCTAAAAGTCCAGTCGGGACGGATAAAACGTTTTACTCCAAATAACATTCAAGTAATTATCTTATCTGTTTCCAAACAAGCATTTGTTAACGGCGCATATTATAACTGCCGGTGCCCTCAATTACAAGCAAATAAATCTGTTTTTTGTATTTGATTTGACAAAAGATACAAGATGTTGTATTCTGTAAGCACAATAGCCCTCTCGTAGTTGAGGGTTCTGAGACGGTACTACCACATACACGGCGTGCACCAAGGCACAATAGCCCTCTCGTAGTTGAGGGTTCTGAGACTGTAGCGTGGACTTCGACGGTTCTTTTTAAGCACAATAGCCCTCTCGTAGTTGAGGGTTCTGAGACTTATTTAGCATAAGTTTGCCTTTTCCCTTTTGCACAATAGCCCTCTCGTAGTTGAGGGTTCTGAGACTGGGGTTGGTTGTTAATCGAGCTCTATGTGGCACAATAGCCCTCTCGTAGTTGAGGGTTCTGAGACTCCGCGGCGTTGACCAACGTGGGTTTGCTGTGCACAATAGCCCTCTCGTAGTTGAGGGTTCTGAGACTTTCAATTGTTGACGGCAGAGCGTCACATTGCACAATAGCCCTCTCGTAGTTGAGGGTTCTGAGACCAGGAGCCGATTAGTTTTGCTTCTGGTTCGGCACAATAGCCCTCTCGTAGTTGAGGGTTCTGAGACGCGTAGCTTACATCATATTTTGGTGCTTTTGGCACAATAGCCCTCTCGTAGTTGAGGGTTCTGAGACGTAGGTTTGCTATATAAGACTTTAACCAAGGCACAATAGCCCTCTCGTAGTTGAGGGTTCTGAGACCGGTGCGACGGGAACTTGTTTTTCTACGTTGCACAATAGCCCTCTCGTGGTTAAGAAACTATTTGACGTAAGACATAAAAGAAAAACTTAATATTTTGTATTGTCAGATTCGGTAACTTATCGTTTGAGCAGTTAAGCAATATAAACGGAGGTTATCCATATGGATACAGAAAGAATTGAAGTTATGAATGAGATCAAGACTCTTTGCAGAAAAGTCCGAATGATTCGTGCAGATATCGCCTATTCTATCGGAGTTAGCGAAAGAACACTTATCAGATGGCTTAATGGCAAAACCGTTATCGATGTTATTCATTACAAGCGGTTACTGAATCTTGCCAATAATGAAGGCCTTGCTATGCATTGTGTGTAGCAAGGTTTTTTTGTTTTCTATTCAATGACAGATCTGTCAGTGACCAAACGTAAATATGTAGAACTTTTGGTTGTTTTGTGATATGGTGTAAGCGTAGAAACTTGTTATGGTTAGGATAAAAATATGAACGATATAGTAGTAACAAATCATGCAAATAAGAGGATCAAACAAAGAGTCGGAATCAAGGGATTCGCCGCACAAGTTGCCTATGTTGAAAAGGCTTACGAACAAGGTCTTCGTAAGGAAGATTGCACCGGCGCATCCCTTCGCTTGTTGGAAGAAAGAGAAGAATTTTCAAACGATCGGGACCTTGTGTTGTTCAGAGATCAAATTTTCGTCTTTGATGGTCTTACTTTGGTGACGGTATTACCTGTTGATCAGGATTATCAAAAACTTATGAACAAAGTCAGATGCAAGCGCAACAAGAGAATCGCTTAATTGGAAGAGGTAAGGAGGATACGAAAATGTTGTTAAGAACAGATGTAAATAAGGTAAATGAACTTGTATATCGGGTGGCAAAAGCATACGGCGCGGAGATTGTTGACGCATACGTTTGGGGGTCATCGGAAAAATACCCGGATTCGTGTTCTATGTATTATGTCATAAAATACGGATTCGCTGTAAAAAAGATACGGATATCCGACCATAGCAAACAGCATAAGGATGCCGTAGGACAAACGAATCTGAGAAGTATAACGGTCAATGAAAAAACGACTTATAAGAATCTGGAACGATTTGTCATCAACAGTATCAACCAAGTCAAACGAGGAGCGCTCTACGCCGCTTTTGACTATATAGCCGAATGTGCATAAAAGGAGAAAAACACAAATGAGCAAATTTGATCATATTGCAGGATATGCAGGAGAAAAGAAAGAACTTATGGATATTTGCAAACTCATCAAAAAATATGATGAGTTTTCAGGACGCGGATTCAGATTGCCGCGCGGGATTTTGCTTTGTGGGGAGCCGGGCGTCGGCAAAACCGTGCTTGCGGAGGCTCTTATCGAGGAGACCGGCGTTTTCTGCCAAAAAATCGACTTTAACGCCGTTGACGACGATAATGTGAGCGAATATCTGGATGCAAAATTTAAAGAGGCAAAACAAAACGTTCCCGCGATCGTTTTTATGGATGAATTGGACAAGTTTGTCGGCAATCCGGGATTTGGCATTAGAAATACTTACGATATGGACTCCGCCCGCAAAATATTGAAAGCGATGGATGACAATGCAAGCAAAGATATTATGGTCGTTGCAACGATCAACAACGTTGATATGCTTTGTCCTGCGCTTACGCGTTCGGGAAGATTTGACAAGATCATCACCATTCCGCTCCCTGAACTTGAAGACCGCAAAAACATCATTCGGTTGTATTGCGAAGGCAAGGCAATAGACAAAAAAGTCAACGTGAACAATATCGCCAAAATCACTGCGGGTTTCTCCGGCGCGGACATTGAGTGTCTGATTAACGAAGCCGGGTTGAGTTCTGTTGTTGCCGAGAGAAATTGTATCACACAAGAAGATATCGAAGACGCAATCAACAAGATTGTGTTCAAAAGCAGCAAAAAAATTAAACCGCTCGACAAACAAGACAGGGATATTGTCGCGGTGCATGAGGCGGGGCATCTTGTTGCATGTCTTCTTCTCAACAGCGATAGCGTTGGCGGCGCGTCTATTCTTCCGCAAGGAAAGGCGGGCGGACACGTGAAAATTGCACAGTGCAATCGGGGCGTGCGAGAAAAAGGCAAGGTTCTTGACCAAGTCGTGATTGCGCTTTCGGGTAAGGCGGCGGAAAAAGTCTTCTTTGAAAAAGAAGATTATCTGGGCGCGACGAGCGATATCGAGCATGCATACGAAATGGTCAGAAGACTTGTCACCGGCGGATGCGGATATGGCTTCGAATACTATTTCAAAGCCGATGACAGCCCCTTTTCCAATGTCATCTTGTCGGAAAAGAAGTTGCAAATGATCGAGAACAAATGCGATGCCGTTTTACTTGATTGTTTGGAGAGAGCAAGTGTACTAATGAGTGACAACGTTGATCTGATCAACAAATACGTTGCGGCTTTAAAACGCAACTTCACGCTTTCTCGCGACGATATCATGCGTATCTATAAGCAAGAATGCGCCAAAAAGCAATTGAATGTCGAAATACACAATAAATAATATAATAAATCAGGAGATAAATATATGATGATACCGAATATTTTGTTTAGAAGATCACAAAAAGGTGTGTGCCTTGGATATGCACCCAACGGAAGAAAGGTGTTCGTTGACGTGTTCAACACGCCCAACGTTGGCATTATCGACGATCAGTACGATCGCCTTTGTGAAAACGTCACCAATTTTGCAAACTCGTTGTTGGCGCTTGGATGTTTTTCAGTCGTGATGGTGGAAAACGAACCGAAAGTCACTCCGTCCTCCGACTATACGAGAATTGACATCTCAAAAGCGCGTGAGTATTATCGCGAGTTGAGGGAAGAAATCGAAAGACGTATGTTCCTGTTTAAGCAGTGCAATGTGCATAATATCGATGAATACAATTGCAAGCAAGAAAACAAACTCAAAAGAATTGCGGTTTTCGTTTGCATCGAAGATAGCGAGGCAATGGGTGATCGTGCCGATTTTAGATGGATCTCGGTCATGAGCAAAGCGTTTGGGATTTTTATGTGCTACTATTCAACGCGTGATAACGTGAGACGCGCTCTGTATGCATTCGAAGAAGCAAACTACATAGAGTTTGAAAAAATCAAAAAAACATTCCTGGATGATCCGCTTTTTTATTGTGTGCTTGATTTTGCCATAGAAGAGAAAGCAATCAATGCAAAAATGCTGTGTAAACGGTTTTCGTTGGCAAAAAATCAAGCGGCATACTATATGAACGTCTTGGAAAAACTCGGTTTTATTGGTGACGAAGTCTGTTATCGCGTCCTACCGGATCAATGTTCAAAATGGATAGAAACTGTAAAACCCCTGCTTTTCTGAACTAACTTAATGTTTTGTTTAAGTGATAACATAAATAAAGATACCTTTTTTACACTATTGAGTGTAGATAAATATTTTCACATTTTAAAATCTTACAGTGGAAAGTTTGTGTGCATTGATAAAGTTCATATGGTATTTACATCTTCTTTTCGCAATATATATAAGTTGACTTATTTTTTAGAATATAGTTAAAGCCGAGAGTGATTAGCTCCCGGCATATTAAAGTATAAAAATATTTATGCAGTTTTAGTAGCTTATTCTTGTCTCAATTTCTATTGGCGTAAAGGTGACTTTTAAGTCAAGGCTTTTTTCTATTGCTTTTATAATTAAATCTGAGATTTCAAAGGGCGACATTTTGTTTAAAATCTTCTATGGTCTTGTCATATGCTACGTCAAGGAGTGAAGATTCTTCTTCATCAAACGCAACTATTTATTGAAACTTGCCTTTTTGGTCAAGATCAATACAAAATGTATTAGATTATTTTGATATAAAGTGTTAAGTCTAAATTTCGTGCCGTTGATATTCTCGCTGACTTATGCTACAACAGACGCAACGAAAGGCTATAAAAAAGGATTAATTTTTTTTGTTTTGCATACCTAAAAATTGGTATTATTTTGGTATTATTTTAGTATGGAAAATACTTTTCAAAATGAAAATTAGCTTGATTTTTGGAGAAAATAGCACAAAATATATGCAAAATATTGCTAAAAATGCACGATATTGGCGTCATTTATCGATTTTGAACCTATTATTGCGCATTCCCAAAACTCCTAAGCGCAAGGCCCCCGGTTCGAGCCCGGGATCCGACGCCACTTCCGTTAGGAATCGTATCAATCGGTGCGATTCCTTTTATTTATGCCCAACACAAAAAAATAGCCGAGAGCTTCGATACCCTCGGCTAATCCCATAGTAATAACTCCTTTATGTTTTTTGTTACGCAACGCGTTTAATACCGCCACCGAATGAGCGGATTAGAGTTCGTCAATATTGATAAGCCAAGCGTCGCCAAATTTAATGGACGTAATAGCACCTTGTTTTATCATATATTGAACGGTTCGCCATTTTAATGCTGTTTTGGGATCGCGTTTCTTCATTTCTGCGAGAATGTCGTTTATTCTTCTTAATCGCGGTATGTACATTTTATTCCTCACTTTCTATAAGATTGATTGCGTTTACAACCTTTTCTTGCGTGTCTGGTATGAAGTGGCTATAAACCTGTAGAGTTATGCTCGAGTCGCTATGTCCCATATACTTACTAACGGTCTGAATGGGCACGTTTTGAGAGAGCAACATACTACAATAGGTATGTCGAAGTCCGTGACAAGTTACGGCTTTGAAACCGTTTCTTTCCTCGAATTTCTTAAGCCATGAGCCTATATGATGAACGGACTCCGGTTCTCGCATAATGTTTACTGCAAGATAATAGTTGTCCAATTTGTTGTCAAACTCGTCGTCAGCCAAGCGAAACCAATCCATATATACTTTCAAATCGGCAATAAGTCCGTCTGAAAGCGGAATATCTCTCTCGGAAGTCTTTGTTTTCGGACACTTTTCGTAAGTGCCAAGCCTTTTTGAATACAGTCGGTTGCGTTTGATGTGAATCAATTTCTTTTCAAAATCAATGTCGCTCCAACGCAAACCGTATAATTCTGCGTTTCTTAAATATGTCATTGTCAAGGCAAAACTTTCGGCAGTTTGGTCGGCGAATAATTGTGTTTGCATATGGTGCGCCTTCTGCCCGATGGGAACGATGACACAAGTAATCTGCAAATTAAGGAACAGAAAAAACAATAAGTGATAACATCACAGAACTCTGATTTCAAATCGGTTAAAATAAAGACACAATAAAACAAAGGAGGACACGAAGATGTCTGTCATTAAAATTAGTAAAGAAAATTTCGCAAGCGAAGTTTTGAATTCCAATAAACCTGTTCTTCTCGATTTCTATGCCGATTGGTGCGGTCCCTGCCGTATGGTAGGTCCGATCGTATCGGAAATCGCAAATGAGCGAAGCGATGTTAAAGTCGGCAAAATCAATGTTGACGAACAGCCGGAACTTGCGGCACAATTTCAGGTAATGAGCATCCCGATGCTTGCTGTAATCAAAAACGGGAAAATCGAAAATCAGGTTGTTGGTTACAGATCGAAAGAGCAAATTGAAGCAATGTTGTAAGGAGAAAAAAGATGGGACTGTTTAATTTCTTCCGCAACACCGCCGACATCAACACCGGTGTTGCGGAATACAAAACAAATGTCGGCGCTGTTTTGCTTGACGTTAGGACGGCAGAGGAATACAATGACGGGCACATTGACGGAAGCGTCAACATACCTCTTGATAGAATTTCTTCCGTTGAGAATATCGTCAAGGACAAAAGCACACCGCTTTATGTGCATTGTTTAAGCGGTGGTAGAAGCGGACAAGCTGTATCCTATTTGAAGCAAATTGGTTACACAAATGTAAAAAATATCGGTGGCATCAGCAGCTACCGTGGAAAGGTGGTGAAATAAATGAAAGTTGTAATTATAGGCGGTGTCGCAGGCGGCGCTACTGCGGCGGCGAGAATACGCAGGCTTGACGAACAAGCGGAAATCGTTGTTTTTGAGCGTTCAGGATTTATCTCATACGCTAACTGTGGTCTGCCGTACTACATCGGCGGCATCATTGAAGAAGAAAATGATCTAACCTTGCAGACGCCTGAAAGCTTTTGGAGCCGTTTTAGAGTTAAGATGAATGTCCATCATGAAGTTACGGCAATTCATCCTGATAGCAAAACCGTTACCGTAAAAAATCTTGAAAACGGTAAAATCCTTACCGAGAGTTATGATAAGCTCGTGCTCTCGCCCGGTGCTAAGCCGATAAAGCCGGGGTTTGACGGTATTGACAGCGATAAGATATTTACCCTGCGCACCGTTGAGGATACGCTTATACTCAAGAAATATACGGATGAGCATCAACCGAAGTCTGCCGTGGTTGTCGGTGGAGGATTTATCGGAATCGAAGTTGCGGAAAATCTGCGTGAACTCGGAATAGATGTAACGCTCGTGGAAGCGGCGGATCAGCTTATGGCTCCGTTTGACAGGGATATGGCATCGTTTATTCATGCTGAAATCCGCAAAAACAGTGTCCATCTAATGCTTGATACTATGGTTGAAGGTTTTGCCGATACCGATTGCGGTATTGATGTGAAACTCAAAAATGCTCCGACACTTCATACCGATATGGTTGTAATGGCAATCGGCGTCGCTCCCGAAACCACACTTGCGAAAGATGCAGGCATAGAACTTGGCATTAAAGGCAGTATTGTGGTCAATTACAAAATGGAAACATCTATACCTGACATTTATGCGGTTGGAGATGCGGTTCAGATCAAAAATTTTGTAACGGATAAGGACACACTCATCTCTCTTGCCGGACCTGCAAACAAGCAGGGTAGAATTGCCGCCGATAACATCTGCGGCGGTGACAGCCATTATACCGGCGGACAGGGCTCATCCGTCATCAAAATATTTGACATGACTGCCGCTGCTACGGGTATTAACGAAAAAACCGCAAAGTCCCTTGGTATTGCTACAGACAAAGTCATTCTTTCGCCGATGAGTCACGCAGGATATTATCCCGGCGGTAAAATGATGACTATGAAAGTGCTGTTTGAAAAAGAAAGCTACCGCCTTTTAGGGGCTCAAATTGTAGGCTTTGACGGTGTCGATAAGAGGATAGATGTGCTTGCAACCGCTATCCGTGCTGGAATAAAAGCATACGAGCTTACAGAACTTGACCTTGCTTATGCTCCGCCGTATTCCTCCGCAAAGGACCCTGTGAATATGGCAGGCTATATCATTGAAAACATGAAAAACGGCATTGTAAAGCAATGGTATTATGAGGAAGATGAAACTCTTCCCCGTGACGGCAGCATAACACTTCTTGATACACGTACACCAATGGAATACAGCATGGGGCATGCAAAGGGTTTTATCAATATTCCCGTTGATGAACTGCGTGAACGTATAGGTGAGCTGGACAGGAGCAAGCCTGTGTATGTTATCTGCCAAAGCGGATTGAGAAGCTATATCGCAAGCAGAATTTTAATGGGTAACGGTTTTGATGCCTATAACTTTGCAGGCGGTTTCCGATTCTATGATGCAGTCCGTAATGATAAAGCGTTAAATAAAAAATCCACCCCCTGCGGAATGGATGATTAAAAGGACAGAAAAGAAAAGCGTTGAGAATTCCTTTTTTGAGAAACTCAACGCTTTGTTTTATCAAACTATAATCTTTTCAAGTCCGTCTTTGTCTGTAATCTCAATCGTTCCGCGGGAGAGTGATATAAACCCTTCGTTCACAAAATACTTTAGCATTCGTGTTACCACTTCACGGGGATTACCTAAGTGATTGCCGATTGTTTCGTGGGTGATTTTAAGAATGTTAGTGCCTTCGATGCTTGCCTCATTCAAAAGAAAATCTGCAAGCCTTTTATCAAAGCTTTTCCACATCACCTGGTCTATCAGCCACATTACATCTGAAAATCGACTTGCCATAACTTCGTTTGTGTAATTGGCAAGCGGTGCGGAAACATCCATAACGCTTTTGTAAACTTCTGATGGGATGACTAAAACCTCTGTTTCCTTTTCAGCAGTAACGGTAATAGCAAACTGAATACTGTTCATAATACAGGACGCAGAGAAAAGGCAAATATCTCGCTCAAAAAGGCGGTACATCGTAATCTCTCTGCCATCATCAGATATAGTAAAAGCACGAATTTGACCTGAGAGCACAAGGAGCAGTCCCGTACAATTCTGCGAACCATTATGCAAGAGTTCACCCTTGCCGAATTTACGAACAAAAGATGAGTTTGTAAGCGTGTCTTGCTGTGATTTCGTCAGTTTATCAAATACAGGTAAATACGTTAAGTAATTCATAAGCCGTGTCTCCTTTTCAGTATTTTTAGTATAGCGTAATTTCAGGCATATGTCAATAATGCTGTTGACATATGCCTGAAACGGCACTATAATATATGGTGAGGTGATAAAATGCCAAGACCGACGAAGTGTCGCCGAGTGTGTTATTTCCCTGAAGTTCTTGAATTTTCTCCAACGGGAGCAGTGAGCGGGGAACCAATTGTATTGACAATTGATGAACTTGAAACCATACGGCTGATTGACAAAGAAAACTTAAGCCAAGAAGAATGCGGGGCACAACTCGGCGTAGGCAGAACAACCGCACAGAAAATCTATGAAACCGCAAGGAAAAAGATAGCAGACGCACTTGTGCTTGGCTTCGCACTGAAAATTGAGGGCGGCGAGTTTCAGCTTTGTAGCGGCAGTACAGACTTTTGCTATAAAAAAGACTGCATCAAACGGCAAATTCAAAAAGAATTCAAAACGGAAAAAGGAACAAATATTATGAGAATCGCAGTAACTTACAAAAACGGAAACATCTTTCAGCATTTCGGTCACACCGAGCAATTCAAATTGTACGATATTGAAGACGGCAAGGTCATTAAAACAGAGCTTATAGATACCAACGGCTCCGGCCACGGTGCATTGGCCGGCGTACTCTCCTCTGTAAAAGCAGACGTACTTATTTGCGGCGGTATTGGCGGCGGTGCACAAATGGCGCTGGCAGAAAACGGAATAAAGCTCTACGGCGGTGTCAGCGGTAATGCCGATGAAGCGGTAAATGCTTTTGTTGCCGGCAATCTTGCTTTCAATCCCGATGTGCATTGTGAACACCACGATCATGAACACGGCGGGGAAACCCATATCTGCGGCGACCACGGCTGCGGTCACGGACATTGCGGGAATCATTGAAAAATGTGATAACATCACAAAATTGCAATCTAAAATATGCTATTATTCAATTAAAGGAGGCGGAACTATGAAGCAATATATCTGTACAGTCTGCGGATATATCCATGAAACCGAAGGCGAATTGCCCGATGATTTCAAATGTCCGATTTGCGGTGCAGGTAAGGATTCTTTTGTGCTGAAAGAGGAAACTGCTAAAGCAGAAGAAATCCTTGAAAAGCCGCATACAGAAAAAGAATTATCCCCAATGGAGATGAGCATCATTTGCTCCAATCTTGCAAGAGGGTGCGAAAAGCAGTATATGCCCGAAGAATCCGAGAGCTTTAGAAAACTCGCAGAATTCTTCCATCAAAAAGCAGAGCCTGTCAGCAATGCCGGCACAGAGACATTGCTTGAATTGATTAATCATGATATTTCGGTGGGATTTCCTTACGGCAAATCAGCTGCGGAAGAGCAGCCCGACCGTGGCGCACTTCGCTGTCAGGTGTGGGCAGAAAAGGTAACGAGAATGTTGCAGTCACTTCTCACCCGATATGAGGTGGAGGGTAACAAGATGCTTGAAAACACAGGTGTGTATGTCTGCACAGTCTGCGGATTTGTATTCGTTGGCGATGCACCGCCTGCGCTTTGTCCGGTATGCAAAGTCCCTGCGTGGAAATTTGAAAAAATAGAAGGAGGTGCAAGATAATGGCAGATAAATATGCAGTAAGAAATCTTCGCTTATGTACCAAGGATTGCCTTTGCCTTTATGTTTGTCCTACCGGCGCTACGGATACAGAAAACAGCATCATTGATCCAAATAAGTGTATCGGCTGCGGCGTATGTGCCGAGGCATGTCCTTCAGGTGCTATTTCAATGATGCCGAAGGAATTGCCCCCGCAGCAGCCTAAAACGGATAAAGTGGTCGAGGCGCTGCGTGCTCTCGTTCAAAGCAAAGCGCAGGCTGAAAACATAGCTTCACAGCTGCCCGATACACTTTCGAAGGCGGTAGCAAAATCGTCTCGACTTATGGCAGAAGACCTTTGCCGGGAAGCAGGCTTTATGCTTCCGCAAAGCGCCAAGACAAAAGAATTTTTAGAGCAAATAAAATCCTATCCCGATATTCCGGTGGATGTGGTGGAAGCATTGCTTCATAACATAAATTTCAATGAAAATATAGAAAAGAAAGAGGTAACGAAAATGGCAAAATGGAAATGCACTGTATGCGGTTATATTCACGAGGGAGATACTCCTCCCGAAACCTGTCCTGTCTGCAAACAGCCGAAAGAAAAATTTGTAAAGCTTGAGGAACCCAAGAATCCCTATGCCGGTACAAAGACCGAAAAGAACCTTTGGGAAGCATTTGCAGGCGAATCTCAGGCAAGAAACAAGTATACATACTTTGCTTCTGTTGCAAAGAAAGCAGGCTTCGAGCAAATTGCAGCACTTTTCTTGCAGACTGCCGAAAATGAAAAGGAACATGCGAAACTGTGGTTTAAGGCTCTCGGCGAGCTTGGTGACACTGCCGAAAACCTGCTCCATGCAGCGGAAGGCGAAAATGCCGAGTGGACTGATATGTATGATCGTATGGCAAGAGAAGCAGATGAAGAAGGCTTTCACGATTTGGCTGCTCAATTCCGCGGTGTTGCCGCTATTGAGAAATCACATGAGGAAAGATACCGTGCTCTTCTTAAAAATGTTGAAACCAAATCAGTATTTGAAAAGTCCGGCGTAACGGTTTGGGAATGCCGCAATTGCGGACATATCGTTGTTGGTACTAAGGCTCCCGAAACATGTCCTGTATGTAAGCATCCGCAGGCCTATTTTGAAGTTCGTAAAGAAAATTATTAAGGTGAATGAAAAATGAGAGAAAAGTTTTATATTTGCCGCCATTGCGGTAATTTAATCGGTCTTATTCACGATGCAGGGGTTCCTATGATGTGCTGCGGACAGAAGATGGAGGCGCTGGTTCCTAACACCACCGAAGCGGCGGGAGAAAAGCACTTGCCTTTTGTGCATTTGGAAGACGGTTCTGTTTATGTAAGGATCGGCGCAACAACGCATCCGATGACTGAGGAGCATTATATTCAGTGGATTTACCTTGAAACGGAGAACGGAGGTCAGCGGAGAGCCTTTAAACCTGGTGATACACCGGAAGTTACCTTTTGCACCGGCGAAGATAAACCTGTTGCAGTTTATGCTTACTGCAACCTCCACGGACTTTGGAAAACTGAAATCAAGTAAAAGTAAAATCGCCTGCCAAAACATCTTGGCAGGCGATTTGTCATATCTTTTCAATTATAAATAAGTTCAGCATTTACAAATTCTGTTGCTCGATTATGGATATTAGCAACGTTCCTTCTTCGTTACTAGATCGGAAATCTTGTCGTCAGAGTTGCCTCTGACTTTTTTGATTGAGTAAACAACTTTTTTCATTTTTTTTGGAATACCTCCATATTTTATTTTGCCTTTCGGCAGGTGCAAAGTAGCACAGGTCGAAACTTATTTGACTTGTAAATAATGTTGCAATGGGCAATAGCAACTACAAACTCGTTTTGAGAGAAAAATAGTGCCGTAAAAAGAAAAGAGCCAAACTCATAATCGAGCTTGACTCTGTTATTCAATATGAAAAGTTTAAGTGCTATTTTTTCGTGCCGTTGATATTCTCGCTGACTTATGCTACAATAGACGCAACGAAAGGCTATATAAAAGGATTAATTTTTTTGTTTTGCATACCTAAAAATTGGTATTATTTTGGTATTATTTTAGTATGAAAAATACTTTTCGAAATGAAAATTAGCTTGATTTTTGGAGAAAACAGCACAAAATGTATGCAAAATATTGCTAAAAATGCGCGATATTGGCGTTATTTATCGATTTTGAACCTATTATTGCGCATTCCCAAAACTCCTAAGGGTTAGTTATGGGTTCGATTCCCGTCGGGAGTACCAAAAAGCAGACACAGACGTGTCTGCTTTTGCTATCCCTCCGGAGAATCGAACGGTTGTTAACATAGCCCGATTCCCGTACGCTCGGCAGGCTCGCTGCTATACGGGAGTACCAAAACGACTGTGAAGACAGTCGTTTTTTTACACCCAACGGAGAATCGAACGGCTGTTGACACAGCCCGATTCCCGTGCGCTCGACAAGCTCGCTGATGAACGGGAGTACAAAAAAGCAGACACAGACGTGCCTGCTTTTGCTATCCGGACTTGAAATCGAAGGACGGCGTTCCGTCGTCCCGATTCCCGTACGCTCGGCAGGCTCGCTGATACACGGGAGTACCAAAATGACTGTGAAGACAGTCGTTTTTATATGATGAAGAGAAAGGGCTGACGATTCAGGACGCATAAAAAAGATTTCGACTCGCGCTGCTTTTTTTTCGCTTTCCATAATTTTGCTCCTGAATGTTTTTTGATTTCTCAATCAAAGCATGCCAGACAAGAACAATACGAACCGTGGTCAAGACGTCGTATTTTTGACAAATACTGCGTTACGCTCGCGGCTTAGACATAAAGTATTAACCCGTTCGCGGGCCTTGTCTTTGCCTGAAAATACGGCGTCGGACTCGCGGGCGACCAAATCGTCCCAAAATAGAACCAAAATAAAGAAAAGATCCGAAAAAATTGATCAATAATTAACAATATGGTATTATGATTAAAGAAGGAAGACAAAAAACGACAATTAAAGGAACGGAATTTTAATATGATCGACCCGATTAGTACGATTGAACTGAAAAAGAGCATTCTTGAAGATAACGACGCCGACGCCGAAAAACTTCGCGCGGAACTTAACGCGCGGGGCGTTTATTATATCAATCTGATGTCTGCGCCGGGCAGCGGAAAAACCTCGCTTCTCGTTAAGCTTATCGGTGCGCTTAAAGACAGGTGCGCCGTCGGCGTAATGGAAGCGGATATCGACGGCGACGTGGACGCATATACCGTAAGAGAAGCCGGCGCCGAGGCAATCCAGCTGCACACGGGCGGCATGTGCCATCTTGACGCGGATATGTCCAGACAAGGATTCAAGGAGTTTTGCACAAGCGCGGACGTCGTGTTTCTGGAAAATATCGGGAACCTTGTGTGTCCGGCGGAATTTGACACGGGCGCGCATCTCAAAATGGCGCTTCTTGCGGTTCCCGAGGGCGATGATAAACCGCTGAAATACACCCTTATGTTTTCGACGTGCGACGTTGTCGTCGTCACGAAAACCGACACGGCAAAGTACTTCGACTTCGACCTTGAAAAATGCAAAAAATATATCGCGAAAATCAATCCGAATGCAAAAGTTTTCGCCGTATCGTCCAAGACGGGCGAGGGCGTCGATACGCTTGCGGACTGGATTTTCGACAGTTATAAAAATTGGCGCGAGGGATTGAAATGAAAGTTATTGCGGTCAAAGAAAGTATTTTTTCCAACAACGACAAGGTCGCGGACGAACTGCGCGCGTCGCTCCGAAAAAAAGGCGCGTTCATGATTAACGTTATGTCTTCGCCGGGCAGCGGAAAAACGACGCTTCTCACAAGGCTTATCAACGATATGAAAAGCAAAATCAGGATCGTCGCGATGGACGTCGATATCGAGACCGATGTCGACGCAAGGCGCATTGCGGAAAACACCGGCGTCGAAAGCGTGCAAATCCACAACGGCGGACTGTGCCATATCGACGCGCAGATGGTCACGGACGCGCTGGAACAGGCGGATTTTCCGGAAACCGATCTTATCGTGCTGGAAAACATCGGAAACCTTGTGTGTCCGGCGGAATTCGACACGGGCGCACACCTTAATATGATGCTTTTGTCCGTGCCCGAAGGCGACGATAAGCCGCTGAAATACCCGCTTATGTTTGAAAAGTGCGACGTGGTTGTCGTCACGAAAATCGATACACTCGAAGCGTTCGACTTCGATATGAAAAAGTTTGAAGAACGCGTCGGAAAGCTCAATAAAAACGCGCGGATTTTTAAGGTCAGCGCAAAAACCGGCGAGGGAATCGAGGCGTTGGAAAACGAACTGTACGAAAGGATAAAACTTCTGAAAAAATAAATATCCATAAAATGGGACGGCAACTTCAAACGAAATGCCGTCCTTATTTTATATCCTTATCGGTATTGATTAAATGTGGGTTTTCTTTTTGATTTCGTTGTATATCGTGCGCCCCGTGAACGCGACAAGGAAAATAAGCGTTATCATGGATATCCCGAACGCCACCATCGGAAGAATTATTTCGGTGCACGCGCCCGCCATGACTGCCGCCGCCGGAACGATTCCAAGAAGACACGTCATCCACATATATCTGAAAAACGACTTGCCTTTTCTTTTGCGGAAAGCCCCGACAAAAACAAGGTGCAGGGCAAGCGACGATATGATTGTTACGGGCATCGCATAGGCAAAGCACCACTCTTTCGTTTTGAAAATATGTTGCGCCGTAATGAATATGACGGACAGCATCAGCGTTTGCGAAAACACCTTTGCGCCGTTCGGCCCTTTGTAAAAAACGGTGGTTTTGAGTGTAAAATAGCCGTATAAAGTAAGGATTAGTGCAAAAACGCACCAAAGATACTTTCTTGCAACGGTAAGGTTGACGGCAATGCAGATTACGTTTATCGAAAGCGCGACGATAAGGTATACGCTTGAAAACGTTACCGGGTGTCCGCTTTTTCTTATATGCTTTTCGGGATACAACGGGCGCTCCGCAGGCTCGCCTTCGAGCGGGGATTTGCACAGGGGGCAGACGTCGTAAATACCGTCGACGTGAACGCCGCAATTTTTACAATACATCGTTATTCCTCCCAATAGTTACTTCGCACGGTAACGTCCATACCTTCGCCCGCAAGGAAACGGAAAAATTCCTTTTCGACAGACGTGTCGACGAGTTTTCTTGCAAAAGTAAAGGTGGTTTTGTCGAGTGCGGATACGCTTGTCAGCGCGCGCGGCGACGTTTTTGCCGTTGACGCCATGATGGATATTTGATCGACCTTGGTTTTCATTCCGTCGGGAATCTGCACGACGCCCATGTTTGAAAACGTCATCGTTTTTTTGCTGTTTCCGAAGAAAAGCCCCGACGCCTTGAAAATAAATTGTTTTATGGGCAGGGGAAGTATGCGGAATAAAAACAGACGTTCCGTTTTTGCGGTCACGTTGATTTTGTTTTGCAAAACTTCTTTTTCGGTGTCTTTTTTCAGGCGGGTTTCGACGCGCTTAATTATTTCCTCAAACGACGGCGCGTCGTTGACGTCGACGCCCACGCGTGAGAACAACGAGAAGTTCAGCAAAGTGCGGCTCGGGAAAGGCTTTCTGAGATTTATCGGCACGAAAAGCACGATGGGCGGATTTCCGTTGGGCTTTGTGATTTTTGCCTTGTAAATCGCGTTTATGAGAACGGCAGCCGAATACGCCGTAACGGTTGTGTGATATGCGTGCGCGCGTTCAAGGAGTTTCGCCGTGTCGACGGTTCCCTCGATAACGCCGCTTCCCTTGAAGTCGAATCTGGCGTCGGGGAAAGTGTACGCTTTGCTGCCTTGCAGGTCCTTCACTCCTTTAAGGTGGAAAATGCTCACTTTTTGCGCGTATTTCAAAAAGCCGTCTTCCGCTTCGTCGGGCAAAGGCTCGCTTTCGGGCAGTCTGATTTTGCCCTCGGGATCCACGTCGTCGCCTGAAAGACGGACGTATTCGAAAAGTATCGTTTTGAAAAATTCCATGCAACCGTTTCCGTCGCAAAGGGCGTGGAAACAGTCGATTGAGATTTTGTTGTTGAAATAGGACACGCGGAAATTATATCCGTACGTTTCGATGCTGTCGATGTCTTTGATTAAGTAGTCGGAATCGGGCACGACCTCGGGCTTTCCGTCAAGTTCTTCCAAATAGTGCCAGAAAATCCCGCGACGCAAACATACGTTGAAATACGGATATCGCTTTATCGAGTTTTGCAGGGCGGTTTGAAGCACGGCGGGATCGACGTCGTCGCGCATAATCGCCGATATTCTGAACAGGTTTTGTATGTTGCTTTTCAGGTTGAACGGATATATCTTTCCGGAGTTGTCCAGCCTGTGCCATGACTTGATCTTTTCCATTATGTTATAAAGTATAGACTTAACTATGCAAAAAGTCAATAAACGAACGCCCGTAAAGAATTGTTCCGAGATTTGATTAAAAAACGAAAGGCGTTATTATTTTTGAAATAAAGCAAAAAGATTTGACAAATCAAAAATAACCGCTTATAATTACCATTGCTTAAAAAGTAAGTACCATTAGCTCAGCTGGATAGAGCGTTTGGCTACGGACCAAAAGGCCAGGGGTTCGAATCCCTTATGGTACACCAAAAAGGCTCACGAAATCGTGAGTCTTTTTAATTTGCACAAGGGATTCTGCGTGCTATCGCACGCGTTGCCTTGCAACCGAACCCCTGCGGGCTGACGCTCCGTTTATACGAGTAAACTCGTTCACTTCGCTATTACGCCTTTCGGCTACGAATCCCTTATGGTACACCAAAAAGACTCGCGAAATCGTGAGTCTTTTTAATTTGCATAAGGTATTCTGCGTGCTATCGCACGCGTTGCTTTGCAACCGAACCCCTGCGGTCTGTCGTTGTATAAAAAAGTTATAAAAAAGACTCGCTATTGCGAGTCGTTTTTGTGTTTTCGGAAATTTATATCTTGCAAACGTCAATCCACTCGACGAAGTTTGAGTACTTTTCAAGTTCGGGAATCGTGAGTTTGATTGCGCTGTTACTGCTGCCGCAGGCGGGGAAAACCGTCCCGAATCTTTTCAGCGATTCGTCAAGGTATACCGTGACGCCGTCGTTGATACCGAAAGGGCAAACGCCGCCGATACCGTGTCCGATAAGGTCGTTCACTTCCTCGGGTTTCAGCATTTTGGCTTTCGCGCCGAAGAAGGACTTATATTTGTGATTGTCGATTTTCGCGTCGCCCGCCGTAACGATTAAAATCGCTTTGTCGCCCAGCATAAAAGACAACGTTTTCGCAATGCGGCACGGCTCTGTGTTTAGGGCGTGCGCGGCAAGCTCGACGGTTGCGCTCGACTCGTGAAATTCCTTGATTCTATCGGCGATTCCGAATTGTTCAAAATATGCTCTTACTCTCTCAATTGCCATTTTACACACCTGTTTTGTCTTGTAAAGTATTGATAATTATAACAAAACAATCAGTTAATTACAACTGAATTCATAAGGATTTTATATTTTTGTTGTTGGAAGGATAGCTCTTTTCGTTTGAGTTTTATTTTTGAGAGAGAAAACAGATTGCTCCCGTGTGAGTTTTTGCATTGAATTGGGTTGAAGGCGGTTTTTGCTACGCTATGTAAATAAAAAAACCATTATCTGTTGGCATTGGATAGTGGTATTCGCTTAAATGTTTCGTGGATATCAACTCACGAAGTGAGATTTCATCACTCAAAGAGAGATTTCACTCGCGCAAGCGAATTTCATTGAAAAAGCCAAGTCGCTTTGACTTGGCTTTTTCTTGGCTCCCCCTGTCTGGTTCGAACAGACGACCCTTCGGTTAACAGCCGAATGCTCTACCGCTGAGCTAAGGAGGAATATTGTTGCTACCTTGATAGCACGATTATTCTATAATACAAAACCCGACTTGTCAACGATTTTCGCGGTTTATTTTGAAAAAAATTCCGTTATTTCCTTTTCGGCGTCGGGATTTTTTCTGCCGCGGCATAACCTTGACTTAATCGGTCGATATGTTATAATAGATATATTATTAAAAACGCAAAAGAGAGACAACATGGATAAAATCAAATCGTTGTTCAGGGAAGAAAATGCTGCAAAGATTTTTGAATCTAAGGAATTCGTCTGGGTATGGCTTGCAATCGTATTCATATGCTGGATTACCGGTGGCTGGGTTGCGGGCTTTATAATCGCGGCGGTGCTTGCGGGGATAATCTTATGTTTATGTCGCGACACGTTGCCGGTAACGACGATACTTTGGACGTTCCTGTTCATACTGGGAGCAAACCGACACAAACTTCAAGGCATGGCGGGGCTTATCGCGGCGGTGCTTTTCATAGTTGTCGGTATTATCGTAAACGTTGTGCGATTCCGCCCGAATTTCCGCTTTATGAGTTATAAAACGGTAACGGCGACGACGGTTGCCATACTTGCGTTCTGCGCGACGGCGATGCTGTCGGGGATTGCAAGGGGCGAAAGGTATTTGAACTTTTCCGAGCACGGCTTATATGCGACGGTTGTCGGCGCGTTGTGCGTGATGCTGGCGCTGTGTTACGTCTTTTTCTCGGCGACGATATCGGGCGGCGAAGACGGCAAAAGGGTATTGAATCACCTTTTATTTCTGATGTTTGCGTCAAGCGTCGTCATCGTGCTGCAACTTATCGTATATTATGCGATGCGCGGCGGAGGCTTCAAGGCGGTTATCGACGGATTTGTGCATAAAGACGTGGAACTCGGCTGGGGCGGCCCGAACAATTACAGCATAATCCTGGCGATGATGACGCCCGCGACGTTGTATTTCGCCGTGAAAAACGGAAAATATTCGCCGTTGTATCTGATTTATGCCGTCGTGCAATACTTTTTCATATTTGCGTCGGCAAGCCGTGGCGCGATACTTTTCGGCGCGTTCGGACTTGTCGCGTCGTTCGGCCTTGCGATTTACAAAAGCGAATTCCGCGGCAGAATGATAATCACGACGGGCGTGCTGATGGCGGTAACGACCATCGTTCTGATGGCGAAAGCCGATGTCATTTACGACTCGCTGGGCATATTTATGGGAAAAGCCCTGGACGAAAACGGACGTATTCCGCTGTGGAAAGACGCCTGGAAGAATTTTAAGGCAAATCCGATTTTCGGCACCGGGTTCGATTACTATCTCGGCGGACACAACGGCGGAAAATCCGACGGATATACGCCGTATTGGTATCATTCCACGTTTTTCCAGGCGCTTGCCGCAACGGGCATCGTCGGCTTTTTGGCGTGGGTAAATCTGGAAGTTTCGAGACTTCGCGCGTTCCTTACGAACGCCAGCCTTGAAAAGTGGTTTATGCTTTTCGGATATACGATTTTCTGGCTGTACGGCATGGTCGACGTGTTTTATTACACGCCCAACGGGCTGCTTTTCCTGTTCATCATCACGCTTGCAATCGAAAAGAGCGTCGAAAGCGCAAAGCTTCGTCCGTACTCGCTTGTATATATCGAAAGGAAACGCCGGCAAAAACTGCTGACGAAAAATGCGGAAAATGAAAAATAGAAAGCCGTCGTTTTGCGACAAGACGTCGTTTTCGCTTGCGATGGCAGGGGTAAGCCGCGCCGTCGTCCTGAAAGAAACCGAAAGCACCAACGACGTCGCGAAAGAGATGCTGAAAAACGGTTGCCGCGACTTTGCAACGGTCGTTGCCGAAAGACAGACGAAGGGCAAAGGGCGTAGCGGAAAATCTTTTTATTCGCCCGACGAAACGGGGGCGTACGTCAGCGTCGCTCTGCATGCGTCTGACGACAAAAAACCGTACGTCACGATAATCGCCGCGCTTGCGACCGCCCGCACCGTCGAGGAGTTTTCGGGCAGCCCCGCCTTTATCAAGTGGGTGAACGACGTATATCTTTTCGACAAAAAGGTTGCAGGGATTCTGGCGGAAAGGGTAATATCCGAAAGCGTCACCGGCGAAGTCATCGGCATCGGCACGAACCTGCAAGATCCCGACGACGGTTTCCCCGACGACATAAAAGGCGTCGCGGGCTCGTTGAATCTTCTCGTCGACAAACGTGCGGAATATATCGGCGCGCTTGTAAAAAATCTTCGGGACGAATATGAAAACTTTGACAAAAAGTCCGCCCTGAAAACCTTCCGCGAGAAATCGTATCTCACGGGGAAGGACGTAAACGTCCGGGATTTATTCGGCACGTACAAGGCGCGCGTTCTCGATATCGACGACGACTTCGGGCTTGTCGTGATGAAAGAAGACGGCGTGTCCGTTTTAAGAAGCGGCGTCGTAAGCATATCGGTAATAAAAGAAGAATAAAAATAAAAAACGAAAATTTTCAAGCCGTCGGAAGACGGTTTTTTTATTGCGCGGGTTTTATATTTCGGATTAAGGCAAAAATACGATATTATGATCAGGAGCGCAGACGTAATCGAAAAACTGAAAGCCGACGTATCGTCCGACGACTTTATCGCGCGCGATTTTTCGGCAGACGGCGCGGCGGGCGCGTTGCTTTACGTCGACGGAATGAGCGACAAATTGCTGCTGGAACAAAGCGTTGTGAAACCCTTGCTTTCAATGAAGTGGGAAGGTGTGACGCTCGATGACGTAAAGAAACTTCCCTATGGCGAAGAAATCAAGGAAATCGAAGAAACCGCGGCGGGACAAACCGTCGCAAACGGCGATCTGGTGCTTGCGCTTGACGGGGCGGAGAAACTTTACGAAATCTCGCTTCGGAACTACCCGCACCGTGCCGTTGCGGAGCCGCCCACCGAAACCGTAATCAAAGGCCCGCGCGAAGGATTTACCGAAGAAATCAAAACAAACGTGTCGCTGGTCAGACGGCGCATAAAATCGCCGCGACTGAAAGTGAAAAAATTCACCGTCGGAAAATACGGAAATACAACCGTTATGATGGTTTACATTGACGATATTGTCGATAAAGACGTTGTTTTGCAAATATCCGAAAAAATCAAATCCATAAACATCGACGGCATAATCGGCGCGGAATACGTGTCGCGGTTTGTCTGCGAGCATGCGGGCAGCATTTTCAATCAGTCGGGAATGACCGAAAAACCCGACGTCGTCAGCGCAAAAATTCTGGAAGGACGGGTTGCGCTTTTCATCGACGGCACGCCCGTCGTCATAACTTATCCTTACGTTTTGCTGGAAAGTTTTCAGGACGGATACGATTATTACGTCCAGAACAAGCGCGCCACGATGCTAAGGCTTATCAGGATTATCGGCGCGTTCTTGGCGGTGTTACTGCCGGGGCTTTACGTCGCGTTTCAGGAATATCATTATCAACTGATGCCGCTGAAATTTCTCATATCCCTGCTTAACAGCGTGTCGGGGATACCTTTCACGCCGCCGATGGAAATGTTGTTTGTTCTTGCGCTTTTCGAGGTGCTGAATCAGGCAAGCATCCGTATGCCGCGATACGTCGGCACCGCGCTTTCGATCGTCGGGGCAATCGTGCTCGGCGAAACGGCGGTAAACGCCGGGCTTTTAAGCAGTCCGACGGTGCTGGTGATTGCGATTTCGGCAATCGGCATAAACTGCGTGCCCGACCTTGTGGACGCTTTCAGCATTTTGCGGCTAGCGGGGCTGATTACGGGAAGTATTCTGGGGCTTTTCGGCATCGTCGTATTTTCGATGGGGCTTATCGCGTATTTGTGCGGGCTGGACAGTTTCGGCTCGCCTTATCTTGCGCCGTTCGCGCCGATGATAACCGCCGATTTCAAGGACGCCGTCGCAAAGGAAAACCTGTTGTCGTTTGAAAAGCGGCCGTATTCCGTGCCGACGAAAAACAGAAGGAGAATGCGCCGTGACAGATAATCGGAATTTAGTTTATACAAGGCAATTCGCGCTACTTGCGTTCGTGACGTGTCTGACTTTTCGGGTGTCGAGGTTGCCGCCGCTTATGCGACAGGCGGTGGGCACGAACGATCTCTTCGTGCTTTTACTGTATCTTCTTCTGGACGCTGCTCAATTTTTCGTCGTATATAAATTCGTCGCAACGGGCGGAAAGGAAGCGATACAAGACACCGTGTTTTACAAGGTCGCGGGGGCAATGCTTTTCGTCAACTTTTTTATGAAAACGTTTATGGCGACGGCGGGAACGACGGCGTTTACGACGGAATCCCTTTTTGAAGACATCGGCACGGGCAGCGTTGTCGTCGCGCTTCTCGTTACGACGGGGTACGTCGCGGCAAAGGGCATAAGAACGATAGGTCGCACGGCGGAAATATCGTCGTTTCTTATTTTCACTGTATTCACGCTGAATTTCGTTTTTCTGAAAGTGTATCTCGATATTTCCGAAAACCTGCCGTTTATCGACGGGGAAATTTCGGACGTGTTAAAACGTGGCGACAAGTTTTTCATGTGGTTCGGCGATGCGGCGCCCTTATTGTTTTTAAGCATTAAGCCGTCAAGGCGGAATCCGACGTCGTTGATGTACGGGTTGTCGGCGGGATTCGTGATAATCGGATTCGTGCTGATGAACGCGATTTACGGAAACGCAAGCGAATACGTCGTCAACCTTGTCGTGAAAGTCGCGGGGTTCAATCAGTTTTCGGACGTTTTGGGCAGGCTTGACTGGACGGGCCTAATCGTGTGGCTCATGCTTGCGGTCATTTATATTTCGACGTATCTTTGGGCGTCGGGAGAGGCGCTCAAAAGCCTTTTCAAAGGAAAAAAGAATATCGTCATCGTCCTTACGGTTATCGGCGTCGGCGCAATGACGATATTGAAAAAGGATATAAGAAACACGCTTGATTTCGTGACGGGCGACGCAAGGTGGTACGTCGCCGCGACAAACTATGTCCTGCCCGTCGCGCTTATCGTTTATGCGGAGGTCAGAAAAAGAAAGTCGGCAAAAATCGCGCCGGCGAAGGAGGCTGTAGGTGAGTCGGAATCATAAGAAGGCGATAATCGCATTCCTTATCGTTTTTGCCGTCGCGCTTTGTTATCTGCGCGTCGTGCCCGAAACCGCGTTGTCGGAGCGGGCAATCGTTGTGGGACTCGGCATCGACAAGACGGAAAAAGGATACGCCGTATCCTGCGAAATAATCAATCCGAAATCGCAAAGCGGCGGCGGACAAGGCGAGTCGGACGGCTTTGCCTTGGTTACCGGAACAGGGAAAACTCTTGACGCCGCAATCGGCGAGATTTCGCAAAAAACGGGGTTAAAAGTGTCGTTAAGTCAGTGTAATCTTATTGTTTTGGGAAATATGTTTTTGACGGAACAAACTTTTCCGAGCGTGAATTACCTTGTGCAAACCTATGCCGTGCCGGAACTTGCGATAATCGCCGTTGCCGAAAGCAGCGCGGCAGAACTTTTGAAAACAAAGCCCGTTATGACGACTCTCAGCGCGCTTCAAATGCAAAAGACTTTGCATTCCGCAACCGACGACGCGTCGATAATTTCAACGAACGTAAAGGACTTTTTCAACGGGTATCTGTCACGGACGGGGGTGGCGAACGTCGTCAGCATATCCGCAAAAAAGATTGACAAAAACGACGTCGATAAAGGCTCGGGCGAAAGCGGGGACGTTTACGAATACGACTACTCGAAACTTGCGCTGTTCATAAACGGGAAAAGCGCGATGCTTCTTGAAAAGGACGACACCGTCGCGATAAATTATATGAAGTACGACCTTAAAAAGGGCGGCGAAACGGTGAGCGTCGACGGCGAGATTTTCGGGTTGCAGATAACAAGCAAAAAAACGAAATACAAAACGGAAGTAAACGGCGGCGTGCCGAGCGTCTTTGCCGACGTCGAAATAAAAGCCCGTATTTCGGAAAAAGACGGGCTTGGAAAATATTTTTCGGTTGACGAGATTCCAGAATGTTTGACCGAAAAAATCGCCGCTGCGATGAAAGAAGTCGTCGAAAAAAAGATTGTCGCGACGTTTGAGAAGTGCAAAGCGCGCGGCGTCGACGTTTACGAACTTTTCGATAAGTTATACGAAAAAAGTTTCAAGGATTTCAAAAACGAGTCCCCAAGCGGCGATTATCTGAACAGAATCCGACTTATCGTCAACGCCAAAATCAGCGTCGTCAAAAAATAGTTGTTCCGACAGCCGCCGTTTTTCGACAACGAAAGCGACGAAACAACGTTTTTTCCGCCCAATACTTTTTCGTATTCTTTCTGCATTTTAAGCAGGTTTTCTTCGTCGGGGAAAGCAAAGTCGTCCATCGTCGCACCTCCGATAAATTTTATGCAAAAGGGGCGCGATTTGTGAAAGACGACGATTTTTTAAGATTGCTTGCAATAAGCGCAAATAAAATGTATAATAGCAGATATGGAATATAAGTTAATGACGCCGATGACGCTCTGGCAAGGTTACAATCCCATGACCGAGCCGCTGGACGTTGTCGTAAACGGCGTGAAAAACAACGAAAAATACGTTTCGAAAGAAGTGTCTTTCACCGTGGAAACGGTTGCCGACGGGAAAATTCGCGCGTATGCGAACATCGTCGTGCAAAAAAACAAAGTCGCGCCGACGTTTTTATATCTCCCGAGCGGGGAGTCGTCGATAAAGCGCACGGCGTTTTTTGATCTGATTGTCGACGCCGGGTTCAATATCATCACGGTCGATTTCGCCGGAAGATCGCCCAAGAAAAAGATTTTTACCGAATATCCCGAAAGCCTTTCGTACTGCAATTTTTCCGAGAATAAGGAACTTGCATACAGCCCGTGCCGGGCGGATATGTCGCCCTGGTTTGTGTGGATGAAGGTTGTGCGTCGCGCGATAACGCTCGCGTTTGAAGAAAGCAACGTCGATAAAAACAACTTTTTCCTGATCGGCAATCTCGAAGGCGGGCAACTTGCCTGGAAAGTCGCGGGCATCGACGGGCGCGTTTCGTGCGTTATCCCCGTGGGCGCCGACGGATTTACGGAGTTTTTCAACAAGCCAAAATACGATTCCAATCCCACCACGCAGTTTTCGGACGAGTGGGAATGTTATCTTGCCGGTATGTCGACGCAGGCTTATGCGCGCATGCTGACCTGTCCCGTATATTGCGTGCTCGGCACGAACAGTTCTTATGCGGATATCGACAGACTGTCCGATTTGTTCAACCTTATTCCGCACAACAAAAAGTTTTCGTCGTTTTCGGTCGGGACGAACGTGAGCATTTCTTTGCAGAATTTCACGGGCGCGGTAGAATTTGTAAAAAGCGTCGTTGCGGGCACTGAAGAAACGTTGCCTCGCCCCGGAATCAAGACGTACGTCAGCGACGGCAGGCTTTACGCAAGCGTGACAGACATTGGCGATATGGCGAAAACCGAAGTTTATTATTCCACCGACGAAATCACCCCCGCGTTCAGACGATGGGAACAGTGCGAAAAGCCCGTGCTGCTTAATAACGAAGAAGTATTGTGCGAGCTGCACCCCGCCGAAGAAAACAAAATTTTGTTTGTATTTGCAAACGTTACGCTCAAAAACGGGATCGTGCTTTCGACTCAGGAATTGATGATGGACCTTACGAAAGTGTCCCTTAACGATTACGACGAGGACGCAAAAACGACGGAAAGAATCCTTTACAACAACGAGATGACGACCGTGCCGTTTTCGGTTGAAGATTTCAGCCCCGTCGTCGACAACGACGTGTTGAAAATCAAAACGGGGCCGCTCGGGCTCAAAGGGTTCACGACAACCGAAGGCAGACTTTGCACCTACGACGTGAAGCCGCCGGAAACGTCGTCTATACGCAACGAGGACTACATATTGCAGCTGGAAGCGTATTCGGAAGAAAAACGCAACGTCCGCATCGTTATGTATACGGCGGAGAATACCGTCACGAAATACACCTCGGTGCTGCATCTTGAAAAAAGCAAGAAGTGGCAGCGTTTCAACCTTGAAATTTCCGATTTCAAAACCGCCGACAGGAAAACACTGAAAGATTGGCGACTTGTAAAAATTATGAAAATCAAGGACGCCGAAAACGTTTTGTTCAACAACATTCTGTGGATTTGATGGAAGACAATATCGCAAAAAAACAACTTAATCGCACAAAATCGACAGCGCAAGTCCTGATTGTGATAATATGCGCCATTATCGCCGCAAGCATTATCAGTGGCGCGGCGTTTGACGTAACACGGATTTCGGGCAGGAGCATGGACGATACTTTGTACGGCGGGAAAAGCGTCGGGCTGTATGACGACGCCGAATACAATTCCTCGCACTTCGACGTCATACGACAGGATACCGCGTTCGACGTTCTGTTTTTCGGACGGCAGGACACGCTTGGCGATAAGGCTCTTCTTCTGAGAACCAAAAAAGCGCGCCGCGGCGACATCGTCGTCTTCATGCACGAAAGCGGAGGGAAAACCGAACAATGGATAAAACGCGTAATCGGCGTTTCCGGCGATACCGTAAGAATTTCGGACGGGAAAGTTTATCTGAACGGGAAAGAACTGGACGAAAGTTACGCCCTCGGCAACACGTTTCCGCGCGGCGTTACCGACGAGTGGACGGTGGGCGACGGCGAAATGTTTGTGCTGGGCGACAATCGTGCGGTTTCGCAGGACAGCCGCGACATAGGCGTCGTGAAAACGCAGTCGATGGTCGGTCGGGTTATCCTTGTCGCCAAAAAAGACGCGAAAAAACTTGTTTCCGCAAAGAAACTTTAATCCGTCAAAATTCGATATTTTTAAGTTAATTCCGACGTATATTTTCGTGCGTCGGAATTTTTTTGCGCGCGGGACGGTGTAGCGTTTTTAATATGAAAAGGATTTCGCTTAGGCGCAACGATATTATAAGATATTTTTGCGACCTTGTAATTTTGTTGCTTTTTGAAAACGCGGAAGCCGCGGGCGGATTACGACCGCTCGGACTTGCGGTGTTTTCCGCGCTGGTGTTTTCACGGCGGAACGTTATATTGCTTGCACCGATGTATCTTGCGGCGTGTTTACTGAAAGATTTCTCGTACGTCGGGCTTGTCGTCGCGGTAACGCCCGCGGTGCTGTTTATCGCGGCGTATTTCGTATATCACAAATTAAATCGTCCGATGCACAGGACGACCGCGCTTATCGTTACGCTTTTGTCGTGCGTGCCGCGCGTTGCGTTTTCTATGGTAAACGGCGAAATATACGCACCGATTTTGTCGTCGGTGATAACGCTTGTCGCGGCTTACGTGCTGATGACCGCGCTGAACGCCGTCGCCGTCAGGGGACTTCGGTATCGTCTGACCGTCGACGAAAGGATATCGCTTATCGTCGCCGTCGGAATGCTTTCGCTGTCGTTATTCACGATAAAAATAAGGAATTTCAACCTGCTTTATCCGTTTTTCGCGTTTTGTCTGATGCTTTCGGCGTATGCGTTTCAAGGCGTTCAGGGCGCGCTCGTTACGGGGCTTTCGGTTGCTCTCGGGGCAAGCCTTCAAGGGGGTTCTTCGGGCGTTTTCGCCGTGATAATGATTACCGCAGGCGTTGCCGCCGCGTTCAAAAATCTGCCCGAGGCGGCGTGCGCGTTCGCACTGACCGTCGCGTTCACTTTCTCGCTTTTCTTTCTCGACACGTTTTCGGGATACGGTTACGTCAACGCGATCTCGATATTCGTCGGCGCGTTTTCATACGTACTTGTCCCAAGAAAATACAAAACTATGTTGTCGTCGTCGGGAATAAGTTACACGGCGGTCGGGAAATCCGTCGTCAACAAAAACCGTCGGGAAACGTCGATACGGCTGTATTCGCTTGCCGGTGTTTTTGAGGATATGAAAAACCTTTTGTCGGCGGAGTCGGGCGGGAAAACCGAAGTGTCCCCGGAAGCGGTCGCATACGACGTCGCGTCGAATTTTTGCGGAAGATGCGAGAACGCGAACAACTGTTTCCGCTCGCTTGGCGGAGATACCGGCGTAATACTTAACGGCGTTGTGGAAACGTCGATGAAAAAGGGCAAAGCCACGATAATCGATATGCCGCCGTTTATTACAAGCAGATGCAAAAAACTCAACGGACTTATCGGCGCGGTGAACGATCGCCTGATTAAAATCGAGTGCGCGGGCGAACAAGCGAAAGAAGCCGACAAAAACCGCGCTCTCCTTGCCGCGGAAATGGGCGGCGTCGCGGAAGTCCTTGACAACCTTGGGGACGAGTTTAAGCGGCCGCTGTCTTTCGACGGGCGAAGGGAAAGACGAATTTCCGACGAACTCACAAGGCGCGGCGTCGATTGCAAAGAAGTTCTGGTGTGCGGCGAGCAATCCGACGTTGACGTAACGCTTGTCGTCAAAAAGGAAGACGCCGACAAAAAAGCGATTGTCGAAGAAGTGTCGCGCATTATGAAAGTGCGCCTTAAAAAAACGCACGAAAGCGACGCGACCGACGGATACGCGGGGATAGTGTTGTCGCCCGCGCCGCGATACGATTTCGTTTACGGCAGTGCGGGAAAAAGCCGCAGGGGCAACGACGTTTCAGGCGACGTGATACTTGTCAAGCGCATGTCGAAAAACCGCGTTTTGTTTGCCGTCGGCGACGGAATGGGCAGCGGCAAAAATGCAAACGATTTGTCAGAAAGAGCAGTTAAGACAATCGAAAACTTCTTTGAAGCGGGGTTTTCGGAAGATGTCGTGATGGAAGTGTCCAACAAAATACTGACGCGGCACGCCACGGGCGACGGGTTCAGCGCGGTTGATATTATGGTGCTGAACCTTAACACGGGCGCGGTAAACTTCATTAAACTCGGCGCGACTTTCACGGTGATTAAAAGCGGTGACGAGCCGGAAATTATTGAAGGAAACGCGCTCCCGATGGGCGTGGTCGAAAACGTGCAGCCTTTCGTCACCCGTCGCGTATTGTCCGAAAACGACGTTGCGGTGTTGCTGTCCGACGGCGTTACCGACGTTACGACAGGCGGCGAAATCGCGGAAATTCTTGACGAAGAAAGGCGGATAAATCCCGAAGTTTTGTCGTCGAAAATACTCGATGCGGCCGTGAAAAACGGGGCAAGCGACGACGCGACGGTTTTGACGGTCAAAATCTTTTCGCGCATTTAATAATATATATTTAATAAAATTATTGTTTTTTAACGCGGATGATAGTATAATTTTATTCGTGAAAGAAAGGATTATCCAAAACGTTTCGGAGGCAGCGAAAAATCAAAGAATTGCCGTCGGCGTCAGCGGGGGAGTTGACTCGATGGTGCTTTTGCGCGCTCTTATCGAAGCGAAAAAATCGACGGATTTTTCATTTTTCATTGTTAATATCGAACACGGAATAAGGGGGCAGTCGTCCGAAAACGACAGCAGATTCGTGGCGGATTTCGCACGTTCGCACGGCATAGAGTGCCGCACGTTCAAGGTTGATTCATTGCGCCGCGCGAAAGAGTTTGGCGAGACGGAAGAAGAAGCTGCAAGGGTTTTAAGGTACGGCGTTTTCCAAAAACTGCTTATCGACGGCGATTGCGACAAGGTATTTCTCGCTCATCACGAGGACGATCAGGCGGAAACGGTATTGATGCGTATAATCCGCGGCACGGGCATAAAAGGGCTTTCGGGCATGCAAAAGGAAACGCGCGGATACGTCCGTCCGCTCCTTGACGTGTCGAAGGAAGAAATACTCGACTTCCAAAAAAAATACGACGTGCCGTACGTCGTGGACGAAAGCAATTTCGAAAACGACAAAACCCGAAATTTAATACGCAATGAAATTATGCCGCTTCTGAACCGCGCCGGCGACGCGACGGGAAGCCTCAACAGACTTTCGCGCATTGCCGCCGACACGGAAGAGTTTTTAAGTACGCTCGATCTGCCGCTTGAAATCTCGAAGGATAGCGTCGGAATCGACGTGAAAAACCCGCCCGTTTTCCTTTTGAAGCGTGCGATAAGGAACGCATTTTTGGCGCTCGGCGTCGAAAAGGACGTGGAAGAAAAGCACGTTCTCATCATTCTCGATTTGCTGCAAAAAGAAAACGGCGCAAGCGTCGATATGCCTTACGGCGTCATCGTCACGAAAGAATACGACAAGATCGTTTTTTCAAAATCCAAGCAAAAACAAGCCTTTACAACGTCGTTTGTGACCGGTAAAGTCGCGTTTTTGGACAAAACCGTGATAATCGACAAGACTGCGAAAAGCAAGGACGGCGTAAAAACGCTTACTTTCGACCTGTCGAAAATACCCGCGGGCGCGGTAATTCGCACGCGTGAAGACGGCGACGTTTTCACAAAGTTTTCAGGCGGCACGAAAAAACTCGGCGATTATTTCACCGACAAAAAAATCCCCAAAAGAGAAAGGGACGAAATTCCCCTTGTCGCAATCGGTAAAGACGTACTTATCGTCGTCGGCACGGAAATTTCCGACAAGGTAAAAATCAACGAAAACACAAAACCCGAATATATTTTCGAAATTACATCGGAGGACAATTAAATGTACGGCAAAGAAATTGAAAAAGTTTTAATCACGAACGAAGACGTCAGAAACAGACTGCAAGAAGTCGCGAAAAAAATCGGCGACGACTATAAGGGCAAAGACGTTCTGTTCATTTGCGTTTTACGCGGGGCGTTTATGTTTTTCGCCGACCTTGTCAGGGAAATCAGCGAATACGACGTCAACGCGCAGGTTGACTTCATCGCGGTTTCGAGTTACGGCGAAGGCACGGTTTCGACGGGCGAAGTCAAGTTTATCAAAGACTGCTCGACGCCGATTGCGGGCAAAAACGTAATCATCGTCGAAGATATCGTGGACACGGGCATCACTCTCAATTACCTTAAAAAGGTGTTTCTGAGCCGCGAGCCCGAATCGCTTAAAATCTGCACGCTTCTCGATAAACCCGCGCGCAGAAAGGTTGACCTTGTTCCCGACTATAAACTTTTTGAAATTCCCAACGAATTCGTCATCGGATACGGGCTCGACTACAACGAAGACTACCGCGCGCTGAAAGACGTTTGCGTACTTGCGCCGTGGGTTTACGAAAACAAATAAAAAATGGATATCAGACTTCCGAGAAAACTGAAAATTCTGTCGTATTATCTGCCGTCGCTTTACATCGTCGGCGGTTACGTCAGGAATTCTTTATTGGAACTTCCCGTGAGCGACGTCGACCTTGCGGCGGAATACACCGTGCAGGAGCTTGCGACCGCGCTTTCCAACACGGAATTTTTCTTAAAAGATTTCAACAAAAAACTGGGCACGGTCAAAATTTTGAGCCGCGAAGACAGACGTTTTCAGGCGGAATACACGACTTTCCGCATTGACAGTTATCCCGTAAATTCGGGCGCGCATACGCCGTCGGACGTAATTTTCACGCGCGACATCGAAAAGGACACGCTGCGCCGCGATTTTACGGTAAATGCCATATATTACAGTATCGACACGGCGGAATACGTCGATTACACCGGTGGAATTCCCGATTTGTACAAGCACGTTTTAAGGACGACGCAATCGCCCGAAAAGGTTTTTTCCGAGGACGGTCTGCGTATTTTGCGTATGGTAAGAATCGCCGCGGAACTCGGCTTCAACATCGACAAAGAAACCCTTGACGGTGCAAAAAAATCAGTGCATCTTCTGAAAGATATTTCGGGCGAAAGAAAGCGCGAGGAATTTTTGAAAATTTTGCGCGCGGACAGAAAATACCCGTCGGACAGGACGAAGGACAGCGAAGTAAAAGCACTGCGCGTGCTTGACGAAATCGGCGCGCTCGAATACATTCTGCCCGGCATTTCCGCCGCAAAGGGAATGGAACAACGTCCCGACTTTCACGTTTACGACGTGTTCAACCATCTTATCGAGACGGTGCGTTATTGTCCGCCCGATTTACGTCTTGCGGGGCTTCTGCACGACGTCGGCAAACCGCTTTCGGTGCAAAAGTACGGCAATATGCACATGCACGCCAAAACGGGACAGGAAATCGCCAAAAAAATTCTCGGCCGCGACGGGCTGAAAATGTCGAATAGAGACGTGAACAAAATTCTGCGGCTTATCGACACGCACATGTACGACATCGACGGGCTGACAAGCGAGAAAAAAATCAGAATGTTCGTTGTCGACAACCTTGAAATTATCAACGACATAATCGCGCTGAAAAGGGCGGATGCAAAAGCGTCCCAAGGCGACGCGTCGGCAACGTCGGTGTCCGCCGAAAAAATCAATAAGATTTATCGCGAGATGCTGACCGACGGCACTCCGCTTGCTTATTCCGATTTGAAAGTCGACGGCAACGACCTTGTCGGCACGAAACTTCCCGAGGACAAGCGCGCCTGGGCGATGCGTAAAATTCTGGAACACGCCGTCCTGCACGAAGACTGTCGCACGCGGGAATCGCAACTTCAATATTTAAGGGGATTAAACTATGGAAGCAATTAGTATAGTCGCACTCGTTCTGGGCGTCGTCGCCGTCATACTTCTTATTGCGGTGCTTGCGCTTACGGTTCGTGGCGGAAAGAAAAAGAACGACTCGTCCGTCGAAATCGGGCAGGCGACCGTCGACGTCATCAAGGGCGAAATCGCACGCGACGGGCAAAACACCAGGGAAAACGTGCTGAGCGCGATGGGGCTTCAAAACACGTCCATTCAAAACGCGCTGAACGCAAACCAGACCGCCATTCTTGACACCGTAAGAAAGGAAGAAGAACGCACCGAAAGGTTGCAGACGAACGTTTACGAAGGCTTTGCGACAATCACGACGGAACTCAAAAACTCCTTAAAAGAACTTAACGAAAGCAACGAAAAGCAGCTTGACAAAATGCGCGCGACCGTCGACGAAAAACTGAACGAAAATCTGGAACAACGCTTTCAGAAATCTTTCCAGATGGTGTCCGAAAGAATCGACGCAATCACGAAAGGCTTTGGCGAAATGCAAACCCTTACAAGCGGAATGTCCGACCTTAAAAGGGTTTTGTCCAACGTGAAAACGCGCGGCACCTGGGGCGAAATGGCGCTCGATAACTTGCTGTCGCAACTTCTGACGCCCGAGCAATACGACAAAAACGTCGCGCTTACCAAGTCGGAAAACGCCGACCGCGTGGATTTCGTCATCAATCTTCCCGGGAAAACCAGCGACAAAGTTATGCTGCCCATCGACGCGAAATTCCCGCTCGAAACCTATCAGCACGTCCTTGACGCGCAAAACGAAGTGCAGATTAAGGAAGCCAAACAGGCGCTTGCCGTCAGACTCCGCGCCGAAGCAATCAGCATAAAGAGCAAATATATCCGCGTGCCGAAAACCACCGATTTCGCGATACTGTATCTGCCCATCGAGGGGCTGTTTGCCGAAGCCATGCAAATCCGCGGGCTTTCCGACGAACTTCTGAACAATCAGCGCATAATTCTTGCGGGGCCTACGACGCTCGCCGCGCTTCTGAACAGTTTGCAAATGGGGTTCAGGACGGTGCAGATCGAAAAGCGTTCAAGCGAGATTTACAAACTTTTGGGCGCGTTCAAAAAGGACTTTGAAACCTTCTGTCAGATCCTTGAAAAAACGCAGAAAAAGCTGGGCGAAGTCACGACGGAAATCGAGCGCGCCGGCAAGCGTACCGAATATATCCAGAAACGACTTGACAAGGTTACCACCGACGACGAAGGTATCGCGGCGGAACTTTCCGAGGGGGAATTATGAAAGTAAATTTGCATACGCACAGCGTTAAAAGCGACGGTGTGTTCACGCCGGAAGAGGTCGTGAAAATCCAGCGCGACGACGGCATCGAAGCCATGTCGCTTACCGATCACGACAACGTTTCGGGCATTGACGAGGCAATCCGCGCCGGCGAAAAATACGGCTTGAAAGTGCTCCCCGGGATTGAACTTTCGTGTTACAGTGTTTGCGAAATCCATATTTTAGGGTACAATTTTGACTACAAAAACCCTGATTTTGTGCAGGAACTTGAAAACGTCAAGGATTTAAGACGTCAAAGAATAAATAAGACCGTCGATAAACTGCACGCCCTTAACGTGCCTTTCGACGACAGCTCGCTCGACTTTGAAAACGCAAATCTCGGCCGCGTCCACGTCGCCAAAGAAATGGTAAAACAAGGGCTTGCAAAAACGGTGTCCGACGCCTTTTATCAATACTTGGGCTCCGGCAAAAAAGCGTACATTCCGGGCTACCGACTCCGCCCGATGGACGGCGTGAAGCTCATCAAAAAATACGGCGGCGTTGCGGTTGTCGCGCACCCCGTGTATATCCCGAAAGACAAGTTGGAACTTCTTGTCGCGGGGCTGGTGCCGTACGGCCTTGACGGGCTTGAATGTTATTATTCCACCTTCAACGAAACGGATACGAAAAGGTTTTTGAGCCTTGCCGCAAAGTACAATCTCATCACGACCGCAGGCACGGACCTGCACGACGCGAACCTTTACGTATCGCCGACGTACGATTGTACTAGGGTAGATATGCGTTCTCTCAAAAAACTCGGACTGTAAAAAGTCATAATTTTGCGCCTTTTTGAGTTTTTCCGAGAACCTGAAAATCCGTGTACGCATTAGTACACTAGGATTTTCAGAACCCCGAAAGAAACGTCAAAAATCCATCAAAATTCTGACTTTTTAGGGAAAGTTAAATATCAAGATGCTGACTTTTTAGGGGAGAGTGTTTTTTCCGTGCAACACTATGGCACTGTGAGTTAAAAAACCTTATCCAAAAGTAAAAACTTAATATATACACATAATAGCGGTATGGCAAAGGTAAGAATTATTTTGGTCGTACTGCTTTTTTTATGCGCGGTAAGCGTTGCGGCAAAGCCGAAAACGCAAATGCGAGTCATCGTTGTGGACGGGGCGGAGATATGTTTTGACGAAACTTTTTCAGCCGACGGCGACGGTATTCCGCCGTTAAAGCGGCTGTTCGGGTTCAACGTCGAAAAGCGACTGACGGGGCTTTTAAGGCAGGGTTATTCCGAAAAGGACGCGCTTTTGAAAACCTTTCCGTCGCTTCTTCGCTCGCTTGAAAATCTGGCGAACGAAAAATACGTGCCGCCCGAAAACGCCCGCGTAACGTTCAACCCGGACGGTGAAAAAACGTTTGAATACGTCCCCGAGAAAACGGGGCGCAAGGCGGATCTTGATAAACTTATCAAAGACGTCGTGAAAAACGTAATCGGCGCGCAAAGCGTAGTAAGCGTTTCGTACGACGTACTGTATCCCGAAATCACCGAAAAAGATTTGCGCGAAAACACCCTTCTTCGCGGAAAGTTTTCGACGGCGTTCAAAAGAAGCTCGGACGCAAGAAAGTCGAACGTCGGGCTTGCCGCGAAAAAACTTAACGGTGCGACGGTAAACCCCGGCGAAGTTTTTTCGTTCAACGAAAGAATCGGGGCAAGGACACTTGACAACGGATTTCTGGAAGCTCCGGTCATCGTAGACGGCAAATTTCAGGGCGGCATCGGCGGGGGCGTATGTCAGGTATCGACGACTTTATACAACGCCGTGCTGTATGCGGATCTGACGATAATCGGCGTATCGCGCCACTCGCTCCCCGTAAAATACGTGCCGGCAAGTTTCGACGCGATGGTGTCGTCGATGACCGACTTTAAGTTTGCAAACGACGGAAGGTATCCGATATACGTCAAGTCGTACGTTAAAGACGACGAATTGTACGTTGAAATATACGGAAGCCCGTTGAACTATGAAGTGCGGCTTGTGTCGGAAATCACGGGAAGCGCGCCGCGGGACGTGAAATATATTGACGACGACACGATGAACGTCGGCGAGGAACTTGTGCTTGCCGAGGGGGCGGACGGCGTGATAAGCCGCGGAATAATGGAAAAGTATATGAACGGGGAATGCGTGTTCCGCAGGGAAATCCGGAAAGACTTTTATAAATCGCAACAAAAAGTCGTGGCGCGCGGCACCAAAAAAGCGGCGGACGATAACAATAAAGAAAATCAACTTGCGGGGATAATTTGACTTTACTTCCATTATCATATATAATACTAATGCAGTAAAATATCAATAGGGGCAAGTTATCCACAAAGTTATCCACATCGGGTGATTTTATTGTTGACAACTTGATTAAAAATCGCAAAAAGGCTATGGATTACAGAGATATCTACAAAAACTGGCTTGTTTCAGGCGCATTGACAGCCGACGAAAAGGCGGAATTATCGGCGATTTCCGATGACTTAAACGCACAAAAAGACCGTTTCGGGGCGGAACTCGAATTCGGAACGGCGGGTATGCGCGGTGTTCTCGGCGCAGGCATTAACAGAATGAACGTGTACACGGTTGCCCGTGCGACAAAGGGACTTGCAAGGTATATTATCGGCAGGGGCGAAGACGCGATGCGTCGCGGCGTCGTGGTGTCTTATGACACAAGGCGTTTTTCGACGGAGTTTGCGATTGTTTCGGCGGAAGTCCTGAATTCTTTCGGCATACGCGTATACCTTTTTGAAAACGTACGCCCCGTGCCCGTTTGCAGTTTTGCAATCCGCAATCTGAACGCGGTTGCGGGCATTATGATTACCGCGTCGCACAACCCCAAAATTTACAACGGATACAAGGTTTACGGCGAAGACGGCGCGCAGATGTCGCCCGAAGACACGGCGGTCGTCGTGAAGTTTATCGAAGAAGAAAAGGATTATTTCGCGCCGTATAAAAAAATCGGCATTACCGAAAGCGACATAAGAAACGCCGACGGCAAAACGTACGAAAATATCACCGTCATCGGGAAATCCCTGGACGAGCGTTATTTTGCGGCAATCGAAAAACTCATGTTGTCCGAAGACGCCGTAAGAGCGCAGCGCGACAAAATAAAAATCGTTTACACCCCCATTCACGGCAGCGGCTATATGCCCGTCACGACAATGCTTGAAAGAATGGGTATGCCGGTCGTTACCGTTTCCGAGCAGGTCAACCCCGATCCCGACTTTTCGACGGTTCGCGTGCCGAATCCCGAGGAAGCCGACGCGCTGTCGATGGCTGTCGCGCTTGCGAAAAAGGTCAACGCCGCCGTTGTTATCGGCACCGATCCCGACTGCGACAGAATGGGCGTTGCCGTACGAAACGACAAGGGCGAGTTCGTCCTTCTGAACGGAAACCAGACGGGCGTTCTTATTATGGATTACATATTAAGGCGCAACCGCGACAAAGGAACGCTTCCGAAAAACGCCGCCGTCGTCAAAACCATCGTTACGACAAGGCTTGCAAACGTCGTCGCAAAAGATTACGGCGCGACCGTGTTCGACGTGTTGACGGGGTTCAAGTTCATCGGCGAAAAAATAAAAGAGTGGGAACAGACTCACGAATATACTTTTATGTTCGGCTTTGAGGAAAGTTACGGCTGTTTGTCGGGCACGCACGCCCGCGATAAGGACGCCGTCGTCGCCTCGATGCTCTTTGCGGAGCTTGCCTGCTTTGAAGAAAACGAAGGTTCGAGCGTTTACGACAGGCTGCAAAAGATTTATAAGGAATACGGATATTTCCTTGAAAGGGCATTCTCGTTCGGCTTCACCGGCATCGACGCCATGGACAAAATGAACAAGATTATGAACGATATCCGCACAAGCGATATTTCGTCGGTTCAGGGCAAAAAAGTCCTTGCGCTCAGCGATTACCTTACGGGCGTTACGACGAAATGCGACGGAACAAAGGAAAAAATCACTTTGCCGAAGTCCAACGTCCTGCTTTACACGCTTGAAAACGACTGCTGGATGTGCGTCCGCCCGAGCGGTACGGAGCCGAAACTCAAAATCTATCTTGCCACGAAAGAAGATTCCTTCGATTCGGCGGAAAAAGACCTTGCCGCGATGAAAGACGAAGTGGTAAAAAAATTCAATTTGTAAAACAATTAACACTTATATACAAAGGGAGTAAACGTTATGAAAAAGTCAATATTTAAGATTACGGCATTTTCGATTATCGCAGTGCTTGTCGTCGCTCTTTCGGTAACGGCGTTTGCATTGACTGCGCCCGGCGGGAACGTCACAACGACAGGCGACAGCGTTTCGTATGCGAAAACCAACAACGATAATCCGTACATAGTTTACAACACGACGGGGCTTTTGCGTTCGGCTCACCGCGCAGGCGGCGTACAGGATCCTGAAAACACGATGAAGGCAATCAAAACCTGTCTGAACAGTATGAACGAAGGTTACGACGTCGATATTCTGGAATTCGACCTGCACCTGACGAAAGATAACGAGCTTATCCTTCTTCACGACGAAAATTTTGACCGCACCACAAACAGCGTCGAAGTCTGGGGCAGAGAAGGCGTGTTGCCGCGCGACAAAGACCTTGCAGAAATCAAAGAGCTGAACTTTGGATACTGGTTCCCGTACGAAAGGGGCAGCGTCCAGGTTGAAGATAAGCGTATTTACAAAGACCTGAACGCTTTGCCGGACGGCGTCGATGCAAACGATTTACGCGTCGTTACGCTGGAAGAAGTTATTGTCGCGGCGGAAAATGCGGGCAAACAATATCGCTATATCATTGAAATCAAGGACAAAGGCTCGGTCGGCAAATACGCGGCGGAACAACTTTGCGCGCTTATGGAAAAGTATAATATGTTCGACAAAGTTGTTGTCGGCACGTTCAACGGCGATATCAGCGATTACTTCGATTATCTCAACGCCAACGTGTACAACGGCAAAATCAACCGCTCCGCAGGTATTCTCGAAGTTCTGAAAATCTTTTTGAGTTACCTTATGAACCGCGACCTCGGCACGGTGAAATACAACGTTTTGCAAATTCCTTATATGAATTTGTTCCCGTTCCTTGGCAGCAAGTCGTTCATCGATTACGCGCACAAGTACGGCATCGCCTGCCAGTTCTGGACAATCAACGAGGCAAGCCAGATGGAAACGCTCATTAAAAACGGCGCGGACTGCATTATGTCCGACAACCCGAAACTTCTGTATGAGGTTGCAGACCGCGTGAAATACGGAAATATGGTGCAGCCTGCCGAACCTCAACCGCAACAATAATCTTAAATACTTTATAAAGCCCACGGCAAGCCGTGGGTTTTTCATTGCAAAATATAAGGTTTTATGGTTGACTTAATAAAATATCTATAATATATTGAATATAGGCTTTTTAAGTCTTTGGCTGAAATGCCATTATCAGGATGGACGAGCGGGAGACCGCTCGTCTTTTTATTTTCGTTCAAATCAAATTGCACAAAGAATTTCAATTTACAACATCGTTCAAAGCCCTTATTGCGGACAAATAAAAAACACACAACGCAAACAACGCGTGTGTGTTTTTTATGGTCGGAGTGACGGGATTTGCTCCGCAACCCTGCGGGCGCAGGCGTTTTATGCGCCTTTTTTGCGCCGCTAACGCGGTTGACACGCCGGGGACTAAAAACAGCGCACTGTGCTGTTTTCTTAACGTCCCGTTCAAATCCCTTATTGCGGGTAAATAAAAAACACACAACGCAAATAATGCGTGTGTGTTTTTTATGGTCGGAGTGACGGGATTTGAACCCATGGCCTCATGGTCCCGAACCATGCGCGCTACCATCTGCGCTACACCCCGGTAATACGGCGGTTTTTGCCGTACTGCTATATTATATAATATTTTTTGAAATTTGCAACTGTTTTTTCACACATACATTATCGACAATGCGATTAAAGCCTGTCCTGCGAAATAGGTCGCGAGTTCCAGAACGGACAAAGTGCGGTTTGCACGCCATTCTTTAAAGTACACGAACGACAGACACGTGTCGCTGAACAGCAGGAAAAGCGCGCCGATCATCGCAAGCAGCCCGCCGACGGTCTTTTGCACCGCGTACAGATAACATGCGGACACCGCCGTAAACGTTACCGTAAAGGAGTAAAGGGTGATAAGTATGCGCATCCACAGCGGAATTTCAAACTTAAAGACGTACGAGCCGCCAAACGTCAGTATTGCTGCGACCGCCGCGACGATTGCCGTCACGAAATAAAAACCGCTTGTCAGGTTGAACGCCGTTGAAAAGGCGACGTGGCCGAGAAGGAACGCGAATAAACCGATGGGGATAAGGCGTTTTCTGTACGTCGGAGTAAGTTCCTTAACGCCAAGGAAAGCGTCGCCGGCATGGCACAAGATAAGCCCGAGAAACAGCGGAACGAAGTAGTTCATGTTGCAGGCGGGGTTTTTTGCGAATGCGGCAATTCCGATTATCAGAAACGACAGCGACGCGATATATTTTGCGACGAGCCCCCAGAAGTTTTTATTGAGCGACCGGAAGCCGAGGCAGAAAGTCGCCGCGATTATGCAGATGCCGAAAAAGAGATATACCATTTCCTGTTATGCGTTTGCGAAACGCGCTTTCATACGCAACTCGTGGTTTAAGATGCGTTTTCTGATGCGTAAACTCTTGGGAGTGACTTCCAACAACTCATCGTCGGCGATGAATTCAAGACACTCTTCAAGGGAAAGTTTTTTGACGGGGATAAGGCGCAACGCGTCGTCGCTGCCAGACGCGCGGGTGTTCGTCAGATGTTTTTTCTTGCAGACGTTGACGGTAATATCGCCGAGCGTCGGGGGATAGCCGATGACCTCGCCTTCGTACACTTGTTCGCCTGCGGAGACGAAAAGGACGCCCCTTTCTTGCGCGTTGAACAATCCGTAAGTAACCGCCTCGCCCGTTTCAAAAGCGATAAGGCTTCCCGTTTTACGGCGGGGGAAATCACCCTTATACGGCTGATATTCAAGGAATATGCTGCTCATTACGCCTTCGCCGCGGGTAAGAGTCAGAAGTTCGCTCTTAAAGCCGAAAAGTCCGCGCGACGGAATATCGAATTCAAGGCGCATTCTGTCGCCGATTGCCTGCATGTGTACGAGATCGCCGCGACGTGCGCCGACCGCGCCCATGACCGAGCCGTTGCAGTCGCCGGGGACGTCGATGACAAGCCTGTCGATAGGTTCAAGCAGGGTGTCGCCTTCCTTTTTGAAAAGGACTTTGGGCGTGGATACCGCAAACTCATAGCCTTCGCGGCGCATTGTTTCGATAAGAATGGAAAGGTGCATTTCGCCGCGTCCGGACACTTTGAAGCTGTCAGTGCTGTCGGTGTCTTCGACGCGCAGGGAAACGTCTTTCAGAAGTTCGGAATAAAGCCTTTCTCTCAGACGTTGGCTGGTGACAAATTTACCTTCCTTGCCGGCAAAGGGACTGTCGTTTACGGAGAAAGTCATTTGCACGGTGGGGTCGGTAATTTTGACGAACTCGCACGGTTCGGAGTTTTCGGGGCTTGACACGGTGTTGCCGATGTTGATGTTTTCGATGCCCGAAACGCACACGATGTCGCCGACCGCAGCCGATTCGCAGGGAACGCGCTTTAAGCCTTCGATCTGATAAAGGTTGGCGATTTTGCTCTTATAAGGTTGAATACGGTTGTGCCAGTCGCTGACGACGACGTCGGAGTTTGTCCTTATGACGCCTTGTTCGACGCGGCCGATACCGATACGACCGACGTAGTTGTTGTAGTCGATTGCGGAAATCAGCAGTTTTGCAGGTTTTTGGTCGTCGCCTTCGGGGCAGGGGATATGGCTCAGAATCGTTTCAAAAAGCGGGATAAGGTTTTCGCCTTCCGCGCCTTCGGTAAGGGTGCTTGTGCCTTTTCTGCCGCTGCAATAGACGATGGGGCTGTCCAACTGTTCGTCGGTGGCGTCAAGGTCAATCAAAAGTCCCAGAACTTCTTCCACGACCTCGTGAATACGCGCGTCGGGACGGTCGATTTTGTTTATGCAGATGATTATTTTAAGCCCGAGCGATAAAGCCTTTGACAAAACGAATCTTGTCTGGGGCATCGGCCCTTCGACGGCGTCGACAAGCAAAAGCACGCCGCTGACCATTTTCAGGACGCGTTCAACCTCACCGCCGAAGTCCGCGTGTCCCGGGGTGTCGATGATGTTGATTTTCACGCCGTTGTAATGGATTGCGGTGTTTTTCGCAAGGATTGTGATGCCGCGTTCGCGTTCAAGGGCGTTGCTGTCCATAACGCGATCTTCAACCTGCTGATTCTCGCGGAAGGTGCCGCCTTGTTTCAGCATTTCGTCAACCAGCGTGGTTTTGCCGTGGTCGACGTGGGCGATAATTGCAATGTTTCTTAAATCTGTTCTTTTCATATTATTATCTCTCGTTTGATTTTTGTATTATATACATATCTTAAAATAATAGCAAGGATATTAACCGCCCGACACGAAATTTTTTTGAAAAAATTAAGTTTTCGGCAAAAGAAAAGGGACGGAAAAACCCGTCCCCGGAATGGATATTCGTTTGTCAGCCGTCGATTTCGTCGGCGTTTGTTTTCATATCGCCCATCCACTTTCTGAAAAAGTTTTTGACCCTGAACGCGACGCACCAGTCGCCCAGCATCGATATGCCGTGTACAAGCAGGAACACGCCCAGAAGTACCGTGAGATATATCGCGCCGCCGACGGGATTGAAGAACGCCAGCATACCGAAAACGATTTCGAATATCGAAGTTATCAGAAGTACCCACCAGTACGGCAGTCTGAGTCTGCCCGCGGCAATCGCCATCGACAATTCCGAAATGCCTTCGTAAATAAACCACATTGCGAAAATGAAGGGCAGGAAACCTGCGACGACGTTTTCGTTTGAAAGCATTATTATGCCGAGAATCGTCGTGATTATGCCGTCCGCAAGAAACGCTCCGCCGCCGAAAAGCCCGACCGTCGTGAAGAACATTGCGATTTCCACAACGCCGATTACGAGCACGATTGCACCGATTACGTATGCGAGCGTCGTAAGCGTGGTGTCAACAGGCAACGCAAAGCATACGATACCCGCGGCAATCATCAGAATACTTGCTAAAAACCATAAAATTGAAGTTGATTTTTTCATATCGTTCACCTCTTTACGCCTGCATTATACAACCGATAATTAGCAGTGTCAATAGTCGAGTGCTAATTTTTCTCGCAATTATTAAAATTGATTTTTCCTGATAATAAATCTATCAATTTGATTTAATTTCCGTCGTTTAATTTCAGCATGAACGCGCCTTGCTTTGCGTGGCACAGCGGACATTCTTTCGGGGCGGATTCGGCGGTTGTTTCATAGCCGCAGCCCGAGCATTTCCATTTTACCGCTTTCGGGCGTTTATAAAGGGTGGAATCTTTCAGCTGCTCGTGCAGGTCAAGAAAGAGTTTTTCGTGGCAGGTTTCAACCTGAATAAGGTTTTCAAAAAGCCCCGCGATATCATTGAATCCTTCCTTTTTCGCGGTTTCCATAAATTCGGGATAGATTTTTTCCGCCTCGTTTTTTTCGTCTTCCGCGGCAAATGCAAGGTTGTCAAGGAGATTCCATTTTTGTTTGAAAGGGAAGCCCGCGGAAATATCGATGTTTTTGATGACGTTTTCGTCGGCGGTTTGCAGGAATGAATAAAGCATGCGTGCATGATTGAATTCTTCGTAAACCACTTTGTCGATGATTTCGGACAACGCGACGTAGCCTTCGTTTCTCGCGCCGTATTCGATGAACATATATCTGACGTGAGCCTGACATTCGCCGGCAAACGCCCGCGCCAGATTTTCGTAAGTTTTGCTGTTTTTCAGATTTTTCATAAATACCTCCGAAAAAAGTATCCGCAAATTTACAAAAAATATACGGTCTTGCTTTCAAAGTATCAAAAGATGTGATATACTAATCGCCGTTATGAGATATTTGTTTTTCGACATAGAGTGCAGCGAAGGTAAAAGTATGTGCAGTTTCGGTTACGTTCTGACCGACGAAAAATTCCGCATACTCGAAAAGGACGATATTCTGATGAACCCCGAGGCGATTTTCCATACGGGCGCCTGGGGCAAGAAAAACAGGGAAGCCTACCCCGGCATCGAAATGGCGTACCCGAAAGAAGTTTTTCTGAAAAGCCCGACTTTCCCCGCGCTGTACGAAAAAATCAAAGCGCTTATCGAATATAAGGATCAGACCGTCATCGGGTTTTCGCACAAAAACGACACCGTGTTTCTGGACAACGCATGCAAGCGTTACAACCTGCCGTCAATAGATTACGACTTCGTGGACGTGCAGACAATTCATAAGGATTACAATAATCTCATAAACCCGTTCAGCACCGAAAAACTTGTGGAAGAACTGAACCTCGACGTCAACAAATACGTCCCGCATAAGAGCGACGACGACGCCGAAGTGTCGATGCTCGTCACCAAAAACTTTTGCGAAAAGCTGGGGCTGTCGCTTAATAAACTTATCGCGCAGTATCCGAACTGTATGGGCGTTCATAAGGCGTATAACACGGTTTATCTTTACAAGACGCGCGCAGAAAGCCTTATTTGTGCAATAAACCGCAACAGTACGTCGGGAAGCAATTTAATGCGCGGCAGTAATTTCAACAAATACAAACACTTTCTGGAAGATTTTATCGCGGATTCTTCGGTTGAAAAATCGTTGTTCGGAAAACACGTCGCGGTGTCCAGAAATTACTTTGACAATCACTTCCGCGAGATGTTGCTTATTGTTGAAAAAGTTCGGGACAGGGGCGGCGTTATGGAATCGCACGTCGGCCGCGCCGATATATTTGCGGGCAACCCCTCAAAAGAAGAAGAAAGGGCGATTGAGTCCGCAGTCCGCCGCGGGAAAAACGTCCTTACCCTCACCGAGGATGACCTTTTCAAAATGCTTTCGATTGATAAAATATAATTGTTTTTTCAACCTTTATCACATATTGAGCATTTTTTTGCGAAATGCTTTTGACAAATGCAAACTCGTATGCTATTATAATTAAGCATCTTTTATGATGCGTTTTCGGTTTAAGGAGAAATACCCAAGAGGCCGAAGGGGCTCCCCTGCTAAGGGAGTAGTACGTGAGGAGCGTAGCCAGGGTTCAAATCCCTGTTTCTCCGCCAAACAAAACGGACAAGCAAACTCGCTTGTCCGTTTTGTTTTTCGATACTTAACAACAGGGATTTGAACGAGAGCGTTAAGAAAACGACACGGTGCGTCGTTTTTAGCGGCTGACCGAAGGCTTTTGCAAAGCATAAAAATATTTCACACGTATTGCTTTGCAAAAGGCAAGAACAAATCCCTGTTTCTCCGCCATAAAAACCCGACTTATTTTGTCGGGTTTTTATTATGCTCCGAAACAGGGATTTTGCACGATGCGGTGCATCGTGCCGCCTGCGGCGTGAACCCCGGCTCGCCAGGCTGACCGCAAGCGAAGAGAGAAGCAAGCGCTTGCATTTGCGAAAATCGAACGCAGCGGACATAGAAAACAAATGGACACAAAGTGTCAAATGCAAAGCATTAGCGCGCAAGCGCAATTTGTTTAGCGTAGACGCTCCGCTTTGGTGAGTAAACTCACCCGCTACGCTATTTCACAAATCCCTGTTTCTCCGATGGATATAACGGACAAGCAAACTCGCTTGTCCGTTTTGTTTTTCGATACTTAACAACAGGGATTTGAACGAGAGCGTTAAGAAAACGACACGGTGCATCGTGCCGCCTGCGGCGTGAACCCCGGCTCGCCAAAATGTCCGCAAGTGAAGAAAAGAAAAAGGCGAACGGTTTTCATTTGACGAAAAACGGGGCGGTTGTCCAAATAACGCTCGGAAACGTAAACGGTAAAAAGAACCGCGAGCACCTTTGAGAAGCGAAAACAACGCCTTACGGACATACCGCGACAAATTGACAAAAACGAAGTTTTGTGATAAAATATTTATACCTAAAACAGGAAGGAGCAAACGACAATTATTTTTAATCGGAAGTTTACCCCGCGATGGAGGTAACCGCCTATGAGAAGAATTATCAAAGCGCAATCGGAATAAATTTTATTTCCTTTCACTTTTTTGTTGCAGAAAATCGAAAAAGTCCATGAAAAGCAAGTTCGGATTATCTTTTGACAGGAATCTGAAAGAAGAAGAAAAATGAAAAAGTGTCTTGCAATCGACATCGGAGGATCAAAAGTTCTGGTGGGCGGCGCGCGGCAAAAGCACAGGGTGCGGTCATTGCGAAAGCCGCGACTTTTCCTGACGTGAACGTATGTTATCTTGGCGGCAGAGTATCCCAAAGCCTTGACCTGTTCAAAGACGAGACATTATCGCAGAAATCAACGATAAACTGTTTCTTCCGATTGATAAAACCGTCAAAATCGAATATTCGGGGCTTGGATACTATGCGTCCTTGTGCGGCGCGGCGGCGGTTGTATACGGTGCGAACAAACAACGAGAATTAAACAAAGGAGAATAAATATGACGAACGAAAAAGAGAAAATTAACCTTTCCGCATTGTTCAGAATCGGCTACGGGCTGTACGTTCTGACCACCAACGACGGAAGAAAAGACAACGGCTGCATCGTAAACAGCGTAATGCAGGTCACAAACAATCCGTTGAGAGTCGCCGTTTGCGTAAACAAACAGAATTACTCGTGCGGGACGATTCTGGAAACGCTGAAAATGAACATCAACTGCTTGTCGGTCGACGCGACCTTTGACGTTTTCAAGAGATTCGGTTTCCAAAGCGGCAAAACTGTCGATAAGTTTTTCGGAGAAACGCCGAAAAGGAGCGAAAACGGGCTTGTCGTAATGCCGGAGTTTTGCAACGCGTTCATATCCCTTGCGGTGGAGCAGACAATCGATCTCGGCACGCACAACATGTTCGTTTGTTCCGTCGAAGAAGCGGCGGTGTTTTCCGATCTCGACACGCTGACTTATACGGAATATCAGAAAAACGTGAAGCCGAAGCCCGTTGCGCCAAAGAAGAAATCGTACGTTTGCAAAGTGTGCGGCTACGTTTTCGAGGGCGAAGAACTGCCGCCCGACTTCATTTGTCCGATATGCAAGCACGACGCGTCGGCGTTTGAACTTATGAAATAAATCAAATACAAATAAACCAAAAGGAGAAAGAAAATGAAAAAGTACATTTGCGAAGTATGCGGTTGGGTATATGACGAAGAAAGTTGCAAGGAAAACGGGATTCCGCTTGTGGAGTTTGAAGACTTGCCCGACGATTTCGTCTGTCCCGTATGCGGAGTTGGAAAAGAATTGTTTTCCGAAATAGAATAGGACAAAAATGAAACACAGGAAAAGACGATAATCCTTCTTCTGACCATAGCGTTGACGTTATTTTCGTCGATCGTATTCTTGCCGTCCGCCGTCTCGGAAGCGAATTCCGCGCCGAGAGAACGAAAGGCTACGATTCAAGCGGGGTTATCGTCAAGACTGAAAACAGCCCAATAGTCGTCGACAAGGAAGATCTGACTTTTCATATTTATTCCGCCGACCGATTTATCCCCGTGCAGGAATACGACAGGCGGGGCATAGTTACAGCCGAATACACTTTCCGCAATCCGACAAATCTGACTGTCGAAACAAGATGCCGGTTTCCCTTCGGATTCGTTCCGTATGACGAATCGCAGACCGAGGCGGGGTTTACGAGGCGCGTTTTGAAAAACTGTCCAACGGCGATCTCACGCTTTTCCTTTGCGCGTCGGAAAATCCCGAAAGGTACAAGCCGCCGCTCGGAAAGGTGACCAAAATCATCATAATATTGTTCACTGGCATCGGGATGATTGTTATCGAGACGATAATACTTGTCGTTACCGTCAAAAAACAGAAAACAAAAGGAAAGAAAAAATAAAATCAGATAAAAACGGGAACGCGTACGGCGGATTATTCCTGTTCCGAAACGGGGGCGGGGATTTCCGTGTCGGCGCGTTTTTTGCGTGAGATAAAGAATATGATAATCGCCGCAACGAGCGTCAGCATTTCGGCGGCGGGCGTTGCGAGCCAAAGCCCCGTGATTTTCCAAAGATGTGCGAAAAGATAAGCAAGCGGAATAATCAGCACGACTCCGCGCAGAAGGGTTACGATTTGCGAACATACGCCTTTGTCGGACGCCGAAAAGTATGACGAAAATAACAGATTGAATCCCGAAAACAGCGAAGAAATGAAATACAATTTTATGCCGGTCATGGCAAGTATTTGAAGGTCTTCCGCTTTTTCCGTGTTGAAGATTGCCGCGATGCCGTCCGCCGAGAAAAACAGCGCAACGTACAGGACGGCGGCGGTCGCGCCGATTGTAATCAGCGCATATTTCAGCACCTGTCGTATTCTCGTGAAATCGTGCTGTCCGTATGAAAAACTGATTATAGGCTGGGTGCCCGCCGAAATCCCGTTGAAAATCGCGTTTATCACGTAAAACACGTTGACGACGATGGCGAACGCCGCAACCGCCGTATCCCCGCCAAGCGACTTGAATAACTTATTGATGAGCATCATCACGAGTCCAAAGCCGAACTCCGCAATGAACGACGCAAGTCCCAACGAGATTATCTCGCCGAACACGCGCAGAGATAGTTTCGTCTTTTCAAGACGGAACGTGTTTTTCTTTCGGAAAAAGAAAATCATCAGAATAAGCATGCTGATTACGGGCGAAATGCCTGTCGCAAGAGCGGCGCCGAGCATGCCAAGTTTGCATGGGAAAATAAAAACGTAGTCGAAAACGATGTTGAAAAGGTTGCCGAGAAGCGACGCGGTCATCGCAAGTCTGGGCGCGCCGTCGTTGCGGATGAAGTTTTGCAGAACGTTGTTGAACATAAAAAAGGGCGCAAAGCAAAGTATAATCTGCACGTAGGTTTTGCTCCCCGAAAACGTTTTGCCGTCCGCGCCGAGAAGCGACGCCACGGGACCGCTTAAAAACGCGCCGAGAAGCACGAATACGACCGCAAAACACGCAACGACAAAAACGGTGTGAGTGAACACTCTGTTTGCGCTTTTGCCGTCCCCCGCGCCTTTGTATATGGCGAATTTCGTGCTTCCGCCGATGCCGAACATAAGACCGATTGAAAAAACGATACTGAACGAAGGCATTGCCAGATTCAACGAGGCAAGCCCGGTCTTCCCGAGACTCAAAGAAATGAAAAACGTGTCCGCCAGAATATAGCAGGACAGCCCGATCATGGCAATCACGTTTGCCGACACGTATTTAAAAAATTCTTTCAAAGTCTGGTTTTTCATTTTTCTCCACAAATAAAAAAGCGCCAGGTTGCATCTTCAAAGGCCTAACGATGCAATTTGACGCGCTCACCCGGCGGCGAGATTATTCGTTTGATTGCATTATATAGAAGTAAAGGGCGGTTGTCAACGAGATTTCGTCGAAACTTATGAAAGACCGCTGCCGTGAAAATGCCGCGAAAAATGAATAAATTATTTTCAACCGTTGTAAATAAGGATTTTTCGTGGTAAAATATCTTTGATTGAAAATTTTAAGGAGTTAATATGAAAGTTTGCATTTACGGAGCGGGTTCGCTCGGAACGGTACTTGGAGCATACGTCGCGAAAAGCGGCGAGGAAATCGACCTTGTCAACAGGAACAAAGCGCACGTCGCCGCGTTGAAAGAGCACGGCGCGACAATCACGGGGACAGCGAATTTCAACGTGAAAGTCAACGCGATGCTGCCCGAAGAAATGAAGGAAAAATACGACATAATTTTCCTTATGACAAAGCAACTCAACAACAAAGAAGTCGTGAAAATGCTCACAAACTTTTTGGCGGACGACGGTGTAATCTGTACGATGCAAAACGGTCTTCCGGAACACAGCGTGTCCGAAATAATCGGCGAAGACAGGACGTACGGTTGTGCAATCGGTTGGGGCGCGCAAATGACCGCTCCCGGCGTCAGCGAACTCACGTCGGAGCCCGACGCTTTGGTTTTCGCGCTCGGCGCACTCAACAAAAAAGCGCAGGAAGACAAGCATTTCAAGGAAATCGTCCGTATACTGTCCATTATGGGTAAGGTTGAGGTTGAAGACAATTTCATAGGGGTAAGGTGGTCAAAACTTCTCGTAAACTCCGCATTCAGCGGAATGTCGGCGGTGCTCGGCTGCAATTTCGGCGAGGTCGCGGACAACAAAAAAAGCAGACTTTGCGCGCAACGCATCATAAAAGAAATCATCGACTCAACCCGCGCGGGCGGCATTCATATTGAGCCGATTCAGGGCAAAGACGTCGTAAAACTTTTGGATTACAACAACCCGATTAAACAAAAAATATCGTTTGCGATAATTCCCGTCGCAATCAAAAAACACCGCCTTATCCGCGCAAGTATGTTGCAGGATATCGAAAAGGGCAAACCTTGCGAGGTCGAGGCAATCAACGGCGTCGTGAGCGAGTACGGAAGAAAGGTCGGCGTGCCGACTCCCGTCAACGACAGGGCGGTCGAAATAATCCGCGGCATCGAAGAAGGCAAGTACAAACCGTCTTTCGACAACCTGAAACTCTTCGACGATGTTCTTAAAAAGAAGTAACCGCAAAGTCAAAAAACAACAAACAAAACCGTCCGGAAGCGGGCGGTTTTTTGTTGAAGAAAAGGAACAAACGAGTTGAAAAAGGCGCGGGTGATAGGATTTTTAAGGTTTTCTACCAAATCTTTACAATCACAAAAAATCGTGCAAATACTTTACATTCGCGAATTTCCGTATTATTATTCATAGTGTAAGAGAAAATATATTAAAGATATATTGAAAATGCGGCAATTTCGGACGGAAAATCCGATAATTCTTGCAAAAGAGGACGTATCAAAAACACCCGAATTTTACAAAAAAGGTTTTAACGACGCGAAAATTTTGAAGCCCAACCGCGCATCATTTATCGTATGTGCAAGGAAGGGCGACGAAAAGCCGCGCTCGAAACGAAATTTATAAAACAAATTTTCAAAGGAGAAAACAGCAATGGCAGAGATGAGTAAAGCCTACACACCGGAGTTTATGGGCGATCCCAATCCGCGTGAAAAAATTCTCAAACTCGCAAGAAAGATCACCGACTGCGTCGACCATAAGATTCTGGGCGTCACGGTAAACGATCCCGAATACTGGGGACTTGCCTGCGTGGTTACCGACGAAATGGCGGACGTCGCGCTGAAAATGAAAGTGCGTCATCACTACACGTTTGAAGACCTTCTTGCAAAGAATCCCGAACTCGGGAAAGAAAAGCTTCAAAAGTTGCTTGACGACATGAGCAGAATCGGTATTCTGGAATACGATTACGGCGACAATTACGACCACAACGGTCCCATCAAGGGCGCAAAGAAAATCCGTCGTTATACATTACCGATGTTCGTTCCCGGTTCTGCGGAATTCACGAACATGATAAAGAAGCAGCTTGACGATCATCCGGAACTCGCGATGTTCTTCGAGCGTATGACGTATCTTCCCCTGACAATGGTCACGCCCATGGTTCCCCCGGGAGGCGCGGGAATCGGTATGCACGTTATCCCCGTCGAGAAAGCAATCGAGATGGAAAACGGCACAATGGATATCGAGCATATTTCGTATTGGCTCAAAAAGTACGAAGGACACCTTGGCGTAGGCATTTGTTCGTGCCGTTACGGCAGGGCGAAACTGGGCGAAGGTTGCGGCGACAGCTGTGAAGAATGGTGCATCGGTATCGGCGATATGGCGGATTACTGCCGCGAAACGGGCAAAGGCCGCGATATCACTTACGACGAGGCAATGCAAATTCTGAAAAACGCCGAAAAGAACGGTTTCGTACATCAGATCACGAATATCGACGGCGAAAACAAGATTTTCGCAATCTGCAACTGCAACGTCAATATCTGCAACGCTCTGCGTACGTCGCAACTTTTCAACACGCCTAATATGTCCAGAAGCGCGTACGTCGCAAGGGTTGAAAAAGACAAATGCGTGGCGTGCGGCAAGTGCGTGGAATACTGCCCCGCCGGCGCGGTAAAACTCGGACAAAAACTTTGCACGAAACAGGGCGAAATCAAATATCCGAAGCACGAACTCCCCGACAATCTCAGCTGGGGACCCGACAAGTGGGACGAAGATTACCGCGACAATAACCGCATCAACTGCTACGAAACGGGTACGTCGCCTTGTAAGGTTGCATGTCCCGCTCACATCGCGGTTCAGGGCTACATAAGAAAAGCCAAAGAAGGCAAGTACAGGGAAGCGTTGGAACTTATCAAAAAGGACAATCCGTTCCCCGCAATCTGCGGACGCGTCTGCAATAAGCGTTGCGAAGCCGCCTGCACAAGGGGCACCATCGACGAAGCCGTCGCAATCGACGACATCAAGAAGTTCATCGCGGAACAAGACCTGCACGCGGAAACGAGATTCGTTCCCGAAGTCGTTATTCCGTCGAACGTCGATAAGCAATGGTCCGAAAAAATCGCAATCATCGGCGCAGGCCCTGCGGGACTTTCCTGTGCATACTATCTTGCGACGAAAGGATACAAGCCCACCGTGTTTGAAAAGAACGCGCGTCCCGGCGGAATGCTCACTTACGGTATTCCTTCCTATAAACTCGAAAAGGACGTCATCGAGGCTGAAATCGACGTACTGCGCGAACTCGGCGTCGAAATTAAATGCGGCGTGAACGTCGGCACCGACGTCACCATCGACGAACTCAGAAAACAAGGCTACAAGGCGTTTTACGTTGCAATCGGCTGCCAGGGCGGCAGACTCCCCGGCATACCCGGCGAAGACGCGATCGGCACGGATATGGCCGTATCGTTCCTGCACGACGCAACCGAAAACCACGACAGAAAACTTGTCGGCAAGACGGTTGTCATCGGCGGCGGCAACGTTGCGGTGGACTGCGCTCGTACGGCTGTCAGATTCGGCTCCGAAGAAGTCGGCATGTACTGCCTCGAATCGCGCGAAACAATGCCCGCGTCCGTAAACGAAATCAAAGAAACGCTGGAAGACGGCATCTCGATCAACAACGGTTGGGGTCCCAAAGAGATTCTGAAAGACGAAAAAGGCAACGTCAAAGCGGTCGTGTTCAAGAAATGCCTGTCGGTCATCGATCCGAAGACAAATCGTTTCAACCCGCAATACGACGAAAACGACACGATTACGGTCGAGGCGCAACACGTTATCTTCGCAATCGGTCAGTCCGTTGTATGGAACGACTTGCTGAAAGGCACGAAGGTTGAGTTCCATCACGGTAATTATCCCGTTGCGGATTCTCTGACTTATCAGACGGCGGAACCCGACATTTTCGTCGGCGGCGACGTGTACAGCGGACCGAAATTCGCAATCGACGCAATCGAAGCGGGAAAGAACGCGGCGGTATCGCTGCATCGTTTCGTACAGCCCGGCACGAGCATGACCATCGGCCGCAACAGAAGACAGTTTGTCGAGCTTGACAAAGACAACATCGTCATCGACAGTTACGATACGGCAGGCAGACAGGAAGCGAAAGAACTCGACGGCGACAAGCACTCCTTCCGCGATCTGCACGGCACTCTCACCGAAGAACAGGTCAGGATCGAAGCGTCAAGGTGCTTGGGCTGCGGCGCGAGCATCGTCGACGAAAACAAATGTATCGGCTGCGGTATCTGCACCACTAAGTGCGAATTCGACGCAATCCATCTGCATCGCGAACATCCCGAATGCTCTAAGATGAGCAGAAGCGAAGATAAGTTCAAGGAGATTTTACCGTACGCCATAAAACGCGGTATGAAAATCGCGTTCGGCAAGAAAACGCCCGAAGAAAAGGCTTCGCAAAAACGCCATAAGGCTGCGAAAAAAGCGGCAAAACAAGCCAAAAAGGATAAGTAATTTATGCACGAACTCGGGGTGGTCTTCCATATCGCGGACATAGTGCGCGACGTCGCGGTCGAAAACAAGGCGACGAAAATCCAAAAAGTCGTCATGCAAATCGGCGAAGTATCGACGGTCGTCAACGACCAGCTTATCGATTGCTGGAACTGGAACGCAAACCGTACGGAACTTCTGAAAGGTTGCGTGCTGGAAATCGAACCGGTGAAAGCCGTGACGTACTGCGAAGACTGCAAGAAAGAATACGAAACGGTCAAATACGGTAAAATCTGCCCGTATTGCAAAAGCGAAAGGACTTATCTTTTAAGGGGCAACGAAGTCATGATAAAAGAAATCGTCGTGGAATAAGCGGCGAAAATCAAAAAAACCATCGGGTGTTTTTCCCGGTGGTTTTTCTTTGTGCTTTTATTCTTCTTTTTCTTTTTCCTGTTCGTCGAAAAACGCGACGATGCGTTTCTTCACGTCACGCGGGATTTTTCTGTAATAAATACTGTTAAAGAAGTTTACGGGGTGCAGCGACACGAAAAGCCTTGTGAAGAACGCGGCGGCGGAATTTCCCTTGATTTCGATATCGGCGGCGGACGTTATCGGCAGCGATTCGTCAAGACCGTTTATGGGGCAAGTGCGCCCGAGATTTACCGTGATTTCCTTTGTTTCGCCGGGGACAAGGTCAAAGAAGTTGTCCGAAAAATTTGCGCCGTTAATGTTGTTTTTGATGAACACGCCGCGCGCAAACACGTCCGATGACAAAGTGATTTTAAGCACGCCGTCGCGGATAAAGTCGTATTCTCTTTTGATGACGGGATGCGGAAGACGCGCGTATTTTTCCCGTCTTACAAGCCTTGTGTCGGTATATTTTCCGTCTTCCGTTTCAAGTTCCGCATAAGCAAAACACCTTAAACGTTTGTTCTGATTTCTCACGATTGCCATACCTTGTGCAAGTTGCATTTTGCTTTCTCCGGCGACAAGTGTGATGTCGCTATGTTTCTCAACAAGCACTTCACCGTCGTAATTGCACACCTTAAACGTGAGTTTTGCCGAGATATCCTTATTTGTGTCGTTGAAAGTGTGGACGTAAAAGCCGCCGTCCACGGCGTCGATATTGACTGCGACGGGCGCATAATAACGCCTTAAATAATACCCCGCCGCTTTAATACTTTCGTCAAAATCTCTTACCGACCAGCTGAGCCCCTCGAACACGTCATTGAGTTGCCAGACGATAGTGCCGTTCACGGTGGGCTTATTGCGCCTGAAATGCGACACCCCTTCGCGAAGACCTTCCGCCTGTGCGATTTGCGAGGCGTAAACCCAGCCCGAAATATCTTTCGGCGCGTTGAACCTTTCAAGGGTATAATACTTGATTTTGCCGACGCCTGCTTGTGAAAAGTCGCGGGCTTTCAGTTTTTTGGAATTTATATTTTCGTCGTCGCCGAGAATTTTTTTCATGCTGTTTTCGGACGGCAGACTCATCATGCCGAATTCGCTTGCAAAGCGTGGCAGACGTTTTTTGAAATAAGTCGCGGGCTTCATACCGTGCCACACCGCCCAGATATGCGCGTCGCCGACGTTGTCCGCGGCGTATCCGAACATATACGACACGCCCGACGGGCTGCCGGGGATATACGCTACGTCGGAATTTTCTTGCACGATTTTTTTCAGGTCGTAATAGAAAAACGGTTCCGCCGCGTCGATATAGCGCGAGAAAAACATCCAGTTGACGGACATCGCCTCAATCTCGTTATTGCCGCAGAACAGCGCAAGCGATGGGTGGAAATGCAGACGTTTCACCTGATATTCCGCTTCCTTTTTTACGTTTTCCATAAACGCGGGCAGGAAAAGGGGATATCCCTGACACGCAAACGGGAAGTCCTGCCACACAAGGATACCGCGCTTGTCGCACTCGTCATAGAAAAACTCGTTTTCGTATCCGCTCCCGCCGAATATTCTTATCATATTCATATTCATAAATTCGACGTCGGAAAGCAAACGGCGGCATTTTTCCCTGTCGAAAACGTCCGTGACGTCGGGCGGGACGTAATTCGCGCCTTTTATGAAAAGGGGCACGCCGTTTAACGTAAAGCGGAAGTTTTTGCCGATTTCATCGGGGCTGTTGTCGAAAACAAGGTCGCGAAGACCGATTTTCACGATTTTGCCGTCGACGATTTCGTCGCCGCGGCTCAGACTTACCACGACTTCGTACAAAGGTTGTTCGGGCTTATCCGACAAATCTCTTGTCCACCAGAGTTCGGGGTTTTTGATTTCGATATCCGCCTTGAACAAGCCGTTTTCGATTTCGATGCCTTTTGCGTTGAACTCCGACTTATCGGGGGACAGCACCGAAAAGAAGGTTGAAAAATCGTCCGTCGTATTGTATCTTTCGACGCGCGCCGTCATCGACAGCGTTACCGCGCCGTCAGAGTTGTGTTTTTGCGATATTCTGAAATCGGAAATTTCCGCGCCGCACGCCGTTTCGAGATACACGTCTTCGCGGATGCCCGACGCGGGGGCAAAGGGCGCAAAGTCCCAGCCGAAGTGGAAGGCGGGTTTTCTTATATGCACGTCGCCCGAAAGTCCGTTGAGATTTTTCGGCGTTTTGATGAGTTTGGTTGCGCCGACGACGAAAGCAACCGGGCCGCAGATTCTGACTTCCAGCACGTTTTCGCCCGGCTTTAACAGCGATTTCACGTCGCGGCGGAAAGGAAGGAACGCGTTTTCGGAATGGTCGACCTCCCGGTCGTTCAGAACGACGAAAGCGAGCGTGTCGATTTTGTTCAGCACAAGGAAAACCTTGTCGGCTTTCAAAAAGTCCTCGCTCACATTGAAAGTTTTCCGATAAATCCAGTCGTCCGTGCCCGCGCGGAAAAACCATTCGTTATCGCGCGTGTTTTCGGACGAGACGTCCACAAGGGGGTTTTTCATGCGGTCAAGGCGGATAAGATCCAGAAAGTTCGTGCCGGGGACAACCGCGTCAAAAAAGCTCGCGTCCCTTGACGACTTGAATTGCCATTTTCCGTTCAGATCGAGTTTCATAAAGTAATGTTGCCTTTTTTTCGTAGGTGATAAACAGATTATACGACGATTTTCGGGGCGTTGTCAATGCGTGCCGAACAAGGTTTGTATTATTTTTTTCCGGCAGTCGAAAAGTCTTGTAAAGTGCAACAACTTAAAATTATTGACAAATCGTTTTGATACATATTGCCCGTAATAAGCGCAAAGATTACCAACAACAATGCACAAATAATGAATATTCCGACAAGTGTCGTTAAAATTAGTTTCCTAAACAATGCCTACAACACCGAGTTCAGCTATATGGGGATGAAAGCCGAATGGGCAAAAGTGAGCATTGCAGAAAAACCGAAAAAAGCAATCGTCGTAAAATGCACCGACGGCGAAATCACGGTCGAGAAGAGCGCAGACAACTGACAAAGAATGTTTGTTAAGCGGTGTCCCTTCCGGGAGATTCCCTCGCTACGCTCGGAATGACGTGCAAATTGCCATCCTGAGGAGTGTCAACAAAGCGCGTGTTGCGCGAAAACCACGTTGCTTTCGCAACAATAAAACAAAACCCCGAATTGCTTCGGGGTTTTTCATTGGTTTTGGATTATTCCTTGTCGGCGCGTTGCGCTTTGAGTTCGTCAAGAATTGCCGAAAGAAGTTCCTGCGTTTTGTCGGGAGCGGGTTCAACGGGCGCGACTTCAACGGGAGCGGGTTCTGCGGGGGCTTCTTCTGCGACCGCGACGTCTGCGGGGGCTTCCGTCGTTTCGGCATCGCCGTTCTTTTTCGTTACTTTTTGTGCAAGTTGTTCCAGTCTTGCTTTTTCTTTGCCGCCGATTTCGCGCGCCTTATTGATTGCTTTCACGATAAGGAAGAGTACAAGCGCGGTGAGAAGGAAAGTAACGATTGCGGAAATAACCGCGCCGAAGTCCATAATGACCGCTTCTTTTACGACTGCGCCTGTCGTCGCGTCGATGACGGGATCTCTCAGGACGACTTGAAGGCTCTTGCCGTCTTGTCCCAAAGGAATCATATTGATAAGGGGTTGAAGTATACCTTTGACAAGCGAGTTTACGATTGCGGTGAACGCGCTGCCGATAATCATACCTACTGCAAGGTCAAGGGCGCTGCCACGATTGATGAACGCCTTGAATTCCTGCCAAAGTTTGAATTCGTGTTTCTTTTTCATAAAGTGTGCTCCATAACTTGATTTTCGAGAGATAATATAGCACACTGCGAATAAGTTTGCAAGTATTTGATTAAAAATAATTATATATGCGACAGATTTAAGTCGTACGACCGACAAAGCCCGCAAAACATGCCAAATCTTGACAGCGCGCCGCACGGGTGATAAAATATATACAACAATATTTTCGGAGAAGACCATGTATCATATTATTATAAATCCCGTCGGCGGCAAGGGAGAAAGCCAGAAAGCGCTGCAAACGGTCAAAAAATTGTTGGATGCCAAAAAAGTGCCGTATATCGTGCATGAAACACAACACGCGCGCCACGCAACCGAAATCGCAAGGGAACTTTCGCATGAGCCCGACACAAAAATCATCGCAATGGGCGGCGACGGCTCCTTCCACGAGGTGCTTTGCGGCATTGAAAACTTTGAAAACGTTACGCTCGGGCTTATCGCGTGCGGCAGCGGCAACGACTTTATCAAAAAGTCGGGACACCCCAAAGACGTCGAAAAAGCCCTTGACGTGATTCTGAAAGGCAACGTCGGTTACGTCGACTATATGGACCTCGGCACGACAAGGTGTTTGAACGTCGCGGGCGGCGGCATGGACGTGGACGTCCTTGTGAAATACGCCTCCGTCAAAAAACTGAAAGGCAGCGCGGCATATAATTACGCCTTGATTTACACCCTGTTACATACCCGCTTCCACAAACTCCGCCTGATTGTCGACGGAAAAACGATGGATAAAAGCGTGTTTATGATCGGAATCGGCAACGGCGGCTTTATCGGCGGCGGATTGCCCATTTGCCCGCACGCGGAAGTGTCGGACGGGAAACTTGACGTCGTTATCGTCAACGAAATGAAAAAAAGACGGATTCCGCCGATGCTTCTGAAATTTATGAAAGGCAAACACGTCGAGGACAAAACCGTTGAAGAATTCCGCACCGACCGCGTCATTATCGAGGCTCTGGACGACAGCCGGTTTGAGCTTGACGGCGAGATTATCGAGGACAGATACCTTGACATAAAAGTCGTGCCGAACAAACTGAAAATGTTTATGTAAAAAACCAAATTTTTACCACAAAAAAAAGCACTTCGCAAAGAAGTGCTTTTTGTTTGGAGTTTCAAAGTTAAATGCGAGTTGTTTTGTCTTCGCCGATACCGACCATGCCGTCGACGGTGTATTTTTTGCCGTTCGTGTCGGTGACGTAGCCGTAAATCTTGCCGTAAGGCAGGGCGTAATAAACAGCCACGGGAATGGGCATATAAAACACGTTGTCGATTTTGAAAGTGATATCGACAAGCCCTTGTCCCGCCTCGTCGCGGATATGCCATTCGTTCGCTTTCTTTTTGCCGTCTTTATGGGTGAATACCACGGGCGGCATCGGGAAAGATTCGCCTTCCAGCCAGATTACGTTTTCGTTGTAATTGACCTGATCGACCGATTGGTTTCTCGTCAGGTTGAAAGCAAAGAACTTCTGTTCGCCGTCGATTTCGGTCTTGCCCATCGTGGTGAGCCAGTCGTAGTGCGAGAAGAAGGGATAATATCCTTTGTGGTCGTCGATGATACCGACCGAGCGCTCGTTGGTTTTATAGGTTTTGCCGTTTAACGTAATCGTCCCCGTCGCCTTGAAGAAATCTTTTTCGCTGTAAAGGGGGTTTCTGAACGAGCCGTCCTTGTTTTTCATAAGGGGCATAACGCCATTGGCAAGGGGCGAAAGACGTTCAAACGAAATGTCGATTGCAAACTCGCCGGATTTGCCTTTGGTATGACCGACGCATTGCGCTTTGCCGTTTGCGAAATCGTTGATAATCTTATATTCGCTCTTTTTGGTTTTGCAGTAGCAGTTGTCGGACAAAAGTTGTTTTGCGACCTTCGCGCGTTTCACGGGCACGAGATTGCGCCAGGCATAAATTTTGTTGTCGGCGTTGTTGTGCCATACGAAAATGGAAAAACCGATGGGGCCCATGTTGTAGCACGCGCTGATGAGAGAGCCTTCGTCCATGTTTACTTCAAACGCTTCCCACTCGATAAGGCGCATGCGTTTGATGAACGACGGCGTCTTCATAAAGAAGGGTTTTTTGCAATCCAGAAGGTTTAAGTCCTGAAAAGGCTCGCTGAACGTGCCGTAATGCGCGACGCCGTTTTCAACGATATGCGCGGGTGTCGTGACGGGCGTGCGTTTTTCGCCGATGTTTTTTGCAAAGTTACTCATAATAAAACTCCTTATCAAAAAAAGATTTTGTATATTTTATCCGTAATTTAGTATATTGATGTTATCACACGCGCGTGAAAAAAGCAAGGTTTTTTTGCCATTATTCGCGCGGCGCGCGTTTGGTTTTTCCGAAAAGTATGACGGCGCGATCCGACGATTTTTTGATTTCTTCGGGACTGACGCCTTTCGCTTCCGCCAGAATTTTCACGACCGTCGGGCTGCAAAAACCGCCCTGACACCTGCCCATACCGGGGCGGCACCTGCGCTTAATCGCGTCAAGGGTATATACGGGCAGCGGACTGTCCAGCGCGTCCAGAATTTCGCCTTTCGACACTTCTTCGCAGCGGCAGACGATTTCGCCGTACGCAGGGTTTTGTTTTATCAGAGCGTCGCGCTCGCTTTCCGACATTTCTTTCGGATGCGGGTGCTTTTTTCTTACCGGGTTGAAGGAAGCGTTCTTTTCAACCGCCTTGAATTTCGACACGTATTCGACCGCCCATTTCGCAAGGTCGACGGCGATTGCGGGCGCGGCGGTCGCGCCGGGCGATTGTACCCCCGCCGCTTCCAGAATATTTTCGGTGAAAATACCTTTTCTTACCTGAAAATCTTCTTCGTAGGTCGGCGAGCGCACCCCCGAAAAGTATGCGATGACGTCGGACGGCTTTATATTTTCGGCGACTTTCATTTGCTCGCTTATGATAAAGTCCATGGTTTCTTTGTCGGTTGTGACGTCTTCGCGGTCGGGCGTTTCAAGGACGTTCGGTCCTATTATCATATTTTTGTCGACTGTGTGAATGACGGCGATACCCTTGCTCGTGTTTTCGTGCGACAGGGCGAATTTCGTCATATCGATGCGTTTTTTCAGCGACAGTTTTTCGTCGGACAAAACGGTTATCGGCGACTTGACTTCCGTCGTGTTGATGTATTTTCCGACCTTTTTGTCAAGGATTATGTCCGTGCCTTTTCTCGGGTGAATGGTAAAGGTTCTGTCGCCCGCCATATCGGCGATGACGTCGGTATAAACGCCGGCGCAGTTTACGACGATCGTCGGGTGCAGCGTGCCGCGGTTGGTTTTTACGGCGGTGATTTTGCCGTTTTCGACGTCCATGCCCGAAACCATCGTGTTCAGCGCGATTTTTGCGCCGTTTTCAAGGGCGTTTTCCATAAGAGCGACGCACATTTTATAAGGCGACGTGAATCCGCCCGTGGGCATATACAGCGCGCCCGTTGCCCACGACGGGGCGTAAGGCTCGATTTTCAGCAGTCCTTTTCTGTCGACGTATCTGACGCCGGGTATTTTCAGCCGCTTGGAGTTAAGCACAAGAAGGCGGGGAAGAAGTTGCTCCCACTTTTTTGCGATGAGCAAAAGATGACCGAGCCTTTCAAACGGGACGTCAAGGTCGCGTGCAAGGTCGGTGTACATCCGGTTTCCGACGTAGTTATACTTGTGTTTTTGCGACGACGGGGAATAGTTTATGCCGACGTGCACCGCGCCGCCGTTTCGTGAGGACTGTCCCGCCGCGACGTCCGCGCCTTTTTCGACGACAAGTACGTCAAGGTCGTATTTTGAAAGTTCCCTTGCGGTTGCCGCGCCGACAAGCCCCGCGCCGATAATCAGAACGTCGGGGGAAAGTCCGTCCAGAGCGTTGTCGGTAATCGGGGGAACGTATTGCTTTTGTACAAAGCCTTTCAGTTTCACGTCGTTGACGACGCCGATATATTTTTTGTCGACGGCGATGCGACCTGCCTTCACGACGGTGTTCCAGTCGTCGACTTCGCCGGATAGGTAAATGCAACCGTTTTTCTCTTCGGCGGTAATTCTGTCGTCAAGTTCTTTCAGTTTTTTGACTTTTTTCTCAAAATCACTCATTTTATGTTTTTGATTTCCGTTTTTATTTTATTTTGCAAAAGTTCGCGTTCGGACGCGATGTCCCAAATGCCCAAACGCAGAACGTACGCGACGACGTCCCACGGCTTATGACTGTCCTTTGTGAAGCCTTTGTTCATTTTTACGTAGTTTTTGATAAATTCGTTGTAAATGAACACGCGGACGGTACTCATAAGGAATATTTTGAGTTTGGAGCTGCCGGGGAAAAGTTCCGCGTCGTGGAACAAAAAGTGCATCATCGCAAGTTCCGCCTCGGGACGGCCTTTGCAGGCGGTCATCCAGTCGATGACCTGATATTTGTTGCCGTCGCACATAATGTTGTCGGTGTGGAAATCGAGGTGGATTATGTTGTCGGCTTCGGGCAGGGCGGAAATATAGTTTTTAAGTTTTTCGGATTCTTCTGTCGAAAGAAAAGTAAAAAGCCCGTTGTCAAGGGTTTCGAGCGCGACTTGTCGGACGTCGCGGAGTTTGTCGGAGTGCGCGGAATGAACGTGAGTGTGAAGCGCGGCGATGATTTTCCCTGCTTTGAACAAAATCGCGGGGTTTTTCATCGGCATGTTCGTCAAAGATTCGCCGTAAAGTTTTTTGAAAACGAGCCCTTGTCTTCCGTTTACTTCGACTTTGCCGAAACATTCCATCGGCGTGCAGCCTGTTTCAAACGCAACGGTCGTGTTCAGAAGTTCGATATCGACGTTTTCTTTCGATACGGAATCGAAGTAAAGTTTCAGCACCTTTTCGTCGCCAAGGTCGAAAACTTCCGAGGAACGAGCACGAAACATCGGCTTCGATAAATCGCAGTTTTTCACAAGCGTCAAAATTTTTTCGTCCATAATTCTCCTTGTTTTTACGCGTACACGCGCACGAAATTCATATAATAATTTTATTTTACATCATATCAATATTAACTTTCAAGAAAATTCGACAAAGTCTTTCTTTTTTTGCATAAAAAAATTAAAAAAATTTCATAATAGGTATTGACAAACCCGAAAACGGGTGTATAATATAGTTAGCAATCAAGAAAAGCGAGTGCTAACAGTCGCAAACGATGATTGCTAACAATCTTAAAATATGGAAGTGCATATTATGAAAAACAATCTTACAAGATGGGACAAATTCGAAAAAGGACTTGACAGCTTCGGCAATTCTTTCAACGCCGCATTCGATAACTTCTTCCGCCCGATGTACGACGGGGATATGATGCGTACCGACGTCAAAGAAAACGACAACGAATACGTTTTGGAAATCGAAGTGCCCGGCTACGACAAGAAGGATATTTCGGTTGACGTCAACGACGGATACCTTACCGTTTCCGCAAAGAAAGAAGAAAAGAGCGAGGACGAAAAACACGGCTATATCCGTCAGGAAAGGACGGCAAGTTGCAGCCGTAACTATTACGTCGGCGACATTGACGAAGACAATGTCAAAGCAAAGTATGATAACGGCGTATTGACGGTTTATGTGCCCAAAAAGGAAGATAAACCCGAGAAATCGCGCACAATCACGATTGAATAAGTCAACTTAACATAATTTCCAATCCCCCTAAAACGAGAAATTGCCTGCAATTTTTGCAGGCATTTTTCGTTTGTTTCAAATTGAAACAGTCTTATGATTTCTTTTCAAGAAGGTTTTTGAAAAGTTTTACCGCGGCGTCGTAAAGTTCCTGTTTATAATTTCTGGACGGAAGAAGCGGCGTGTTTTCGGGCGAGGTCGCTGTCGCAAGGGCAAGTCCTGATTTTTCAAGGTCGAACCCAAGTGCGATTTGTCCGCATATCGCAATCACCGGCACGCCGAACTTTTTCGCGTGTCTGGTGAGCCCGCTGATTGCTTTTCCGTCAAGAGTCTGGTTGTCGAGTTTTCCTTCGCCGGTAACGACGAAAGCAGCGTCTTTCAAAAGGGAATCGAATCCCGTGCCGTCAAGCATTACGTCGATGCCCGACGTGAGTTTTGCGTTGAAAAAGGCAACCATTCCCGCCGCGATACCGCCTGCCGCGCCGCCGCCTTTCAGGTTTTCGACGTCGACGCCGACGTCGCGTTTAATAATCGCAGCATAATGTTTCAGCCCGTCGTCAAGGTCTTTCACCATCATATAATCTGCGCCTTTTTGCGGAGCAAAGACGTACGACGCGCCGGTTTCGCCGCACAACGGGTTGTCGACGTCGCACATACAGGTAAGGTTGAACTTTTGGGCGTTTTTCACGTCGATTTTTTCAATGTTTTTAAGCGTGCCGCCCGTCGGGATAAAGGTTTCGCCGCTTTTATCGAAAAATTTCACGCCAAGGGCAGCCGCAATCCCCGCGCCGCCGTCGTTGGTTGAACTGCCGCCAAGTGCAAGGACGATATCTTTCGTACGCATCAATGCGTCGTCGATGATAACGCCCACGCCGTACGACGTCGTTTTTGCAGGATTTTTGAATTCCGTTGAGGCAAGTCCGATTGCTTTCGCGCTTTCGACGATCGCGCACACGGGCGACAAAAGGTATTCCGCCGTGCAGGGACGGAAGTTGCTGTTTCTCGTGCGGACGCTGATAAGTCTGCCGGTGAGCGCGCGACGGAAACATTCAAGCGTGCCTTCGCCGCCGTCGGCAATCGGCAAAACGCGCGTGTTTGCCGCAGGTGAGACGTCTTTTATCGCTTTTTCGATGGTGTCGGCGACTTCTTCCGCCGTAAGCGTCCCCTTGAAACTGTCGGGACAAATGAGAATTTGTTTGTTTTCCATAAATTCCGCCGTGATGATTACTTCGATATAAGTATATTGCAAGCGCGCGGATTTTTCAAGGGAAAAATCAAAAGTCAGCGTTTTGTTGCAAGGGTAAGGGCGATAAGGCGGTTTTTTCTGTGGGCGTCGAACACGACTTTTTTCGTCACGAGCGCGCCTTTTATGATGATGGGGACGTTGTTCTTGTCGTAAACGGAAGACGTCGCGACGCGTCCGATAAGAAATCCGTAGTTGGACAGAGCCTTTACGGGAAGGGACAAGGCGTTTTCGGACGGCGACAATATCGACACCTTAAAATCTTTCTCGGGTTTTTCGATGACGGGCTTGCTTTTTTGTTTCCGCACGCGCTTTTTCCCGTCGGGCAGGAGAATGACTCCTTGCGCGTCAACGGACGCGATTCTTTCGACAAGCACGGGCGTTTCGTTCACGATGATTGCGGTGGCGATTTTATCGGTGTCGCCGAAGTACAAATCCGAAAGAACCCCGAGTGCTTTTCCGTCGGCGGTATATACGGGCGCGCCGAGGGGAAATTCGATAAGGTCTTTTTCCGAAACGTCGGATTGGCTTTTTATGCATAAAAGATTAGACAAAACGACAGAATCGTCGTTTATTTTTTTCAGGCTTCGGGCGGCGACGTACATATTTTCTGAATCTTTGGAATAAAGGTCGGAAAACGCGAAAAATCCCACCGATTTCAGACGCTTTTCGCATAAAACCCCCGTGATAGTGCCCAAAATTTTGTGTTGAGAGCCCGATATGACGGGTAAAGACAGATAAGACGTGATTTTTCTCATATTATTCCTCGCAAAACATACTACAAAATTAAGATATTTCAAAAAACGGGCGTTTATGTTGCAAAAAACGACGATATTCTTCCGAAAAAAGAAAATTTGTACGAAGATAGGCAAAAACGGCGCGGAAAAATCGGAAAAAATCGGGCGAAACGCCAAAATCGCAGCGGAAAAACATCGGCAAAGTTCGACAACTTTTTAACGAATAAATGTGGATTTGTCAACATAAAATAGTGCGAATGTGGATAACTCGGTGGATAACTACCCGTTTTTATACAATTTTTGAATAAAATCGCAACGGAGTGCAATGTGGATAAACTCGGCAAAACAATTTTCAAAATCAGTATGGCAATATTCGTAATTATTTTGACAATTTTTGCGTTTTTAAGCGTCGTATGTGTGAAAAACACGTTAAATATTCTGAAAAACGACGCGGGTTACGTCGTTGTGCTGGACGCGGGACACGGCGCACCCGACGGCGGCGTTGTCGGAACAAATACCGGCGTGCTTGAAAGCGATCTTAACCTTAAAATGGTGAAAATTCTGCAAAACTACCTTGAAAACGCAGGGGTGAAAGTCGTTTTGACCAGAAAAAACAAATACGCGTTGTCGGGCGGTGCAAAAGGGTTCAAAAAAGAAGACTTCAAACTCAGAAAAGAGATAATCGAGAGCGTAAATCCCGACGCGGTTATCAGCATTCACATGAACTTTTACAAGGCTCAGCCGTCGCGGCGCGGAGCGCAAGTGTTTTACGACGCGAAAAACCCGTATTCTCTGCCGTTTGCGGCGACGCTCATGCAAAAAATCAATACGGAAATCAACAAAAAATACGGCGGACGGGAATATGCTGCGCTTTCGGGCGACTTTTATATAATAAATTCGACGTCCGCCCCCGCCGCAATCGTGGAATGCGGATTTTTAAGTAACGCGGAAGACGAAAAACTGCTTGTCGGCGACGAATACAAAAAGGAATTCTGTTATCACTTGTTTTCGGGCGTGATGCAATATCTGTACACGGGCGCAAGATAAGGGCGAGCGATGTTTGCCTTGCGGCAAAGCGATGTGCCTTCGGCGTGATATTTTGCTGTCGCAAAGCGATGTTTCTCTCTTTGAAAGAAGATAAGGTTTTTAATTATCGGTTTGCAAAAAGCCCACTGCTTTTTTTAGTAGCAGCGGGCTTTTTTGTTATTCAATTTTTTTATCAAAAGCAAAGGCGTCTGATTGCCTCGCGATAGATTTTGAACACGTTCATATAGGTCGAAATCGGGGTGCGCTCGTCGGGCATATGAATGGTGGACTCAACGCCCGGGAACTCCGGCCCGAAAGCGACGCCGTGTTTTAAGGCGCGTGCGTAGGTGCCGCCGCCGATTGAAATCGCGTCAAGGTTCGTGCCCATTACGTCGTTGTAGGTCGAAAGCAAGGTTTTCACCAAAACGTCGTTTTTATCGACGTAAAGCGGCTCCTGAAACTCCGATTCTGCAATCGTGAAGTCGTAAAGGCACTTGTCGAGAATATCAATCAAGGTGCTTTTTTTCACCGTGACGGGATAACGGATATTGATTGTGAACTTCAACTTTTCGTGCGAAGAAATTATGCCGAGGTTGACAGTGAGCGCGCCCGAAACGTCGTCGCGAAGGTCAAGGCCCGCGCCTTTTCCGTCATAGGTTTCAAACGCATTGTAAATCTTTTTCAAATCGACGTCGATATCGCTCAACGCTTTCAGAAGTTTGACGATTGCGTTGTCGCCGAGCGCAGGCGTTGCGGCGTGAGCGGCTTTTCCGTGAGCGGTAACCACGATTCTTCCGTCTTTTATTTCATATTCTAGCCCGGATTTTTCGATAATCGTCAGGTTGTCGGCGGTATCGGGGATGCGCGCGGTGCAGACGTTAGGCACGACGTTGGGACGAGTGCCGCCCGAAATTTCGACGTTGCCCGAATAGTTTTTCTCAAACGTTATCGTCGCGATGCCTTTTTCGCAGTTGATGACGGGGAAGTCCGCGTCGGGCGAGAATCCCGTGTCGGGCATTTTTTCGACGGTATTGAAATGTTTGATGCAACGCCAGCCCGTTTCTTCGTTGCAGCCGACGATGAATCTTATGCGTTTTTTGGGGATAAGACCTTCGTCAAGAAGGGCCTTTACGGCGTACAGACACGCAAGCATGGGACCGCGGTCGTCAACGACGCCTCTGCCGTAAATGACGTCGCCCGAAATTTCGCCGTAAGGGTTATGCGTCCAGCCGTCGCCCACGGGCACGGTGTCGAGGTGACCGAGAATACCGAAAGCCTCGCCTTCGCCGATGTCCGCAACGCCGCAGTAACCGTCAAGGTTTTTCGTCTGAAAACCGAAAGATTCCGCTTTGCTTAAAAACCAGTCGAGGCATTGTCTGTTACCTTCGCCGAACGGGGCGCCGGGCAAAGGTTTGCCTTCTTCGCCGTCGAAAGACAGGAGTTCAAGGGTGTCTTTCAGCAGTTCGTTTTGATATTTTTCCATTATTACCTCCGAAAAATCCGTTTAATTTTTGAAAAACATTTGTAATTTTCAATATATTATTATACACTATTTATAATAAATGTGAACTAATATTTCAAAGCACAGGGCGATTTTATGCATGAGGGACATCGTGACAGAATGAGAGAGCGAATTTTGCTGTCGGGTATAGAAAGTTTACAGCCGCACGAGGTGTTGGAGTATCTTTTATATCACGCAATACCGCGAAAAGACACAAACGGTATCGCGCACGAGCTTATTTCGAAATTCGGCAGTTTCAACGGGGTGCTTAACGCCGACTACGACGCGCTTCTGGACGTAAACGGTATGACGGCAAACGCGGCGTTGCTGCTGACAAGTCTGAAAGGCGTGTTCAGAATGTACGCGTCGGGCGACAAGAAGGGCAAAATCGTCATTGCGACGCGTGGCGACCTTGTCAGGTATCTCAGCCCGTTTTTCTACGGCGAAAAGACCGAAAAGTTTTACATGCTGTGTCTTGACGCGAAAAACACGGTAATCAAACTTGTGAAACTTTCATCGGGTATTCCGCAGGAAGTCCGCGTGGACGTCAGGGACGTCGTGGACAATGCGTTGAAATATAAGGCGGTTTCGGTCGTAGTCGCGCACAATCATCCGTCGGGCGACGTGTCCCCGAGCGTTCAGGACGTCGAACTCACGCGGGCGATCGCGGCGGCTTTGCAACTTATCAAAATCAAACTTGCCGACCATTACATATTCAGCGATTTCGGATATTGCTCGTTCGTTGAAGACGGCGTCGGCGGACAGATTCAACAAAACGTAAATAACTTCTTGAAGGACGGTATAAAATACTGATATGGAACAAAAAGTAAGAACCCGTTTCGCACCAAGCCCCACGGGATTTATGCACATCGGAAATTTAAGAACGTGTCTTTACGCCTTTCTTTTTGCAAGGAAAAATAACGGCACGTTTATTCTTCGCATCGAGGACACCGACCAGGAAAGGTTTGTCGACGGCGCGGTAGATCTTATTTACAGGACGCTCAAAACGTCGGGAATCACTCACGACGAAGGTCCTGACGTAGGCGGCGACTACGGCCCGTATATCCAGAGCGAAAGAAAACCCATATATATGGAATACGCCAAAAAACTTATCGAACTCGGCGGGGCGTACTACTGCTTCTGCACGAAGGAACGCCTTGAAACGTTGACCGATGAGAACGGAGTCAGGACTTACGACAAGCACTGCTTGCACCTTTCCAAGGAAGAAATCGAAGAAAACCTTAAAAACGGCGTGCCGTACGTTATCCGTCAGAATATTCCGAAAGTCGGAACGGGCACTTATCACGATATGGTTTACGGCGATATTTCCGTCGATTATTCGGAACTCGAAGACAATATTCTTATTAAGTCCGACGGTATGCCCACGTACAACTTCGCAAACGTCGTCGACGACCACCTTATGAAAATCACGCACGTTATCCGCGGGGTTGAGTATCTTTCCAGCACGCCGAAGTACAATCTGATTTACGACGCGTTCGGATGGGAAAGACCGCAGTATATGCACCTTCCGCCCATTATGAAAGACGCGTCGCATAAACTTTCGAAGCGTTACGGCGACGCCAACTTCGAAGACTTCATAAATAAAGGGTTTTTGCCCGAAGCGATAATAAATTATATATCCCTTCTCGGGTGGAGTCCCAAGGACAACACCGAAAAAATGTCGATGGAAGAGCTTATCGAAAAATTCGACGTGTCGGGGCTTTCCAAAAGCGGCAGCATCTTCGACGAAGCGAAAATGCGCTGGCTTAATCAACTTTACGTGAAAGAGTTGCCGTTTGAAAAGTTTATGGAATACGCCCGTCCTTACTTCGATAAAAGCTGCGCGAATGGGAAGTACGATTACGACAAGCTCGGCCGCATTCTTATGAGCCGCGTCGAAATCTTTTCGGAAATTCCCGACAAGGTTGCATTCCTTGACGAGTACGGTTCTTTCGATACCGCGCTTTTCGTCCATCAAAAGTCCAAGACGACTATCGAGCTTGCGCGTGAAATACTTGAAAAGATTTTGCCCTTGTACGAAAGCGTCGACGAGTGGACGAACGAGAATCTGTTCAAGGTGTCGGAAGAGTTCGCCGCGGCGAACGGATACAAGAAACAGCAGTTGTTCTGGGCGGTGCGAGTTGCCGTCGCAGGTCGCGACGTTACCCCCGGCGGCGCAACCGAACTTATGGACATTCTTGGCAAAAACGAAAGTTTACGTCGCATAAATTATGCGTTAACATTATTTTAATTCAATTTGGAGGAAATTATGAAACAACTGTCAATGCGCGCGAAAACGATTATATCTTTCGTTTTGTTCGCCGTGGTTTTCACGGGACTGACACTTATCGCGTCTTACTGCGATCTGTCGATTTCGAAAATTCTCACGAAAAACACGTTGCCGGAAGGCGCGTATATTTCGACGAGCGTTTTCACGCTGTTCTTTGAGGCGATGGGAAGTTGTCCCATATATCTCGTCGTGTCGATTGCCGGCGCGATATGGTTTTGGTGGGGCATCGCCCACAAGAAAATCTGGCTTTCGGTCATTGCCGCAATCCTTGTTTTCATCGGATTCTTTTTGACGCTTCAGGACGTTTTCAAATATTACACGGAAGCAGTTACGGCGTCGCTCAATAACGGTATCCCCGTCGAGGTCGAAATGAAGGGCGGATTTTACAAAACCCTTATTTCGGCGGTTATCGCGATTGCGGAAGGAACATGCCTTGTGTTCGCCTGGTCGCGCGTCAAGCCCGAAACCAACGACGCTCTTTTCAAATGGGTGTTCGTCATCGTCGTCGCAATGGCGGGCTATCTCATCGTACACTTTGTGAAAGGTCCCGTCGGCCGCATGCGTTTCAGAACGATGAACGCCGCAGGCGACACGGAATTCACGCAGTTTACGAACTGGTGGGTAAGCAACGGAAAACGCAAACCTTATTCTGCGGAAGCGGGCTCGGCACTCGTGCTTCCTTCCGACCAGTGCAAGTCGTTCCCGTCGGGACACACTTATTCGGCAGGTCTTATTTACACCCTTATTTGTCTGCCCGATCTCGTGAAGAGCATCGGCGACAAAAAATGGACGCGTCCCGTCATTTATGCGGTAACGATCGCGTTCACGGGTATCGTTGCAATCAGCCGTATCGCCGCGGGCGCGCACTATATGAGCGACGTTTTGTTCGGCGGCACGCTTTCGTTCCTTTTCATGATGATCGGTCGCGAAATCTTTATTTTCAAAGGCGCACATTTCAAGGCTTTGTTTGAAAAAAAGGCTGTGCCGCTTGACGGCGACAATGCAGAAACAGCCGAATAATCTTAAACAATAAACGAGAAAGCCCTCGCAATGCGCGAGGGTTTTTTTATATGGAAAAAGTGCAGAAATCTAAACAACAAGAACCGACTGCGTCGGCTCTGTATAAACTTGCTTCATACTTCGGGGAGTCCTCGGATTATCTGCCGGGACTTCAAAAATACAAATAAAAAAACGCAAAAAAAGCGTCGGGACAATCGTCCCGACGTTTTTGTTATGCCAACAGATAATAATACGAACTTAGGTTTTACGCCGTGTTTTTGACTAATACTGCGTTACGCTCACGGCTTATACGGTAAAGTATTAAGCCGCTCGCGTGCCTTGTCTTATCCTAAAAACACGACGGAAAACTTGTTCACAACCGAAAACGCCGAGATTTCAGATGATTTTTGGAAAAGGCGAACGCGGTTGTACTCTTCGTACTACAAGCGAGCATTTTTCATAAAAGCGTTGAAATATCGGCGTTTTGGCAACGTTCGTATTGTTATCTGTTGGCATACCTTGGTTTAATTTTCGGTAATTTTGGCAGATTCTTCGGTTTGTGCCGTTTTCGCCGCCGCGTTTTCTCGTTTTTCGGAAAGCGTCAGGCGCAGTCTGTCGCTGTCCTTCCTTACGAAATACAAAGGCAGGAACGCAAGTACCGCAACGATTGACGCCGCAAGGAAGATTTTGAACGGCGGAGTAAATCCTGCCGCCGACGTATCGACGTCAGAAAGCCCGATAATAAGCGTGATCAACGGACCGATAATCATCGGAAGAAGTACGTTGAAGCACATTCTCACGCCCTGGAATCTGCCTTCCGTGCCCGTGGGGATGTAGTCCTGGAAAGACGCCATAAGCGCCGCGCTCAGGCTCAGGATCGAACCCAGCATAAAGATGCCCGCAACGTACAGCACGGGAAGCCACGCGGCTTTCGGCATAAACTCCATCAGATACACGATAAGCGTGCAGGCGACGATGACCGTAAGCAAGGGCAGATAAAAATGTTTTCTGCCGAGTTTGTCAAACAATACGCCCATAACCCCCGTGAATACCGCCGCGCCGATAATAACGACCGCAAGGGGCACGACGAAGTTGTCGCCGAGTTCCAGCGTGTTTTGGACGAAGTTGATGAGATATGAGAAAAATGTTTGTTGAGAGATGCCCAGAATGCACGAGGTAGCCAGACAGACGTACAACATACAGTTGTCTTTGATGACCTGTTTGCGGAAGCCGTAAAAGGTTTCTTTCAGGAAATCCGGGTTTTGATTTTTGACGATATGGGAGCTGTCCTTCATCATAAAAATCGCAAGGATTCCCGCCACGATGGGGATAATTCCCAAAACTATGAAAAACAGCCAGTTGCTCTCATTCGTGGGTTTATACAGCGATCCGAGCCCGATAAACACGATTACCGTCGCAAACACGGGCAATACCGACAAAACCGTGTTGACTTTTCCGCGGTTTGTGTCGTCGGTAACGTCGGTAGTCCAGGTGTTGAACGCGGCGTCGTATGCCGTCGAACCCGCAAACGTCATAATGCAGTCGAACAGGACAAGCAAAAAGCCTAAGAGCCCCAGAGTATGCGAGTCGGCGCGCATAGGGATTGCCGCAAACAACATTATGGTAAGCCCCCAGGCGATGTATCCGTACGACACGAAAACTTTTCGCTTTCCGAGTTTGTCGCAAAGCCCGCCAGCAAATATCGTCGTTACCGTTGCGGTGATTGCCGAAAAGATGACCATAAGCGTCGTTACGACGTATGCCATATCTCTGTTGCCGGAGTTTGTGTAAATGTCCTGCGCGAAAGTTGCGAAATACATGTTCTCGACAACCCACGCAATCTGACCTACAAGCCCGAATACGATTGCCGAAAACCAGATTTTCCACCCGAGACGAGTGGATTTTACGTTTTCTTTCATAATTTCTCCTTAATCATAAAGCTATATATATTATGATAACACCAAATACAGTGAGTGTGCAAGAAAAAAATAATTAAACCGCAAAACGCCGTTTCTTTGAAACGCTGCTCCGTAAAAAAAAGACTGCCGTCGCAGTTTGTTTACGTTCGCAGTAAATCTTTAACGCACCAACCCGTAGCAAGTACGGGTTGTCTTGTTTCGCCGTTTCTTTGAAACGCTGCTTCGTAAAAAAAAGACCGCTTTCGCAGTCTTCTTTTTTTGGCAGGAGCAGTAGGAATCGAACCTACACCATAGGAGTCAGAGGCCTATGTGCTGCCACTACACCATGCTCCATCGGGGAAACTTTTTTCAAGTTCGTAAAAAATATAGCACAAGATAATATTTAAGGCAAGCGTTTTACCGAAATTTATGAAAAAGTGAATCATAAAAGAAAATTTTGCCGTTGCAACGGCGGGTAAACGGTGGTACAATGGTTTTATGGCAACACTCAGGGAAATTATCGACAACAGCAAATACGCCGTTTTCTTCGGCGGCGCGGGCGTATCCACCGCAAGCAATATCCCGGACTTCCGCGGAAAGAACGGCATTTACAACACCGAAAACGAGTGGGGGCTTCCGCCGGAAATCATTATCTCGCACACCTTTTTCACGCGGCGCACGAAAGACTTTTACGATTACTACAAAAAGTATATGGTATATCCGTCCGCCGTGCCGAACGCCGTGCATATCGCGCTGGCAAGGCTTGAAAAGGAAGGCAAAATCAAGGCGGTGCTGACGCAGAATATCGACGGGTTGCATCAGGCGGCGGGCAGCAAAAACGTCTATGAACTGCACGGGAGCGTCCACAGAAATTATTGCACGCACTGCGGAAAGTTTTATGACCTCGATTATATTCTCGGCGCAAAGGGCGTGCCGACGTGCGAGTGCGGCGGCGTGATTAAGCCCGACGTCGTTTTGTATGAGGAGCCGCTTGACGACGACGTATGGCAGGGTGCGTGGGAAGAAGTGCGACGCGCCGATACGCTTATCGTGGGCGGCAGCAGCCTTACGGTTTATCCCGCTGCCGGGCTTGTCGACATGTTTTACGGAAAGAACCTTTGCATAATAAACGCAACTCCGACGCCATTTGACCGCCGCGCCACCTACCTTTCTCACGACAGTTTAACCCGCGAGTTCGAAAACTTATAGTCCGCATAAATTATCGAAAAAACCGAATAAACAAACGGAAAGACCGAAAGTAATTTCGGTCTTTTTTATGTACCGCAAACGGTGCATATGTGATGATAACATAATATTGTAAAAAGGAGAAAAACCATGTTTAAATACAAAAAAATAGTTGACGAAATGCTGAAACAAAACGGCTTTGAACACCAAAGCCTGTCGTATCTTGAAAAAAGATACAAAGACACCGAATACTTCGGCGACGACTACAACGAGTCGCTTCGTCTTTTCAAATTCTTGTTCGCCGCGCACACGAAAGAAACGGATATCGAACTTTGGAATATGATTCATTGCCTGTTCGATAAATCCTTGCGCCATTATGACCGCGCCGATTTCACGAAAGAAGAGTGGGCGTATTTCAAGAAAGTTTTGGAAAAGAGCAAGCGCGACAGAAAGTACGGCACGGCAAACTTCAATGCGCCGATGCAAACGAAAAGATTGTATATCGAAGGGTTTCAACCGCACCATCTGGAATTTGCAAAAGCGTATGCGAAAACGCATTTCGACGACGAGTGCGGATACTATCAGGCAAAGATGAAAAAATGCAAAATCGCAAGTTTATCGTCACTAAGCAACAGTTTAAAGTTTGCTATATTGCAGGAAACAACGGGTTTTCAGATCGGCGAGATTAAACTTTGTTACAATGACAAAGAAGACGAGCCGTGTATTTCCGTATTGATTTACGACGAGTTTAAGCGTCAAGGTTACGCAAGCGAAGCGGTCGGCGCGTTGTATGAAAAAATTGCGACCGGGTGCTTTGTAAGAACGAAGTGCACGGACTATTGCGGCGTATATGAACCCGTGCAATATTTGCCGAAAAACCTTGTCTGCATTCCGCAAACGGAAGAGGCGTTAGGTTTTATGAAAAGCCTGAATATCCTTTTTGAAAAATCCGATGACGATCCGAAAACGTTTTGGCTTTCGGGGAAAAACAACAAACCCGTTTACAAGGCGGAAATAAAATACGATATCCCGCCCGAATACGACTTTTCAAAAAAATGACCTAACAACAGCGATTGTACCGTAAAAAGTACGAAAAGATTTTTACAATATCGTTGTATTAATAATCCGACCGTCCGATAAGATAATCGGAAGACACGTCAAAAAGGTCGGCAAGGCGCGAAAGGTTGTCAAGCGTCGGCTCTGCCGTGCCGTTTTCGTAACGAATATATGACGGCTGGGCGATTGAAAGATAACTTGCAACGTCGCGCTGCGTAAGGTTGTGTTGCTTCCTAAGTCCCAGAAGTCTTTTGGGGAAAGTTGTCATATTCTTCATTGACAATTATAGCCTTTGGCTATACAATTATTACTAAATATAGCGTAACGCTATCAACAAAGCTAAAAGGAGAAAAATTATGAGTAGCAGTATGTACAAATCGCAAATCGACCAAATCAATAACAATATCGAGAGATATCGTCGCGAAATCGAGCAAAATCTTCGTCAATACGAAAGCGAAAAAAGAAACGCCGACAATTATGAAAGACAAGAACGGCAGTATCAGCAAAAAGTGGACGAAATCCGCCGCAACATGGAATATCAGCAAAGGCAAGCCGACGATTATCGTCGTCAAAAAGAAAGAATCCTTAGCGGTGCTCAAAGATACAAAGACAAAGCCGACGACGCAAATCGTCAAATTGAACGGTTGTTGCGCGACAGAGATTATGCGCAAAGAAATTATGAAAGAGAACTTGAAAGGGAATCAAGAAACAGATAATTTTTCGCGGCGTTAATAAATTACGATTAACAGGGCGCGGTGTAAACTGAAATGGATAAGGGCAAGATAATTGATTTTTGCAGCAATAAGGGAAGAAGGTTTATCGGGTGCTTTCACGAGTTGTATTTGTGTCCCGAAAAAGAAAATACGATTATCCCCGAAATGGAAAACTTATACGATGCGGTGAAAGGCGTAAAGCTTGACGGGAAGCCGCTTTTGAAATCGTATTTGCACGATTGGTTTTTTACCGCCGGCTCTTATTACGAAGACGTTGCGGAACACCCCGCATACGGCGAAATCGTGAGTTACGACAATTTAATTTTCAAAATACTTGACGATATGCCCGTACGCGAGGCATTGAGATACACAACGACAAAGGAGAAATAGTCATGGGAATGACAATAGGGAAACTCATTGTTCAGCGCGACAATTTTAAGGTTGACGAAACTTATCAAAGACCGCCGGACGCATGGTCGAATAAGGACAAACAGTGTTTTATCGATACGATATTAAGGAATGAGCCCGTGCCGCTTTTCTTTATCAATGAGAAAGACGAAGACGGCAAAAAAGTCAATTACATCGTTGACGGTCAGCAACGAATCAACTGTATTCTGGATTTTTACGACGGCAAAATTGCATTAAGCAAGGTTTTTTCCGCGCCGGAACTTGACGGAAAGAAATATAAAGACTTGCCTTCAAAACTTCAAGACAAGTTTTTGGATTATTCCCTGGCATTCAAAATGATGTCCAATTACGACGACGAAAGGGTGCGTATGATTTTTTCAAGATTGCAACGCGGAAAAGCGTTGAGAATCGGCGAAAAACTGAATGCAAAACCCGGGAAAATCGTTGAAGTAATGAGAAAAATCGCAAATCATGATTTTATTGCTAAATCAATCGGTATAAAAGGGCAGCGCTATCAAACTTACGAAGACGTCGCAAGGATTATGTATTTTGAAAAATTCGGTGCGAAAAAGTGCGGCACCGACGAAATCAACGAGTTTTTCGACACATATAAAGACTTGGATTTTGACAGTGTCGTTTACAAAAAAGTTATTAACGTTTTGAACTATCTGTTGAAATGCTTCCCCGCAGATCCCGGCGACTATCAATATTTCAATAAACACGTATGGGTGCTGACCGTATACACGGCGATCAGCGAACTTAAAGACGGATATGCTTTGAACGGAAAAGAAAACGACGTGAGAGTGATAACGGAAAACTTCCATGATAAAGTGTATTCGGAAGTATGGAGAGATTCCGATTCGTCGTTGCAAAGATTTTACGAAAAAACTCGTGGCGGTTGGTCAAAAGAACTTATCTCTTTCCGCAAAGACGCATTTAAAGAATATTTAATCGATAAGATTCACCCGAAAGAACTCGATATAAAAAGACAGATATCCGACGAAGAAAAAATCGCGGCGTTTGCGAAAGCCGGCGGCGTTTGCGAAAATTGCGGCAAGAAGTTGAAGGACTATAAAGAAGCGGAATATCATCACATCGAATTGTACAGCGAGGGCGGCGAAACGAAAATCGACAATATTATGGTTTTATGTCCCGAGTGCCATAAGGAAAAACACAGGGAAAAACCAAACGGTCGTGATATCGACGAGCGCGAGCCATTCGCAAAAGAAGAAACGGACGACTCTCTCTACGACGAAGATTTTGACGAATTTGAAGACGAAGACGAAGATGACGACGAAAACGAATTCGATGAAACAGTCGAAGAATGACGCGAGAACCTTTAAGGTAAGGTTTTTGGAAACAAAGGAGAAATAACGTGAAAGAATTATATGTCAAAAAAGGCGACAACGAATATGAGAAGGTAGAATTTAAGGATTTGCTGTCCTTACAATTCGATTACGACGGAGACGGTGTGTTGTTGATAACGGAAGAGAATTATTTGCGACTGAAAATGGCGGTTGACCTTAACGACAGGTACAGCGTCGGAAATGCAGATAATGAAAAAACCGCGCAATATTACATCAAAAACGATTATCTGAAAGGTGGACACCTTGTGAACGATATTGGCGTAATCAAGGAAGTTTGCAAGCGTATCGACAAGGAAAACTCAACGCACTTGTCGGTTGTCGGCAACAGAAAAATTAAAATATCCAACAAAACCAACAACGGAATCGATATTATGGCGAAGCGTATTGCAAACGTCGAAAATTTGGAACAACGCCTTAAAGACGGCGATCCGAGCCTTGTGCAGGAACTCGGCGGGAAAGTTGGCGAAAGACACGCCGTTTCGTTTGCGTCGAAGTTCTGCACGGAGGTATCGCTCACGGCGTTTGGCAACACTAAGTTTGCAAAGTTCGACTCGGTAATGCGCGACGTGTTGCCGATTTACGCATACAATTATCTGGGTAAAACGTACTGGAAAAAAACCACAAGGGGCAATTACGTGTCGACGTTTTCCGCGGACAAATACAAGGAGTATCTGGAAGTTGTCACGGACGTTGTCGATGCGACAAAACACAGTTTTCCCGACGTCGATATCGACAAACTCGATTTAATGCTTTGGTACTATTACAAGGGGAAATCGAACGTCTTGAACGAATTTGTGAAAAACCATACAAGAGAAATCATACTTTAATTAAACGCAAAGAAAAAGCCTTCCGGAAGGGAAGGCTTTTTTGTGCGGTAAAAAATAAATTGTAAATGAGTTTGAAGGTTTTTTGCTTGTCTTCTTCGACGAATAAGCGGTTATTTTTGTTTGTCTTTGCCGATATAGAAAAGGGCAAGACATTCGGGGCCGACGTGCGTGCCGATGATGGGACTCATTTCGTTTATGATGATGTTTTTATATCCGAAATGCTCCTCGATTTTTTGTTTCAGCGTGAGAGCGTCCGCCTCGCAATCGGCGTGTTCGATATAAACGAATTCCGAATTGTCGATGCCTTCGGATTTTTCGCACATTTTATCAAACAGGGCTTTAACTGCCATTTTGCGACCTATAACCTTGGATATGGGCACAAGATAGCCTTCCGTATCGACAATGAGAATGGGTTTTACCTGAATTGCCGTGCCGACGATTGCCGCCGATTTTTTGAGCCTGCCGCCGCGATACAAATGCATAAGGTCGTTGACGGTGAAGTCGTGATGACAGACGTCGCGGAAAGAGGTTGCAAAGTCGACAAGTTCCTGAAAACTTGCGCCTTCGCGGCGTTTTTTCAGGCAGTAGTAAACGAGCATGCCTTCGCCGCCCGAAGCCGACTTGCTGTCAATTATGCAAATTTTCCTGTCGGGGTACCTTTCCAGAAGTTCTTCCCCGGCTTCCGTAACCGACTTGAACGAGCCCGAAAGTTTTGACGAAAAGCAAATGAAAAACACGTCCTGACCTTTTTCAAGATACGGCGTGAAGAAATCGATTGCAGTGGTCGTATTGATAAGCGACGTGGACGGAAAAACGCCCGCGCGCATTTTGTCGTAAAACTCTTTTTTGGAAAGGGTATCCGCGTCGTACACTTTGCCGTCGATAATGACGTCCATGGGAATAATCGCAAAATCGTCTTCGTAAAACTGTTTGGGAAGATTGCAGGTTGCGTCGGATATGATAACGTAATCGTGTGCCATATAAACCTCTTTACAAAAAGTGTCGCGCGGTCGCGCGAGGAGCGTTTACGAAAAAAGGAACGATAAAAATCCCGTTCCCCGCTTGTAAAATTCCTCGATTTTAATATAAACAAAAATACAACATTTGTCAAGATTTTTATCGCGCTTCCTAAAAAAGAACGTGTATGCGTGCGCGCCCGCACTAAGTTTTTATTGACTTTTATATATTCAAAGGCGTATCATATTATTATCAATTATATCAAATCATATATGTTCGGAGGAATTATGCAACACGAGATCACGAAACCCCAAAGATTGCTTGACGAAAACGGCAATATCAAAGAGCCCGGCTTTGCCAAAAAGATGCTTTACGAATATCACCGCTCCGACGTCAAAGCAAAAAACTGGCGCATTAAGGAATGGGATTATTACTACATCGGCAATCAGCATTACGGGCTTGCGCTCACTATCGGCGACAACGGTTTTGCAGGCGCATTGTCCACGTCGATTCTTGAATTCGACAAACCTTACGACGTTACGAAAACCGCGCTTGTCGTGTTCCCGCTCGGCAAGATGAACCTTCCCGAAACGTCGGAAAAAGGCACGACGAAATGGACGCAGGGCAAAAGTTCGTATACGTTTGAAAACGACGGCAAAGTCCGCCATCTTAAAGGCACTCACGCCAAATTCGACGGTGACAACGCTTTGACTTTCGACATCACGCTTTCTGATTTCCCCGAAGAATCTATGGTAATCGCGACTCCGTTTGACAAAAACGCTCACTTTTATTTCAATCAGAAAATCAACTGCATGCGCGCGGAAGGCGTCGTAAAATGCGGCAATAAAGAATGGAAATTCGACAAGTCCGACAGCATGGGCACGCTCGACTGGGGGCGCGGCGTCTGGACGTACGACAACACCTGGTACTGGGGCAGTCTGCAAGGCTATCTCGAAGACGGCAGCCGCTTCGGCTGGAATATCGGTTACGGTTTCGGCAACACGTCCGCAGCGTCCGAAAACATGCTTTTCTATAACGGGAAATCGCATAAACTCGACGAAGTTACTTTCAACATCCCCGTCAAAAACGGCAAGGACGATTATATGAGCCCGTGGACGTTCACGTCGAACGACGGCCGTTTTGAAATGAATTTCACCCCGATTCTCGACAGACAAGCGCCCTTGAACGTCGGCGTAATCTGCATGCTTCCGCATCAGGTATTCGGCAAATTCAACGGCAAAGCAATCCTTGACGACGGCACCGTGATCGAAGTGAAGGATATGGTGGGATTCGCTGAGAAAGTCCACAACAAATGGTGATAAAAAGTCATAATTTTGCGATATTCTGCTTTTTCGGCGGAACTTGAAAATTCGTGTACGCCAAGTACACTGGAATTTTCAAAACCCGCCGAGAAAACCACAATCTCATCAAAATTCTGACTTTTTAGGGATTTTAGGGACCCCGCGGGATACTGAGTACCCGTGGGGAGAAGGAGCAAACGAGCAAAAGACAAACAAACGAATGAAAAGAGTTTGTTTGGTCAAAAGTGAGATTTGCGACGTAGCGAAGCAAATATAACTGCGTAGCAATCTGAGACCACACATGATAATTTTTATATTTTTTACGTTTAGGTAGGAGGAGATTATGAAACGTACACCTTATTGTGAAATTCTGCAAGAATACGGCGGAAAGTTCGTCGATTTTGCAGGTTTTGAGATGCCGGTGCAATTTGAAGGGATTTTGCACGAGCACAAAGCCGTCCGCGAAAACGTCGGGCTGTTTGACGTGTCGCATATGGGCGAAATAATGTTGAGGGGAAAGGGCGCGCTGGATACAATACAGCGTCTTTTCACAAACGACTACACTACGTTGAAAAGCGGTCGCGTCAGGTATTCGCTGATGCTTAATGACGAAGGCGGGGTGGTTGACGACGTGCTTGTTTATTGTTTGTCCCCGGAGCTTTATTTCGTATGCGTCAACGCGTCGAACGTCGAAAAAGACTTCAAGTGGATTTCGGCAAATCTTTTGCCTGACACCGTCGCCGAAGACGTTTCGGAAAACACCGCGCAACTTGCGATTCAGGGGCCGAACGCGATTAAAGTAATAAGGAAAATTTTTAAGGAAGAAGACATTCCCGAAAAGAACTATTCGTTTACGTTGGTTGACGGGCTGTTGAATTCCGCCGTAATACTGTCGCGCACGGGCTACACCGCGGAAGACGGCTTTGAAATTTATTGCGCCTGCAACGACGCCGTGAGACTTTTTGACATCGTACACGAAGCGGGCAAGGAATTCGATATGGCGCTTTGCGGGCTCGGAGCACGCGATACGTTGCGCTTAGAAGGCGCGATGCCGCTGTACGGCCATGAAATGGACGACGAAACACTTGCGACCGAAATCGGACTTAATATGTTCATAAAACTCGATAAACCCGATTTTATCGGAAAAGCCGCGTTGCTTGAAAAAGCCCCGACCAAACAAAGGCTGGGAATCGAACTTATCGACCGCGGTATTGCGAGAGAACATTCGGACGTATATGCGGGCGATAAACTTGTGGGATACGTTACGTCCGGCACCATGTCGCCCACGCTCGGAAAAGCGATTGCAATGATAAGAGTCGATAAGGATATCGACACGTCCGATTTATCGGTTGACGTTCGCGGAAGAAGACTGAAAGCAAAGGTCGTACCCCTTCCGTTTTATAAAAGACAAAAATAACAGGAGTAAACTATGGAAATCAAACAAAACTTAAAGTATCTCGAATCACACGAATGGGCAGACGTTAACGGCAACAAGGTCAAAGTCGGCATCACCGATTTTGCACAGAACGAACTTGGAGATATCGTTTTCGTGGAACTTCCTTCCGTCGGCGAAAAAGTCGTCAAGGACAAGGAGTTTGCAAACGTGGAATCCGTAAAAGCGGTTTCGCCCGTCGTAAGCCCCGTTACCGGCAAAGTGATTGCGGTCAACGGCGCGCTTGAAGATTCGCCGGAACTTATCAACGAAGACGCTTTCGGCGCATGGTTTATCGAAGTCGAGGCGGAAAGCCTGTCCGAAAACCTTATCGACGCGGCGGCTTATGCGGAAATCGCAAAATAAACGGGAGATTTTATGAGTAGTTACGTTCCCAATACTTTTGAAGACCGCGCCGCCATGCTTGAAAAAATCGGCGTGAAGTCGATTGCGGATTTGTTCGACGTGCCGAAAGGGTGCGAGGCGGATCTCAATCTTCCTGCGGGGAAATCGCCGCTTGAAGTCGAAAGGATAATCAACGCGCTTGGCGCGAAAAATAAGGTGTTCAGGACAATGTTTCTGGGCGCGGGCGCATACAACCATTATATCCCGCCCGTCGTGTCGGAGCTTGCCGCAAGGGAAGAATTCGTCACCGCATACACGCCGTATCAGGCGGAAATGAGCCAGGGCATATTGCAGTCCATTTTCGAATACCAGACCGAAATCGCAAACCTTACCGGCATGGACGCGTCGAACGCGTCGCACTACGACGGCGCAACCGCAATTGCGGACGGTATCCTGATGTGCATGGGCGCAAAGACGAAAGCGGTTTTATCCGACGCGCTTAATCCGGAATACAAGGCGGTCGTCAGAACTTATCTTGTGCCGCACGGTATCGAGGTTGTTTTTGCACCGACTAAAAATGGCGTTACCGATTTGGACGCTCTTAAAACGCTTATCGACGACGAAGTCGGCGCGGTATGTATCCAGCAGCCCAACTTTTTCGGGCTTATCGAAGACGCGGAAAGCGTCGGAAAAATCGCAAAGGAAAAGGGCGCGAAATTCGTGATGAGTTGTTATCCCGTCGCGCTTGCGCTTCTTAAAACCCCCGCGGAATGCGGTGCGGACGTCGCAGCGGGCGAAGGGCAACCTTTGGGGCTTCCGCTTGCTTTCGGCGGTCCGTATCTGGGCTTTTTGACCTGCCGCGAAAACCTTATGAGAAAACTCACGGGGCGCATTGTCGGCGAAACAGTCGACCACGACGGACGTCCCGCATACGTGCTTACTTTGCAGGCAAGGGAACAGCATATCCGTCGCGAAAAATCCACGTCGAGCATTTGCAGCAACGAGGCGCTTTGCGCGCTCACGTCGTCGATATATCTTGCGGCGATGGGCAAGGAAGGGCTTAAAGACGTTGCGAAACAATGCGTGTCGAAAGCGCATTATATGAAAGACGAAATCGTGAAAATCGACGGTTTCCGCCTTAAATACGACGGCGAGTTTTTCAACGAGTTTGTGATTGAATCGGACGTTGATACGTCAAAAATCGTCGATAAACTTCAAAAACGCGGCATTCTTGCGGGTTTACCGCTGAGCGACAAAGATATGCTCTGGTGCGTTACGGAGATGAACACGAAAGACGATATCGACGAAGTCGTAAACGTTCTTCGGGAGGTGAAATAATATGTTGATTTTCGATAAATCGGTATGCGGCCGTCGCGCCGTTACGCTTCCTGCACTGGACGTTCCCGAATACAATCTTGACGAAAACTTCCTCAGAAACGCGGAATTAAACCTTCCCGAAGTTGCCGAAATCGACCTTGTGCGCCATTACATAGGTTTGTCCTTAAAGGCGAAAGGCGTCGACAACGTGTTTTATCCGCTGGGCAGCTGCACGATGAAGTATAACCCGAAACTTAACGAGGTGCTTGCAAGGAATCCCGCGTTCACTTCGGTGCATCCGCTGCAACCTGCGTCCACCGTACAAGGCTCGCTCGAAGTCATGTACGACGCCGCGAAATCCCTTGCCGAAATCACGGGTATGGACGAAATATCCCTTGAACCCGCGGCAGGCGCGCACGGCGAATATACGAGTTTGCAGGTAATAAGGAAGTACCATTTGTCAAGGGGCGACTCAAAGCGCAACAAGATTATCGTGCCCGACAGCGCGCACGGCACAAACCCCGCAAGCGCGGCAATGTGCGGCTTTGAAATCATCAACGTTAAAAGCGATAAGCGCGGCAACGTGGATCTCAAAGCATTGAAAGAAGCGGTCGGCGAAGACACGGCGGCGTTGATGCTCACGAATCCGAATACCCTCGGACTTCTGGACGAACATATTCTGAAAATCACCTCGATTGTCCACAAGGCGGGCGGTCTCGTGTACTACGACGGCGCAAACCTTAATGCCGTTATGGGCGTTATCCGTCCCGGCGATTTGGGGTTCGACGTGGTGCATCTCAATCTGCACAAAACCTTTTCGACTCCGCACGGCGGCGGCGGTCCCGGCTCGGGCGCAATCGGTTGCAAGAAAAAACTTGCGAAATTTTTGCCAAACCCGACCGTAGGCGTAAAACGCGGCAAATATTTCTTCAAGGACAGCCCCGACAGCATCGGGAAAGTCAAAGCGTTTTACGGCAACTTCCTTGTCGTTTTGCGCGCGTATGCGTATATTCTTACTCTTGGCAAGGAGGGCATCAGGGAAGCGTCCGAAAACGCCGTGCTCAACGCAAACTACCTGCGCGTTCTGATTGCACCGTACTTCAAGACGGCTTTCGACAGAACCTGCATGCACGAATTTGTATTAAGCCTTGAAAAGTTCCACGAAGAAACGGGCGTCAGCGCGATGGACGTTGCGAAAGCGCTCATCGACAAAGGTATTCATCCGCCGACAATGTATTTCCCGCTTATCGTTCACGAGGCGCTTATGTTTGAGCCGACCGAGACCGAAAGTCGCGAAACCTTGGAAGCGGCAGCCGATATGATGCGCGAGATTTTCAAAGAGGCAAAGGAAAACGCGGACAGCGTGAAAGCAAGCCCCGTTTCGACGCCGATATCGAGGCCGGATGAAGTTTTGGCTGCCCGCAAACCAAAAGTTAAAAAGTCATAATTTTGCGACCTTTTGAGTTTTTGGCAAAACCTTACTCGGTTACGTACGCCAAAGTACGCGCCCTC
>ENA-OPBO01000007-OPBO01000007.1-human-gut-metagenome-genome-assembly--contig:-NODE-7-length-167966-cov-22.827677_pt1 | contig 167966 bp, 139 predicted proteins | sample MGYA00241071_ERZ501458 | MGnify/ENA primary metagenome ERZ501458 (study PRJEB25962, sample SAMEA2042509) | human gut metagenome | biome: human gut; feature: human-associated habitat; material: faeces... | reverse complement strand
CCCCACGTAGGCGAGAAATAAAACTTCGGAAGAATCAAATGAAACTTCGGAGGAATCATTTCGTCTCCACGTGGAGAATGAAAAACCGCCACGTGGAGAATGGCCATTCCCCACGTAGATATCGAATTAGAGGTTAGAGATTAGAGACGAGTAACCCTGTGTAGGGACGCACGGCCCGTGCGTCCGTCCCCGTTAAAACACAGACGCTGTACCCTTTGACACAACGGACGCACGAGCCGTGCGTCTCTACAACGGGTTACACGTTTCGTAACCCGCTGTCAAGCGCTTTGTTGTTTGCAAAAAAAACTATCTTTGCGATATGGTGATTGTTTCTTGCTTGTTTCATCTTCTAGTACAAGGTGTTGAAGCAACGAGAGATCTAAAGAGAGCGAAATGATAACAAACCAACAATACTAACTTCTAAGCTTTATAATTATGAAACATACGACATGGTTATGCGCTTTGCTCCTATTCCTGCTACCACTCGTGGCAAAGGGACAGCAGCAGGTGACGCTGGACAAATCTCAGCAGGAGATCGCAAAGGTCATAGAGACCGTTATGCATATATCTGAGCAGAACGCAACACTGGCTCAGGCTGATGCTACGACACGTAAGGCTGTCGAGGTGGTGCGAGCCCTCACTGGCCAAAAAGAGTACAGCGAGAAAGAGGCTACAAACCTAGCCTCTGCACTTACCCTAGAAGACAATCACATCGTAATCCTCCCCAAGTATCAGCATCTAGCAGAGGCTGCAACCTGGGATGGTGTATCCCTCGCAGAGTTCGTGAAGGCGATAGACGACTTTCGCTCGGCTGAATTAGCTAGTCAGTCGTAATCGACTCTGTAACCTGCATCTTTCGCTCCCTATCCGTCTAGAGACTGTCGCTAGCTAGCTGCAGTCTCTAGTCTTTTTAGGAGTCTATTCGTCTACAAAAGAGCCTCCTTACGGAGAATGTGTCATGAAAACAATCTTTTTCTCTACCTAATGGTAGGTATTCCGAATATTCTTTGTAACTTTGAGGTCGAAGAAAACTAATTGTATCACAGTACTCGATTTTTGTCAGTAGACAGGAGGAGGGTACAATATCTATAAAGTACTACACATGGCAAAATTTAGAGGAGCAATCGTAGTCAACGAGCAGCGCTGCAAGGGGTGCAACCTCTGCGTTGTGGCGTGTCCTACTGCGAGTATCTCACTTCACCCAGACGAGGTGAACGACAAGGGGTATCACTACTGCTATATGAGCAGCCCCGAAACATGCATTGGCTGCGCAAACTGTGGCGTGGTCTGTCCCGACGGCTGTATCAGCGTCTATAAAGTAAACCTTTAATCCTATAGCTATCATGGCAGAAGTAAAACTGATGAAGGGCAACGAGGCCCTGGCACACTCGGCAATCCTCAACGGACTGGATGGCTATTTCGGATATCCTATCACACCTCAGTCTGAGGTACTCGAGACTCTTATGTCGCTACGCCCCTGGGAGACGACTGGTATGGTCGTCCTACAGGCTGAGAGTGAGGTCTCTTCTATCAATATGGTATATGGAGGCGCTGGCGCTGGTAAGCGTGTTATGACTTCCTCCTCTAGCCCTGGTATCAGCCTGATGGCTGAGGGTATCAGCTACATCGCTGGTGCTGAGCTGCCCGCACTTATCGTCAACGTGATGCGTGGTGGCCCTGGTCTAGGTACGATCCAGCCAAGTCAGGCTGACTACTTCCAGACCACTAAGGGTGGTGGACATGGTGACTACCGTCTCATCGTACTAGCTCCTTACTCTGTACAGGAGATGGTCGACTTCGTCGGTGTCGGTATGGATATGGCGTTTAAGTATCGTAACCCAGTTATGATACTGAGCGATGGTATCATCGGACAGATGATGGAGAAGGTCGTACTACCTGAGCAGAAGCCTCGTCACACCGATGAGGAGATCGCTGCTAGCTGCCCCTGGGCTACTACAGGTCATACACCTGACAAGCGCTCTATCATCACCTCTCTCGAGCTAGACTCAGCTGTGATGGAGCAAAACAACCTACGCTTCCAGGAGAAGTATCGCAAGATCGAGGAGAACGAGGTACGCTACGAGGAGACGATGACAGAGGATGCTGACTACGTACTAGTAGCTTTCGGCTCTTCTGCACGTATCTGCCAGAAGGTCGTTCAGGTAGCTCGCCAGGAGGGTCTCAAGGTAGGTCTCGTACGTCCTATCACGCTATGGCCTTATCCATACGAGGTGATCACCAAGCTCGCTGAGCGTGGTGTCAAGGGCTTCCTCTCTGTCGAGCTCAACGCTGGTCAGATGGTAGAGGATGTCAGACTTGCGGTAGACGGTCGTTGCCCTGTAGAGCACTTCGGACGTATGGGTGGTATGCTATTCTCTCCAGACGAGGTACTCGATGCGCTACGCACGAAGCTCGTCAAGTAAGCTTACCCTTATCAATAACCAGTAATAGACAACAAATATCATGGATATAAAGGATATAACCAAACCAGAGAACTTGGTCTATCAGAAGCCAAGTCTGCTCAACAATAACACGATGCACTACTGCCCAGGCTGTAGTCATGGTGTCGTACACAAGCTGGTTGCTGAGGTCCTCGAGGAGATGGGCATGGGCGACCAGACCGTCGGTATAGCTCCTGTGGGCTGCTCCGTATTCGCATACAACTATATAGACATCGACTGGCAGGAGGCTGCTCACGGACGTGCACCCGCTGTAGCTACTGCTATCAAGCGTCTATACCCCAATAAGCTCGTCTTCACCTATCAGGGTGATGGTGACCTAGCTGCTATCGGTACCGCTGAGACAATCCACGCTGCAAACCGTGGTGAGAACATTGTCATCATCTTCATCAACAACGGTATCTATGGTATGACTGGTGGTCAGATGGCTCCTACTACGCTACTCGGTATGAAGACTGTCACTTGTCCTGATGGTCGTACGCCTGAGCTCAACGGTTACCCACTCGTCATCTCTAAGATCCTCTCTGAGCTAGATGGTACGTGCTACGTCACTCGTCAGAGTGTACACACAGCACCTGCTGTACGTAAGGCTAAGAAGGCTCTACGCAAGGCTTTTGAGAATTCACTCGCAGGCAAGGGTACCAGCGTCGTTGAGTTCGTCTCAACCTGCAATACGGGCTGGAAGATGACTCCGGCTAAGGCTAATGAGTGGATGTCGAAGTTTATGGTCGACAAGTACGCTCTTGGTGACATCAAGGATGTCGAGTCTAAGGGTAGCAACGACGAGGTGGTTACAATGAAAATCTAATCAGACGAAAGGAACAACTATGAATTACGAAATAGTCATATCTGGCTTCGGAGGTCAGGGTGTACTCTCTATGGGTAAGATACTTGCTTACTCTGGTATTATGGAGGACAAGGAGGTATCGTGGATGCCTTCTTACGGACCTGAGCAGCGTGGTGGTACGAGTAACGTTACGGTCATCGTGAGCGATGAGCCTGTTAGCTCGCCTGTTGTCAACGAGTATGATGTAGTCATCGTACTCAACCAGCCATCACTCGACAAGTTCGCTCCTCGTGTTAAGAAGGGCGGTATCCTCATCTACGACCCAGCTCTCATCCAGCACAAGTCTGACCGTAAGGACATCAACATCTACGAGGTACCTGCTACTGATCAGAGCCTTGAGATGGGCAATGACAAGATCTTCAATATGATCATCCTCGGTGGTATGCTCAAGGCAGCTCCTATGCTCAAGCTCGAGAGCATCATCGCAGGACTCAAGAAGTCTCTGCCCGAGCGTCACCACAAGCTGATCCCCCTCAACGAGGAGGCTATCAAGCGTGGTATGAATAGTCTGATCAAGGTCAACTAGTCCACAGAGACCCTTACACGATATAATATAATGTCAAGGCGTCCGCCGATCTACTCGTTAGATTGACGGACGCCTTCTCTTGCAGTACTGACGAATAACGATATGTAGGGACGCTCGGTCTGAGTGTCCGTTGTATCACAGCGAGACGAGTCACAAGATCGCTACACGTCAAGATCCTAATGACTACACAGCGAATTACGCATCTCATTGAGCTAATTGATTTGCGGAGTTGAACTCTTTTTCTGCTAAAGCGTTTGTTTCCCTATAAAAGAGTACCTTTGCACCAATTGAGACTGAGGCAACAGTCTCTGATAGCGTGAGATTATGGCAAATCAGAAGAACTTAGTAATAGTAGAGTCCCCCGCAAAAGCGAAGACGATTGGCAAATTCCTCGGTGATGATTACAAAGTGCTCTCGAGCTATGGACACATACGTGACCTCAAGCCGAGTAGCTTTAGTGTAGATGTGGAGCATCATTTCGCACCCATCTATGAGATTCCCGCAGATAAGCAGCGTGTCGTATCGGAGCTGCGCAAAGCGGCTAAGGCGAGCGACATCGTATGGCTCGCATCCGATGAGGACCGCGAGGGAGAGGCGATCGCATGGCACCTCTATCAGGTGCTAGACCTCCAGAATAAGGAGACACATCGTATCGCATTCCACGAGATTACCAAGAGCGCCATACAGCATGCCATACAGAATCCACGCTCGATCAACGAAAACCTCGTCGATGCCCAGCAGGCGCGTCGTGTCCTAGATCGTATCGTGGGCTTTGAGCTCTCGCCAGTCCTTTGGCGACGTGTCGGTCCCTCGCTCTCAGCAGGACGTGTGCAGAGCGTCGCTGTGCGTCTCATCGTAGAGCGGGAGCGTGAGATACTAGCTTTCGAACCTGAAACCTCTTTTGCCATATCGACACGTCTAGAGACCAAGGGTGGAGACACCTTCTCTGCGACACTTCCTGACAACCTTCCTTCCGAAGAGGCCGCTCGCCAGCTTATGCAGCGAGCTATCGATAGTCAGTCAGCCTTTGCCGTGCAGCAGGTGGAGCAGAAGCCTGGGCGTCGCTCTCCGTCGGCACCTTTTACCACCAGTACGCTCCAGCAGGAGGCTTCTCGCAAGCTCGGTATGAGCGTCTCCAATACGATGCGTGTGGCGCAGGCACTCTACGAGCGAGGTCTCATCACCTATATGCGTACCGACTCGGTCAATCTCTCCAGCCTTGCACTCCACGATGCGGAGACGGTCATCCTAGAGCAGTGGGGTGCCGACTACTATCAGCGCCGACGCTATCACGCTAAGAGTAAAGGGGCGCAGGAGGCGCACGAAGCTATTCGCCCCACCTATCTGCGCAATGCTACGATACAGGGTACCAAGCAGGAGCAAGCACTTTACGACCTCATACGCAAGCGCACGCTCGCTAGTCAGATGGCCGATGCCCGCATCGAGCGGACGATAGCGCAGATCGCTTCGCAAGGTGCCGATCCAGTTCGTCTAGAGGCTCGTGGCGAGGTGATTGTCTTCGATGGCTTCATCAGCGCTTACACAGAGAGCCGTGATGACGAGGAGGATACTAGTGGCAATGAGCTTCCCAAGCTGAGGGAGGGGGACTCGCTACAGCTACGAGAGATAGAGGCCCGGCAATCCTTTACCAAGCCTAAGCCCCGCTATACGGAGGCTTCATTGGTTCGCAAGATGGAGGAGCTAGGCATCGGTCGTCCGTCTACTTATGCTCCTACGATTCAGACGATTCAAAACAGAGAGTACGTGCGTCGTGGCGAAAGCCAAGGCGATAGGCGCGATGTGCTATACCTCAGCTGGCAGCACAGTGCTGGAAATACGACCATCAAGTCGCACAAGCAGAAGGAGCGCTACGGCAGTGATCGTGGACGGCTCGTCCCCACCGATATGGGAATCGTCGTGACTGACTTCCTGATGGAAAACTTCTCCCGTGTCGTCGACTACAACTTCACGGCAGACGTAGAGGAGCACTTTGACAAAGTTGCCGAGGGCGAGGCTCAGTGGCAAGATCTGATTGGTACGTTTTACGATAAGTTCCACCCGATCATCGAGGAGCAGAGCCAGTCTGGCGCTAAGCGCTATACAGGCGAGCGACTCCTCGGTACCGATCCTGTCAGTGGCAAACCGGTCATCGCTCGCATCGGACGTTACGGCCCGATGGTGCAGATCGGAGAGGCTCCCGACAGCTCTCTGCCCGAGGAGGAGCGGGAGCGTCTCAAGCCTCGCTTCGCCAGTATCCCGAGCAATCTGCTCATAGAGACGATTACGCTAGAGGAGGCGCTCAAGCTCTTTGACCTGCCCCGCACTGTCGGGGAATTTGAGGGTAGCGAAGTGGTCGCTGCTGTGGGGCGCTTCGGCCCTTACCTACGACACAAAGGTAAGTTTACCTCTATCTCCAAGAGCAGTGGACTGACCCCTGAAGAGATTACGCTCCAGGAGGCTATCGAGCTGATTGAGGAGAAGCGTCGCAAGGATGCAGCCAGTCTGCTCAAAACCTTCCCCGAGAATCCCGACATTGCGATCCGTGACGGACGCTGGGGCGCTTACATCAAGGCGGGTAAGAAGAACTACAAGCTCACCAAGGAGCAGAAAGCTGACCCCACGAAGCTGACATACGCTGAGGTCGTCGCTATCATCGCTGAGCAAGATAAAGAGACCCCGAAGAAGGACCGTACAACAGCGAAGAAGGCTACAAGCACGGCTAAGAAGAAGAGTACGACCAAGAAGACAACTAGCACTGCCAAGAAGGCTGCGCCTAAGCGTAGTGCGACCTCTAAGTCGTGATAGCTACCTATCCTTAAAGCTATGGAGGCTCCCGTACAGCGTGTATTCCTAGAGGTCGCTTACGATGGCACCAACTACTGTGGCTGGCAGATACAGCCTCGTGGTGTCTCGGTGCAGTCTGAGCTAGAGCGTGCCCTCTCGATACTCTTTCGTCAGCCCATCTCGGTCACAGGCGCAGGGCGCACAGACGCTGGGGTACACGCCTACAGTATGATGGCGCATGCCGACTTGCCAATCCCGCACCCTCCGCTAGCACAGATACAGAGAGGCTTGTGCGGCATACTGCGTGGAGGTATATCCATTCGCTCTGTCACGCCAGTCATCCCGACAGCGCACGCCCGCTTTGACGCTACCTCACGAAGGTATCATTACTATATATCGGCTTGTAGCAACCCCTTTTGGGGCAATTACTGCTGGGAGCGACGCACGCTCCCTGATATGGAGCTGATGAACGAAGCTTGTCGCCACTTCATCGGGGAGCACGACTTCACCTCTTTTAGCAAGCTACACACGCAGACGAAGCACAACCGCTGTACCGTCTACACAGCGCATTGGGAGCAGGTCGAGATGCCTGGTCTGTGGGATGCGATGCGCTACGAGGTGTGTGCCAATCGTTTTCTCCACGGTATGGTGCGTACGATGGTCGGGACGCTCCTCGAGGTGGGCTATGGACAGCGCACGCCAGACTCTATCGCAGAGTTGATCCAGTGCGAAGACCGCTCGCTAGCTGGCTCGGCAGCTCCAGCTCGTGCGCTTTTCTTTGTCGAGGCGACCTATCCCGACTCGATCTACAGCACAGATCATCAGTAAAAGCAACAACCGCCAGACCTCTTGTCTAGAGGTTGATCACACTCTTCCACCTTTTCCGTCAGAAGGAGCGAATGCTTCTTCTAAAGCTCCCATTGAGCAACTCAGACGGAGTTCTAGTTCCATACGGGTGAAACTCCAGTTGCATAGGTGGGAAACTAAAAAAAGCCACACGAATGAGACTCGAAGTCTCATAGGTGTGGCGCGTGTTATGTGGATGGAAGGGAGCTTTGCTACGAGAGGGCGACCCGAATGGCAGAGAGTCGCATCAATAGCTCGGGTAGGTCGCTGAGGTTGTGTCGCTCAGCATTGAGTTGTAGGAGCTGATCTCGTAGGGCGGGGGAGATGCGCTGCATAGCTGGGGAGAGGTAGAGTAGCATAGGCACCTGACCTCTCATCTCGGGAGCGACTGGTCCGCTGGAGTAGGGGTGCCACTCACTATACACACCCACGGGGCTACAATAGATAAGTATCGTGGGGGTCTCCTGGTAGTGTGCGACGAGCTGCTTGAGTAGATAGTCCTGGTAATAGACGACGTTGTAGTATTGAGCTACGTGGTCTAGAGCATCGCCTGATAGATCTATGTCAATCTTTGCAGACAAGCGATTGTACTTATAGAACTCGTTAGGGATACGCTCCCAAATGTTACTACGTCCTCCCATAAGGTGAATGGTGGTGACACGAGACTGACTCTCTAGCTGCTTGAGTTGGTCAAGGACCGCATCATCGTAGGGGATTCGGTTGGTCCACTCCTGATCGTCCGCACGTAGATTGGTAAAGAAGTGCTGGTCGCAGTCGGCTGCTAGCTGTGGGTAGACATCTAGTCCACGGGCTATGCGAGGAGTATTGTCTAGCCAATAGGTGTCGTAGCCTGCTACACGAAAGATACTATAGATAGAGGGGTAGGTGTCCCAACTCTCTGGGCTATCCTTAGGGCAGAGGGAGAGTGTCCAGGCAACAGCTAGAGCTGCATTGTCCGAGGCACTGTAGATGCTATCGAGTCGAATGAGAGTGCCCACCTGTAGGAGCGAGTCTATGGCTGGCGTATTCTCATTGATGTCTGGGTTGTAGCAGTGCATCAGGTGCGGATAGATGTCTTCGGCAAGGACCAGCACGACGTTGTGTGGCGGTAGGAGCGAATCTACGACTACCTCTTGGGGTGTGGCTTGTCGAGGCTTGTAGTCTAGGGCACAACGCTTAGCATCGTGACGCAACATCCGATGGCTCAAGTAAAGGCGAGCGATCGGTGCATGCGCATTGTACTCTATGACTCCTGCGCTGGCGGCAATACGCGTCTGACGCAGATAGTTGATACCGAGAATGTGTGCACCGACGAGAACTACTACGAAGAGGAGTGTAGAGCTGTATCGCTGGATGCGCCTGTTACAAGGGGTGGGCTGCTCTTTAGTACTCTTAACACGACCTATCAGCCAAGAGATGCCGAGTGGTAGGAAGATAGCCAGCAGCAGCTTGACTCCCTCGATGAGCATAAAGGGCATCTCCAGTCGTAGCGACTTGAAGAAGCCGTGAGCCTCTCCAGGATTGGTCGCAAAGATCGGGATGGCGATTGCATCGCAGTAAGGCATCTGATAGGTACTGACGAGGTAGAGATCCATAATATGTATGGCACTGACGAGTACCAGCTCGATGATGAGAACCACCTTACGTGTGATGCGATGGGGGATCAGAGTGGGGATAAGGTAGAGTAACGTAGCCATCCAGAGGGTGTCCCATAGGAGGGGGATATTCTCTCTAGATAGATAAGTGGCACTCCTAGAGAGCAGTCCTCTGACGACCAGGTTATTGAGCGTCAAGATCGCTAGCATCGCAATCAGTAGCCATACTAGCTGAGGAGCCCTTGCTTTGACTCCCTGGAGGTAGTGTAAGAGTGCTTTTTTCATAGCTGATCTGGATGCTTAGGTGAGAAGGTTACCTCAGAGCCAAAGCCCTTGATACATCTAGGACGGGTCGCATCGTACGATAGACTCCATAGCTGTAAGCGGGGGATGGTATAGTTTGACTCGATCCCCATAAGCCCCATAAGTGAGGAGGTAAAGAGATCGGTCATGAAGGGTTTGTATCGAGCGCGCTGTACGGCGAGTAGGATGTCGGGATTTTCTGCAGCGAACTGATCGGACATATAGACCATAAAGGGTATCTGCAGGGCACTCTCGCAGACTCCGTGTGCTGCCTGAGTAGGAGCCTTGGGATTGTCGTAGCGAGAGATACCATGATCCGAGAAATAGATCACGATGGAGGAGCTTTGGCTGTAGTAACGGATAATCTCGGAGACGATGTAGTCGTTGTAGAGGATCGAGTTCATATACTCAGCTGAGTTTTGCGCCTCCCCTGAGCTGAGGTGAGGTTCTAGTTGCTTCACATCCTTAGCCGTAAAGTGACCAAAGCGGTCGTGTGGGTATCTATCGGTAAAGTCTGCATGATTGCCCATTAGGTGGGTCATTACTAGTAGATGACCGCTAGGCGAAGTGGTCTGTCGGTAGTCCGTTAGATGTGGGAGGAGGAGTTCATCATACTTGACTCGACCAGCTTTCCAATGAAAAGAACTCGAGGTGCTACCCTCAGTATAGTAGGAGCTATCTGCCGTAGAGGCTATGAGCGACACCTCCTCGATCCAGTCTCCAGCCATCTCTTGATTGCTACACCAATAGGTTTTGTAGCCAGCGGAGGAGAAAGCGATAGGTAGCGTAGTCGTGGCATCCCAAGGTGCTTGCTCGTCCTCTCCTCGTATGGTGAGGACACGTCGTAGCGAGGTGATTGTGTTGGGCTGTGGGCAGACGACATCATCGTATAGCGTGAGCGAGCCTGAGCGTACGAGTGAGTCTAGGTGAGGCGTATTCTCTAGTGGGTAGCCGTAGCAGTGCATATCTAGACGACGTAGGGACTCGCCGATGATGACCACCACATTGTGTGGCTGACGCTGCGGCATAAGGCGAACGTTGGTCGGGGCGTTTTTCCATAAGTTCTGCCCCATCTCGTCGTATCGCTTTTGATTGGCAAAGACTCCCAGCGTTGTTGCTACGTAGCGACTCATCATATTGTACTCGTGAGCGAGCTTGTAGGCCTCTTCATTCGATATTCCGTCTGCCACTATTGGGCTTAGCTTGGTAGCGTGTGGTAGACCCGAGACAAGCAACAATAGTAGCATAGCGACTACTCCCCATCCCTTGCGGGTTGACCAGGTCACCAGGCTGATGCCACAGAGCAACCCGATGGCCTCTAGCAGCGTGTGCATCGGCATAGTCCACGGTAGTAGCGAGCGACACACTTCGTTGGCACTAGGCGTGTAGTACTGTAGCAAGACCGTCTGCGTCAGGAGCGTGCCGTGCTCCGTGAGCAGATAGTACTCATATATAAATAGTACAGCCGAGAGCAGTACGATCAGACTAGTCCAGGTAATGCGCCACCACCGCTGTGGCAGTATGGCGGGGAGCGTCATCAGTATCGCTGTGCTGGCGATATAGCCTCCCACCCAAAGGAGCAGAGGCATCTCCATACGAAGGTGCAGTATCATTAAGCTCCCCATAAGTACTTGTAGGAGTGTCAGGAAAGCAAAGAGGGTAGGCATACTACACATACGCCTCCACAACTGCTTGAGATAGCCCCCACAGATGGAGAGAAGCTTTTTTATCTTAGGAATCATCGGAATAAAAGATTGCTCGTTAACTAGGTTGTAATAAGTCCAACGCAAAAGTCGGTTCCCTCCGCTCGCTTACTTATCGCTCTGCGTCTTGCAGCGGTGGTATAGATTGGTACACCCCTCAGTGAGTAGATCGAGGACGAGTTCAAAGCCCGACGCACCGCCGTAGTATGGATCGGGGATGTGATTCCACGGCATCTGCTCGAGGTAGTCAGCCATACGCACGACCTTCTCCTGCTGCTCTAGCGTCGGAGCCAGTTCGCGCAGTGCCTCATAGTTGCCATCGTCCATAGCGATGATCAGGTCAAAGGTCTCAAAGTCTTCATCCTTAATCTGCCTCGCACGATGCGTCATCTCGATGCCTCGCCGTGCTGCATGGGCGCGCATTCGCGGGTCTGCTAGCTCTCCCTGATGCCAGCCTCCTATGCCTGCCGAGTCTACCTCGATCTGAGACGAACTAGCGGAGTCTTCGGCTAGGAGTTGCCGCATAATAGCCTCAGCGAGAGGGGAGCGGCAGATGTTACCTAGACAGACGAAGAGAATGCGGTAAGGAGCCTTACAGCTAGAGTTGCTCGGTGCCATCATGTATGCCTTGCTGTATTGTATGGTAGACTTGCTCGCGAAGATCTTGTATCGACTGATCGGACGAGCGATAGTCACGAGGGTGAATAGGTGGGTGTATATCTAAGTAAAGGCGACGCCAATGCGGTAAGAATGAGCCAGCACGCATCACATCGTACGAGCCTGATATGGAGACAGGAATGATGGGGATGTCTAGTTCGTCAGCTATGACGAAGCCACCTTTCTTAAAGGGTTGCATACGTCCCGTGCGGGTACGACTTCCCTCGGGAAAGATAAAGATTGAGTAGCCATCACCGAGCGAACGCTTAGCCTCATCTAGCGAGTTGCGAATGTTCTGTATGCTATGTCCATTGATAAAGATAAAGCCTGCCACCTCGCACGCTTTGCCCACAAAGGGGACGCGTCGCAGTGACTCCTTCATCACCCACTTGAAGGGAATGCCGAGGAAGCCGTAGAGGAGGAAGATGTCGTAAGCGCCCTGGTGGTTGGCCATGACGACGTAGGGACCCGACTTCTTGTCGTAGTTCTTGCGCCCCCGCACGGTGACGGGGCAGAGGGATAGAATCAATCCTAGCCACGACCAGATGAGTCCTGGGTAGTAGCTAAAGAACTTGCCAAAGCCTAGCAAGCAGCCCACCGTCATAACAACTGCCAAGACGATGGTTACCACCGCATAGATGGGGGCCGCTATTAAGACTATATATATAATGTATAGTATCCGTAGTAGCATAGAGGAGTAGGGGGTTGTCTCACATACTGATTCTGTAGCACTTGTCTCTCGCTCACAAAGGTAGTGAAAAAAGCCCTTGGCGCTTACTCTCTGCTTCATCTAGTGAGCTGTAACTGCTCTCTTTGTCGCTCTGCTACTTGTAGATGAGCGTGTGTCGCTGCGCTCTCGTGAGGTAGCGACCGACCGTCTCAGTGATCTCCTCAGGCGTGATAGCCTGTATGCGCTCCGCCACCTCAGCGACGCTGCTGACTCTGCCGAAGTAGAGGTAGCTCTTGAGCATCGTGATGAGCTCGCTGTCGTGCTGATCGTTGGCGAGGAGCAACTGCCCCACGATCTGCTGTTTGCTGATCGCTAGCTGCTCCTCACTCATAGGCGTGGTGACGTAGCGGTCTAGGATGCGATGCACCGCCTCCACAGCTTCTTGTAGCGTGTCGCTTCCTGTACCCAGGTAGACGCTCCAGACGCCATCATTCAGATAAGGCGTGTAGCTTGCCTCGACACTGTATACCAGTCCTAGCTCCTCGCGCAGATGAAGGTTTAGCTGCGAGGTGATGGCGGGTCCTCCGACGAAGTTGTTGAAGAGCGTCATAGCATAGCGCTCACGATTGTGCAAGCTTGGAGCGTGCGTACCTATGATGCAGTGACACTGATTGGTGCGGTAGTGGTGCGTCTTAGCGATGAGCCGCTCGGGTGTGGTCGTGGGCTTGACCTTTGGCACCTTAAAGGGGTCTCCCGCTGCTACTCGTGGCTCGCTGTAAAGGTGTTCGATCATCTCCACCGCTTTGGCAAAGTCTATCTCGCCCCAAATGCCTAGCACCATATTGTCGGGGCGGTAGTACTGATCCATAAAGCGTCGCACGACTGTCGAGGAGATACGTCTGACCGATTGCTCGGAGCCTAGTATGTTGTGCGCTAGCGGAGTGCCACTAAAGAGTAGCTCCTCAAACTCATCATATATCCGCTCGCTCGGTGCATCTAGGTAGCTAGCTATCTCCTCGATGATCACCTCCTGCTCCTTGCTCAGCTCGTCGGCTGGTATGTAACTGTTGAGGACAATGTCTGTGAGCAGATGAACGGCTCTGAGCGCATAGCGTGAGGGAATAGCGATGTGTAGGGTCGTATCCTCCTTGGTAGTAAAAGCGTTGAGGTCAGCGCCTACAGCCTCGACACGATTCACTAGGTGTAGGGCGTGTCGTCTATGCGTCCCCTTAAAGAGCATATGCTCCGTACAGTGTGCCAGTCCATGGTAAGGTTGCGGATCGTGAGCCGAGCCTGTCTGTACCATATAGCCTATATAGGTGACCTGGCTGGGGATAGGGTAGTAGACGATACGTAGCCCCTGAGCTGTGGTGTGGTATTGTAGTTGTGGAGATATCATGATGAAAAGCGAGAGACAGTCACATAGGCCTGTCAGCTCCAAAAAAGAACCCAGACCACACAAAGTTATGCAGTCTGGGTCTCATAGATGTTATGATACATAGGTACGTATCATAGTAGATACGACTCGATATGTCGTAAAGGTTGTGTAGCTGTCAGCTTACTCAGCAGCGGGAGCCTCTTCGGTAGCTGGTGCTTCCTCTGCGGCGGGAGCCTCCTCGGCAGCCTCTGCTTCAGCCTTTGCAGCAGCTTCGGCCTCAGCCTTCTCGCGCTCGATGGCTGCCTTCTTCTCCTCTAGAGCCTTGCTACGCTCCTTGTTTTGCTCTTCCTCAGCCTCGTGCTGCTTCTGAGCTATATCCTGAGCCTTCTGCTGGTCACGCTCAGCGACTCCCTTGAGGAGCTGCTGCTTGTTTGCGAGCCATGCCTCAAAGCGCTGGTCTGCAACCTCCTGTGTGAATGCGCCCTTGGCGACACCACCATCGAGGTGCTTCTTAAGGAGGACACCCTCACGTGAGAGGATGCGACGTACGGTGTCACTAGGCTGTGCACCGACCTTGAGCCAATAGAGAGCGCGGTCAAACTTCAAATCTATTGTAGCAGGATTAGTGTTCGGATTATAAGAACCTATCCTCTCAATAAACTTTCCATCCCGTGGAGCCCTGCTATCAGCGATGACGATACGGTAGAAGGGGTAGCCACGACGACCGAATCTTTGTAGTCTGATTTTAGTTGCCATTGTTGATATTGAGATTTGAATGATTTGGATGTCCGTGAGAACTTTCGTCTCATACGAACTGTGCAAAGGTACGCAAAAATCTTCATTCCACAATCACCTTCACAAAACGGGAGGACGCTTTTTTGCTCGTAAGGGGGCGTTGTCTTAACTTTGCGCTATAAGACCATCTAGTCAATATGCTATCACAACAACAGATGGAGCAAGTAGTGGCTCTGAGTAGGCAGTGGGCCGATAGATCACCCGATAGGATACTCTTCGAGCGGAGTGAGCTAGAGCCTGAGTTCAAGCGACAGATTGCCCTACAGGTCGCTCTGCTCCCCAAGATGCAACGTAAGATGCCACGCTTTGCCGAGTGTGGCGGATATATACCACACCGAGTCAACTTCGAGCAGAGTAGTAGCGAGCTGACAGCCCGCTACAAGCAGCAACTGATAGCGCCTCAGGAGCATATCCTAGATATGACTGGTGGGCTAGGCATTGACGCACTAGCGATGGCATCTGTGTCAGAGCTGAGCGTCATCTACGAGATAGACCCGACGATGGCAGAAGCCTTGACCTACAATCTGCACAAGATCTTACAGCAAGATCATGTCACAGTACACTGCGGGGACGCACTGGTAGCGATGGAGCGTGCTACGCTCGAGGGGATCACACTCATCTACGCAGATCCGGCTCGTCGAGATATGGAGGACCCTAATCGCCGGCTCATTAGTATGGAGGAGTATAGTCCATCACCGCTACAGATTATGATTAGGCTTCAGGAGCTGGACTATCAGGGGCGACTGCTCCTCAAGTTGTCGCCGATGCTAGATATTCAGTGGATATTAGAGCAGCTCCCGCAAGTCTGCGCAGTACATATAGTACAAGTGCAGGATGAGGTCAAGGAGCTACTGGTCGCAGTCTCTATGCAGCGACAAGAGACTGATCCAGAGATCTATCTAGCTGTCGTGGATCGCCTAGGCCTGGTGAGCCGTTGGAGCTTCCCATACCACAGCTTGTCGTCAGTTCGTACAGCTTATGCGACTAAGGTCGAGGAGTATATACATATCCCGCAGCCACTTCTGATGAAGAGTGGCGCCTTTCATCTGATAGCCGAGGAGCAGTCGCTCACCTTACTCGGCCCCAACAGTCATATCTACACCTCAGCAAAGGCCTCTCCCAGTCCGCTCTACAAGAGCTATAAACTCATAGAGGAGATCGACTACAGCAAGTCTGCCCTTAGAGGTAAGGAGCTGCAGGCTCTCCGTCAGCGCTACCCAGCACTGACTATTATGTCACGACACTTCCCTCTGACTGCTCAGCAGCTCAAGCAGACGCTCAAGAGCGATGAGAGCGATACCTACTATCTACTCGCCACGACTATGGGAGAGCGTGCGCGTAAGCTCTTGATCCTAACCTCTTGCTAGAAAAAAAGCAATCCCTCCACAAATCACTTGCAGAGGGATCTTTACAAAGAAATGAAATCATCTTCATTGATGGAGGTTCGTGGCGGATTTGAACCGCCGTACACGGTTTTGCAGACCGTTGCCTAACCACTCGGCCAACGAACCATTGCTTATTTGATTGCGACTACAAAGGTACGACAATTTTTTGACAAACCAAATACTTCCATCGATTTTAGAGCGCGAAAGTTTCATCGGGGAGAAAAAGGAGGCCTCTCTCTAGCTCATTTATAATATACAACCCTTTGATAGTCAGCTAGGAGTACTGTCCATAAGCCGTATATAAGCTAAGAAATTACGAAGTCACAGCGTAGATCGAAGTTTGCGGGATTGGAAAGTTTGTCTTACCTTTGCATCCACGAGACGACAAGAAGCTCCGACGAGGTCTTGGGATCGTAGTGGATGGATTTGATAAGCTTGCAACCACTTAGAAAAATGCTAAAAACTTACCTCCTCACCGCTCTCTAGTAGAGATCGTAGCAGGAGGATCTTTCTAAGCAAGCATAGAGATATCAAAGCACCCCACGAGCTGATCCGTCAGACTGGTGGGGTGCTTTCTTGTTGTAACCAGAGGTTTTGGCACGAGCCAGTAGCCTCGACTCAATATATTTTATCTCAATAGTATATCAGTAGTATGAATTACTTCTTTACATCCGAGTCGGTGTCTGAAGGACATCCAGATAAGGTGGCAGACCAAATATCTGATGCCATCGTGGATCAACTCCTAGCGGGTGATCCCGCTTCGCGTGTAGCCTGTGAGACGCTTGTCACGACGGGACAGGTAGTCGTGTCGGGCGAGGTGCGCAGCAATGCTTATGTCGATCTAGATGCGACCGTGAGACGTGTCGTGGATCGTATCGGGTACAACAAGCCAGAGTATGGCTTCGATGCTCGTAGCTGTGGCATACTGAGCGCTATCCATGATCAGAGTAACGATATCAACCGTGGTGTGGATCGTTCCAACCCTGAGGAGCAGGGAGCTGGAGACCAAGGTATGATGTTTGGCTATGCTACGACCGAGACGGCCAACTATATGCCACTGCCTCTCGACCTCTCTAATGCGCTCCTCTTCGAGCTTGCAGAGATACGCAAGAAGGAGCCTGAGCTGATGCCTTACCTACGACCTGATGCCAAGAGTCAGGTCACGGTAGAGTATGATGAGCAGAACCATCCCGTGCGTATCGATACGATCGTCTTGAGTACGCAGCACGATGAGTTCATCAAGCCAGCCAATAGCTCTTACGAGGCGCAGCATACTGCCGACCTCAAGATGCAGGAGCAAATCACAGAGGATATACGTCGCTACTTGCTCCCTCGTGTGGAGAAGTACTACCCGCAGTATGCCGATCTCTTTGCGGTGAAGGAGTTTCGACTACTGGTCAACCCCACGGGCAAGTTTGTCATAGGAGGGCCTCACGGAGATACGGGTCTCACAGGACGTAAAATCATCGTAGACACTTATGGTGGGCGCGCCTCCCATGGTGGTGGAGCCTTCTCGGGCAAGGACTGCTCTAAGGTAGACCGCTCAGGTGCTTATGCGGCTCGGCATATTGCCAAAAACATGGTCGCTGCGGGCATTTGCTCTGAGATGCTGGTACAGCTTTCTTACGCTATCGGGGTCGCAGAGCCAGTGAGCATCTATGTCCACACTTCGGGCAAGACAATCGATATGAGCGATGGCGAGATAGCGCAGCGAGTTTTGCGCATCTTTGATCTGAGGCCATATGCTATCGAGCAGCGCTTTGACCTACGCAAACCGATCTATGAGGAGACCGCAGCTTATGGTCACTTCGGACGTGATGTGCGATGGGTCAAGAAGAGCTTCGAGACCTTCCACAGAGGTACCATAGAGATGGAGGTCGAGCTATTCCCCTGGGAGAAGCTGGACTATGTGGAGCGTATCAGACAAGAGTTTGGGCTCTAATCGCTGCTAGGTCGTATGTCTCGTCTCTCAGAGAGTCTCAAGGCTAAGGAGCGACTCCTACTACAAAACTATATCGAGGAGCAGGGCTTGAACCGTAGCCGCACGCGCGAAGCTATCTTAGAGTTGATAGGGGAGCAGATGGGTATCTTCTCCTCAGAGGATCTGATAGCACTCGCTAAGGAGCGTGAGATGGCTGTCGGAGAGACGACGATCTATACTTGCATAGACCTTTTTATCAAGATTGGGATCTTGCTACCGCTACCTATGGGGTTAGCAGGGTCGTTGGTGCGACAGTCACTGTGTCAAAGCAAGGCGCTACTGCTTTGCCGGCACTGTGGCTCCGCATTGCTCTATCGTAGCGCTACCGCACTGACAGAGCTACAGACCGTCACACCACCTCGATACAGTGACGTCACGCCACTACTGATCTACTGGGGTGTCTGCCCTCAGTGCTACCGTCTCGGACGACGATAGCGCTACACCGCAGCGCAACGTAGTACTATCACGTAGAGAGGTTAAGGCGATCCAGCTGACTTAGCCACACTTGAGCTACGAAGCAAGAGCTTTTTTTCGATCTTCACGTGGAGAATCGTAAATCTCCACGTGGAAAAAAGATATTCTCCACGTGGGCGAGAAATGAAACTTCGGAGGAATCAAATGAAACTTCGGAGGAAATGATTCTCCTCCACGTGGAGAATATAAAATAGCCACGTGGGGCTTTCCAGTTTTCCACGTGGCTATTCGGAGGTAGTTCAGGACAGAGCTATTTCTTTTCCGATACTTTCATCTTCGAGCTAGGCGAGAGGGGGTGGGGCTATGCCCTTTTTCGCTAACTTTGCTGACGTATGAACGGAGATCCATTTGATATACGCGAGGAGCGTACGCCCCCGCAGAGTTTGTCTGACCTACAGCAGGAGGAGCAGTTGCGCCCCTCCTACTTCGACAGCTTCCGAGGTCAGGGGCATGTTGTGGACAATCTGAAGGTCTTCGTCGAGGCGGCTCGTCGCCGTGACGAAGCACTCGACCACGTCCTCCTGTACGGGCCTCCTGGACTGGGCAAGACGACCCTCTCGCACATCATCTCGCACGAGCTAGGGGTCGGTATGAAGATTACTTCGGGTCCTGTCTTGGAGAAAGCGGGAGATTTAGCGGGATTGCTCACTTCGCTGGAGCCTCGTGATGTACTCTTCATCGATGAGATCCATCGTCTGAGCCATACCGTAGAGGAGTATCTCTACTCAGCTATGGAGGACTTTCGGATCGATCTGATGATCGACAAAGGACCAGGGGCGCGCTCCATACAGATCGACCTCAACCCCTTTACACTGGTGGGGGCAACCACGCGCAGCGGTCTGCTGACAGCTCCACTGCGGGACCGCTTTGGCATCAACCTACATCTAGAGTACTACGATGTGGAGACGCTTACGGACATCGTCTTGCGCTCGGCTCGTATCCTAGAGGTGCCATGCGAGGAGGAGGCGGCTCGAGGCATCGCTCTGCGTAGTCGTGGCACGCCTCGTATCGCCAATGCACTCCTAAAGCGGGTGCGAGACTTTGCACAGGTCAAGGGCAACGGGGTGATTGATAGCGACATAACAATGGTGGCGCTCGAAGCGCTACATATAGATAAGCATGGGCTAGATCATACGGATCACAAGCTGCTCAAGACCATCATCGACAAGTTTGACGGAGGACCCGTCGGACTGACCACCATAGCCACGGCAATGGGCGAAGACCCTGGCACGATCGAGGAGGTGTATGAGCCGTTTCTCATTCAGGAGGGCTTCATACAGCGTACCCGTACGGGACGGCAGGCGACACGCTTGGCGTATGCTCACTTGGGGTGTACCTATCGGCAAGATTTACCCCCAGAGACGTCCCTTTTTGACTAACTAAAAGCCTTTTCCCCCTGCACTATGTCCTCACTAGAGATGCAAGCTTCAGAGTTAGTAGCCAAGCGGTATACGCTGACTGAGCTACTAGGCTCGTTGCAGCGCTGCATTGACCACTATTACAATCGGCTCTACTATGTGACGGGCGAGGTGAGTGGCTACCGAGGACGCAGCCAGCGAGGGCATTGCTACTTTAATCTAATAGATAAGACGTCGGACCCGTTGCACCCTGAGTTGGGTGGGGGAGAGCTATCGGCTCAGATCTCGGCCGTGATCTGGTCGAGCCGCTACAATCAGATCGCTCAGCACTTCCAGCAGGTGACGGGGCAGCCACTCACGGACGGGATCAAGATATTGGCGCTCGTGGAGCTCAAGTATGATCCGCGCTACGGGCTACAACTAGACATACAGGACATCGATCCGAGCTACACACTAGGCGAGGTGGCACGACAGCGACGTGAGACGCTCCAGCTCCTAGAGCATATGGGGCTGATGGAGCGCAACAAGCAGCACCCGATGCCGAGACCTCTGCGACGCATCGCTATCATCTCCTCACCAACGGCTGCTGGCTACCAAGACTTCACGAGACATCTGGAGGAGAGTGCGGTGGCTCCTTTTATAGATAAAGCTCTCTTTCGGGCTACAATGCAGGGCAAGAGTGCGCCGCAGTCTATCGTCGCAGCACTCGAAAGGGTGCGCCAGCACGAGATGCTCTTTGATCTAGTGGTCATTATACGAGGTGGGGGAGCCACGGCTGACTTAGGCACCTTTGATGACTTTGCTGTAGCTCGTGCTGTGGCGGAGTTTTCGCTCCCTGTGTGGAGTGGCATCGGCCACGATCGGGACGAGAGTGTCGTGGATCTAGTTTCGCACAGAGCCTTCAAGACTCCTACGGCGGTGGCTACCGCTATCATCGATGCGTGGTGTGCAGAGTACACGCTCCTCGAGGAGGCGCATCAGCGACTGGAGCGCGCTTGGCGGGAGGCGAGACAGACGGCGCAGATGAGGCTAGAGCGCTTAGCGGAGCTACTCAGACGGACTACGCTAGAGCAGCTACACCGTGAGGAGCGACAGATGCTCTTGCTACGTGAGCAGCTCTCTGTCTCTCCTCATACGCTACTGCGCAATCAGCACACGCTACTGAAGTCACAACGGGAGCGCTTGGCAGGTGCTGCGCGTTATCTGCCGATGCGCTATCAACTGCAGTGGGAGACGCTCTTGACGCAGTTCAAGCATCGCTATGCGAGCTATCTCACGGCTCAGCTCAACGAGTGGCAAGCTAGGCAGCAGAGCCTGCAGGAGCAGCGCAAGATTACGACCACGCAGCGCACGCAGATAGAGCATCTAGCGCAGATCATTCGAGCGATGGACCCGCAGACGGTCTTGCGGCGTGGCTATGCTATCGTGCATCATAAGGGCGAGCTGGTCAAGAACCCGTCACAGCTCCGTGAGGGCGACGACATAGAGCTTCGCCTAGCTGAGGGTACCCTCTCGGCTACGCTGAGCCAATTGAAAGAACCATAAGAAAAGCATTTTCAGATCATGAGAAAGACCTTTAACCATACACTTTACGGTGCGCTACTTCTGCTCCTCGTGGGGAGCTTGTCGGCTTGCCGTGTCAAGCAGCAGTCGCAGACGAGTGGCGTATCGACGCTTGCTGTCGTAGCACTCAATGATATCCATGCCAACATTGATCAGTTGCCTCGCATCGCCTTTATGGTCGATAGTATGCGGGCGATCTATCCCAATCTGCTCCTACTGGCAGCGGGAGACCTACAGACGGGCAATCCGATCAATGACAACTTCCAGCCAAAGGGGCTACCGATCATCGAGCTGATGAATGAGATGCGCTTTGACGCTTCGGCTTTGGGAAATCATGAGTTTGACCTGGGGCAGCACGGGCTGGGAGACATTTCGCATCGGGCGAAGTTCCCCTTCCTCTCGGCCAACGTCTTCCCCTCGCCCTCCTATGGTATTGCGCTGAAGCCCTACAAGATCTTCACGATGTCTGACGGCACGCGGGTCTCTGTCGTGGGGCTACTTCAGCTGGGCGAGCTAGGCATTCCCGATTCGCATCCGAAGAATGTACGGGGCGTAGCTTTCACCAAGCCACTCGAGGAGATTAAGAACTACCGTTATTTGGCGGGTTGCTCGGATCTGCAGATAGCTGTGACACACATTGGCGTGCAGGAGGATACGATACTGGCGCGGGTGGCTCCTTACCTCGATCTCATTGCGGGGGGACACTCGCACACGCTCATCGATCACCCGAACAATCTGCACTCGTCTGTACCCATCGTGCAGTCTGGCTACAAGGCACGCCACATCTCCCTCGCACTGATACAACATCGAGGCGGGCAGGTGCTTTCACACCAAGAGATGCTCCTCCCCGTCGACCTGCACGCTGGTGGGGTCAATGAGAAGATGCAGCGTATGGTGGACGGCTACAATGCTAATCCGCTCTTTGCCGAAGTGGTGACGACCAATCCGAAGCCTATACAGGACAAATACACGCTGGGGGCTATCTTTGCTGATGCGCAGCGCTGGTATAGCCATGCGGACTTTGCGATGCAAAACCCAGGCGGCGTACGTATCGGTGAATTGCCCCAGGGTAATATTACGCTCAAAGACATCCTTCGCCTAGATCCCTTTGGCAATGAACTGACTGTACTCACGATGACGGGGCGACAGCTCAAGGACTTTTTCCTCCACGCCTGGACGACCGATAGCAATGCGCCAGCTCACACGTCGGGACTACGTGTGGACTACCAGCTCGACGACACGGGCGTACTGCTCGACTGCACCATCTATCCCGCTGGTAGCGACACACCAGTCGATCCCGACAAGCTCTACACACTAGCTACGAGCTCTTACGTGCAGGCTGCCTACACCTACCAAACTGCAGCTCCTGACAAGAACCAAGGCATCACGACTGCTGAGGTGATTGTTCAGTACCTCAAGTCACTCCCTGAGATGCCTCAGGTGGACTACAAGAGTCGCTACAACATCCGCGTGGCTCGCTAAGAAGCTACTCATAGCGATAAGCGAGGAATAGGGAGGTAGTTATATTGCCGTATTACGATGACTTGTTCGTACATTTGTCTTTAACCACGAGTGAATGAATTCACCTTAAAAAGGAGACAATACATAATGAATGAATTGAGATACAAGCGAATCTATGAAACTCCAGTTGAAGCAGATGGTTTTCGTGTTCTTGTGGACAAACTATGGCCACGAGGGATGAAAAAGGAAAATGCTAAAATTGAATTATGGGCTAAGGAGATCGCACCATCAGATGAACTTCGAAGATGGTTTTCCCACACTCCTGAAAGATATGATGAGTTTAAACAGAGATACAGACAGGAATTGTCCGAGAACTCAGCATCAAAAGAGTTTAAAGATTTGTGTGTGCAGAAGTTGCACGATCATAACGTGACTCTGCTGTATGGCGCAAAAAACGAGAAATATAACCATGCTGTTGTTTTGAAAGAATGGTTGGCAGAACAGATGCATCCTTAGTTGAATTTACGTAATGCGCCAATCCTAGCTATGTCCTCTTACTTTCGTATATTTGCCAGCGCAAATTAGATATTCCCTAACTCATAAACAACTATCACGATGAGCAACAAGTACTACGGGAACTTGATCCCCAATACATTCTTCACAACCAAAGGAAGCGGTGAGTCCGACCTTGAGAAGCACGCAGGCTCCTACCATATGGCACTCTACGATGCGGGCATCGCTGACTATAATATAATGGTCTACTCCTCCGTCCTACCAGCTACGGCTCGGCTCGTATCAGCCGACGAGGTGGATATGCCTCCCTTTGGCTCAGAGCTCAAGACGATCATGTCTGTCTCGCACGGTATCCAAGATGAGTTCGTCAGCGCAGGTGTTGTCTATGCCTGGATGTACAAGGATGAAAACTTCGACGAGAAGGCTGGTGGCCTCGTCTGCGAGGTGAGCGGTCGTTACCGTATCGAGGAGTTGGAGTCTCGTCTGATACGTGTCATCAACGACCTGCACCAGAACACTTACAGTCAGTACTACCTCGGTGAGCTCAACTTCATCACGGAGGGTATCACGGTGACCAAGCGCTACGGTACGGCACTGGCAGGACTCTGCTTCGTGGACTTCGTGCTCCCTGAGTCTCCTATGAAGGACGAGGCTTAATCAAAACAATATAGAGAAATAGTCTTATGAAACTAGGTATTTGCTCAGACCACGCCGGCTATCAGCTCAAAGAGCAGGTTAAAGAGTGGCTCGCTGCTATGCAGATCGAGTGTGTCGACTATGGTACTCATTCGGAGGAGCGCTGTGACTATCCAGACTATGCGCACCAGCTTGCCTTTGCGGTACAGATGGGGACGGTAGATCGTGGTATCGCTATCTGCGGCACGGGCAACGGCATGGCTATGACGCTCAATAAGTACAACGTCATCCGTGCTGGTCTCGCTTGGAACGGGGATATTGCTAAGCTCATCCGAGCGCACAATGATGCTAATGTGCTGGTTATGCCAGCACGTTTCATAGAAACTGCAGAAGCTGAGCGCTGTCTGCATGCGTTCCTCGACACCCCCTTCGAGGGCGGTCGTCATAAGGAGCGTATCGACAAGATAGCACTACCTAGTTGCTAGCGACTGCTGGCGCTGAGCTATGGAGGCTCTAGAGGTCTTTTTTCTATCCATAGCGATAGGACTGATCGTGCATCTGCTCGTTCGCTGGTCTGAGCGACAGAAGTCTCGTGGTGCGGATGACGCTTCACAGCAAAGCTCGCAGACGACTGGGGAGTCAGCTCTAGGCTCTGCCCTCGGTGAGGTGGAGCGTGAACTGAAAGAGTCTCTCTCTGGCGAATCGGCTACGAGTCGCTGTGCTGATGATGCGACCGCTTGTGCTAGTTGTACGGACTCTTGCTCCGAAGCTGAGAGAGCGTTGAGGCGTGCCCCTCGGATTGTCTACTACGATGACGAGGAGCTGGACGTCCTAGCGCACCGCCCCATAGAGAGCTACACCGACGCAGAGCTAGCGATGCTCCGCGAGGTGGCTGAGACGCTCCTCGAGACCGACTATGAGGGGTGGCTCAAGAGTCTCTCGATGCGTGGCATCTTGCTCCCGCCTGAGATCTTGCAGTTGGTCACGCCGTAGGCGCATAGTACAATATATACAAGGTCTGGTACGTTTGTGAGAGTAGGGGATTGTAGCATAGATACGCTCCCCAAGGATTAAGACTTAATTGTAAGCGTGGCAGACAGAGACAGATCTTATCGTGGTAAGCTACCACTGCGCACTAAGCGATGTCTAGGCGTAGTGGTAGCTTTGCTGTGCGTCTTGGGTAGCTCTGTGGGTTGTAGCACCAAGCGCAACGATAGTGCTTCGCGCTTTTACCACAATCTGACCACACGCTACAACGTCTATCACAATGGTCAGCTCGCTTTTAACGAGGGATACAAGTCTCTCTACCACGACCTCTCAGAGAGCTACACCGAGCTGCTGGTACCCGATCCTATCACACGCACAGCCGGGCCAGAGTCGTCGGAGGAGACAGCCGTGGGCGGTTCGCTAGGCAAAGCAATCGAAAAGGGACAAAAGGCGATCCGTGAGCACTCAATCCGTACGAAGCCAAAGATCTCGCGAGAAGACCTCCTGCGAAATCCTAAGAAGAAGGCATTTTACAACAAGATGGAGTACAATCCCTTCCTGCACAATGCCTGGATGATGGTAGGGGAAGCGCAGTTTTACGGAGGACACTTTATGGAGGCGCTGGCGACCTTCTCCTATATGACGAGGCTCTACAGCACGGAGGATAAGGTGCGGGACGAAGCACGCATCTGGCAGGCTCGCTGCTACCTGGCTCTAGGCTGGGTAGGCGAAGCTGACGAGATTCTGAACAATCTACCCGAAGAGGGCGTCTACAAGAGTCGCAGTAAGATCTATCCGTTAGCGGAGACAGAGCTAGCGCTCAAGCAGGGCGACACACTCTCAGCCATCTCTTACCTGCAGCAGACGATCGATCGCAAGCCTATCAAGGCTCAGCGAGCCAGACTCTACTACCTCTTAGGGCAGCTCTACAGCAATGAAGGTCGGTGGAGCGATGCCTCTCAAGCCTTCGGGCGAGTGGTACGTCTGGCGCCACCTTATCCACTGGAGTTTGCCGCCACGATGCGCCGTCTAGAGATCGAGGCACAGGGCAATCCGCAGCGAGTCATACAGCGTCTAGAGCGCTTGGCACATAAGGACAAGAACAAAGAGCTCGTCGACCAGATATATCTCACGCAGGGACGCCTCTACCTGGCGATGCCCGACACGACACATGCCGTCACCGCCTTTACGCTTGGGGTGGAGCAGAGTACGCAGCGCAGCTTCGACTATATGCTCTGCCAGCTCCACTTAGGCGACATTTACTTAGCGCAAAACAACTACCTCAAGGCACAGGAAGCCTACGCTGGTGCAGCAGGAGTCATTGAGAAAAGCCACCCACGCTACGAGGCTGTGACCAAGCTCTCGGCCGATCTAGATCAGCTAGTCTCCTTTGCGCAGCAAGTCTACGAGCAGGACAGCTTACGGCGTATCGCTGCACTCCCAGAGGCAGCGCAGTTGGCCTATGCGGATAGTCTCATCACCGCCTACAAGAAGGCGCAAGAAGAGACTCGTAAGCAGGAGCTACTCGCTGAGCAACAGGGACAAAACGAAGCACTCAACCAGCAGGCCGACATCAATATGCCTGGCGGTGGTCGCTCTGGCGGTGTCGGTACGCCTCCCCCGATGGCGGGTGGTGGCAATGGCAAGAGCTACTTCTACAATCCCACTCTGGTGACTCAGGGTAAAGACCTTTTTGAGCGCAAGTGGGGAAAGCGTCCACTGGCGGACGACTGGCGGAGACGTAATAAGCAGATCTCCTTTGATGCGAGCGACCCCACAGCTCAGATGGGTGAGGCGGGCGAAGCGTCCGCAGACTCATTGTCTTCGGTGGCATCTCCTACGGATAGTCTCACCTCGTCCACGGATAGCTTGCCCGCAGACCAAGATCCCCTCCAGAGGGAGTATTACCTCTCCAAGCTCCCCACCACGCCCGAGCAGATTGCCGCTTCCGATGAGATTATCCAGACGGCGCTGGTCGGTATGGGCAAAGCGTTCAACGAACAGATGGAGCGCTTCGAAGAGGCGGTCAAGAGCTACGAAGACCTGCTCAGACGCTATCCCGAGTACGCCGACAGAGCCTCCATATACTACACGCTCTATATGCTCTACCAGCGACTAGAGCGAGCAGACCTCGCCGAGCCGTGGCGACGCAAGTTGCTCGCCGAGCTACCCGAAGACCCGCTTGCCGTCACGCTACAAGATCCTAACTACATAGCCAAGCTACGCGCCAACATCGGGGCTGATGAGAGACTTTACGACCAAGCCTTCAACGCCTACTTAGCGGGCCGGTCACGAGAGGTGCAGCGGCTCTATCGTGAGACGGCTGAGTCCTATCCGCTCTCCGAGACCTTGCCACAGTTTGCCTTTGTCAATGCGCTCAGCTATGTCTTGCAGGGTGACGAAGCCGCCTTTAGAAAGGGGCTTGAGTCGCTCACCGCATCTTATCCTAAAGAGGAGGTCGCTGTCCTCGCTCAGGAGATGCTCCAGCGTCTGTTACGTGGAGCGCACATCGCTCAGGGTGGCTACCAAGGCATCGCTTGGGATCTGCGCCTTGCGTCGCAGGATAGCGTCGCAGGAACCTTGGCGGAGCAACCTTTTACCATCGGAAAGCGTAGCGACAAGTACCAAGCTCTGCTCATCGTGCCACAACGAGGTGACGCCTTGGAGCGCTCTCTGCGCTTTGCCGTCGAGAGCTTCAACTACGCTCAGTTCACCGACTACATCCTTCCCGTAGCCTTCGCCCCCTCGGAGCATGAGACCCTCGTGACCATCAGCGACTTGCCCTCGGCCACTGTCGCCTGGCAGTACGTGACTCGGGCTTATAGTCCTGAGGGCTATCTCTCCGCTTTGGATAGTTCGGCGCTGCTGCTCGTTATGACCGACGACAACTACCGTCAGGTCGCCACGGGTGCCAAGAGCATCGGCGACTATATGACCTTCGTGGCTGACAGCTTGGTCGAGCTTTATCCCGCAGCGCACTATCTCATAGATCGCTGGCTCCTCCTCACAGGTTTGCAAGAAGAGAAGCCCGTGAAGAGTGATACGATCGCTTCGCCCGCCATGCCCGCCGTCGATAAGCCAATCACCTTCGAAATAGATCGCTCGCAGATCGCTCTGCCAGCGGTGGAGCTGCAGCTGGATAGTTTACTGCAAAAGCCTGAGGAGACGATGCCCGTAGAGGACCAGCGCACCACGATCCAAAAGGCACGACAAGTGACTCCCGAGGACCTGAAGCAGATGGAGCGCGAGCGCAAAGCGCAAGAGCGTCAAGCGAAGCGTGAGCGTGAGGAGCAACTCAAGGAGCGTCAGCGCCAGCGCGATGCGGAACTCAAAGCTCGCCGCGAAGAGCAGCGCCGCCAGGAGCAACTGCGTAAGGAGCAGATCAAGCGTGTGGAGGCAGAACGTCGTGCTCAGGAGAAAGCACGCAAGGAGCAGCTGCGCCAGCAGGAGAAAGAGCGACAGAAGCGTCTCAAGGCACTCGAGGAGGAGCGTCGTCGCAAGCTCAAAGAGCGAGAGGCGCAGCAGAAAGCGCAGCAGAAGCAGCGTCGCTAACCGCCCCTTGCTGTGCTACTGCCCTAACCCTAGTAGATAGGCGATGCAAAGGTAATACCGTGCGCTATATAACCCTGCACTCTAGTGTACGCAATGTCTGTCTGTGACTTGTAAATGTTTCAACAAGGCACAAAGAAGAGCGATACGATGACTAACTCCAATCTGTAGGGCATAAAGGCCATAATCCAAACGCCACAACTCATACCTAGCGAACATTATATGATCCCTCCCGTAAAACTAGATGTAGGGAGTAAGTCAAAGAGAACCTTGTAAGGAGGGGAAGAGATCGGCTAAGTGGTTAGATGCCGATGCCCAGTGACTGAAGGATGAGGTAGGTCATATAGGCTACGTAGACGACGAGCAGTACAATGCCCTCCTTGCGGCTGATCATAGCTCGTCCCATAACGTTGCTAAAGATAAAGAGGAGGAAGACAGCCACCAGCATCATTAGATAGTCCAAGAGCTGTATGCCTGCTGGTACTAGGGGTGTGATCGTGGCAGAGGCGCCGAGGATGAAGAGGATGTTGAAGATGCTGCTTCCCACGACGTTGCCGATGGCAAGATCAGGCTGACGCTTGACGGCTGCCACGACAGATGTGGCTAGCTCTGGTAGTGAGGTGCCGATGGCTACGATGGTGAGTCCGATGATTGCTTCGCTCACACCCCACGAGCGTGCTATACTAGAGGCATTGTCTACGAATAGACGTCCACCGAAGATCAGCAGAGCAAGTCCCCCGATGACCTTAGCGATAGAGAGTAGCAGTGTCATAGTCGCACGCTTTGCCTTAGACTTATCTGCATCATCCTCTAGTGACGAGGGGTCAGGCTCGGGCGCCTTTTCCTTAGCTGCAGACATAAAGGCTAGATAAAGGTAGAAGATGAGCAGGCAGAGGAGTACGATACCATCGCCACGGTCGATGATGTTGCCCGAGAAGCCTCCCGTGAGGAGATGGTCGCTCGCCATGACTAGACAGATGGCTGTAACCAGCATAGCGATCGGTATATCACGCTTCATAGCATCGTGCGTCACACGGAGCGGGTAGATCGTAGCACTGACGCCTAGTATGAGGAGGATATTGGCGATGTTACTTCCCACCACATTAGCTATGGCGATGTCTGGCTTGTTGGCCAGAGCCGAGGTGATGCTCACGACTAGCTCAGGGGCTGAGGTGCCAAAGCCTACGATTGTGAGACCTATTACCAGCTGAGATACGCCTAGTCGCTCAGCGATCGTCACAGAGCCATTGGTGAGGAAGTTTGCCCCAGCTGTGATCATGACCAAGCCTAAGATGAGCAGTAAGAAGTAGAGTAGTATTGACATAATGCCTAAGATATAAGGTGTAGTAGAAGTTTACCAGCCCCCAGTGGCACCACCGCCACCGCCCGAACCGCCGCCGAAGCCTCCGCCGCCGAAGCCACCACCGAAACCACCACCGAAACCACCGCCACGACCTCCTCGTCCGAGAGAGCTGCCGATGATACTTCCGAGTATGGCTCCACCTAGGGCAGCGTCATTCTCTTTGTAGACCGTTTCGTCTGTGTGATGGTCTTGATCGCAGTAGAGACAGTGATACTCCTGACGATGGATATAGGCGACACGTCGATCCGCAGAGCGCAGGCGGCGCGTCCCGATGCTTTGCATTGCATAGGTTCCGCAGTGCGGGCAACGCTTGTAGCGGGAGTTGCCAGCTACCTCGCCATAACGCTCTACGGCACCACAATTATCACACTGCTTGACGAGGTAGTGCACACTACCGAGTCGCTCCTCCAGTTGCTGTGCAGGCGTGAGTAGCGATAGCTTAGCAGTGTCAGAGAGACGCTGCAATTGGTTTTGATGACATGTACGACAGAGGAGTGCTTCGAGAGAGAGCCGATGACGCAGGATAGCGTAGAGAGCGAGGAGTACGACGATGGCTCCCGCTATCAAGAGGATGCTCCCACCGATCATTAAGATCAAAGCTATGAATAGGAAGCCTAGGATCTGCCTATTGAGTCGCTTGATACGCTGCTCCGGAGCTGTCTGCTCGTCTTTGTAAGAGACCAGCATAACGACACAGAGGATCAGCACCAAGAGGACCACCAATCCATTGAACACGCCATCCGCTACTTGATCGTCCTCAGCACGATCGGTGCGAGTCGCCCCCTCGTAGTTTGCCGTGATAGTTTCTTGTATCGCTTGTACACCAGAGAGAATGCCTGTACTATAGTCTCCACGCTTGAAGTGTGGTGCCATACGATGAGCGATGATCTGACTACAGAGGGCATCAGGTAGCACGCCCTCTAGTCCGTAGCCCGTCTCTATGCGTATCTGACGACTATCTAGCGAGACGAGCATGACGAAGCCACTATTGTCTATCTTAGAGCCTACGCCCCAGCCACGAAGTATCTCCCGAGCGAGATCCTCGATAGAGCCACTCTGACCGATGGAGGGGAGCGTGATGACGACTCCCTCCACACCGTGTGTCTGGCGCATGCTTAGGATCGTCTCGTTGATCCGTTGTAGCGCTTCGGGCTCGATGATGTGTGCTACGTCCGAGACAAACTGCGTGCTGTCCTGTAGCTGTACGTTCGGGATATCCTCCCACGAGACAGTCTTTTGGGCAGGTAGTACCCAAAAGGATAGCAGTAGTCCGAGTAAGAGTAAGGTGCGCTTCATAGGGGGAGGAGTTAGAGATTAGAGGTTAGAGATTAAAAGGAGAGGAGGTCTAGTCTCACTAGTGCCACTAGTGGCTCTAGTTGCCCTAGTGACTCTAGTGAGATCTTTTCTCCAATCTCTAACAACTAAAACTTTACTTGAGGAGCTTGCTCCGCACCAGCCTCTGCTTGGAAGTAAGGACGCTGACGGAAGCCGAAGATACCAGCACAGATATTCGTCGGGAAGCGACGTATCTTCGTGTTGTACTGCTGTGCCTGGTTGTTAAAGTCCATACGAGCCGTCGTGATACGGTTTTCCGTACCCTCTAGCTGAGCCTGTAGCTGGCGGAAGTTTTCGTCTGCCTTCAGCTCGGGGTAGCGCTCCACGACTACCATCAGTTTGCTCAGCGCACTGGTTAGATCTCCCTGAGCTTGCTGGAATTGATTGAGTTGCTCTTGAGTCATCCCCTCGCCAGATGGGACGATGGGCTGTGACGCCTTAGCGCGGGCATTGATCACACCCTCGAGGGTCTCACGCTCATGAGAGGCGTAGCCCTTGACCGTCTCCACAAGATTGGGGATGAGGTCGGCACGGCGCTGGTATTGGTTCTCCACTTGGCTCCACGAGGTGTTGACCTGCTCGTCTAGCACTACGAGCGAGTTGTACTGACCCACGCCCCAGAAGACAAGGAGCAGTACGATCGCCACGATGATAATAGTCGTAGTCAGACCACGACGAGACTTGGTGGCTGTAGATTGATTTGTCATAGTATTAAGTATTTGTTTGTTATTAAGTTCGTTGCTTAGAGTAGCTCGATACGCTCCTCCGATACTTTGCGCCCGCAGTAGTGACAGCGTAGTACCTCGTGCTCAGCGTCGATGAGGTGAAAGTGTGTACACACGGGCTCGTTGTTAGTGATGCATTTGGCGTTAGGACACTTCACAAAGCCTACAATCTCTTCAGGCAGATGTAGCGTCCGCTTGTCCACCACTTCATAGTTCTTGATGATGTTGATATGTACATCTGGAGCGATGAGTGCTATGCGACTCGCCTCCTCGTCAGATAGCATCCGCCCAGAGATCTTGATGATCCCCTTCTTGCCTAGGTAGTGGCTATCTAAGTTGTTGCCGATGGTGATAGGCTCCTCCATATCCTCGAGCTGTAGGAGGTGGGCTATCTTAAAGAGCTTCTTAGGGGGGATATGATCTATCACGGTACCATTGCAGATGGCAGTGACCAGCATGCCCTCTTGCTGCTTGCTTAGTGCATCTTGAGTCTTAGCTTTCATAGTGTACAGTTACTTATCAACTTCTATACCGAGTACCTCGCAGAGTATCGACTGACGTATGTAGAGTCCGTTTTGTGCTTGGCGAAAGTACTCCGCCTTAGGACTGCTATCCACATCGGTCGCAATCTCATTGACACGTGGTAGGGGGTGGAGGATGCGCAGATTGTCCTTCGTGCCTTGTAGCATCTCCTTATTAAGTATGTAGACATCCTTGACACGCTCATACTCCTCCATATCGGTAAAGCGCTCACGCTGCACCCTAGTCATATAGAGTATATCAGCATCGGCGATCACCTCTGGGGTAAAGAGCGAAGTCTCCTCATAGCGTAGATGATGCTCATCGCAATACTGCCGGTACTCCTCGGGCAGTCTAAGCTCGGGTGGTGCGACAAAGGTAAATCGAGGTGAGAAGAAGCGCATCCCCTCTATGAGCGAGTGGATCGTACGTCCGAAGCGCAGGTCGCCCACCATCACGATGTGTAGATCCTCGAGCGTGCCTTGTGTAGAGCGTATCGTGTAGAGGTCTAGGAGCGTCTGCGAGGGGTGCTGATTAGCACCATCGCCAGCGTTGACAATCGGCACGGGCGAGACCTCCGTAGCATAGAGGGCAGCACCCTCTAGGTAGTGCCGCATGATGATCACGTCGGCATAGTTAGAGACGATGAGTAGGGTGTCCTTGAGCGACTCGCCTTTTGTCGAGCTGCTGGACTTAGGGTCGGAGAATCCGATGACTCGTCCGCCCAACCTATTGACCGCTGTCTCAAAGCTCAGTCGGGTACGTGTCGATGGTTCGAAAAACAAGGTGGCACCCACCATCCCATCCATTAGATGGCGATTAGGATTTGCCTCAAAGAGTGCAGCACGATCCAAGATACGTAGTATATCTTGCTCAGCACACTGCTCGATAGATACGATATGCTTCATCATAAGGCATAGGCTATATTCATTTCACCCGTAAAGGTACAAAAAAGGGCGAGACTACAGAGGAGCTTGATCAGGAGTGAGGCGAAAAAAGCAATCCCCACGTGGAAATTCTCCAATCGCCACGTGAAAAATGAAAAATGCCTACGTAGGGACGAAACGAAACTTCGGAGGAATCAAATGAAACTTCGGAGGAAATGATTTGCGCCCACGTGGAAAATGAAAAACCGCCACGTGGAGATTTGGAAATTGCTACGTAGGGATCCGCTTTTTCTGACAAAAAAGCGGATGGCGACTATTTGGGGGGGCGAATAGTTTTTTGTACCTTTGTCGAGCCGTAGCAGTAGTGCGCATGGGCAAGACGTATCAGCTACCTCTTTGACACGACAGATCGGAGGTCGCTGTGTGACACCTTAAATAATATAGGTCGAGTAGCTCAGCTGGATAGAGCAACTGCCTTCTAAGCAGTAGGTCTTGGGTTCGAATCCCAACTCGATCACACGTTGCGTAGACTCTAGTCTTGAGCGTGCTTCTGATTGCCCTGTACCCCCTTTGTATCAAGGGCTTTTCCTCTTAGGTGGTAGTGGCTTCACTATGTCTATATAAGGTCATAAGCTAGGGGCTTATCTCACGCTCTCATACTAAGATGTTGATGGTGGACGATCTGTCTTGAGTCCAAGCAACGGAGGCTATATGTGCCTATGTGCAGTTTGAAGAGTAAAAGGATATGATAGTACGACATAGAGTCTGTAAGTTGGGGTGTGGTGTGATGATGATGCTTCTTGTGGAGCTTCTCGTACTATGCTCTTGTAGTCGTGCTAATCTTGCAGAGGGTACACAGCCTGAAGCTCTTGTGCAGGCGGACGCTGCATATGCTGCTGGTCGCTACGAGCAGGCTGCCGAGATGTATAGTCATCTGGCTCAGCAAGCTGAGGACGAGGAGAGCCTGCAGAGTCTCTGTTACTATCGTGCTGGTGTTGCTTACAATGAGGTGGAGCAGAGGGGGAGGGCGATAGTGAATTATCGTAGAGCCTTGCTACTAGCTCCCGACTACTCAGAGGCACGGCACAATCTGCGTTTGGTTGAGGAGGCGAGGATGAATATGCCCGCTATGGAGTACCCGATCGTGCGTCGCTGGGCAGATGCTTGTGCTTATGCCGTCTCTATGAATGGGTGGCTCGTCGCCTCGATTCTGCTTTTTGCGGGGGGGATAGTCACTTGCTTGGCATTCTTCTTAGGTCACTCTAGGCGGGTGCGACGAGGATCGTTTTATGCGATGCTTGCCTTGATCGTTTTGTGGGGCTGTACTTTGCTTATGATACTACATCGTCGTCACTACGATCAGCAGACAGATGTGGCGGTACTCTGCGATGTCAAGGCTCCGCTCTATGCCCTGGAGGATGATCCGTCAGTAGCTACCCCGATGATGGAGCTATATGATGGAGCTGAGATGTGTATCGATGTCGAGGATCGTGGGCAAGCTTATCTAGCGGTGACTCTGCCTGATGGCATCTCTGGACAGATAGCACGTACGGCTATCGAAAAGGTGGTCAGTACGCAAACGTGAAAACAAAGGAGTGCCTCAGCTACTGAAGCACTCCCTATGATAGAAGGATAGAAACTATGGTTGAGCAGTTAGCACTTTGGGAGCGAGACGCTTTTTTAGCAATCAATGGAGCGCACACGCCTTATTGGGATGCTTTTATGTATCTCATCTCTTCGCGCTGGCCGTGGATAGCCGTTGCTTTCGGACTGGTCATCTTTCTTTTTATCAAGAAGCCGCTTCGTGAGTCGATCCTTCTGATCTTGATGGTCGCTCTCTTGATTGCCATAGCCGACCAACTCTCTAGTGGCTTGATCAAGCCTTGCTTCGAGCGGCTACGACCCTCTTATCATCCACTTACGGCAGACTTAGTGCGATCGGTCTATGGGTACAAAGCGTGGGGATATGGTTTTATCTCAGGGCATGCGACGAACTTTATGGCTCTGGCAATGTTCTCTGCGTTAGTCTTTCGCAATCGATGGTATACGATTGTGATCTTCGTGCTGGCTCTGACCACAGCTTATAGTCGCATCTATCTAGGCGTACACTTTATCACAGACGTAGTGCCTGGAGCCTGTATGGGGCTCGTGCTGGGATACTTAGTCTATCTGCTCTATCGCTGGCTACGTGTGAAGCTCTACAACGTACATCCCTCAGAACCCCAAGGTGTACTCTACGCCTCGACGATTGGATACTTTACCATATACCTCTGTATCTTTCTACTCTTCCTATTTGCCTTTGCTGGCGAGCTGATGGGAGCGATGAGGGGGCAGGCGGGCTGGTAATGAGGTTGTGAGCCGGCTCACTCGAAGTGAAAGTAGTGGGAGAGACGCACGCTGTCATCCCGATTGAACTCCTCCAAGCTCATAATGCGGTGCCACGAATCTATAGCGCCGTTCTTGCGAATGCTCCGTGCGAGTGCTGCTTGTTGCCGGTAGTTGAGGTAGGGATGTGAGGGGATGCTGTCGCTACGCAGAGCGTCAAAGGGGGTACTGTAATTCTTTACACCAATATAGAAGAAGGGCTTGATGCGCTGGTAGCGATCAAGCTCCATACCGAAGATCTCTTGTAGCTGCAGTACCGTGTAGTACCCGCCTAGCTGGTCACGATACTTCACAATGCGCCTAGCAAAGCTAGGTCCGATGCCTGGGACTTGTTGGAGAGTAAGCGTGTCGGCACTGTTGAGGTCTATGCGTTGCCCCGCTTGTAACTTTGGCTGTGAAGCGTACTGCGGTCGCTCAGGCGCACCGACGTAGTCTGCCGATAGCTCGACACCTTGTGAAGTGCTGCTTACATCTTTGCGTGGCTTATCAGGCTGTACAGGTGGTGCGTAGGTGCCACTGTTGGTCTGCTTTTGTGTAGAGTCCGTGGGGAGGGCTGCCATTTGCTCGCTTACGGTCTGACCTGCTAGTGGGGCAAGCGACTGAGCCTGGTAATTATTGTCCCAGAGTACCTTGCCGATGGCAGCGAGTATGATGAGGCTAACGGCTATCAGCACCCAGGTCTCTGTGCGTCCTCTCTTGAAGCTATTCATACTGGCCGGGAGCGTACGTGTCGGCTATGATGCGTCCATCTTGTAGTGAGATGGTGCGGTCGGCTCGCTGTGCAAAGTCCTCGTCGTGTGTCACGATCAGGAAGGTCTGTCCGAGCTGATCTCGTAGCTCGAAGAATAGCTCGATGAGCTCCTCCTTGCGCTGTGTGTCTAGGCTCCCCGAGGGCTCGTCGGCTAGGATCAGCGTGGGGCGATTGATCAGGGCACGTGCTACGGCTGTGCGCTGCTTCTCACCACCCGAGAGCTGTGCTGGGCGGTGCTTAAGACGATCGGCTAGTCCCAGCTGTGTGAGTAGCTGCTCCGCTTCGCTGAGTGCTTGTCGCTTGCTCATGCCTGCGATCATAGCGGGGATAGCTACATTCTCAGCTGCCGTGAACTCAGGCAGCAACTGGTGAAACTGAAAGACGAAGCCTATCTGCTTATTGCGAAAGTGTGCCTGCTTCTGAGCTGAGAGGGTAAAAGGATTGACCCCGTCGATTGATAGCTCTCCCTTGTCTGGCTTGAGTAGCGTCCCGATGATCTGTAGGAGCGTCGTCTTGCCCGCACCGCTAGGACCAACGATAGAGGTTATCTCCCCTTGATGTATCGAGAGGGTTATCTCCTTGAGTATTTGTAGAGAGCCAAAGGACTTGCAGATAGAGTCTAGGGTGACGAGAGGCGAAGGCATAGGCTTAGTCGTTTTTACTGAGGAGTAGAGAGGTCTTGTAGTACGTAGGCTGCCATATGGAGCCCAAAGAGCTGGGGCATATAAGAGATCGTCCCGACGATGCTACGCTTGTTTTGGTCGCTGTGGGGTAGGGCACGTATAGCCTCCTCGTGCGACGGCTCGCTACTGTAGACACATGGCGTGGTAAAGACGGCACGCGGTGCCTCTAGCTGGCGAAGTCGCTTGCGTACGAAGCGTGCCAAGGCGCAGATATGCGTCTTGCTCATCGGAGCTACGGAGACCTGCCGTGGATCAAGCTTAGCCCCTGCGCCCATAGCGCTGATGATCGGGATGCCCAGTCGATGCGCAGTGAGGATCAGTTCGCACTTAGGTGTGAGCGTATCGATGCAGTCTAGTATATAGTCGTAGTGATGTGCCGAGAGGAGTGTGGGGATGTTGTCCCCCGAGAGATAAGCAGCGTGCGTCTCCACCGCTATGGTAGGATTGATCCGATGGAGTAGCTCCTCCACCACCTCTACCTTAGGACGACCTATGGTATCTCTAAAGGCGATCACCTGACGATTGATGTTCGTCTCATCGACCTTGTCGTGATCTACGAGCGTAAAGCGACCGATGCCAGAGCGCGCCAGCAGTTCGCACGCCTTGCTTCCCACACCGCCTAGCCCCACGACGAGGATATGCTTGTCGGCAAGGCGCTGCAACGTCTCGCTCCCGAGGAGTAGCTCCGTACGCTCCAGCCAGTGTGGTACGCCGTCCATAGGTGTCGTCATCAAGTGTCGTTACTCTGTGATGCCCCGCTCATCTAGAGCCTTCTGATAAGCTCTAGCATTGCGCATATGCTCTGCGTAGTTGGTCGCAAAGGCGTGATACCCCGAGAAGTCTGCCCGAGCACACATATAGAGGTAGTCGTGTGCCGTGTGATGCAGCACAGCATCTAGCGTCGTCATCTGTGGGTAGCGGATAGGACCTGGCGGGAGACCCTTATACTTATAGGTGTTGTAGGGCGAGTCAGCCTTGAGTAGCTCTCCTCCGATACGCTGTGCCGAGAAGTTGCCCGAGGCAAACTTAAGCGTCGGGTCAGCCTGTAGCGCCATACCCTTGCGCAAGCGATTGATGTAAAGCCCCGCAATGTCGCTGTACTCGTCTGTCTTGCTCGACTCCTCCTCGACGATCGAAGCTATGATAGAGACCTCTACTGGTGTGAGTCCTATCTCCTGAGCCTGTGCGGTACGCTTCTTGTCCCAAAACTTGTGGTAGCTCTGCTCATACTTGTGCAGTAGCTCTTGAGGTGAGATAGTCCAGTAGACCTCGTGCGTGTCTGGGAGAAACATACAGCGTATCGTCTCGGTCGTGAACCCTAGCGAATCGCAGTAGACCGAGTCTCGCAGTAGAGACCTCAGCTCATCGGCACTCATCTCCAGTGGAGCCGTTAGCTTGTCGATCAGCTGCTCCTGCGTACGGATAGAGGAGAAGGAGAGTCTGACTGGTGACTGAGCTCCATACTTGATCGTCTTGCAGATGGAGAGAATGCTCATATCAGGGCTTAGTTGGTAGCGTCCAGGGCGCAGTCTCTCCTCGATGCGTACGAGACGAGCCACGCTACGGAGCAGGGTGGGGTTCTTGACCTCAAGCTCCTGCGTGATAGTTGTCATCAGCGCCTCGCTACTGGTCGTGTCGGTGATGTAGGCATAGCACTCCTGCTGACTCGTGCGCCCCGCAGGACGCAGTAGTAAGTAAGCTGTCCAGGAGAGTAGGAGGAGTATGACGACAAGCAGTGTCGAGAATATCCATGTACGTACACGCCTAGGCGATCTGTGACGATGACTCCTATGCGAAGTATCGTTGAAGTATGAGGGGCGCCATTGTTTGGATCGAGATCTGCGACTGCGTGACATAGAGTAAGAGTCTAATCAGTTAGTAAAGACGAGCGGGTAAAGCAGTACCCACAAGGGATGATGCACACACTCATAGAGGAGTGGGCTCGTCTCTTGTGGGTACTTCCTTTTTGTCATAGCATAGGGGAGAGTGTGGGAGCTTTACTCCTCCTTACTCTGCTCAGGAGCGTCAGCAGGCTGATCAGCCTCTTGCTGTGCTCTCTGCTCCTTACGTATATCACGTAGCTTGAGATCTAGCTCGTCGATTTCTTGCTGCATCGAGTCACAGCGCTCCTCCAGCATCTTGAGCAGGTTCTCGCCTGCACTGCTCGTCACACTCAGACGCTCCTTGTTGTTGCTGTAAGTCTGCAGATCGCTCTCCAGCTGCTCCTTGCGGCGCTGTATGCGATCATACTCCTCACCGTAAGGACTCGCAGGGCCGAAGTTGCGACGGTTGTTGTTGCGGTTACCACGTCTGTCGCCACGAGGTTTGTCGCTAGCTCTCAGCTTGTTGAAGAAAGCATCCATCTGCTCCTTCAGCTCATCTTGTAGCTTACGACGGGTCCTGCGAGGCATATAGCCCAGCTGGTTAAAGTCTCTCTGTAGCGTCACCGCTTCCTCACGATCAGCATCGCTCGGAGCCTCGATAGCGGCAAGCTCATGTGCACGAGCTAAGAGTTGCTTGGCAGTAGCTATATGCTCCTTGCTCTCCTCACGCTGAGCCTGATAGAGCGCTTTGTGATGCGTGTAGTAAGTGTCGCAAGCTGCACGGAAGCGCTTGAAGAGAGCCTGGTGCTTGTTCGTGTGGATCATCTCATTCCACTCCGTCTGTAGCTCCTGTATGCGACTATGTCCCTCAGGCCAACGCTCCTCAGCAACGATTTGCTCGATCTCCTCAATGATCGCACGCTTGCGGTCGCCCTGCTCGCTGATCTGCTTGTTACGCTCACGCATGAACTCCTTGCGCTTGTCAAAGAAGATGTCACATGCCGTCCTAAAGTGCAGGTATAGCTCCTCGCTCACGGCACGAGGCACACGACCCGTCTTACGCCACTGATCTTGTAGCTCCTTGATCTGATCGGTGTAGGTGCGCCAATCCTTGAAGGTATGTATATCGTTCGGGTTGATCGCCTCGATCTGCGTGATGATACCCCGCTTGATCGCTTCGTTCTCACCCTCCTGCGTACGCTGCTGGTTGCGATACTCTTGGTTGTTGCTGTTGATCTTTGCCGAAAGCTCCTGGAACTGCTTCCATAGATCCTTGCGAAGCTCCTTAGCCACAGGGCCCACGTCACGCCAGCGGTGGTGTAGGTCTTGCAATTCGCGAGCAGCTTGCGTTACATCGGTAGACTCTGACAACTCCTTAGCACGCTGTATGATTGCCTCCTTAGCCTCGAGGTTCTTCTTGAAGTCATAGTCACGGAAGTCGTTATTGATCTGCTGAAGGTCGTAAAACTGCTCCCTCAGATGCTCAAACTCACCCTGTATCTGACGCATATCACCAGGAGGCACGGCACCCGTACTGCGCCAGCTCTCCGTGATCTCACGATACTCCTTGCTGATGACACCAAAGCTCTCGCTCGACGTGAGCAGCTTACTCAGACGCTCCACGAGCTCACGCTTGATAGCTAGATTAGCCTTCTGCTCCTCGGCTATCTCCTCTTGGCGCTTGCGATTGCGCTCCTTAAAGTCATTGAGTAGCTCTTTGAGACGTATCTCCTGCGCCTCAGCTTCAGCACGTAGCTTAGCATTCTCCTCCGAGACCGTGTTCAGGTAGCTATTCATCTTGCTGTAGAAGACATTCTTGTAGCGATCGATGATAGAGCGTGGAGGCAGCTCGCCACTCTGTAATAGGAGGACCACATCGTCAGTGATCTGTGCGCAGCTCATCTTAGCAATGTCTGCGTCGCTCTTGTTGAGTAGCTCTTGATACTGTCGCTCCTCCTCCGATAGCTCGGTCGGTGCCGTCGTCTCAGCTTGAATCGTCTCGGTGGTCTCCTCCGTAGTGACAGGCTGCTCTTGAGTCGTCTCAGTCGCCGTATCAGGCGATGGAGAGGTCTCTGGAGTGCTTGTCGGGGATGTCGTCGCTTCCTGCGTCGATGGAGTGGTAGTCGTCTGGTCGAGAGCAGAGGTCTGCTCTGTGTTGTTCTCTTCTTGTGGGATAAGATTCATTTTCGAGATGATTCTAGATGTATAACTAATATCGAGGAGTCACCATATGTACCAAAGCAACGTACAGACTCCTCGTCTGCTCATTCAGCTAATGCTGCTCTGAGTGCAAAGATAACTAATTCTTCGCGATTGGCGGACTATTTGCCCAAAGTGTTAGTTTCCCGAAAACTTTCCACCTTTGGAAATTCATTTTTCTAGGGGAGGAAACTTTTATTTCCACCGTTGGAAAGACAATGTGCGGAGTTGTGGTCGACTTCTCACGTGGAGAATCTCAAATTGCTACGTACCCATTTTTTATTCTCCACGTAGGCGAGAAACATTTCCTCCGAAGTTTCATTTGATTCCTCCGAAGTTTTATTTCGTCACTACGTAGGAAATGTTTTATCTCCACGTGGGGATTTGGAAATTCCTACGTGGGGAGCCACTCAAGAGTCTACAGAGACTGCTAGCTTCCCTATGGTTAGTCACTTTTTCTGGCGCTACATTTTTTTTAGGAACCTCTGCAACAATTCTCTCTCATGCTCGTCTATCATATAGTAGCGCCTACACTGCCTATGACGGTGGTGTCATGGCTCTATCTGAAATAGTTGTAGACTAATTATTTATCAACCCGATATTCTTATATGAAACGAATCTCTTTACCCCTGTTGTCTAAACTGGTTGCTACGCTTCTGGTGCTGACCGTAACGCTAGGTGCTATGGCACAGACTAGCCCCTTCAAGTATGTAGATGCCAAGGCACTACCCACGGCTGCGGATGGTGTGCAGGTCTTCTCCTTCAATGAAAATATGCTGGATATGATCCCTATGGAGAGTATCATGAAAATGATTAAGGAGGATAGTAACTCCTCTGTCATGGCTAGCGTTAAGACGCTCCTCAAGAAGCTGAAGTCTCTCGACGTATACCTCGCCTCAACGCCAGAGACTATCGACAAGCTGCAGAAGGCTTTTGCCCCGATGCTAACGCCTGGACTACATCGCTCTATCAAGCCACTGCTTACGGTCAACCTATCAGAAGATAATCTCAAGGTGCAGATCGTCTCTCGTGAGTCTGGCATCTGGTGCTGGCGCAAGTGTCCTGAGCTACTCATCTCTGTCCTAGATGAAGATGAGTACTATATAGTCGGTCTGACGGGCGACTTTACTCCGAAGGACATCCAGAAGCTCGTCTCCTCAGCTTTTCCCTCAGACAAGTAACCCAATCGTAGCGGCTGAATCCGTTATATAAAGAGAGCTCCGCAAGTCCTCGAAAACTTACGGAGCTCTTGCTGTTATCCTGGATTCCGTAGATAGGGTCGCCCGATGAGATGAGTGGCGATTTACGGAATAGAGGCGTTATCTATCTTTTCCCTTTAGCTAGGATTGCTCTATTGTGAAGAGTTGCTGTGCATCACGAGGATAGGCGTCCCTGCGTGAAAGAGCATACGTCGTGCCATCGTCGGGTTAAAGAGCTTAGCGAGTACACGGCGCTTGTAGGTATTGACTACAATCAGCTCGACTTGATGCTCTGCGACGAAGTCCTCTAGAGCCGCATAGAGCTCTCCTTCGTTTAGCTTGGTCCACTCGATGTGCGCATTGGGGTACTGTTGCTTATTGTACTCCTGTATAGCTTGTAGCTGTACATCTCCCCACTTACCCTCAGAGCGAGATACATTAAAGAGTCTATACTCAGGCTCTAGGGGTGCCATCAGGTGCATCATCTGATTAAAGAGTACCAAGTCTCTCTGATCGAAGCTGGTCGCTACACCTACATACTTGACCTGCATAAGATCGTCTATGGCTACTCGCTCAGGTACGACTAGTACGGGAGCTTGTGCCCGATCAATGATTTCGGCGGCGACACTACCGATGATGTAGTCACTATCTTCGGTCTTGCCTCGTGTACCCATGATGATGATTGCTGGAAGATTGCGCTTAGCGTAGCGTAGTATCTCATCTGCAGGGATACCGTCACGGATGGTGGTGCGGTAGGTGACCTCTGGGAGAGAGCCTTCAGCCATCTTAGCGTCGATCTCCTTGGTTAGCTCGGTCATCTGCTGCTCAGCTCTTTTGGCCTCTTGGAGAGAAGCTGCTTGAATCTGTGGTAAGAGTGCCGTAAAGTCACCATAGGGGAAGTTCATCTGTGGTACTGTACCCGTGTATACGTGCATAAGCAGTACGTGTAGCTGTCGGCGTGCTGCAAAGTGGAAGCCTAGCTTGACAATCTTGTCCGTATAGATGCTGAAGTCGACAGGTATGAGGACATAGCCCCTATAGGCAGCGACGTGAGCTGAGTCTGGCGATTCGTTGGCTAGCTCAGTCTTTTCCTGTAGGTCATCGTATGCCTCGTCTAGATCCCACTTGAGATCCTCTATGTAGGCGAGTGCACGAGGCAGGTCACGCTCTGCTATGCGTACACGTACCCCCGTAGAGAAGATAGGCTGTACAGTATTTACATTGTGTAGTGTAGCTGGTATCCCTTGGCTTTGTAGCAGGCTCTGGAGTATCTGCGCCTTTTCGTAGGTGTGTATAGCTACAGTCACCAGCTTGGACTGGTCTTTGTCTTGTGGCATAAGTGTGGTGATAATGGTGATGGATATGAGAGGATTGTCGATACGTCACGACAATCCTATGATAAGGTCATAGAGGAGCAGTCAGTGACTAGTAGAGGTCACTGACTGCTGACTGCTTTTCTCTTAGAGGACAGGCTCCTCTCCTATGATGGCACGTGCCTGATTGAGGATGGTGTTGTCATCGATGACTACGACTCCACCGTCGGGACCTGCCTCGATGTGTACTCCAGCGCCACGTCCCTCCTCGTAGTTGGCTCCTCCGAAGTAGTTTCTGACAGTGTCTACGCGGAGTCCTAGTTGCTCTGCGATCTTGTGCATAGAGCCATCGGGTAGGCTATCCTTGATGCGACGCAGTTCGTTGAATGAGATTGTTTCCTTTGCCATAACTGTATGTACTTAGTGATTTGTATGAGTTTCTTTAATCCGCTACTAACTTACAACATTTTCGCTAAACGTGCAAGTGCTACGAGGAGAAAGTATCAATCGTCTGCATCGGAGAGGAACATAGAGATGGTTCCTCCGCTGGCTATTTGGCTATGTTTGACCCAATAGACGGTATGTGGTCGCCCTCCGAGGGTCAGGTCAGAGATATACTTATTGACTTGAGAGGCACCTTGCGCTTTGATCGAGAGATGGCGTCCGCCTCCCATATCGATATTGATCTCGTTGAAGGAAGGCGCAACGATTGAGTATCCGTTGATGCCAGGAGCCACTGGATACAAGCCCATCATAGCAAAGACAAGAGATGCGCTGAGAGAGCCGTAGTCATCAGGACCTGGATAGCCGAAAGAGCCTACCCCAAAGAAGTAGTCGATGGTGTGGCGTACGAACTTCTGCGCATCGTGTGGGCGACCCATCAGGTTGTAGGTAAAGAGAAAAGCGAAGAGGTCGGGGTCTACATTGAGTGAGTGTAGCGAACTGCTGAAGAGACTGTCTATATTGATCTGCCCCTCAGGCAGTAGCACAGGAGTAGTATCGCTGGGATGCTCTAGTATCGATGCGACCTGCTGTGCAGACAGCCTGCCTGGTGATGGGTGATAGGTGTCGCTGAGCTCTGCGTACTCTCTCGCTAGGGCGGTGTAGCCGATACTATTAGCGAGCTGTGAGAGACACCAGAGCTTGTAGCCCGATCGTCGCTCAGGCTCGGCGTCGATGGCGATGCGCAACACCTCAAAGGCTTGCTTGATGTCTTGGTCGAGGAGTCCCTTGGCGAGTGCATCGGTCAGTAAGAAGAGGAGAGGCGACTCCTCTGTGTAGACGACACTGCCTAGGTCGAGGGTCTCTAGGAGTCGTCCTCCTGAGTCACGTATAGCACGTAGATACGACACGATGATCTCCTCCATCATATCAGGCGTGTGGAGCATCAGTAGGGGATAATTGGTCTCGTGGGTATAGCTCAGGTCATCTTGGCTGTACTGCGTGATTCCCTCATCGCTATGTACCGAGTCATCGATAGGGGAGTAGTACTGCCCATCTTCGGAGATGCTGACGGGCCATAGGTGTGAGCGGTATAGGGCGGTGTAAAACTTACGCATATTGACCTCTGTACCGCCTGAGACCTCCACTCGGCGCAGGGTCTTCTGCCACTCGTTGCGTGCTGCTTTGACCAGTGGCGAGTATTCGAAGCTTTGGATCTGTGTGGTTAAATTGCGCTTGGCCTGCTCGCAACTGATGAGAGATATGGCATACTTGGCAACAATTCGCTTGTTTGGCTTTTGCAACTGTAAGGTGAGGCACTCATAAGTAGTGTCGCTGGGGGATATGCTACTCGTCATCTGCTCTATATTCGTATTGAGCTGTAGGTAGAGGTAAATGCGTGTCGGTGTGGTACCTCCATAGGCGACCTCAGCAACGATAGCATCGTCGGCCACTTGCTCCCACGTGGTCGAGTCACGGCGGTCTATATATAAGGAGAGCTGATGCGTGTCACTGCCATTGTAGTCTCGTGAGGAGAGATCGTATAGACCACTCATAGAGGTGAGCGAAAAGTCCACATTGACCTGTAGCTCATCGAGGTAAAGGTGATAACTGTATGGGGTAATCTCCTGAAAGTCGAAGCTCAGTCTCCCCGAGGGGTCTTGATTACTATGACTACTCTCGGGGATTAGGTAGAAGAGTGGACGACCATCTATGTCAGGTGTGTAGAGTGGTAGCCCCTTGATGCGAGCCGATCGCAAGCTCTCCTTGAATGGGATGATGCGCAGTAGGCTGTGAGGAAGCTGTACGATGGGAAATATCTCCTCGCTATGCTCGGCATCCCACGTCCCCTGATGCACATCGACATAGTCTACGAGGAGGGGAGCGGAGATAAAGACGCTCTTTCGGACTTTACTACAACCCGTGCTGAGAAGTAGCGGGAGCAAGAGTAATGTGGTCAGGAGCGTGTACTTGCTAGCGTGAAAGAGGTAAAAGGGTCTTTGCTTCATCGGATTATAATTTCGTCTATAAGGTCGTACTGTAGGTGTGCATTGATCTGCTCTATGAGCTGCTGCTGTGTGAGCCGTATCTCTTGTCTCAGGCTAGCTGAGGTGATGCGCATCTGCAGTGTATGGTCTGCGATCGATAGCTCACGTATCTGTCGTCTGAGCGGGTAGAAGCGTGTGCGCAGGTATTGGAGTGCCTGGAACTCGAGGAGACCTTGGTCTACCTCTGGGCTCTCGGAGAGCCAGTCTGATATGATTGCCCCTAGAGGCTTAGGGTCTTTGCGCTGCATGTGAGTTGTCTATCGTTTGTTAAGTGCAAATATAAGAAGAAAGATAGACTTTAGAGGTTAGAAATAAGAGAGCGAAGGCTAAGTGGTTGAGATGACCGCTTAGCCTTCGCTCTCATTTGTGTGCCCAGAGCCGGGATCGAACCGGCACAGGTTTAACCCCATCGGTGTTTGAGACCGACGCGTCTACCAATTCCGCCATCTGGGCGATGTCTCTTGCTAGACGACTGCAAAGGTACGAAAAAAGAATTTAGAACCAGCTACCTCCGCCAATAGTTGAAGAAAGCATACGGCTTGCGCTGCTGAAGGTACTCAGGATCGTCCTGATGGGCGTAAGCCTCCTGCTCGAATGAGATAGAGCGGTAGGCACTCTCGGTATCGCGACAGATAGCAAGACGTGCCAACCACTCTACTATGTATAGGAGGTAAAAGGGGATCACTAGTAGCTCCACCATCTGACGGGTGTGGATGCGCTCGTGACGTACGATGGCCTCCAGCCAGAGTGGATCTGACAGATACTCCTCGGGTAGATCCTTGCGCACGAAGATAACTCCGAAGAGGTTGATAGCCCAAAAGCCCCTAAAGGGGATCCATTTACTACGCACAATTTTCATACAGCTCCTCTGCTAGTTGTTGTCGCTATCTAGCCCAAGTTTCACGGGAGGGAACGTGTAACGGTTGCTGGTAGCGGGCGGTAGCGTTTGAATTATGGACTTTGTGTCCTACTGATTTGAATTAGTTATTGTATTGCGCTTCTTTGTGCCTTGCTGAAACATTTACAAGCTACAGACAGACATTGAATACACTAGAGTGCGTGGCTCTATAGCTCACTATATTACCTTTGCATCGTCTATCTACGTTAGGAGGCTACAAAGTAACGATAAGCATTTCGACTAAAAGTGCCCTACAAATCGGAGTCAGCCCCGCACCCCGAAGAACTCTATCTGACACTCAGCGAGTTACCCATCTAGCCTCATCAAAGATCGGAGCAAAACGCCGTGAATCTTGGGCTAGAGTCTCACCTATACCATACAATGCGCCCGTGATAAGGATCATCGTGCGTCGCTCTTACGAGGCAGTGCGAGCTACACGACAAATTGCGCTTTTGCAAGGTACTAAGCGGGAGGTCGCTGGGCTAGTCTGACGGCTTGGGAGTCACATCTCGGAGTGAGAAGGAACTCTTGAGGACGCGGTAGTTGTAGTCCTGTACGATCGCCTTAAAGAGTGCGGTGTAGTGCGACACCTCTGACGAGGTGGGAGCGGTGGCTCGATCAGGCTCCGTCTGCAGATAAGCTGCAGGCTCCTGGACGCTGACCTGACCATCGGAGGTCATTGAGAGTGTGAGTGTCTTTGTGAAGAAGAGGTACTGGTTGTGGTAGAAGTTGAGCGCATAGTGCTCTGCCTGCTCATCGAAGATGTTACTCCCGTAGCTCAGCACTGGCTCTGTGATACCGAGCAGGTAGAGAAGGGTGGGGAGGAGGTCTATGTGCTGCACGACATAGTCGCTGATCTCTCCTTGTAGCTTGCCCTGAGGGTCGAAGAAGAAGATCGGCGCCGCAGCGTGTCCCGCTAAGTTGGCATACATAGGATGGTCGCTGAGGCTTGTGTGGTCGGCCGTGATGACGAAGAGTGTATTGCTATACCACGGCTCCTCTTTGACTCGCTCGAAAAACTCTCGGAGAGCGTCATCGGCATATTGAGCTGTCTGATGGATCGGGAGCGTACCTCGCTTTAATTTGCCTTTATATCCCCTAGGCATATCAAAAGGACTATGATTAGATAGCGAGAAGAAGAAGGCGCCAAAGGGTTCCTGGAGCGACTTCATATCTTCGGCCATAGCCTGCTCGAAGGGTAGGTCGTGGATACCCCACGTACCGACCTTAGCATTAGACTCATCAGGGTATGCTGCTAGGTAGTCTTGGGCGGTGTATTGATCTTGTACCCCCAGGCGATTGAGGAAGGGGTAGAAGCCCATAGCCTCTGGCTCATCACCGTGGTAAAACTTGAGGCGATAGCCGTAATCGCTTAGTGATAGTGGCAGGCCTGTGTCGTAAGAGTCGAAGTGCTGGTAGTTGTCCATAGTCCATGCCTCATCGTCGAAGGTGCCTCCAAACGAGGGGAGCGAGACGAAGATCGAGGGGAAGGACTCGACGGAGCGCTTGCCAGAGGCAAAGCCGTACTGCGCATAGAGCGTGTGTGGCATCAAGCTATCGAGGTAGGGGGTGTAGCTCGGGTATCCATCAATATATCTATTGAGGTAGCCTGTGTACTCTCTAGCCATACTCTCCAAGATAATGACGACGACGTTGCGCCCCTGCATAGAGCCAAAGAGTGTATCGCTCTCTGAGAGTGGAGCCGCTTGATAGTAGGGTGTGAAGATGGTAGGCAGCTCTTCGTCTGTGTAGAAGGTGAAGAGCTGTCGTGAGGCTGCGTCTTTCGTCAGAGCGATGGGGGTGTTTTGTAGCAAAGGAAACTGCTCGGGGTCTGTCGTATAGGAGAAGAAATGCATCGTCGATACTGGTTTGCCTACGAAGTCCCAACGTCCACGCATACTGAAGAAGAGGAATATAACCATACCTAGTGTGCAGGTGCCGTCTACCCAATAAGAGCGACGAGAGGTGCGCTCCTCTCGCTGATACTGCACGAGCCAGTAGCCCGCTATGGTGAGAGCCAGTAAGACAAAGAACGCTATGGTGAGCGGCCAAAACTCTACGATGAAGTCTTTGTAGAAGCTAAACATACTCTTCCCCTGAAACTCTCGGAAGATGTCACTGTTTGCTCGCCTCAAGACGAAGGGATAGTAGCCCGTGTCTGAGACATTGAGGAAGATGAAGAATCCTAGTGGCAAGACATATGCTATATGTCGTATCCAGCGGTACCAGCCACTCATCTCGACCCGTCTAGGTAGGTATGCTCCTACGATCATCATAAGGTAGTAGAGTAGCAGTCCATAGGCGATGGCGACCATGTCTAGTATGTAGCCACCTTGCATAAGTCGGAGCAACTGCCAGCCATCGACCGAGGGGAAGAAGGATTGATTGTAAAAGAAGTAGAGCAATCGGCACAGCTGCATCACCACAATAGCCAAGAGTGTGTGACAGGCGATCGCTACCCAACGTGATTTGGTTGTAATCATTACTATATATAGAAGCTTTAAGTTCGGATTTACTCGTAGAGTGTTCCCAGCTCTACGTTTTGTTATGACAATCTCTCAAAGAGTCTCTCCCAGTCTGTAATAATATGGTCTATATTAAAGGCCTGCACATACTCTCTAGCGTGTGCTGCCATAGCCTTGCGTCTATCGCTATCTGCTATCAGCGAGGAGACCTCTCGAGCAAAGAGATTAAGATTAAACGGGGGAACTAGAATGCCAGCACGACCCTCATCAAGGACCACATCTGTGGCTAGAAAGGAGTCAAAAGCGACGGGTACGACCCCGTGCTGCATAGCCTCGGTGAGTACCATCGACCACCCTTCAGCATCACTAGTTAAGATGGATATAGCAGCCCGCTCGTAGTAAGGCTTAGGCTCTTGCGTGCCTAAGATATCACAGCGCTCTAACTGTGCCTGCTCTAGCGTAGCTCGATAGGGACCATCACCGAGTACGATTAGTCGCCAGTCGGGATGCGCTGCTGAGACCTGTCGCCAGATAGCAGGGATCTGCTTGATGCCTTTGCCCTTGACGAGGCGACCCACGTAGAGCACGATAAGCTCTTTGTCATAGGCGGGGGCTAGCTCTGTGGGGAGATAGGTATTGGCATTGTGTATGACGGCAAACTTCGAGGGATCCTTGATGTGAGCAATCTGTGAGATGAACTCAGCACTAGGCTGGCACAGCACAACAAAGGCATCGGAGAGGTCGTAGATCTTCTGCCAAATGTTGCCCCATTTGCGATTCATAAAGGCTCTAACAGCTCGATTGACCGCTTTGCACTGCCAGTATCGATAGTGATAGGAGTCGGGGGTGGTGTGTAGTACCTGTACGAGCTTGGCTCCGATCTCTAGAGTTAACACTCTCAGCATACTTGCCAGCCTACGATTATAGGCATCGTGAGAGATGACGATGGATACCTGGTGAGAGCATAGGAAGTCGCGGAGGGCGATGCGGTTTTCCTCTGAATCGATCTCAGAGGGATTAGGTAGTATGAGGGTATTCTCTCTAAGCGACTCCTCTCCTCGACTATCCACACATACATAGCAGAGATGATGTCCTCGCTGCTCCAGAGCTGTGGCTACACGATGAGAGACCTTCTCGATGCCACTAAAGAGCAGATCGATCGCATTCCAATTGAAGAAAGCTATGTTCATTTCTTTGGTGTGACAGGGTGTCTATTGGTATCGATCGATAAAAGCAAATAACCTTTGCTGAGCTTTGACCCCCTCGATTGTAAATGGTTGGTCGAAGACTCCTTGCCCTTTGAGTCTAGCTAAATTCTGCGCTAACTCCCGCCTATCAGCGGGATCGGTGATGCGTCGCTCTAGCTTGTAGGCGATACGATTATTGATCATAGCCCACATACACTCACGCTGCCAATGCTCCTTTTGGTACGGTGTAGCTCGCTCCTCATAGATCTGATAGGTGTGTTCCAAGCCTTTGATCCAGTTCTTGACCTTCCTCGTTCGACTAGAGGATCGGTCTATCGATCCTATGTTTGGGAAGTAGTAGTAGAAGGGCAGATCTGTGATGACCGTGCGAGGATTCTTGAGGATCACCTCACTCCACCAGGGGAAGTCTTCGAAGATGACTCCTTTGAGAAAGGGGACATCCTCCACGAGGCTCCTGCGAAGCAAGTGACGCCATACGTAGAAGTGCTTGATCGGGTTCTCGATCTTCGTATGGCTGTACTCCGTGACGTGAGCGAAGACATCATCGGTCGTGTGATACTTCACCTTGTCTAGCGTGAAGCGTCGCTTGAGACCACGAGGCATCGTCTTATCAATGTTAAAGCCTAGCGCATGACGTACGAGGAGCCGAGGACGAAAGAGCGGATCTTTGTACCAAGAGACAATGTCAGCATCTTCTTGCTGGATCAAGGCGTAGGCAATCTCAAAGGTCTGAGGATGGATCAGATCGTCCGAATCTAAGAAGTTGACGTAAGTCCCCTTAGCAACGGCCATACCTGCATTACGAGCATCTGAGAGTCCGCCATTCTCCTTCGTGACAATCTTAAAGCGTGGGTCTCTCTCAGCGTACTCTGCTAAGATCTGCGCACTATTGTCTGGACTTCCATCATTGACACAGATAGCCTCCCAGTCGGTGAAGGTCTGCGCCACGACACTGTCTAGGCAGCGTCGCAGATACTTCTCTACATTATATATAGGGATGATGACGGAGATCTTAGGCATAAGAGATGGCTAGGGAGGGGGTCAGACGATATTGCGAAAGCGCTCGGGGATCTCGACGATGAGACAGAGCCCCAGCATGGCGGGTTTATTCCACGCATAGGGAGGACGTATATAAGTTTGGAGCGTGCGAGCTAGTCGTGCTGTGGAGTCCCACGAGCGAGCCTTGTGCTTGGTCACTTGCTGGATGGTCTTCGACCGCTTGGCGATATGCTTTGTCCAGCCAGCCTCTCGTCGGTCAGGATCGGCAAAGCGCGCCTCGATACGCTTCATATCGAAGTAACCAAAGTGAAAGAGGTAGAGCTGTGGATCAATGGTGAAGTTGTGCCCCTTGATGCGATGAAAGCCCGATCCCCAGACGATAGGCTGAGCGATGACACAAGGCTTGGTGTAGCGTGTCGATAGTCGCGCATAGTGACGCTGCTGGAGGAAAGGCAGATCCTCTCGAATGTCTCCCTCCTTATCAAGATGCTGCCCTACATCGACGCCTAGTCCTGAGACGCTGACACCTATATGACGCTGGCTCAGATACTCCTTGAGTCCCATCCCAACGAGCGGATCGACAACGAGTATTTCGTCGGCATCGACTCCGATGACTAGGTCGTAGCCACCTGTGGTGAGTAGCTCCTTAGCACGCTCGGAGAGGAAGGCTAGTCGCTCTTTCTCGGCAGAGACTACTTGCCCCTGGATCTTATCTACCGCTACGACCGTAGCTTGAGGACACCAGTCGGGTAGGGGCTGATCTTTACCATCTAGATAGATGTAGAGATGCTCCTCGCCTAGCTCTTGCCCATAGTAAGCTGTCCACTTGCGCAGGTAGAAGTCATCGTTGCGCACCATAGTTAGGGCTGCGATACGCTTAGTCTTCATAGCAAGATGCTAGGCGTCAATGTTGGCGTAGGTAGCGTTCTCCTCGATGAACTCACGTCGTGGCTCTACATCTTCGCTCATCAGCATAGAGAAGACTGAGTCGGCGCTTGCGAGGTTGTCTATGGTCACTTGGCGGAGGGTCCGCGTCTGCGGATTCATCGTCGTGTCCCAGAGCTGTACGTCGTTCATCTCACCGAGACCTTTGTATCGCTGTATCTTGATGCGGTTCTCTTGTCCATTGCCATACTTAGCTACGAAGTCGGCCTTCTGATCGTCTGTCCAGCAGTACTCTTCGATGCGGTCTTTCTTGCATAGGTAGAGGGGTGGATTGGCAATGTAGACGTAGCCGTTCTCAATGAGCGGACGCATATTGCGGAAGAAGAAGGTGAGGATCAGCGTCGCAATGTGAGCACCATCGACATCGGCATCGGTCATGATGATGATCTTGTGGTAGCGAAGCTTGGAGAGGTTGAGTGCCTTGGAGTCTTCCTCCGTGCCAACGGTTACTCCAAGCGCGGTGTAGATGTTCTTGATCTCAGCATTGTCTAGGATACGATGCTGCATCGCTTTCTCCACGTTGAGGATCTTACCACGCAAGGGGAGGATCGCCTGATACTTGCTGTCACGTCCCTGCTTAGCGGTACCACCTGCGGAGTCTCCCTCCACGATGAATAGCTCGCATTCGCTAGGATCTTTGCTGGAGCAGTCTGCCAGCTTGCCTGGTAGTCCACCTCCTGTGAGAGGCGACTTGCGCTGTACCAGCTCACGAGCTCTGCGTGCTGCGTGACGTGCTTGGGCCGCTAGGATGACTTTGTCTACGATGAGCTTAGCCTCTGTGGGATGCTCCTCGAGGTAGATCTCTAGAGCTTCGCTGACGGCTGCATCGACGACACCGACGATCTCGCTGTTTCCGAGCTTCGTCTTCGTCTGTCCCTCAAACTGTGGCTCAGCCACCTTGACACTAACGATAGCGGTCAAGCCCTCGCGGAAGTCATCACCCGAGATCTCCTCCTTGATCTTGTCGAGGAGGTGCGAGTCGGTCGCATACTTCTTGAGCGTGCGGGTCAGTCCACGGCGAAAGCCTGTCAAGTGCGTACCGCCCTCGATGGTATGAATGTCGTTGACGTAGGTATAGACATTCTCCTGATAAGAAGTGTTGTAGGTAAGTGCCACCTCTACGGGTACACCCTGCTTCTCTGTCGTGTGGTGGATGACATCATGAATGAGCGACTCCTTAGCTCCATCTACGTAGCGGACAAACTCGCTCAGTCCGTCCTCCGAGTAGAAGACCCAAGACTTGGGCTGTCCCTCCTCATCGTGTACACGATGGTCAACGAGCTTAAGATGCAGTCCAGCATTTAGATAGGAGAGCTCACGCAGACGGTGTGAGAGCGTGTCACTACTATATATCGTCTCACGAAAGATCGTGTCGTCAGGCTTGAATGTGATGCGAGTACCTGTGTTGTCGGCGTTACCAATCACTTCAACACCTGTCAGAGGCTTGCCACGACTATACTCTTGACGATAGATCTTGCCGTCACGATGTACCTCGGCAATGAGCGACTCGGAGAGCGCATTGACGCAGGAGACACCCACACCGTGGAGACCTCCTGAGACCTTGTAAGACCCCTTGTCAAACTTACCACCAGCGTGCAGTACCGTCATAACCACCTCAAGGGCACTCTTGCCCTCCTTGGCGTGCATATCGACTGGGATACCACGACCATTGTCAGTCACTTGGATTGAGTTGTCGGGTAGGATCTCAACTAGGACCTCGGTGCAGTAGCCTGCTAGTGCCTCATCGATAGAGTTGTCGACCACCTCGTAGACAAGGTGGTGTAGTCCCTTCTCGCTGATGTCTCCGATATACATAGCGGGACGCTTGCGCACCGCCTCTAGTCCTTCGAGTACCTGTATGCTACTAGCTGAGTAAGCACCTTTTTCCTGAGGTGTAGTCATTATGTCTTTCTCTTGTTCGCTCATTGTAATTGGCTTATCATAAGTGGAAGTGAAAAGGGCTATCCGATGAGCCTGCTTTTCCTCCCTCTATGTGTCTTGAATAGTACAAAGATACAGAAAATGCGAGGATAATCTCCCATTCTTTACTCTGAAGTTTTACACAGCTACTGTTTTCGTCTCACTTTACAGCGCCCGTATGTTACTCTCTAAGGAAAACATTCAGCGCCGAGCTCTCTTTACCCTTTGCGGGTACGCATAAAGAGCCAATCCTCGGAGGTAGCTTCATCGATAATCTCTAGACCCACCGCCTCTAAGGCTTGACAGATGGCTGTGCGGTCGGAGAGGAGGAAGCCACTGAGCCACACTTCGCCACCTGATCGTACAGCCGCTACATAGCTGGGCAGATCCTCTAGGATGATGTTGCGGTGTATATTGGCAAAGAGCAGATCAGCCTCGCTGGGGTAGGCGGAGAGTTGCGTAGCGTCACCATGCAGTACGCTGATGCGCCCTGAGGGTGCGAAGCCGTTGAGCTGGAGGTTGTGTAGCGTATTGGTCACGCACTCAGACGAGATGTCTATCGCTACGAGTGAGTCAGCACCGAGTAGCAGAGCTGCTATGCCGAGGATGCCCGTGCCACACCCCATATCAATTACCGTGGCACTCGCCACATCATAATCGAGTAGATGCTCTAGGATCATCCGTGTCGTGTGATGCTCGCCGGATCCAAAGGAGTTGTACGCCTCGATGAGTAGCTGTATCTCCTGCGATGGTGTGGTCGGTGCTAGCTCAGGTGTGGTGACCAGCATGCGCCCCCGTAGCGATATCGGCTCAAAGGTCGTGCTACGCCACGCTGCTAGCCAGTCGCTAGAGGCTACTAGTGACTGGCGGTAGTGCCACTCTATATTATATATTGTCAAGGCACCCGCATCTGTGGCAAGTTGAGAGGCAACTTCCTGGCTCTCTTGCCAAGCGTCATCGGATATGTAGGCATTAAGTAGCCCCTTGTCAGGCTCCTCTTGAAAGCTCTCGAAGCCCCAGTCGGCTAGCGTCTGAGCTAGCAAAGGCATCGCCCATTCCGTCTCGCTGCGCTGCTCTGTGGTAAAGGTGTAGTGGTGGTACATAGCGTTGTTAAGCTGCTAAGCTCATTGGGGTTAGTTTGTTTCTCTTGATGAGTAGTACGATGATGGCGGTGATACCCTTGCCGATCGATGAGAGGGAGATAGCCCACCAGACGGCAGGTAGCCCCCATCCGAGGTGTATCAGTAGGAGTGCTAGCGGTATGCGTAGCAGATTGCCCACGATGCTGATCACGGCAGGCGTATTGCTCCGTCCTACACCATAGAATAGCCCCTGTGTAGTGATCTCCGCCATAATAAAGAGCTGAGAGAAGCTGGCAATGTAAAGGTATCGCCCGCCCTCTATATAGGTCTCGGGATCTGGTACGATCAGCGCAAAAAAGGCTTCGCCCAAGAATAGGAAAAGCAGCGTCCCGAAGAGACCAATCGATAGCGTCATGAGGATCGTCGTCTTGTAGCCACGCCACACACGATTGAACTGACGTGCCGCATAGTTGTGTCCTACGAAGGTCGCTAAGGCGGTGCAAAAGCCTTGACACGCATTCCACGTCACACCCTCTAGCTGTCCGCCAGTTGTCATGACCGCCACGCCGATAGCGCCACCCTGCTCAGAGGCTAAGCGTCCCATAAATATGCTGATCAGCGCAAACAGTGAATTGAGTAGCACCACGGGTACGCCGATGGCGAAGATGCGTCGGCTCTGATCTCTAGCTAGCTTGGTAAGGATAGAGCTTCCCTCGAGTATTTTGTCGCAGTGCTGCATACGATAGTAGAGGATAGCGCATACTGTCAGCTGAGACAGCAACGTTGCTAGAGCTGCTCCGATGACTCCTAGGTGACAGACGAAGATGAGCAGCGGGTCAAGTATCATATTGAACAGTAGCCCCAGTGAATTAATCTTGAATGGGGTCATACTCCGTCCATGCGCATTGTAAATGCCACTCATGGCGAGCGTCAGGAAGTAGCCTGGCAAGCCAATCAATACGATATGCAGATAGCTTAGTGCCATATGGTGCACATCTGCATCTAGATTGTAGACACCCACGATCGGAGAGCCAAAAAGCAGGTAGATGAGTGCTAAGAGTGTCCCGACGATGAGTGCCCAAGTGGTACAGTGGCGGGCGTACTTGATCGCTAGTGGCTTGTCGCGCGCTCCGAGGCTCTGCGAGACGCACACCTCGGCACTAGTCTTGGTGAGCTGAGCAATCGAGGTGGCGATCCATAGGAGTACACCGATGACACCCACGGCGGCCACCTCACGACTGCCGAGACGTCCGAGCCACGCCATATCGGTGAAGTTGTATGCCATCTGTACAAACGAAGTGGCAACGATCGGAGCCGCTAGTCTCAGTAGTTGCTTACGGATCGATCCTTGAGTGAAGTCTATACTATCTGTCTTGGTCACTTCTATCTTCTTGTGGGGGGAAAGTCGTCTAGAGCAACAGTCCCGTTTACAAACTCGCTGCAAAGGTATCAAAAAAGGGAGCAGCACGAGTATGACTCTATTGTATGGGTGGATCACCATATAGGACTCTTGCTTCTTTATCTCGCAGGAAAAGGTGATATCCACGTAAGAAATCGAAAATATCCACGTAGGGAAGAAACATTCTCCACGTGGGCGCAAAATAAAACTTCGGAGGAATCAAATGAAACTTCCGAAGTTTTTTTTCGTCCCTACGTGGAGAATAAAAAATAGCCACCGAGGAAAATCCAATTTCCTCGGTGGCTATTCTGTTATTGCTTGAATCTAATCCCTTGAGACTACAGAGTCATTAGGCAGTCTCTGATGAGCTCTTATGGGATTAGTACCTGTATCACCTCAGTCTCACCAGCTGCGACAGCCTGTGCGGTGACGAGATAGCTGCCTTGTGGCAAGGTGACTAGCTCACCACGGACAGCAGGCTGGTGGTAGTATGTCTGTCCATCTATCGTAAAGATGGTCAGCATAGCTAGATCAGCTAGCGTCGTGACACCCTCGGAGGTGACAGCTATGCAGTGGCTCTGTTCAGGCGCAATCACGGCATTGTCTAGCTTGAATAGCGCATTGATACGTGTGTAGCGCTGTGGTGTCAAGCTGGTGCCAGAGAGCTGCTTGCCATTGGCGGTGAGTCGGTCTATCGTGTAGTTCTCTTCGGGCTTGATGATGAGGTCGATCTCCTGATCTTTATTGACCTTGTGGTAACCTAGGTGCGTAGGGAGCGTACTCCATACAGGTTTGATCACGTTGCCCTGCTTGTCAGCGAGCTGGATCTCACCATGTGTGGTGGGAGCGACCTCTACGTAGACCTGATCACAGCCAGAGGCATCTCCTGCGGTATTCACGCGCCACCCCTTGATCGTTGCGATTGTTGGGTCAGCATGCTGAGCATCGTTGTCTGGATTGCTCTTGTCTTCGGTAATGTAGAGGCTGTAAGGCATCTGAAGTGTGACACCCTTGGGATAGCTACAGAGAGAAGCGTATAGGTCGTTGACATCACAAGCTGTGAGCTTGTTGCCATAGGCTTGTAGCATCTGAAGCTGTGGCTGATTAGATAGATCGAGCTTGGTCAGCTGGTTACCATTACAGTATAGTGTGGCTAGCTTCGTCAGCTTCGAGAGGTCAAGCTCCTTGAGCTGATTGTTGTTGACGAGGAGCGTCTCGACCTCGGATTGGTTGGCCAGGTCTATCTTGGAGAGCTTGTTGGCTCCGAGTGCTAGGGTGTGCAGTCCTGTGAGCATAGATAGGTCTATCTCTGAGAGCTGATTGCCCTGCAGGTCTAGGTGACCAAGGTTGACACAAGAAGATAGGTCAATGCTGGTGAGCTGATTCTTCTTGGCATCAAGCTTTCGTAGACCTGTGAGCTTAGAGAGATCTAGCGTAGCGAGTGTGTTTCCATAGCATAGGAGCGTGTCTAGCTGAGTACAATGAGTGAGGTCGAGCTCAGAAATCCCTGTATAGGCTACATCAAGGAGGGTCAGATTAGGACAATCCTTCAGATCTATGGAGCCAATCGGATTCATGTAGGTGTAGAGTACCTGTAGGTCAGGCTGTACGAGCTGAAGACTGGTGAACTCGTTGTCCCAAGTTCCCTGACCTGGATAGCTAGAGAGGTCAGCCTCGATAATTGATCCAGAGACCTTGATATAGTCTCCTAGAGCCTTCCCGTCGAGACGCTTGGTCGTCTGCCCGATGATGTTGCGCTCTGCTACACCATTACCCCAGTCAATGAGTATCTCAGTGCCTTCCTGAGGAGCTACTAGTGCAAAGGATATATCATGCCCTATCTTAGTACCCATCTGCATCATAGGAGGCCTGATAAAGACAGGCTCTACGGTGGTAGGATCTTGGGTTACTACAAATATATGCTCCTTGATGAGTGTGCCGTTCACCTTGACTCCGAGGTACTCCTTGCCTTCTGGAGTCTCATCAATCTGAACGTAGAGCGGAGTGCCAGCGAGCACGCTATCACCGATGGTCTTGAGTGACTGATCTGTGTCTATCATACGCTCTAAGAGTGTGACCTTGCCCTCTGTCTGAGTAAGTATCACAGAGACGCTGTCACACTTTGCTTTGCCATCGCCCTCGACGTCTGCCTTCCAATTGTCTTTGATAAGACCTGCATCAGAGGTCTCTGCGTTAGACCCTTTAAGTAGTAGATTAAAATTATCGCCATATGGCTTGCGTGGATTATCCCACATAGAGCGTAGCATATAGTTGATGGCACAGGGTGTCATCGTAGGGTTAGAGCGAATGTCTAGATATTGAAGCTGATAGCAAGCGCTAAAATCGAGGAAGGAGAGTTGGTTGCTACGAGCTGTGAGGCGACTCATATAGGGCGCCTGTGTGAGGTCTAGTAGCGTGATCTGATTACCTGCACAGCTTAGAGAGGTTAGCTTCGTGAGCATGGACACATCAAGGGTCGTCAAGGCATTGCTGTCACAAGCTATGCTGGTTAGTTTAGTATTTGCAGATAAATCTAGGTTCGTGAGCTGATTCTTGTTGCAGAAGAGATTGGTAAGCTCAGTATTGCTCTTAAGGTTGAGCCTAGAGATGTTGTTATAGTTTATCTCTAGCTTATATAGTAGGGGGAGCTTTGTGACATCAAGTTCAGAGATCTCATTGTGCGAGATGGATAGCGAAGAGAGCTTGGGGTAGTTGTCACCGATCTCCAGATCCATCAGCGCATTATTCTCTAGCGATAGCGTTGTAAGTGCTGGCAGAGAGACGGGATAGAAGTGACTGATGTCACAATCGTTTGCAGAGATGCTACTTAGGGTCTTGCTCCCATCAGGTACGAGGATGGTGCCGAGTCTTGGATTCCCAGAGATGTCAATAGCCTCTAGGCTTGTATAGGAGCGTAGGTCTAAGACGGCGAAGTCATTCTCCTTGAGGTTTAGGTTTTTTAGTGGAGCATCTTCGTTGAGCGCAAAGGTCTCCTTCGTGAGCTTATTCTTAGAGAGGTTTAGATACTTCAGCTCTGTCTGTCCTGTAGCGACAAAGGAGCTTATCTCGAGGTTATCGGCCTCTAAGCTGGTGAGACTAGAGAGGATGCGGATGGTCTCGCCTTTAACACTTCCAGAAACTCTGGAAAAGTATACAGAGGCGGTTGGGTCAACGTTGTAGCTTTCGATATTGCCATCTCCCCAATCGACGATGATGGGGGTGTCATAGGACTTGGTCTTGGGGTAGATTGAGACTTCAGAACCAAAGTCTTTATCTGTCTTGATCTGTATCTCTGGTGTTTGAGCCGTAAGTAGACTTACACTGCAGAGAGACAGCAGGAGGAAGAGTAGGAAGTTGGTCTTCTTCATTCTGTTTCTGTGTTTAGTGGTTTGTATTATAGGGGATTGTGCGTAATATGTGGTGTGCGGAGCTACCTAGACTTGGAACTGTAGTACTCGCGGGTGAGGCGCTTTGCCTCAGCGAGGTCGGTCTCTTCGTTGCCGGTGATGCCTACGCTCTGGGGTGTGGGGATCTGGATCTCAGTGCCGAGGGGGATGTTGTCGGGATCCTCGATCTGCTCCTTATTGGCGAGGTAAATGTAGATCCAGTACTCACCACGACCTAGGTAGCGACGAGCATAACGTGCTAGATAGTCACCATTGCCAAGTATCACGGTGGTGAGGATCTCTGGCTGGGCGGTCGTGTCGGCAGGCGTTACGACGCTATCGCTGGGTGCGATGCTGTCTATCGTCGGAGCCACCTCAACGGGTGCTGTGATGCTGGGTGGTGGCGTGGTGCGTGAGCTCTGCGTCTCTTGTCTGCCGAAGACGAAGAACCACAGCAGTAGTGCCATTAGTAGAACAGAGACTAGCGGGATGACGATCCAAAGCCACAGCCTGCGATTCGATCGCTCTGAAGTGGTGGGCTTGCTCTCTTGTGGCTCCTCTCTTTGGTAAGGTGGCGGTGAGGCAACGACGGCTTCTGTCTCGTTGCTTTCGCTAATTGGTATGGGAGGAGGTGGAGGGGGAGGTGGTGGCGTAGCGGGAGTTTCGGCTTGTGGCTGGGGTGTCCAAGCGGGTGGTGTACTTGCGGGTTGTGGAGCGACTATGCGCTCGGCGATACGACTGGAGATGATGGATGGGTAAGCCTGTTCTAGGCTCTCGGCCAGCTGCTCCTCGACATCGGGCCAGTGAACGCCCTCCTTGAGCGAGGTGGGGGCAAACATCTCAAAGGGCTTGTTGACCTGCCGGAGCAATTCGTCAGAGGGGGTGAAGGCGTAGCTGGTCTCACTTTGATCTCCTTCACTTGCGATGGGCTGTGGAGCGAATGTGCCTAGGGGAGCCCACTCTAGGGTATGACCTAGTCGCTCGTGCATCTCAAAGAGCTTCGTGACACTGCTGTAGAAGCTTTGGATCGTCTGCGGTATCTGGGTCGCCCCTTTTGCAAGAAGTTCGCCAAGCTCCTCTGTAGAGAGCGGTTGCTCTTGGTTGGTGATGCGTGGTGTGAGTCTCGGAGGCATCAAGTAGCGCTCTCCACTAGGCAGTAGGGCTATGAAGGCATTGTGGCTCTCTGCGGACCAGAGACCGACGCTGCGCATATAGCTGGTACTCCCCTGAGTGAGTCGCCCGATGAGTAGCGCAGTGAGGTCGCTCCATAGTTGCTGGCAGGTGGTCCGTGCCAGCTGGCTCTGCTCGGCGACCTCGAGGATCCACTGTTCGGTCGTAATCATAGGATGAGATGCTCTGGAGATGTAGTCGCAATGAGGTCGTACTCCTCAACGCCTGTAATCTTGGCCTGGTAGAAGGAGCCGACATGGAGCGGGTTGTCGCTACTGAGGATCACTTCGCCATCCACCTCGGGAGAGTCGTACTGTGTGCGTCCGATGTAGTAGTCTTCCTCTTCACGGTCAACGACTACCTCCAGTGAGGTGCCAACCTTACGGCTATTGATGCTGGCAGAGATGGTCGCTTGGAGAGACATCAGAGCATCGTACCGCTCTTGCTTGATCTCTGGGGGTACGTCGTCTTGGTAATGCTTGTAGGCGTAGGTCCCCTCCTCGTGGGAATATTGGAAAGCTCCGAGTCGCTCGAAGCGCATCTGGCTGACGAAGTTGAGGAGATCGGCAAAGTCTTCGTCCGTCTCTCCTGGATGCCCTACCATCATCGTGGTGCGCAGGGCGATGCCAGGCACTTGCTCGCGGATTCGCTCTAGCAGGGCGATAGTCTCCTCACGGGTGATCTGCCGACGCATCAGCTGAAGCATATGGTTGCTGCTGTGCTGGAGCGCGAGATCGAGGTACTTGCAGATGTTGTTATGCTTCTCCATCACATCAAGCACTTCGAGGGGGAAGTGATTCGGATAAGCGTAGTGTAGTCTGAGCCAGTGAACGCCATTCACCTGAGCCAGGCGGTCGAGTAGGGTGGCAATGGCTTGCTTTTGGTAAAGGTCTACGCCATAGTAAGTGCTATCCTGAGCGATGATCTGAAACTCTCGACAGCCTGTGAGAATGCGCTCCTCGACCTCCTGGACGATATCTTCCATAGGACGGGAGTGATGACGGCCAGTGATGAGCGGTATGGCGCAGTAAGAGCAGGTTCGGTCGCACCCTTCAGAGATCTTGATGTAGCTGTAGTGTCGTGGCGTGATGCTAGGCGGAGGCGTACGGTAGGATAGTGGCGTCGCATCGTCTGCGCTGAGTGCGGGACCTAGGTCGGTGATGAGTTGCTTCCAGTCATACTTGCCATAGATCTTGTCCACCTCAGGGAGCTCAGCGGTTAGTTCCTCACGAAAGCGTTCGCCCAGGCAGCCCATCACATAGATAGCCCGAATGCGTCCCTCTTTCTTCGCCTCAATAAGGGAGAGGATCAGGTTGATCGACTCCTCCTGAGCAGCCTGTATGAAGCCACAGGTGTTGACGACGGCTATCTCACCGGTCAGCTCCTCGGGGTCGTGTCGTAGCGTGTAGCCGTACTGAGCGAGCCGACGCATGAGCGCATCGGAGTCAACGAGGTTCTTAGAGCAACCTAGACTGATGACATCGATTTGGTTGGCAATCATCACAGAGCTACTACTAGACTAAAGCTCATCGCCAAAGATAGAGTCGACAAACTCCCGCTTGCGAAAGACTTGTAGGTCCTCAATCTTCTCGCCTAGTCCGATATACTTGACTGGTACCTTAAACTGGTCGGAGATGCCGATAACGACACCGCCCTTTGCCGTTCCGTCGAGCTTCGTGATAGCAAGCGCAGAGACATCAGTGGCTGCGGTAAACTGCTTTGCCTGCTCGAAAGCGTTCTGACCCGTCGACCCGTCGAGGACGAGAAGTACCTCGTGAGGGGCATCGGGGACTACCTTTGCCATAACACGCTTGATTTTAGAGAGCTCATTCATCAGGCTCACTTGGTTGTGTAGACGACCAGCCGTATCGATGATGACTACATCGGCGTCCTGCGCCACAGCTGACTGAAGCGTGTCGAAAGCTACCGAGGCGGGATCTGAACCCATCTTCTGCTTGACAACAGGCACACCGACCCGCTCTCCCCAGATCTCTAGCTGCTCGATAGCGGCAGCGCGGAAGGTGTCAGCAGCGCCCAGTACGATGCGCTTGCCTTGCTGCTTGAACTGATAGGCGAGCTTACCGATGGTGGTTGTCTTGCCCACACCATTGACCCCAACGACCATGATCACATAAGGGTGCGCATCTGCGGGGAGTGTGAAGCTCTCCCCATCGGTCGTGCCATTCTCCGCAAGGAGAGCGGCAACTTCGTCACGTAGGATGCCTTTGAGCTCGCTCGTGCTGACATACTTGTCTCGAGCCACACGCTCCTCGATGCGCTTGATGATCTTGAGCGTTGTGTCCACGCCCACATCACTCGTCACGAGGATATCCTCCAGGTCATCGAGGATTTCATCATCGACCTTGCTCTTGCCAGCTACGGCACGAGTCAGCTTGTCTACCATAGAGGTCTTGCTCTTTTCTAGACCTGTGTCGAGTGTCTCTTTTTTCTTCTTTGAGAATAGTCCGAATAGTCCCATAGTTGGTCTCTTTACTTTAGGTTTAATGATTAGTCCATGCGAGACTTGTAGTCTGAATAGTCAAAGCTACGGAGCGTCTCCACCGAACCGTCAAGATGACGAAGTGTGATGGCGGGATGCTGTACGCCGTTGAATATGTTCGTCTTGACTGTCGTGTAGTGTAGCATATCTTTGAGGATGAGCGTCTCACCGATCTCCAGCGGATGGTCGAAGGTCCAGTAGCCCATATAGTCGCCACTCAGACAGCTGTTGCCCCCTAGGCGGTAGCTGTGCGTGCCTGGCTCTAGCGTGTCGCACTGTGTCGCTCCCTCCACGACTGGGTGGTAGGGCATCTCGAGACAATCTGGCATATGACAGGCGAAGGAGACGTTCATAATCGCCGTTTTGATGCCGTCGTTGGTCACAATGTCCACCACCTGAGCGTAGAGGTCGCCCGTCTGCCACGCGAAAGCACTGCCTGGCTCCATAATAATTCGCAGGTTCGGGTGGCGCTCACGGAAAGCTCGTAGCAGCGACACCAGATGCTCCGTATCGTACTCCCGATGCGTCATTAAGTGTCCTCCCCCGAGGTTGAGCCACTGCACCTTGTCTAGGATAAAGCCAAAGCGCTCCTCGAGACGCTCTAGTACTAACTCCAGTTGCTCATCATCACCCTCGCAAAGAACGTGCAAATGCACACCTTCTAGTCCTGTCAAAGCACCGTCTTGCTCCATTTGTCGCAATGTCTCGGCACTCACGCCGAAGCGTGTCCCTGGCATAGCGGGGTTGTAGATCTCCGTTTTGACAGGCGAATAGGCTAAGTTTAGTCGTAGACCATAAGAGATGTGCTCGGCGGCGTAAGGCGAGGCAGGCCCGAAGCGCTGCCACTGGGTGGGCGAATTGAGCGTGATGTGACTGCTGTAGCGTACGAAGTCTGCTATATTATCCTCGCTGTAGGCTGGTGAGTAGGCGTGCACCGGTGCTCCCATCTCTTCGTATCCTAGGCGAGCTTCCCACGGCGAACTAGCCGTGCTGGCGTGGATGTACTCCTTAAATATCGGGAATGTGCGCCAGAGAGCGTACGCCTTGAAGGCTAAGATAATCTCCACGCCCGCCCGCTCTGCTACGGACTGTATCAGCGCGAGGTTACGCCTCAGGAGAGACTCCTCTAGGAGGTAGTAGGGTGTGGTCATCTTGTGGGGTTGCATACGGAGCATAGTACTTAATCTCTTGCAAAGGTACTAAATAGCAAGAGTAGCACCAAAAAGCGCTATGACCTCCTTGCTACTGACTATGACGATAGGAGGCTTTTTTGTACCTTTGCGCCTGATTCAAGAGGAGAGGTGCAATTCCTTACCGGTGGTATAGTCCACAACTCCCATAGCGGGACTGATATGGTGTAACTCCATAACCGACGGTGATAGTCCGGATGGTATTCGAATCAAGATGCCGCTGACCCTATCGGGGCTTCGGCTCTACAGGTCGACGCATCTACTTTTGTGTACCACAGATCCTCGTGCTTTTTATATAATCTCAAAGTAACAAGGAAATGGGACAGACCAAAACAATTTCCCCAGCCGTAGAGGCTCGCATCCAAGCTGCCGTCCAAGCCCTCAGAGATGGGCGTGGCATCCTACTTGTAGATGATGAAAACCGTGAGAACGAGGGCGACATCATCTTCTCCACAGAGAGACTTACTCCACAAAACATCGCGCTGATGATCCGTGAGTGCAGTGGCATCATTTGCCTTTGCCTCAAGCCGAAGAAGTGCCAAGAGCTCAATCTTCCTCAGATGGTACAGCACAACACTTGTGTCAACAACACCGCCTTCACGATCTCTATAGAGGCCAAGGAAGGGGTCACGACAGGTGTCTCAGCACATGACCGCTACGTGACCATCACAACGGCTGCACGAGCTGACGCCAAGCCTGAGGACTTAGTGCATCCAGGACACGTCTTCCCGCTACAAGCCAGAGAGGGTGGCGTGCTAGAGCGTCGAGGACACACAGAGGGCAGTATAGATATAGTTTCCATTGCGGGGCTAGGCGATACGGCCGTCCTCTGCGAGCTAACCAACGAGGATGGAACCATGGCACGTATGCCAGAGATCCAGAAGTTTGGCGCAGCGCACAATATGCCTGTCCTCACGATTGAGGATATCGTCGCCTATCGTCAGCAAAGCTAAAACTACTTGTCAGCAAAACCAATAAAGAAGGAGACCATCGCCACGAGTGATAGTCTCCTTCTTTGCTCTGTAGTCTCGCCGCGTATCAGTAGATGCGGTAGGCGTTGCTAATGCCTGGAGCCTGCTTGAGCGCTGCACAGAGCTGCTCGACTTGCTCAGCTGAGTGTACCTCTAGTCCCACCTTTCCTCCGAAGATGCCGTCTTGCGTCTGAAGCTGTACGGAGGCGATGTTGATTAGAAAGTCTTCCGTAATCACCTGCACGATCCCATTGAGGATACCCTTAGAGTCTATACCCTCGATCATAATCGATCCCGTGAAAAGGGTGTCTCCCTGATCGCCCCAGATTGTCGAGAGGAGCTTATTGCCCGTGCTACTCTTCAAGCGCATAGCCTCGGTACAAGTACGTCGGTGTACTACTACTTGGTTGTCTATGACGAAGGCGACCACCTCATCCCCTGGAAGAGGACTGCAGTCATCTGCCATAACGTAGTTGCTCTTGATCGCATCGCTCTGGAGCAGGTAGGGCTTCTTGTAGTCTATCTTACTGACTTGAGAGATAGACTCTGTGGACTTGGGCATAGAGTCTTGCTTGCCTATGAGTGCCTCTTTGACTGACTTGAAGAAGCGATTGCTCTTGCTTGATTTGATTCGCTTGTAGAGCGAGTCCACAAGATTGACCGTACCAGAGCCGACAGCGTAGAAAAGGTCCTCTCGCTTATGAAAGCCAAAGAGAGATGCTACGAGATCCATATGTCCCGCATCGACAGAGAGATCGTGCTGCTCGAAGTACTTGATCACACTCTCCTCACCTTGGCTGATCAGCTTGCGACGCTCTATGCGGAGGTACTCATTGATCTTGCTCTTAGCTTTCGCCGTCTTGACATACTTGAGCCATAGTGCTGAGGGCTTTTGATTATTACTAGAGATGATCTCCACCTGATCCCCGCTCTGTAGTGTGTGACTGAGAGGCACCAGCTTATGATTGACCTTAGCACCGATACAGGTCTGTCCGAGTGTCGAGTGGAGTGCATAGGCAAAGTCTAGCGGAGTACTCTCGTGAGGAAGCGTGATCGGATCCCCCTTGGGGGTAAAGACCATAATATCATCTCCATAGAGGTTGAGCTTGATCGTATCGAGGAAGTCCATAGCACTCGAGTCGGGGTTCTCTAGAAGCTCGCTGATCTGGTCAAGGAACTTGGTGATCTCTTGATCCTCCTCCACACCATCAGACTTATACTTCCAGTGAGCTGCTAGTCCACGCTCATCTATCTCGTCCATCCTGCGACTACGCACCTGCACTTCGATCCACTTGCCCGTGGGTCCCATAACTGTAAAGTGTAGTGCTCGGTAGCCATTGCTCTTAGGCTGAGCGACCCAATCACGAGTTCGCTCATTATTGACACGATAGAGACTCGTTATGTCGGTGTAGATGCCCCAGCAAGTCTCTTTGACATTGAGTCCTGGCGTCTCCTCAAAGATGATGCGCACCGCATAGAGGTCATAGATCTCTTGAAAGGGGATCTGCTTCTTCTGCATCTTCTTCCAAATCGAGTAGCAGGACTTGACACGTGTCTTCATCTCATAGTCTAGTCCACGAGCTTTGAGCAGGGGGTGGATAGGGGTGCTAAACTGCTCGAAAAGCTCAGCACGAGACTGCTCCGTGTCGATGATCTGGTTGCAGATATCCTCATAAGCCTTCGGGTGCTCATGCTTGAAGACGAGCTCCTCGAGCTCCGTTTTAATAGCGAAAAGCCCTAGACGGTGAGCCAGAGGAGCATAGATGTAGAGGGTTTCGCCCGTTATCTTGAGCTTCTTATGCTCAGGCATCGAGCTCAGCGTACGCATATTGTGCAGACGGTCGGCAATCTTAATAAGGATCACACGAATATCCGCATTCATCGTGAGGATCAGCTTGCGAAAGTTCTCTGCCTGCAGGCTCTCAATGTTTCGCTCAGTCAGTATCTCGCTACTGATCTTGGTTAGTCCGACCACGATCTGTGCGACCTTGGGACCGAAGAGCTGCTCTATATCCTCCTCTGTGTACTCCGTGTCCTCGATCACATCGTGAAGTAGGCTAGATGCGATCGATGTAGAGCCTAGTCCTATCTCACGGCACACGATACGAGCTACTGCGAGCGGGTGCATAATGTAAGGCTCTCCGCTCTTGCGCCTTACCCCCTCGTGAGCCATCCGAGCAAAGGTAAAGGCACGCTGTATCACCTCCACCTTCTTGCGGTGATTAGAGTGCTCATAGTCATAGATCAGCGCATCGTACTCACGCTGTATCATCTCCTCATCAGAGAGTGTCGAGTTGCTATAATCTACAGGGTAAATGTCTTCCATAGTAAGGGGAACAAAAAAGGTTAGACAGTAGCTCTATACATCCAGCCAACTAGATATACCTCGTAACTAGTCAACTATAGGCATCTTCATAAAGAGACAAGAGGGCAGATGCTCCTCGAGCCATCCCTGGAGATAGCTGATGGTCTCATACTCTATCGTTGCGTCCTGCTCGGGGTACACATTATATATAAGGTAGCGCACCTCAATGCCTCGGTGCATACAAGCATCGATACTGAGCAGTGTGTGGTTGATGCTACCCAGCTTGCCATTGGTGACGAGAGCTACCTGTGGATTCTCTTGCTGTGCTATGTAGTCTATCGTGAGGAGCTGCTCGGTGAGTGGCACCATCAGTCCTCCAGCACACTCTACGAGTAGTGGCTTAGCACCTAGCTCTTGCAGATGGCGGGTAGCCTCGTTGAGTCGCTCGGCATCTATCTCTCCGCCATCCATACGCGCTGCAAGGTGTGGCGAGCAGGGATAGCTGTAAAGGTAAGGGCAGGTGAACCCCTGACGATCCCACTCCGAGAGAGGCTCTCCGAGTAGACGACGATGCGTCTCTATATCTTCACTTATCTCGTGACATCCCGTTTGGACCAACTTCATCGAGGTACAAGCTGTATAACCAGCCTCTCTGAGCGTACGTATGAGGAAGGCCGTGCCATAGGTCTTGCCTATGTCGGTGTCGATACCACATACGTAGAGCCGATCAGGCGGGGATAATAATTGTCGTGTATTACTCTTCATAGTATCATCCACTAAGTGGAGGAGGGTAATCTCCTCCATCTACAAAGGTACAGAATAGCTATCAATCAGCGAATGCACTATTGCCAAATCTAGATTGGAGGGAGGGTTGTCTATGTCACAAGATTAGATTAACTTTGTCACCGCAGAGGGAGCTTATCTAGTATAAAGCTCTTGATGCAGTGCTATCAAGCCAATGTTTACTAACTATTAAAACAAAACAATATGGGATTACTTTGGAGCTTACTAATAGGTCTAGCAGCAGGAGCTATCGCTGGTTGGATCATGCGAGGTCAGTCTCTCGGGTTCTTATGGAACATCATCATCGGTATGCTCGGTGGTGTCGTCGGAGGCTGGGTCTATACCCTCTTTGGGGCGACTGAAGGAACCTCCTGGTGGGCACAACTCGTGTGCGCTGTGGTAGGAGCCTGTGTCATACTATTTGTCGTAGGACTATTCAACAAGAAGAAAAAGTAGTCCTCTCTCATACACCCAATTAACTCAACTAAGAAATTATGAAGAAGTACGTTTGTGATGTATGTGGTCATATATATGACCCTGCAGAGGGCGATCCCGATAGCGGTATAGCTCCAGGCACACCTTTTGAGTCTCTACCTGATGACTGGGAGTGCCCACTGTGTGGCGTATCAAAGGATCAGTTCTCTCCAATGGAGGATTAAGCCTTGTGCCACGTCATCACTAGATGACACAACCTAAGAGAGGCGTGTCCTATGAACAGACCAGTTCGTAGGACACGCTCTTTTTATTGATTAAGTAGAACAGAAGTCTCGGTAAAATGGTCAGATAGGCCCATTCCTACCGAGAAATTCCCCAATGCTCACGTGGAGAAAATATTCTCCACGTAGGAGAGAAACGATTCCTCCGAACCCAAGTTTCACATGTGAACTTGGGTTGCAAGAGCTGTCAACTACGCACCCGAGAGCATACAAAGAGAGCGGCCTCAAGTCATATGACCTGAGACCGCTCTGATACTTAATAGGGTAGCGGGGAGACGTCTGTTACTCCTCCTCGCTCTCCTCTGCGTAGGCCTTCAAGAGTGCCTCCTGTACGTCTGTCGGGACTAGCTCGTAAGCGTCAAACTTCATAACAAACGAAGCGCGTCCACCTGTCAGCGAACTGAGCGAAGTTGAGTAGTCGCTCATCTCCTTGAGAGGTACCTTGGCAGAGAGCTGCTCGTAGTTGCCATCGCTACTCATACCCATAATGAGTGCACGACGTCCCTGTAGGTCGCTCATCACATCGCCTAGGTAGTCTGCGGGTACAGTCACATCGACGCTGTAGATAGGCTCGAGGATCTTAGGACCAGCATTGCGGAAGGCCTCGCTAAAGGCATTGCGCCCAGCCAGCATAAAGGAGATCTCATTGCTATCTACGGGGTGCATCTTACCATCGTAGACGATCACACGTACGTCACGAGCATAAGAACCTGTCAGCGGACCGCGCTCCATACGCTCCATAATACCCTTGAGGATCGCTGGCATAAAGCGGTTGTCGATGGCTCCACCTACGACACTATTGACGAAGATGAGCTTGCCACCCCAGGATAGTTCGACGGTCTGGGTGTCACGAGGCGTAATCTTGAACTCCTGATTGTTAAAGCGGAAGACGCTTGGTAGCTCCTTGCCCTCCTCGTAAGGCTCGACAATTAGATGCACCTCGCCAAACTGTCCAGCACCGCCCGACTGCTTCTTGTGACGATAGTCAGCGCGTGCTGCCTTCGTAATAGTCTCACGGTAGGGGATACGTGGCTCCTCAAAGGTAACGGGGATCTTGTCATTGTTCTCCAGTCGCCACTTGAGCGTACGTAGGTGAAACTCTCCCTGACCATACACGATCAGCTGGCGTAGCTCCTTGCTCTGCTGTGCGATCCATGTGGGATCTTCCTCCTGCATACGTGTGAGTGCCTCGCTGAGCTTCTCCGTGTCGGCACTATTGGTCGCTACGATAGCACGACGATACTTGGGGGCAGGGTATTCGATATTGGGGAATTGGTAGTCCACGCCCTTATCGTTGAGAGTAGCTCCACGACGTACATCCTTGAGCTTTACGGCTGCGCCAAAGTCACCAGCGACGAGCTGGCTCACCTTCTCCTTTTGCGCACCAGCCACCACGTTGATCTGACCGAGGCGCTCCTTAGAGCCATTCTTAGCATTGGTCAAGTCCATACCCTCCTTGAGTGTACCGCTCATAACCTTGAAGTAGGAGACCTCACCGATATGTGGCTCTACGGTACTCTTGAAGAAGTAAAGACTCACGGGAGCTGTAGCATCAGGTGCTACCTCTACGCCCTCCGTCGTGACGGGTAGCGCTGACTCGGTAACGCGAGGTGCTACATCACCGAGGAAGGTCATCGTACGACGTACGCCCATATCCTTAAGTGCGCTGACGCAGAAGACGGGATACATATCTCCGAGGACGATACCCTTGCGCATGCCCTGTACGATCTCCTCCTCGTCGAGCGACCCCTTCTCAAAAAAGGTCTCCATAAGCGTATCCTCATGCTCGGCCGCTGACTCAATCAGTGCTTGGCGTAGCTCCTCAGCGCGTGCTTGTTGATCTGCAGGTATCTCCAACTCTTCGGGAGCACCGCCCTCGGGCTTCCACTGGTACATCTTCATATTGAGTACATCGACCACTTGGTGGAAGTCAGGGCCCTCCTGTACGGGATACTGTATGATCACCACCTTGCCGCCATAGCGAGCTTTGAGCCCAGCTACTGTACTGTCGTAGTCTGCCTTGTCGCTATCCAGCTGATTGATCGTAAAGAGCACAGGCTTATGCAGTTGCTCTATGATACGCATCTGATTGACTAGACCAACCTCGACGCCCTCCTTAGCATTGACCACAGCTAGAGCCGAGTCGGTCACGTGGAGTGCAGCGACAGTGCCACCGACGAAGTCATCGGAGCCTGCGCAGTCGATGAAGTTGAGCTTGCGATTAGCAAACTCGACACTAAATAGGGTGGAGAAAACGGTATAGCCATACTCCTTCTCTACGGGGAAGTAGTCGCACACAGTGTTTTGTGCTTCGATAGTCCCGCGACGCTTGATTACGCCACTCTCAAAGAGCATAGCCTCGGCAAGAGTTGTCTTGCCACTACCCGAGCCGCCGATGACGGCGATGTTTCGAATGTCTGATGTCTGATACAATTGCATAGCCTGTTATATTTATAGTGAATAATTTGATTGCAACCACCTAGACGTCGCTACTTAGCGCAGCGTTCGTCATTGTAAGCCTAGCGAATATGCCACTCGTAGGAGAGCGAAAGGGGGAGTCGTAACGCTTTATTTCTCCCCTTACTTAGGCTTACTTGACTAGCCTCTCACTAAACTTGTCGCAAGGTAGCAAATAATTCACAATTTTGCAATACCTAACAGGACCCTCGGCGTGGAAAAATGAGAGGCTGGCGACTCTCCCGGCTATTCTTTGGTGAGTGTGGGCTGTGATATAGGCTGGTGGCTTTTACCGATCCTTCTGAATGGTGACACGGATAGGGCGACCATTGTACTCCTCCTCGCTAAGGGTTGCAGCGACTGTCTCGGCCCATTCGCTAGCTACCTCAAAGTAGCTGTAGCTGGGACTGAGGTCTATCTTGCCGATGGTGATCTTATAGGGGAGCGTACGGTTGATCAACTCTAGGAGACGATTCGGATAGAGCTTGTCACGCTTGCCGAGGTTGATCCGTAGCGAGGTCATCGGCGGTAAGTCGGTGCGGCTACGCTTTTTGGGTGCTTTGCGATGCTCTTCGTGGGAACCTTTTGTCCTATACTTAGGCTCTTCGGTGGCCAGTTCTTGAGCCGAGAGGTCGGGTGTATTGGCGTAGTAGCGCATGATACGGTCCGCCTCCAGCGTGAGCACACGACGTATGATCTCTTCGGGAGGGAGCCAGGCGAGCTTCTGCACGATCGCATTGAGTAGCTCATCGTACTGAGTGCCATGCTCGTTGCTGTCGGCATACTCGATCTTGGTCGCTAGGGCGAAGAGTTGCTTCTTACAAATCTCCTGACCAGAGGGGAAGGGCATCGACTCAATCCGAATGCCAGCGTGCTGCTCGATGATGCATATCTGCTTGCTGTCGCGTAGATGGCAGATGGCTATTGAGAGGCCCGTCTTGCCAGCACGAGCGGTGCGTCCACTGCGATGTGTGTAGCTATCGGGATCGGCAGGCAGGCCGTAGTGTAGCACATGGGTGACATCGTCGACATCGAGTCCTCGTGCTGCCACGTCGGTCGCAACGAGTAGCTGCAGGTTGCGTATGCGGAAGCGGTTCATCACCATATCCCGCTGCGCTTGGCTGAGGTCGCCATGGAGCGCATCGGCATTGTACCCATCTCGTATGAGCCACTCGGCAATCTCCTTGGTTTCGGCACGAGTGCGGCAGAAGATGATTCCGTAGATGTTGGGGTAGTAGTCGACGACACGCTTCAGAGCGGCGTACTTGTGCCGTGCTGGGACCGCTACGTAGAGATGCTTGATGTCCGCATTGGCTTTATTGAGCGCACCTATCTGCACCTCGTGGGCTTCGCTGATATAGTTGTCGGCTATCTCCCGCACCTCTCGGCTCATAGTGGCGGAAAAGAGCCAATGCTCCACCTGCTGCGGTACTGCCTGCAAAATTTCTTGCAGATCTCGCTGGAAGCCCATATCGAGCATCACATCAGCTTCATCGAGGACGACGACCGAAACCTTGCGTAGCTTGAGAGCTTTGCGCCTAAGCAGGTCGCAGAGTCTGCCGGGGGTGGCTACTATAATATGGTATCCCTTGGCGAGCTGGCGAATCTGCTCCTCGATGGAAGCACCGCCGTAGAGGGCTAGGATTTGACGAACGGAGGTGTACTTAGCCAAGGCGACTAAGTCGCTTTGCACCTGTATTGCCAGCTCTCGTGTTGGCGTGAGAATGAGTCCACAGGGTGCGGAGCCTTTTGCCTGAATGATGCGCTCTAAGAGGGGCAGTCCGTAGGCTGCGGTCTTGCCCGAGCCGGTCTTGGAGAGCGCGATCAGATCCCCTCGATGGCTGGATAGGTATGGGATGACTTCTTGCTGTACGGGCATCGGCTCGGAAAAGCCTAGGTCGGTGGTGGCACGAAGGAGTTCGGGCGAAAGGGCTAGTGTGTCAAAGGTCATAGGAGAGGCAATGCAGACTCATATATATAAAGGTGTTGCGATGACCTCGCAGAGCTTGCGAAGGTCTCGCCAGAAGGTGGGGTAGCTCTTGTCAACCGCCTGCAGAGTCTCGATCTGTAGCTGGTGATACCAGGCGAAGGGAGCCCACGCCATCACCATACGGTGGTCGGCATCTGTGGCAATGGGTACTGGGGTGTGAACGGAGCTTGGTGCGCTACCAGCTAAGCAGAAGCCGCTCTCCGTCCCGTAGGTGAGCTGATAACCGAGCTGCTCGCCATTGCGCAGAATGAGGGCGATGCGGTCGCTCTCTTTGAGGCGTAGGAGGTCCAGTCCGTGGAGCTGAGCTTTCTTTTGATAGTAGAGAAGGAGCGCAATGAGTGTGGGGGCGAAGTCGGGATTGTTTGACAGGGAGAGGCTTCCGAAAGTGAGTTCACGCAGATGCTTTTGCAGGAACTCGCTGTCAAGGCAGAGGGTGTCATCACTGGCACTTAGCCATTCGGGGGAGATCTGCAGCAGCTCTAAGGCACGGGCGTCTGGCTGTAAACTCTGCGCTGGGACGTTGGTCAACAAGAGCTGACAGGGTCGTGGCGCCATAAGTGCCCACTGGAGGGGGTACTGCGCCGAGGACCAATCACCGATGGGATTCGAGAGTAGGTGTGTGAGCGTTGCCTCGCAGTAAGCTCCTGGGGCAACATAGATCCCGTGGCGATCGAGCGAGAGCTCGATACCGCACGCCTGCATCAGGGAGCAGGTCAACTGGATGTAAGAGGCACTGGGAAGCTGGTCGTCTTGCCAGCGGAGGGCTAGCCCGTGGGGCAGATAGGGAGCAATGAGGAGTAGCGCAGTGACCGTCTGGCTGCTCTCTAGTCCGCTCGGCAGGGTTAGCATGGGGAGACCTTCCTGCTGCAGGCTCATAGGACGAATGCGCACTAGGGGGTAGAGCCCTTCGACTGGCTCCTGAGATGCAGGTTGGGCGAGATTGGCTCCGAGTTGCGTGAGTAATGCGATGAGCTGTGCCAGAGGTCGCTCCGTCATACGACGAACTGGCGAAACGAGCAGAACCTCTCGCTCTGTGGTCAAAGCAAAGAGAGCGGTCAGGAGGCGCATAGCCGTGCCCGAAGCCCCTACGGATATGCGCTCCTCGTTACTCCCGGAGGCGTGTAGCATCACCGCCAAGTCCTCGCAGAGGTCTAGCTGGCGCCACAGCAACGGAATGGGCCGATGCGCCAGCCGTGCCATCACAAAGAGCCGATTGTAGAGACTCTTCGAGGGGGGCAGGGTGATGGATAGCTGTGGGGTCACTAGAGTTGTGCTACTTGCTTGTGTAGAAGCGACTAGACGAAGCGAACCTCCTCGACAGAGACTTTGAGTCCGTTGAGCCAGTCACGTGCCGAGAGCTGTTTCTTGCCCTGAGGCTTTAGCTGCTCGATGAGGAGGAGTCCATCGCCACACTGCACGGCTAGTTGACCTTTGCGAGGAGAGAGGCACTGTCCCACGGGTCGCTCGTCCGCTTCCTGCTGCGAGAGGGTGGTCGCGTAGATCTTGACGAGGAGAGGCTCTTCATTGGGAAGCTCCAGCATCGTCCAGGCGCCAGGCTGGGGCGCTAGGCCACGTACCAGGTTGTGTATCTCGTGCGCTGACTGGTGCCAGTCGATGCGTGTATTCTCCTTAGTGAGCTTAGGCGCAGGGCGCAGGTCGGGACGCTCCTCTTGCGGTAGTGCTTGCGGGTAGCGACCCTCGTGCAGCGTCAGTAGGCTCAAGCCGTGAGCCAGTAGCTCAGCGCCCAGAGCCATCAGCTTGTCGTAGAGGGTGCCAAAGTTGTCCTCAGATTCGATCGGACAAGCCGAAGCAGCAATAATGTCTCCCGTATCGATCTCGTGACGTAACTGGAAGAGGGTCACGCCCGTTTCGCTCTCGCCATTGATTAGTGCCCAATTGATCGGAGCGGCGCCACGATACTGCGGAAGCAGCGAGCCATGTATATTGACCGTTCCCCACGGGGGCAGGCTCCACACCTCACGAGGTAGCATACGGAAGGCGACCACCACGCCAAGCGTTGGCTTTAGCTCTGTGAGTTGCTGGACGAAAGCTTCGTCTCGTAGGTTTGTCGGCTGTAATATAGGTAGTCCGAGCTTGGTCGCACAGACCTTGACCGCCGAGGGCTGCAAGCGATGTCCACGACCCGCAGGCTTGTCGGGAGCCGTGACGACAGCGACAATTGGGTAGCCATCGTCGACGAGACGCTCTAGGCAAGCCGTCGCAAAGGGAGCGGTGCCGTAAAAGATGATGCGGACTTGATCTTTCTTCATAGCTAGCTGTTTATTCGTCAGGTGAGAGGACGTTGAGCACCTCTCGGTAGGTGTTGAATATCTTAGACTTAGAGACATAGCCCAGGTACTGCCCCTCGGGCGTTACGACAGGGAGGTTCCACGCTTTGGTCTCATCAAAGAGGTGCATAATGTGATCCATGTGCATATCGCTCTGGATGCGGGCTGGTGGGGAGACCATAATACGATCCACCTTGTAGCGGTCGTAAAGCTCAGGACGAAACATGATGTTGCGTATATCATCGAGCGAAACCACACCCAGGAGCTTATCTGTCTCACGCTCCACCACGGGAAAAAGATTGCGCTTCGCACGTCCCACCACCTGAACCAGTTCGCCGAGCGTCATGTCGGGGTAGACCTTATCGAAGTCCGTCTCGATCACATTTTCAATGCTCATCACCGTGAGCACCGCCTGATCCTTGCTGTGAGTCATCAGCTTGCCCTGCTGTGCTAGACGTAGGGAGTAGATGCTGTGAGGCATGAAGACGCGGATCGTCCCGTAGGAGCAGATAGCGACCAGCATAAGTGGCAAGAGGAGGTTGTAGCCACCCGTCAACTCAGCAATGAGGAAGGTGCCCGTCAGTGGCGCATGCATCACGCCCGCCATCACGCCCGCCATACCCATAAGGACAAAGTTCTTTTGCGGTAGGTAGACCTCAATAAAGGGAAAGAAGTTTAGCGCATAGGCAAAGACAAAGCCACACAAGCCCCCCACGAAGAGGCTAGGCGCAAAGAGTCCGCCACACCCACCGCCACTATTGGTCGCTACGGAAGCAAAGACTTTCACCAGCATCGTACAGAGGAGGAAGGCGAAGATAACCCAGTAGTTACTCCCGAAGGAGGCGAAAATACTATTGTCCGTCACGGAGCTGTACTGTCCCGCCATCAGGTCGCTGAGCGTGCTGTAACCCTCACCAAAGAGCGGAGGGAAGAGGAAGATAGCCACACTGAGGATCAGCATTGAGATGCCGTAACGCTTGAGGAAGTTGGTACGCCCCTTGAGCCAACTCTCTAGTGCAAACATCACCTTGGAGAAATAGAGCGAAGTGAAGCCGCAGGCGATACCAAGCAGGATCACGTAAGGGATGCGCTCTGCCGTGAAGGGGTCGCTCTGGTAAAAGGAAAACATCGCCTGCTGTCCCGTCAGCAGATAAGCCATCGTAGCCGATGTGACGGAGCTAATCAGTAGCGGGAGTACGCTGCTCAGCGTCAAGTCGAGGAGTAGCACCTCCACCACAAAGACCAAACCCGCAATGGGAGCCTTAAAAATCCCCGCGATAGCACCCGCTGCACCGCACCCCACGAGGAGCATCAGTTGGCGCTGCTCCAGCTTGAAGAGCCGTCCCGTATTGCTCCCGATGGCGGCTCCCGTCATCACGATAGGCGACTCGGCACCGACCGATCCACCGAAGCCGATGGTGATCGAACTAGCTAGGAGCGACGACCACATATTGTGCGACTTGATACGACTCTTGCGCTGCGACATAGCACCCAGCACCTTCGTCACTCCATGGCTTATGTCGTCACGTATGAAGAGTTTGACCACGCCCGCCGTCAGCAGTACACCAATAGGTGGCAGGATCAGGTACCATACGTTAGCCTGCCGTATGGCGGGCATCAGGAGATGCTGTATCGTGCCGATCATCTGCTTGAGTACGAAGGCGGCTAGAGCCGTCAAGATACCGATGATGAAAGATAAGATCAGTACGAAGATGCGCTCACTGATGTGAGCCTCTCTCCATAGGATGAAGCGTTGTAATAGTGATATGCGTGTAGTCGTAGTCGTCATCGAAGCCGTGTTACTTTCCTTTTCCCTTGATAATAGTGCCCACCGTGCAGAGCAGCACCGCTAGGTCGAGCTTGATCGACATATGCTCGTAGTAGAGCCAGTCATAGTATAGTCGCTCGACCATCTCATCGACCGTTGAGGCGTACCCGTACCGCACCATTCCCCACGATGTGATTCCTGGGCGTAGCTGGTGTAGCAGGTAGTAGTAGGGTGCCCGCTCGAGGATCTGCTTGATGTAGTAAGCGCGCTCGGGGCGAGGCCCTACGATAGACATATCGCCTCGCAATACATTGTAAAACTGGGGTAGCTCGTCCAGTCTGTACTTGCGCAGCTTGGCACCTAGTGGTGTGACCCGCTTGTCTCCCTCGTGGCTAAGCTGGGGACCCGTAGCCTCTGCGTCTGTATACATCGTGCGAAACTTATAGATCCAAAAAGGCTTACCACCACGTCCCACACGCTCCTGACGATAAAAGACGGGTCCCTCCGAAGAGCGTCGAACCAAGACAGCCAGCACCGCAAATAGGGGAGACAAGAGTATCAGCAAAATTAGCGATACGATACGGTCGAAGAGCCACTTCACATTTTGCTCCATCTCGCTCATCTGCGTCTGCGTCACATCGTGTAGCGGTAACCCTCGTAGCGTGCGCGCTTGTAGCGAGGAGCGTACACCCATCACCCCCTCTAGGTATATTTTGATCGGAAGCTTGCAGCGGTACAGCTCATAGAGCAGATGCGTAGCTTGTAGCGTGTCCGCCTCATTGGCCACCATATAGATCGCCTCGATCGGTTGCTCCTCAGCCTGCTCCTCTAGTATCGCCTGTACCTGCTCCAGCGTGACAGGCTCAGAGCCGAAGGGGAGCTCAGCCACAGCGTGGTAGTGCATCTCCATACGCACCGCCTGCAGCTTGTCGATCACCTCGGGCGTCCCGATGAGTAGGATGTTCGGCCAATGCTCTGGCATGCGGTCATACCTAATCTGCTGCAAAGTGATCGTCAGGCGACCCGCATAGATAAGGAGGAAGTGCGTCAGATAGAGTAGGGCGAAGAGGAGCAGGTGCTCACTGCGCCCATCGATTACGTCGTCCACCACGAGGAAGAGGTACTCGATGACCACCCCCACGAAGACACTCCCAGCCGTTAGGAAGAACTCGTCAATGCGGCTCTTCGCCAACACCTTATTATAGTACCCCGAGAGCGTCAGGAAGCCCATCCAGAAGAGCGCCACCACGAGCGTCACCCAGTACATCTTCGTGTTGAAGAGGAAGAGCGACAGCTCGCCAAATGTCGCACTCTGATCCTCGACCACGTAGCGCACCACGTTGAATAGCGTGGTCGCTAGTAGCACCGCCACAAGGTCAGAGACGATGTAGCGCAGACGTACCATAGCTTGTCGAGACCTCTTGCTCATAGATGGGGTCGTGTTTAGGAGCCACTAAAGGAACGTTTAGCGGCCTCTGACCAACCGTATTACTTAGCGAATGACCTGCACCTCATTATTGAGCCCCAGCTTGATAATGTCTGAAGGCTTGCCGTCGATATGCTCCTCTTGGCGTAGCGGGACCACGTAGTCGACCAGCTTAATCAGTGCTGGATCAATCTCCGAATAGTTGTGTGGCGAACTGGTTCCTGCCAAATTGGCAGAGGTGGAGACGAGTGGTCGGCGTAGCATGCGACAGATCTCCTGACAGAGTGTATCGCTTGCAATGCGTATCCCGATCGAGCCATCGTCCGCTAGTAGTTGTGGAGCCACATTGCGCCCCTCGGGGTAGATAATGGTGAGCGGACGCACTGCTACATCAATCAATTGGTATGCCATCGATGGTACCGTACGCACATACGACTGTATTCGCACGTCGCTATCGACCAGCATCAGCATCGGCTTGCCTGTGGGGCGACCCTTAAGCGCTGAGAGACGATCCACCGCCTCTTCATTGGTCGCATCGCATCCCAAGCCCCAGATCGTGTCAGTAGGGTAGAGGATGATACCACCACGCTGTAATATGTCGACCGCCTCACGCACTGCGGCTAGAGTCTCAGGAGAAGGAGCTACTTGATTCATAAAGCTATCTAGAGAGGTAAATGCCTCCACGACATTGTGGAGACTTCTAGCGCAAAGGTACGAAATCAGACGGGATACCGCTAGAGAAAGCGAGACTGAAGCATTACAACTCTATTCCAGCTTTTCATTTATAATGCGTCAGCCCTGCTGTATAGGCTGATTCTGTAGAGTAAGACCTCACTTTTTACTATCTTTGTGGCACGTTTATAAAGAATCGGCATATAGAGCTTTCTAGGCTAACGTGCTACTAAGTAAAAACAAACTAAAGGGCTGAATAAGCAGCAGACAATAGTAAAGGTATAAATAGTAACAGTAATGGTTCGAGTTAGATTTGCGCCTAGTCCCACGGGTCCTCTACACATAGGAGGCGTGCGGACGGCACTCTTTAATTATCTCTTCGCACGTCATTATGGTGGCACTATGGTGCTACGTATAGAGGATACGGACAGCAAGCGCTTTGTGCCTGGAGCTGAAGATTATATCATCGAGTCACTACAGTGGCTAGGGATAGAGATCGACGAGGGCATCGGTAGTGATAATCAGCCTTACGGTCCTTATCGTCAGAGTGAGAGACGGGATATCTATCGGGAGTATGTGCAGCAGCTCATAGAGCGTGGTGCAGCGTACTACGCCTTTGATACCGTAGAGGAGCTAGAGCAAGCGCGGCAGGAGATGCCAAACTTCAGCTATGACGCCTCTACCCGCTCTAAGATGCGCAATAGCCTCTCGCTATCTAGTGAGGAGGTGACTCGCCTGCTGGAGTCTGGCGAGGAGTATGTAGTGCGCTTTAAGGTAGACCCTGACCGAGAGGTTGAGGTCGATGACTTGATCCGTGGCAAGGTGGTCATCAGCTCTACACAGCTAGACGACAAAGTACTCTACAAGAGTGCAGACGACCTGCCTACCTACCATCTAGCCAATATCGTAGATGATCACTTGATGCAGATCACGCATGTGATCCGTGGTGAGGAGTGGCTACCTAGCGCACCGCTACATGTTTTGCTCTATGAGGCATTCGGTTGGAAAGACTCGATGCCACAGTTTGCACACCTATCGCTCCTCTTGAAGCCTCAGGGTAGTGGTAAGCTGAGCAAGCGTGATGGAGATAAGCTGGGCTTCCCAGTCTTCCCGCTAGAGTGGCGCAATCCTGAGGATGACTCTATATCTATGGGTTACCGTGAGCAGGGTTATCTGCCAGAGGCTGTGAGCAACTTTTTAGCACTCTTAGGGTGGAATCCAGGTACTGACCAAGAGCTTTTTGCCGACCCCCAAGAGCCTATCTCGGCCGAGCTTATCTCCGCTTTTTCGCTAGATCGTTGTAGCAAGAGCGGTGCACGTTTCGATTTCGAAAAGGCCAAATGGTTTAATCATCAGTATATACAGATTGTCCCCGTAGAGCGTCTTATGGTCTATGTACGCCCAGCTCTCAGCGAGCGTGGTGTGAATCCTTCAGACGAACAGCTACGAGACGTACTCTTGACAATCCGCGATAAGGCTCAACTACTACCCGACTTACTCCCCGAGGTACTTTACTTCTTCGTAGCGCCTACTGAGTACGATGCTAAGGGTCTCAAGAAGCACTGGAAGGCGGAGACCCCTAGCTACTTACAGCAGATCATCACGCTTCTCGAGGGACTCCCGAGTGACGCATCGCTAGACACGATCGAGCAAGCACTCTACGACAAGATCAATGGTGATGAGCTACCTATGGGTAAAGTGATGAATGGTATACGTATGGCGCTCGTGGGAGCACCTCGTGGAGCACGGATCCATGAGATCATATACCTGCTGGGCATACCCGAGAGCATACGACGTATGCAGCACGCTATAGAGGAGATCAAGCTATAGCTACATAGATTGAAGTAATCAATGAACTAAACTTTATACATAACGACTGAATCATGAGTTTGCGTATCAACAAGCTTCTGAGCGATGCTGGTATCGGATCGCGCCGTGAAGTGGAGAAGTACATCGTCGCTGGGCGTGTCACGCTCAATGGCGAGCGAGCTGAGCTAACGGATATTGTGGTGGAAGATGATATCGTAACACTAGACGGTGAGGAGCTCCCTGTCAATGATATCTTGCGTGAAGCACTCTCGATGAAGCACTACCTAGAGGCTCAGCAGGATGAGCGAGAGGATAGGGACGCTGATAGAGCATATGCCCCACGAGGCGGAGGACGCTCCAATCGTCCTGCCAAGGCGGGACCTAAGAGAATGAGGTCTGACCGATATGGCGACGAGCCTAGAGAGTCCAAGGGACACTCCAAGGGCAATAAACCTTACAAAGCTAAGGGAGGAGATGCTTATGGTCGGCGACGTGACAACCGAGGCAAAGACTTTAACAATGATGATAGGTGGTGAGTCCATCACCTATCATATTGCGCTGGATATGAATAGATAGAAAAAGAAATGAAAGGATGCAGATAACATTGGTCAGACATACCGCAGTGTCACCTGAGTGGCAGGTCATATGTTATGGCAATACAGATATACCACTGGCAGATACATTTGACGAAGAGGCGCCTCGTGTAGCTGCTCAGATAGATCCATCTCTATATGACCGCATCCTCTCTAGTCCACTGTCTCGTGCGCTCAAGCTGGCTCAGCACTGCGTACCTCAAGGTACCCATATAATAGAGGTAGACGATCGTCTGAAAGAGATAAATTTTGGCGATTGGGAGGGTAAGCATTGGGACAGCATCCTCGAGAAGGAGCAAGAGGTCTCAGCCTTCTTTGAGTACTTTATCGATCAGCCAGCTCCTCGTGGTGAGTCGCTACGGGACTTAGCACGACGTGTCGCAGACCTACTTGATGAGCTCTATACATCAGGTGCTCAGCGTGTACTCCTCTTCTCCCATGGAGGTGTCATCAACGCTGTAAGAGCTATGGCGGGGCGCATCTCGCTACAAGAGGCTTTCGCACAGATCCTACCCTATGGTAGCGTGACGACGATCAATCTAGATGAACTCATACATATAGAGCAAATCAAGCTCTAATCAAGGATCTCCTACTTGCGTAGGAAAAGAAGGTTACTAACGTGGGAAAGCGAACTATTTGGACTATAATCATCTTGCTAGTGACTATTGCTACAGTATCCATACTGTTGCAATTGAGAAACTTTAAGTATGTCACGGAGCTGTACAATGACTACTTTGTGACTTTGGCTCAGAGAGCACTAGACGAAGTGTCTCGCTCGCTGGAGCAAGATGAGGTAGAGCGTCAGCTCCGTTCGGTACTCACACAAGACGATGTGCAGAAATTTGGTCTGCAAGACTCTATGCAGGCTAGTGGGGAGATGTCTAGAACTCTCTCAGCAAGCTATATGTCTGATGGTAGTGAAGTGTGGAATGGGTATGGCAACGCTGAGCGAGCCACTTGCCCCCCATGGGCAGAAGCTCGTATGAATAAACAAGGCAAAGAGCATACAAGAGCTTTGCAGAACAAGCTACTCAATACTTACTTCTATCATCGTAACCTCCTCGACGAGGCGGTTCTGCGCACCATACTTAAGCGCAATGACGAGCCTCTCAGACAGAGGGTCAATGTAGACTTTTTGCAGAAAGCACTAGTGCGTGAGTTAGCACAAGTAGGGATTACGGAGAGATTTGTCTTTACGCTCTATGATCGTAGGGGACAGTCTATCTATACGACAGTTCCTGACACTTACGACCCTTCACGAAAGGCTCCTCTAGTATTACGGAGAAACCTTTTCGTCCGATCAAACTCCTATCTAGACATACAGGACGAGTTTCAATTGCCTTATATTGAGTTGATCTTCATAGATCATAGCCATCATATGGGCAATCTAATCTATACGCTACCCTCAGCTGCTACGCTGCTGGTGATTGTGATGCTTAGCGTACTGGCTATTGCGATCCTCGTACGGCAGCAACACTACCTCAGAGAGCGTAAAGACTTTGTAAGCAATATGACACATGAGCTCAAGACACCCGTGAGCTCCATACGACTAGCTTGTGAGATGCTCGAAGATCCCTCTGTAGAGGAATCGGAAGAGAGACGCAAGCGCATCACTCAGACGATGCTTAAAGAGGTAGATCGACTCACACTACTAGTAGATCAGGTCTTACAGTCATCCACTATGGAGCGTGGTGTACTCAAGACCTACCCTATAGAGCTAGATGCTCACGAGGAGATTAGAGATCTGAGCAGTGCCTACGCTATGAAGCTCACAGAGGCTCGTGGAGAGCTCGTGCTAGCTCTAGAAGCTGAGCACTACAGGGTCTTGTGTGATAAAATCGCCTTCCAAAACGTTATATCTAATGTGATAGATAACAGTCTGAAGTATCGCAAGGAGGATATACCTCCGATCATTACGCTCTCTACACGAAACGATGATACCTACCTGATCATAGATATACAAGATAATGGTATCGGCATATCTCGTCAGGATAGGGCGCATATCTTCGATCAGTTCTATCGCGTCCATACGGGTGACCGCCATAATGTCAAGGGCTTTGGTCTCGGTCTAGCCTACGTACAGCGAGCTATCCAAGGGATGGGAGGAGAGGTCAAAGTCTTTAGTAAGCTCGGTGACGGCACGAAGATGTCACTCCGTATCCCATTCCTAGTACAGGGTAAAGTTAAAATAAACGACAAGGTGAAGTAAACGTTTCTTATTCAAGAACATCTAACTAATAACAAACTAGACAATTCACAATAAATTAAATAACAGCTATGAACAACAAAGAGATTAGAGTATTCCTTTGCGAAGATGATGAGAGCTTAGGCTTGATGCTTCAAGAGTACCTCATAGCAAAAAACTATGAGGTAGACCTCTTTACAGATGGCGAAACGGGACTAGAGGCCTTTGGTAAGGAAGAGTATGCACTCTGCCTTATCGATGTTATGATGCCTAAGATGGACGGATTCGAGCTAGCTAAGCAGATACGCAATGCTAACCCCAACATCCCTATCATATTTGTCACCGCAAAGGATCAAAAGAAGGATGTACTACGTGGCTTCAAGCTTGGAGCAGACGACTATATTACGAAGCCCTTTAGTATGCAAGAGCTCGAGGCGCGTATCTCTGCAATTATGCGACGCATCATCGGTGAGGAGCATGAGGAGCAGCAGTTCTATCAGCTAGGCAAGCTACTATTCGACACGAAGAAGCAGACCCTTACGACTGAAGATGGCAAGGTACTCACACTGACTACTAAGGAGAACGAGCTACTGACGCTCTTCTGCGTTTTTGCTAACGAGACTCTCGAGAGAGACTATGCTCTGAAGACTATCTGGGCCGATGCGAACTACTTCAACGCACGTAGCATGGACGTCTATGTGACCAAGCTCCGTAAGATCCTCAAGGCAGACCCCTCGCTAGAGATCAAGAACGTACACGGCAAGGGTTATCGTCTCGTCACACCGATGAGAGAGATCCCCAAAGAACAGATTAAGCGAGTCTAAGCACCTCATAAAATAGAGGTCACCTCATAAATAGAGGTAAAGAACTCATAAACAAGTGGCGACGAAGGTCTAAGACTTTCGTCGCCACTTGTTTTTTTGTGATCGATAGCGCCTTGATACCAGCTAAATAACTCTCATAGCGGAGCATATACCGCCCCCCGACTTTGAGCAAGTGGCTATGTTTAGGAGCCATAACCCAAGATCTACACGTGAAGATTTCAGACTCTCTACGTGGAGATCAAAAATTCTCCACGTAGGCGAGAAATAAAACTTCGGAGGAATCAAATAAAACTTCGGAGGAATCAAATGAAACTTCGGAGGAAATGATTCGCTCCTACGTGAAGAATAAAAAATATCCACATGAGGATTTCTATTTCTCCACGTGGATATATGTGAGCGTTGCTACTTATTTTACTTTTTGCGCCTTTTTCTCTTGGTGTCGCTTACCTACAGCAAGTACTGCGATATAGCCTACGATGCCTGAGATAAGGCTACCTGCTAGGATACCTAGCTTCGCCTCACTGAGCCAGTCGAGGTGTAGCTGTACATCGTACGACAGACTAGCGATAAACATAGAGACCGTAAAGCCGATACCGCCCAAGATAGATACTGCAAAGAGTAGGGCGGGGTAGACATCATCACTCCACTGATGCTTCGTGAGACGGATATAGACGTAGGTAAAGAGGAAAATGCCGACAGGCTTACCGATGAATAGACCCAGCGTGACTGCAATGGGAAGCGCTGAGATACCACCCATAGCAAAGGTGGAGAAGTCGATGCCTGCATTGACAAATGCAAAGATCGGTAAGATCAAATAGTTGACCCAGCTCGTGAGCGCATGCTCTAGGCGCTGCACTGGAGGGATAGCTCGTGTAGCCGACTGGCGCAAGCTATTGATCAAGGCAATATCTGCTCCATCAAGGTGTGTGGTCTGACCCTTTTGCGCATCCTCTGTATGTGGCAACATCTTAGAGACTGTACCTGCGAGATTGCTCAGCTGGTGCCGAGATACAGATGTCGTCATAGGTACCGTCAGAGCAACCATAACACCTGCAATGGTAGTGTGGATACCGCTCTGTAGGAAGAAGAACCATACGAAAAAGAGCCCGACCATATATAGCCAAATACGACGAACTCCTATACGCCCTAGGATAGCTAGGAGAGCAACTATCGCCAAGCCTATCCCTAACATCAGCAAGTTGATCCCAGAGGAGTAAAAGAGCGCTATCACGATGATACCTCCTATATCGTCAGCCACTGCTAGCGTGGTCATAAAGACACGTAGCGAGACGGGTACGTGATCCTTTAACACCATCAGTACCGCTAGGACGAAGGCTATATCCGTAGCCATCGGTATGGCAGCACCTCGACTGGCATCTCCAGCCGGAGCAATCAGTAAGAAGAGGAGGATCGGGACGATCATACCGCCAATAGCTCCGACGACTGGCATCATAGCTTTCTTGACAGAGGAGAGCTCCCCCACGAGAAGTTGCTGCTTGATATCTAGCCCTACAACAAAGAAAAAGAAAACCATCAAGACATCATTGGCAAAAACCAAGAAGCTCATCGGCTCTCCATGATGCTGGAATATGTCCACCCCTAGGATGTTGAGGTTAATCGGCATAGCGAGCAGAGTGTGGTATAGATCTCTGAGAGGACTATTGGCCACAATAAGTGCTACGATGGTCGCCAGAAAGAGTACGACGGAGGAGTCTATCTTACGGATTGTAAACCTTTGGATAGGTCTAAAAATGCGATTGGTTGGAGACATGAGGTTCTGATTCGATTATCTATTTAGGTGAACTCATAGAGGGAGTACAACATATTGTATACTGGTAACGTACGATGCTCCTATGAGTCTATGTTTAAGCAACGATAGAGAGCTATGATGGGGATAGTAAGAGAGGTACTCAAGTAGCATCTCATAGTATCCCCGCTCTCAGGACAAAGGTAGCAAAATATGTGGAGATCATTTACATAAAGTAGGACTACTCGTGAGACGTGTGAGATCGAGCCTAGAGGTAAGGCTCCCAATGGATACAAAAAACCCCCTCACGAGAAGTGTCGTGAGGGGGCTATATATGACTGTCACAGCTATTCGATCGTTTAGATTGATTAGCTGAGGATAGACACGAGCGTTTAACTGTCGGATTGCTTTTTACTCTTGTGTCTAGTGACTTGTCCAAGTGTCTTCCTCAAGCGAGTAAAGAAGTCTGCATTAGGGATCTCTAGATAGTTACGCTCAGAATCACTCCGCTCAGAGACGATGAGTAGGATGTCATTAGGGTGCAGGTGGAGTCCACCCTTAGGCACTATGTAGCGGTCATTACGACGTACGAGGATAACCAGCTCATCGGGATTGAGGGCTAAGTCCTTAAGCAGATGCCCCTCAGCGAGCATCTCCTCTACGACAATACGCTCCTCCATACTTGTATTGGTCTCCTCAGGGATCTCGACACCCATAAAGTATCCCTCAGGTGGTGCTGGCTCAGCTAGATGCAACGCACGAGCCACTGGCGTGATCGTCATACCCTGACAGATGAGTGAGACTAGTGTGATGACGAAAACGATGGTGAAGATGTGGTTGGACTGGGGTACCTCAGCTAGTACGGGATAGGTGGCAAAGAGGATGGGCGCCGCTCCACGTAGACCGACCCAAGAGGTAAAGAGTCGAGCCTTGAAGGAGAGCTTGCGAAAAGGGAGTAGCGTTATGAAACAAGCGAGCGGGCGAGCTACAAACATCATCAGCACAGCAATAATGAGCGTCGGGAGCAATACGGGGAGCATATCACTCGGATTGACCAGTAGCCCTAACATGATGAAGAGTACAATCTGTACGAGCCAAGTGATACCATCAAAGAAGCCATACACAGACCTCCGTGCTGTGATCTTACTATTCCCTAGATAGATGCCTGCGATATAGACTGCTAGATAACCATTGCCACCTATATACCAGGTGCTCACGTAGGTGATCATAACGAAGCAAAGTAGCGCTATGGGGTAGAGGACTTCGTTCTGTATGTTCAGATTGTTGAGCATCTTGACGCATAGCCAGCCAAAGAGGAAGCCTCCGATGATGCCAAAGAGAAACTGCAGTACAAGGCTTCCCGCCACAGCCCACAGAGAGGTCTCGCCTCCCATAACGAAGCCAATGAGTGCAACGGTAATCATATAGGCCATCGGGTCGTTGCTACCACTCTCTAGCTCTAGGAGTGGCTTGAGGTTTTCCTTAAGGTGCACACGCTGCGAGCGTAAGATAGCAAAGACCGAAGCTGAGTCGGTACTGGACATCGTGGCCGCTAGTAGGATAGAGATGGGTAGCGAGAAGGTGAGCGAGGCAAAGAGGTAGTGCGTCACGCAGAAGATGAGCAGTCCGGTGAAGAGCGTCGTGAGTAGCACGCCTATGGTACTTAGGGCGATACCCTCACCTATGACGGGACGTATCTGCGAGAGCTTGGTCCCCATACCACCTGAAAAGAGAATGATCGAAAGCGCCACAATACCGATGGACTGCACGATCCGCATATTGCTAAATTGTATCCCGATACCATCTACGCCAAAGAGCATACCCGTCAGCAAAAAGAGGAGTAGGGCTGGCACTCCAAAGCGGGCACCTACCTTACCTAGTAGGATACCTACAAAGATGACAATGGAACCAATAATCAGAAAGGTCTCAGTGGATAGAAGCATAAACCGATGCTAAGTAAATAATACTGAAAGGATTGTATGACGAGTACTAGACGTATCTCCTAGAGGACGCGCAACTCTCCACAAATATACGGAAGATAAAGAGAATCTCGCGAGACAAAAGGACGCTTCTCTCAACTGTGTCAGAAGGAGACAGAGATGCCGAGGCGGACAGCGTGACGCTGTAGAGGGGGGATCTCTCTTCCTGTGATACGATAGAAGTATTGGACGGAGAGCACTTTGAAGATATTGCTTAGTCCAGCCGAGAGCTCTAGGTGTAGGTCGTTGCGCATAGGCTCTGCGTAGGCGGGCAAGAGGATTTGCCCTGGTCGTGGGGTGATGTGTCTTGGCGATGTGTCTCCCCAGTAACCATGTATGCCGACGAGCTCTCGCAGTCCGAGTCGCTTGACGAGCGGGATGCGGTTAAAGAGCAGTCCCTCCATACGATAGAGTAGCTTGAAGTCGAGGTACTTGTCAGCGATGAACTCTAATGGTTGTAGCGTCTGGAAGGCATCGGGTACGAGTAGCCAAGCACGATTGCCATAAGGTGTGAAGAGCTGAGACTGTGGCGTATTGCCTAGAGCGATACCGCTCTGGAGGGTTATGTCGAGTGCACCAAATATGCTGAGATAGAGCCTCTGGCTGTAGGCGAGGTGGAGTGCACCGTGGGTCTGTTCGTTGCCCCATAGCCCTTGCGGGTAGATCGATCCCGAGAGTGTAAAGGTGGGTTTGTAAATGTCTGCCGAGACGACACTGCCTGGCCTTCGTCCTGAGTAAGGGGTGCGTCCAGGAGTCCAGCTGAGTGAGGTGCCAATCTCGGTCTGCTGTAGCTCCTCGACTTCGTATTGATTGCCCTCTGTATCTAGTGCGTAGTAGTGGAGCGTGCCAGTGGGTCTTTGGCGCTGGTAGTCGATCCAGATGTGGGTGTAGAGGCTAGTCGACCAGTCTATCTCGTGCGAAGCGTTGATGTCTAGTCCATAGTAGCGCCGTGTGATGCCGTAGGTGCCAAAGATAGAGGCGATGCCATCTTTGTATAGTCCATAGCTCACTTCTCCAGGGAAGAAGAGGTCGTTGCGTATGGAGAGCGCAAAGTTGTTTCGGGGATAGCTATGCGGGTGTAGTTCCTTAGGCTTAGCCGCATAGATGAGACGAGCGTAGTACTTCCACTTTTTGTCCTTAAAGCCATAGGTGACATATCCCTCGGCAAAGAGTTGGTTATGCAGTCTGGCTGTGGTCATACCTCCGAGGCGAAGCCGTACGCCCTCGATCAAGTTGGCACTGACGAGGGTCTCTAGGGGGCCAAGATCTACATAGACACGCTCGCGGTGTAGTGGCTCGGCAGGTATCGGGATAAAGCCTACGGAAGCCATCCTAGCGCCTAGCGAAAAGAGCTTGTACCCAGGGTCGTGGAGGATATAGTCGACGAGCTGTGTGGCGCGCTGCTCGGTGGAGTCGATCGGCTCGGGGCGAACGACTAGTCCATAGTCGTCGATGACTCGTGTCATGAGCTGCTGGAGCGTGTCTGCTGGGAGGAGGAGACGAGGGTCGAGCGTCTCAGGTCGCAGTGCCGTAGCACCTGTCTCGTAGTGGCTGTAGATGGAAGTGACCCGTGCTAAAGCGGAGATGTCTAGGCGCTTGGAGACGCGAAAGAGCGCATCTAGTTGCTGTCGATCAGGGAGCCATAGGGTATCTCGTCGACCGTCTGGTCGTGTGATGCTCTGCGGGGTGTAGTCGATGGTAATCTCTAGGCGATCTACCCAGTTGACATTGGCGATGGTGGGCAGGCGCATCTCTACTCCGTGGATGCTATAGTCCACTGTGTCTACCAGTAGCGTACCCGAAAAGCCTGCGTCACGCATCTCTATCGGTACGAACTGTATCTGATAGCAGGGATTGCCCAAAGCGTCTGGGATGGTGTCCAGGAGGTAGTACTTGTAGAAGGTGATACCGAGCTGCGAGTGCAGGGGACCGATGATCTCTTTGGAGAGTAGTGGCAGGTCGTTGTCATAGATGTCTACGGGAGCGAGGAGGGCATCTATATTGCTCGAAAGCAGTCCCTCATCAACGATCTGCTCGACTCCTTTGTGTCGTGTGCCGAGGAGTCGCGGGTTCTCGGGGCGTCCGCCTTGCTGTGCGTAGACGCTGTGTCGCTCACGTAGAGAGAAGGGGAGGATGGGCGTCCTAGCGAGGGCAGAGCTATCGACGAAGCTCTTCATACGCCACTTGGGGATGCCCCAGTAACCCTTGCCTCGTGTGATGTCTCCCTGAGCGAGGAGGGTCTTCTGGTAGAGCTGGTAGGAGTAGTCGGGTAGGGCGGATAGATGGTTGCGCTCCTTCTGTTGCATCACCTGACGCATAATGGTTACGGCGGGGTTTCCCTTGCGTCTGTAGCGCTCTTTCTTGGGCTTGACAACTACCGTTTCTATGTCTGTTGCCTTTCGTTTGAGTGGAAGGCGACCTAAGCTGTGGTTTTGGTATTTGTCCAAACGCAATGTCCGTCCCTCATAGCCTATACAGCTAATCTGTAACACGATGGTGTCTTGCGCAATCTCTTCGTGTCGTACCTTGATGGTAAAGGCTCCCTTGTCGTCACTGGCTGTACCCGTGACGCTTTGGCGTGTCGATGTGGAGATAGAGGCATAGGGAACAGCCTCTCCTGTCTGCTGGTCATATAGGATGCCCGAGATGGTCGTGCTACTAGAGACTTGCCCAGTGAGAATGGTGGGGAGAAGGCACAAGAAGCTCCAGAGTAGGATCAGGTAGCTACGCTTCGTTTGCATAAGCGATTACTTAGTTAGCTTGCGACGCAGGCGAGCCGTGGGGAGTCCGAGCTGCTGTCGATACTTAGCGGTGGTGCGGCGCGCTATGTTGTAGCCTTGGCGTGAGAGTTCCTCCGTTAGTTGGTCGTCTGTGAGTGGCTGGAGTGGGTCTTCCTCTTCGATGATCTGCTTAAGGCAATCTTTGATCACTTTGGTAGAGACGTCGCTACCGTCCTTGGCTTGCATACTTTCGCTAAAGAAGAACTTAACTGGGAAGATGCCCCACTGGCACTGCACGTACTTGCTATTGCTCACACGGGAGATGGTGCTGATGTCTAGTCGGGCTAGCTCGGCTACGTCCTTGAGGATCATGGGACGCAGGTCTACGATGTCGCCCGAGAGGAAGAAGTCTCGTTGCAGCGTCATGATGATGGTCATGGTGGTGCGAAGGGTGTCGTAGCGCTGTTGTAGCGCGGAGATGAACCACTCGGCGTCCTTGACTCGGTCACGGGTGTACTGTATGGTCTCCTTGAGCTTAGCTCGCTCGCTCTCTGAGGCATCTCGGTAGTCTGCGATCATCTGCTTGTAGCTTGGTGACACGGTCAGGGCGGGTATCTCGCGCTGGTCGGTGAGGGTCAGGGTTAGCTCGCCTTCATGCTCGGTGATGATGAAGTCGGGCGTCACCTTCGAGAGGAGCGTCTCTGCTGAGGAGTCAAAGCCGTTGCCCGGCTTGGGCGATAGCTGGTGAATGAGTGCCGAGACCTCTTCTAGCTGCTTCTGGTTAAGACCTCGCTTGGTGAGTCTCTCGAATCGTTTGTAAGCAAAGTCATCGAAGTAGCGAGAGACGATCTTCTCCGCATTGACGACAGTCTCGCTCTGCTCCATTCGGTGCAGTTGTAGCAGTAAGCACTCTTGTAGCGATCTCGCACCAACGCCTGGAGGGTCTAAGCTCTGAATGACTTGAAGTAGCTCGGTGAGTTCCTGCTCGGAGGCGTCGACGCCCTCTTTGAGGAGCAGATCCTGAGCAATGAGTTGGAGTGAGCGGTCTAGGTAGCCATCCTCTCGAAGGTTACCTACTATATACGGTACGAGTAACTGCTGCCGCTCGGTAAGCTCTAGGGTGGAGAGCTGGTTGTTCAGATAGTCTGTGAGAGATAGTCCGTGAGCAGCAAAGGGAATCTCCTCACGCTGCTGCTCTCTCTCGGCGATCATCCTGAGCCGATAAGCTGGTATCTCGTCATCATTGCCAAACTCGTTGCGCGCTTCGAGCCGATCTTGATCGAACTGGCTCAGGGCGGAGTCAGCTTGCTCGCTGGTTGCGTTACTTTCATTAGAATCGTCATGAGCAGGATAAGCCTCCTCGAGAGCGGGATTGCGCTCGATCTCAGCACTGATGCGCTGCTCCAGCTCAGTGACAGGAAGCTCCAGCAGTTGTATCTGCTGTATCTGTCGCGCTGTGAGGGTTTGCCGCTGCTCTAGTTGCTGTTGCTGACGATTCTTTAGCATAGCTCTGCGATGGACGAGAGATGGTGCGAGTTAGATCCTTTGATAAGGATAAAGCTGTGCTGCGGTTGGTGTCTGGTGAAGTATTGCTTGAGAGCGGTCGCCGTGGGGAAGAAGATGAAGTGCTCGCTCCCATAGCGAGCCTGCAGAGCGAAAAAGTTGGGCCCGCAGAAGTAAGTGACCATCTTAGGATAGCGCAGGAGATAGCTCTGTATCTGTCTGATGACGTTGATATGCTCTCTTTCGGCAGCATCGCCTAGCTCGTTCATGTCACCGAGGATAAGCATACGATTGAGTCCCTGCGAGTCCATCGTGAAGTAGCTACTGAGCGCCACCTCCATGCTAGAGGGATTGGCATTGTAGCAGTCGAGGATGACACGGTTGCCTTGCGCCGTCGGGGGAAGGACTTGCGACCGCTCATTGTGTGGCTGGTAGTTGACCAGTGCCTCATTGATCGTCTTCGGATCTAAGCCGAAGTGTAGCCCCACGGTGATTGCTGCTAGGATGTTGTTAAGGTTATAGTCGCCGACTAGCTGTGTAGCTAGCTGGTAGCTCTCGCCTGTCTCTTGGTTACGCCACTCTATCTTGAGTAGTCCAAACTCATCTGTGGGGAGTACAGAGCCCGTGATGCGTGGCGCAGCGGTACCGTTGTAATAAATCGTGGGCAGTCCATTAAGATTGCTGATGAGCGTCTTGTCCTCTCCATTGCAGAAGGCTTGTCCGCCATGCTCTCGCAGATAAGCGTACAGCTCGCTCTTAGCCTTGATGACCCCCTCGGGTGTGCCAAAGCCTGAGAGATGAGCTCGCCCCACATTCGTAATGATGCCGTACTGTGGCTGTGCCAGCTTGCAGAGCGAAGCTATATCTCCGATGTGCGAAGCACCGAGTTCGACGATGACAAACTGATGCTCAGGACGAACCTTTAGTAGGGTTAGCGGGACGCCTATCTCGTTGTTGTAGTTGCCTTGCGTGGCATGCACCCGATACTTTGCGGACAAGACCGCAGCGACCAGCTCCTTGGTGGTCGTCTTGCCATTGGTACCTGTGATTGCTATGAAAGTCGCTTCAGACTTCGCCCTATGTAGGAGCGCCAGCTCGTGAAGTGCCTCAAAGCCTCCATCTCTATAATAGATAAGTCGCTCCCGGAGATTGGCGTCAGAATCGTCGACCTCATCTATATAGCTAAGGTCATCGACGAGTGCATACTTGCAGCCCTGCTTGAGCGCATCCACAGCAAAGCGATTGCCGTCGAAGTGCGCTCCTCGTAGCGATACGAAGAGTGAGTCGGGACGCAGATGTCTCGTGTCAGTGCAGATACCATCACTCTGGAGGAGTAAGTCGTAGATATGATTGATGTCAGCTGATTGTCGCATAGTAAGAGGATAGGAGATAGAGAGATAGCTAATTAGTCAAAAGTCAAAGGCATACCACTAGGTACGTAGTCCGATACATCTAGATTCCAGCTTAGCAATTCTCGTACCATAGAGCTAGAGATGTGGAGCAGTCCTTGCGCCCCAAAGAGTAGCACCGTCATAGGTCCCTGCAGATGGTCATTGATCTGTGAGATACTCTGCTCGTACTCGAAGTCGCTCGTAGAGCGTACACCACGTATGAGAAACTGTGCGCCACATTGCTTCGCCGCCTCAATGGTCATACCGCTATAACTCACGACACGTACACGCGGCTCCTGCGCATAGACGGTCTCTATCTGTAGAGCGCGTTGCTCGGAAGTGAAGAATGGCTTTTTTGTCGGGTGCGTGCCGATACCTATAACCACCTCGTCAAAAATCTTGAGAGCACGTGCCACAATGTCCGCATGCCCTAGTGTAAAGGGATCAAAGGAACCCGCAAAGAATCCGATACGCTTCATATCTGTCTGCTAAGCTAAGTGAAGAGACTTAGACGATTTCCTCGTCGATGACTAGGTTGTCTATGATAAAGTCTTGACGGTCGGGCGTGTTCTTGCCCATATAGAAGTGTAGCATTCGCTTGAGATTGTCCTCCTTGCGCAGTGTCACCTGACGGAGCTTGATGTTTTCCTCTGTGATCAGCTCCTTAAACTCATTGGCACTGATCTCACCCAGACCCTTGAAGCGAGTGATCTGAGCCGAAGCGCCCATCCGCTCTACAGCCGCATTGAGCTCTTGATCACTATAACAATAGGCAGAGGTCTCTTTCTCAGACTCAGGCTCGATGACCGCCTTCTTGCCACCCTTCTTTTTGCCACCCGATGAAACACGTGCGGTGATACTCTTCTTACGCTTGGCTGGTAGCGAGACACGGTAGAGCGGTGTCTCTAGTATGTATACGTGCCCACGCCGTACCAGCTCGGGGAAGAACTGCAAGAAGAAGGTTAGCGTTAGGAGTCGTATGTGCATACCATCATCATCGGCATCGGTAGCGATGATCACACGGTTGTAGCGCAAGCCATCGAGACCGTCTTCGATGTTGAGCGCAGCCTGCAGGAGGTTAAACTCTTCGTTCTCATAGACTACCTTCTTGCTCAGCCCGTAGCTGTTGAGCGGTTTGCCTCGCAAGCTAAAGACCGCTTGGTAGCGTGCATCTCGGCTCTGCGTAATCGATCCACTAGCCGAGTTACCCTCGGTGATAAAGATACTGGTCAGCTCGGGGCTCTTAGCCTTCGGATCGTTATAGTGCTCGGTGCAGTCACGCAGCTTCTTATTGTGCAGGCTAGCCTTCTTAGCACGCTCACGCGCCAGCTTGGTCACGCCGCTCATCGCTTTGCGCTCCCGCTCGTTGGCTTGGATCGTCTGGAGCATCACCTCAGAGATGTCGGGGTGCATATGGAGGTAGTTGTCGAGCTTCTCCTTGAGGAAGTCACCGACAAACTTCTGTACCGTCACACCCCGTAGTGGTTCATGCTCAAACATTGGGTCTTGCGGCACCATCTCCTTGGAACCGAGCTTGATCTTCGTCTGACTCTCAAACTCAGGCTCGATGATGCGGATGCTGATTGCCGCCGCCATACCTGAGCGAATGTCTCCATACTCAAAGCCCTTGCCCGAAAACTCCTTGATAACACGAGCCACCTGCTCGCGAAAGGCAGTCAAGTGAGTACCTCCCTGTGTGGTATACTGACCATTGACGAAGCTGTAAAACTCCTCTCCATACTGCTCAATGTGCGTGATAGCAACCTCTATGTCAGGACCCGTGAGACGTATGATAGGGTAGAGCGGATCGCCCGTGATGGTGTCTGAGAGGAAGTCTTGTAGCCCGTGACGGCTTACATATTTCTTATCGTTGAGGTAGAGCGTCAGTCCCGTGTTAAGGTAGCAGTAGTTGCGCACGAGTGCCTCCACATGGCGCAGGTCGTAGTGCGAGTTGCGAAAGACCTCAGCGTCAGGTGTGAAGGAGACCAATGTGCCGTGAGCCTCTTTGTCCTCACACGACTCTGCTGGCGTATGAGCGATCATCTCAGCCCGCTCGTAAGTGACTGAGGCGGTCTCTCCCTCGCGCCAGCTCTGGACCGTAAAGGTCGAGGAGAGCGCATTGACCGCTTTGAGACCGACACCGTTCAGACCGACCGACTTCTTGAAGGCTTGTGAGTCGATCTTGGCGCCCGTATTCATCTTAGAGGTCGCATCGACGAGCTTGCCAAGCGGTATGCCACGACCATAGTCTCGTATCGTGACCTCGTTCGTCTCGCTCTCTATCGTAATGCGTATCTCACTACCCACGCCCATGACAAACTCATCGATGGAGTTGTCTATCACCTCCTTGATGAGGATGTAGATACCGTCATCAGCCTGCGTACCATCACCGATCTTACCGACATACATACCTGGTCGCTTGCGGATATGCTCGCTCCAGGAGAGCGTCCGAAAGTCTTCCTCGGTGTATCCAGCTATGGTCGCTGGGTCTAAGAGTTCGGGCTGGTTAAGAGGTTCTTGTATAGGCATTGATGTCAGTTAGTAGATAATGAGATAGTATATAATAATAGTGTCTGCTAGTCGTAGGCGTATGTTATAGCTCCTTGATGAAGACACGGCGCGTCTTGTGGTGCTTACGCTCGAAGTAGCTCCACTGTAGCTGTACCGCCATATTCGTCTCTAGCTCAGGATTGCTCTCAGCCATCTCGACACCTAGCTTGTTGTAGATCGGTATCAGGTCAGCGAAGATGAGTGCATTGATCCCCTTGTTTTGGTACTCGGGAAGTATACCTATGAGATAAAGGTCGACCACCTTAGGCGGGGTCTTGAGCGCATTCAGTAGCGGTATGAAGCCAAAGGGGTAGAGTCGTCCCTTGGCAGCGCGCATCGCCTTGCTCAGGTTAGGCATCGTAATAGCAAAAGCAATCATCTGCTGGTCACGCTCTCTGACAATAGCAGTAAAGAAGTCTAGCCGTAGCAGAGGTAGGTAGGCATTGGCATAGTACTCCATCTGTGCGGGCGACAACTCACTAAAGCCGTAGAGCGGAGCGTACGCCTTATTGAGTGTGGTGAAGATATCGTCAGCGTGAGACATAATCTCCTTGCGGCTCTTGTACTTAACTACCTTGAGACCATACTTCTCCTTGACTAGGTTGGCGATACGCTGATGCTTCTCAGGGATCTCCTTGGGGATCTTGATGAGGTACTCCTTCCAGTCGGTACTCTTGACATACCCTAGCCGCTCTAGCTGCTTAGGGTAGTAAGCGTAGTTGTAGAGGCCTACGGTCGTACCCATCTGGTCGAATCCCTCCACGAGCATCGCCTCCTGATCCATATCGGTGAAGGACATCGGTCCGTGCATATAGTCCATACCCTTGTTGCGCCCCCACTGCTCGACAGTCTCAAAGAGCTTGTCGACCACCTCATCATCATTGATAAAGTCGACGAAACCAAAGCGAGCGTAGTTCTGATTCCACGTCTCGTTTGCCTTGTGGTTGATGATGCCAGCGATGCGCCCTACGATCTTGCCATCCTTGTAGGCTAGAAAGTAGGCAGCCTCACACACATCAAAGGAGGGGTTCTTGTCCTTATCCAGTAGGTCTATCTCATCCTTAATGATGCCAGGGACGTGGTAAGGATTGTTTTTGTACAGCTCGAGGTTGAACTCAACAAACTTCTTCAGCTCCTTGCGTCCATCTATTTGTCTGATTTCTACTGCCATGATTTAAGCTTATGGTTTGCGTTACAGCCCTCCACAAAACAGGGTAGGGGTGCTGTGGGCAAATGTAGCGTCTGTACTACAAGTGCAAGCAATAGAGGAGTGTCCGAAGCCTTAGCAAGTGAGGCTACTCTCCTCTTACTGCTTTGGCGACAAAGTTAGCAAAATAAGCGATACCAATAACTCTCTGTATGAGCTTATCACCCTCCTAATGAAGCTAAATAGCCAATCTCCAGCTACTCTTATCGTCACAATTCATCGTCCGCTATAGAGACGAATGCAGTTTCCTACCTATGGCACTGCAGTTTCCTACCTATGAAACTCTAGTTTCTACCCATATGAAACTTTTGTTTCACCCAAGTGGCACTGATAGTTACGTTGATTTGTCGATAAAGGTTGTCCCTGAAATGACAAAGTCTCTGAGGAAAAGCAAAACATCCACGTGGATATCCTTTATTCTCCGCTCGGAGGCGCATGTTGCCCCCGATGACGATGTACTTGTCCCCGTGCGGATAGACGAGGATGCCTCGTAGCTGGAGCATCTCGGGGTTGTCGAGAATGCTCCGCTTGAGCTTGGCTAGCTTGTCGGGCTGTATGTTGCGGGGGGTGGCTGGCAGCCCGTCAATCTGCCCCTTGTTCTCTTCGAGCTGTGCTATGGGTAGCTCGGTGTAGTGCGGTGCGTTGTTGTCGTTCATAGTGTTGTTGTTTTGTTATTGTGGAATTAGTTTGTACCTTTGTCGTGGGAGCGGTTCTGCCAATCCCACTTGGGTCGGGAATGCGAGGCTAGACGCAATAGCTAGATGTTAAGCCGAGACCCTACTAACACAAGCGTGGTACTTATTATAGGTGCCACGCTTTTGTTGTTATAGGAACCCTTTGAGGAGCTTTTTATACTTACCACTTCGTAGCTCCCGTTGTTCTAGCATCTTCGTTTTACCATATCTGTTTATGACAATAAGCTTTCTTGGAATAGAGTTTTTTCTCTTTAGTTGCTCCACGACCTTTCTAAATGTCCCTAAGTCTGCGTTCTCTAGTTTGAGGGCTATTGTTTCTGCTTGGCTTACCCCTTTTATTAGCTCCTCTGCAATAGTGTTGTGATTGGTCGTTGTACTGTACTTAAAGTCTGCTAGCCTCCACTCATTCTTGCCTATCTTTACAATGGCATCTGCACAACTGACATCGTCCATCTCAGGCAGGAAAGATACCGATATGCCACTCTCGTTGAGATCTTTTGCCATACCTTTTGTTTCTCTCCAATACTTAGACTTTTTGCCCTTGTGGTTGGGGAAGATTGTGGTCTTGGCTGTCTGCGTTTGGTAGAGGACGCTGGCTCGCTTATCGTTGAGGATGCTCTCGAAGATTGCGTTCTTGGTCTTGCGGTCTCTCGCCATACGTACCGCTTCGATGATCATAGGCGAAAACGGCTCAAAGGTGCCGTATAGGTTATGTTCGAACGGCTTTGTTGCTTCTCGTAGCTTGTCCCGTACGTCCTTGAAGTTGCTCGGGGCTTGCGGTGGTATTGCGCCCTGCTCCTTGGGTAAGCCTTTGAATGTTCCCTTGTATGGTGTCGGTGCTTTGCTGGCGAATGTCGGGGTGAGGGTGCCGTCCTTGCTTACCTTGTAGTTGTCACGGACGAAGTAGGGGAGCGTGCCTCGTTTGCTGGAGCGAGCGATGCGGTCGCTGTTGTTGGCGAACGCCAATTTTGCTTTTAACTCGTTGCTCGTCGCCGTTAGTTGTTGTTTTGCTTGCTCGAGCATCTCTGCTGTTTGTGTCATTGTTTGTGTTGTTTTAAGGTTTGGTGCAAAGATAAGGATGAATAGAGGTAAGTGCCTCATAAATTGCAAGGATGTTGAAAACTAATTGGGGTGCGTTTGCCTACCGTTGTCTTTTCTTTGTCACGTGTGTGAGGTGTGGATACGAAAAAAGCCCCCACGAGCGTATTACGCTGTGAGGGCTGCAGTCGGCTTGCGACTCGTCAAAGTAAAGCAAGCACTTGCTTCACGCTATACTCCTAGTGGCTTGACGATCTCCACTCTCAGTCCTAAGGCTGATATGATGCGATAGAAGAGACCTACACTAGGCTCCACAGAGCCAGTCTCTAGCTTAGATATATAAGACTTAGAGGTGCCGACGCGCTCTGCTAGCTCAGCCTGCGTTAGTCCCACCTCTTTTCTAGCCTCTAGAAGTATCTGAGATGCGTAGAATGCTCGTGCCTCCTCCTCAAAGGTGTTGCGACTCTCCGTACCCTCAGCCCCATAACGGCTGTCAAGTATGACGTCATAGTCCTCGATCTTGTGATTGTTTGTCTGCATAGTACATCTCTTTTATCTTTAGTGCCTTGTCAATCTCCTTGCGAGGGGTCTTCTGAGTCTTCTTTTGAAAGCCATTGAGCAGTATCACAATGTCTCCCTCGTCAAAGATAAAGAACAGTCGATAGATGTTTCCCTTGGCACTAATCCTAAGCTCAAAAAGCCCATCTCTTATGAGTTTGACAAATCTACTAGACAGTCGCTCCTCGCTCTTGAGGAGCTGTAGCAGATAGTCTATCTTACGCAGTACCTCCTTGTCTAGCGTCTTAGCAAAAGCTTGGAAATAGCCTCCATAGGTCTTAATCCGTCTGTTCATACGACAAAGATATACAAAGTTTCCATATATAGCAACTGTATTTTCGTTACCCTGATGTCGGGGCCAAGCTCCGTGAGGCGGTTGATGATCACTTGGCAAAGGTAGGGACTTTGCGCCCTGCTTACAAGCGGTTAGTGCAAAAGAATAGAAAAAGGGGACTGCACCTTTTGCGATGCAGTCCCCCTAATCGTCTATGGATAAGTCGTGCTTTAGCTGAGCTCGTGGATGACGATACCAGAGCGGAGCTTAGGCTCGAACCAAGTGGTCTTAGGTGGCATGATGTTGCCCGTGTCAGCGATGTCCATAATCTGCTTCATCGTGACGGGGTAGAGAGCTAGTGCTACCTTCATCTCGCCTGAGTCGACACGCTTCTTGAGCTCTCCGAGACCGCGGATACCACCGACGAAGTCGATGCGCTTGTCACTACGTAGATCCTTGATACCGAGGATCTCATCGAGGATATGATTCGACGAGATGGTGACGTCTAGGATGCCGATAGGATCGTTGTCATCGTAGGTACCTGGCTTAGCGGTGAGCGAGTACCAGTTGCCATCGAGGTAGAGCGAGAAGTTGTGCAGCTTAGCGGGCTTGTAGATCTCTGTGCCCTTCTTCTCGACGACGAAGTCCTTCTCGAGCTTCTTGAGGAACTCCTCGCTGCTCAGCCCGTTGAGGTCCTTGACGACACGGTTGTAGTCGATGACAGTGAGCTGGTTAGCGGGGAAGGCAACAGCCATAAAGTAGTTGTACTCCTCATCACCACGGTGATTGGGGTTTTGCTTAGCCTTCTCTGCGCCTACGAGTGCAGCAGCAGCGCTACGGTGGTGACCGTCAGCGATGTAGAGTGCGGGCATCTCGCCAAATAGCTCGGTGATGCGCTTGATGTCCTCGTCCTGGTCGATGACCCAAAACTGATGCTGGAAGGTGTCGTTGGCAACGAAGTCGTAGACAGGCTTCTCGGCCGTGTACTTAGCAACGATCTTGTCTAGCTCATCATTGTCAGGGTAAGCGAAGAAGACTGGCTCGATGTTCGCATTGTTGATGCGGACGTGCTTCATACGATCCTCCTCCTTATCACGACGTGTGAGCTCGTGCTTCTTGATGACACCATTGAGGTAGTCCTCGACATAAGCACCGATGACGAGACCATACTGCGTCTTGCCGTTCATCGTCTGAGCATAGACGTAGTAGCACTCCTTGTCGTCCTGTACGAGCCAGCCCTCCTTCTTGAAGTGCTGGTACTGCTTGACAGCCTCGTCATAGACCTTGGGGTCGTGCTCGTCGGTGCCTATGGGGAAGTTGATCTCTGGCTTGATGATGTGGTAGAGAGACATAGGGTTGCCCTCAGCCTCCTTGCGTGCCTCGTCAGAGTTTAGCACATCGTAAGGACGAGAGTTGACCTTCTCGACAAGATTCTGTGGGGGTCTGTATCCTTTGAATGGTTTGATTATAGCCATAATAGAGAGTCTTTGTGTGGTGAGAGTGAAAAGAAAGAGAGACTTCGGTCCCCTCTAGTTGAGGAGACCAAAGTCTCTAAGTCGTCTACTGATTAGTTGACGCGGAAGGTCTCGCAACCATCCTTGATGAAGCCAACGATCTGGTTAGCAGCAGCTAGACCAGCGTTGATGTTTGCCTCAGCTGTCTGAGCACCCATCTTCTTAGCGGTAGCTAGGTAGCGATCCTGTAGCTCCTTCTGGTACTCCTCGTGCATATCAGGTGCGATGTCAGTAGCGTAGCGTACGTCCGTGCGCTCCTTGAGAGCTGCTAGGAAGCACTCCTCGTCGATGATCTCCTTGCGAGCCGTATTGACGATGACACCACCCTGAGGCATCATCTTGACATACTTGCCATTGATGCTCTTGACTGTCTCAGCGGTCTTAGGCGTATTGAGCGATACGATGTCGCACTGCTTGAAGAGGTCCTCCTGGCTGCAGTAGGTGAGCCCGAGCTCCTTCTCCTCAGCAGCATCGAGGCGGTGACGCTTGTTGTAGTAAACCTCCATACCAAAGCCCTGAGCGATCTTAGCTAGGCAGCGACCGATGTGTCCGAAGCCCTGGATACCGAGCTTCTTGCCCTTGAGCTCAGAGCCAGACTTGCCGTTGAAGTGGTTGCGTACCGTGCCGAGCATAAGCGCAAAAGCGAGCTCAGCGACAGCGTTGGAGTTCTGTCCGGGGGTGTTCATCACGCAGACGTTGTGCTTGGTAGCAGACTCTAGGTCTACGTTGTCATAGCCAGCACCAGCGCGTACGACGATCTTGAGGTTCTTAGCAGCCTCAAAAACATCTTCCTGCACTTTGTCGCTACGTACGATGATAGCGTCTACATCCTTGACAGCGTCTAGGAGCTGCTGACGCTCTGTATATTTCTCTAGGAGTACTAGCTCAAAGCCAGCACCCTCTACAATCTTGCGAATGCCATCTACAGCGACTGGTGCAAAGGGCTTCTCAGTTGCGATAAGTACTTTAGTCATAGTATTTGTGAGTGATATCTTTATTTAGGAGCCTACCCCGTAGACCCCCTATTGGTGTGAGGTGCTGCGGGGTAGGACAGATAGTGTTATGTAAGTGATGAGAGAGATTAGTGCTTCTTCTCGAAGTCCTGCATAGCCTGGATCAGAGCCTGTACGCTCTCCATCTCGAGACCATTGTAGAGAGATGCACGGAAGCCACCTACAGAGCGGTGACCCTTGATACCCATCATACCACGCTCGGTAGCGAAGTTGAAGAAGTCATCCTGTAGCTCTGCATACTCATCGTTGAGGACGAAGCATACGTTCATACGAGAGCGATCCTCAGCCTCGACAGTACCACGGAAGAGCTTGTTGCGGTCGATCTCTGTGTAGAGAGCGTCAGCCTTCTCCTTAGCACGCTGCTCCATAGCCTTGACACCGCCCATCTCCTTGTACCACTTCATAGTCTGGAGGCAAGCGTAGATAGGTAGGACAGGAGGCGTATTGAACATAGAGCCCTTCTTGACGTGCGTCTGGTAGTCGAGCATCGTAGGTAGTGGACGATCGAACTTGCCTAGCGCATCCTTGCGGATGACTACGAAGGTCGTACCTGCAGGACCCATATTCTTCTGAGCACCACCATAGATACAGTCGTACTTGCTGACGTCTATAGGACGAGAGAAGATATCACTACTCATATCGCATACGAGAGGTACCTTGCAGTCGAAGTCCTTGCGGATCTCTGTACCGTAGATGGTATTGTTGGAGGTGTAGTGGAAGTAGTCTACATCCTCGGGGATGGTGAAGTTCTTAGGGATGTAGGTAAAGTTCTTGTCCTCTGAAGAAGCGACAACAACAGTCTCCGTGCCGAACACTTTGTCTACGAAGCCAGCCTGCTTGATAGCGTTGGTAGACCACGTACCTGTGTTGAGGTAAGCAGCTTTCTTGCCCATAAGGTTGAGCGGTACCATATAGAACTGAAGGCTAGCACCACCACCGAGGAAGAGTACCTCGTAACCCTCGGGGATGTCAAGTAGCTCCTTGAAGGTAGCCACTGCCTCGTCCATTACAGCTTGGAATTGCTTGCTGCGGTGAGAGATCTCAAGGAGTGAGAGATCCATGTCAGCAAAGTTCAGCACCGCATCAGCAGTGCGCTCGATCACACCACGGTTTAGTACCGAGGGACCAGCATAGAAGTTGTGCTTTTTCATCTTACTATATTTATTGTTTTGGGATTATATGCTTGTCTATGTGTGCAATAGGGGGACTGAGTGTCCTCCTTTTGCTTTGTTTAGAAGGGACAAAGGGAAAGCTTTTAAGAGTCTCCTCTCTTTGCCCCTACAAAGATACGCAATTAAAGTGGAGAAACAAACTTTTTCGACAACTCCTTCTGCTAAAGGTGTCCTAAAGCTTGACTAATTCTTGTTTTGAGGTCTTGTCGGTGGCGGGTTTGGTCCACTCTAAGCTGGATTGATCTCCTATGCCTGCAACGCTTCCCCTTCAGAAGAGGGAGGTCTTCACGTGGGAATTCTCAAATCGCTACGTGAGAAATGAAAAATGCCTACGTAGGCGAGAAATAAAACTTCGGAGGAATCAAATGAAACTTCGGAGAAAATGTTTCTCGCCTACGTGGAGAATGAAAAATAACCACGTGAAGATTTGTGATTTCTCACGTGGAGAGAGTGTGGCAAGCGTCTGCAATGAGTCTATAAATGCAAGAGGAGACGACCAACTCGTGTGGCCGTCTCCTCTTACGTTGATGGGGATGTCGTATTTCTCTAGAAGTGCGGGTAGACTCGATCGACGAGTGTCTGGCAGACCCGCTCGATGAAGTCTCTCTCGCCTAGCTCGGACGACATAATGTAGAGCGGTACGCCCTGCTCCTCACGGTGATACGGGGGCTGTAGGTAGTCCCGCTTGACCACTTGAAAGCCGTTGCGCTCGTAGTAGTTGATGCGTCGCCCAGCTATCTCGGAGAGCGTCTCTGGCTCTACCTCGAAGTAGAGTGGCTCACGCCCGATGTACTCCTGAATCGTCTGTAGCGTCTGCTCGCCTAGACGATGGTTGCGCAGATGTGGCAGGATGGCAAAGTGCTCTCCGTAATAGAAGTCGTCAAAGTGCCACAGCGTGACGAAGCCTACGACGCCTAGCTCGGGATGCTCTAAGAGGAAGAAGTGGTAAGCTCCCTGCTCCCCGATGAGCTGCTCTATGTCACTCCAAGGGCGTCGCTCACTATGAGGAAAGGCCTCCTCGTAAAGCTGTCTGAGCGTAGGTAGATGACTCTGGTGCGTCTCATCGCAGAGGTCACACCGTGTCATACGAACGAGCGAGACGAGTGGGGTAGAGGATGAGCCTGCTCTCATATTACTTGCCATAGGTAGGGTCGATAGCTACGATGCCAGGGAGAGCTTTTCCCTCGATAGCCTCTAGGAGCGCACCGCCACCAGTCGATACGTAAGATACTTCATCGCCTAGACCAAGCTTGTTGATGCAGGCGACACTGTCACCACCACCGACGAGCGAGTAGGCGCCTTGTCGTGTAGCCTCAGCAACTGCCTGGGCGATAGCTTCGGAGCCACGAGCGAAGTTGTCAAACTCAAAGACCCCAGCGGGACCATTCCACAGAATCGTCTTGCTGGTCAAGATGACCTCACGATAGTCGGCACAGGCCTGAGCGCCTATGTCCATACCCATACGGTCGGCAGGGATCTGATTGGTCGGGTAGGTCTCGGCAGGAGCATCGTTGGCAAAGTCACATGTGGCGACTGTATCCGTGGGTAGGAGGAGTCGCACGCCCTTAGCTTTAGCCCGCTCCATAATGTCTCGTGCCACGTCGATCTTGTCTTCCTCACAGAGGGAGCGACCGATCTCGCCACCCTGCGCCTTGACAAAGGTGTAGGCCATACCGCCTCCGATGATAAGATTGTCCACCTTGTCCATCAGATTGAGGATGATGTCGATCTTGGAGGAGACCTTAGAGCCTCCTAAGATAGCGGTAAAGGGGTGCTTAGCACCATGTAGGACGCGCTGCACAGCCTCGACCTCTTGTAGCATAAGCATACCAAACATCTTCTTGTCTGCGGCAAAGTACTGAGCGATGAGCGCCGTCGTGGCGTGTGCTCGGTGTGCGGCACCAAAGGCATCGTTGACGTAGACATCAGCTAGTGTAGCCATCTCCTTGGCGTAAGCTTTCTGACGCTCCTTGAGATCTGCTTTAGCTGCTTTGAGATCCTCCTCGTTGGTGTATTGGTCGGGGTTGTTTAGCTTGCCTTGCTCTTCCTCCTCGAATCGTACGTTTTCTAGTACAAGGATCTCGCCTGACTGGAGTGCCTGAGCCATCTCTTGTGCCTGCGCACCACGGCTCACAGGGCAGTGGATGACTGGTACGTGGGTGAGCTCTTTGAGATGTGGCACGATGAGCGCAGTAGAGAGCTTGGGGTCACGACCCTTGGGGCGACCAAGGTGCGTGGCGATGATGACGCTCCCGCCATCGGATAGGATCTTGCGTAGTGTAGGCAGGGCGGCACGCATACGGGTGTCGTCGGTGATCTGCCCCTGGTCGTCAAAGGGGACGTTGAAGTCTACACGAACAAGTGCGCGGAGACCTGAGAAGTCGAACTGATGAATGTTTGTCATGAATAGAGGTATGTATTTGGTCTGTGTGAATGAACTTAGAAAGTGTTTATGCGCTGATGAAGCCAAGTCTGTATCAGCTCCAGTAGATGGCTCGGTACGCCTAGCTGCTGCAGGTCGTACATACACTCACCATAGGCGGAGATGAGTCTCTTCTGCTGATGCTCGTCAGCGGTGGCGAGGAGCTTGCCTAGAGCTTGTAGCGTGCCTTGCAGATCTCCTCCGATGAGTGTAAGGAGAGCGGGCAGTAGGAGCGTAAACTCCTTGTAGTGAAGCTCGAGAGAGTCTCTGTCTAGCTGATCGTACGAGGTGACGGGGCGACTAGCGTAAGCTTTTGCCTCATCCCAGCGCTGCGACATCATAAGGCACCAAGCGATGAGCGGATAGAGCGTGTCGGGGTGCTCGTCCTCAAACTCGCATTGCAGCAGTAGCGGGAGTGCCTTGTCGTAGATGCGAAGCTTCACATAGAGTATGCCGAGTAGCCGTAAGATAGCGAGTGAAGGCTTCTCAGGCTCTGCCTGCTGGCGCACCTGCTCTAGTAGTGAGATGGCGAGCATCGGCTGCTCCATATGGTAGAGTATCTGTGCGATAAAAAGAGGACTCGTTTCTCCTGAGAGCAGTTGTGGGGGGATCTGCTGCATGACGAAGTAAGCCTGCATATACTTCTCCTCCTCGTAGTAAGTCTGCGCAAGGCGGTACATAAGCTGAGCACGAGCCTCAGGCTCTGAGGTGCGTCCGAGCTGAATCTGTATAGTAGCTTGCTCGCCCGCATACTCCTTCGTCTGAACGCAGTAAGCTCGTAGCAAGTCAAGATGCTTGTCGCAGAGCTTTTCCGATTGCGTCTGTGCAAAGGGATTGGGCTTACCAAAGAGCATCATAAAGGGTGTCCTAGCTGCTACCTTTGACTCAATAAAAGCGAAGATGCGTGCTAGCTGACAGATGTATCCTTGCAGTGCTTTTGTGTACTCCTCCGCTTCCAGCAGTCGTCGCTCCTGTGGACGGATGTAAGGGGTGCGGTTGATCACATTCTCCATAGCTAGGACGCCCTGCGAGATGCCTTGTAGCACCTGTCCAGGCAGTTGGCTAATCCTAAAAATGGATCCGTAGAAGTCTATGTCCACCTGCTGGAAGATGGACTCTCGCAGTAGCGTCATAATCTGATCCTCGCCGAGCTGGTACTCATTGCTAAACTGAGCCATCACAGCTCCCAGCGAACTGTGCTGCAGGTCAAACGGGACGAGCCAGTGCGCCTCATCTTCAAAGAAAGGTCCCTGCAGGAGCGAGCTAGTGGCAAAGGCATTCACATCGAAGCCTCGCGCCACGAGACGCTTCAATGCTTCGTACCCTTCCTGCACGTCGTCTACAAGGGGCATTATCTCCTCCTCATCACCGAAGACACTCTCGAAGGTGGCTGGGCCCTCATTATCGCCTGTTGAGGAGATAATCTCTTGAAAGCGTTGCTGAAACTCAGGACTGTTGAAGCGCCCGAAGAGCTTCTGCACATACTCCACCACTTGTGGCGTATACTTCATACGCAGGCGATGGCTCCAAGTTATATCGTACTCCTCGAGGGTGATTGCCTCGCCGATCTGCGTGAGCTTGTAGGGTAGTTGCTCCTCGTAGAGCGCTAGGCGGCTATTGTATACTTCACCCACCATAAGCACCCCGACGACGGCACGAATGCGCACCATCGTCTGCTCGCCTTGTGTCTTCATGAGCTTAGCGAGGAGCCAGCAGAGCTTGCCCCAGTGCCACGAGCGTAGCAAAGCTAGGGTGACAGCTGTGAGTGCTGCTTGCTGTACGTAATCATCGAGCTGATCTAGTGCGGAGGCGACCTCATCGCTCCACTCCTCTGTGTAGAGCAGTCCCATCGTGAGGCGCTTGACTAGATCGTCGTAGCGGGGACGGTCTACTGTGGCTAGGTTGGACTGGAGCGTCAGCTGCTCGACCACCATCGCAAGTCCTCCGTTGTCCAGCAGTAGGGAGTAGTAGTTCGCTTGCTTTTCGTACTGAGGCGATTTAGCCAACCACTCGCTGTTTCTCAGAGCATCGGTCACCTCGTAGAGCGTCCGGAGCAGGTAGCTATAGTTAGCTTCCAGCTCTGGATCTTGTATCGGAGACTCTAGATATTGTAGCATCGTCTCTAGGATACGCTTTGCCGAGTGGTAGCGGTCACGCAGCTCCACGGGGATATGCGCATTGGTCTGCATCTGTTCGCCTAGTAGCTTGACAGCTTTGGCGATCTGATGCTCAGAGATGAGCTGGTAGATATCGTCTGTAACCATATATATAATGTATACCAGCTCTTAGATGCTTAGCTGCTCACGTATCGCCTTGATGCGGTCACGGAGTAGCTGCTCTGGATGGTCGCAAGCGGGGGCGGAGCCACGCTTGTAGGTGACACCGATGTAGTACTTGATCTTAGGCTCCGTGCCTGAAGGACGTATCGAGAGCACTGTTCCATCGGCCGTGTGGTACTGTAGTACATTGCTGGTCGCAGGCATCTTGATCGGGAAGGTCTCGCCACTCTTGAGGCACTTACCCTCGAGCGACTGATAGTCCAGTATCTTCACCACGGGACTGCCCGCCAGCTCCTTCATTGGGTTAGAGCGGTAGTCGACCATCATCTGGCTGATCTCCTGAGCTCCCTTGATGCCCTTGCGCACCACACTGACGCCCTGCTCGAGGAAGTACCCATGCTCGTAGTAGATCTTCTCAAGGAGCATATCAATGGTTAGACCTTTGTCCAAAGCCCAAGCGGTTAGCTCTGCAAAGATAGCGCAAGCTGACACCGAACTCTTGTCTCGTACGAAGGTCTCCCAGAGGTAGCCGTAGCTCTCCTCGCCACCACCTATGTAGCGACGCTTGCCCTCCTGCTCGCGGATCTCATTGGCGATCCACTTAAAGCCTGTGTAGCAGTCCATATAGTCCACTCCGTAGTCCTTCGCAATGGCGGGGATCAACTCCGTGGTCACAATCGTCTTGACCACAAAGTCATCGGGACGCAGGTCGCCCAGTTCCTTGCGGCGTGCTATCGTGTAGTAGGTCAGAAGAGCGCAGATCTGGTTACCATTGATCAGGTGCATCTCACCCTGCTCGTTACGCACGGCGACACCGATGCGGTCGCCGTCAGGGTCACTCGCTAGGACTAGGTCAGCACCCGTAGCCTCGGCACGCTCTATAGCCAGCTTCATAGCTGCAGGCTCCTCGGGGTTCGGCGAGACGACCGTGGGGAAGTTGCCGTCGATGACATCTTGCTCAGGTACATGGATAATGTTCTTAAAGCCAAAAGCCTCTAGCGTACGAGGCACGATGCGTACGCCTGTACCGTGAATAGGTGTGTAGACAATCCCCATATCACGATGACGCTCTACCGACTCTGGCGAGAGCGATAGACCACACACATCGTGGATAAAGCGATCGTCCATCTCGGCACCGATCATCTCGACGAGTGATGGATTGCCCTGCCACTTCACTTGGTCAATGTCCGTGATGCTCTTTACTTCGTTGACGATCGCTTTGTCGTGTGGAGCGATGATCTGAGCGCCATCGCTCCAAAAGACCTTGTAGCCGTTGTACTCCTTGGGGTTGTGCGAGGCGGTCACCATAACACCGCTCTTGCAGCCTAGCTGACGGATCGCATAGGAGACCATCGGGGTAGGGCGGAGCGCATCGTAGAGGTAGACCTTGATGCCGTTTGCTGTGAGCACATCGGCCGTCGTCTGCGCGAAGAAGGGGCTGTTGTTGCGCCCATCGTAGCCGATAGCTACGGAGATCTCTTCGCCAGCGAAGCATTGCAGGAGGTAGTTGGCCAGTCCCTGCGTAGCCATACCAACGGTGTATTTATTCATGCGGTTGGTGCCGGCTCCCATGATGCCGCGCAGACCGCCCGTGCCAAACTCTAGTACTTGGTGGAAAGCCTCCACGAGAGGTGTCTTGTCCTCAGCGGCGAGGAGAGCCTCTACTTGCTGACGTGTCTCACTGTCGAAGGCGGGTGCGAGCCATTGCTTGGCACGCTCTTGTGCTTGTTGTATTAGTTCTGGTGATAAAGTTGCCATAGAATATTCTGTTGTTAGATTGGTTCTTATTCGATAGTACAAACTTACCAAATATATTTCAAACCAGCGACATCTTTCGCTTGCTTTCTCAGCAAGGACCAGCCTATCTAGACAAAAGATTCTCTCTTCTAGATGCTGGCCGTTTGGAGCAAAATAGCTAACTTTGGGACGAGCAAGAGACAAGCTTGCGAATATGAACTAGAAAAACAGACCAATATGCCAACAGCTCAAAAGAAATCCTCCTCTGCTACTACAGAGCGAAAGAAGACTACCGACAAGAGTCAATCTAAGACAATGCCCCGCTCCAGTGCTAAGAGCAAGGCTACAGGTGTATCGCACAGTAAGAACTTTGTCCTAGACACCAACGTCATCCTGCACGACTATGAGTGCATCGATAAGTTTGAGGACAATGATATCTATATCCCTATCGTAGTCCTCGAGGAGCTAGACAAGTTTAAGAAAGGCTCCGATCAGATCAACTTCAACGCACGTGCCTTCGTTCGCAGGCTTGATGAGCTGACGGATGCAGACTTCTTCGAGCATGGTGCTGATCTAGGCAAGGGGAGAGGACGTCTCTACGTTTATTTAGGCAATAAGCCTCATGAGCGTGTGGCGCATGCCTTTGGGGAAAACATCCCAGACCACAAGATCCTGAGCGCCACACTGCACATCGCTGAGGAAAACGAGGGTGAGCAGACGATCCTCGTGAGCAAGGACATCAACCTCCGTATGAAGGCTAAGTCGCTCGGTATCCCTGTCGAGGATTACTTCAACGATAAGGTGCAGACCTTCGACCTCTTTGACGAGGCTCAGCCTGTCTTCGAGGGGATCGATGTGGAGCTCATCAATCGTCTCTATGACAATGAGCAGGGAGTATCACTTGATGAGTTTGAGTTTGGTAGCAAGATACTACCCAATGAGTGCTTCGTCCTCAAGAGTGACCAAAGCAGTGTGCTAGCACGCTACAATCCCTTTGAGGCGATGGTGCAGCGGGTGGACAAGTATACCCATATGGGCATCACGCCTCGGAATGCGGAGCAGGCTTTTGCCTTCGATGTGCTGATGGATCCCAACGTACTCCTCGTAGCACTATCGGGCAAGGCTGGTACAGGTAAGACGCTCCTAGCACTCGCAGCAGCTCTCGATCAGGCAGATCGCTATGGACAGATCATGCTGGCACGTCCTATCGTGGCGCTTGCCAATAAGGATCTTGGTGCTCTACCTGGTACGGAGCAGGAGAAGGTGCGTCCCTATATGCAGCCCCTCTTTGACAACCTGAATGTGATCAAATCGCAGTTTAAGGGCGGTAAGCAACAGGCTGAGCTGGAGAAGCTACAGCAGGATAATAAGCTCATTATCGAGGCTCTAGCCTATCTGCGTGGTCGCAGCCTGGCGGACGCTATCGTGATCGTCGATGAGGCGCAAAACTTGACTCCACACGAGGTTAAGACGATCATCACGCGCGCTGGTGAGGGGACGAAGATGATCTTCTGCGGTGACGTGGAGCAGATCGACTCGCCTTATCTAGACACTCAGAGCAATGGTCTCGCCTATATGATCGACAAGATGCGTGGTGAGACACTCTTTGCACATGTCAACCTAATCAAGGGTGAGCGTAGCGAACTCAGTGAGCTGGCTTCACATCTACTATAATACTATAGAATACTAGTGCTACTAAAGTTTAGTAGCACTAGTACGATACCCTAAATCTGTAATATGAAAGAAACTATATCTCCCTCGGGAGCTCGTGACGGAGCTGTCGAGGGACTATCCCTCCTAGGCAATAAGCGCACCGTCTACGCACAGGACTACGATCCGAGTGTGCTAGAAGCTTTTGAGAATAGGCATCAAGACCGAGACTATCGCGTACGCTTCGAGTGTCCTGAGTTTACAGCGCTCTGTCCTATCACCGGGCAGCCAGACTTCGCTACTATATATATAGAGTATGTCCCAGACGTGCGTATGGTCGAGAGCAAGAGTCTCAAGCTCTATCTCTTTAGCTTTCGCTCGCATGGCGCCTTTCATGAGGATTGTGTGAACATCATTATGGATGATTTGATCCGTCTGATGGACCCGAAGTATATTGAGGTGACGGGCGACTTCTCTCCACGAGGGGGCATCAGCATCGTTCCCTTTTGCAATTACGGTCGTCCAGGCACGCCTTACGAGTCTTATGCTCGTGAGCGTATGCTCGCTTTCCACCACTAGAGATCTGGTCGTATGCTAAGCTCTCAAAAGAAGTATCTTGTCATCATCAATCCTATCTCTGGCACCTCTAGGAAGACGAGTCTGCCAGAGCTCGCATATAATATGCTCTCGGACAATGACAGTGAGCTATACTTCGTCTATACCAATGGAGAGGGACATGCCGATCGCATCATCAAGGATATAGCTGGTCAGGGCTTTGACACGGTTATAGCTATCGGTGGAGATGGTACGATCAATGAGGTGGCCGATGCGGTGCGCCCTACGAATATGTCTCTCGGCATCGTCCCGATGGGATCGGGCAATGGTCTGGCGCGCTCACTAGAGATACCGCTAGACCCCGAAGCTGCCCTAGAGGTTATTCGCCGAGGGTATGTCAAGCGGATCGACTGCTGCGAGGCCGATGGGGTGCCCTTTTTTGTGACCTTCGGTGTGGGCTTTGATGCGCAGGTGACTGCTAGTTATGATCAGAAGAACTTTCGGGGTCCGCTCTCGTACGTTCTCTCGACGGTCGATCAGTTTATCAAGCACAAGTCCTCGCTCTATCGCCTTCACCTCAATGGTGAGGTGATCGAGCAGAAAGCCTTCCTCGTGACCTGCGCTAATGCGGATCAGTATGGCAATAATGCGATCATTGCGCCCGATGCTGAGCTAGATGACGGCCTCTTTGACGTGGTGGTCATTAGAGATATGTCTTTGCTGAAAGCTTCTAAAGTGGCCATCAGTCTCTTTACGAAGCGTGTGGATGAGAGTGCTTCGATCGACATTTATCGCACGAATCATCTCATTATAGAGCGTGAGAAGGAGGACTATGCTCAGGTCGATGGCGAGCTTATTGACCTAGGGCGTCGCATCGAGATTACGATCCAAAAGCAGCAACTGCCCATCTTAGTCCCGCAGCCCAAAAGCTAGTATAAGAGCTAGCTGGCTCCAAGCACTACACCTATCTTTCTTCGTTTAGTTGGGATGTGCCAAGCATCTCAACAGAGGTCAGCTTCCTTTCCTCTGTTGGAACGAAACATTTCCTCCCTTGGAAACGAAACTTTCCAACGGTGGAAATTTATTTTTCCTCCCTTGGAAAGTAAAGTTTCCTCCCTTGGAAAATTATTTTTCCAAGCTTGGAAGCATTTTGGAAAGTTAACAAATGAAGCGCCCGATAGGGGGGAGTGACTTAGAGAGATGTCAAGATAAAGCAAGAGCCTGCCCGCTGGTTAGCGAGTAGGCTCTTGCTCTGTTTAGTGGGCTAGGGCTGTCGCATTGGGGCGACAGGCTCCTCCAGTCTTAGTGGCGTGTGTAGCGTGTGTTCGGACGGATCTGCTTGCCCGCTTGAGACTTGTAGTCATCGCCAGAGAAGAAAGATGCAGACATAGTAGAAGATCCTAGCCCCGAGAGCTTCACTATATGTAGTGATACATTCTCCTTGGCGTTGTAGTAGTACCAATATTCGTTGCCTAGACTACTTGTATCCGTACCAGTGTATTGGTAGCCCCCCTTCTCGAGGGCAGCCTTGAGCTCCTTGTCGATGCCCGTCTTAAACTGCTTAGCGTGGTTGATGGCTAGTCCACCATTATCATAGACGTGCATCGTAGCCTCGGTGGCTTCGTAGGAGGGGTAGTAGTAATAGCCATTGATGGCTGCAGAAGAATCTTTTTGAGGGCTTTTAATTAAGACTTGCAGGTAAGTAGAGGAATAGTCTATCTTGCCATCATCCTTCTTTTGAGGAGCGTTGTAGGTGATATTCTCTCCCTTAGCCATCTCACTGGTGTATATAGAGCCAGCGGGTGTCCCTGGGGTAGGCACGTCGGCGGGGTTGAATTTCTCACCAAAGTTGTAGGAGGGGAAGATGCTAGTGTCCTCTGCGGGGGGAGGAGTTGGAGCCTCTTCCTTAGCTGTGAAGCTAAAGGCGATACCCTGACCACCCTCCATAATGAGGAGCGTGTAGTAGTCGTTTTCGCTGGTGAAGGTCTTGTCGCTAATGTCTGACTTCTGAGGCTTGCTAAAACCGTTGCGCACAAACCACTCGGCTACATCGGCATTGCTCTCGAGCATATCGATGGTGAGCGCATAGCTGAGTGCTAGGATACCAGGCTTGTAGGAGTCACCATTGGAGGTGTAGCCCTGCGGGTAGTAAGCAACGAGGTCGAAGTTGCCCTTCTGCTTATCCTTCGTGATGAAGTTAGCACGCTTGGGGTCACTCTGCGCCTTCTCCTTTCTGAGCCCTAGAGCCGCCTCATACTTGCGGATCTCATCGATAGAGGTCTCCTTAGCCTTCTTGCTGGCGAAGGGGAAGTCCTTGAGACTCTTGTCAAAATTGCCTGTAGCGACCGACCCCGGCATCGGAATAAATGAGAGCTGCGCAAAGCCTGGAGTGTCAGATAGAGAGACCCCCACGACAAGGTTGCCCTTGCGGTACATAGGCGTCTTGCTGGAGCTGTCGTCTAGCGCCTCAAAGCCATCATTGATGGTCATCATATCGAAGTCTTGCCTGATGGCGACATCTTCGGTGTAGACAAGCTTTCTGTCTAGGAGCAGGGTGGATACTTGTAGTTTGCCTTGCCCCGCATCTCCGACGAGGTAGATGCGTAGTGGTTGCTTGCCACTCGGGTCCTGCGTGTTGAAGACGTAGCTCTTGACTTTCTTGTTTTTGAACTCGGATATCTTCTCCGTTTGTAGCACGGCTCCGTGGGCAGCCTCCCACTTCTTGAGAGGTAGCTCGCCTGCCGTAAAGTCTACGAAGGGGATCGGCAGATGTTTCAGATTGCCATCAGCATCTAGCTCATAGATAGGTGTGTACTCGCCCACTTGGATCGTGTCCTCCTTGTTAGGGTCTTCCTTATTGGGATCACCACCATCATCGGGACACTCAGGGTAACAACCCAGTAGCCCAATGCAAGTGGACAAGATCAATGCGAGGGTCAAATAGATTTGCTTATTCATAGTATTCTAACCTTGTTAGTGTATGTATATCAGAGGCTAAATAGCGAAGGAAGGCACCACAGCAGATGCTTATCGTCACCAAGCTGAAGAAATAGACCTCCCCTGCGAACAAAGGTACGAAAACGAAGAGAACTACCTCTAATCCGATAAACGGTTCCTTTGCGGAAACCTACGAGCGGGCTACAGGCGTTGCTGTGTGTGGTCGTGGGCTTTTAGTCTAATGCCTGCGATGCGGCATAGCGACAGACTAGCTGCGTCACGATAGAGAGGCAGCGCTCCATAGCATCAAGCGAGCAGTACTCGTGGATGGAGTGGAAGTTGCCCCCACTGGTGAAGATGTTGGGGCAGGGGATGCTTCGCTCCGAGAGAACCGCCCCGTCGGTGCCACCACGTATCGGCTGGATGATCGGCTTGACACCGACCGCCTCATAGGCTGCGATAGCGTGCTCGATGACCTCTGGGTGCGGAGCGATGTAGTCGTACATATTATGGTACTGGTAGGAGACTTCGACCGCTAGCTGTGCGGCGTGTGGCTCTTCGTTGATCTGCTGAGCTATCTCTCGGATGCGGGCTATGCGCTGCTCTAGGAGCTGGCGGTCGTGGTCGCGGATGATGTACTCCGCAGTTGCGGACGAGACATCGCCCGCCATGTGGCATAGATGCAGGAAGCCCTCCCGTCCCTGGGTCACCTCGGGTCGCTCGTGCGTATAACCTAGTCTGTTGTCGAGCTTGATGAGCGACTGGAGTGCGTGACGCATCGTGTGGTAGGCGCTACCTGGGTGGACGTTGTGTCCCGTGGCTGTGATGCGTGCAGAGGCTGCGTGAAAGCATTCGTACTCAAACTCGCCTTCGAGTCCTCCGTCGATGGTGTAAGCGTAGGTAGCCTGAAGCTGGTTCTCGTCAAAGGACTCCAGTCCTCGCCCCACCTCTTCGTCTGTCGTGAAGGCTAGTGCGATAGGTCCGTGCGCTAGCTCGGGCTTGCTCTGGAGCTCCTCCGCAAGGGTTATCAAGATAGCAACGCCAGCCTTGTCGTCGGCTCCGAGGAGTGTCGTCCCGTCGCTCGTGATGAGCGTATGCCCCACATAGCGTAGCAGGTCGGGGTAGTCGCTCGGGCTCAGTATGCTACCCTTGAGCTGTATCGGCTTGCCGTCGTAGTTGGGGTGGAGACAGGGAGAGACCTTTTCGCCAGGAGCTTCGGGCGAGGTGTCTATATGAGCGAGGAGTGCGATGCGAGGGATCGCTTCGTAACCGGTCGTGGCTGGGATTTGCGCTATCACATAGCCCGCATCATAGCAAGTGGCGGGTATCTGTAGCTCTGTTAGCTCGGTGTGAAGCATCTGGAGCAAGTCCCACTGACAGGGTGTCGAGGGCTTCTTCGAACTATTCGGATCGGAGGTGGTGTGAACCTTTGCGTAGCGGAGAAATCGCTCTAGGAGTTGGCTCATAGCGTATTCCGTTACTTAGCGCTGCTTGATGATACTGTTGATGACACGGCAGGTGCAGATGAGCTTGCCGCTTTGGGTAGAGAAGATGTCTACGTTCCAGACGTGTGTGCTGCGCCCCTTGTGGAGTATCGTAGCGACGCCGCGCACGGTGTCTCCGACGACTGTCGAGGAGACGTGGTAGCCACTCACCTGCATGCCGACTTGTATCTCGCCTTCGTTGGCTATGGCTACTGATCCTAGTCCTGCGAGGGTCTCGGCAAAGGCTAGCGAAGCCCCTCCGTGTAGTATGCCCATGGGTTGTCTCGTACGATTGTCCACGGGCATAGTACCCGTGACATAGCCACGAGCTATCTCTGTGCAGCGCATACCGAGCGTACCCATAAGCGTGTTGGGCATAATCTCGTTGGCATCTTCTGGGTCAAAGGGGACTCCGTCGTAGCGTAGCTTGATCTGCTTGGTGATCATGTGGGCTAAGCCCGCAGCATCGCAAGAGGTGGTGATGTAGTCAGCGCAGCTCTTGAGCGGCTCGGGAGCGTTTGCCATAGCTACGCCCAGTCCAGCACGCTGTACCATAGTGGCATCCTCTAAGGTGGTGCCGACGGCGATGATGTTTTGCTGATTAAGGTCTAGTCGGTCGAGGATAAAGTCGAGCGCTCCTCGCAGGCTGACGCCAGAGGCTACGATTGAGAGCTCATTCATCGGCTCATCGTAGAGGGTGGCGGTCAAGCCTTGCCCTGCGTTGAGCTGGTCGCTCAGCTTCGCTAGGCGATCTTGTCTGGCTAAGATGAGTGCTCTAAAGATCGGCTCGGCAGGAGCTTTGAAGGGTTCATCTGCCTTGGTCAAGTCTAGGATCGGCATACTCCAAAGCTTGGCGAGCTGGAGGATACGTGGCTGATGGGTCTTCGTGGCGTAGAGTGCTTTCTCACCTATGAGTGCGAGCGTGTAGTCGCTATCGACCAGCTCGTAGAGATGCGTGAGCTGCTCCGCACGAAGAGGACGAGAGGCTAGCTCACGACCCGTGCGACAGTTGTGAATGCGTGCGCCTAGATGGGAGATAACGTAGCCACTGTTGCGCGGTAGCTGTAGCTGCTCCGAGATCTTCAGGAGACTGCTCATAGGAGCTTCGCTGGCGACCGCCACACGCAGGGCGTACTCCTCCTGCACCTCTAGGAGAGCTTCGCGATCCTCTAGAGCGATCTCGCCATTGCTTCCGAGTAGGCAGTTGCGGTCTTTGATGGCGAGGAACTTATAGCCGCCACTCTTTGCTTGATTCATCATAGTTACTCCTTATTATAATGCGGACCAATTAAACTGTACCCCGATGCGCCCACTGTAAGGCTGCGACATATCATAAGCACCTAGTCCATAGTGCTGACTGTCGAAGGTGGCAAAGAGCGTCCACATCTTTGTCAAGCGGTACTGCGCCGTCACCTCAGCGGTGAGCCTTGTGAGCGAACCTCTAGCGGCACCCTCACGAAGCCCTGTCTCGGGAGCTTGGGCAGGATGCAGGATTTTGGTCGTGAGACTGGTGTCGTAGTAGACCACCCCACGAAGGTCTAGGCGCTTCGTAGGACGGACGGCTAGCTTCGCATAGCCCTGGAAATAAGGCTTGGGGACGCGGACGGTGTAGTTGGCAAGATGGTTATACTGTGCTCCGAGGCTTAGTTCACAGACCCGTGCGATGATGGTAGAGAGGTCTAGACCAGCGTAGAAGATGTCGAGCTTCGTGTACTCGTTGCGCTGCGACTGTAGCCATGAGCCGTAAAGCTCTTCGCCAGCGTAGTAGGGTAGGAGGTTGAAGCCGTAAGTGCGGGCGTAGTGATCGTATCCACCGTACAGCTCGTAAGTGCCTGAGCCGAGCTGTAGCTTAACTCCTGTGCGAGAGCCGAGCTGCTGACGCTCAGGTCTAGGCAGCGCGTCGAGCATAATGCCTGGTATGCGGGTTAGATAGTCAAAGGGGTTGACATCTTGTAGCCCGCCTGACGCCTGCAGGTACCACTCCCAGCGTCTCTGATCAGAGAGCGACAGACGAACCTCTGGGTAGACCAGCACCTCTTGGTTGGCAAAGTCTACGCCCACACCGCCCGCAAAGTCAAGATCGGCAAAGTTAACGAACCCACGATAGCGGAACTGCGGGTGCGCCCCTAGGATGAAGAGCTGTGACGGCTGGCTCGTGCGGATACGCATATCGGCTCCTAGTCCGAGAGACCAGTCGTCAGAGAGCTGCACAGCGGTGGCTCCATCGGCATCTATCACGTGCAGGTGCTCGCTAGCAATGAGATCCCTTTGTGCTGGGCTGGGCAACGAGTGGGATAGGAAGGCGTAGCGTGCGCCAAGGTCAAAAGACCAGTTCTGCGCCTGCAGGTTGTCTATGCGCCCCGTCAGACTGTACTCGCGCAGTGCATCTTGCCAGCCAGTGCGGTCTAGTAGGGGTATCTCGTTCATCTGCATCCTCTGCTGCGTAGGCGTATGCGCAAAGAGGTGACTGCGTATGCCTCCCTGCAGTTTGATCATGCTCTCTCGCCAGTGGTAACTGTAGCCTACGACTCCCTCAGTAGCGTGGCGGTACATATTCGTCTGGTCGGGGATTTCCTTAAGGTAGTGATAGTCTGGATCGGATTGGTCCATAGGTCCATGCACAGAGCGGTTGGGACCATTCTTGCTGAGCGAGAAAAGCTCCGACCGATGCGTCAGATCGAAGGAAAGAACGTTATGCTGGCTCCCGAAGTGCCACTGACCCGCTAGATCCCCACCGAAAGCTGGTGCAAAGCCTCCGAAGAGACGAGCCATAATGCCATTGTAGGGCTGAGGCACCTCACGGGCAAAGCCCGACAGCTGAGGTGTCGGTGCTGGCGAAAGGGTCGGTGTGAAGTCTCTCGTGGAGCGAGGCGTAGCTGGATTGTAGCGCTCGATCTGAGGCTTCGTCAGAGGTATAGGGGTAAAGATAGGATTGGTGTCATCGATCTGTCTCACCTTGTCGCTCACCACAGTGACCTCACGGTTGATCGTGTCACGCTCGGCCACTGTTTTGGTGTTTTGAGCTAAAGCAGGAAGTAGTGTGCTGAGCAGGATTAGGAGGAGACTATATAGTCGTTTCATCGCTTGTAGACTTAATCGTTGGGATAGTAGGGTAGAGGGGTGTTAGCGAGCGGTACTCTGACGAAGCTGTGCGAGCTTTTCTGTAGCACGCTGACGTATCGGCGAGGTCTCGTCGGTGTAGTTCTTGAGTAGGCTCTCTAGGTATAGTCTTGCCGTGTCGGGGTCTCCCTTGGCGAGGTACCAGTCGGAGAGCGTTATGATCGTCTCGGCAGATAGTTCGGGGTCTGGGTAGGCGTCGTTGACCAACTTGTCGAGTAGCTGCTTCGAGTAGCTCTGCTGGATCTTGTTGGAGACGTAGTATTGCGCCAATAGGAGCGTACCCTGGGTGCCAGCGTAGGTCTCTATGCGAGCGACAAGTGGCTTCAGGAGTGGCTCGATCTGGTTGCCCCGACCTGTCTTCAAGTAGCTGGTCGCTAGGCGACAAGTCAGGAGGTCTAGTTGCTCTTGGCTCCACCCCTTAGACTTGTCTAGCTGAGGTATCACGACCTTGATGACCCACTCATACTGTCCCGCTTGGAGCGCGCACTCAGTAGCCGAGAGCAGTGTCGTCTGGTAGCTCGCAGGCTCTAGTGGTAGCGTGAGTAGCTCCTGCTGCAAGGGCAATGCCTGAGCATAAGCTCGCTGCTGTATGTGCATAGCAGACATCTTCTGAAGCAAACCTATGTGCAGCTCCTGCGATAGCTGCTTGCGACTGGGATAGATACGCTCATAGAGTGCTAGAGCCTCCCCTCCCTTACCAGCTCGATCGTAGAGGTCGGCCAGGTAGTAATGCGCTAAGAGCGAAGAGGCCCCCTGCGGATTCAGAGCTAGATACTCTTTGAGCAAGCGCTCAGCCTGTGGCTGTCGGGACTGGTAAGCACGCTCAGCTGTCTCGAAGGAGATGCTCATAGCCTCACTCTCGTTGATGGTGTAGCTTCCGCCAATGCTGTTGGCATACTGGACAAACTCAGTGGAGCGTCCCTCCTCGATGTAGATACTCTTGAGTGCTTCGTACGCCTGCTTCGCTTCGCCACTCTGTGGCGCTTCGGCTAGGAGTGCTTTGTAGGTCTCGATAGCTCGGCTCGTCTCATCCCTATTATAATATAGTAGTGCCAACTGCAAGGCAGCCTTGCGTCCATACTCACTCTGCGGGTACTCTTGCGTCAGGCGCGTGAAGGCTTCGATAGCCTCCGTATGCTGTCCCGACAGCTCCATAGCGCGTCCCTGATCGTACATAGCACGAGGCTTGTAGAGACTATTGGGGTGACGAGCGACTAACTTATCGAGGGCGGCTATCTGTGCTTTGTACTCCTTCTTGAGTCCCTCAATGTCTGACAGCATATAGAGCGCATAGACCTGATTGTCTGGAGCGAGTCTATAAGCCTCCTCGTAGTAGCGTACGGCCGGCGTGTAGTGACCCTGCATATAGTGCGCATCGCCTAGACGGGCGTGGACATCAGCTTGTAGCGTGTTGTCGAGTGTACCCTCTTGGAGTAATATAGAGAGCGTCTGCGTGGCAGCGCTGTACTGCTGCTGCTTGATCTGACTATAGCCTAGTAGGTAGCGAGCGATCTGTAGCTGCTTGCTAGAGGCTGTGCGCTTATTGAGGATAGCTGTGAGGGCTTGTGATGCTTGCTTGTGAGCTCCCTGCTGGGAGAGGAGCTGCGCCCCTAGTAGCTCAGCCTCGGTGTGGTGAGCGGACTTGGTGGCAATCCGCTGCGCCTGCTGGTTATAGCGTTGAGCTAGGGCTAGGTCGCCCGCTTGTTGCGCCTGCTGCGTGAGCTGATTGAGCAAGTAGCACTGCGCCTCTACGATAACTGGCGAAGGGCTCTGGATACGTCCTATGGAGGCTAGACTAGTCAAGTAGTCTGGGCTACGGTAGTAGCTCTCGATGAGAAAGTGCTCCATAGCCTCACGGTGTGCCGACTGAGCGAATGTATTGAGAAACTCCTCGCAGAGCCTTACCTCCTGACCAAACGAACCGCTCGCCTTGCTGCGCATTAGCAATACCTGCTCATACATAGCAGCCTCACGGATCGAGGGTGCTACGGCTCTATCTGCTGCCACCTGATAGGAGGCAAGGGCTTCGGAGTAAAGACTCATATCTCTACGAGCACGTGCTAGGTAGAGGTTGGCCACACCACTGGTCTCCGCATCGCCACGGGTCGCTAGGAGTAGGTGCGGGATCGCTTGCTCGGTGCGCTCCGTCTCCATATAGGCAGCCGCGAGGATGAGCTGGTCTTCGGGGGTAAGGAGACTAGCATTTTGGTCTGATAGCGGGGCTAAACGTTCGATAGCTTTGCTCGGATCCTCTAGACGATACCAAGCATTTGCCTCTATGATCTGACTCTCTGCGCGCTGCTCCTCTGAGAGACCTGCCGTAGTGAGTGCCTCGGTGTGTGTGAGCACCGACTGATAGTTTTGCCGATAGAGAGCTATCCGTGCTAGCCCTAGACGAGCATCGTACTGTAGATCCCCCTGATCCTGTATCGGGAGGAGCGTGCGCTCAGCCTTATCTAGGTCGTTTTGCGCTATGTATAGCTGCGCTAGATAGAGTCTAGCCACATCGCCCCAGTAATCATCACCTGTAGCGGTCATCTCAAAGAGCTGCTCTACCTGCTCCACAGGACGACCCGATAGTAGGAGAGCGTAGGCCATCTTGACCTGCCACTCGCTGCGCATCTCGCTTGTCAAGGTCTCTTCACGCACCTGCTCTAGCGTATGGCGAGCACGATTGTACTCCTTATTATATAGGTAGTGTGTGGCACGAGCTATACGAGCGACCTGTGCCTGACGGGAGATAGGGTCTGTGGTGATATACTCCTCCAGCTCGGCAGCAGCACTAGGACGACCCAATAGATGCGCTCCATAGGTGGCAAACCACCCGTCCGCCTTGCTCAGACGTTGTGCTGAGGAGAGGAGCGTTGTGGTACGCAGGGGCGAGCCTGCTGCGAGTGTCACCTCGATAGTATGTTGCTCGGTGGGTATGCTAAAGGTCTCTTGCGCCTGTAGTTGATAGGCTAGTGGCAACTGCCCGCAGAGCAGTAACGTGTATAGGTATCCTTTGTAGTTCATCGGTAATAGTCTTACTAAGGGGGCGAAGTCCACGGATGCGCCCAATCGATTCTAACGCAAATCTACTGAAATAACTGCTGAGAGCAAAATGTGCCACCTTCCGCACATTCCACTCACTAGCGCATTCTGAACAGAATCTCTTATGCCCGACATGCTTTTGTCGCAGAAAAAGCTAATCCTCACGTAGCAATTCTCAAATGGCCACGTGGCAAATGAAAAATCCCCACGTAGGCGAGAAATAAAACTTCGGAAGAATCAAATGAAACTTCGGAGGAAATGATTCTCCCCTACGTGGAGATAAAAAAATATCCACGTGGGGGTTTGACTTTTCCCACGTGGAGATTGCTGATTATTTAGACAGGGGAAGGGAGACTCTTCCGACTAGTGAGTTCATTCTTCCGAAGTTTCATATCTCATCTTCGTGGAGACTTTTGACTCTTCACGAGGCTATTGGGGATTTCCTCGGGAGCGATTTGAGTCATCTCAAACATCTGAGTACTCATCCTAGCACCATCTACCGCTTGCCGTATGACTTTTTTTTTGTACCTTTAGAGTGTCAAGGTGATTTCTCCTGCTTTTGCCCTTATATTATATGTAGTAGATGCGAGGGAGAGCATCGAGACACTCTGAGATTGTTAAGTGCAATCTACAGACTGCATAAGCAAGAACGAAATACATTCACAAATTAAACAACATAACAGATATGAATAACACAGGACGTATAGTACTAGGTCTTACGATCGGAGCTGCCATAGGTGCAGCCATCACTTACCTCTCTGATCGCGACAAGCGTGATCGTCTCTATGACGACCTCAGCACCACGGCAGATCACACGCGCGACTCGCTCGTAGAGGGATACTATGAGGCTAAGGATCGATTCGAGACTTATCGCGACAAGCTACAGAAGCGTGGCGAGAAGTTTGCCGAGGAGGTCGAGGAGCAGTTCGACGAGACCGTAGACAAGGCTAAGGAGACCGCAAGCAAAGCTAAGGAAACTGTCGAGGAAGCTAAGAAGGCGGTCAAGTAAGCTCTCGCACTGAGACAACCACCATTGAGCAATACAGACTCAATAAAACTAAAAGGGTAGCACGCTCATCCGCACAAGGTGACCATTGGTCTCTTACGACAGATGAGTATGCTACCCTTTTGGTTATTATCCTCTAACCTCTAGCTTCTAATCTCTAACCTCTAATCTCCAACACCCTATGGAAGACTTCAAGATATCTCGCTTTATCCACCACACCAAGGAGTACCTCAAGGCATACGCTCGCCGAGCAATCTACACAAGCACCGATGCGGGTATGAAGCTCGCAGGTAACCTCCTCACGATATTTATAGTATTGTCGCTAATGCCTTTCGTGATAATCCTCCTACTCTTCGCTGGGGTGGCCGGTATCAACGCATGGCTAGAGCTGGGTTGGGGATGGAGCTTCCTCATTGGCACTGGCGTCTTACTTCTGTTAGTAATCATCACGCTATTACTGCGCAAGGTCATCGTGCGTACCATCAGCACCAGTATCTATCGCAAGATATACGACTCGCTAAGTAAGCTCGATGACAAGCTACGCCCACAGCCGATGGCATCTGACGAGGAGGACGCTAGCGATATCACAACTGAAAGCAAAGGAGTCATCACCCCTACCAACCAAGCAACCACCACGCAAACCCGCTAACCTGACCATCTAATATGAAGAAAAGAATATCATATCAAGACTTCCAGAGACGTCAGAAACTCGCTGAGGCTGATTTAGTCATCGCTGAGCGGACCTGGCAGAGAGAGCTGGGATATATCAAAGGGCTGGGCATCAAGCAGACTCTTATCAATGAGGCTAAAGAGCAGATAGCTCCTCCAGGCTCTCTACTGGGTCGCCTGATTACTCCATCTACACGTCGGCAGCGACGCAAGGAGAACTCGCTACTCTCCAAACTAACGGGAGGATTTAAGCAATCGACCTACAGCTCTCTGACACAGAGCGATCAAGAAGGAAAAGGAACCCACGGAGTGACACGACGAATCCTCGACACCTCTATGTCTCTCGCCAAGCCAATCCTATGGACCGTAGGGCTAGGTATGGCAAAGAGCTTCCTTCGCAAGAAGTTTAAACCTCTGCGCTTCATTCTCCGATAAGCTCCCTAAAAAGTCCTCCCCTCTGCACACATCTCACGAGTGGCAATATGTAGAGCTACTTGTAAGGTTTGCGAACTTGAAGAGTAGCGGCTTCAATCGCTTATTTCATTATCTTTGCGGAGCGTAGCGAGAGGTGTACCCCTCCCCCTTCGGGAGTGTACACTCCTCTCGCCTTAGTTTAGGTCTCTCTTAGCGTGATACTTTTTCTGAAGCTTTATGCACTTCAAAAGTAGATATCTCCTTATTCTCTTGCTACTCTTCGCTTGTCAACCGCTCGTAGCTCAGGAGCGAGCCGAGCTAGAGCAGCTGTACCAGCCTATCCTCGAGCGCCCGCTAGGCGTAGCTCCCGCTATCAGCGACAGCGCTTGGGGGCAACTCCTACAGAAAGCACTCGACACACCCGACACCACCGTCACCTTACAGACCAAAGCGCAGGAGTCTCTGGAGATGCGCATAGACAAGGCACACCTCCGCTGCACCATCTCCGTATCTGGTCTACTCACCTATGAGCTACTACTCGCTCCTTGGCGCATACAGGGTGAGCGACCTCTACTACAGATCACTACCCTCGAGCAACCATATCGTGTGAGTCAGCTCACCGCCTTTCTGCCCAAGCAAGAGAAGCTGTGGGAGCTAGATGCCACCATCCCATACACTGATTGGCTCGTTCACGCCAAAGAAAAGGAACACATCCCCTCCCCTTCTGAGGCTCTTTTGTCCCCACTAAGCGAGATGCCGGTCGTGCTAACCTTTGACACAGAGCTGGGTAGACGAATGGTTCGAATCAACGCAGCGCCCTCTCTGGAAGGCTGGACAACAAAGGAGGAGACCAAGCGCATCGAGCAACGCATCAGCACATCGCCCCAAACCTATCAATTGACACGGCAAGGCGCTTTGAAAAGAATTAAGTAAGACCACCCTATGGCTAGACTAGACAATAAGCATATCAAGTATATCATCGCTGGAGCCGCCCTCGTGGTACTCCTCGTCATCGTAGGGGCATGGCTATATATAAGGAGTGAGCGACAGCAGATGCAGAGCGTGCAGAGTGAGCTGGTCGATATGGAGAAGCAACGCATGCAGCAAGAGCTAGACGAGCTGGCAGCGCAGTATCAGCTACAATACGAGAAGCTCGCTGCGACGTCAGGCGAGACGAGTCTATCCTTTGACAATGACGAACTACTCGCTCAGCTTGAGAGCGAGCAGGAGCGTGTCAAGCAGCTAAGCCAAGAGCTAGCCTCCGTCAAGGCGTCCAACGCCAAGCGCATCAGTGAGCTAACGGGTGAGATCAATACGCTCCGCGCCTTACTCCGCAGCTACATCGTACAGATCGACTCACTCCATGCGACCAATGAGCGACTCGTAGCCGAGAATCAGCAGGTCAAGGAAGACTACTCACGCATCAGCAACGAGGCTTCACGACTCTCCCAAGAGAAGGCAGCTCTATCTGACCAAGTCGCCATAGCAGCCCGCCTAGACCTCTCAGGTCTGTCAGTCACACCGCTCGACCATCGTGGCAAGTCCACAAAACGTATCGACAAGATGGAGACACTAGCCGTCTCCTTTACGATCAAAAAGAATGTCACCGCACCCGTTGGCACCAAAGCGATCTACGTACGTATCCTCAACCCCAACGATATGCCGATGAGTGGCGAGGGAGGAGCCTTTAGCTTCGAGGGGCAGACCCTCCAAGCGACAGCCTCCAAGAGTATCGAGTACACTGGCGAGGACACCCCCGTCACCATCTACTATCAGATTACGCAGGCACTCCTCTCGGGGAGCTACAGAGCAGACGTTTTTGCCGATGGACATCGCATCGGACACACCACCTTCACCCTATGATGAGAGATCTATCGTCACCCCTTCGTGGGATACTCACACTCCTCCTCGGCTGCATACTCACCAGCTCTCTCTATGCGCAGACGGAGCCACTCAAGCTGTCACTACACGACTGCATACGCTACCATCAGGAGAGCCCCGTGCCATCGGCACAGCTAGAGGCTCAGCGACAAGCAGCTCAAGCCACACGGCTCAAAGCGCAGAGCAACTACTTCCCGCAAATCTCCCTCTCGGGTGGCTGGCTCTACACACCTGCCAAGCTCAAGCCCTTCTCCTCCATTGACATCTCTTCCTGGCTTCCTCCAATGCAGATACCCAACCTGCCAGGAGTACCCACTCTGAGCGAAGCGCAGTCTTGGCTAGACGACAAGATGAGCCTCGAGTTGGGACACATCTTCTACGGCTCCCTCTCACTCCGTCAACCCATCTTCGCTGGTGGACGTATCTACAACGGAGTACGGCTGGCGCAGGTTGGCGAGCAAGCAGCTGAGTACCAGTGGGTCATACAGCAGCGCAACGAGGAGGAGCAGATAGCCAAGACCTATTGGCAGGCAGTACAGCTACAAGAGCAGCTCAAAGCGATTGCGCAGTTCAACGATATGCTGGACAAAACACTCGCAGACGTCTCAGCTATGAAGGAGCAAGGAGTCGTAGCTGACCGGGAGGTGGTCTCCGTACGGGTCAACCGCAACAACGCCAAGCTCCAAGAGGGCAAGCTACGTGAAGGCTTGCAGGCGCTGCTCATCCTACTCAAGCATCAGTGCCGTATTCCAGCAGACCAAGCCATAGAGCTAGCTCCCGACTTCACCCTCGCCAGCCAACAACCGATCGATCCTTGCCAACCCAAGCTATACAGCACAGTCAATCCGATGGAGGAGCGTGTCGAACTCAAAGCGGCCAACCTCGCTGTCGAGGCGGAGGAGCGACGTGCCAAGATGGCACTCGGAGAGATGCTTCCCGAGGTAGGCTTCACGGCACAGCTACTCTCTATGTCGCCCAATCCTATGGACGGCTTTAAGGAGCAGTTTGGCTCAACCTGGATGGTTGGCGTAGCCGTGCAAATCCCCATCACGGGCATTTACCAAGGTTGGCAGAGTCGCTCCGCAGCGCTTGCCAGCCAGCAGGTACGTCAACTAGAGTTACAAGACGCTGAGCGTGCCATCCAGATGCAAAACGAGCAAGCCTCACGGCAACTCACCGAGGCACTCGCACGCTATGCTGAGACGGAGCAAATCCGCACCGATGCGCAGCTCAACCTCGACCTCTCGACCGAGGGACACAAGGAGGGCGTCGTCACACTCGAGACGCTCTCGCTAGCGCAACGCAACTGGCTCGAGTCGGAGATGCAGTACATCGAAACCTTCGTTGCCGTGCGCCTAGCGCAGGTCGCTGTCAACGTTGCCACTGGCCAGCCCCTCGATCTCTAGACTCTAACCTCTAGACTCTGACCTCTAGCACCCACACAACAAGTAGACAGCACCCACACAGTAAGCGCCCAGCAAATCCAAACCTAATTCCACCCTGCGAAGAGCCCTCCACAACTCTCAACGAGTTATCCCTATCTGCTCTTCAACGATCAGGGCTAAACTTCCACACAGCTCGTTTTCGTCGTGCCATTTGGGGAGAATTAGCACTTTTTGGGGGCAGGCTTTCTCTTCGTCCATCACGATTTACACGCAAAGCGACCAATTGCTCCGTAGCCTGCCCCGTAATCACACTACAACACCTAGCTTCTTATCATCACCTTACCTAGTAAGGCTCTCTCAGAGTCTCTTTGAAGGACGACAATATAAGCTCCTGAAGTCCAACTAGACACGTCAAGACTCATACCACTCTGTGGATGAGAACTCTCGTATACAAGACACCCCGAGGAGTCGTATATGGTAAGACGTGTCGCTTGGGTTGTGTCAAAGAGGATAGACATCTCTACACCATATAGATATAGCGACAGAGCATCTCCACTTGGGACTAGTGATATTGACTCATAGTGGCCATCTAGAGTGACAGCAACATCGTCCACAAGGAGAGCTACTTTCTCCTTATCTGTATGCTTGATCCCAATGTAAATATCCTTACCCACAAAGGGTGCTAACGACACCGTTCTGCTCGACCACCTTCCTGCAGGAGCTAGCTCTTGGCTGGCTAAGACATGCGTAAAGTCAGCTCGTCTATATCCTTTTTCAGATACAAATAGAGAGTAGCGCTCTGTATCACTCCCAGACAAACTCATCACAGAGTAGTGTAGTGTAGGTGCTGGAGCGTCACTCGGAATAGTAATCTTAGGCAGAATCAGCCAATTATAAGCACTCTGAGGAATTAGGTTGAAAGCGAGCTCTCCTCCCTCAAATGATGCCTGTGTAGGGAAGCTACTCCAAGAGACCATACAGTTAACACTATTGTTATGTCCTAGCTTCAGTTCTGAGGGAGAAGGCATCCCTGGGATGTCAAGTTGCTCTTGATACAAGCATCTCCAGTTGATACCATCTGAATCTTCATCATAGAGGTGCCAGCAGTCGGGGTGAGTCTCCAAATCTTGGTCGAAGTTCTCTACAAATGGGAAACTGTTGACTCCCTTCGTGCAATCTATGATATGCATTGTGGCAGAGCTGGTCTGCTTTCCATTTTTATTACCAACCGTGAGGGTAACTTGATAATCACCAGCCTCACTCCAAAGTACAGACGGCTCTGCCTCACTACTTCTCTCAGGAGTGCCATGCTCAAAGGTCCATTCATACGAAGTAATCGGACTATATGAACGAGCAAATGAAGAGAAAGGAGAAGGCTCTCCTATCTCTTTTCGTCGTGGCGCAATAACCTCTACATCTCTAGGAGAGTCCTCTTCTGTCAAGCATAAGTCAGACATAGCTTTCATCGCCTTCACAGGCTGTTTACTCTCAAGAGCTGAATAACAGTCTATGTAAAAGCTAGAGGGGCAAACTAAGTAAGTAGTTGGAAGATAATAAGTCTTGACACCTACTTGCTCAGCAAAGTTTTTGTCGCTAATAATCGTATAGGGAGCCTGCTCTCCATCGCAAGTAGTCCAATCTCCTCGAGAAGGAGAATTGTCTGGATATGGCACCTTTCCCTCTATAGCAGCTCTAGGAGCGCCTTGAATCTCTACCAGCCAAACAGAGATCGCTTGCCCCTCTTTCATCTGAGCTAGATCTTTTAGTATGCGCTGCTGGTGATAATAATAGCAAGCTTCGTCCCATATGGTAAAGAAGTAGAGTAATATACGCTTATTAGCACGTAGCGTGTCGGCCATATTAACAGACCGCCCATAGATGTCGCCCCCTTTGTAAGTAGCAGAGAGCTTGAGCCATTCGTACTCTGTCTTTTGCTGCGCCTGACCCTCTGTGGGGAGTCCTAACAGACTCCCCAGCAGAAGCAGGCCAAGTATCGCATAGCGTACAGACCTATTCATATTATAGTAGCTCGCTTATCAGTCGTTTGTAAAGGGACGCAACTGCCAGGCACGGCTTGAGCCAGACGTATCGTTGACAAATACGGCACAAGTATTAAATCCGTAGCTCACATTGCAAGTTTTGTCGGCTCCTTGTGCTGGCTTGCATAGGTATCCACCATACATACCTCGATTTGTCAATGCATCGACAGCTCCATTGCCGTAATCATCAGCATATTCACTAAAACCACTACAGGGGAATGTGCGTACGATGTCCTCCTCCGTGTTTTTGCTCCAATAGTCTGCAGTAGCAATATCTTCAATAGTTCCTGTAAAGTCTGGACCTAGATAACGTACCGTGACACGAACATGAGAAGTAAGGTCATTTTCGTCAAACTCTCCTATGCCCTCATAGCGATAGGCAGCGAGCTGACTATTATCCCCTCCCTTAAAGCGTATAGCGTAGGTTAGGGCATCTCCCATATTTCGATAGTCTGCCTTGTAGTCTCCCAACTCTCCATGTATTTCAATCTTTTCTTCGATGTCTAGGTAGTCAACCTCTCGGAAGAAATCAATCAGACGTATATTGGTATAGGCGGGGAAGATTCCAAGCCACTCTGTTGGCTTGCCCATATGATAATCCTTGAGAAAGTCTTGCTCCATAATCGTCTCTACACGCCATAGAGCAAACAATCCTGAAGCGTCATTACTGTGCGAGGTAGCAAAGCCTGTTCCCTCGGGGTTAATGTCGTAAGGAGCTAAGTACTCGATTGCGAGCTTCGGACGAGTGGGCTGTGCTGGGGCGAGTACGGTGACGGAGCATTGCTTTTGGAGCTTACCGATGGTCGCTGTGATGGTTGCTGTACCTGCAGCTAATGCTTGCACCAAGCCTTCTGCGGTGACCGTGGCGACTGTGGCATCATTACTTTCGTAAGAGACGGAGTAGTTCGCATCGGCTGGAGTCACTACAACTGTCAGTTGCTTAGTGTCACCGACTTGTAACTCGACTTGTTCAGGAGATAACGTAAACTCACGAACTGGTTCGCTGACGATGAACTGTACACTATCGATCTTGTCGACGGGGACAAGAATGGGCTGTTCACCTTTGAGATGAACCTTCATAATGTACTGTGGCTCCTCGGTGGGAGTCTGCGCAAATTGGCTCAGAGGTAGCAAGCCGATGAGCAGGAGAGTAAGTAGGATTCGTTTCATACCTTTATGATAAGAGTTAATAGTTCTAGATAGGGCAGGTCTTTATTGTTATCGACCGCTAATATAGACATATTATCCCAATTATCCTATACTTGCTCCGAGCTTTAACGCCACAAGTCGGGTATAGCGCTCTCGAAAGGTACGCTTTTCAAACAGTCAGACTGCTCGACACGGACATTTTCTAATCAGATTGTTCCGAGAGCTTGACTGAGACTCTTGATATAGGGCAAAGGATCAATCTCGAAGGGTGCAGAGATGGAGAAGCTTGTAGAGAGCAAAGAGACGTAGCGAGGGGTGGCTCGAGGTGAGCTGTCGACGTAGCAAAGGCTTGAGCAGCGGAGCTAAAGCACCGAGAAGCGGGACGAGCCTAGCACGCTCCAGCCGTAGGTAGAGCTGGAGGAGACGTATGGGATAAGGCGCAAGTAAGGCACGGTGTCGGTAGAGGTTCTCCACATAGCGCTCGGTGGTGTCGAGGAATTGGTCGCTGGTCTCCTTGAGCGCATGGATGACGGGGTTGTCGATATGCGTGATGACGACACCCCGCTCGGCTAGACGATAGCCGAAGTAAGCGTCTTCGTAGCCCATACCCATCTCCGTGGGGAAACCCTCCTCTAGAAAGATCTGACGAGGGATCATAAAGCTCATACTAACGAAAGCATCTGCCGGTGCTTGCTGGCGCTCGGCAAGGCTACGTGTCTCGACCTTGTGTCCATACTTATAGCGCAATAGTCTGTCTCTAGAGGGACGCTCGGTAGGATAGCTAAAGCCCCCTACCACTACCCTATCGCTATGCGCTGCTTGCAGATAGTCTACGACGAAGCTGTCGGAGGCTGGCATCGTATCGGAGTCAATGATGAGCAACTGATCGCCCTCGGCTTGCTGCGCTAGGTGGTTGCGCATACGTCCTGCGCCGAGATTCGTCGTGGGGCGGACGAGCCGTATGAGTTCCTTCTGCTGGAGGGTGTCGTAGAGCTGAGCGTAGTGAGGGTCAGAGGAGTCGTCCCCGAGGATAATCTCGCCATCTATATGCCCCAGCTGTAGCTGACGATGCAGAGCCTCTACGAGTGGACGGCAGTCGTAGTTTCGTGTGGGGATCAGTATGGAGATTTGCTTTGCTGACATAAGATAGCTAGAGGGAGATAGTTTCTTTGCGCAAGCGAAAGGCGCTCCACAAAAGTACTCATTTCGGGCTGCATAAGCACAACGAGAAGCGAAGGCACTGCCAGCCCTAGTGGTTGGTGGTGCCTTCGCTATATATGCGTGTAGCCTGTGGTGGACTAGTAAGACTCCTCCTCGTTGGGGAAGTCTTGGCTCTTGACGTCGGCTATGTAGTGCTGTACCGCCTCGGTCATTATAGAGCCCAGGTCAGCGTAGCGACGCAAGAAGCGAGGACTAAAGCCTTGCGTGATGCCGAGCATATCGTGCATCACGAGGACCTGACCATCTACCCCACCGCCAGCTCCGATGCCGATGACGGGGATTGTTAGCTCAGAGGCGACCTTAGTCGCTAGTGGTGCTGGGATCTTCTCCAGTACGAGCGCAAAGCAGCCTAGCTCCTCTAGCAGATGTGCATCAGCCAGCAGCTTGTCAGCCTCTGCCTGCTCCTTAGCACGGACAGCATAAGAGCCAAACTTATTGATCGACTGAGGAGTCAGCCCGAGGTGTCCCATAATCGGGATACCAGCCGAGAGGATACGCTCGACCGACTCACGGATCTCGCTACCCCCCTCGATCTTGATCGCATCAGCATGGGTGATCTTCATCACTTTGATCGCACTCTCTAGAGCGATCTTCGAGTTGCCCTGATAAGAGCCGAAGGGGAGGTCAACGACGACCAGCGCACGCTGCACCGCTTTCATCACGCTCTTACCGTGGTATATCATCTGGTCGAGCGTGATAGGCAGTGTAGTCACATTACCCGCCATCACATTACTGGCAGAGTCGCCTACGAGGATCACATCCATACCCGCAGCATCGATGATCTGTGCTGCTGAGTAGTCGTAAGCAGTGAGCATAGAGATCTTCTCCCCACGCTCTTTCATCTCGAGTAGTCGTCGGGTGGTCACCTTGCGACTATCCGTAGCTTGATAAGTGGACATATTGATTTAGATATTAAGTAGATAGACTGAGCGAAAGGTTACTCCCACTCAATCGTTGCGGGTGGCTTTGACGACACATCGTAGCAGACACGATTGACGCCACGCACCTTGTTTATGATTTCGTTAGAGACCTCTGCGAGGAAGTCATACGGCAACCGAGCCCAGTCAGCGCTCATCGCATCGACGCTCGTCACGGCACGCAGTGCCACCGTGTACTCGTAGGTACGCTCGTCACCCATGACGCCTACGCTCTGCACCGGCAGTAGGATAGCTCCCGCCTGCCACACCTCATCGTAGAGGTTGTACTTGCGGAGCATATCGGTGTATATCTTGTCCGCCTGCTGGAGGATAGCCACCTTCTCAGGAGTCACCTCGCCCAGCACGCGAATGCCTAGACCAGGACCTGGGAAGGGGTGGCGAAAGATCATATGTCGTGGCATAGATAGCGCCAAGCCGACACGACGCACCTCATCCTTAAAGAGATGCTTCAGTGGCTCCACCAGCTTCAGGTGCATACGCTCAGGCAGTCCACCCACGTTGTGATGGCTCTTGATCACCTTGCCCGTGATGTTGATAGACTCGATGATGTCGGGATAAATAGTTCCCTGCCCCAGCCAACGAGCCTGCGGAAGCTTCTTTGCCTCAGCCTCAAAGACCTCGATAAAGTCCCTGCCAATCACTTTACGCTTAGCCTCGGGGTCACGAACGCCTGCTAGGTCGCCGAGGAACTTCGCACTCGCGTCGACCTTGATACAGCCTAGTCCGAGAGCTTTGTAGTCTGCCAAGATCTGCTCCGCCTCGCCTAGTCGCATCAGCCCATGATCCACGAAGATACAGGTGAGCTGATCGCCGATAGCACGATGTAGGAGGACCGCTGCGACCGAACTATCCACGCCTCCACTGAGCGCCATAATGACCTGCTCGTCACCTACCTGTGCTCGAATCGAGGCTATGCTGCTCTCGATGAAAGACTCGGACGACCACTCGCCCTTGATGCCACAGAGCGTGACAAAGTTGTCGAGTAGCTTCGTACCCTCCTCACTATGATGTATCTCTGGGTGAAACTGTACACCCCACGTCTCCTCACCCTCTATCCTATAAGCGGCATACTGCACCGAGGGAGTCGAGGCGATCACCTTAAAGCCCCCAGGAAGACGGGTGATCGTGTCCCCGTGTGACATCCAGACCGTGTGCTGTGGCGAGAGCCCTGCGAGCAGCGGATCGCCTTTGTCCACCAGTTGTAGCGTAGAGGCTCCGTACTCACGGGTGTTGGAGTTCTCCACGGCACCTCCGCTCTGATGCACCATCAACTGCGCTCCGTAGCAGATGCCTAGTATCGGTAACCGTCCACGGATAGCTGCTATGTCTGCGGTAAAAGCCTCCTCAGCATAGACCGAGTAAGGGCTTCCCGAGAGGATGATGCCACGGACGCCCGTCAGGTCTGTGGGGATCTTGTTGTAGGGGACTATCTCGCAGTAAGTGTTGAGGTCTCTCAGACGACGACCTATGAGCTGTGTGGTCTGCGACCCAAAGTCTGCGATAATTATTTTGTCCGGCATAGGTTATAGGTTGATTCTGTTTCGGTGTTAATACTTTGTACTAGAGGCGCTATACGTTAAAGCGGAAGTGCATAATGTCTCCGTCCTGCACGACGTAGTCCTTACCCTCGACCGCCATACGACCAGCCTCCTTGACAGCCGTCTCGGAGCCGTAGTATACGTAGTCCTCATACTTAATCACCTCGGCACGTATGAAGCCACGCTCGAAGTCGGTATGTATGATGCCCGCACATTGAGGAGCCTTGCTTCCCTTGACAAAAGTCCACGCACGGCACTCATCAGCGCCCGCCGTAAAGAAGGTCTCGAGGTTGAGCAACTTGTAGGCGGCACGGATCAAGCGGTTGACGCCCGTCTCCTCTAGCCCCAGCTCCTGTAGGAAGAGCTGACGCTCTTCATACTCCTCCAGCTCTGCTATCTCGCTCTCGATATGCGCCGATACGACCAGTAGCTCCGCTTCCTCATGAGCGATAGCCTGACGAACAGCCTCTACATAAGCATTGCCCGTGGCGGCACTCGCCTCGTCGACATTGCAGACGTAGAGAACAGGCTTAGCCGTCAGGAGGAAAAGGTCTCGCAGCGCCTGCTCTTCGTCTTTGTTTTCTGGCGTCACCGAGCGAGCGTTAAGCCCTTGTAGCAGTGCCTCCTCGATACGCTTGAGGAGCGCTACACGGATCTTCGCCTGCTTGTCGCCACCCGTCTGAGCCTGTCGCTCGGACTTCTTGAGCTGCGTCTGCACCGTCTCTAGATCCTTGAGCTGCAGCTCCGTGTCGATAATCTCCTTATCCCGCACAGGATCTACGGAGCCATCGACGTGCGTAATGTTGTCATCGTCAAAGCAGCGCAGCAAGTGTATGATCGCATCGGTCTCACGGATGTTAGAGAGGAACTTATTCCCTAGTCCCTCCCCCTGGCTAGCACCCTTGACCAGTCCTGCTATGTCGACAATCTCTACCGTGGCAGGCACCGTACGCTTAGGATGCTCAATCTCGACCAACTTATTGAGACGCTCATCTGGCACGGTGATGACCCCGACGTTGGGCTCGATCGTGCAGAAGGGGAAGTTGGCCGACTGCGCCTTAGCGTTCGACAAGCAGTTAAACAAAGTGGACTTACCTACGTTGGGTAGTCCTACGATACCGCACTGTAGCGACATATATTATAGGGATAAGTATACAACGTAACAACGCCTCGCTGTCGTGTCAGCTCGGCTCTCCTGCAAAGGTACTAATTATCTTGCTGTCTGAGGGGGAATGCACAAAGCTCAACTAGTCGTCAGCCTCCGACCACGACCAATATCTATTTTGAAGTGCTGGGAAGAGAGGTCGATCCCCACGTGGAAGTTTTCAAATCTTCACGTGGCAAATCAAAAATGCCTACGTAGAGACGAAATGAAACTTCGGAGGAATCAAATGAAACTTCGGAGGAAATGATATGCGCCTACGTGGAGAATAAAAAATAGCCACGTGAGGATTTCTGATTTCCTACGTGGCTATTTCTGAATTTCCTCGATGGGTACTATGTAATGGTCTGCTAGATCACTCGGGGAGGGCGTCAATCTGTGCGAGGATCGTCTCGCCGAGGAGCTTCTTGCGATGTATGTGGTCGTGTACCTCTGAAACGAAGGCGTTGTCCTCATAGCTGCCACGCACCTGCTCGAAGTCGATGCGACGGTTGTGATCGCCATCGAGATCTATGCCGAAGCCGACCTGCGTGAGCATCTCAAACTCCTTGTGAGCATCCTTGAGCAGACACTCGTCTAGCGTGATGACGGTCTCTTGCCACTCCTGGACAATCTGTATGACCCGCTCCACCGTGAGATCTCTAGCCGATATATCGTACCACCGCAAGAGCAGATCATATGCCCAGTGCCACTCGATCTCGTAGTAGCGACTATGTATGGAGCGGATGGCGACGTTGACCTCCTGGAGCGTCTTGATCTGCCCCTCTTTAATCTGTGTGATCAGGCTGCGTACGAGCCGACGTGGAGCGATCATACCCGCTAGGTCGAGCCAATCGGAGAGACCCTCATTGCTAGTAGGCGGCAGGCAGGCAACCAGTTCACTCTTACTCTTGGGTGCTTGCTCCTGAATGCGCTGGATGAGTGAGTTGCCGAGGAACTTGACGATACCCATCTCGTAGTAGCGACACCCCTTGACGAGAGAGCTATGACGAATGTGCATGTCGTGATAGATATAGGTCGCATTAGAGCTACCGAGGTGAGACTCGAGAGCTTTGAGCTTGTGCCAGCCCTTGTACATCTTCCCGACCGTATAGGGTGAGAGGAGGTTGTAGTTGATGCAGTCGAGCTTTTCCTCGGGGTGACGCTTGTCACGCTTAGGCCACTTCTTGGTATCACGGATAGTCCCGACGCTACGTAGGTTGGTACCTGGCACCAGGTAGGTCTGGTTGTCATTCTCTATAAGATAGGAGAAGGGGAAGTCTGACGAGTCAATATGATCCACATGACGCCCCATAATCAAGCTGAAAGCCCCGATACGCGAAGGCCACAAGATATAGGAGTCGGAGGTGGTCTTGCTACCACGCTCTACAATGCCTTGGTGAATGGGACCGAGCTTGTACAAGTGGTTGCTTTGGTTAGAGCCACTGCCCGCATTGAGGAAAGAGTAGTAACCAGCGATCAGCAGACTACTCTTGTGCATCGTGACTGTAAAGGGTCCCGCAAAGACGGCACAAGCCTCACCGTTTTCGCACTGACAATTGGCAAAGAAGAGCGAGTCGTGCGCACTGAATAGATGGGTCACCGAGCAACCCTGACCAACAAAACAGCGGGAGACGTTGGAGCCGTCAGCCACAACGCAGCCAGCAGAAAATATAAAGTCCCGACAGATCACCCCGTAGCCGATCTGTGTAGGACTCAGAGCTGTACTATTCACCGAGCCATTCTCTAGCACTGAGGCACCAACAATAGAGCTGTGTGGCCCCACCTTGATATTGGTCATAATACCGCAATGCCTGATCTGAGAAGACTCACCGATGGTACCTCGATCTGACCGCACGGAAGCGGTGTACTCCTCGACGAGCTTAGAGAGCGCTGCTTGTAGCTCCTTGTCGTGGCGATACATCGCCAGCATATAGGCGGTCTGAGCCGTCAAGATATCGCAGATAGGCACCTCACGACCACCTGTCTCGTTGAGTACCTCCACGAGGTGACCATTGCCAAAGGAGGTCTCGCCCGTTACCTTGAGAGCCGCTATGTCGTGGATCACCACATCGTCACCGATGTCGTAATGCGAGATGCAATCCCGCACACCATCGATGATGACTCGGTCGCCGATGGTACAATTGACCAGCTTAGCGTGAGCTAAGCGGTAGGACTCGATGTAGCTCGGCTCCTCCTCGGAGGGGCGACCACCACGATTGTCGCCTAGCTCACACTTACCGATGAAGTGAACTTGCTGACAGCGACTAGCATCAAAATATCTATGAACGCGAACCAAGGACCAGTCTTGCGCTTGGCACCCTTGCTCTGTGAGTTGTTTGATCTCTTTTGTATTAAGCTTTCGCATAGGGTATATGTAGGGTTGTTATTAGAAGCTTGGAAAAAATGTAGGGTGACACGCTTACAGCCGATGAGTCTCTGAGATCATCTGGCGAAGCTGTCGTATCCAGTCGTCAGGGAGCTGCTCGACACCGATAGGCATACGATAGCTCCAGACATGATGTGGATTGCTCGGGTCGTTGATCTGTTCGCTATGAGGATCGACCGTGGCACAATGCTCAGGACTTAGGGCTAGCCAATCTTGCAGCGGCAGTATGCAGAGTCGAGAGCTACTCTCTAAGTGACGGCGCACGATAATCTCTGCCAGCTCGGGCGTGAGCGTGGTGTCGTAGGGAACGCCGTAATCAGTGAGGAAGTAGTCGTAGTAGCGACGAGACCGCGCAGCGTCTTCCGCCCACCAGAGGCGTAGTGGGGCACAGTCGTGCGTCGAGGTGGTGGCAACACTATCCTCAGAGAAGTATGGTGCTGCCTCAAACTCGATGCCGGCACTCTTAGGCATACGCTCCACGTATAGCTTGAGGATGCCAAGCTCCTCTAGGACGGGGTAGACACACTGAGGCACCATCCCCAAGTCTTCGGCGCAGAGCTGCATCGTGGTCAGCGACTTCAAGAAGGATAGACGCTCTAATCCACGCTTTCGCCACAGCTCCTCATTGGCACTATAATAATACCCCTCGCAGACAGCCCGCAGACGCTCCTGCAGGTCGGACGACAGCATCGCAAAGGGCGCAGCACTCGCCACGTCGTAGCGCGGCACGTAGCCTCCATCAATACAGGCGACCCAGAGCACCTCTTGCGTCGTCGCAGGTTTGTCGATCGGTGCTATCCACTCTGGTCGTAGCGTCTCGGAGAGTCCTAGCTTGGCGATCCGCTCCTCCGAATAGCGATGAGAAGGGACGAAGTAGCCCAGCATCCCAGAGCGCCCGTCACGTGGTATGGACCACATACGGAAGAAACCCAGCACATGATCCACCCGCAGGTAGTCGTAGAAGCGCTCTAGATAGGCAAAGCGCTCCTGCCACAGCATTTCCGAGTTTCCACGACAAGTCACGATGCCCCAGTTCTGCCCATCGGGAGAGAAATAGTCAGGAGGAGCTCCGCACGAGAGCCGATTGTTAAAGTCGCCCGGGTAAGCAATCGTGTCTGCTGCATGCGGATCAACCCCTACGGTCAAGTCTCCCATGAGTGCTAGCCCATGCTGACGAATCGCAGTTACGGCACGGCGCATCTGTCGCTGCGCTACCATATAGCAGTAAGCGTAGAAGTTGCCCGTGCGGACAACCAAGGCTTTATTTTCCGTCTCCAGCTCCTCAACCCGCTCCATCGCATCCCAAAAGTCCCACTCCTCACGATCTAAATCGGGAAATAGGTCTAGAATCATTCGCTCGCAAACCCAGTAGTGCCAGATGGGGGTGCTTTTAAAAGGGGCATTCCTGAGCGTCAGCCGTGCATAGCGATTGATCATATCGGTGAAGTATGGCGAAGCGTCCGCCTGCTCTGTAAAGGAAGCCCACAGCCAGCGTCGCTTGAGTTGCCACACCTGCGTATAGTCGAAGGTCTTTTGCGCACAGAGTCGCTCAGCTTCTGCACGTAGCTCCTCTTCTAGTTGCTGGTCCGCAAGCGGGGGGAGCTGATCCACCGCTATGTAGATTGGGTTGAGTACCGTAGAGGCTAGTGGTCGATAGGGATAGGAGTCACGACTGTCGCCATAGAGGGTGGTGTCTTCCAGCGGGAGCAACTGTATGATACGCATACCCATTCGCTCAGCCACTGGTGCAAACGCCTCCAGAGCGGCAAAGTCTCCACAGCCCGCATCGCCGTGGCGACGCAGGCTAAAGAGGGGAATAGCCACCCCTGCCAAACGAGAGAATGGTTTCATAGAGATTAAAACGGCTCACCGTTGGAGAGCCTATTGACTTTTGCCACAATCATCGAGAGAGCCTCAAGCTTAGTCAGTAGTCTCATCAAGAAAAGCCGTGTAGCTCCATCAAGTTAGGGGGAGAGCTGCACGGCTTTTACTGCATCGCACTTAGATGCTTATTAAGAGTTTCGAAGAGGGAGGGCTTACTCCTTGACACGCCCCACGTAGGAGCCATCACGTGTATCTACCGTGACCACATCGTCCTGATTGATAAAGAGTGGTACACGGATCTCAGCACCCGTCTCGACGGTCGCTGGCTTGAGACTATTGGTAGCTGTATCGCCCTTGATACCAGGCTCCGTATGACTGATGCGCAGATCTACGTGTGCTGGCAGCTCGCAGGTCAGCACGGTCTCGCTCTCAGCATGTACCATCGCCTCGACCATATCGCCCTCCTTGAGGAAGCGGACACCCTCGATCAGCTCGCCATTGATAGCGATTTGGTCAAATGTCTCTGGGTGCATAAAGTGGTAGCCCATATCATCATTGTAGAGATACTGATAGGGACGACGCTCGATGCGTACCTCCTCTACCTTGACACCACTATTCCACGTCTTGTCGATGATGCGACCCGTAGCGACATTGCGCAGCTTCGTGCGAACGAATGCTGGTCCTTTGCCAGGCTTAACATGGAGAAACTCTACGATGAAGTAGTACTGCCCATCAATGTCTAGGCACATGCCATTGCGAAAGTCTGCTGTTGTAGCCATATACTATTTGTCTATTCTGTGAAGTTACTTAGTTACTTACCAATGCAAAAGTAATAAAACCTCAGCTACTACACAAATAAGCAAGCTAAACACAGACCACCGAAAGAATTCACTATACCCCCTCGGAGAGCGGCTATACACAAACGAATAAGGCGTAGATCTGTGGGGAGCTAATCCCACACAAATCTACGCCTTGCGACTGATTATAACCGAACTCTTACCTGCCCAAGCTGCGGATCACAGCTACAACTCGCTGCAGATCCTCCTCAGTCACCAGCGTACCGCTAGGCAGACAGAGTCCCCTATCGAAGAGCCACTCACTCGTACCATCGACATAGCGTGGCGCCTCAGCAAAGACAGGCTGCAGGTGCATCGGCTTCCATAGCGGACGGCTCTCGATAGACTCAGCCTCTAGCTTGAGCCTCAGGTCTTCACGTGTGAAGCCCGCTTTCTCGGGATCAACTAAAACGCAGGTGAGCCAGTAATTGCTATTGTACTCCTCCGAGGGTGCGCACTTCACCTCGACTCCAGGGCAGTCAGCGAGCAGAGCGCAGTTGCGGGCATGGTTGTGCCGACGCTTAGCCACATGCTCATCGAGGACGAGCATCTGCCCACGACCTATACCTGCCGATATATTGCTCAGACGATAGTTGTAACCGATGTGCGTGTGCTGATAGTGTGGCGCATTGTCACGAGCCTGCGTAGCGTAAAAGAGGACACGTCGAGCCGCCTCCTCACTAGGACAGATCAGAGCTCCACCACCCGACGTGGTGATCATCTTATTGCCATTGAAGGAGAGCGCTCCGTAGCGACCTAGCGTACCGCACTTGTGCCCCTTGTACTCAGAGCCAAGTGCCTCGGCAGCATCCTCGAGGACAGGGATGTCGTACTCCTCAGCGATCGCTAGAATCTCTGTCATCTTGGCGGGCATACCGTAGAGATAGACTGGTATGATCGCCTTAGGCTTACGTCCTGTCTGAGCGATGCGATCCTCGATAGCTTGACGTAGCAGGTCGGGAGACATATTCCACGTGTCTGGCTCGCTATCGACGAATATGGGCTTAGCTCCCTGATAAGTAATTGGGTTGGCCGAGGCTGAAAAGGTAAAGCTCTGACAGATCACCTCATCATCACGCTCCACACCCAGCATAACCAGCCCTAAGTGCAGTGCAGCCGTGCCAGCGCTGAGTGCTACGACATGCTTACCAGGCTCTCCGAGGTAGCGAGTTAAGTCCTCCTCGAAGCCATTGACATTGGGTCCCAAAGGCACCACCCAGTTGGTGTCAAATGCCTCTTGTATAAACTCCTGCTCTCGTCCTCCCATCTCAGCGAGTGAGAGCCAAATCTTCTTCTGTTCCATAGCTTACTTAAAATAGGTCATACCCCGAGAGTTCTTGCGACGAACTCTTTCTTAATTATAAACAGCTAATCTACTACTCGTCAGTATCACGGGTCGTGGTCGTGCGAGGCTCGCGAGCTAGCGTACGACTGGTCATCGCTGAGGAGTCTATAGCACGGAGAGCGATGTCTCTGACCGTCTCCTCCGAATTGGCAACCTTGACTCCTGCTTCCTTGAGCTGGGTCTCTATCTCCTTGATCTTTTGCTGCAGGAGCTCTATCTGCTGATCCTTGAGTCGTAGCTGACCCTCGGTCTCCTTCTGAGCTAAATCAAACGCAAAGCGATGCTCCCTATTGAGACGCTCCTCGGTTTCCTGAACAGCCTTGGTCTGCACCTCTTGCATACGACTCTCTAGGCTCTCGGCCAGCTGACGTAAACTCTGCAGCTCACCCTCAGCATCAGCTAGGACACGCTCTCGCTCAGCAGAGGTCCGCTCGAAAGCTTGCTTACGCTCCGTCAGCTCACGCTCCTCTGTCTCTAGACGCTCTTGGAAGGCATCCTCCTCTTTTCGACGCTTCTGACTCGTCGTATAGTCATATTCCTCCTCTTCACGCTTACGGAGGAGAGCGATGTTTGCCTTCTCCTGCTTGACAGAGTCATTGTATTGCTCACGCTCGTGACGCCACGCCTCACGAGTCTCTTCGATCTCACGCTCCAGCTTGGCACGTGTCTCCTCTAGCTCGACCTGAGCCTCTTCTTTCTGCTTCTTCTGTGCGAGGATCAGTGTAGAGAGCGAGTCCGCATTGCTCTCGATGGCATAGAGCTCCTTGATCCACTCCTCCTTGAGCTTGATGGTCTCATTAAGCGTTCTGAGCTTTTCGAAGCCCTCCTTGAGTTGCTTCTGAAGCTGCGTGACGGATCGCTCGAAGCCACCCATCACCTCACGGGCGAAAGCATCTAACTCGTCAGCCGATAGCGCCTCAGCCTGTGCCACAACCTTCTGCTCGGAGACCCGCTTCTGCTCCTCTTTAGGGTTCTCTAAGCTCTTAGCCTGCACCTCTGCTAGCAGCGCCTCATAAGCCTCCAGCATCTCCTTCTTCGTATTCGACATACTGATCTGTACTCTCTCCTCACTCATATCTTTGCCTGTTCTAATGGTTTGTCTTGATTTAGTTGCCTACAAATGTAATGAAAAAGGGGGGTATCTCAAGCTTTTCTAGAGGTTAGAGGCTAGAAATTAGAGGTTGAATGTCCGATAGCTCCGACCATTCCGATGGTTCCAATCACTTCGATAGTCCCAGCTAACAGCTAATCGCAGGACGTAAAGCTTGGGCTATGAACTTTGTGTCCTACAGCTTGGAACAAGTCGTCGTCTCGCTCCTCTTTATGCTCTGTTGAAACGTTTGCAAGCTACAGAGTGCCACTGAATACCTCTAAAAGCAACTCCACCTGCCCACCATATTACCTTTGCATTGTCTAAGAGCTAGTCCTTGACAACGCAAAGACAAAAGTTTTCACAACATCTCCACCGACCAACGCTACCCCAACACCGTTCTTACGATATAGCGTATGTCTAGCCAAAAAGACCAATTGTAGTAATACTCCTTATTGATTCTTACTTTGTCGGGAAAAATCACCTCATCATTGTACCTAATAGGATCCTCCACAGTTGCCAGAAGAGTCTCCTCATCTCTATACTTTAGGGAGGCGGGGCCAGTGATCCCTGGACGGAGCTTCAGTATCACCCTATCCTCACCCACGAGCTTATCCGCATAGCCTGGCACATCAGGGCGAGGACCTACGAAGCTCATATCGCCGATGAGTACGTTCCACAGTTCGGGGAGTTCATCTAGCTTGTACTTACGTAGCTTAGCCCCTAGCGGGGTGATGCGCGACTCCCCAGCAACGGAGACACTGCTACCGCCATGCGCCACGCTCATACTGCGAAACTTAACCATTGTAAAGAGCTTGCCCTCTTTGCCCACCCTCTTTTGCTTGAAAAGGACAGGACCACCAGGCATCTTCACCCGAATCAATATCACCACGACAAGTAGTACGGGGCTCAGTATAATCAGCCCCACGAGTGACATAATACGATCAAATAACCACTTCGCCCACATACTCCTAACAATCTCTATAGTTATTCGCCTACATTAGGCAAGAGCAACTGTACAAGCCTCTCTACCCACTCTCGGAAGTGAGGACACTTAGAGAGCATTCGTTCCATACCTATCTCCTCTAAGGCTGTTTTGCCGTGGATGATTTTATTATACCCTACTATTTTAAGCAACCTTTTGGACGGAGCGGTCTTTGCCCCATTATTGATAGTTTCGGGATTGTCCGTGCTCAAAATAAGGTCTCGCACTGCTTTATACTCCTCATTATTGTCCACATCATAGATCGCGTCAAGTCCTCTCACATCGGAGAATACTAGAGTTTCAAACTCGTGTAGTTGGATATGAGGTATAAAGTTCCTACACTCTCTAGCTAAGCTTTTCTGCATATCTTCTAGCATTGCTCGCTCTATATTCAGGACCTGCTCATAATGGTTAGTGCCATTATTATATCCTGGGAAGCTATCGGGCAACTGATAGAAGTCGAAAATCGTAGAGACGATAGCTCCTTGCTCACAAATAACACTTTTAAGTTGCTTACTAACGTCTGAATATCTCGACAGTCCGCCACCCGTCTTTTTCGGCTTGATAGCTACGATAGACCCTTGAAACCCTTTGGAATACAAGTAGGGTGATAACAGAGTATCCACAAACATCTCCTCCGTCTCACCCTCAACGATCAATATCACTCTCTCTACTATCATACTTTCAGATTCCTCTAGGCTGACCATCTAGGACCCCCATCTCCCATAATTCTCCTAGAGAGTAATCCTCTAGCCAGCTGGCAAGATCATCACTAGAGAGGCGCTTGAATACAGATACTCCATCCTGCATATCGACTGTAATCACATCACTAGGATCAAAGTGATTGATTAGAGCTAGGGACTGTGTGGAGATAATCACTTGAGTCCCTCTATCCCTAGCAGACTGTATCAACCCTGCGAGTACAGAGATAGCTCGTGGATGAAGCCCCAACTCAGGCTCATCAATGATGATTACCTTAGGGAGATGAGGCTGTAAGAAAAGAGTTGCCAGAGCCAAAAATCTAAGGCTACCGTCTGAGAAGTCTTTAACAGAAAACGAAGCGTCTAAGACAGCTCTATTGCTCCACCAAATACCGACTGTATTCCTTTGGGGCTGATCATTACTAGGGAAAACGAACCTATCAAAGATAGGCATCACACTCCTCAGCGTAGACTCTATGAGGGATAGTGCCTTGGGATGCTCCTGACTTAACCAAAAGAGATAGGCAGCTAAATTACCTCCGTCAATAGCTAAACTGTGATTGTCATACAGATCAACCTCCCTACGCCTTAAGGGTGAGGCACTCCCTGTGTCATGAAAATGATACACCTTGCACCCCCGAAAGTACCCCTGTAGATACTGATTCCTATATCTATCAGATACAGCAACAAGGCTCTCTTCTAGATCACGATTGAATCGAACATCGGAGCCGTATATACTCTTTTCTTCAGCTATAAATAGAGTCTCGTCCTCTCTAGGTTGAAGTGTAAATTCGTAGGTGTTCTGGTTGAAACGAAATAGCCCCCGTATCTCCTGGGTGTGCTTCCTTCCATAGTGCAAAAGTCTATCCGCAGACTGCGTCATCGTATAGTTCTTGAGCTTCTGATCGAAAATCACCTGCACCAGTCTAAAGAATGAGATGAAGTTGCTCTTACCAGCTCCATTAGCCCCAATCAGCAAATTTATAGGAGCCAAGTCTAGCTCCAGCTCCCTAATAGACCTATATCCCTCTACCTCTATTTTATCTAGCATAGTCTAATTACATCTCAGCTACTCGTTGCAAAGATAGTATTTCCCTCTCAAGTACATCGAAGATCCCTTTCTTCCGTATGACTGCAGTTTGTCAAAGTCACTAACTTCGCCCACATACTCTATCTATTACTCTTTTTGAGAAGACGGTCTCTGATGCGCAAATAGGAGTCTCCTAAGACTATCTTGGCAAACTTCAAAACATCATACCTTAAGGTGATACTTGCCCTTTTATAGGGACTCTTTATAATGCTCAGAACGCTTGCTGGAGACATATCGTTAGTTATAGCATAGCGTCCGACAATCGTCACCCCTTTATAAGACCGTTTTTTCGTCGTAGGAGTGGAGTCGTAGATTAGAGTAATGCCGTTGTCTACCATAGTTTGTAAAACAGCCTTTGAGGAGAATCCATTCGGGATAGATGCTATACTCATCGGTGCGTCTAGAATCTCTGATAGTATAGAGCAACTTACAGCCCACTCCTCTTGAAGTTTAGCTTCTTGCAAGGTGTCCATTCTCTCTGGATGTGTGTGTGAGTGCGTACCAATAAGGTGCCCACGCTTTTTTAGCTCTAGGACCTCATCCTTGGTTAGAAAACCTGCTGTATCAATATAGGCGGTAGCAATAAAGAAAGTTCCCCAAAAGCCATAGCGTTCGAGGACTTCTGCTACGATATAGAGAAACGATCGTCCCCCATCGTCAAAAGTGAAAGAGATATTGCTCTGGTCAATGCCTTTCTCTTGACAATAGTCGTGAATAAGAGCGACCTGCTGCTCAAACTCTTTTCGATTCACCTTGTAGGGCATCGCTCCTACATTCTGAAAGCCTGATTCGGACGTATCATCTGCATATACATCGTGATACATCAATACAACCTGCTTCGTCATTTCTTTACTCCTAGTTTATCCAGTACGAAGACAATATATGGTCTAAACCGTTTAACTGTCATTTCCTTAGCCATAAGCGCCCACCTCCTTCTTTTTAGGTACCTCCAGGGTTCCTCATCGTCCTTGTCATAGTACTTATAGACGGTAGCCTTCGCTTTACCTTTCTTCCACTGCTTATAAGAGAGTCTCCTTAATAGAACATTTTCAAAGTCAAAGAGTTCATCGATGAACCATTGATTGTCGGAGACTTGGCATTGAAGCTTAGAGTAGTCTGCTCCTGCACAGCTGTATACATATGCTAGAGGGATGTTAGCTCCAGCCTGAGAGAAGTAGCCAGATGTACCATCATTTCTGAGGTTAACCTCAAAAAAGTAAGCTTTGTCTCGAAATAGCCCATACTCAAAACTAAAGAGACCATAGTAATCAATCTCTTGAAGGTATGAAGCAATTCCAGCTGTATCTATACTACAAGGGACTTCCTTAGTAATTAGCGCATAAGACCCAGCACTAGAATCTGAGAAGCGACTCTTAATTAAAGCTCCTGCCAAAATGACTTGACCATCCCTCATTCTTGCGCCATACACTAAGACTTCTTTTTCCTTACTAATGTAGTCTTGTACAATAAACTCAGAGTCTCGACGCACCATTTTAAGCGTGCGCTCAAGGGATGCTCTATCCTTACAGATTTTGTATTTGAACTCGTTGTAATGTCCAGCTTTTTCGTGCGCAGGCTTGATAAGACAGGGATAATTGACATCGTCAATGTCAGAGTTCCATTGGCAGTGGCGAGATTCAGGACAGAGGATGCCCAGGCTTCTTGCCAAGTCGGTCATATTATTCTTATCGGTATACTTCTCTTGAAGCCCCTTCTTTGCCGTTCCTGGTATAATGAAGTATTTCTCCAGTTCTTCCTTGTGATTGTTAATAAAGACCGCAATCTCATCTCCCGATGTGAGAATGATAGGCTTGTGAGACTCTTGAGAGAAATGCTCTAGCAAGAATTGCAACCCCTCTTCGTCACTCTCTACACAATGGGAGTCCACGCAATACCTGCTCCGACTTGCATACCCTCTACCTCTTTTTATAAGGAAAAACGCATCCAGCCCAGCTTTCCCATAGGCTCTAAGTAGTCCCAATGCATTGAAACCATCTCGTCCCCAAATTATAATCTTATTCGGTGTCATCATTCTTATGCTTTATTATTCTACAAGGCACTCCTACAGCAGTGCTATTCGGAGGTATAGAACGATTTACCAAAGTCATTGCCCCAACGATTGCATTTTCCCCTATTTCTATATCCTCTGTTGCGATAATCGTTGCTCGTGTCCCAATGTATGCACCTTTTCGGATAGTAATTTTATGATGAGCTTGATGCTTGCCGTGAGATGCAAAGTAAACGCCATAGGATATCGTGACATCCTTCTCTACTAGCATCTCTTTGACGCACAAGTCGTCAAAATAGCACTTCATGCCAATAGTTGTCTTCCCTCCCCCAATCTTAAATCCACAAAGACGATACAACATCATTCTTGTAGCGTTAAAAACGCAGTTAGGTGCGACGTTTTGACAAATAAACTTTCGCAGACTATGCAAGAGTTGAGTAATCAGACTGCGCCTATAATAGTATGGTATATTGTCATATGGAATACTTCCATGCTTAAATCTATAGATAAGTGGGAGTATCAGTCCTTCCCCTTTCTTTATGCGTTGGAATATGTGACTCATCTGATAGTTTATTATCTATTAGCTTCAGCGATGAAAGAGCGGTTAAAGAGCAGGCGCAAGATACCATCAAGGTAACCGATACCATAGTTGATGTGGATGACGGGATAGATGCAGAGTAGCCATAGAGCAACCTTTGGCTTGGCTATATGTTGCAGGGATGCCACAATATCTATCAGTAAATAGAGAAGCAAGGGGATGGCAAACCAAAGGGCCAACTTTGGCATGACGATGCTCAGCACCACAAAAAGTATTAGATAGAGTACGAAGAAGAGTGGCACCATACGTCTCAGCGAGGTAAACTGCCCCAGCTTCTTATCTACTAGTGGATTGAAGAGTCCATACTGATAAAACATCCGCCCACACTTCCTTACCGTGGGGCGTGCATAGTAATCTATAAGCAGGTCAGGAAGCAGGAAGATGCGCCCGCCATGCTGCTTGAGACGAGAGTTCAGCTCGTTGTCTTGATTACGTATCAGCTCCTCGTCATAGCCCCCTATCTTATCAAAGACCTCTCGACGATAGCACCCGAAAGGAACCGTGTCTACCTCTTTGATCTCTTTGACACCTACACGAAACTCTGAGTTGCCCATACCAAACTTAGAGCTGAGGGCGATAGCGATAGCCTGAGCTCTTGCGGTCTCATTGGCTGGGAGCGTCTTACAGACACCGCCCACATTATCTGCCTCTGGATGAGCCTCCATAAATTGGACAAGCCGACTAAAGTAGTCATTGGGATAGACGCAGTGTACATCTAGCCGGATGATATAGACTCCTTGAGCCGCCTTAATCCCGATATTCATAGAGACTGGCACTATCTTCCGAGGGTTGTGTAAGAGCTTTACTTGAGGGAACTTCTCACGGATGATCTCCGCGGTACGATCGTGGCTATTGCCATCTACCACGATTACCTCTAGTAGCCCCTTGGGATAATCTTGCTGATAGACCGAATTGAGACAATCCTCGATAAAGCGCTCTTCGTTGTATGCAGGGATGACGATAGATATTGTAGGACACATAAGCTTTCTAACTTTTAGACATGACATAAAGCGAGATATTTGTCTGCGACTATAGCCCAATCAAAATTCTCTCTTAAATAGATTTCATCGATAGAGTAATCTGCATAGTGAATTAGCATCCTCTCCAGCTTTTCTGCGATGTCTTGGACACTTTTGGGGTTGCATCTCTCCCCATAAGAAGAGGAGAAAAAGCCATCTACTCCCTCTCCTTCAGTATAGAAAATAGGTACCCCCTGAGAGAGAGCTTCCACGTAGACTAAGCCAAAGGTCTCTGTTAGAGATGGCATAGTGAAAATGTGGCACTGTTGCATTATGGCGCGTATCTTATCCTTGTTTTGAATCACCCCGTGTAGATGAAATACTCCGGGATGCTTCATTGCAATAGCTTTGATTTGCTTCGTATCATCTCCATTTCCTCCTATTAGATGAAGCTGTAGGTTATATCCATTTTCTTTTAGTTTAAGCACAGCCTCCATAAGTCGAGGGATATTCTTGTTTGATGTGAAGTTTCCAATGTATAGTAGCTTCCAAGGGGTATCTGCCCGGTGAGGGTTAATAGTGCAAGAGAGATGATTTAGCCAGTAGCTATTTACACCATTAGGGATGTTGATGACTTTATCGCTAAAATCGAGAGGACATGCTCTCCACTGCTGCACTCTTTTGATATGAGCAGGAGAGATACAGATGACTTTATCAGCATTCTGCATAATGCTTTTGCCTACTCCCCAAGTATGCACCATAAATCGCATAAATACATTGATGTCCGCATTGCGAATGGTGACAGTGTAGGGAATTCCATAATCTCTCTTGAGCTTTAGGGCTAGCACGCCATCACTGAAAAGCGTGTGAGCATGAACGTGCGTAATGGTCTTGGGATCTATTAATCTAAGCAGATGCTTATAGTTGTTCTCCGCTTTTAGTCTGAAGAGAACTCGATGCCACGGACGCCAATTATCAGAGTAGTGGATGGTAGACCCCTCTATAGTAAAGTCTACAGCGTTTTTTCCTCTTTCATCCTCACTTCGGACTGTCGTAAAGATAGTTTGCTGCACTCCTCGCTGATCAATCGCTCGAACCAGCTGATTATAGACCCGAGACCCCGAGAAGTCGTTAGCTAAATGTAATATATGAAGTGCCATAGGCGTCTATCTTAAACTAAAGATTGCAGTTGTCTCAAGTAAGCTCCATATAATAAGTAGGCTAAAAATAGAGAGCTAATAGGGGAAAATGGGTAAGAATACTCATTGAAGCTAACGATGAGGAGAAATAGCATCAAAAAGGGAACTACGTCATATCTATTCTCAAGACGCTCCTTTCTTTTCAAGCATCGTGCTACGACCTTACCTAGAAAGACAACATAGAGTAAAATGATGGGGAGTGATAGTATTCCTCCGTATTCAATCCATAGGTTGATCAAGAATAGGTGTACTATACCTCCATCATATTGCTCTCCCCACAAAGAGCCAACCAAAAGATTATTCCCCCTTGAAAGGAAGTCTAACCCGTCAGAAATACGCGACACTCTACCCGATGAGATAGTGTTGAGGTCTGTTCCCTGTTTCCCAGCTATGAAAATCTCAGAAATCAGTTCTGTGTTTGAAGCTATAAATGCCACTACGACACAAGTAACTAAAACCTTAATCCAGATTGAAATTTTTCGAGAGCTAAAGAGATACAGCATAACACAAAAAAGAAGTGCGACTAATGCTGTACGTGCTCTCAGAATTCCAATAATAGTAATCAGCAATAAGGCACTAAGGATCATTAATAACTTTCCCCTCTTGATATAAATGGAATGTGATACGGCGAGTAATGCAAGAATGGCAAAAAGTGGGGCAATCTGATTTTTGTAATCAACTATATACTGATCGTGTATTTCAAATCCAAACACGGCTACATACGAATAAGCTGAGACTGCTCCTAACACAATGTAAAGCATCGTAAATCTCGCAAAAAACGTGGAGTCTATTTGCTTATGGTAGCCAATAAGCAGGATGCCGAGAGTTATGGCTACATCTCTTAGAGTCCCAAAAGAGAGCGTAGCACCAAAGGCGTATGCAGTTAATGTCCCAATTCCAAAAAGCAAAACACAGTACAACCATAACCTTAACAGCTTTACTTTAATTAAAGCTTGTTGTGTTTCCAGAGGACGTACAGTGACTAGGAATAATATAACTACCAAGCCAATAATGATGTCCCTTAGTATCCCATAGGCAGGGTTTTGCATACCCCAAAACGAATACTGAAGGACATTTGCACTAAGGATTAGATATAAGATACTATTTGAGATACGGTCTCTTATTATAGATCCTTGAGGTCCAAGTTTATGAAGAGCTGAAGGCAACTCTTTATCTGATACTGTATCGATTTGAAAATGTGTCATTTTCTACGTCTTAATAAGGCTCTAAGCTCTGATGTACTTGTCAATCCTAGCAGGTTGCAAAATGAAAGAACACTACAACTTGGTATTACTAGTCCTATTAGAATTTCCACTATAAGATTTGAAAATGCTATAAAGTTCAGTAGATAGTTTGTAGCTATGATTACAGCTCCTTGGAGAAGGAGAATAGGAAACACATCACTTAGTTGTTCCTTTATTGTAATAGGAGCTAGCCTACTGACATAATAAATATTGAAAAGGAAGTAGGCGACATTGAGTCCGACCAACCCCCAAAGTGTCTCATACATACCTATGCCACTGAGTATAATTAAAGTGACAATACCGATGACACGTTCGATAGTTACCAAGATGAAGTAGCTCTTAGCCTTGCCTACAGAGCGAATAAGCAAAGTAGGAATAAAGGAGAGAACAAGAAAAAGTCCTACAGGAGTCAATATTCTCAGCATTGGTACCGAAGGCAACCACTTGTCGGTAAAAAGTAAGAGTACTAGAGGCTCAGCGGTCAAAAAGAGGATGCTAAAGCCTAGGACACTTAAGATGGTTAACAGACGCAAGTTCTTTCTATAGCGCTCTTTGAGTATATCCGGCGAAGATTGATAGCGAGAGAAGTCTGGAAATAAAACTTGATAACCCACCTCTTGAATTGCTTGAGATGGGACCATTTGTAGTTTATTTGCTTGGGTATAGTAGCCTAGAGTTGTTGCACTAAATCGTTTTCCCAAGATCATTGATAGTCCATGTATATAGGCTTGGTCGATAATCGTTGCTAAGTAGATAAATCCACTGTAAGGAACAAGTTTCTTAAAAGACGCCTTGTTAATTCCTAAGGCTGGATAAGCCTTGGTAGTTGACCACAAGCCTATTGTTTGGAAGAGATAAAGAGCTAAAGTAGCTACAACTAAGCTCCAAACGCCAGCTCCACTTTTTGCTAGAATGACACCAACAGTATATCCTAGAGTACTTGAAATAAGAGTAATAAGGCAAAGTCTGCGTAATTGAGACTCTCGTAAGGCGATATTGTATTGAACGATAAAAAAGGAGCAGATGATTAATTGGAGACCTAGTGCTCTAAGAACATCTTTCAGAATAGGCTCACCATAAAATACTGCAATGGCAGGAGCTGCAATGTAAAGTATGGCATAGACAATCACAGCCAACAAAAGATTGGTCGTAAAGACGGTATTAATGTCAGCCCGTTTGAGGTCCTTGGTCTGAATAAGAGCCTGACCAAATCCTGCGATTACAGTAGTATAGGCTAAGGAAATGAAGATTTGTAGCATCCCGATGATTCCAAACTCACGAGGAGAAAGAAACCATCGCGCCATTACGAGGTTGAAGAGGAAAGCAAGCGCAATCCCTCCTACCTTATCTATTGTTGCCCATAGATAGTTACTCCGTGTACTCATCAACTGCCTTTTGAAGCGTAATACTCTCTAATATTGATACTACTATTTAGTCTTGGAAAGCTCGTATAGGCCTAGATCAATAGCATCCCCTAATAGTTTATCTGCAAAGCCCGTTTTTTTATCAAAGCCTCCTCCTTCTGAAAATGTTAACTCACTGAAATAGATTCTTCCACGAACAAAGAACAAATCTACTCTTACATAAGGGAAGGAAGTGGATATCCTCTCTGCAAGAGTCATCATTCTTTGAACATTTTCAGTTGTAAATTCCTCTGGTGCCTTATTGACGTAATTGAATTTATTTCCAGTGCTAATTTCATAATCAATAGGATTCAGATCTGCATCAAATGCGTATAAGCTACAATTAGAAGTGTTGCGATTAGCTACAGTAAAACCCATAATACATTTGCCTTTAGCGCAGTGGAATTTATAGTCAATAGGGGCATCGTTGCCCTCAGATATATTTTTCTCTACAATGATCTTTTTCGGGATTCGGGCATATTGCATCTCACCGCTAATCAGCTCTGGCTTTACTTTCATCCACTCTTTTAATTTGGACTTTATGCTATTGAGATTCTCCTTGCTTTTGTCGTTGACGACAATGTTCATCCCGTTGCCAAAGTTCGCTTTTATCACAAAACGGTTGGGCAACTCATGAAAATTGACTTGCTCTGGGCTGTCATAACATGCAATAAGTGGAACGAGTATTTCTTCAAATCCCTTTGACGTTAAAAACTCTCTCACTTTATATTTGTCTGCGCATGTTGTGAAGATGGGATTGTGAGCATAAGCCGTCCTTTTGAGTAGCTGAATTTTCTCGTTGAAAAGCGTTGGGTTTACTTGGTTAGGCAGCTTATGGTATTGCTTGTAATAAACTAGGGCATTCCCTATTCTATTGCCCAATAATCGATATAGGATCGCCTTCAAATTCGTTTTAGTCATAGTCTAGAGTGTTTGTTTGCTATCAATGTAAGTTACGATAGTACCACCTTCAAAAGATTTTCAAAAAGCTCCTTTGTCTTTTGACTTTTGTCAAGAAGCACATTCAATTCAACTAGGTCAATAGACCTAATTAAGCCACTATTCATACAGGCCTTCACAAGTTCATACGCAAGAGCTGGCGTGATGCCATCCTTTTCCGGGACACCCGTACCAGGGGCATATCTAGGATCAATCACATCCACATCAAAGCTGAGATGGATATGGTCGATACCTTTGCGCTTGATGTCAGAGAGGATATCAACGATAACCTCTTCGGGGTCTGAGGCGTTGAGCTGCTCGGAGCTACAGATGTACATATTGAGCTTAGCAGCCATCTCTTTCTCCCCAGGATCTAGAGCTCTAGCTCCCAAGAAGTAGATGTTTTGAGGCTTCAAGAGCGGGTTTACTCCCCAAAAATTAGCGATGTCATCCTCTCCAAACCCCATAAGATAGGAGAGATGCATGCCATGCATATTACCCGTCGAGGAGCTAGCCTCCGTATTGAAGTCTCCATGGGCATCGATGTATATAACGGCATAGTTGTCAGCTCCTTTAGCTAGGCCAACACCAGCGATACTACCGAAAGCCATTACATGATCACCTCCCACACATAGGGGAATATGTTGCTGCTCTATCGAATGCTTGACCCGCTCAGCCAAGGGACGGGAGGCTGTTAAAATAGGCTTGAGGAACTTGATCTTAGGGTGTGAAGCATACTTCTCCTCCATGATGGCAGCCCTTGGCGTGCAGGGTAGGTCGCCCAAGTCATTCACTTGATGCTTAGCGGAGGTATAGCACCCGTCCCGCCTAAGTATAGCTGGAGTTAACTCGTTGCCATCTTTATCGCAACCTAAGTTGATGGGGTAACCTATGACATCAAATGTTTTCATACTAGATATAATATAGAGGATTTTATATCATAAGACTTTCTTGAATGCTTCTACCACGATAGAGAGTATCAATATAGGTCTCCATATAGAGATAGGGAGATACTGCTTATTGATATTTTCTTGGGTGATCATTTTGGGGATGAAACTTGGGGTGAGTGTTGCTTAGGCGGGGAAGAACGTGTCTAGAAAGTCAGCGGTGGTCATCTCTCTGTAGAGAGGAGTCTTCTTTCCAGCGTTGTAGTCGTTAACCCAGGCACGAGCTTGCTCTATGTGTCTGTCACTGAATAGAAGCAGTAGTGCAGGGGCAAAGCTAGCACCGAGGTCTTTCCCAGACAACAGCTGTTTAGTGCCACAAATCTTATCCTCTAGCTCACTTTTCTTAGGGGGCGTGAGATTTTTACGATCTCTCTTCTTGCCTCCTACTCGGTATTTGCACTCAACAAGCTGAATCTGTTTGTTCGTACAGCCGAAGAGCATATCTACGCTACTAGGCTTGTCTGCAAGTGGTGTAGCCGTTGCCAATGCATCCACATCAACGACTAAGGCTTGAGGTATTGCATTCGCTTTCGCCCCCTCACTCATCAAAAGATCGGAGAGAGGCTTAGCATGACCCAATTTGTGAATCAAAGCATTCGTTAGCTCTGTGCTGTATGGAGCAAAAGATATTTGGTGTTGCTTCTTCTGTGCCATCTTCTTACTCCTCTGCGATGTAGTCGTTCATACAGTCGTAGGCTGTATTGAAGCAGCTGAAGATAGGCTCTATGCCCTCCTCTTCGGTCAACTCTCTGAAGCGGTAGCGCACGGGAGTGGTCTTTGTCGGCTCACTCATATAGAATAGCAGAGACTTGGCGGTCTCCTCCTCTTCACTAGCAAACAAGGAGAGTGACTGTACCAGCCTCGGGCTGTGGGTCGCAAGGAGAAATTTGACGCCCAACTCTCGGTGCAATGTTGTGATGATACGGGCGTACTCGACCGTCCACTGCGGGTGCAGATGAGCCTCAGGTTCGTCAATGATGAGCAGAGTTCTCTCAGTTAGTAGCCCCTTCTGAAGTAGCGACTGTATGAGTGCAAAGCTCTTGATGCCCGTGGCGACCTCTTTGATAGCGTAGCTCTCCCCACTGCTCTCGGTAAAGAATATCTTACGCGTCCGCATAACTCCATCCTGATCCTTGGAGGGGAGGATGACCTGTCCCTGTGTGATCCCAGCAAGCAGGTCTTCGACCCTCTGCTCAGATTCACTCAAGCTTCTTGTCCTTCCGTCATAAAAGAACTGTATGAGCTCCTCCCAGTTCTGATCTAGGACTCCTAAAGGGAAGTCGCCCGAGAAGTTGGCAATCATAGGCGAGTCTATGTAAAAGACCCTATCGAAGGAGGTAAAGACCCCTACGTCCTTACGACTAGGTCCTACGATCTCTTCTGTACCCTCCCGTACGGAAAAGCTCTTCATCAGAGTCTCCTTAGAGGTGCTGAAGAGTTCACTGAGCTTGTCCCTAAGGAAGATCGGAGGTCTATCCTTCAATAATTTGCGATAAAGTTCATAGATCTCCTCTACGAGCGATCTAAGTTCTTTCAATTCTTTGAAAAAAGCTTGCCGATTCTTGATCTGCTTACCGAGTACTTTGCCTAGTCGCTCTCGATCAAGGGACTTCACCTGAGCGCCACTCTCATAGTGCTTTTGCAAAGTGTCTATCATAAGATAAGCATCCTCCTCTTCAAAAGGCTTGTGTGAGAAGCGACGATAACCCCTAAAGGTAAAATACATGCGCTCCTCATCTGGAAGCAGATCCAAATACTGCAGCAGGTAAAGCGTGATCTCCTCAAGCATACTATTCATACGATCATCGATCAGCTCTTTGTAACGGATTGCGTAGTGCCCTGCATAGTACATCATACGACTGATTGTACTCTTGCCAGTAGCATTAAGCCCTGTAAGCACAGTAATCCCATTTAGAGCTATCTGTGCATCTTCGATAGCCCTAAAGTTTGAGATATGTATCTGTAGCTTATCCATGATTACTCTTTTAAGTCAGCTGAGGGTCATAGGCGCAAGTTTCTCGATGACGAAGCGATTCGTGTTACAGTCGCTGGTCGTAGGCGTGGGGCGGGAGGAATGACTTGACGTCGTAGACGACGGCGTTGTCAGCCTTGAGTTTGTCGAGGTCGAGGCCCTCGAACTCTCTGTGGGAGACAGCTAGTATGACTGCATCGTAGCGAGCCGTGGGGAGTTCGTTCTGTATCTCTACGCCATACTCACGCTGTGCGATTTCAGGATTGGCCCAGGGATCGTGGATGGTGACGTTGACATTGTACTCGCAGAGCGTCTTGATAATGTCAATCACCTTCGTATTGCGCACATCGGGACAGTTCTCCTTGAAGGTAAAGCCTAGTACCAGCACGTTAGAGTTCAGCACCTGTATGCCCCGTTTGAGCATCAACTTGACCACCTGCTCAGCAACATAAGCACCCATACCGTCGTTCATACGACGACCTGCGAGGATGATCTCAGGATTGTAGCCATACCGTTGTGCACACTGAGCTAAGTAGTAAGGATCGACACCGATGCAGTGCCCCCCGACGAGTCCTGGGCGGAAAGGCAAGAAGTTCCACTTAGTGCCAGCAGCTTCTAGCACGTCTAGGGTGTCGATGCCCATACGATTGAAGATCTTCGCCAATTCATTGACAAAAGCGATGTTAATGTCTCTCTGTGAGTTCTCAATCACCTTAGCTGCCTCAGCCACCTTGATGCTAGGAGCTAGGTGGGTACCAGCTGTGATGACGGAGCTGTAGACAGCGTTGACATACTCACCCACCTCAGGCGTGGAGCCAGAGGTGACCTTCTTGATATGCTCTACGGTATGCTGCTTGTCGCCTGGGTTGATACGCTCAGGGCTATAACCCGCATAGAAGTCCACGTTGAGCTTGAGTCCCGACACCTGCTCGACGACTGGTATACATTCGTCCTCTGTGACACCTGGATAGACGGTACTCTCGTAGACCACGACATCGCCCTTGGAGATCACCTTACCGATGGTTGTGCTGGCACCCACGAGCGGTGTCAAGTCTGGGTTGTGGTTCTCATCTACGGGGGTCGGAACGGCTACAACGTAGAAGTTGCAAGAGCGTATCTCCTCAATGTCTGAGGTGCAGCGAAATCCGTTGTCCAAAGCAGACTGGAGAAGTTCGTCAGAAACCTCTAGAGTGGCATCGTGTCCCGCCATCAGCGCCTCGACGCGCTTGGCGTTAAGGTCAAAACCGATAGTTGTATATTTAGTGGAGAAAAGTCGGGCTAGAGGTAGTCCTACGTAGCCTAGTCCGATAACGGCTATTTTGGCTGTTGGCTGTTGGCTGTTGGCTGTTGGCTGATTCATATTCGTAATTGGCTATTAGCTGTTGGTTACTAGCTGTTGGCTATTGGCTGTTAGCTATTGGTTGTTGGCCGGTGGTTGGTGGGCTAATGGCTAAAAGCTAACGGCCAACAGCCAAATTATAGGTTCTCCCAGTACCAGTCACAGCAAGCGGCTAAGCCTTGACGCATAGAGTACTTAGGGTCATAGCCTAGTAGTCTCTTTGCCTTGTCAATGCAGGCTAGCGAGTGGGGTATGTCACCGACACGATTGGGGCCATGCTTAGGCTCGATGGCCGCAATGGCGGGATCGTGCTTGGAGAGGTTCTCCTTGAGGTAGTCGACCAACTGATTAAGTGTGGTGCGCTCACCAAAAGCGGTGTTGTACACTTGATTGACCGCCTCGGGAGAGGTGGTCGTCAGCGCACGCTCATTCATCTGAATGACGTTATCTATATAGGTGAAGTCGCGACTATAGGAGCCGTCGCCATTGATGACGGGCGCCTCGTGAGCCATCAGTTGCTTGACGAAGAGTGGAATGACCGCTGCGTAAGCTCCGTGAGGATCTTGCCTACGCCCGAACACGTTGAAGTAACGTAGTCCAATCGTCTCAATGCCATAGGTACGAGCGAAAACATCTGCGTACAGCTCATCGACATACTTCGTGATAGCATAGGGCGATAGGGGGCGACCGATCACCTCCTCCACCTTGGGAAGCTTTTCGCTATCGCCATAGGTCGACGAACTGGCCGCATAGACTAAACGCTTGATGCCCGCATCGCGTGCAGCCACAAGCATATTGAGGAAGCCTGATATGTTCACCTCGTTGGTCGTGATTGGATCTTTGATAGATCGGGGCACAGAACCTAGGGCTGCTTCGTGCAGTACATACTCCATACCGTCGACCGCCGTGCGGCAGTCGTCTAGCTTGCGTATATCGCCGACGATGAGCTCGAAGCGGTCGGGATAGGTAGCTAGGAGCGGTAGGATGTTGGCGGGCTTGCCCGTCGCAAAATTGTCGAGACAGCGGACGGTGTGTCCTTCACGGAGGAAGTGCTCGCAGAGGTTGGAGCCTATGAAGCCTGCTCCGCCAGTGATTAGTAGTTTCATGTTTGTGTGTGAAAACGGGGGCCTAGAGAGAACTCTTTGACATTCAGGTGCAAATGTACATATTTCTGAGGAAAGGAGCAACACAAAAAGCGACCAATAGCTAACAGCCAACAGCTTACGGGAGGAAGTCGGCATCTCGTAGCTCGCAGTAGAGGCGTTGCACGGGGAGACCCATAACGTTGTAGAAAGAGCCCTCGATGTGCGAGACGCCGATGTAGCCGATCCACTCCTGTATGCCGTAGGCGCCCGCTTTGTCGAGCGGACGGTAGTGCGCCACGTAGTGATCTATCTCGCTGTCCGTGAGCGATGCGAAGGTGACCCGTGTATGGCTGGCGAAGGAGCGTTGCCACTCGGTCGTGGTGAGCGAAACGCCCGAGACTACCTCATGCTGGCGACCGCTCAAGAGGCGCAGCATACGACGGGCGTCGTCTAGGTCGTGTGGCTTGCCGAGAATCTCTCCATCGAGGAGGACGACCGTGTCGGCCGTGATGAGCAGTTCGTCGGCTTGTAGTGTGGAGCGTAGTTGCTCCGCTTTGAGCTGGGAGAGGTAGCGTGGCACCTCTTCGAGTGGTAGCGTCTCCGGGTATGCCTCGCTGTGTCCCTCGAGGGTACGTATCTCAAAGGGGTGGCCGAGAGTGGCGAGGAGCTCTTTGCGTCGTGGCGATTGGGAGCCTAAGATCCAGCGGTAAGGTTTCATAGTGGGTAGTCGTCTAGGATAGCTTCGGTGAATAGGTTGTAGAGTTTTGACACCTCTTGCAGTTCGTCGGATCGCTGCTCGAGGAGTGCCCGGTGGCGAGCGATGGTCTCTAGGTCGTGCCGCCGTGCGGGCCCCGTCTGCGCTGTGTAAGGGTCGATCGTGGTAGCCTTGGAGGCGGTGCGTAGGATCAATCCATCGAGCAGGTCTGTGGGTAGATCGGCCTGTGTCAGCAGACGGTGCGAGAGCGTGTAGAGGCGGTTGGTACAGTTGGAGGCCAGCACGCCTGCGAGGTGCAGCCAGAGGCGTTGGTCGAGTGTCGATGGGATCGCCTCGACCTGCAGCAGGTCATTCCACTGCTGGAGGGTGGTCAAACCCTCTTCAGTGGCCAGTTGGTAAAGGATCTTTTGTCCTTCGAAGGGAACGATGACCTCCTTGGCAAAGCTATTGAACGGGTACCAGACGCCATAAGCACGCTGCCCGCTGAAGCATTCGATCGGAGTCACGGCGGAGGTGTGTACGACCAAGCCGTCAAGCGGTGGAAGTGCCTTGGCGACCTCTGCGATCGCACGGTCGCTGACAGCGATGATGTAAAGGTCAGCTGCGGGGAGCTGCTGCAGACTATCTGTGACGGGGCAGGCGAGTGCAAAGCGCTCACGGAGCGACTCGGCATGCGCCTGCTGACGGCTATAGATACCACAGAGCGATGTGGGAGCGTGACTGGCTAGTGCAGCCGCTAGGGAGGTAGCTACGCCTCCAGAGCCTATGAGAACGATCCGCATAGAGATAGAGATTAGAGGTTAGAGACCGCAGTCGCAAGACTGTGGTCTCATTTTATATGTAATAAGATGACCGATAGGTTGTGCGTACACATATATATAGATAGGAGTAGCAACGCTAGATCCATATATCGGTAGGCCTGCTTAGGCAGCACATGGTAGAGCCAGCCTAGCGCCATAGGGACTAGGAAGACCCAGTGTCCTCCGAAGATAACCGCTTCGTCTAGCCCATACCCACCAATGAGATGCACCGCCACATCTACCGCTAGGTAGAGCGGTATGGCCCAGGCCAAGGGGTCGCGTCGTCCGACCCAGATCATCGAGAGAAGCAATAGCACCACCCCCCACGGGAGCAGTTGCATAGCCCAGCAGGCATAGGGCGTGGGTCTCAGCACCGTCTCTCCATGCAGCTCACGCATCTCTAGATCGCTGATGAGGAGCGGGTGACCGAAGAAGTCTGGTACGAGATCTGCCGACCTCGTTTGAAAACGTAGCAGATCGTTGACCTGAGCCGTGAGCATCGGCTCCTCAGCTCCTTGACTCGCCCCTCTCTGCTGGTAAAAGCACCCCACCGCCACAACGAGTGCCAGCAGGAGGAGTGTCGGAAGCAAAGCTTTGCGCACTCGCTGCCAGAGCGACGCTTCTTTGCTCAGAAGGAGTAGCGAAAGTGGCTTGGCAAAGTTTGTCAGCGTCACGCCACCCAGCAGGAGGCTCCACAGCGTGACATGCCAGCCCGACAGGCGTTTCTCCTGCTTCAGCTGACTACTCAGACAGAGGAGAGAGAGAACCAGTAGCGCCATCGATAGCGGATAGCTCTCTACCGTAAAGGAGAGCGTCATCACCGTAAAGGTTGAGAGGAGCAGACCCGAGAGGAGCAGGCTACGTCCCGTATCGAGCTGCACCACATGCCGCAGGTAGCCACAGCATCCCGCCACGGCAATAGCCATCAAGAGTGCTGAGGCGAGAAGTATGCCGACAAGCGCGCCCCCCTCGCCCAGAAGCGGTACCAATAGCACCCTATTAATAAGGTATAGCGGCGTGATCAGCGGGTGGCTCACGTCCCACGCACCGCCCCGTGTCGTAAAGCGGTAGTAGTTGTCATATCCGAGGTAAGCACCGATAGCATCGCCATGTGGCATCAGTAGCCCAGTGCTATAAATATAGAGTGCTAGGACGGAGAGTAGCGCCCACACGCCCAGTGCGCAGAGTAGCTCCACCCGCCACCGCCGTAGTAATTGCTTATTCAAAAGTCCCATAGTAATGCTTCGTACATAGTGCCAGAAAGTCTCGATCACTCGCGCTGTCGCCATAGCCATAGGTTGTGACCGATCGCCACTCAGGGAGAGCTAAGTCTAGGCGGCGCACCTTTTCGGCACCCTTACAGTTGGGCGTGGCAAAGCGTCCCGTATAGAGGCCCTCCGCCAGCTCCAGCTCCGTGGCTAGCACCAGATCAAAGCCTCGACGCTTAGCCCACGATGAGACCGCCAGATCTGTCGAAGCGGTCAGCAAGACCGTCTGGTGACCGTCACGTTGATGCTGCTCCAGCCGACGTATAGCCTCGGGGCGGAGCATCTGGTCTATCTGATCTGCAAAAGCCGTTCCTCGCTGCACGCCCTCCTCATAGCTCCAGCCACGCACCACCGTGCCAATGATGCGCTCCTTATAGCAATCAGCCATACCACCACTCAGCCGATAGGCAGCATACTGGTAGAGGTAGTAAGGCAGATGCCACACAAGCGAGCCGCACGACTGCATCTGCACCAACCACGGCAAGAGCGTGTCCCGCCGTGTGAGCGTACCATCAAGGTCAAAGATTGCTATCGTATCCACGCACTTACCCTTTTATACCACATAGCGTAATAGCCCAAAGAGCACACCCCACACTACGACGCAAATGCCGATGATCGCATCCCGGTAGACTACCTGCGTAGGGCTACCGCTTCGCTCCTCGACTAGTGTGATCTGGAGGTAACGCAGCAAGCCGACGAGGACTGGGAGTGCTGTCAGGTAAAGGTAGTCCCCGCCAGGCTCCGTATGCACCTCTGCCGAGAGCGTGTAGAGGAGGTAGCAGATGAGTAAGACGCCCACGATCATCGTCAGCGTATGATCTAGGAAGGCTCGATTGTACCCCTTGATAGCTTGTCGCATCGCTACCCCACTGCGCTCATAGATGAGGTAGTCGTCACGTCGCTTGGCTAGGGCTAGAAAGAGCGATAAGAGCAGCGTCATCACCACGAGCCACTCCGAGACCACTACTCCAGCGACGACCCCTCCGAGTAGCACCCGCAGCACGAAGCCCACCGAGATAGAGACCACATCGACCACCGCTATTCGCTTGAGCCAGTAACTGTAGCAGACGTTGAGCAGCCAATAACCACCCATAATCCCGAGCGTCTGACACCAGAGCGCACGAGGCAGGAGCGCTAGTGGCAGAGCCACTGCAAGGATCAGGAGGAGTGCGGCAATGGTCCACGCGACCGGTATCGAGACCGCCCCAGAGGCGATCGGACGCAAGCGCTTCTTAGGATGCAGGCGATCACGCGCTTGATCCACTATGTCGTTGAGTATGTAGATCGATGAGGAGAGTAGCGAGAAGGCAAAAAACGCCACCACCAAGCCGCCCCACAGTGACGCATCTAGGAGCACCCCACCGAAGAAGGCGGGCGCTAAGACAAAGAGATTCTTGATCCACTGATCGCAACGTAGCAGACGTGGTAAGGTAGCGACATTCATCTAGTAGTGATAGTTGATAGGATAAGCTATGAGTCTGCACAAAGGTACTTAGAAGTTAGAGATTAGAGGGGAGAGAGAGACGAGGTATCGGAAGTATCGGAGCTAATCGGAAGGATCAGAGCCTTCGTTTAGACAGACCGTATCATGCTTAATTTGACGTATATACGAGTTCCAAAAAGAGTTCCCCTCTTGGGACTTTTCGGGTCCAACGGAGGAGTCCGGAATTTCCAACGGTGGAAAATAAAATTTCCAAGGGAGGAACTATTAGGGGGAAGAGTATTAGGGAGAGGATTGCAGGTAAGTAAATGGAAATGAGAGGAATTTGCACGATATCTCTGTGATTTGCGCTACGAGGTAAAGTGCAGAAAGCGTGGATTTGAGCAGAAGTTCCGTTACCAAATCGTTAGCCCATTCTCCAAATGGTAACGAAGAGGTAGGAGCAGGTAACTGACGGAAGAGTTTTCGGTAAGTGAGCTCTCTGCAACTGTGGTGCTGTTGCTCTGATATACAATGCTTTGCGTAGCTGAGAACGCTTCGGTAACGGGTAACTTTGCCCATAAAAACAGAAGCGTATGCAAACAGACAAAATGAAGGTGTTGCTCTACCTCAAAAAGAGCGGATTGGACAGGTCGGGACTAGCTCCGATTATGGGGCGGATAACCTACGGGCTAACCATCGCCCAGTTCAGTTGCAAGCTCTCGTGCAACCCCAAGCTGTGGAATGCTCGTGAGAGCAGGCTGAACGGCAAGAGCCGTGAAGCTGTGGCAACGAATGGCAAGTTGGAGCGTTTGCTTCTCTCGGCGCAGTCGGCTTATCAAACCCTTTGTGAGCGAGGGATTGTCTTTACAGCGACTGACATCAAGGAGTTGCTACAAGGTAGTATGCAAAGCCAAATCACCCTCTTGGAGCGATATGATCAAATGCTTGAAGAGATGAAGCAAAAGGTGGGTGTTGAAATAAAGGCTACGACGATGAGAAGTTATCACACAGTCCGTAAGCACTTACACGCTTTTATCGAGGAGAAGTTCCACACTTCAGATATTGCTTTCAGTCAGATTGAAGAAGACTTCTTGGAGTGCTTACAACACTATTCTGTCGGAAAGCTGGGGCATTCGCAGGGTCATTATCGTAAGATGGCATTAGCGGTGAAGAAGGTCTGTCGTTTGGCGTATCGTGAAGGGTTGATAACGAGACAACTGTTTGCTCACGTAACGATCGAACGAGGGGAGAACAAACAACCTCGTGCATTGGATAGGGCATCGTTGGATAAGTTGCAGAGCCTGACCTTTGAGCCGTATGAAGTGGAGCTGGAAACTGCTCGTGACCTCTTTCTCTTCGCCTGTTATACGGGTGTTGCCTACTGCGATATGGTTGCCCTTAGTCGGGAGCATCTCTTTACAGATGATGAGGGGGCATTATGGCTTAAGTTTCGCAGACAGAAGACCAATACGCTTTGTCGTGTAAAGCTCTTATCTGAAGCGGTCCGTCTGATGGAGCGATATCAATCGGAAGAACGAACTACGCTCTTTGCTCCCATTGCTTATTCGGTTTACCTCGCCCAACTCAAAGCCCTACAACTTCGAGCTGGCATCTCTATTCCCCTTTCGGCACACGTTGGTCGCCACACCTTTGCCACCTTGATTACGTTGGAGCGAGGAGTGCCGATCGAAACGGTGAGCCGCATGTTGGGGCATAGCAATATCCAAACGACCGAGCGATATGCTCATGTGACTCCGA